>CXWK01002008.1_pt1 | contig 125580 bp, 122 predicted proteins | sample 590851 | NCBI WGS metagenome assembly CXWK01 (sample SAMEA3498364, study PRJEB10139) | wastewater metagenome | biome: wastewater treatment plant; material: activated sludge | place: Denmark | collected 2014-08-01
GCGGCGGCCGCGACCGATCCAACGGCAACGCCAACAACTCCGGCGCCCCCGCCAACGCCCGCCCCCAAAACCCCAACTGACGACCAGCCAGCGAATCAGGGTCCGCAGGGTCACCCAACAACCGATCGTGCCACAACGCATAATCGGCGAACTGCACCTCAAGCGGCGCCCACTCAACACCAGCGCCCTGCTCCAACGCCGAATACGCCTGCACCAGATCACCGGCCAGCGGGGTCAGCGAACCACCATCACCAACCACATGATGGAACACCCACACCAAAACATAAGAACCGTCCGCCTCACGAAACAGCCGGGCCCGCAGCGGCGGAGCCGCCGCCAAATCGAACCCCACCCCGGCCACCTCGCTCACCGCCGGATAAAGCCCATCCCCCTCCACCGACTGCGGCACCGCCACCGCCAACTCCGGCTCATAACTCCCCGCCGCCAAAATCTCCTGCCGCGGCTGCCCATCAACCGACGGGAACCGCGTCCGCAACACCTCATGGCGCTCGATCACCGCCCGCAACGCCCGATCCAACACCACCGGATCCAACGACTCACCAAACCGCAACACCAACGGAATGTTGTAAATCGGCGTCAACGGATCCAACTCAGAAATAAACCAGATCCGCCGCTGCGACGGCGACAACGGAATCACCGCCGGCCGCTCGCCCGCCACCAACGCCAACCGATCCTCATGCGCACGACCACCAATCCGAGCAGCCAACGCAACCACCGTCGGCGCCTCGAACACATCACGGAATGAGGCGGGAATGTGCAGATCCTCCCCGATCCGCGCGGCGATCTGCGCGGCGATCAGCGAGTTTCCGCCCACGTCGAAGATCGATTCGGTAGCACTCACCCGCTCAATGCCGATCACCTCGGCGATCACGGCCGCCACATCGCGCTCGAGATCATTGGCCGGTGCCACATACTCGGCGACGGCACTGATTTCCGGCGTTGGCAACGCCGCCCGATCGAGTTTGCCGTTGACGGTCAGGGGCAGCTTCGCCACGACCATAACGACGTCCGGCACCATGTAAGACGGCACCCGGCCGCCCGCGAACGCGCGAACTTGGGCGGTGTCGTATTCGCCATCCCCCGCATCCACGACGACATAGCCGATGAGTCGCTCAACCCCGCCGGGCGTCCGCCGGACATCCACTGCTGCCTCGACGACCCCCGGGGCGAACAAAGCTGCTTCGACCTCGCCGTACTCAATGCGGAATCCGCGGAGCTGGATCTGGGCATCCCCCCGACCGAGGTACTCGAAGTGCCCATCGCGCTGGAGGGCGCGGTCGCCGCTTCGATACATGACGGTGCCGTCACCAAACGGGTCGGCGACGAATCGTGCAGCGGTCAGCCCCATCCTCGACAGGTAGCCCCGCGCCACCTGCGGTCCACTGATGTAGATCTCGCCGGGCACCCCCTCGGGCACCTGCCGAAACCGCCCATCGAGGAGGTAGACCTGTGTATTCGGTAGTGCGAAACCGATGTCGAGACCGACGGTCTGCTCGGCGAGACTCGCCGAGAATTCCCGTTGCGTGACGAGCACCGTTGCCTCGGTGGGTCCATAGGCGTGGACCAGCACCGGTGCGGGATCAGTCGGCGCGTCCTTGTACCACCTGGTTATCTGGTCCAAGGCCAAGGCTTCGCCACCGAAGAACACATATCGCAGCGAGAGTGCCAGGCGCGAGCGGCGCCATGCCTCGGCCGTCTGATAGAAGGCCGCGGACGTCTGGCAGAGGACCGTCACCCGCGCGGCGTGGAGCAACTCGACGAACTCGGCGGGTGAGCGCGACGTCGTGAAGTCGATCACGAGCATCTGCCCGCCGGTGAGCAGGACCCCCCAGATCTCCCATACCGAGAAGTCAAACGAGTAGGACTGGAATTGGGTCCAGACGTCGGTCTCGTCGAAGTGGTACAGCTGATTCATGGTGGCCATCAAAGCCACCGCGTTACGGTGCTCGACCTGAACGCCCTTCGGCAGCCCGGTCGAACCCGAGGTGTAGATCATGTAGGCCACCGTGCGTGGGTCGACCACGCTCGGGAGCTGGGCATCGGCCTCGGTTTCGGCCAACTCCTGCAGCGTCACCAATGGGCGATCAAGGAAGTCGAGGTCGGCGATACCGTCGCTATCGGCGATGACCAGGACCGGGTCGGCATCACCCACGATGTACTTAAGGCGCTCGGGCGGATGCGCTGCATCCAACGGCACGTACGTCGCGCCGGCCTTCAACACGGCCAGAATCGCAATCGGAATGCCAATCGTGCGCGGCAGCGCGAGAGCCACGACGGCCGACGGCCGCACCCCGCGCTCGACCAATGCCGCGGCGATCCGATCAGTCAGCGCGTCGAGTTCCCCGTAGGTCATCGTCGCGCCCAACTGGTCGGTCACCGCCGGCCGATCGGCGAATCGGTGCGCTGCCGAACGGAAGAGACCCGGCAGCGACTCCCAGTCCGAGGTTCCGACGACTGCGATCGCGGCCGACCGGATCGACGCGGCCGTCCCGTGCACCAACGCCGCCACCTCAACCGGCGACTTGCCGCTCGTGTCGACAAATCCGCTGATGCTGGCTGCAATCGAGGCATCGGCGTCCAGCCCCTGCGCCTGGAGCACTCCGGCCGTGACTGCGGCGCGGGCGTGCAACGCCGCGAAGGTGATCGGGCCGTTCGCGCCCTCGAAGGCGACCGCGTCGGGGGCGATGCCGACAGCAAGGGTTACCAGTGTGAATGTCGACGGTGAGCGACCCCACGCATCTGAGAAACGGACAACGTCGATTTCGCCGGTCGTCACTTTTTGCGTATTCCTTCTGTCGTCACTAACTGATCAGAGATATACCGCGCCGTGTTGGCCCGGATCTCGCTCAGCACCTCGTCGAATGCGCCGGGCCCGGCCTCGGTCAAGCCCGGAAGCGCGGTCATCAACGCCATCGTCAAACCCGAATCGCCGGTCACCCCGGGCAGCGCCGAACTGGCGCTCACCATCAGGCTGTCCAACTCCCCGAAGGTCATCGCCACCCCGTTCCACGAGACGGCCGTGCCGTCGTGGTCCGCAGCAGCCACGGCCGTCACGAGATCGGCTGGCGACAGGTCGCGCGATGCCTCATCGTCGGGCACGTCTTCCACGATGTCTTCGGGAAGGCGAATCGGAATGTCACCAATCAGGATAGCGGGTTTGTCCGCTATCTCCGAAAGCTCGCGGAGGTCGGCCAGCGGTAGGTTCTCGGCCAATCGCCTGCCGCGCGGAGCTGCGACGAGTTCGAGTACGCCGGACCGAGTATCGGTGGTCACATCACTTCCACTCAACGCGGCACCCCTTCCATCGCCAGGCACGCACCCCCGTTTGAGCACACTTGGTCATTCCAGCCAGCTACCAGTCTTTCGCTGGCCCATTAGTACATGTTACAGGCGACGGTCAGCCCAAAAGCAGGTCGATCACCTTTGCGCAGGGTACCGACGAGGGGCTGTGACTGATGCCTCAAACCCAACCGCGAGGCACCTCGCAGGCGACAATTCGAGGAAGCCGCCGCGAGGCTACCGATCCGACGTCGACGGGGGAAACGCCGTGACCGACCCGTCCTCGGTGTCGTCGGCGCCGAGGACCTCGTCGGCGATACGCCGCAGCCCCGTGAACACCTCGTCCAACGCTTGGGGCCCGCCCGCGGCGAGACTCGGCAACGTCGTGAAGAGGGCAGTCGTCAGCGCCGAACCGGCGTCGGGCAGGACGGGCAACAAAGCGGCGAATGCCGCCGCCAGATCGCCGAGGGTCACCGACACGCCATCGAGTTCGACGGCAACCCGCTCAGCTGAGACCTCAGCCGCGGCCGCCACCGCTTCCGGCAACGGCAGCGGGGTTGCGTCTGCCGACTCAACCGGTCGGGGTGTGGCGGTCTCCAGCGCGAGGTCGTCGACCACCACTGCCGCGTCGGCGGCCACCGCGTCCAAAATTGCGACGTACCATCGCGCGAACCGGCGAACGGTCTTCTCGTCGAACAGTTCGCTGGCGTAGGTCCACGAGGCTCGCATGCCGCCGTCGGAACGGTTGGCCAGCGGATCGTTGGGGTACAGCATCAACCCCAGATCGGTCTGGACGGTGGTCGTCGGAACGGCTTCGGGTTCCACGCGCAGCCCGGCGAGTTCGACGGTGGGGAAGGCCAGGTTCTGGAAGGCGAACATCACCTGGAAGATCGGGTTGTACCCCGCCGTGCTGCCCCGTCCAAGTGAGGTGACGATCTCCTCGAATGCGACGTCGGTGTGTGCCAGGTCGGCCAGGTCCCTTCTGCGGACCTGACCGAGAAGATCGGCGAAGGTGTCCGTGGGCACGACCGGCGTTCGCAGCGCAACGGTGTTCACGAACATCCCGACGACGTGGTCGAGCACTTCGGTGCCACGACCCACGTACGGGGTGCCCACGACAACATCGTGCTGGCCGGACACTTTGCGCAGCAGGACGGCCAGGGCCGCGTGGGCCACCATGAACAGGGTGGTGTTGTGGGCCCGAGCCAGCCGGGTCAGGGAGGCCACCAACTCGGCCGGGATCTCGAATTCGACTTCGCCGCCGGCGAAGGTCGGCGCCGCGGGCCGGGGCCGATCGGTGGGGATCCCCAGCAGTTCGGGTGCGCCGTCGAGTCGCTCGGTCCAGTATTCGAGTTGTCTGTCCCGCTCTTGCACCCCCTCGTCGTCGACGAGGGCGAGTCGCTCGGTCGTCCACATCGCATAGTCGGCGAACTGAACCGGCAACGGCTCCCACTGTGGCACCGAGCCCGCGTGTCGCGCGGCGTAGGCCATCATCAGGTCGCGCGCCAACGGCGCCATCGATGCGCCGTCGACACTGATGTGGTGCACCACCAGCGAAACGACGTGTTCATCGTCGGCAAGCTGCAACAGCCCCACCCTGACCGGGACAGCGGCGGTCACGTCGAAGCCGGTGTCGGTCACCGCGGCGAGCACCTGTTCTACCTCACCCGGCCGCTCGCGCAGATCGGTGAAGCCCAGGTCGATCTGACCGAGCACCGTATCTACGTCATTGATCACTTGAACCGGTACCCCGTTGAACATCGGGTACATCGTGCGCAGAGTCTCGTGCCGGGCGATCACGTCGGCCAGAGCGGAACGCAACGCGTCGTGTTCAAGCTCGCCGTGTAGGCGCAGCGTCAGCGGGACGTTGTACGCCGAGGACTCCGGGTTCGCCTGGTTGATCAGCCACAATCCGCGCTGGACTGCCGAGACCGGCACCACCGCCGCCCGCGGCCGCACAATCAGCGGCGGCGGCACGATCCCCGGGGTGTGGGTGTCGACCAGCCACGCGGCCAGCCCCGCCGCCGTCGGGGCCTCGAATACCGCTTCGATGCTGACCGGCCGGTCCAGGATCGACGCCAGCCGGGCCGCGACTTTGGCCGCCGACAACGAGTTTCCGCCGATGTCGAAGAACCCGTCATCGACACTGACCCGGTCGAGATCGAGTACCGCGGCCACCACCGTGGCGATGGTGGCCTCCAACTCGGTGCGCGGCGCCACATACTCTCCGCCGCCGCGGAACTCGATCGCCGGCAGGGCCGCCCGGTCGATCTTGCCGATCGGGGTGCGCGGGAACTCCTCCACAACCTCGATCACCTGCGGAACCAGATGGCTGGGCAGATGCTCGCGGGCAAACACCAGCAAAGACTCGGGCGCGATCACCCGCCCCGCCCGCGGCGACACATACGAGGCGAGGACCGTGCCACCCGGCCCGTCCACCCCCACCGTCAAGGCGTTGGCCACCGCCGGGTGGGTGCCCAGGACCGCATCGACCTCGCCCGGCTCGATCCGCAAACCGCGGATCTTGAGCTGGAAGTCGCTGCGCCCTTGATACACCAACTTGCCGTCAGGTCGCCGGATCACCCGGTCCCCGGTGCGATACAACCGCCCCCCGACACCAAACGGATCGGCCACGAACCGCTCCGCAGTCAGCTCCGGACGATGCCGGTAACCCTGCGCGATCTGCTCGCCACCCAAATACAGATCGCCCACCACGCCCGGCGGCGTCGGTCGCAGGCCCCGATCCAGGACTAGGGCCCGCACCCCGGCCAGGGGGCGCCCGATCGTCACCGGATCACCCACACCCATCGGCCCGTCGACCGTCGCCCAAATCGTGAACTCGGAGGGACCATACAAATTGAAGAACCGCCGCCCCGCCGACCACGTCCGGGCCAACTCATCCGGACAGGCTTCGCCAGCACTGAGCACCGTCGTGAGTCCGGGCACCGCTGCCGGATCCAGGGTGCCCAACACGGTCGGCGTGATCACCGCGTGAGTCACCCCGCCCTCCACGATCGTCGCCGCCAGCGGCGCCCCCGCGAAACCATCGGGCGCCGCAACCACCAACCGGGCACCGGCGCCGACCGCCATCAGCAACTCGAACACCATCGCATCGAACGCCGGCGAAGCAACCTGCAACACCACCGAATCGGCGGCAACGCCCAACCGCGCCCGCTGAGCCGCGACCACCGCCGCCAGGCCCCGATGACTCACCTCGACCGCCTTCGGCCGACCCGTCGACCCCGACGTATAAATCACATAGGCCACATCATCGAGCCGGACCGCACGCGTCAACTCGACCTCGGCCACCGCCCTGGTCGGGTGCCCCGCCAGGTGCAGTTCCACCGCCTCGTCCTGCAGCACGATCCAGTCGCCCCCCACCACCGGGGCCTGCACCACCGTCGAGGTCACGCCCACCACGGCACCACTATCAGCCCACAACGCCTCCTGCCGCTGCACCGGGAGCTTCGGATCGATATAGACGAACGCCGCGCCCACGACCGCGGTCGCCGCCATCGCCACCACCGAATCCACCGACCGCGGCATCCGAATCGCCACCGCCGAACCCGGACCCACGCCCCGCCCGATCAATTCCCGCGCCAACTGATTGACTCGCGAGGACGCCGCGGTCGCCGACAAGACGACATCGCCGGCCACCAACCTCGGCTCATCACGCCCACATCCGGCGGCAAGCCACCGGCCCACCAAAGCTCGCAGCGTCACCGGTGCCGCCGCGGCACCCACCGGCCGCACCAACGACGCCACCCGGCGGGGCGCCAACAGATCGATCCCGCCCACCGCCGTGTCGACATCGGCTGCCATCGCCGCCAGCACCCGCTCCAGATAGTCGGCGAACGACTCGACCGTGCCCGGATCAAACAAATCGGTGGCGTAATTGACCTCGATGCCCAGCTCGCCGGTCGTCCGCTCGACCGCGGTCACCGACAAGTCGTACTTCGACGCCGGCACCCGCGCGTCCAGCAGCTCAAAACCCAACGGGCCGTCATCGATACCGACGACCGCATCAGCCACCATCGTCAACGACACCTGAAAAACGGGGCTATAAGACAGCGTCCGGCTCGGCGCCACCGCATCAACAACCTGCTCAAACGGTGTCCGTGAATGGACCATCGCTTCAGCACGCCCCTGATGCACCTGTCCCAGCAACTCCCGCACCGTCATCGACGGCACCACCGCAGTCCGCAACGCCACCGTGTTGACGAACATCCCGATCAAATCAGCCACCTGCGGCTCATCACGCCCGGCAACCGCCGTCCCGATCACCACATCATCGGTGTCGGCCAGCCGGGACAACAGCACCGCCAGCGCCGCCTCCAGCACACTGAACAACGTCACCCCGGCCCGCGCAGCCACCCACCGCAAGGACGCAACAACAGACTCGCCCAACGCTCGATCCACATAGCCACCACCCCCGCTGGGACGCTGCGGCCGCGGCCGATCAGTCGGCAACGTCAAGACCTCTGGCGCCCCCGTCAGCCGATCCACCCAAAAATCGAGATCCCGACGCACAACCGAACCCGGATCAGTCCGATGCCCCAACACCTCGGCAAACCACAACGCATAGTCCGCATATTGCACCGGCAACGGCACAAACTCCGGTGCCACTCCACGTCGCCGCGCCTCATAGGCCACCAGTACGTCGGCAATCAACGGCGCCAACGACGCCCCATCGCCGATGATGTGGTGCAGGACCACTACCAGAACGCTGTCCCCGCCCCCCCGTACCAGGACCGCCCGAAACGCACCCTCAACCAGGTTGAAACCCTCGGCAGCCACACCGGCGACCGCCGACCCGACATCAGCCACCTCAGACACAACGACCGTGCCCTCAGCACTCACCGACTCGACGGGATCAACCACTTGAGTGGGCTCGCCGTCGACCTCGACGAACCTCGTCCGCAATGACTCATGCCGAACCACCACGTCGGCGATCGCCTGACGCAACGCTTCCACGTCAACACCCGGGCCCAGGCGCACCGCACCGGGCATGTTGTAGGCCGCCGACCCCGGCTCCAACCGATTCACAAACCACAACCGCGTCTGCGCCGCCGAAACCGGCACCCCGCCGACCCGCTCGCGCACGCGAAGAACCGGCCGTCCGCTGACCGTTCCCGCCTCGGCCGCTTCCGCCATCGCAGCCAGGTCAGGACTGGCGAAGATCGCGGTGAGCGGGAGTACCAGATCATCGTGGGCCCGGAGCTGGGAGGCCAGTCGCGCAGCGACCAGCGAGTCGGCGCCGAGCGCAAAGATATTGTCGCGCATGCCGACCCGATCGAGGCCGAGCAATTCTGCGGCCCGGCGGGCGATCGCCTTTTCGACGCTGGTGGCCGGCGCGACGAATTCCACTTCGTCGCGCGCAAATACCTGGGGTTCGGGAAGCGCAGCGCGATCCAGCTTTCCCGACGACGTGGCCGGGAACTCATCGAGGACGGCTAAGGCGGCCGGCATCATGTGTGCGGGCAGCACCACCTCGCAGTGGCGCAGCAGTCGCTCCACGAGGTCGGGGCCGGCGTCGGGCGCCTGGACATAGGCGACGACGCGCGCGCCCAGTTCGAGGTCGCGGACCACGGCGACGGCAGACTCGACCGCATCGTCATCGAGGAGCGCAGCCTCGACCTCGCCCAACTCGACGCGCTGTCCCCGGATCTTCACCTGAAAATCGGCACGCCCAAGGTACTCAAGGCTTCCGCCCTCATTCCACCGCACGAGATCGCCGGTGCGGTACATGCGTTCGCCGTGGGCAAAGGGGTGGGCGACGAACCGTTCGGCGGTAAGCCCGTAACGGTCCAGATACCCGCGGCCGAGTTGCGCTCCGCCGACGTAGAGTTCACCGACGGTGCCGATCGGACGAGGCTGCAGGCGGCCGTCGAGCACCATAAAAGACACCCCGGCCAGCGGGCCGCCCATGACCACCGGTTCCCGCGGGTCCAACGGCTGAGAGAAGGTGACGCTGACCGTGGTCTCGGTCGGGCCGTACAGATTGTGGACACGCACCTGCGGCGACCACTGCGCGACCAGCGACGCGTGGACCGCCTCACCGCCGCACATGACCGCCTGCAGATCGGGCAAGCGCTCCGGATGAAGCGTGGTCATCACCGTTGGGGTCAGGAACGCGTGGGTCGTCCGCTGCTCGCGGAGGAACTCCTCGAGTTCGTCGCCACCAACGGCCTCGTCCGGCCGGTACAGCAGAGCCCCACCACTACTTGTGGCAAGCAGGTACTCCAAGACTGAGGCGTCGAAACTCGGTGATGCGAAACCGGGCACGCGGGGGACGATCGTTGAGCTGATCCCGGCTGCCCGCTCAACCTCGGCGGCATAGTTCGTCAGGCACGCATTGGTGATGGCAACCCCTTTGGGACGCCCGGTCGAACCAGAGGTGAAGATGACGTAGGCGGTATTGCCCGGAGCGGTCGACGGCCTCTCCCCCACCGCCAGCGCGGCACCCGACAACTCCGCGACGCCTGCTTCAAACTCCGCCGAATCAACCAGATGCCACGAGCAGGCCGTACCCGACATCGATGCCGCACCGACACCGAGCCCGAACGCCACACCAGAATCCTCAAGCATGTTCTCAACGCGCTGCGCGGGATAACTCGGATCGATGGGCACATAAGCACCCCCGGCCTTGGCCACCGCCCAAATCGCCACCGTCAACTCGACCGACCGCGGCAACGCGAGCGCCACCTTGACCTCGGGCACCACACCCTGGGCGATCAGCCACCGCGCCCACCGGTTCGACCGTCGGTCCAATTCGCGATAAGTCAGTTCCCCACCGTCTGGCCCGCGCACCGCAAGACGATCACCATGATCACGCGCGACCTGTTCATACAGATCCGCCACGAGCCTCGCCTCACGCGCCGGGCCCCCGCTGACGACGGCAAGATCGGCAAACTCCTCCGCCGAAAGCAACGGAACGTCCGCGAGCCCACCACCGACAGTCGCCTGCTGCAAGAACGCACCCAAAAACTCGACAAAACGATGCACATGATCGGCCAACTCGCCAACGGTGTACCGATAGGGATTGGAGTGCAGTTCCACTCGAATCGGGGCACCCGGACTGGCCTGATACAGGTTGATCAAGATGTCTTCGACGACCGTTGAGGTAAGGATTCGGTAATCGACGCTCACCCCGTCGATCTGCACCGGCTGGTCGAAGAACATCATGTTCACCACTGGCCCGAAGCCAAGAGAATTGCCCGGCATCTGCGCATCGCGCTGAATATCGTCAGACCGATACCGCTGATGGCGCAACGCACCGGTCAACTCGAGCTGCGCCCGGGCAATAATCTCGGTCACCAACTCACCGGCACCGACCGCGATCCGGACCGGCAGAGCATTGGACAGCATGCCGCCACCGCGTTTGACCTTGGCCGTCGCACGGCCGGTAACCGGAACCGTGAGCACAACGTCGTCGGTGTCGTCCATCCGCGCGAAGAAGGCCGCCACGGTCGCCGTCATGACGACCGCCGGCGAACTGTTGTTGTCCCGAGCCACCTCGTTCAGCCGCTGCTGAGTCTGCAAATCCAGCGTGACACCGGCAACCCGATTCGCCGTGGACAGCTCGGTCACGCCCGGCGTGCGCGACAAAGTCACCCGCTGCGGCAAGTCCTGCACCCGCGACAGCCAGTGCTCCCGATCGGTCGCCCGCCGCGAACTGTCCTGATACTTCTGCTCATCGACAACAATCTCGGCCAACGTCGCCAGCGGCTTCTCTACCAGTTCAGTCCCACGTCGAACCGCGTTATAGCGGTCCGCCGTCATCCGAACCAGGGTCAACGCGGCATAACCGTCAATAACGATATGGTGGCCACGGGTGTACCAGAAGGTCCGATCGTCGGCGACCCGCAGCAGGGCGGTGACCACCAGTTTGTCGGCGATGAGATCGATCGGCGCCTGATAGTCGGCATTCATCCAGTCCGTGGCGGCCGCAACGGGGTCCTGTTCGCCGCGGAAGTCTCGGATCCGGGGACGGTGGTCGATAGTCAGATCAACGACCTGTCCCGGTATGCCCCCCTCCTCCACCAAGCGGACGTAAGGCGACTCGAGTGCCTTGGCGGCGCCGACGACGCAGTCTGCGAACAACTCGTGATCGAAGCCGCGGTCGAATCGCAGGTCGAGATACTGTGCGATGTTGATCGAGTGCTCACCGGAAAGGTGCTCGGCAAACCACATCGAGCGCTGCGCCGGGGTGAGCCCGAGGACGGTGGCGTGCCCAGCACCACGAATCGGTTCACCTCCACCCATCGCCATGTGCCTTTCGTCCCGTTGACCGCCCCGCGGGCACGCCTGATCGCTTCCCGCCGCCTAAGAGTCTTTCGCTCGCCCCCCGGTACATGTTACAACCGGCCGGTAACTTCGATTCTCACCTCACGTGTGATCTCGCACTCGAGTAGGTCGGTACCCGTCTACCCACGGCCACCACCTGCGGCCACGGCGGACGTCGCCTCGAACTGACTGCAAACGGCCAATATAGACGACAAACCGAGCGAGACACGGTCGGCCACTCCCCCACGCACCCGTGCGGCCAAGGTCTCCGGCGCCCGATAAGTCCGATACGCTGGTCGGCGTTATGACATCCACTCCCCCTCAGATTTCTCAGCGCCATCCTGCGCAAGAGTCCTTCATCCGTTTCATCGGCTCGTCGATCTTCGTCAGCCGTTGGCTGCAGGCACCGCTCTACCTCGGCCTCATCGTCGCCCAAGCCGTCTACGTGGCGGTATTCTGGAAGGAACTGATCCACCTCGTCACCGACTTCGGAGATCTCTCCGAGGAGAAGGTGATGCTGATCGTCCTCGGCCTCGTCGACGTCGTCATGATCGCCAACCTGCTGATCATGGTGATCATCGGCGGCTACGAGACTTTCGTGTCGCGCATCGGCATGGAAGAGCACCCGGACAAACCCGAGTGGCTCTCGCACGTGAATCCCAACGTGCTGAAGGTCAAACTGGCGATGTCGATCATCGGGATCTCGTCGATCCACCTGTTGAAGTCCTTCATCGAGGCCGGCTCGACCGTGACTCAACCGGGCGGCAACGACAAGCTGATGTGGCAGACCATCATCCACATGGCCTTCATCCTGTCGGCGATCGGGCTGGCCTTCGTCGACTGGCTCTCGGCCAAGGCGGCAGCCATCAACCACGATTCCACCGGTACCGCCGACCAGGCCTAAATCTGGCCGATCGTGCCCACGATCGCACGGGCGATCGACGACCTCGGCCCAACCATTCGCGACCCCCGCCCACGAAAGCGGCCCACCTCCCTCGCGGGAAGCGGGCCGCTTCGCTGGTCCAATCGGGCCGGAGGAGCCTACTTGGCTCTCTCCAGCACCTCCACCAGGCGCCAGCGCTTGGTGGCGCTGGTCGGTCGGGTCTCCATGAGTCGAACGCGGTCGCCGATGCCGGCGTCCCCGTTCTCGTCGTGGGCCTTCACCTTGCTGGTGGTGCGGATGATCTTGCCGTACAGCGGGTGGCTCTTGCGATCCTCCAGCTCCACGACAATCGTCTTCTGCATCTTGTCGCTGACCACGTAACCGATCCGCTCTTTGCGGCGGCCACGGGTCTCTTCGGTCGTGCTCACGTTCTTGTCCTCACTCATGCGTCAGCCTCCGGCGCACCCGCGAGACCGAGCTCGCGCTCGCGCATCACGGTGTAAATCCGGGCGATCTCGCGACGTACCACGCGCAGTCGCCGGTTGTTGTCCAGCGATCCGGTCGCCGTCTGGAAGCGAAGGTTGAACAGCTCTTCCTTCGACTCCTTGAGGCGGGCGGTCAACTCGGCGTCGTCGAGTTCGCGCAGCTCGGTGGCAGCAACTCCCAATGCCATCAGAATCGCTCCTCTCGTGTCACGATGCGGGTCTTGATCGGAAGCTTGTGCTGCGCGCGGCGCAGGGCCTCGCGAGCAGTCTCCTCGTTGGGGTAGGTCATCTCGAACAGCACGCGGCCCGGCTTCACCGGCGCCACCCACCACTCCGGCGAACCCTTACCCGAGCCCATGCGGGTCTCGGCAGGCTTCTTCGTCAGCGGACGGTCGGGGAAGATGTTGATCCACACCTTGCCGCCGCGCTTGATGTGCCGGTTGATGGCAATACGCGCCGACTCAATCTGACGGTTGGTGATGTAGGCACCCTCAAGCGCCTGGATACCGTAGTCGCCGAAGGTCACCTTGGTGCCGCCGGAGGCCTGGCCTTTCAGGCTGGGGTGGTGCTGCTTGCGGTGTTTAACCCGACGTGGGATCAACATGGCTAGCTCTCCTGGTTCTCCTGCGCGGGCGCAGGCTCAGTCGCGGGCGCTGCCTGCACGGCCACGTCAACAACCTCGGCGGACGTCGCAGCCTCAGCCGCGCGACCCGCCTCAGTGCTGGTCGCGGTGGTGCCGGAGGCACCGCTGCGACGCGGACGGCTAGGACGGCGCGAGCGACGGTCGTCACCGGCCGGAGCCGCGGCAGCGGCCGCCAGCTCGCGGCGGCCACCGACGACGTCACCCTTGTAAATCCAGACCTTCACGCCGATCCGGCCGAAGGTGGTCTTGGCCTCGTAGAGGCCGTAGTCGATGTCGGCGCGCAGCGTGTGCAGGGGCACGCGGCCCTCGCGGTAGAACTCGCTACGGCTCATCTCCGCACCACCCAGTCGACCCGAGCACTGCACCCGGATTCCCTTGACGTTCGGCTGGCGCATCGCCGACTGAATCGCCTTGCGCATCGCGCGGCGGAACGCCACCCGGTTGCTCAACTGCTCGGCAACACCCTGGGCAACGAGCTGCGCCGTCGACTCGGCGTTCTTGACCTCGAGAATGTTCAGCTGCACCTGCTTGCCGGTGAGCTTCTCCAGGTCACCACGGATGCGGTCGGCCTCGGCGCCGCGGCGGCCGATGACGATGCCCGGGCGCGCCGTGTGGATGTCGACGCGAACGCGGTCACGCGTACGCTCGATCTCCACCTTGGCGATGCCGGCCCGCTCCATCCCCTGCGAGAGGAGCTTGCGGATGGCGACATCCTCTTTCACGTAATCCGCGTACTGCTTGTCGGCGTACCACCGCGAACTCCAGTCCGTGGTGATGCCCAGACGGAAACCGTGCGGGTTGATTTTCTGACCCACTACTGGGCTCCCTTCTTGGGCTGGCGCGACCGCGCGCGGCCGCCGGCGGCGGGCGAGGCGGAAACGCTCTCGACGATCACAGTGATGTGAGCGGTGCGCTTGCGGATGCGGAACGCACGCCCCTGAGCGCGCGGCTGGAACCGCTTCATCGTCGGGCCTTCATCGGCGAACGCCTCAGCGACGACCAGGGTCCGACGATCCAGATCCTGGTTGTTCTCCGCGTTGGCGATGGCGGACTCGAGCACCTTGAACACCGGCTCGCTCGCGGCCTGAGGCGCGAAGCGCAGGATGTCCAGCGCCTCGTCGACCTTCTTGCCCCGAACCAGCGCGAGTACGCGCCGCGCCTTCATCGGCGTCGTGCGCACGAACCGGGCGGTGGCCCGGGCCTGCGGGTTGTCAGTCTTTGTACTCATGATTACCGGCGCTTCGCTTTCCGGTCATCCTTGATGTGACCTTTGAACGTACGGGTCGGGGCGAACTCGCCCAGCTTGTGGCCGACCATGTTGTCCGAGACGAACACCGGTACATGCTTGCGACCGTCGTGGACGGCGAAGGTGTGACCAATGAAGTCGGGGATGATGGTCGAGCGGCGCGACCAGGTCTTGATGACCTGCTTGGTGCCCTTTTCGTTCTGGACGTCCACCTTCGCGAGGAGGTGGTCGTCGACGAACGGGCCCTTCTTGAGGCTGCGTGGCATTCTCTAACTCCCTCCTGTTTATCGCTTGTTTTTGCCGGTACGACGGCGTCGGACGATGAGCTTGTCGCTCGGCTTGTTCCTGCGGGTGCGGCCCTCGGGCTTGCCCCACGGGCTGACCGGGTGCCGGCCGCCGGAGGTCTTGCCCTCACCACCACCGTGCGGGTGGTCCACCGGGTTCATGACGACACCGCGAACGGTCGGGCGCTTGCCCTTCCACCGCATGCGGCCGGCCTTGCCCCAATTGATGTTGCTCTGCTCGGCGTTGCCGACCTCGCCAACGCTGGCGCGGCAGCGCACGTCGACGCGGCGGATCTCACCCGACGGCATGCGCAGGGTCGCGTACGTCCCCTCCTTGCCGAGGAGCTGGATCGACGCACCGGCGCTGCGGGCCATCTTGGCCCCGCCGCCCGGACGCAACTCCACCGCGTGCACGACCGTACCGGTCGGGATGTTGCGCAGCGGCAGGTTGTTGCCCGGCTTGATGTCGGCGTTGGGGCCGGTCTCGACGGTGTCGCCCTGCGACAGCCCCTTCGGCGCGAGGATGTAACGCTTCTCGCCGTCGAGGAAGTGCAGCAGCGCGATGCGCGCAGTGCGGTTCGGGTCGTACTCGATGTGTGCGACCTTGGCGTTGACGCCGTCCTTGTCGTTGCGACGGAAGTCGATCAGCCGGTAGGCGCGCTTGTGCCCGCCGCCCTTGTGACGGGTGGTGATGCGTCCGTGCGCGTTGCGGCCACCACGGCCGTGCAACGGGCGGACCAGCGACTTCTCCGGGAAATCACGTGTGATCTCCGCGAAGTCAGAGCCGCTCGCACCGCGACGACCTGGGGTCGTCGGCTTGTACTTACGAATTGCCATGAGTCAAAGTCCTCTACTCGTCTCCGGTTCCCGGCGCCTAGGCGCCCGGGCTCCCGAAGATCTCGATCGGCTTGCTACCTTGCGCCAGGGTCACGATCGCGCGCTTGGTGGCGCGGCGCTGACCGAAACCACCCCGGGTGCGCTTGCGCTTGCCCTGGCGGTTGGCGGTGTTGACGCTGGTCACCTTCACGTCGAAGATCTTCTCGACGGCGATCTTGATCTCCGTCTTGTTCGACGACGGCGCCACGAGGAACGTGTACGCGTTGTCCTCGATCAGCCCGTAGGCCTTCTCCGAGATCACCGGCGCCAGGATGATGTCACGCGGGTCAGCGTGCGTAGCCATTCCTAGGCCTCCTCTTTCTTGCGTTGGTTGCCCTCGATGAAGGCGTTCAGCGTCTCCACGGTGAACACGACCTCGTCGGAGTACAGCACGTCGTAGGTGTTCAGCTGATCCGGCGCGATCGGGTTGACGTTGCCGAGATTGGCCACACTGCGCCACGCGGCGTCATCCTCGCGCGAAAGCACGACGAGGAAGTTGCGCCGCTCGCTCAACAGTTCCAGGAACTTGCGAGCCGACTTGGTCGACGGGGCCTGCCCGGCGACCAGTTCGGTGATGACGTGAATGCGGTCGTTGCGCGCCCGGTCCGAGAGGGCACCGCGCAGGGCGGCCGCCTTCATCTTCTTCGGTGTGCGCTGACTGTAGTCACGCGGCTGCGGGCCGTGGACGACGCCACCGCCGGCGAACTGCGGCGCCCGCGTGGAACCCTGGCGCGCACGGCCGGTGCCCTTCTGGCGGTACGGCTTGGCGCCACCACCGCGCACCTCGGCACGCGTCTTGGTGGAGTGCGTGCCCTGGCGAGCCGCGGCCTGCTGGGCCACGACAACCTGGTGCAGCAGCGCAATGTTGGCCGGTGCGTCGAAGATCTCCGCGGGCAGATCGACCTTGCCGTCGGTCTTGCCTTCGGCGGTCTTGACGTCCAGCGTCAGGTTCGTCTTCGTCTCGGTGCTCACTTGGCTGCACCACCCTTCACTGCGTCGCGCACGACCACGATGCCGCCCTTGCGGCCGGGGATCGCGCCCTTGATCAACAGCAGACCGGCCTCGGGGTCCACCTTGTGGACGGTGAGGTTCTGCGTGGTCACTTTGTCGTTGCCCATCCGGCCTGCCATCCGCATGCCCTTGAACACGCGACCCGGGGTGGCACAGCCACCGATCGAGCCGGGTGCGCGGTGGACCCGGTGCACACCGTGGCTGGCACCCAGGCCGGAGAAGCCGTGGCGCTTCATGACGCCGGCAAACCCCTTGCCCTTGGAGGTACCGGTCACGTCGACCAGTGCGCCCTCGGCGAACAACTCGGCGGTCAGCTCCTGGCCGACCTCGTAGTCGCTGGTGTCGGCGACGCGGATCTCCGCGACATGGCGCCGCGGGGTGACCCCGGCCTTGGTGAACTGACCGGTCACCGGCTTGTTCACCTTGCGGGGATCGATGGCCCCGTAGGCGATTTGCACGGCGGTATAGCCGTCGCGCTCACTGGTGCGGATCTGGGTGATCACGTTGGGTCCGGCTTGGACCACGGTCACCGGGACGACACGGTTGTTTTCGTCAAACACCTGGGTCATGCCGAGCTTGGTGCCCAGCAGTCCCTTTGTGCTGCTCTGATTCGTCATTGCTCGAATCCCCCGCTTACTGGATATTCACGTCGACGCTCGCCGGCAGGTCGATGCGCATGAGCGCGTCAACCGTCTTCGGCGTCGGGTCGAGGATGTCGATGAGTCGCTTGTGTGTACGCATCTCGAAGTGCTCGCGGCTGTCCTTGTACTTGTGCGGCGAGCGGATGACGCAGTACACGTTCTTCTCGGTGGGCAACGGCACAGGGCCGACAATCCGCGCACCCGTACGGGTCACGGTCTCCACGATCTTGCGCGCCGATTGATCAATCGCCTCGTGGTCATAGGCCTTGAGCCTGATGCGGATCTTCTGTCCCGCCACGCTGGTCCTCTTCCGTCAGTTGTTCTCGACAGACGAACGCACGCATGTGGGCGCCGGCAACTCGGCGATCACAGTCCACGGTCTTCGCCGGGGATCGACGCTGTTCATCTGTCGTTGTACGTGTCGCCGGTGAGTTCGGCGACGGGTCCTGCCTCCGGTCCACGCGGTCGGGCGTGTCGGGACCATGGGGCTAGTTGCCCCACGCGGTACACGCTCGATCCCCGCTGTGAACACGAGTATCGGCTCCCGAGATCGGTGATTGCTCAGCCCGCTCGCTTTGCGTCGGCACTGAAGGCCACACAAAGCCGCGCCGCCCGATCAAGGCAACCCGACAAGTATGCACCATGGCCGCCGTCGATCAAAATCGACGGCGGCCATGGGTTCAGTGGTGATGCGAGCCGGGCTCAGGAGCCCCACCAGGGCGGCGGCGGCGGTTTGCGCTTGCCCTTTTTTCCGTTCGGGGGCGGCTGCTTGCCGGGGCCCTGGAACTGGTTCTGTCCCGGTTCGGGCGGACCCTGGTTGTCGCCCGGCCCCTGGAAGCTGTTCTGGCCGGGTTCGGGCGGACCCTGGTTGTCGCCCGGCCCCTGGAACTGGTTCTGTCCGGGCTCCGGCGGATCGGCAAACGCCATCGGCGCACCGAAGACGAGGGCCCCCGACAGCGAGGCCGCAATCACGGCGCCGCCGATCCGGCGGCGCGAAAAGTTGGTCATTGCACTGCCTCTCACTCGATTTCTCACTCGATGAGCACTCGGTGAGCACTCGGTGAGCACTGCCCGGCTCACAGCCGAGACTGCCAGTCTAGCCGGAGTTTGCTCGCGCGCATCCCGAGTTCACCATCGTTCGACGCATTGCCCTAAGGTGAGTGCCATGCCGACTCCAGGTGCCCCGAGTCCATTCCCCTCCCTCGCCAACTTCCGCGATCTCGGCTACTGGGTGGGCGACGGTGAGAAAGTCGTGCGCCCGGCAACGATCTATCGAACCAATGATTTCCAGACGATCGACGACGCCGATCGCGCCGGTCTGGCGGAGTTGGCGCTGCAGAGCATCGTCGACCTTCGCACCTCGACCGAGCGTGCGTCGTCGCCCGACCCGAAGTTCCCCGGCGTCACCGAGGTCGTCCTCGACGTCCTCGCCGATACGAAGTCGATCGCCATGCCGGCCAACTTGGGGAAGATCCTGGCCGACCCCACCGTGGTGCAGCAGATGTCTGCGGAGTTGTCGGTCGACAAGGCACGCGAACTGATGGCGTCGACCTATCGCGATTTCATCACGCTCGACAGCGCGAAAAACGCGTTCAGCGCCTTCTACACCGAACTGCTCGACGGCGAGCTGGCCCCGGTACTGTTCCACTGCACCACCGGCAAGGACCGCACCGGATGGACGGCTGCGACGTTTTTGAGCCTGATGGGCGTCGACCGCGAAGACGTCTACCGCGAATACCTGCTGACCAATGACCGTCTCGTGCCGTCGCTCAAGCCGATCTTCGACCGGTTCGCCGCGGCGGGCGGCGATCCCGACCTGCTCCTGCCGTTCCTCGGAGTGGACGAGACCTATCTCGACGCCGCCTTCACCGAGATGGAGAAGAACCACGGCACCCTCGAGCACTACTTCACCGAGGCGCTCGGCGTCGACCTCGCTGCGCAAGAGGCCCTTCGCGAGCGTTACCTGCTCGCCCCCGCCTGACGCGACTCTTTTTCGCGAGTGGGCACCTAATCTCCGCCGAGTGGGCACCTAATCTCCGCCGAGTGGGCACCTAAAACCCCTCGAGTGGGCACCCAAAGCCCATTGCCGAGTTCGAGGCGGCACCTCGACCTCACCAGGCGCTGCCGGTTCCGGCTGGCGACATCCTCTAGGCCCGCCCCATCGCACTGCGCGCCGCCCTCGAACTTACCGTGCGGTAAGATCAGGGTATGGCCAATGCGAACCCGCGACCGAGCGCAACCTACGCCCTGCGCCGCCGACTGCCCAAGAACGCGTTGGGCAACACCCTCTTCTCCCTCGGCATGGTTGCCAGGGTTCCCTACTTCGGCACCATCCTTCCGCTGGTGACCGAGATGGAGCCCGGCTACTGCAAGGTGACTGCACCCAACTGGTTCGGCGTCCACAACCACATCGGCACCTTCCACGCCATCGCGGCGTGCAATCTCGCCGAGACGGCAATGGGCATGCTGATGGAGGCGACGACACCGACCACGCACCGGTGGATCCCCAAGGAAATGCACACTCGGTATCTATCCAAGGCGCAGACGCGGCTCACCGCCGAGGCACGACTGCCCAAGCCAATCGACTGGGACACCCTCACCGAGGGCCGCGACGTCGTCGTCGACGTATCAATCCGCGACACCGATGGCAACGAGGTCGTCCACTGCGACATCACGACGTGGGTGACACCGACCTGACCGTCGCTCCTGCAGTGCCAATGTGATGGTGCAGCATCGATCTGCGCTGCACGACGCCAATCGCGCTGTACACGCTCAAGCCAGCGCGTCGGAGATGACGACGGCAGCCATCATGATCGTCGCGTGCGGCCCGCTGCTCACATTCGGCAAGATCGACCCGTCGATCACCCGCAGCCCGGGCACGCCGTCGACGGCGCCGAGCCAGTCGGTTCGCTCACCCATGGCCAGGCTTCCCCACGCATGTTGCGACGTGCCGACGATGGGGTCGACCCGCACCGATCCGTCGATGACAAATCTTGCGAGCGCCGTGGAGGACAATGCTTCAACAACCTGGTCGACGGCGCCGCCAACCGAATCGATCGGCGCCAATTCAATAGCGAGCCGGCTACCGTCCCACCCCAGCCGCCCGGACTGCGCCGGGCGCATCTGACCAACCCCGATTGCCGGCATCGACGCGGGAACCTCCGGAATGAACTGCGCCAAATCGTCTGCATAGCAACGTATTTCAGCACCTTCTGCCGTATGCACGACGCTGGGCAGCAGGACCGCTGACCGCGGGGCAGGTTCACGCCCGGCGTAGCGGACCAGCACTTCGCGATGCTCGTACACCGGCAGCGAACCACCGACCACCCCAGAAGCCAGCAACAATTCTGTCGTGCCGAGGGTTCCCGCGCACACAATCACCTCACCGGCGCGCAGCTCCTCACCCGAATCGAGTCGCACCCCGACAACCTGCCCGTTCTCGACGAGCAGAATCGTGGCCCGGGACTCGGCTCGCAACTGAAGGCTCGATCGTTCGATGGCGGGCAGAAGATAGGCGTCGGCGGCCGTCCAGCGCTGGCCGGCGCGCCGGTTCACCGGCACTCGCTGCGCCCCAAGGCCAGGCCACGGACCGACCGGGGCGCGGCTCCACATCGCTTCCACCGCAAGCACAAACGGCGAAATCTCGCGATCCCGAAGTCGGCCGACCGACATCGACCCGCCTACCCCGCCGCCATCCAACTCGTGATAGGCCGACTCGATCGCCGCCATCGTGAAGGGTCGACCCCATCCCTCGACGTCGGCACGGTGCGCCCGCAGGAAATAGCCGCCGTTGATCAAGGCCGAACCACCTACGGCCCGGCCGCGGACCACCGGGGGCGATTGGGAGTACCAGCGCGCGAAAGGCGACGGAGCGCCGACCGCACCCAAGGCCATCCGGTCGAGCCGACGCACATCCGCGCCCATCGGCACCACGGGTCCCGCTTCCACGAGCAGGACCGACCGACTCCTCGACAATCGTTCGGCGACCACACAGCCTGCACTCCCGGCACCGACGACGAGGGCGTCGGCGAGCATCAAACCACGACCGGCATCAGTGCCGTCGTGTCGCGGTCGCGCAGTACCCCCTGCCACAACCCGGCGCCGTAGGCGAGGTCATCGAGGCGGCGCAGCACAAAGAAGGACACCGGATCGATCGCTGGAACACGCCGATTCGCCTGCGCGGAGCGGATCCACGCGACTATGGCGTCGGCAATCGCGACTTGCAGGAACAGCACACGCAGCCGACGTGACAGCAATGCGCCGAGCAGTGCAATCGGCCAGTAGTTTCGGCAAACCGCACCCCCGACTTGGAGCAAACCGTGCCCGAACGCCGAGGCGGTCAGCGTCGCGGAAACGTGGTCTCGGCGAGGCAGCCCATCCAGGCGTCGACGGACCGTCCAAGCGGAGTACCCTGCGCACACCAGCGCCACCACCCACCCGAGCCACGTGCGCGTCAGCAGGGCGATGACGGCGACCGCCGTCGGGATCCGCATGACCAACGGTGCCGCTTTGCGCTCGTGCCGGTCGGCGAGGAGGGCCGCCCCCGTTCCATAGAATCTGCGACGGTCCAACATCGCCCCCAACGTCGCACGATGGTCGTGGGCGACCTGCGCGACGGGGTCAAAACGCAGCCGCCACCCGGCCGCCGACATCCGCCAGCAAAGATCTACGTCCTCGGCGACCCGCAACTCTTCGTCGAAGCCCGGAAACGCGTTGCGCCGCACCATCATTGCTGCGCTCGGCACATAGGGAACACGACTGCCCGGCCGTACCGGCGCCTCGCGTGATCCCATGTCCAGCGACGAGAATCCCTCTTCATACCTGGCCACCAAACCGGGCCGTGCGGCGGGCAAGCCGACGATTCGCGGCGCCACCAAACCCACTGCCGGATCAGAGAAGTGGGCCAGCAGTGCGGTGAGCCACTCGCTACACGCACCGAAGCGGGGTGTCGAACCCGGTCCAGACTCGCCGTTGCACGGCACGACATCGGAGTCAAGAAAGGCAATGAATTCTGATTTCGCCAGCGCCACACCATAATTGCGCGCCGCAGCCGGACCGCGACTCTCGTCGAACCGCACGACCAAAACTCCCTCGGACACCCGGATCGGTTCGACCGACCCGTCGTCGACGACGACAATCGGCATGCCATGCAGCGAGGCGAGGAGTCGGTCGATCCCAGATTGGTTGTCACGCACCGGAATAACCACCGTGACTTCATCTGGATGTGGTCCGAACATCGGCCGGGGATGTGCGACGTCAGCATCTAGCAACGTGCGTGCAAGCCCAGCTGAATCGTTGCCGCACACCGCAATTCGGCCGCTCTCATCGATCATCGCGACAGCACGATCGGACATCCGAAGCAATCTCGTCGGCGACCCGCCGACGAGATTGCGCCAGTCACCTCCAGCACACCGCGGATCTATCTGTACTTGAAACCCTTTGGGCAGCAGGGTATCCGGTTCGTTCACCGCACCCGCCCCGTATCACTCGGCTCCCACCGCGCCGAGGCGTCGACCAGCTCCTGGACGAGCTGCGCCATAATCTGCGCACCGTCGACCGCATTTGCCGTCGTCGGGTCCCCGAGCACACCGGTAGGGCTGATGGCGGCCACTCCCCCACGTCGGAGGTCGTCGATGATCTCGGGGAGCGGCGCCGACACCCCGACGACGACCGCCGAGGCGTCCACCGCCATCGGCGCGAAGGACAACAGCATCGAGGTCTCGGTATGCCCGGCATGGGCGTCGCCGTTGGCGGGCGCACAGGCGAACCAGGCCGCGTCACGACCTTCGTAGCGCAACCGCACAACCGCCTCCGACAACGCGGCGACATTGCCGCCGTGACCGTTGACGAACAGTATCCGCGAGGCCCACCGGCATGCGCTGCGCCCATATTCGACGAGGAGGTCGCGCAAGACATCGCTGCCGATCGAGATCGTGCCGGCGAACCCCTCATGCTCGCCACTGGCGCCGTAGCCGATCGACGGTGCAACGAGAGCCTCGACCCGCCCGGCAGCACGCGTGGCGACTTCGACCGCGACGCGGGTATCGGTATCCAGCGGCAAATGCGGCCCATGCTGCTCGGTGGCTCCCAACGGGACCAGCACCAGGGCCTTGCAGTCAGCGACTTCCACCGACGTGCGCGCACCCAACTGCGCCTGCGTCATCCGAACAAGTCTAGTCCTGGGAGCAGCGCGGCGATACGGTGAACGTCAGGTTGACCCCGGACATGACCGAGCGAATGGTCGGTATGCGATGCTGAGTGGCAACCATTGACTTCGAACACGCGTTTTCAGACGCGCGACGACCTGCGTGGAGGCATCCCTTGACGACCCCCGAATCCGGCCGCCCCGGCCCCCTGAGTTCGATTCGCGTCATCGAATTCGCTGGCATCGGACCCGGACCGCATGCGGCGATGCTGCTCGCCGATCTCGGCGCCGACGTGATCCGTGTCCAGCGCCCCGGCGATCTTCCCAAGGAGGGACACAACGCCGACGCCCTGCTGCGCGGGCGCCGCGTTGTCGAAGCCAACCTCAAGAATCCTGCCGACCGCGAGACCATCCTCAATCTGGTTGTCAAGGCCGACGCGGTGATCGAGGGCTTCCGGCCCGGCGTGATGGAGCGCCTCGGGTTCGGTCCCGCGGATCTCGAAGCAGTCAACCCGCGCCTGGTCTACGGCCGGATGACCGGCTGGGGTCAAGAAGGCCCGCGCGCCAATCTCGCCGGCCACGACATGAACTACATCTCGCTGACCGGCATGCTCCACGCGATCGGGCGGGCCGACGAGAAGCCGACGCCGCCGCTCAACCTGGTCGGAGACTTCGGCGGCGGCTCGATGTTCCTGGTTGTCGGCATTCTCGCGGCGCTCGTGGAGCGCAGCGTCTCTGGCAAGGGACAAGTCATCGACGCCGCCATGGTCGACGGCGCCGCTGTACTCGGTCAGATGATGTGGGCGTTCCGCGGCACCGGGCTGTGGCAGGATCGGCGCGGCGCGAATCTCCTCGACACCGGCGCGCCGTTCTACGAGGTGTACGAGACCTCTGACGGCAAGTGGATGGCCGTGGGATCGATCGAGCCGCAGTTCTACGCCGAGCTGCTCAAGGGCCTCGGCCTTGAGGGCGAGGAGTTGCCCCACCAGCTCGACATGGGCCGCTGGGACGAGTTGAAGACACGGTTCACCGCGCTGTTCAAGACCAAGACCCGCGACGAGTGGGCGGCCGTGTTCGACGGCACCGATGCCTGTGTTTCCCCGATTCTCGACTTCACCGAGGCACCGACCGATCCACATTTGGCGGCCCGCGGCACGCTCGTCGAGATTGACGGCGTCATGCAGGCCCAGGTCGCGCCGCGATTTTCGCGCACCAGGCCGCAGACCCCCGCCGGACCGGACCGGACCGCTACCGATCCCGCGGCGATCTGGAACGACTGACGACGGCTGCTGAGATCCGGCCTGTGGCAAGCCGCCGATGTGATTATCACGCCAGCGGCTCGCCATGGTGAGGATCTCAGCAGGCCTCGACAGCGGCACGTTGAGCGAGCCGCCGCAGCCACTCGGCCAGTAGTGCCGTTTCCGCCGACCCAAGGACGTCCGGGTGACGCACGGCGTGCTCGAGCGCACCAAGGAGGGCAGCGCGCCCGGACTCGTCTCCGACATGTGGCATACCGGTGATCGCCGCAATCACGGCATCACGCACGGCCGCCGACAGTGCTGGGTCGGGTTGCTCTGCCACGATTTGGCGCAGTGTCACACCGACGTTCGTGGCCAGGATGTGGCCGACGGCCTGCTCGGACGGCACGACGAGGCGGTTCTGCTCGGCGGCCCAGCGGACGAGCTTGCGCAGCATCGCCGTCGGCTCGGCCTGGGCCGGCGAGGTATCGCCGGGTCGCACGGCGCCGTACATGAGCGCGTAGACCCCCGGGTTCGCCAGCCCGAATTCGACGTGCGAATCCCACCCGTCACGGATGTCCTGAATGGGATCACCGCTGGTCTCCGCCTGCGCCTTCGCGGCCGCGTACTGCTCGAACCCGCGGGCAACGACTGCCTCGGTTAACCCCTGCTTGCTCCCGAAGAAGTGATACAGCGTCGGCATCTTGACCCCGGCGCGATTGCAGACGTCGCGCAGCGAGAATTCCTCGCCCGGCGCGGCCGCGATCAATTCGACGGCCGCATCCAACAGGCGCTTCCGTGTATCACTCGACGCCTTCTCCATAATCCCGTTATAGTATGCCTGTATCGCAGATATAGCGATACATATCCTCGATACAGGAGCGCCGTGAGCACACGCACACTCGACGGGAAAAACGTTCTGGTCGCCGGCGGCGCGAAGAACCTCGGCGGGCTGGTCAGCCGACTGGCCGCAGACCAAGGGGCCAACGTGGCCCTTCACTACAACTCGGCGGAGTCGGCCGAACAGGCAGAGGAGACTGCCGACTACGTGCGGGCGCAAGGCGGCGAGGCCGTAGTCCTGACCAGCGACCTGACTGTCCCCGAGAACGTCGAGCAGTTGTTCGCCGGCACGGCTTGCGCCCTGGGATCCATCGACGTCGCGGTCAACACCGTCGGCAAGGTGCTGCGCAAGCCGATCGTCGAAACATCGGAGGACGAGTACGACGCGATGTTCGACATCAACAGCAAGGCTGCCTATTTCTTCCTCAAAGAGGCGGGCCGCACACTGGCGGACAACGGCAAGATCATCACCATCGTCACCTCACTGCTCGGCGCCTTCACCGACGGCTACTCCACCTACGCCGGCGGCAAGAGCCCCGTCGAGCACTTCACCCGGGCCGCCGCGAAGGAGTTCGCGCCGCGGGGCATCTCGGTGACAGCGGTCGCCCCCGGGCCGATGGATACCCCGTTCTTCTACGGTCAGGAAACGCCCGAGCGCGTCGAATTCCACAAATCGCAGGCCATGGGCGGGCAATTGACCAAAATTGAGGACATCGCACCAATCGTCACCTTTCTCGCGACCGACGGTTGGTGGATCACCGGCCAGACGATCTTCGCCAACGGGGGCTACACCACCCGGTGATCGCCGCCCAACCGAAAGAATCACGCAATGACCTTCACGCTGCCCGAACCCATCGCCGCCTTCGTCGAGGGCGTCAACCGGCACGACGAGAGCGCATTCCTCGATGCCTTCACCCCCGACGGTTTCGTCGACGATTGGGGTCGCATCTTCACCGGCCGTGACGCTATCAAAAGCTGGAGCGATAAAGAGTTCATCGGGGCCCGCGGGACGATGACCGTCACCACGGCGACCACGAGCGCCGCCACCACCGAGGTGCTCGCCGATTGGCGGAGCAACTGGGCCAACGGCCCGAGCGCATTCGCTTTCGTCACCGACGGTGACAAGATCGCGTCGATGACGATCCGTGACGGTCACGCATAGCGGCCAGTTGCCGAAGCCGCGGTTGAGACCTAAGTGGTGGCCGCATGGACCTCCGCTGGTCGTTGGCCGCATCGGGGGGCTCGAGGGCCTCGGGCTCGGCGAAACGCGTACCGCGCTTTGACGGCATGCCGCGGACACCGACCGGGGCTGACCGCGTGGATTCCGCTCCGCTGCAGAGTCGCCCGGAACACCGGTGGTGCCCGAGTCAGCGTGTCGTCGACGCTGGGGTCTCGATAGGACTCGGTTGCCAAGCCGGAACGAGAGCAGTTAGCCGGCAGACCCGAGATGAGGTACCGGCAGTCCACTACCTGAATCGACGACGAGACTAATTCCGTGGTCGATGGACCAGGATTGTTCTAGACCTTGGAGCTGCCCATGTCGATCTGGAACTCCGCGCCGGTAACGGCCTTCGCCGTCGCAAGATAGATCACCGCGTCGGACAGGTCGTCGAGGGTGGCGACCGGATAGTGGTTCATCATCGACGGAAAGTGCTCGCCGTATTCCTCGAAGGCCTCGAACGCCTTGGGATCCTCGACGCCCATCGGGGTGTTCACCGCGTAGGGGTGGACAGTATTGACGCGAATACGCTTGGGTCCCAGTTCTTTCGCGGCGGACTGTGCCAGACCGCGCAAACCGAACTTCGACGCCGAGTAGGACGATTGAACCGGCATCGCCTTCAGTCCCGCGGTCGAGGAGATGATGGTGATCGACCCGCCGTTTCGGGCGTCGATCATCGGCGGGATGACCGCTTTGAGGGTCTTCCACGTGCCGACCAGGTTCACGTCGACGACGTCGGCAAACTGCTCCTCGGTCAGCTCCCAGGTCAGGCCCCAGGTGAGGATGCCGGCGTTGGCGATGACGTGGTCGATGCGGCCGAACGTCTCGATCCCGTCGGTGACGAGTTGCTGTTGACACGCCAGGTCACGGATGTCGCCCTGCCGCGCGAGGATTTTGCCGCCGGCTTCTTCGACAAGCCGGACGGTCTCGGCGAGGTCGGCCTCGGTCGCCGTCGGATAAGTCTGGTGGCCCGCCACCCGGGCCGCGATGTCGAGGCCGATGATCGAGGCCCCTTCAGCGGCGAAGCGAAGCGCATGATTGCGGCCCTGACCTCGGGCGATACCGGTGATGTAAACGACCTGGCCATCGAACTGTCCCATTGCCAAACTGTAACACGTTCTAGTTTGGTCTCGGCGGCGCTCCCGCACCGAGGTACCCGCGTCGTACTGGACGCCTAGGCTTGACCGACACCGGACCGCGACCGACGGCTCCGGCCGCCCCAGACGAGTTGGGAGACATGATGACCCCGAACGCGCGCGACGCCCTGGAGACTTTGCGCAGTGCCGCCGAGTTCAACTGGGCGATCGTCCCCATCCTGGTGATCGTCATCTGGCTGTACGCCAACGAAGTTGAGAGGCGCCGCTGGGGCGTGGTCTTCGGCGGACTCGCCTTGCTGGCCGCCGACACGTTCAACGAACTGTGGAATTCGGCTTTCTTCCACCTCACCGGCCGCGCGCCGGTGTGGGGTGCCCCCGGCCACTCCTCCTATCAGATCTTGATCGGCTGGAACATCGAGATCGTCCTGATGTTCACCGTCCTCGGCCTCGCCGCGGCCAAACTGCTGCCCAACGATCGCACGCTGACCATCCTCGGCATCCCCAACCGAGTGTTCTTCGTCGGGGTCAACGCCGCACTCGCCGTCGGTATCGAGATCGTCCTGAACAAGATGGGCGTACTCACCTGGGATTGGTGGTGGTGGTCGCCGGGATTCCCGTTCATCATCTGGCTCATCGGCTACGTACCGTTCTTCGCCGCCTGCTTCTGGGTGCACGACCTGCCAGACAATCGGGCGCGGGTGCGCGCCGTCGGCGCCATGTTCGGCATCAACCTGCTGTTCGCCATCGGACTGGGCCTCGCCGGCTGGCTATAGCCGGCATTCCTATTCGCTGCAGCGACGGCGCACCTCGTGCAGATTCGCGGTCATCGCGTCGCGGAAACTCGCAAGCCGCCGCGAAATGATCCGCCCTTCCATCTCCGGCGCGTCGGCGATCACCGCGGACAGCGGTGCGGGTGCCAACCCGATGCGGGCGAACTGCCGCACCACCGACCCGCCGCGCGACGGGTCGACCTCAAAGCCCCAGTGCGCCCACGGCTCACAATCACCGGCGTGAACGGCCCAAACCCACCGCCGACCCGGCTCTACCTCGACGACGGTGCACAGCGACTCGGTCCGCCCGACCCCGTCGATGCTGTTGTGGCCGACGAACTTCGCCCCGACGACCAGACCATCGGCGCCGTCGAGCCAGGTGGCGCACCCAACTCACCCGGGAGGTCGACGGGCAGCGCGATGTCGGTCACCACTGGCCACACCGCATCGGGCGGGGCGGGAACCTTGATCTCGACCTCGACGGTCGGCTGGTCCCGGTAGCGCATCAGGCGCCGTAGGACCGCTCGAACCCGTCCGGGATGATCAAGTCATCGCGGGAGAGGTCATGCACGTCGGCCTTACCCAGGCCCATGAGCGACGAGTCGACGCCCATCCGCAACAGGTCGAGGACGTTCTCGACGCCGACCTGCCCGTTGGCGGCCAGGCCCCACAGGTAGGCGCGGCCGATCATGACGGCCTTGGCGCCGAGCGCGAGTGCCTTCACGACGTCGCTGCCGCGGCGGATACCGCCGTCGAGCAGTACGTCGACGTCGCTGCCGACCGCATCGGCGATCGGGCCCAGGACACGGATCGTAGCCGGCGTGCCATCCAGGTTGTTGCCCCCGTGGTTGGACACCGAGATCGCCGTCGCACCGATGTCGACGGCCCGCTTCGCGTCGTCGATCCGGCTGACGCCCTTGACCATGAACGGGCCACCCCACTGCTCGCGCAGCCACTTGAGGTCCTCCCACGTGGGTGGCGGGGTGTTCATCCAGGTCCCGTACACGTCGAAGAAGGTCGGACCGGGCTCACCCTTGTGCGCGATATTCGGCGCCGAGAGATCGGGGACGATGAGCTTGCCGTCACGGATCCAGCTCAGGGCGAACCGCGGCTTGGTGATCATCTCCGGTGCCAGCCTGGCCACCGCCTTCACGTCGACCTTTTCCGGGATCTCCGGGCTGCCCCAGTCGCGCCCGACATTGAACACCCAGTCGGTGGTGACGATCAGCCCCTGGCAGCCGGCCTCCCGAGCGCGCTGGGCCCGAGCCAGGATGTCCTCACGACTCCCGAGCCAATAAATCTGGAAGAAGACCTTGTCGTTGACCGCGGTGACCTCTTCGACAGGTTTGCTGGCGAAGCTCGACAGCCCCATCGCCGTGCCGCGGTTGGCGGCGGCACGGGCCACGGCAACCTCACCGTCGGGGTCGACGGCCTGCACCCCGGTCGGCGAGATCAGGACCGGGAAGGAGATCTCCTGTCCCATCACCGTCGTCGCAAGGCTGCGCTCAGGGGTTGCGCCGATCACGTGCGGGGCGAAGCCGAGTTCGTTGAACGCCTCCACATTGTCGGTGACGGTAATGCCCGCCTGCGTCCCGGCGATCAGCGACGAGTAGATCGTCTTCGGCAACCGCTTGCGCGCGCGGCGCTGCGCCTCCCCGACGGTTTCGAACCACGGATTGCGGCGCCACGGGTTGCGCTCCACGAGCTCGGCGAATTTGGACATGGGTGACTCCTTGGAACCTCGGTTGAGCAGATGGTGGCGTGCGCAGCAGATCGACCGCTAGCAGCAGTTCGACGATGAGCAGCCGGTGGCCGACGTGGCGGTGAATCCGGCGAGCGGGTTCTCATCGCAGTCGCGCGATGGCGGCGACTCGGGCGGCCGGGTCATGAGCTGCAGCGGCACGCCGCGCGAATGGTCCTTGTTGGCCGTCGGCTTGCTGCGCTCCCCGGCCAAAAGTGATTCGCCGTAGCCCTGCACGCATTCGGGGTCGGGTCCGTCCATCGGCAGGCCGGTGAAAAACTTCGCCGCCATGCAGCCGCCGCGACATGCGTCGTAGTGATTGCACGACGTACACGCGCCAGCACTCTGCGGCTCGCGCAGCGAGGTGAACAGGTCCGAGCGCTGCCAGATCTCCTGGAAGCCGCCATCGGTGGTGGTGATGTTGCCGGCGAGGAAATTCTCGTGGATCGCAAACGGGCACGCGTACACGTCGCCCACAGGATCGATGAGGCACACGACGCGACCCGCGCCGCACAGGTTGAGACCGGGAAGTCCGCTCCCGGCGCCCGAAACACCGGGCCCGCTCGCTCCGCTCCCGGCGCCCGACGAAAAAGCTGACAGGTGGAAGAAGGAGTCGCCGGTCAGCACCCGGTCGCCGTGGGCGACGAGCCAGTCGTACAGCTCGCGCTGCTGGGCCGGGAGCGGGTGCAGGTCATCCCACACGTCCGCCCCACGGCCCGACGGCCGCAGCCGGGTGATGCGCAGCGTGGCGTTGTAGCGGTCGGCAAGCGCTTTGAACTCGTCGAGTTGGGCGACGTTCTGTCGCGTCATGACAACGCTGATCTTGGCGTCGGCGAACCCCGCGTCGCGCAGGTTCTCCAACGCACGCACAGCCATATCGAAAGAACCCGCACCGCGCACCGCGTCGTTGACCTCGGCAGTCGCACCGTCGAGCGAGATCTGCACGTCGACATAGTCCGACGCGGCCAAGCGCGCGGCCACCTCCGGCGTGATGCGCAACCCGTTGGTAGAGAACTTCACGCCCACCTGGTGATCAGTGGCGTAGTCGACGATCTCCCAAAAGTCGGGACGAACCGTCGGCTCGCCACCGCCGATATTGACGTAGAAGACCTGCATGCGCTGCAACTCGTCGATGATCGCCTTGCACTGCTCGGTGGATAGTTCGCGCGGGTCGCGCTTACCCGACGACGACAGGCAATGCACGCACGCGAGGTTGCACGCGTAAGTCAACTCCCACGTGAGGCAGATGGGGGCGTCGAGTCCGCGCTCGAACTGGTCAACCAAGCGGCCAACGGCCGGTGGCGCCGCGGTTCGGGGTTGTTCGAGTGTCGTCATTGCTGGCCCTCCTCGCGGGGGATGATCATGCCGGAGTCGGCCAGTGCGGTCAGCGCCTGCAGATAGAGCGGGCGCGACGCCGCATCGATACCGGCGGCGGCGAGCGCCGATTCGGCGTCGGGGTGCTGATGCAGCGCCTGCACGACCCCGACGACGGTGCGGTTCTTGAGGAATGAGAGTTTGCGGGTGCCGAAGTGATACAGCAGTGCACCGAACGGCTCGGGGCGCACGGCTACCTTCGGATTGAGGGTCCAGGCGGTACCCAGGTCGAAGGGCGAGTCTGCGGCACCCGGCCCGGCGACCGCTGAACGGTCGCCGGGCCGAGTCGCCGGAGCGGGGGCACTCATCAGTAGACCCCGCACATCCCGTCGATCGAGACCTCCTCGACCAGCGATTCGCTGACGAGTTCGGTGTCGGTGACAGTTTCCTGATCGGCCATGATCCAACCTCCTGTGGGCTAGTGATGTGGATCACGTTCGAATATAATGGCACTGAGTGCACAATGCAAGTGTGGGATTGCCGACACGGAAGGGGGTCCGGTGAGTCGACGACCGGTCACAACGAAGACACGGATAGCCGACGTGGCGATCGATCTGTTCGACCGCCGCGGCTTCGACGACACCAGCGTCGACGAGGTCGCCACCGCCGCCGGAATCGCCCGTCGCACCCTGTTCCGCTACTACCCGTCGAAGAACGCCATCGCCTGGGGCGATTTCGACATGCACCTCGACGATATGCGCGTACTGCTCGAGGACCTCCCCGATAATCTGCCGCTCGCCGAGGCCCTGGCCCGCGCACTTGTCGACTTCAACGACGTTCCGGAGAGCCAGGCCCCACGGCATCGGCGCCGCATGCGGCTCCTGCTCACCGTCCCGGCATTACAGGCGCATTCGATGCTCATGTACGCGGACTGGCGCCACGTGGTCGCCGACTATGCCGCCATGCGCCTGGACGTCGGGGCCGATGATTTCCGGCCCCAACTCATCGCCTGGCTCGCCCTGGGCACCGCACTGGCCGCCTACGATCAGTGGCTCGCCGATCCCGGAGAGCAGGGCTCGAGCCAACTGCACGACCTTCTCGTCGAGGGCAGCGGTCTACTCGCCGTCGGAATAGACGCCGCACTCTCGCCCACGGGCACCACGATGCGCTAAATTAGAACGTGTTCTAATACTGGCTTAGGAGGACGGCACATGGCCGACTTGACCCCACATGGATCGCGCAGCGTCATTCTCACCGTGGCGCAGGTCGTCGACGAGACCGCCGACGCGCGCAGCATCGTGTTTGAGGTCCCCGCCTCGATGGGTGAGAAGTTCACCGACTACGAGGCGGGTCAGTTCCTCACCTTGCGCATACCCAGCGATCAAACCGGTTCGGTGGCGCGCTGCTACTCGCTGTCCTCCTCGCCGTCGACCGACGACCAACCGAAGGTCACCGTCAAGCGCACCCCCGACGGCTACGGATCGAACTGGGTCTGCGACAACCTCGAAGCGGGCTCGCAGATCGAGGCGCTCCCCCCGTCCGGCGTGTTCACCCCGGCCAATCTCCACGCGCCACTGCTGCTGATCGCCGCCGGTTCCGGGGTCACCCCGGTGATGTCGATCCTCAAGACCGCCCTGAAGATGGGTACCGGCCCGGTGACCTTCTTCTACGCCAACCGCTCCGAGGACGACGTCATTTTCGCCGCCGAACTCCGGGAGCTGCACCAGGCCAATCCCGGCCGACTGACCGTCGTGCACTGGCTCGAAACCCTGCAGGGCCTGCCCGGCATCCGCGCCCTCGCCACTTTCTTCAAACCGATGGCCGGCAGTCACAGCGCCTACATCTGCGGCCCCGGACCGTTCATGGACGCCGTTCACGAAGGCTTGGCGAAAGCCAAGTTCGATCACCACAACGTGCACACCGAGGTCTACAACTCGCTCGCCGGCGATCCGTTCGTCGACGTCGAACACGAGGCGGTCACCGAGGAGGAAGCCGCTGCCGCGGCGCAGGTGGAGGTCGAGCTGGACGGGCAGACGCACAACCTCGCTTGGCCACGCAGCCGGACGCTGATCGACATCATGCTGGCCGCGGGGCTCGACGCACCCTACTCCTGCCAGGAGGGCGAGTGCGGTTCCTGCGCCTGCACGCTGTCGGAGGGGACCGTGGAGATGGAGAACTCCGGTGCACTCGATCCCGACGACATCGCCGACGGCTATATTCTCGGCTGCCAGGCGCGTCCGACGTCGGACAGCCTCAAGATCGAGTTCTGACCTACGCTGGGTCCATGACCTCTGACCGGCTGGCGAGAATCCTGTCCCTGATCCTCCTCGTCCCGGGAGTGCTGCACTTCCTGACGCCCAAGCCATTCGATTCGATCGTGCCGAACGAGCTGCCGGGTGAGCCTCGGTACTACACGTACGCCTCCGGAGTCGCCGAGGTCGGCCTCGGTGCGGCGGTCCTGGTGCCAAGTCTGCGCCGACGCGCCGCCGGCTTGGCCGCAGTCCTGTTTGCCGCGGTGTTCCCGGCGAATGTGAATATGGTCCGCCTCTGGCAGGACAAGGGCCCGGCGATGAAGACGATCGCCCTCGCGCGACTGCCCCTGCAGATTCCGCTGATCGCCTTGGCGATCGGGGTCTGGCGCCGTTCGGGCGACTAGCCCCCACCCCGCCGAGTGGGCAGTCCCCGTACCCCGAGTGGGCAGTCCCCCTACCCCGAGTGGGCAGTCCCCCTACCCCGAGTGGGCAGTCCCCCTACCCCGAGTGGGCAGTCCCGCTACGCCGCGGGCGGCCCCGCCGCCACCTCGCTGGCGGACTTGTCTTTGCCGCCGGACAAGCACGAGAAACGTTCTCGCCGACGGCGGGTTCCGCTGGCGCAGCGGTCAACGACCCCTTGGACGGAGCATCGTCCGGCATTCGAAATGGGCGCCGTCTCGGTCGCCGTACTGCGGGAAGTAGTGATCCCAGACAACGTCGACGACGATTTCCTGGGCACACCACACCGCGTCGCGGAGTCGGACGCTAGGCGTAGCGGGATCTGAACGCCAGGAAAGACCGGCGCAGGGGGAACGACCCTTCGAGCCATGGCCGGTGCCCACTCGACGGTTCCAAGGTGCCCACTCGACGGTTCCAAGGTGCCCACTCGGCAGGTCAGCGCAGGGCGCGATATCGGCGGCGCTCGTCGGGATCGAGGTGCTCGAGCGCGTAGCTCAACGCGGTGCGGCCCAACTGCGGCGCATGCACGTCGAGATACCCGGTCAGCGACCCGCGCGACACCCGCTTCCCCATCTCCCGCAACATCCAGCCGAACGCCTTCTGGATCAGATCACGACGATCGTCAACGACGGCGGGCGCAATCGCCAGGGTCGCCGAGGCGTCGCCGACCCAAAGGAATGCGTGGGTCCCGATGATCCCAACTCGCCTGTCCCACAGCGACTCTCGCCGTGCATAGGACTCAAGTTCGGAGGCGTCCCCCAGCGTCAGGCACCACGCACCCAGGATCTGGCGGGCCGAGCTGTCCACCAGATCCCAATTGTTGACCCACCCGGCCGCTACCGCGTCCCGGTAGCACTGCACCCACCGGGCCCGCTCGTGTTCGGGCGCCCGCTCGAACTCGCCGACCAGCACGATCAGCGCCAGCAGCCGAACCTCGTGGACCTCGTCGTCGAGCAACCGGGTCAGCGTCGGCCGCGACGCGCCGCGGTACCCGTCTGCCAGCTTGCGCAGCACCGGGACCCGAACCCCGGCGAAGACGTCGCCCGCCCCATACTCGCCCGGCCCGGTCTTGAAGTACGTCGCCGCCGAGGCGGCCCGGTCCCGATCCCCCAGCGCCAGCACTGCTGATCGGATCTGCGCCGCTGACGCCGATGCCATCAGCCGGGCAGCACGTCCACGATGGGCGTCGGCGTAAGCAGCTTTGGCCGCATCTTCATCACCGCGCCGACCTTGCCCGCACCCGCGACAGCCGTGAGCATCCCGTCGCGGCTGAAATAGGCGAGCCACTTGTGACCGTCGTCGCTGACGACCTGCACGTCATCATCGGGTTTGGGCCAGCCGAGGACCTGGATCTTGAGGTCGTACTGGTCGCTCCAGAAATACGGGACCGCGGGCACGACGGCATGGTCGGTGCCCAGCAACGCCGCCGCGACAATCGCCGCCTGCTCGACGGTGTGGTTCCAGTGCTCGGCGCGACGCTGGGTTCCCCCGTGGTCGCGCCAATTCGCCACATCGCCGAGCGCGTACACGCCGTCGGCGCTGGTGCGCCCGACCTCGTTACAGGCGACGCCGCCACCGACTTCGCGGCTGGCCAGTTCGACCCCGGAGCCGTCGAGGAAGCCGACGACCGGAGTCGACCCGATCCCGACGACGACGAGGCCGGCCGGCAACAACTCGCCGTCGGCCAGCCGCACCCCGGTGACCCGGCGGCCGCCCTCGCCGGTGACGATCTCATCGACACCGATCCCGGCCCGCACCGTGACGCCCCGTTCGGTGTGCTGCCGGGTGACGAGAGCGCCGATCTCGGTGCCGACCGCCTGCGCGAGCGGCGTCGGCGCGGGTTCGACAAGAGTCACCGAAAGCCCGAGGGTGTGCAGACTCGCGGCGGTCTCACACCCGATAGACCCTGCGCCGATCACCACCGCGGAACCGTTGGGCCCGGCCCCGACCGCGCGGCGCAGCTTCTCCGCGTCGTCGAAGGTCCGCAGCGTGAATACCCCCGCAACGTCCTGCGTGCCGGGAAAGGCCCGGGGCAGCAGTCCGGTCGCGAGCACCAACGCGCCATAGGCCTGCTGATACGACGAGCCGTCGGCACGTGACACGGTGATCGTTTTCGACGCGGTGTCGAGGGCATCGACATGCTCGCCGGTGCGCAACTCAATCGCCGAATCGGCATAGAATTCACCAGGCTTCAGATCGACGCGCCCGCTGGCGTCGGTCAGCACCGTCTTCGACAGGGGCGGCCGATCGTAGGGTGGGTGCGGCTCGGCACCGATCATCACGACTGGTCCCGCATGACCACCGGCTCGCAGGTTCTCGGCCAGCCGCACCCCGCCGAGACCGGCGCCGACGATTACCACCGCCGCATCGGCAGCGATCTTGTCCGACATGGGACTCCTCCTCAGGAGATCACGCCACCGACCGGGGTCAGCCCGGCGAGCAGCCATTTGCCGTCGACATTACGCATCGCCGCCCAGCGGGCTAAGGGTACCCTCGGTATCTCGCTCGCCAAGCTCCGCGGCGCCGCCCACAGATCGACGAAGACGAGCACTCGGGCCCGAGACGCCTCGAGGCCGGCGACGCCGGTGCCCACGACTCGCGCGGTCATCCTCATCTGCTGTTCCACCGCACCGGGGAGCACGATATCGGCCCCCTGGCTCGCATACTCGTCGGCCAAACGCCCCACCAGGAGCGACTGAACGTCGGACCGGACCGGCGGATCATTCGGCTGCCGACTCATCAGCGCAGTGGTGGCCCGGGCCGCAGCCGCCATGACCGCGGCTCGGGCCGGGCCGTCGCCGTCCCGAGTGTCGGCGACCCGCCACCACGCTGCCGCCGCGATCAGCACGAGGACTGTCGTGAGCACGGCCACCAACGCGGACCGGCGCCTCACGCCTGCCTTGCTTTCGCAACGAGCCACTGGCCGTCGACGTGCACCATGGTGACGACGACGGGAAGGCGCTTGGCCGTCGTCTCGGCGCCGATGAGCCCCGGGTTTGTTGCTTCGGCGACGACGAGGACGGCCACCGGTCGTGATCGCCACCACCGCGTCGACGTAGCCGTTCGCGTTGTGCGGGTCGGCGGTCAGCATGGTCTTCAGGGCACTGCGGGCGGCGGTCTGCGCCTGCTCACCGCGGGTGTGCGCGGCGGCGTCACGATGCGCGAGGAATGCGCACCCGGCGGCGGCCAGCACCGCGACGACACCGACTGCGGCGACGGCGGCCGTCGCCATCGACAACTGCCGGCGTCGGCGCCGGGCTCGGCGCCGCAAAGCGGGTCCCGCCTCGACGCGTGCCTCCCGCCAGCGGCGCAGCGCCCTCATCTGCTCCTGTGCCCGCACCGACCCGCTCGGCGGGGTCACCGGATCATCTCCACGGAGTCGAGCCGCCACCGGCTGCGCTGATGGCGGAACCGGGCCGCCACAATGCGGTCCACAGAAGTCTCGGCCTGGTCGGGGTCGGTGACCGAGACGACGGCCACCGCCTGCACCCAATCGTCACCGGAATCCTCGATCCCCAGCGTGCGCGTCTGCCAGCTCGCCGCACCGGCCCGCCGTTCACTCAGCGCCGCGGCATTGGCGGCCGCAAACTCATCGGTGACCAGGGCCCTCGCCCGACGACTGTCGGCGGCAACGGTTTTCGGGTCGTAGGAGAACACACCGGCGAGAATCGCCGGCGCCGCCGCGCGAACCTCATCGCGCTGGGCGCTCCGGTCGGCGCCCCCCCGAAGCACCGCCAGTTGCCATCCGGCGATGACCAGCGCACTCGCGGCGAGCAGCGAGACGACCGCGAGCCCGACCAGTCGGCGCCGGTCAGCGGCCACGGCTTCGCGGTCCTCCGCGGCACTGGGACGACTCATGGCAGGTACTGAACTTTCGCGAGTTTGAACACGCCCGCCTCATCGGCGACGACGACGCGCAGGCGGAAATCGGTACTGCGCGCCGCCGCCTGCGGCGAGGCCACCAGATCAACTGTCGCGAAGACGAGGACCTCGGCTTCGGGACCCCGCCGACCGGTGAGTCCGGCTCCCTGCACCCGTCCGTCAGACGTGGTCCCGGCGGCCCGGACGAAGGTGGTGTAGGCGTCGGCGGACTGCGCGAACTCGTCGTGGAATTCGCCGGTCGCCCCCGCGAGGATGCGCGTTGCCCGGTCGGGCTGGTCAGGGGTGGCGCTGAGCAGTACGGTGACTCGCGCGGCGGCAGCGCGCACAAAGTCGTCGTCGGACGGACCCCGTCCGGTCACAACAGCAGCGAGGACCCCGCTGATCGCGGCAACGGCGGCCACGACAACCAGAATCCGCCTGCGCCGATCGACGGCACCGCCGCGCAGCGCGTCCAACTCTGCCCGCGCACGGCGCTCGGCCGCCAGCAACTCACGATCGGATGCCGCCTTCTGGGTTGGGGGCACCGGCTACTGTCCGATGCGCTTGTTGTACTCCGCGCGCGTCGACAGGTCGTAGTTCAGGAAGATGTGGTCGAGGCCGGTGGCTTTCTGCACCCGCCGCTTGGCTGCCTGCGGCATGATCGCGTTCAGATGGACCCACCCCATCGAACGTGGTGCCGCGGTGCGCGCCCGCCGGGTGATGATGGTCGAGACCACCTGCGCGGCAACCACTTCTGGCTCGACGACGCGAATGTAGCGATTGGTCTCCAGACCGCTGATCAAGCCGGTGTTGGTGAATGACGGCAGGATGGCCGACACCGCGACGCCGGAGTCGGCGAGCTCGGCGTTGAGCGCGTCGGAGAACTCGATGACGCCGGCCTTGGCGGCGTTGTACACGGTGAGGCCCGGCGTGGGCAGTCGCCCGGCGACCGAAGCGACATTGACGATATGCCCGTGGCCACGGGCAACCATCCGTCGCGCCGCGGCCTGCGAGCCCCAGATGACGCCCATGAGATCGATGTCGATCGTCCGCCGGATCAGTGCGGCGTCATAGTCCAGGAACGGCCCGACGGGCATGACTCCGGCGTTGTTGATCAACACGTCGACGGGTCCGACGCGCTGCTCGACCGCGTCGAGGAAACTCTCGATGGATTGGGGCGAGGTGACGTCGAGCACCACGCCCTCGATGCCGAGGTCGGCGGCGGCCTTCCCGACGGCATCCTCGTCGATGTCGCCGATCACCACGCGCGCCTGTGCGCCGAGCAGTTGGGTGGCGGTCTCGAAGCCGATGCCGCGCGCGCCACCGGTCACCGCGATGACTTTGTCACGCAGGACGTCCCTGGCGGGGGCGGGTTTGGAACGGAATCTCACGAAGGCTCCTGGGGCTCAGTAGATCATCGGGGCGAGATAGGTCGCGGCGAGATCGCGGACGTATTCGGGGGTGGTTCGTGCCGGGTCGGAGACTGGGTTCTCCAGGAAGGAGATGACCAGCCGCACATGCAGTTCGACCGCCTGATGCAGCCTGTCCTCGGGCATCGTCGCGCCGGCGTGGCGCAACGTCCGCGCGACCCGGTCGGTGACCATCTCGATGAACAGTGTGTTGACCGACGCGGTGACGTTGCGGATCTCATAGTCTTCGAGCACCATACGGCTCAGCAACGGGTCGGTACTCACCATGTCGGCACCGGTGGCGAATGCTTCGACCACCGCTTCGCGCGGGGGGATTCCGGCGACTGCCGCCTCGAGCCGGATCATGCCGCGCTCGTAGGCCTCGGCGGCGACGGCGACCAGCAGGCTCTCCTTATTGGGGAAGCGCCGATACAGGGTGGAGCGGCTGACGCCGGCCGCGGCCGCCACCTCGTCCATGTTCGCCCGGCGTGCCCCGACTGCGGCGAACTCGGTCGCAGCGGCCGAGAGAATGGCCGACTCCTGGTCTTCGACGGTGGCGTTGCTGCGTGTCTTGCGCTCGCTCATGCCCGACGGCGCAGGTCGACGGGAAGCTTGTCCTTCGGCACCGGTAGTGCGCTGTAGTCCATCGGCATAGTGTAGGTGGACGGCACCGACCATTCGTAGTCCCGCAGCAGGTGGTGCATGATCGTCTTGATCTCCATCTGAGCGAAGTACAGCCCGATGCATTTGTGCACGCCACCACCGAACGGCATCCACGCAAAGCGGTGGCCCTTGTCCTCGGCGCGGTCGGCGGCGAAGCGCTCCGGGTCGAAGACGGTCGGATGGGTGAAGTAGTCCGGGTCGCGCTGGTTGGTCAACTGCGGCACCGTCACCAAGGTGCCTTCGGGAATGAAAAAGCCCTGTACCTCGGTGTCGCGGACGGCCATGCGCGGCTGGGCCGGCACCGGCGGGCAAAGGCGCAACGATTCCTTCATGATGGCCTCGAGGACGTCGAGCTTGCCGAGGTCGTCGTACTCCAGACTGTCGCCGAATTCGAAGGCCTGGGACCGGGCTCGCTCCTGCCACGCGACATTCTTGGCCATGTGATAGGCCATCTGGGTCATCGTTATCGTCGACGTGTCGTGCGCCGCCATGAGCACGAAAATCATGTGGTTGACGACATCCGCGTCAGTGAAGGTGTGCCCCTCGTCGCTTTCGGCGTGGCACAGCACCGAGAACAGGTCGGGGGTCTGCTTGGCGCGCTTCGCGTCGATGTTCGCGTAGAAGAACTCTTCCAGGATCTTGCGTGAGCGCACGCCTTTCCACCAGCGGCCGCCAGGTACCGGCTTGCGCACGAAGGCGACGCCGGCGCGCACCGTCTCAATGAAGGCCTGGTTGAGCTTGTCGGCCTCGTCCTTGGGCAGTTCGACGCCGAGGAATACCTCCAGCGCGACATCGAGGGTAAGTTCCTTGAACTCGCTGAGCATTTTGACGCGCCCGGTCGGGAATCGCGACACGCGGTCGGCGATGAGTGGCTGCATCTCGTCGAAATATCCCTTGAGGACCTTCGGGGTGAAGGCCTGCTGCAGGATGTGGCGGTGATGCCGGTGCTCGTCGAAGTCCAGGAGCATGACGCCGCGGTTGAAGAATGGTCCGATGAAGAAGCTCCACGCCGGACCATTGGCGAAGGCCTTTTCTTTGTTCATCAGGATCTGTTCGGCGGCCGGCGCTCCCGCGCAGGTGACAATGTTGATCCCGAAGGCGTTCATCGCCGAGATCTTGCCCAGCTCGGCCTGGCGGGCTTCGCTGAACGCGAATGGGTCCCGCCGCATCCGCAGGATCTCCAGGATCCCGTTGCGGTTCGACTTGGGAAGGCTCTTGAGTCCGCTATCGGCGGGCGCCTGGGCGAATACCGTGGTCATGAACTGATCTCCGATCGTTGTCCGCTCTCGGCCCGCGAGGGCGTCGCCAGCACTGTGGTCCAGCTCTCACAATACCCCGATTGGAACAAATACCAAACTTTGTATCAACTCTGGTGTCGGCCGGGCGTCGCCAGGAGGGCGTGGCAGCGGGCCAGGCGTTGTCGCCACCACAGCTCTCGATCCGGCGCGGCGAGTGGCGGATCGGCGACGATCACAGCGGTCGGCGTCAACATGCTCGCACGCGGGGCGGGCGGATCGGCGGTCACGTCGTCAGCGAAGAGTGCGCCGGTGCCAAGGCCGCAGGCGTGATCGAGGCCGGGCAGCGCGGCGGCGGCGGCAACGCCCGCGCCGATACCCACGGCGGTGTCGAGCGCACTGGACACAACGATGGGCAGCGGGATCTGCTCGGCCAGTTCGAGAACGCGTCGCATCCCGCCGAGCGGAGCCACCTTCACGACGGCGATGTCGGCCGCGCCGGCGGCCACGACGCGCAGCGGGTCATCGGCTTTGCGGATCGACTCGTCGGCCGCAACGGGCGCCGAAACCCGCCGTCGGACCTGGGCGAGTTCCTCGACCGTTGCACATGGCTGCTCGACATACTCCAACTCGCCCAGCTGCCCAATCGCGGCAACCGCCTGATCGACCCGCCAGCCCCCGTTGGCGTCCACGCGCACAAGATCGACGAGGTCGCGCACCGCCGCCACCCGTTCGATATCGTCGCGAAGAGACTGTCCCCGCTCGGCGACCTTCACCTTGGCCGTGCGCGCACCGGGGAAGCGCGCGAGCACCCCGGCCACCTGCGACGCCGGCACCGCCGGCACCGTCGCATTCACCTCAACGGCGTCACGGACCGCCGGCGGCGGACCGAGCCAGGCCGCTTCGATCCCGGCGGCCAGCCAAGCCGAAGCCTCCTCGTCGCCATACTCGATGAATGGGGAGAACTCGCCCCACCCCGCCGGGCCGCGAAACAGCATCGCCTCCCGCACGGCAATCCCGCGGAACCGCACCCGCATCGGCAAGGCGACGACGACCGCTGTCGCCAGCAGGTCGCCGAGCGCCGGGAGCGGCAGCACCACGGGCGGTCCCGGTTTCACCATGGCGCCACCCTAACCCCCGATTCGCCTTCACCGGACCCCATCCCCGCAGAACGTGGAACGATTGTTGGTTTTTGTTTCAATCTCTCGGTATCCTCGTTCCCATGACGGTCCACGATTTCGACATCGGCGTGCGCGAGGCAGAGCCCAGCATCCTGCCCACACCGGCGTTCGACGACGACATCGACTCGCTCGAACTGCGCCTCGGCGCCGATTCGCTGGTGTGGAAGTACTACGGCGACATTCGCGGGATTCTCGGGTTTCAGCGCATCGCCGGCACGGAGAACTGCATCGAGCAGCTCGCCAAAGGCGTCGAGGACCACTCGGTCATCTTCAACGACTTCATCGGGCGCGCCCTGCGCTCCGGCCCGCCGATCATGCGCACCGTGTACTCCGCGGATCCGCACACCTGGGGTTACCGCGTCCGCGACTTCCACCGCAACATCAAAGGCACGGTCAGCGACGGCTCCCGCTACCACGCACTCAATCCCGAACTCTTCTACTGGGCGCACGCCACCTTCGTCGACCAGGTCATCTACATCACCAACACCTTCATCCGCCGCCTCTCCGACGCTGAGAAGGAGCAGATCTTCGAAGAGTCGAAGGTGTGGTATCAGCTATACGGCGTCAGCGCGCGCAGCCAGCCGCAGACCTACGCCGAATTCCTGCAGTACTGGGATTCCATGCTCGAACGATTCGTCCCAACCAAGACAATCTGCTACGCCACCGGCTACCTGCGCCAGGGAATCCCCGGCCCCGCCTGGGTACCCCGACCGGTGTGGCGCATCGTATCGGTACCGCTGAACGCCCTCGTGCGCACCGTCATCATCGGAACGCTGCCGCAGCAGACGCGCGACGTCTGCGATCTCGACTGGAATCCGGCAATGCAGCGCCGGTTCGAACGGTTCGCCGCGTTCATGCGCACACTGAACCCCGTCTTCAACCGACTGCCGGCGAAATGGCTCTACCTCAGCTGGGCCTACGAAGGCTGGGCGCGCACCGGGGTCGACCCCCGGAAGCTGCACAACGGCTAACCATTACCCCGCGCGGCTCAGCGGTCCCGGAACCAGCCCTCGCGCTGGGCCCGCCACACCGCATCTCGCCAGTAGCCCCACGAATGCGTGCCAACCGGCTGATAGTCGGTGGTCAGGCGCAGACCGTTGGGACCGGCGTGGGTCTCGAAGGCCTTGGTCTGCGCAGCCGAAGCGGTTTCCAGCGGTGCACCCTTCGCCGCGGTCACCGCATTCACGTCGTACCGACCCGGGGCGCCGGTCGCCGCGGCGATCCGAACCGTCATTCCGCGCATCTTCGGCACGAGGTTGAACGGGTCGTTCTCGACCCACCGCCTACTCCACGGTGGGCCCCACATGTCGTCGGCGTCGTACGGCCCGAGGCCGGCTTCGTTCCCGGCGTCGATCAAAGCCAGTTTGATGCTCTCGCGCATGCTTGGGGCCGACAGGTTGAGGTAGCCGGACATGGAGAAGGCGTGTGAGATGCGACGACGGTGATTCGCGGCGTAGGTGAGCGCAGAATTCCCGCCCATCGAGATCCCCATGATCGCGTATTTGCCCCACCGGCCCGCGGCCATACCCCGCGCGTCGAGTTGCCGGACGATCTGGTCGAGGCGACACGTCCAGCGATAGCGGAAGTCTTGCTTGTTCCCCGGCTTGCGATCCCAGTCGGTGTAGAAGCTGGCCAGGCCGCCGACCGGCTGCACGACATTGATGCCCCGGTCGGCGAGTTTGTCGATGTTCGTCTCATGCCGCCAACCGCTCATATCGCTGGTCGCACGCAGGCCGTCCAGGGCGATGACCGTCTTGTAGTTGGCCGAGCGCTTCCACACGTCCACCGGCGAGGCAGGCATACCGCAGCCCGACGTCATGAAGCGGGTGCGCGTGGCGGCATCAGCCGGGGCCGCAACGGCGCCAGTAGCCAAGACGACGCAGGCAACAACCATCAAAACGACTGTTCGACGCCGGGCCGCCCGACTCGACGACGAAGATTTGTGCACGTCAGCAGCCTAATTGCGCGTGATTGCGGGTCACAAGGGTTGTGGCCCAATGCCTACCCCTTCGAGACCCGGTGTTAACACAGTGACGGGTGAGGCTCTAGTTAACCTCACCCGCCACCGTGCGAACTGCTGCGTTTCCGCGACTACTTAAGTCGCTCTCCTTCTTCCCGCTCGAGACGCTCGCGCTCGTGCTGACGGGCCTTCTCTTCTTCTTCGATCTTCTGCTCGTGCTCATTCTTATCACTCATGGTCTGGACGGTACAGCATCTCCCGGGTCCTCTTCGATCCGGCGGGAGGTAGTCCCGCATCGGCAGAACACAGACCGCAGAACGCAGACGACGCCCAGCCCGTTGCGGGGCTGGGCGCCGTCTGCGGCTGGCTACCTCGATCACCCGACGGTCCCGGGGGACCGACGGGCAACGCGATCAAGCTCCGGCGGGAACCGTCACTTGATGATCTTCGTGACGCGGCCGGCACCGACGGTGCGGCCACCCTCGCGGATCGCGAAGCGCAGGCCCTCGTCCATGGCGACCGGCTGGATGAGCTTGACGATCATCTCGGTGTTGTCGCCCGGCATGACCATTTCGGTGCCCTCGGGGAGGGTGACGACGCCGGTCACATCGGTGGTGCGGAAGTAGAACTGCGGACGGTAATTGTTGAAGAACGGCGTGTGACGGCCACCCTCGTCCTTGCTCAGGATGTAAGCCTGGCCCTCGAACTCCGTGTGCGGAGTCGTGGTGCCCGGCTTGACGATGACCTGACCGCGCTCCACGTCCTCACGCTTGAGGCCGCGCAGCAGCAGACCGGCGTTGTCGCCGGCCTGAGCCGAGTCGAGCAGCTTGTGGAACATCTCGATGCCGGTGACGATGGTCTTCTGCGAACCCTCACGGATGCCGACGATCTCGACCTCCTCGTTCACCTTGACCTCGCCACGCTCCACCCGGCCGGTGACGACGGTGCCACGACCGGTGATGGTGAAGACGTCTTCGACCGGCATCAGGAACGGCTTCTCGGTCTCCCGGACCGGGTCCGGAACCGAGTCGTCGACGGCCTGCATGAGGTCCTCGATCGACTTGACCCACTTCTCGTCGCCCTCAAGAGCCTTGAGCGCCGAGATCGGGATTACCGGAGCGTCCTCGTCGAATTCCTGGGCGGCCAGCAGTTCGCGGACCTCCATCTCGACGAGTTCCATGATCTCCTCGTCGTCGACCATGTCGGCCTTGTTCAGGGCGACGAGGATGTACGGAACGCCCACCTGACGAGCGAGCAGCACGTGCTCGCGGGTCTGCGGCATCGGGCCGTCAGTGGCGGCCACCACCAGGATCGCGCCGTCCATCTGGGCGGCACCGGTGATCATGTTCTTGATGTAGTCGGCGTGACCCGGAGCATCGACATGCGCGTAGTGGCGCTTTTCAGTCTGGTACTCGACGTGGGAGATGTTGATCGTGATACCACGAGCCTTCTCCTCAGGCGCCTTGTCAATCTGATCGAAAGCAAAGCTCTCGTTCAGATTCGGGAACTTGTCGGCCAGCACCTTGGTGATGGCGGCCGTGGTGGTGGTCTTGCCGTGGTCGACGTGACCGATAGTGCCGATGTTCACGTGCGGCTTGGTCCGCTCGAACTTCGCCTTGCCCACTGGTGTCCTCCTGGACTGTTATCGCTGTCGGGTGGATCCCGACAGTGGTTGGTTTAATTTGGTTGTTTCGCGCCGAAGCGCGGCCCGCAGACGATATGACCCGGTCTATTCGCCGGTCGCCTTTGCGATGATCTCCTTCGACACATTCGCCGGAACCTCGGCGTACGAGTCGAAGACCATGGAGTAGTTTGCCCGGCCCTGAGTCTTCGACCGAAGGTCTCCGATGTAGCCGAACATCTCCGACAGCGGCACCTGCGCCTTGACGACACGGGCACCACTGCGCTCCTCCATGGCCTGAATCTGGCCACGGCGGGAGTTTAGGTCGCCGATCACATCACCCATGTACTCCTCGGGAGTCGTGACCTCGACGGCCATGATCGGCTCCAGGATGACTGGGCTTGCCATCCGCGCAGCTTCTTTCAAAGCCGCCGAACCGGCGATCTTGAAGGCCATTTCCGACGAGTCGACGTCATGGTACTGACCGTCGAGCAGAGTGACCTTCAAGTTGACCAGCGGGTAGCCGGCGAGAACGCCGTACTGCATCGCATCCTGCGCACCGGCATCCACCGACGGGATGTACTCGCGCGGGACACGTCCACCGGTAACGGCGTTGACGAATTCATAGGTCGCGCCATCCTCGGCGTCGACCAGCGGCTCCAGCTTGATCTGGACCTTGGCGAACTGACCCGAGCCACCCGTCTGCTTCTTATGGGTGTAGTCGTGCTTCTCGACGGTCTTGCGGATCGTCTCGCGGTAGGCCACCTGCGGCTTACCGACGTTCGCCTCAACCTTGAACTCCCGCTTCATGCGGTCGACCAGGATATCGAGGTGGAGCTCACCCATACCGCCGATGACGGTCTGGCCGGTCTCGTCGTCGAGCTTGACCGAGAACGTTGGGTCCTCTTCGGCGAGCTTCTGGATCGCCGTGCCCAGCTTCTCCTGGTCCGACTTGGTCTTCGGCTCGATCGAGACGTTGATGACCGGGTCCGGGAAGGTCATCGACTCGAGGACGATCGGGTTCGCCGAATCGCACAGGGTGTCACCGGTGGTGGTGTCCTTGAGGCCGATCATGGCGTAGATGTGGCCGGCGACTGCGTCGTCGACGGGGTTCTCCTTGTTGGCGTGCATCTGGAAGAGCTTCCCGATGCGCTCCTTCTTGCCCTTGGTGGCATTGAGTACCTGGGTGCCCGGATCGACCTTGCCCGAGTAGACGCGGACGAAGGTCAGCTTGCCGAAGAACGGGTGCGAGGCGATCTTGAACGCCAGCGCCGAGAACGGCTCGGCGATGTCGGGCCTGCGGGTGATGATCTCTTCCTCGTTGCCGGGAACGTGGCCCTCGATCTCGCCAATATCCAACGGGTTGGGGAGGTAGTCGATCACGGCGTCGAGCATGGGCTGCACGCCCTTGTTCTTGAACGCCGAGCCACACAGCACCGGGTAGAGCTCGGAGTTGATCGTCAGCTTACGGATGGCACCCTTGATCTCGTCGAGGGAGAGTTCCTCGCCGGCGAAGTACTTCTCCATGAGCGCTTCGTCGGACTCGGCGACGGTCTCGAGCAGCTTCTCCCGGTACTCCGCAGCCTTGTCGGCCAGGTCTGCCGGGATCTCCTGGATCTGCGGCGCGGCGCCGATCTCGACGGTGCCCGGCCAGACGATGGCCCTCATCTCGACGAGGTCGACGACGCCGTCGAAGGCATCCTCGGCACCGATCGGGAGCTGCAGGACCAGCGGCTTGGCACCGAGACGATCAATGATCGTCTGCACGGTGAAGTAGAAATCCGCGCCCATCTTGTCCATCTTGTTGACGAAGCAGATGCGCGGGACGTCGTACTTGGTGGCCTGACGCCAGACCTGCTCGGACTGGGGCTCGACGCCCTCCTTGCCGTCGAAGACGGCAACCGCGCCGTCGAGCACGCGCAGTGCGCGCTCGACCTCGACGGTGAAGTCGACGTGGCCGGGCGTGTCGATGACGTTGATCTGGTTGTTGTTCCAGAAGCAGGTCACGGCGGCGGAGGTAATGGTGATACCCCGCTCCTTTTCCTGCTCCATCCAGTCCGTCGTCGACGCACCGTCGTGGGTCTCGCCGATCTTGTAGTTGACGCCGGTGTAGAACAGGATCCGCTCGGTCGTCGTCGTCTTACCGGCATCGATGTGGGCCATGATGCCGATATTGCGGACCTTGGTCAGGTCGTTGAGCACTTCCTGTGCCATTACATTCCCTTCGGGAATCGATTGGTGGACTGTTGAGACAAGGCGATCACCAGCGGTAGTGCGCGAACGCCCGGTTGGCCTCGGCCATCTTGTGCGTGTCCTCGCGACGCTTGACCGAAGCGCCGAGGCCGTTGGAGGCGTCGAGCAGTTCGTTGGCCAGGCGCTCCACCATGGTCTTTTCGCGACGCTGCCGACTGAAGGTCACCAGCCAGCGCAGCGCCAGGGTGTTGGCGCGGTTCGGCTTGACCTCGATCGGCACCTGGTAGGTGGCACCGCCGACGCGGCGGCTCTTGACCTCGAGGGTGGGCTTGACGTTGTCCAGGGCGCGCTTAAGGGTGATGACCGGATCGGTACCGGTCTTCTCGCGTGCCTGCTCGAGGGCGCCGTAAACGATCCGCTCGGCGGTCGACTTCTTGCCGTCGAGGAGGATCTTGTTCACCAGCTGGGTGACCAGCGGCGAGCCGTAGACCGGGTCATTGATGAGGGGGCGCTTGGGCGCGGGTCCTTTACGTGGCATGACTAGCCGCCCTTCTTCGCGCCGTAGCGGCTGCGAGCCTGCTTGCGGTCCTTGACACCCTGGGTGTCGAGCGAGCCGCGGATGATTCGGTAACGCACACCGGGAAGGTCCTTCACACGACCACCGCGCACGAGCACCATCGAGTGCTCCTGCAGGTTGTGACCCTCGCCGGGGATGTAGGCGGTGACCTCGATGCCACTGGTCAAGCGCACACGCGCGACCTTGCGAAGCGCCGAGTTCGGCTTCTTAGGGGTGGTGGTGTACACACGCGTGCACACGCCGCGACGCTGCGGGCTGCCCTTCAAGGCCGCGGTCTTCTTGACGGAGACCTTGTCTTTGCGGCCCTTGCGGACCAGCTGGTTAATAGTTGGCACTGAATTCCTTCATTCGTTGTTTGCCACGTGAAGCCGACTCTCGCCGGTCCGCGTGTGTGCTGCGGTTGGTGCTCCGGGCAGATGATCACTGTCGCCACTGACGACCGTGATTCACCTCCACAACTCGCCCCACCAGCACGTTTGTACTGGTCAGTACATTGATCGCCACCCCGGGGTCGGGCGTGTCTCACGCCTGATCCCGGGCTCGCCAGTCAGCCTGATCCGCCCTCCGGCAAACCCCGGGGCGCAACCCCGCGAGCTTCAACCGTCGACACGCATGCAGACCGGCCCAGCTGTCGCCAGGCACCGCCCAAGTACTTTACCGACCGCGATTGATCGGGTCAAAACCAATTCCGGCACGACTCAGCTGACCACGAAGACGGGGATCAGGTGGGCCACCGCCGCCAGCTCGTCGATGCCGGCCCCGGCGGTAACACCGCCGGGCAGGAAGCGACCCACTTCCCAGCCCCACTTTCGAAGATACGCGGCGATGACCGGTGCGCGCTGCGCGTCCGGCACCTCGGTGAGGCCGATTCGCCCCTGGCGACGCCCACGCCCGAGTCGCGCCGACCCCGCGACCCGCGCGTTGCGCACCCAGTCGGTCTCCCCGCGCACTGCGACGAGGTAGACCGAACCGTCGACCGCCAGCGGGTTCACCGGCACCGTGCGCGACTGCCCGCTGGTCCTCCCGACGACGGTGAGCGCTTGCGATCCGGCGATGCCGATCCCCCGCTGTGCGAGCCAGCGCACGACGGTATTGAACGCGCGGTCCATCGACGACGGGGCGATGTAGTGAGTTGAGCCGGTCATGGGGATCTCCCTTCATGGAAACAAGATCAGTGCTCTCGTTGTGAGTGTGCGCCACGCCGCCGCATTAAGCAAGAGCACCGCTCTTGCTTTATGGCATCATCGGGTTCATGGCGAGCACCAAACGCGCGGCAAACCGGGCCGCGATGACCGCGGAGATCGGGCGCCTCGGCCGCGAGCACCTGTCGACCCACGGCGCAGCGCAACTCTCCCTGCGGGCCATCGCCCGCGAGATGGGCATCGCCTCGTCCGCGGTCTATCGCTATGTGCCCAGCCGGGACGACCTGCTGACACTGCTGCTCGTCGAGGCCTACAACGACCTCGCCGCCAGCGTCGAGAAAGCACTGGGAGGCGGTGCCGACCCCCGGGCGGACATCGGGCGGGGGGCGCTCGCAATGCGCTCCTGGGCCGTCGTCGATCCGGCACGCTGGGCACTGCTGTATGGCAGTCCGGTACCGGGCTATGCGGCGCCGGCCGGACAGACCGTCGGTCCGGGCACCCGCGCGGTACGCGCCTTCCTGCAGACCCTCGACGCCGCTCAGCGCGGCGGCCTGCTGCGCGCGGACCTCCCCACCCCCGACGACCCGCTGGTCCCCGAACTGGTGGCGGTGGCCGCCGACTTCGACCTGGAGCTGTCGGACGCCGCCGTTCTCGCCGCGACAGCGTTGTGGGCGACGATCATCGGCGCCATCAGCCTCGAGGTCTTCGGACAGTACGGCTCCGACTCCTTCGGCCGGCCGGAAGTGCTCTTCACCGGCCAAATCGACCTCGTCCTGCGCTCAATCTTCCAGTAGCCGCCGCTCGGATCACAAGCACTCGGACCGGGTCCACGAGGGGACCCGGTCCGAGAAAACCGCTCTATCAGCTCGTACTATGGGGTGTTCCACCACTTCATGGCGGCCCGCCATCCGGCACCGTTGTTGCACGTGGTGTAGCCGATATAGGCGCCAGCGGCGGCTCCGACGCCGAGGCCGATGGGCCAGCCAACAATGGTCAGCAGACCGAGCAGGAACCCGATGAGCGCTCCGCCGCCGATGAAGCCACTCGCGCACGGCCAGTCCTTGTTGAGTTGCGCCATCATGTTGTTCCAGGCCTGGTCCTTGGCCTTGGAAACCTGGTGCCGGTTCTGCGCGACCAGTGGCACCAGCTCTGCCGACTTCTTGTCAGCGGCGACGGACGAGCGCAGCGGAACAGTCTTCCCGTTGCCAGATACCGACAGCGGCACCCGCTCGAGCGTCTTGCCCGCCGAGTTCACCACCAGCAGCGCACCGTCGACCTGCTGAAACACACCATCGCGGAGCTTGACCAGTACCGACTGCGAGTCACCGGTCGCGGAAACCGCGAAGTTCGCGGTGGTGACCGCCGGGGCCGGAGCCGCACCCGCGGTGCCCACCGGCACGACGAGCAAGGCCACCGCGGCACTCGCGATTGCTGTCAACACGTACGTCAGATGTTTCATCTCGAACAACCCCTCTAGTGTCGAAAACTACCGTCCTAACCGTCTTTTCATACCATCATGCTTCCGGCATTGTTGGGAAGGCGCCGCATTGGTCCCACCCTTCTACCGTCGTCCCTGCGGCAACTCCGCAGCCCCTGCCCGCTGCACCGGATTCGACGGCGGCGGCACCATCGGGCCGATGTCGCCATCGGGTGCGACATCGAGATCGACGATGACCGGTGCGTGGTCGCTGGGTTTGCTGCCCTTGCGTGCCCGACGGTCCACGAACGCGGCGGCAACCCGGGGCAGCAGGTCGGCACCGGCCAGGATCACGTCGATCCGCATACCGAGGTCCTTGTGGAACATGCCCGCGCGATAGTCCCAGTAGCTGAACACCCGCTCATCGGGCCAGCGCCGCCGGATGACATCGGTGAGCCCGGCATCGAGAACGGCCGCGAGCGCGGCGCGTTCGGCATCGGTGACATGGGTGTGCCCGGCATAGGCCGCGGGGTCGAACACGTCGTCGTCGGACGGCGCGATATTGATGTCCCCGCAGACCAGGGACGACGAGGCCCCTGCAGCGATCACCGCGGCGCGCAGGGCGGCGAGCCACGACAGCTTGTACCGGTAGTGGCCGGAATCGACCTCTCGGCCGTTCGGGACGTAGAGCGAGTAGACGCGCACCCCGTCGCAGACCGCCGAGACGGCCCGCGCCTCAACCGGGTCGGCCGGGTCGGGATAGCCGGGGGTGGCCGGGAACGCCTTCTGCACATCGGTGAGGCCCACGCGCGAGAGCAGCGCCACCCCGTTCCATCGGCCCTGCCCATGATGGGCCCACGCATAGCCCTGGGCGCGCAAATCCGCGCCCAGGAGCGCGTCGAACCCGGCGTCGTCGAGCTTGGTCTCCTGTAGGCACACCACGTCGGGTTGTCGCTCCTCGAGCCAGGGCAGCAGCCGCGGCACGCGGGCGGCCACCGAGTTCACATTCCACGTTGCAACGCGCATGCCCCAACGCTAATGAAGCTAGCCGGCGAACTCGCGCGCGCAGTCCAGTACCTCGCGGGCCGCCTGCGCCGCGCGCGCGGAGTCGCCGGCGATCACGGCGTCCACCACGGCGGTGTGTTGCGACTCGTACGAGTACGCCGCGCCGACCGGGTAGTCGGCGATCGTCGACCGGAGCGCCGGCAGGAGGAGATCGTAGAACTCGAGGTAGACCTCGTTGTGGCTGGCCACCACGATCGCCCGGTGCAGTTCGGCATCGGCGTCGACGATCGCGTCGCGCTCACCGGCCGACGCCGCCGCCGGCCTGGCCCAGAGTTCGTTGCGGCGGGCCACCGTCTCGCGCAGGATCGCGATGTCCGCGTCGTCACGACGGGCTGCCGCGAGATCGGCCGCGGTCACCTCGAGGGCCCCCCGGAGCTCGATAAGATCTCGTCGGCGCGCGGTGGAGAAGTAGCCGCCGAGCGCGACCTCCTTCTCGTCGAGGGCGAGCACGTAGGTGCCCGACCCCTGCCGACGTTCGAGCACCCCCGCGTGCACCAATGCCCCGACCGCTTCGCGGAGGGTGTTGCGTGAGGCGCCGAGTAGTCCGGCGAGTGCCGGCTCGGTGGGGATCCGCTCCCCCACTGCCCAGTTGCCGGCGGCAATCCGGCTCCGCAGTTCGGCGGTGACCTGTGCGACACGGGTGGACGGTGGGCTGTCTTGCCCACCCTCGAGCTTATTTCGGTTGGGGGCCGCCATGGATTCATCCTATGATTTTGGCGTCAGTGGTTCATTCTACGAATTGGTAACCGACGATGTTAGTCAACGATCCCCGGCCCGCCGCGACATGGCCCGACGTCGCCCCGTCGAAGCGCGCACCCGCGAGGTCGATGCTGTCGGGCCGCGTCATCGTGGTGGTTGCGATCCTGACCTTCGCCGCGTCGCTGCGCACTGCGGTGACCTCGATCGCCCCGCTGCTGTCCCGGATCGCCGAGGAGATCGGCTTCGGCGCGACCACCATCGGGATCGTCGGGATGATGCCGACGGCGACGTTTGCCCTCGCCGGATTCGTCGCACCGGCCCTGAGTCGTCGCGTCGGCCTCGAACAACTCACCTTGGCCGCGGTGGTCGCCACCGGGGTGGGGCTGGTCCTCCGGTCCTTCTCTGCATCGACAGCCGCATTACTCGTTTCCTCCGGCGTGGCCCTGCTGGGCATGGGTATCGGCAACATCGTGATCCCACCCCTGGTCAAGCGCTACTTCAGTGACCGCATCGCACTGATGTCGACTGCCTATATCACCTTCGTCCAGCTCGGCACGGCCGTCCCAGCCGCCCTGGCCATTCCCGTCGCCGACGCGTACGGCTGGCGGATCTCGCTGGGCGCCTGGGCCCTGGTGCCGGCGATGGCCGCCCTACCGTGGGCCGGAATCGTCCTCACCCGCCGGCGCGCCCGCGCCGACCGCCCGGCCACCCCCGGGAGTCGGGTCACCGGCCTGTGGCGCACGCCGCTCGCCTGGGGTATGACCTTCATGTTCGGAATGACCTCGCTGGTCACCTACTCCCTGTTCACCTGGATGCCGACCATGGTCACCGATGCCGGTGGCAGCGAAAGCCTCGGTGGTGCCGTCGTCGCAGTGTTCGCCGCACTCGGGTTCTTCGGCACCCTGGCCGCACCCACGATCTGTGCCCGGTTCGCCAATCCGTTCGGATTCGTCCTGTTTTTCATATCTTGCCTGCTCATCGGGCTCGCCGGAATCGTGTGGGCGCCGACGCACGGAACCTGGGTGTGGGTCGCCCTGCTGGGGATCGGACCGACGACGTTCCCCATGGCGTTGACGCTGATCAACCTGCGGACCCGGACCGACGCGGAGTCGGCCGCACTGTCCGGCTTCGCCCAGGGCGCCGGCTACCTACTCGCGTGCGCCGGACCGCTGCTCGTCGGCGTGCTGCACGAAGCCACCCACGGCTGGACCGTGCCGATGGTCTTCTTGGTCATCACCATCGCCGCACTCATCGCCGGCGCCGCCGTCGCCTGTCGTCCGCTGCCCGTGGTCATCGAGGACCTGCCCGCCTCGGCCGAATAGTTTCGTCGCCCCAGCCCCCCTTCGTGGCCACGACGGCCGCGCCACAGTCCCACCACGACGATTTCCACCGAATCTGTACTCAGTCAAAAAGAAGCGGCGCATACTGAGGGCGTGCCATCGATCGATGAGCTCACCACGGCGCTTCGCTCCGCCGATCTCCGCGTCACGCAGCCGCGCGTGGCGGTGCTCGAAGCCGTCTACGGCAACCCCCACGCCGACACCGACCAGGTATTGACGCAGGTCCGCACCGAATTGCCCACCGTGTCAAAGCAGGCCGTGTACGACATTCTTGCCGCCTTCACCACCGCCGGACTGGTCCGGCGGATCCAGCCCGCCGGCACCTTTGCGCGCTACGAGGCGCGCGTCGGCGACAACCACCACCACGCCGTCTGCCGCACCTGCGGGTCAATCTCCGACGTCGACTGTGCGACCGGCGCGGCGCCCTGCCTCGACGGGCCTCCGCGCGACTTCACCGTCGACGAGGCCGAAGTCATCTATTGGGGTACCTGCGCCCAATGCTCGGCACCGAACCCACCGACTTCACCCGAAGACTCCAGCCACAGCCCCAATCGAAAGGACCTGAAATGACCGAAGACGCCACCCTTGATGACGTCAACGCATCGGATGCGGCCTGTCCGGTGATGCACACCCTGAGCCGCCCCACTGAGGGGTCGGCCAACCAGGAATGGTGGCCCACTCGCCTGAACCTGCGGATATTGGCTTCGCACCAACCCGTGTCCAACCCGATGTCCGGCGACGACTTCGACTACGTCAAGGAATTCGAGTCCCTCGACCTCGACGAGGTGCGCACCGACCTAAAGGCGCTCATGACCGACTCCAAGGAGTGGTGGCCCGCCGACTACGGCAACTACGTGGGATCGATGGTCCGCATGGCCTGGCACGCGGCCGGCACCTACCGGGTCGCCGATGGCCGGGGCGGCGCCGGCCGCGGCCAACAGCGCTTCGCCCCCCTTAACAGCTGGCCCGACAATGTCGGCCTCGACAAGCCCCGCCGCCTGCTGTGGCCGATCAAGAAGAAGTACGGCCGCAAACTGAGCTGGGCCGATTTGATCGTGCTGGCGGGCAACGTCGCGATGGAGAACTGCGGCTTCCAGACCCTCGGCTTCGCGGGCGGTCGCGACGACCAATACGAGGGCGACGACGAGACCTACTGGGGACCGGAGACCACCTGGCTCGGCGACGAGCGCTACACCGGTCAACGCGACCTCGATAACCCGTTGGCCGCCGTTCAGATGGGGCTGATCTATGTCAACCCCGAGGGCCCCAACGGCACCCCCGATCCACTCGCCGCCGCCGTCGACGTTCGCGAGACGTTCAAACGCATGGCGATGAACGACGTCGAGACTGTCGCCCTCATCGCCGGCGGGCACACCTTCGGCAAGGTGCACGGTGCCGGACCGGCCGACCACGTCGGACCCGAGCCCGAGGCCGCCCCGATCGAGCAGATGGGGCTCGGCTGGAAGAGTTCGTTCCGCTCGGGCAAGGGCGCCGACACCATCAATTCGGGCCTGGAGGGCGCCTGGAACAGCACTCCCGTCACCTGGGACAACAACTTCTTCTGGACGCTGTTCGGCTACGAGTGGGAGTTGACCGAGAGCCCTGCCGGCGCCCAGCAGTGGCGCCCGAAGGACGGCGCCGGCGCGACCAGCGTCCCCGACGCCGCCGACCCTGCCACGCGGCACGCGCCGATGATGCTCACGACCGACCTCGCGCTGCGTTTCGACCCCGCCTACGAGAAGATCTCGCGCCACTTTCTGGAGAACCCGCAGGAGTTCGCCCGCGAGTACGCCAAAGCGTGGTTCAAGCTGACCCACCGCGACATGGGGCCCCGCACGCGTTACAAGGGTGCCGAGGTGCCCGATGAGGTCTTCGTCTGGCAAGACCCGGTGCCCGACATCGACTACGTCCTCGTGGGCGAGAAGGAGATCGCCGACCTGCGCAAGCGGGTCGCCGATTCGGGGCTGACGGTGGCACAACTGGTGTCGACCGCATGGGCTGCGGCGTCGACCTACCGCGGCACCGACCGGCGCGGCGGCGTCAACGGTGCACGCATCGCCCTGGAGCCACAGCGCGGCTGGGCGGTCAACGAACCGCAGAAGCTGGCGGAGGTGCTCGGCGTCCTGGAGGGCATTCAGACCGAGTTCAACGACGCCCAAACCGGGGGGGTCCGCATCTCGCTGGCAGATCTGATCGTCCTGGCGGGCGGCTTCGGCGTCGAGCAGGCGGCCCGGGCCGGCGGACACTCGACCACCGTCCCGTTCACCGCTGGTCGCAACGATGCGGCGCAGGAGGACACCGAGATCGAGATGCAGGACGTCCTGGAACCGACGGCAGACGGCTTCCGCAACTACCTCGGCAAGGGCCTCGCACAACCGGGCGAATACCTGCTGGTCGACAAGGCCAACCTGCTCGGGTTGTCGGCGCCGCAGATGGCCGCGCTCGTCGGCGGTCTGCGCGTGATCGGGATCAACCATGGCGAGTCGCCACACGGCGTGCTCACCGAGCGGCCGGGGGCCCTGACGAACGACTTCTTCACCACCATCACCGACATGGACATCAGCTGGGCGCCCAAGCCCGGCGAAGAAGAGGTGTTCATCGGCTCGGTGGGCGGCAAGCCGGTCTGGTCGGGAACCCGGGCGGATTTGGTGTTCGGGTCAAACGCCGAACTGCGGGCGCTGTCCGAGGTCTACGGCGCCGACGACGGCGAGGACAAGCTCGTCGCCGACTTCGTCAAGGCGTGGGTCACGGTAATGGAGAACGACCGCTTCGACCTCCACCACTAGGCACCTGCCGACGCGACCGGGCCGGGTTACCGTGGTGGTGTGAATGCACACCAGCACGGCGATCCGGCCCGTCCCGTCGATCCCCGGGAGCACTGGGAGGGCTTCTACGGCGCCGGGAAGCGACCGTGGACCGGTAAACCCAACACGATCCTGGTCGACGCGATCGGGGACCTCGCCGCCCCGGGCCGCACGGCACTCGATCTGGGTTGCGGATCCGGCGCCGACGCGATCTGGCTGGCGGAACAAGGCTGGACGGTGACTGCCGTCGACATCGCCGAGGCAGCACTGGACATCGGTCGCGATCATGCCCGCGAGGCCGGGCTGACCGGCGGCGCCATCGTCTGGCAACAGGCCGACCTCGACACCGACTTCCCTACCGGCACATGGGATCTTGTCAGCGCGTGCTACCTCCACTCGACGGTGGAGCTAGCCCGGGCCGACATCCTGCACAAGGCTGCCGCAGCCGTCGCGCCCGGTGGGGCGCTACTGATAGTCGGGCATTGGGCGATGCCGGCGTGGCGCTTCGACGGCGACCCGCCCGCCTTTCCCAGTATCGATGATGTGCTCGCCGACCTGGGTGTCGACTCCGTCGGCTCCGAGTGGTCGATCGTTCGCACCGACATCGTCGACGTCCCGATGACCGCCCCCGACGGCAACCCCTCATCACGGACGGACACCCTGGTTCATCTGCGCCGGTCGGTCAGTTGACCCTGCCGACTGTGCCCAGATCCGCGCCGACTGTGCCCAGATCCGCGCCGGGGGTGCCCGCGATCTAGCCGACCGTGCCCAGATCCGGAGCGGGCAGATCAGCGCAACGCGGCCGCGAGCTGCTCAGTCCAGGTTGCGACGACCTGCCGACGGCGGCGCGAGTCGTCCGACAACGTGTCGGCCAACCCGAGGCCTCGCGCCAGGTCAAGGGTCACCTGAGCGAGTCGGTGGGCCTCAGGATGTTCCCCGTCGGGATCGAGGGCGGTCACCGTGAACCGGTGCGCCGCACGAGCCAGCTTCGCCTCAAGCGGGAGGATCACCGCACGCAGACCAGGATCGGATGCGGCAGCCGACCACACTTGTAACGCCGCTTTGAAATCTGTCCCGACGTAGATCGCGACCGCCCGGTCCACGACGGCTGCGACCCGGGCTTCATGATCTACCGGAAACTCCGTCGCCGATGCCGATGCCTCGCTGGTCATTGCGTCGAACATCTGCTCCATCACGGCGGTGATCAGCGCCTCGCGCGTCGGGAAGTGGTGCTGGGCGGCGCCGCGCGACACCCCGGCCGCCTCGGCGACCGCGGCGACCGTGGTCGCCGACCATCCTTGCGCTGCAAGCATTTCCACCGTCACATAGAGGAGTCGGTCCCGCGTGGCACGAGACCGCTCCTGCTGCGGCTGGCGAGCTCGCATCATGGTTCGCTGGTGTCCCAACTCGGCCTGCTCCTCGACAGGAAGGCGGTCATACCCTCGCGCGCCTGCTCGGAGCCGAACAATGCCGCCGACTCGGCCGCCCGTGCCGCCGCATGTTCGTCGAACCCCGCGAGAATCCCCCGGGTAGTCAGCGCTTTCGAGGCCGCCAGGCCCTGCGGCGAAGCCTTGCGGATTCCATCGAGCACCTCGTCGACAATCCTCGACAACTCCTCGCCGCTCGATGCGGCCCGCGTGACCAGCCCACTGCGTTCGGCAGTCGCCGGGTCGAATATCTCTCCGGTGAGGAAGTACCGCCCGGCCGAGCGCGCCGTCATCTTTGGCAGCAGCACGACCGAAATGATCGACGGCGCCAACCCCAGCCGCGCCTCGGTGAGGGCGAACGTGGCCTGCGGCCCGGCCAGCGCCACGTCCGCGGCACCGACGAGCCCAAAGCCGCCCGCGCGGACATGTCCGTCAGCCACGACGATGACCGGTTTCGGCATCGTCAGCATGGTCCGCATCAGTCCGACCATGGCCGACGCCCCTTCGGCGGTCGCCTGTTCCGGGCTCAGGCCCCGCCGCAACGCCTCGCCCAGATCTGCTCCCGCACAAAAGGTTCCGCCTGCGTGGGTCAGTACCACCGCCCGTATCGCAGGGTCGGCAGCGGCGTCCGACAGCGCCGACGACAACTGCGCCACCAACGCCGAGGACAGCGCGTTGCGCGTCGACGGCGAGTTCAGCGTCAGCGTGGCGACCGCCCGAGTCATCTCCGCTCGCACGATGTTATCGGCGTCGACAACCATGGCTCCCCCTCAGTACGACTTCGGCAGCCCGAGGCTGCTGCTGGCCACAAAGTTCAGGATCATCTCGCGGCTGACCGGCGCCACCCGGGCGATGCGCACCAGCGACAGCATCTGCGCCACGCCGTACTCGGTCGTCAACCCGTTTCCGCCCATCGAATGCACGGCGTGGTCGACCAGCTTCACCGCAGCTTCTGCGGCCGCATACTTCGCCATGTTGGCCGCTTCGGCCGCACCCCAGTCATCCCCCGCGTCATAGATGGCGGCCGCCTTCTGCATCATCAGTTTGGCCAGCTCCAACTCAATCTTGCCCGCGGCCAACGGGTGGGCAATCGCCTGGTGCGAGCCAATCGGCGCCTTCCACACAGTCCGCTGGGTGACGTACTCGATGGCCTTGCCAAGAGCGAAGCGTCCCATTCCGATGGCCGACGCGGCGCCCATGATGCGTTCCGGGTTCAAACCGGCGAACAGCTGACTCAACGCGGCTTCCGGGTCGCCGACAAGGGCATCGGCGGGCAGCCGAACGTCGTCGAGGAAGAGTTGGAACTGCTTCTCCGGGTTCTCCAACTCCATCGGGATCTGGGTAAAGCTGAAGCCCGGCGCATCGGTCGGCACAATGAACAGCGCCGGGGCCAGCTTCCCCGTCTTGGCTTCCTCGGTACGGCCGACGATGAGGACGGCCTGCGCCTGGTCGACCCCGGAGATGAACACCTTTTGCCCCGACAGCACCCATTGGTCGCCATCGCGGCGCGCGGTAGTGGTGATGGTGTGCGAGTTGGAGCCGGCGTCGGGCTCGGTGATCCCGAAAGCCATGGTGATCTCGCCGCTGGCCAGGCCGGGCAGCCAGCGCTGCTTCTGCTCATCGGTGCCGAACCGGGCGATCACGTTGCCGCAGATCGCCGGTGACACCACCATCATCAGCAGGCCGGTGCCCGACGCGGCGAGTTCCTCCATGACGATGGACAACTCGTACATTCCGGCCCCACCGCCACCGTATTCCGCTGGCAGGTTGACGCCGATGAACCCCAGCCGGCCCGCCTCGGCCCATAGCTCGTCCGTCTTGCGATTCTCCCGGGCACAGGCACGGAAGTAGTCCGCGCCGTACTTCTTTCCCAGCGCGGCAACAGCGGACCGGAGTTCCTTGTGCTCGTCTGTTTCGATGAAACTCATTGGTACACCTTCATTTCGGGGTTGAGAGCGACACATCGGTGTCGGCCGCGTCCACGGATTCGATGACAGCAAGCACATCGCCAACGGCGAGTTGGCGACCTTCTTCGACCGCAAGCGTGGTCACCACGCCGTCGCTTGGCGCGGCGACGGTGTGCTCCATCTTCATCGCCTCCAGCCACAACAGCGGCTGACCCGCGACAACGCGGTCGCCTTCGCCAACCGCAACGCGGATCACCGAACCCGGCATCGGCGCGAACAAAGATCCGGGCCGCTGAATCGTGGACGGGTCGACGTAGCGCGGCACGACACCCAGCGTCACCGACTGTCCCGGCGAATCAACGAACACCGTGGCGCCGTACCGGCTGACGGTGAATTCGTGTCGAACACCACTGCGCACGAGGGCTACCCGGCCCGGGGTCGAGGCCACCACCACCACGCCGTCATCGTCGGGCAGGCACACCACACCGCCGGGCGCGGCGGCACTCCCCGCCGCGCTGCGGCCAACGCGGTACCGCACGGCGAGTTCTTCGTCGCCGACCGTGAACTTCTTGACCTGATAGCCCGGCCCCACGTTGCGGAACCCCGAGGGAATCGTCGCAAGCACTTGCGCTGCAGCGCGATTCGCCGCGGCGTCGGCGAGCGCGGCGGCAATCACCGCCAGCCGCACGTCATCGTTGCCGGCCAGCGGCGTTGACAGCGCGTCCAGGCCCACCTCCTCGATGAATCCGGTGTCGGTATCCCCGGTGCGAAACTGCGCCGATCGCAGCGTGTTCACCAGCATGTCGCGATTGGTGATGGGCCCGTGCAGCGTCGCATTCGCCAGTGCAGCGGCCAGCGCCGCCGACGCCCGACGGCGGGTGGGAGCCCAGCTGATCACCTTGGCGAGCATCGGGTCGTAATACGTCGACACCTCACTGCCGTCGGCGATTCCGGTGTCGACGCGAATGCGCGACGCGGCGCTGTGATGTTCCCCGATCCGGAACCGGTGCACCGTTCCCGACTGGGGCGCCCAGTCCGCAGCCGGGTTCTCCGCGTACAGCCGGGCCTCGATGGCGTGCCCGGTGGCACGTGGCTGCGCACCCGCGAGTGGCTCGCCCATCGCGACGCGCAGCTGCCATTCGACGAGGTCCAGGCCGGTGGTCTCCTCCGTGACCGGATGCTCCACCTGCAGTCGGGTGTTGGTCTCCAAAAAATAGAAGCGACCGCTCTGATCGGCGAGAAACTCGACGGTGCCCGCCCCCGAATATCCAATAGCGGCAACGGCTTTGCGAGCAGCGTCATAGAGCTGCTCACGCACGCCGGTCTTGCCATCAGCGGTCAGCTTCTCGATGAGGGGTGCCGGCGCCTCCTCGATGACCTTCTGGTGGCGGCGCTGAATGGAGCATTCGCGCTCCCCGACGGCCCAGACTGCCCCGTGCCCGTCTGCCATCACCTGCACCTCGATGTGGTGGCCGCGCTCAATGTAGGGCTCGCAAAACACCGTAGGATCGCCAAATGCCGATTCGGCCTCACGCTTCGCGGCCGCCACGTTCTCCTCGAGCTCGGCCAGATCGCGCACAATGCGCATCCCGCGCCCACCCCCACCGGCCGAGGCCTTGATGAGCAAGGGCAGATCGGCCGCGGTGACCCGCGCCGGATCGAGATCCCCGAGCACCGGTACGCCCGCGGCCGCCATGAGTTCCTTGGCGTTGACCTTGGATCCCATCGCGGTGATCGCGGCCGGCGGCGGGCCGATCCACACCAATCCGGCATCGATGACCGCCTCTGCGAATTCGGCGTTCTCCGAAAGGAACCCGTAGCCAGGGTGGATGGCGTCGGCTCCGGCGGCCCGGGCGGCGTCGATGATCAGTTCGCCGCGCAGATAAGTCTGTGCCGAGGTCGAGCCCGGCAGCTGCACTGCCACGTCGGCCTGCTGCACATGCGGCGCCTGCGCATCCGGGTCGGAGTAGACCGCCACGGTGCCGATACCCATCGCGCGACAGGTTGCAAACACCCGGCACGCGATCTCGCCACGGTTGGCAACAAGGACCGAAGTGATTTCCTGATTCGTCATCGTTTCGCTCTCACATCCGGAAGACGCCATAGCCGTCCGCGCCCTCGACGTAGCCACTGTGGATTGCCGACAAACACATGCCGAGCACCGCTCGTGTATCGCGCGGGTCGATCACTCCGTCGTCGTACAACATGCCCGACAGGAAAGCCGGGAGTGATTCCTTCTCTATCTGCGCCTCGATCATGGCCCGCATGCCCGCGTCGGCCGCTTCGTCGACGGTGCCGCCGCGCGCCTCGGTGGCCGCGCGCGAAACGATCGACACGACACCGGCCAGCTGCGCAGCACCCATGACCGCCGACTTCGCACTGGGCCAGGCGAACAGGAAGCGCGGGTCGAAGGCGCGGCCGCACATACCGTAGTGACCGGCGCCGTAGCTGGCCCCCAGCAACACCGACAGGTGCGGGACTTTCGAATTGGATACCGCGTTGATCATCATCGAGCCGTGCTTGATCATCCCGCCCCGCTCGTATTCCGCCCCCACCATGTACCCGGTCGTGTTGTGCAAGAAGAGCAGTGGGGTGTTGGTCTGGTTGGCCAACTGGATGAACTGGGTTGCCTTCTGCGACTCGGCCGAGAACAGCACACCCTGCGCATTGGCGAGAATGCCGATCGGGTAGCCGTGGATCCGCGCCCAGCCGGTGCAGAGCGAGTTGCCGTATTCCGCTTTGAACTCATCGAAGTCGCTGTCGTCGACGATCCGGGCAATGACGTCGCGAGGGTTGAACGGAATCTTCAGGTCCGAGGGCACGACGCCCAGCAGCTCCGCCGGGTCGTAGCGCGGCTCGATCGACGCGGCGACGGGCACCGGTCCCTTCTTTCGCCAGTTGAGACGGGCCACGATCCGGCGCCCGATCCGCAACGCATCCTGTTCGTCGACGGCCAAGTAGTCGGCGAGGCCGGACTGGCGTGCATGCATCGCCGCCCCACCGAGCGTCTCGTCGTCGCTCTCCTCGCCAGTAGCCATCTTGACCAGCGGTGGACCACCCAGGAAGACCTTGGACCGCCCGTCAATCATCACCGTGTGATCGCTCATGCCGGGGATGTAGGCACCGCCGGCGGTGGAGTTGCCGAACACCAGCGCAATCGTCGGGATGCCGTCTGCGGAAAGCCTGGTGATGTCGCGGAACATCTGCCCGCCGGGGATGAACACCTCCTTCTGCGTCGGCAGATCGGCGCCGCCGGACTCCACCAACGCAATACAAGGCAGTCGGTTCTCTCTGGCAATCGCGTTGGCCCGCAGACTCTTCCGCAGTGTCCACGGGTTGGACGTACCGCCGCGCACCGTCGGATCGTTGGCGACGATCATGCACTCGACGCCTTCGACGACACCGATGCCGACGACAACCGACGCCCCAACTTGGAAGTCCGAGCCCCACGCGGCCAGCGGGCAGAGTTCGAGGAATGGGCTGTCCGGATCGATGAGGAGCGCTATTCGCTCGCGGGCAGTCATCTTGCCGCGCTTGCGATGGCGCGCCACGTACTTCTCCCCACCGCCGGCGATCGCCTGGTCGAGTTCGGCGTGCAATTCGGCGAGCTTGTCGATCATCGACGACGACGCCTCAGCGAAGGCCGAGCCGGTCGGATCGAGCGTGGATTGCAGTGCGGTCATGGCTGGTACCCCAATCGTTTTGCGGCCAATCCGGTCAAGATTTCGGTGGTGCCACCGCCGATGCCGAGGATCCGCATGTCGCGATACTGGCGTTCCACCTCGGCTTCGCGCATGTACCCCATCCCGCCGAAGAGCTGTACCGCCTTGTTCGCAACCCATTCACCGGTCTCGACCGCGGTGTTCTTGGCGAAGCAGACCTCGGCAACGAGATCGGCGCCGGGAAGCGGGCCGGATTCTTCCGCACCACCGCCCGCCGCATCGGCCGCAACCTTGGCTTCCACGACCGCGCGCGAGTAGGTCCGCGCCACGTCGATCCGCCGAGCCATCTCGGTTACCGTGTCCTGCACCGACTGTCGGGAGATCAGCGGGCGCCCGAACGTCTCCCGGGCGCGCACCCAGTCGAGGGTCAGGTCCAGGCAGCGCTGCGCCGCGGCGTAGGCCTGCGTCGCCAGTACCGACCGCTCGGTGACGAAAGCGGCGGCGATCTGCGCAAAACCCGAGTCTTCCGGGCCGACCAGGTTGGTGGTCGGCACCCGCACGTCGTCGTAGGTCAACTCAGCGGTGTCCGAGGCGCGCCAGCCCATCTTCTCGAGTCGGCGGGTGACGCTGAAACCCGGCGTGCCCTTCTCGACGACCAGCAGCGACACCCCGGCAGCACCATCGTCGCCGGTACGGACGGCGGTGACGACGAAGTCGGCGCGCACGGCCGAGGTGATGAATGTCTTGGATCCGTTGACGATGTACTCGTCGCCATCGCGCACCGCCGTGGTGCGCAGATGCCCAACATCACTGCCTCCGCCGGGCTCGGTGATCGCGAGTGACCCGATCTTCTCCCCGGCCAGCGTCGGACGAACCCACCGGTCGATCTGGTCCCGATCACCCGCAGCAATCAAGTGGGGCAGGGAGATTCCATTGGTGAACAGCGATGCCATGACCCCGCCGGATGTGCCGCGGTAGAGCATCTCCTCGGCCATGATCGTGGCGTCGATCAAGTCACCGCCCGAGCCACCGACCTCCTCGGGTACCCCGAGGCCGAACAGGCCCAGTTCGGCGGCGACGAGGTGGGTCGCCCGCGGAATGAGGCCGTCGCGCTCCCAATCGTCCTGGTGAGGCAGGATGTGTCGCCCGGTGAAGGCAGCGACGGTGGCGCGCAGATGTCGCCGCTCCATCGAGTCCCACAACGGCGAGGTGAACGGCATCAGGACTCCGAGCCCGAAGACAGGAAGCCGACCGGGATCGGGACCGGGCGCGACCGCAGCCATTCGCCCATCCCTTTGGCCTGCGGGTCGAAGCGGACGTTGTCCGCGACGCCGCGACCAAGGACGCCTTCGATCACGAAGTTCACAGCGCGCAGATTTGGCAGCGCGTAGCGGCGGATGGTCAGCTCGGCGACTTCGGGCAGCAGTTCACCCAGCAACTCGCTCGTCAGAGTCTGGTTGAGCCAGGCGAACTCGTCGTCCGAGCGAACCCAGACGCCGATGTTGGCGCTCCCGCCCTTGTCCCCGGAACGAGCCCCGGCGATCGTGCCCAGCGGTGCCACGGAGGTCGGACCGAAGTCTCGTCGGACTGGCGGCGGCGAATCACCGTCGACGGCCGCCGCGGCGCGCAACGGGGATGGCTCGATCGAGACGGTAACACCGTCGGGCTGGGTGACACGGTGCGGCACGAGTGCGGCATCGACGTAGCCGGGCTCGAAAACACCGTAGGGCGCCCCGCTTCCCGGCGGCGCGGTCATCGTGAAGCCGGGGTAGCTGGCCAAGGCCAATTCAACGGCGGCCGCCGAGAAGGGGCGGCCCACCTTGGCGGGGTCTGGGTCGCGGGCGACGACGCGCAACAGTGCGCTGGCCTGCTCCTCGGTGACGGCATCACGCGCATCCGTACGGGCGAGTTCGAAGGTCAGCTCGGCCGGTTCGGCGGGCAGAACGGCGCGAAACTGCTCTTCGAAGAGCTTTGCCTTTGCCTCGATGTCGAGGCCGGTGAGCACGACGTCGAGTTCATTGCGGGTCCCGGCGAGGAAGTTCAGCGACACCTTGAGATCCCTGGGCGGATTCTCGCCTTGTACCCCGCGCACCGCAACCCGGTCGGGTGAAAGCTGTTCCAGCTCAATCGAATCCAAGCGTGCGATGACGTCCGGATTGAGATAGCGCGGACCACCGACCTCGTAGAGGAGTTGTGCGGTGACCGTGCCCACGGTGACGGCGCCGCCGGTGCCGTCGTGCTTGGTGATGACCGATGAGCCGTCGCGGCCGACCTCGGCGATCGGGAATCCCAAGTGCCCCATGGGTATCTCGGTGAAGAAGGAGTAGTTGCCGCCGGTTGCCTGCGCGCCGCACTCAATGATATGACCGGCGACGACCGCACCAGCCAGCGCGTCAAGGTCCTCGTGGCCCCAGTCGAAGGCAGCCGCCGCCGAGCCCACGGTCAGCGAGGCATCGGTGACGCGCCCGGTAACGACGACATCGGCGCCACGGTCGAGGGCCGTCTTGATGCCGAAGGCGCCGAGGTAGGCGTTCGCGGTGAGGGGATTGCCAAGTCCCAGCTTCGTCGCATCTTTCATCAGGTCGTCGCCGCTGACGAAGGCGACCTGGGCGTCGAGCCCGAGTCGGCCGGCGAGTTCGCGGATCGCGACAGCGAGGCCGTGCGGATTGAGGCCACCGGCGTTCGTGACAATCTGTACGCCCTTGTCCAGCGCCAGGCCGAGGTTCTCCTCCAGTTGACGCAGGAACGTCTTCGCGTAGCCGAGCGACGGGTCCTTGAGTCGGTCACGGCCGAGAATGAGCATGGTCAGTTCGGCGAGATAGTCGCCGGTGAGGTAGTCGAGCTCGCCGCCCTCGAGCATCTCGCGCATCGCCGAGACGCGATCGCCGTAGAAGCCGGACATGTTGCCGATACGGACTGCGTCAGTCATCACTCTTCCCTGTCTCCCACTTCAGGCCATCGGCGCGCGGCCGGCACCGGGCGGTCCGGCGAAGCATTGCGCGATGGTCACCCATTCCGCGGCGTCGTCGCCGACCGTGAGCACATCCAGATCAGCGGGGTGGCGGCGCTGGGTGACGAGTTCACAGAAGTCGTGGGCCGAGCCGCGCACAATGTTGGCCGCATTCTCGGGCCCCCACGTCCAGATCTCACCTGACGGTGCGGTGAGTTCGTATCGAAACGGCTCGGCCGGTATGGGCCTGTTGTTGACCGTGTAGGCGAAATCGCGGGTGCGCACGCCGAGGTGCGCGACGTGGCGAATACGGTCGGTCGGCACCGGGCGGACCCCCAGGGCTTCGGCGACGTCGAGGCCGTGCGCCCACGTCTCCATGATCCGGGCCGTGGCCATCGACCCGGCCGACATGGGCGGGCCAAACCACGGCAGCTTTGTGCCTGCTGGGACGCCAGACAGTGCATCCGCCAGTTTGGCCCGGGTTTCCCGCCAGTCGGCAAGGAGCTCGGCTGGCGGCCGGGCCGCCTCGACTTCGGCGGCCACGTCAACGAAGCCGAGCGGATCCTTCATCGCTTCGCCGAAGAGCGCAGTGAAGCCTTCACCGTCGGTGATCGCCAGGTAGGAGACGCGGTCGGTCCAGAGCAGGTGCCCGACCTGGTGGGCGATGGTCCAGCCCTGGGCCGGCGTGGGTGTGCTCCACCTCTCCGTCGCCAACTCGGCGACGAGGTCGTCGAGCGAATCACTCTGGGCCGTCAGATCGGCCACGATCGCAGCTACAACTGGCATGGTGTCAACCGTCACACACCCACCGACAAAAAGCAATCTTGCTTGATTGTTTTCTCGAGTGGGCACCACACCGTCGCCGAGTGGGCACCCAATTAAGTCGGCGGCAGTAACTGGCGCGGTATTCCCCGCTTGGTCCGCGGGCCTGAGGTGCCCACTCGAGGTGGTCGAGGTGCCCACTCGAGGTCGTCGAGGCGCCCACTCGACGGGGGCTGCGACCTTACAGATCGCACCGCGCGTCGGCGGTGGCGCGAGCCACGAGGGTTCCCTCAGCATCCTGGAGGAGGACGTCGACGGTGGACAGTCGCCGGCCGATCTTCACTGGATTGACCGTCGCCGTGACGCGCTGGCCGTCGACGGCCGGTGAACGCAAGAAGGCGATAGTGAACTCGATCAATTGGTAGTCGTGACCGGTTGGCATGTTCGCCTGAATCCCCAGCGACGCGGCCTGTGCAGCGATCGTCGAAATGATCCCGCCGTGCATTGTGCCAAAGAAGTTTCCCATCCACCGGGACGTTTCCACCGCCAGGCGAAGCGCCGTCGGGTCGGGATCGATAATCGTTGCGTTGAGTAGCTCGGCGAGAGGACCGATCCGAAGTGTTCCGTCAGCGATGGAGGCAATCACCGCGGCGCCCGAGAGTGTCGGGTCGATAGTTGGTGGCGGCTCCGCCTCGTCGGGGGCGGGTAGCGGTTCACCCACCACAACCCCGGACTCGCCAATCACCGTACGCCCGACCCGGACACTGCGGGCCTGCCCGCGGACCACCACCTCATCGTCGCGCACAACTCGTACGGTGGTCGAGCCGAGAGCATCGTCGAACATCTCGAGCTCACTGTCACCGCGCAGGACATCGCCCCGGTCGGGTCGTGCTCCCATCGACATGGTCAGTCGCGCCTGCAATGACGACGACGAGCGGTCGGCGAGGGCAAAGGGCACGCCACCGAGGTCGTCGACGAGAACCAGTAACGCCGGCAGGTCAACCAGTCCACGATGATCGAGAATTCGTGTGCCCAACGATTGGGTCATCGCGATCGGTGCACTATCGGCGACAACCCGAATCGCGAAGGCCTCGAACGCATCCGTGGGCGAGTGCGTCACTTCGTCGCACCTAGTATCGCGGCCACCGCATCCGATTCATAAAACGGCGAAAGTTGTTCGCGGACAATACGATCCAACTCACCTGTCGCCACAACCGCGTCGAACAATCGCGGTGCCCCCCGTACGGCGTGCTCGACCAGGATGTCGCGCGTCAGGTCGAGTTCGTCGAGCAGTTCCGCCGCCGGACTCTCGCCATAGACGGTGAAGAAACCGGCGATCAGCGCGTCCACCAGTTTGAGTACCGGTTCGGAAACCGCCCCGGCGATGAACACATCTTGGCCGAGTCCGCCGATACGCTTGGCGTCGTCGAGCGAGAGCACCTTGTCGAGTCGCCCGATCGGCCTGTCGGCATAGAGATCAAAAACCTCGATGACCGCTGCCCGTGTCGACGGGTCCTTGAGCGTCGCGACGATGATCTTGTTCAATCGCCCCATGGCGAATTCGGCACCCTTAGCGGCGGTGTCGCTGAATAGCGCCTCAAACTGCTCGCCCGTCTTGCCGATCGCCTTGCCCGCGGCCTTAGAACCAAAGGAGACGAGTGACCCCACACCGGGGATCTTCTCCGCCATCGCACGATTGCCGGCCACCACATCGTTGACGATTCGGCCCACAAACCGAGAGGCGATCGCCGCGGTCATCGGACTGTGCGTCAGATCGTCGAGCACCTTTTCCAGCAGCGGTGTCAGGCCGATTACCTCGTCGGTAATCCGCTCCACGTTGTCGCTGTCGATGACCTCGCGCAGCGAGTAGGTGCCGGCCGGATTGGACATCACGACGTTGGCACTGTGGTCGACCAGCGTCGACGCGGCCGTACTCGGCGGCACATTCTTCGCCAGGGTGCGGGCAATCGAGGTGACCAGTTCCGGATCGACGAGCGCCGACACCGTCGCGGACTCGGCGATCGCGAGCACGTCGTCGACCGCCTTCGCGGCCAATTCGGGCAGTTCGTCACCGGTGAGTCGGCCGATCACCCATGCGACCTGGGCATCAAGCAGAGCCTGGGCGACTGTTTCGGTTGTCATGGTCTGAGGATATGGGGTCGGGTTTCTCCCACAAAAGTTCTCCGCTTTCCAGCCGCGTCACCAGCCGGGAGAACCAGTCCTGCTCGGCCGCACAACTAAGAGAGAGAAAGCCTTGAACACAGTCGAAGCCACCAACCTAAGTCACCCGCCTGATACCAGCACGTCGATGACCCAAACAGGCGTCCACGCACCGCACGTGATGATCATCATCAACAAGTGGAACTGCTTCCTCTGTCCAGCAGGCCTAGCTGCGGGCAGGATGATGATTGTATCTCTCATTCCTGAAGCTTACGGACGTGCAGGAAGGCAATGCCGCAACGGCGCGTGCGTAGACGGTCCACTCTCGGCGACCACCGTCCCACTCAGACCCGATTGGCTCCACGAGGTGGCCCGTTCGAGCCGGGTGAAGGCGTGGTAGATGCTGCGCGGCGCACCGGTGACGAAGTCCTTGCGGGTAAGAACGACGAATCGGTGGATGTCATACGGGTGCCGCGGTTCGATGGGGAGGAGCGCCAGGACGGTGAGCGCGGGCAGGTCACGCTCATGACGACGGCCGGGTGCCCACTCGACGAAATCAGGTGAGCAACTCGGTCAGTTCGTCGAACGTGTAGGGCGCCGAGTCGTGGTGGTCCCGATACGCGATCAACGTCGGCTGCGCTTCCTCGAAGCGCCCGATGAATCCGCCTGCGACACTGAAGATCTGACCCGTTATTCCCGCGGTCGCCTCCCCCGCCAGGAACACGTACATCGGAGCCACGTACTCCGGCGGAGCCGGATCGAGGGCGGCGGCCCGCAGACCGTCGTCGAGGATCCCGCGCTCGTGCAAGCCATTGATGTGCCGCACGTAGTCGTCGCCGGCCGACAACCTCGACCGTGCCCCGGGCAACACCGCATTGACCCGCACGCCGGCACCCCGCAGATCGGCGGCCGCGGCCAGCGTCAACGAACTCACCCCGCCCTTGGCGGCCGGATAGCCGCTGCCGCCGAACATCCCGTACGCCGCTGCCGAGCCGGTCAGCACGATTGAGCCCGACTCCTGCTCGGCCATCACCCGCCCCGCCGCCTGCGTCACCGCGAAGGCACTCATGAGATGGGCGTCGAGTTGCTCGACGAACTCGTCGCGGCTGATGGTCAGAATCGTCGACCCGGGCGGCTCGGCGATCCCCGCGCAGTTCACCGCGACGTCGAGCGCGCCGAACCGGTCCAGCGCGGTCTGCACCAGCTGTTCGGCGACGCCCTCGTCCGCCGCCGATCCGACGACGCCGACCGCCGCTCCCCCACCGCCGCCGATCTCGTCCACGGCCGCGGCGACGGCATCGCCGTCGCGGCCGTTGACGACCACCGACGCACCGGCCCCCGCCAAGGCATAGGCAACGGACAAGCCAATCCCCCGCGTCGCACCGGCGACGACGGCAACCCGACCGCCCAGGACCGGTTCCATCTCAGCGACCAACCGGTGTGATGGGGATTGACCGGCCCCGCTCGGCGAACTCGAAAGTCGATCCGCCCGAGAACCGCACGATCGCCACTTCGCCGGCCTCTTTGCGGGGTTCCCCGCGCACGACGTCGACCACCAGGTCACCATCGGTCAGCGACGCCGAACCAACCGCCCACCGTGGATCGACACCCGCCACCATCGCATCGAGTGGACCGGTGAAGGTCGGCGTCAGCAGATCCATCCAGCCCCCGTCGGCGATGGCGGGCGCACCGTGCGGAATGCGGATACGGACGCCGTCGCCCTGCTCCTCGACGACGACGCCGGTGTACTGGCTCGGTCCGAGGATCGGGTGTGCACGCAAGACGGTGGCGAGATCGGATGCGCTGTCCCCCAACGACAACGCATTGCGCAGCCGCTCCGAGGTCATGCCGGCGATACCAATCAACTGCTTACCGGTGATCTCCCGCGTCTGCGCATCGTCGGTGCGGCGCAGCACCGCCAGACGGAAGCCGATGGCCAGGAGGTGATGCTGCAGCGCCACCTCCTGGGCAATCCGCACCAGGGCACTGTGGGAGAAGTCGCCGAACACCAAGTCCTCCACCAGGTCACCTCGGTAGTCGACGTAGCCGTCGGTTGCCGACGAATCGATCGGGCTCAATTCGACGGTGGCCGCGGCGGTTTCGAGCATCGGCACGGTGAACTCCGGAAGCGGCAGCTCTTCGCGCCCCGGTTCGATCGTCACCGTCCATTCGCAGTGGGGATGCCGATCCGACGGGGTGCGAGGCGGCCGGTGCACCGGCCGGATCCGGGCCCGCCGGTTGGTAGCGATGGCCGTCGCATCGAAGGTCGGATCCTCGATGTCGTGACACATTGCCGTCACGTAGTCCTCGCCCATCGGCTCCACATCCATCAGCGCACCGCAGTGATTGAGGACAAATCCGCCGTGGTACTTGTCGTGCACAACGTAGCGGAAGTCCATGAACTGCGGCGGCGCGCCGATGTCGAGTTGCAGACACTTGAACATGTCGGCGACGCCGTCGCCGTCGATGCCCAGCGCCGCACGCATCCGCGCGGTATACACCGGGCTGGCGGCCATCCACTCCTCGATGGCCACCTGGGTCATGCCGGCACGACCGAACGCCGAGATCAGATGAGCCATCCCGCTGCGATCGATCAACTGTCCGGACAACAGGAGTTCGGGCACCAGTGTGGCGAGTTGATCCGACGTGAACTCCGCATACGTCGATTCCCGACCGAGTGGGCCTGATTCGGTCATCTCAGATCACCAGAAAGCGACGGGCGCGGTGCCGAAGTCGTACCAACCGGGCAGGTTGCCCGGTGCCGACTTCTCGACCCGCTTGAGCATTGGCTCGCTCATCGCCTTGTCGGTCATCATCTCGATGAACAGCGACGACACATTGCCGTAGTCGAAGAAGTCCCGCTGCCAAGCAAACTCGAAGTTGCCGGCGTATTTGAACCAGCTGCCCTGAATGCCCTCGAGCGCGTAGTTCGAGCCATCGGCGCGCGTGCCCTCGTACACCTGCTTCCACAGGCCGATCATGTCGCCGGTCTTCTCATCGATGACCCAGGTCTGGTACGGGTAGATCCATCCCTGCAAGCCCTCCATCTCCTGGCCGAGGGCAATGTCGCGGATTTCGTCGCGTCCGACTGCCATGAAGTCCTTTTTGGGCCCGTAGTTCCAGCCGTAGGTGGAATCGACGGTGTAGAAGCTCGCCAGCGGCTTCCAATCACCAGCCGCCTCGCACTCAATGTTGGCTTTGAGCCAACGCTCCTTCATCTCCTCCAGTTCGGCGCGATCGAACGGCCCGAAGCTGGTGGCGGCGGCAATCTCGGTCATTGATTTCCTTTGGTGGTTGGTTGGCACGGAGATCAGTCTTCGACGATCCGTAGGGCTTGCGTGGGGCAATAGCGCACCGCGGCCTCGATGGCCGGGCGCAGCGACTCGTCGGGATTGCGCTCAAGGATCTCGACGTGGTCGCGCTGCGCCTCGAATACCTCGGGCGCTTCCATCTCGCACATGCCGTGCCCTTGGCACAGGTCCAGGTCGACTTCGACGCGCATATCGCTAGACCCGTTCCCGGCGGCGGTACCGAACCTTGCAGGGCTGGGCAAGCTGGACGACCATCTTCGAGTGATCGTTGTGGTAGGACTCCGGGTCCTGCGACAGCTCAAACTCATAGTTCTGCAGGAGAACCGAGAAGATCGCCTTGATCTGCATCATCGCGAACTGAGCGCCGACGCAGCGGTGCCGTCCGGCCCCGAAGGGGATCCACGTCCAGCGGTTGATGATGTCGTCTTGGCGCGGGTCGATGTAACGGTACGGGTCGAAGGAGTCCGCCTCGGGGAAGTCTTCGGGCAGTCGGTTGTTTACCGCCGGCGACACCGCGATCAGTTGACCGGCCTTGACTGCCGTGCCCTCGATCTCAAAATCTTCCCGCACCAGTCGCATCAAGATGATCAGCGGCGGGTGTAGGCGCAGCGTCTCCTTGATTCCGGCCTCCAGCAACGGAATCTGGCGCATCGAGGCAAACGAGTACGGCACCCGCGGCCCGTTACCCGGTCCCGATTCGGCCTGCTCGCTATCGCTCCCGGAGTAGATATCGTCGAGTTCGGCGACGACCTCGGTCATGAATTCGGGATGCCGCAACAATTCCAGCAGTGTCCACGCCGACGTGCCCTGCGTCGTGTGGTGCCCGGCAAACATCATCGAGATGAACATCCCGGTGACGGTGTCGGCGGTAAACATGGGCGACCCGTCTTCGTTCTTCAACGACACCAGGACGTCGAGCAAGTCCCGATTCTCCTTGTCCTGCTCAGGGTTTGCCGCACGCTCGGCTAGGACGCCGGACATGAACTTCACCAGCTCGGCGCGGGCGGCGTCGCGACGCCGAAAGCTCTCGATGTCGGCGTGGTAGTCCACGTACGCATACGGGTCGGTGCCGCGCTCGAGATCGTGATAGATCTCCGAGATCCGCTTGCTCAGGCTTTCCCGGAACTTCGCGCCAATCAGGCACGACGACGAGGTGTACAGCGTCAGCTCGCCGAACCATTCGAGGAGGTCGATCTCGCCCTCGTCACCCCAGTTCGCGATCATCCGTTCCACCTCGTTGGGGATGGTCACGGCGTGCTGCTTCATGTGGGCGCCCTTGAGCGCCTGGTTGTGCAGTGCCTTGGATCGTTCCTCGGGGCTCGTATCGAAGACCACTCCCTCACCGAACACCGGCGTCATGAACGGGTACGCCGCGGCCTGGTCGAGCAGTTCGTCGGGGGCGCGGAAGAACTCCTCGTTCGCCGCCGCGCCGGACACCAGCACGACCTCGTTGCCGGCGAGCTGGAACATGCCCACGTCACCGCATTCTTTGCGGACCCGCCAGAACAGCCCGATCGGATCGTTGGTCAACTCATCGAGGTGGCCGTGCTCACCGTCGCCACCGGAAACGCGCTTGGGAAGCGTCGTAGTAGTCATTGGTTCGCGCCTTTCACTGTTTTTCGGGTTGGGGAAGTCTGGTCAATTTGCCTTCGGCCTCGACCTCGACGACGCGCATATGGGCGCCGGGCGGCATGCCGATGACGGCGGCGATGGCCTGCGCGAGATTGTCGGGGGCGAGGAAGTTGCCGTGCCGCGCCAGGCCGAAGGAGATCCAGTCGTTGAGCATCGCCTCGGTCTGCGCCTGATCGAGGTTCATGCCCATGCCGGTCAGGGTCTGTCCGGGCCGGATGATGCTGGCTCGAACGCCGGTGCCCTCCAGCTCCATCTGGACGGTGGCGACGAGGCCGTCGACGCCGGTTTTGGCTGCGACGTAGGCCGACGACCACGGCCGAGGATGGACCGCCACGTCGGACCCGATGAAGACGAAGTCGCCGCGTCGGCGTTCGATCATCCCGGGCACGATCGCGCGGTAGAGCCGGAAGGCGCCGACGAGGTGGATATCGATCTGCTCGGCCCACTTCTCGACCGAGATCTCGTGGGCCCGCCCGACTCCGAGATCACCAGCCCCCGATATCGCGACTTCGATGGGGCCCCAGGAGGATTCGACCTCACGGACCGCTTCGGACACGGATTCGTCGTCGGTGACGTCGAGTGCGACGGCCATGGCCTCACCCCCGTCGGCGATGATCGACTCGGCGATCTCCTTGCACTTCTCGACGCGGCGCGCACCAAGGGCTACCGGATAGCCGGTGGCGCCGAGCCAGCGGGCCGTGGCCTCGCCGATACCCGACGAGGCGCCGGCAACGAACACCGGCCGCCGCTCGGGATGCGGTTGAAATCGGGGCATCAGCGGGCCTGCACTGTCATCGGAAGGTTGGCAAAGCCGCGAACGTTTACCGAGTGCACGCGCACCGCCTGGTCGAGGTCGAGTTCGTAGTCGGCGACGCTGCGGGCGACCTCGTCGAGGCCGATATTGGATTCGAGGCGGGCCAGGTGGGAACCGAGGCAGAAGTGCGTGCCGAGCCCGAAGCTCATCAGGTTCTGTCCGACGTCGCGGCCGAGGAGGTACTGGTCGGCGTCGTCGCCGAACACCTCGGTGTCGCGGTTGGCGGAGCCGACGAGGAGCAGCACACGCTGCTCCGCCGGAATCACGACGCCGCCGAACTCGACGTCTTCGACGACGCGGCGCAGCACCATCTGCGTCGAGTTGTCGTAGCGCAGCGTTTCTTCGGTCCATAGCGGCACGAGATCGGGATCGTCGAGCACGCGACTGAGCTGCGCACGGTTGCGGAAACCCCAATAGACGGCGTTGGCCAGCAGTTTCGTCGTCGTCTCATTGCCCGCGACGACCATCAGAAACATGAACCCGACGATCTCCTCATCGGTGAGCCGCACGTTCTCGCCCGACTCCTCGTCGGCGATCTCCGCGTCGAGCAACGCCGATACCAGGTCCTGCCCCGGCTTCGTGCGCCGCTCGGCAAGCAGCTCGTTGTAGTAGGCGTAGAGACCCAGGAAGGCGTGGACCGCGGCTTCCGGGATGTCGAGCACACCCTCCTCGCGGTGGATGAGCAGGTCGGACTGCTCGCGCAGGTAGGCGCGATCGGCCTCGGGGACATCGAGCAGTTCGCTGACGACGTCCATCGGCAGCTTGGCTGCGAAATCGGTGACATAGTCGAACTCGCCCATCGCCAGGCACTGGTCCCAGTGCTGCTTGGTGAGCGCACGGATGTTGTCGGCCAGCTCGTTGACCCGGCGCGGGGTGAACCCCTTCGATACGAGCTTGCGGATGCGCATGTGCTTTGGATCGTCCATCGCGAGGAAGGACATCGACTTCGACGCGTCCGGACCGTAGGCACTCGGATCGAGCGACACACCCCAGGCGTTGGACAGCGCAATGTTGTTGCGGAAGGCGTTGCGCACGTCGTCGTGACGCGAGAGCGCCCAGAAGTCGAGGGTCGAGTTGTAGTAGACCGGTGCTTCGGCCCGCAGCCGCGCATACGTCGGGTACGGGTCCTCGTGGAAGTCGTAGGCATACGGGTCGAACGGAAGTCGCTGTTCCATTCCCGCGATCGTGGTGCTCACAAATTGCTCCTTGGGCTGAGACTTCTGGGGCGGTGGTGGTTATGACTGGTCAGGGGGACTTGGCGTCGGCACGCATGATCAGCAGCGCGGTCTCGGTGAGGCGCTCGGCGGTGTCTTCATAGGACATGTGACCCATCCCGGCTTGAACAAGGCCGCCGGCGTAGAGCATTTCGAGCGCCTCGACGATCGGCCCCGGGTTCTCCGGGTCGACGTCGAGCGCGGCAGCGAGTTGGCGACGCATGAATCCGCCGATGCGCACGCGCAGGTGTTCGACGTCGGGGTCGGCGCCGAGTAGTGCCACGGTGACCGCGCCACCGAGGTCGCCGTCGCCGGTGACGATGAGGGCGACCGACCGCAGCAGCGCGACGACGCGGTCGGCAGGTGCCAGCGCGGGGTCGGGCTCGGCGACCCCTTGGGCGAGGCGGCGCCAGAAGACCTCGGCCACGAGGTGGCTCTTGGAGCTGAAGTAGGTGTAGGCCGTCGCCGGTGCGACGCCGGCCCGTTTGGCCACCGCGCGAACCGTGAGGCCGTCGAAGCCCTCGATGCGCAGGACCTCCACCGCCGCGTCGGTCAGCTTGGCGACGGTCTCGGCCTGCTGCGCAGAGAGGCGCCGACGGGTGGACTCCTGGGAAAGCGAAGTCGGCCGCCCCAGTTGTGACCCGCTCGCCTGCGCTCCCGGCGCCAGTGGTGTGGACATGTGACTCACGCTACACTAGGTTTGAACTCGCGTCTAGACACATGTCCAGACGGTGGCCCAGACCGCGTTACCAAACCCTCGAACAAGGGAGACCCCATGGCATTGCGCCCGGACAATAGCTCTGACCTGCTGATCGATGGAAAGCTCGTCCCCGGATCGCGCGGTGCGTTCGACATCGTCAACCCGGCGACAGAGGCCGTCATCGGCCAGGCCGCCGATGCCGGCCCCGACGACCTCGATGCTGCGATCGAGGCCGCGCGCCGGGCATTCGACACCACCGACTGGTCGCGCGATCACACCTTCCGCGCCACCTGTCTCCGCCAGCTACGGGACGCCCTGCTCGCTCACGCCGACGAGTTCAAAGCCTTGGCCACCGAGGAGATCGGGGCGCCCAGCTTCCTCACCGGCGGCCCGCAGTTCCAGGGTCCGGCGGAGGACCTCGGCTACTTCGCCGACCTCGCCGAAAACTATGGGTGGACCAAAGACCTGGGCGAGGCCAAGCCGATGGGCATCCCGAATGTGCGCGAGGTCCGCTACGAAGGCGCCGGCGTCGTCGGCGCCATCACCCCGTGGAACTTCCCCCACCAGATCAACTTCGCCAAAATCGGCCCGGCATTGGCCGCCGGCTGCACCGTCGTGCTCAAGCCCGCACCCGACACCCCGTGGGCCGCAGCGCTGGTCGGCAAGGTCATCGCCGAGGAGACCGACTTCCCGCCCGGCGTCGTCAACATCGTGACGTCATCTGATCACGCACTCGGCGAGCAACTGGTCCGCGACCCCCGTGTCGACATCATTTCCTTCACCGGTTCCACCGCGACGGGCCGCAAGGTCATGGCCGCGGCGTCGGAAACCCTCACGAAGGTGTTTTTGGAACTCGGCGGCAAGTCGGCCTTCATCGTCCTCGACGACGCCGACCTCGCCGGCGCCTGCTCGATGGCCGCCTTCAGCGTCGTGACCCACGCCGGCCAGGGGTGTGCGATCACCACCCGGCTGCTGGTGCCGCGCGCCAAGCTCGACGAGGCGATCGCCGCCACCCGCGATGCGATGGCCGGCCTGCGGGCGGACGATCCGTCGAAGCCGGGCACCATTTGTGGGCCGCTGATCTCAGCGGTGCAGCGCGACCGGGTCGAGGGGTACATCAAACTGGCGGTCGACGAGGGCGGAACCATTGAATGCGGCGGCGGTCGCCCGGCAGGCAAAGATAAGGGCTTCTTCGTCGAGCCGACGCTCATCTCGGGGCTCGACAACTCCGCGCGGGTCGCGCAGGAGGAGATCTTCGGCCCAGTGCTGGTGATCATCGCCCACGACGGCGACGACGACGCGATCCGCATCGCCAATGACTCCCCCTACGGACTGTCTGGGATGGTGTACGGCTCTGACGAGGACCGCATCAACCACGTCGTCAACAGTGTCCGGACCGGGACGATGGGCGTCAACGGCGGCATCTGGTACGCCGCCGATGTCCCCTTCGGCGGCTACAAAGCCTCCGGGATCGGCCGCGAGATGGGCGTCGCCGGTTTCGAGGAGTACCTCGAGTCCAAGGCCGTCGCGCGCCCCGCCTAGCGCCGAGTGGGCACCCCCACCCCGCCGAGTGGGCACCCCCACCCCGCCGAGTGGGCACCCCCACCCCGCCGAACTAACTACCTACCAACCAACCAACCAACCCAATAGATAGGAAGCCCAATGAGCTCAGGACGTTTCGACGGAAAGACCATCATCGTCACCGGTGCCGCCGGTGGTATTGGCGAGGGCTATGCCCGAGGCCTGGCCGAGGAGGGCGCCAATGTCGTCGTCGCCGACCTCAACGACGAGGCCGGCGAAAAGGTCGCCGCCGATATCGGCGGACTGTACGTTCACACCGACGTCTCCGACCCCGAATCGGCCGAGGCATTGGCTGCCGCCACGGTTGCGTGCTACGGCACTATCCACGGCCTGGTGAACAACGCCGCCATCTATGGCGGCATGAAGCTCGACTTCTTGATCACCGTCCCGTGGGACTACTACAAGAAGTTCATGAGCGTGAACCTCGACGGCGCGCTCGCAGTGACCCGTGCCGTGTACCCGCATATGAAGGATGGTGGCTCGATCGTCAACCAGTCCTCCACCGCCGCCTACCTCTACAGCGGCTTCTACGGCCTGGCAAAGGCCGGCATCAACAACCTGACCTTCCAGCTCGCAAATGAACTCGGTGGCAACAACATCCGCGTCAATGCGATCGCCCCCGGACCCACCGACACCGAGGCGACCCGCACGACAACTCCCATGGAAATGGTCGAAGACATGGTGAAGCAGTTGCCGCTCAAGCGCTTCGGCAAGCCCGAAGATCACGTCGGCATGTGCAAATTCCTCCTCTCCGACGAGGCGAACTGGATCACCGGCCAGATCTTCAACGTCGACGGCGGTCAGGTCTACCGGCCATGAGCGAGGCGGCGACGGTACGCCTGGGCTATGTGGGCCTGGGCAACATCGGCGGCCCCATGGCCACCCGCCTGGCCGCATGGCCGGGCGGGCTCACCGTCTTCGACCTTTCCGACGACGCGCTGGCAAAGGTGACCCAAGCTGGTGCAGCGCGATCTGATTCGGTGGCCGCAGTCGCCGAGGCGGCCGACATTATCGGGATCTGTGTCGTCAACGACGAGCAGGTGCGAGCGGTCGTCGCGGATCTACTCACCACCGCCAAGCCCGGCACGATCATCACCCTCCACTCGACAATCGGCCCCGACACTGCAGCCGACCTCGCGGCGGTCTGCGCCGAAGGAGGCGTCCAACTCCTCGATGCCCCTATCTCCGGCGGCGCGCCCGGCGCTGAGCAGGGCCGGCTCGCGATCATGGTCGGCGGTCCACGGGAGGCGTACGAGCGCGTAGCCAAACCACTCAAACTCGCCGGGGACATGGTCGTGCACGCGGGTGAAGACGTTGGCGCGGGAACACGAATGAAGTTGGCGCGCAACCTGCTTCACTTCATCTCGTTCACCGCGACAACCGAAGCGGCCCGGCTCGCCGAGGCTGCCGGCATCGACTTGACCAAACTTGGCCGGGTCGTCCGCCACACCGATGCGATCACCGGCGGAGCCGGAGCGATCATGTTGCGCGATACCACCGCACCAATCGACCCCGATGACTTCTGGCACGGCGTCTTCACCCACGTGGTCAACTTGGGCGAAAAGGATCTCGACCTGGCACTCGCACTGGGCAACCAGCTCGACGTCGAGCTCCCGCTCGGCACGATTGCGCGCGCCAACTTGGCGTCGGGCCTGGGAATCGCTCCACGCGCAGACCGCAAACCCCCACTCAGCAAGGGAGCACAGCAATGAGTTCAGGAACCGCGGCCGGCGGCGAAGGCACCGAGCACCGCAAACGTGGCGTCGACAAAATGTCCGAGGTGTACGGGTGGGACATGGCCGACGGCCCAGGTCTGCATTTTGCCCACACCGCCGATCAGCTATTCGCTGAAGTGTGGTCGCGCGAGGGGCTTTCCAACCGCGATCGTCGCCTGCTGTTGCTCGGTCTACTCGCCGGAAGTGGCCACGTCGACGTCGCCGAGATCCAGTCCGCTGCCGCCCTGGGCAACGGGGAGCTAACTCCCGAACAGCTCGAGGAAATTGCTCTCTTCCTCTGCTACTACGCTGGGTGGCCAGTCGGCACGAAGATGAACACTATCTTCGGGACCGCCATCAACAATTGGCGCAAGGCGCAGAAACAGGACTGACCGTGAAATTCACCGAACTGACCGGTGGCGCTGGCCATTCCCTGATGAGTGCGACGCCGGGCCCCGACCTGGCCGCGCACGACTACACCGAGACCGAGTACGCAGTGACCGGATCGGTCCCTGGACTCACACCCACCGGGCCGGCGCCGCCGGCCGACTTCACCACGAGGGTCTTGGTGCGCCGACCGGCTTCGCCTCATGAGTTCAGCGGGACCCTCGTCGTCGAATGGCTCAACGTGAGCAGCGGTGCCGATGCGGCTCCCGAATACACCTACGTCGCAGCAGAACTGGTTCGCGCCGGCCATGCATGGGTGGGGGTATCGGCGCAGTACATCGGCGTCGAAGGGGGCAGCGGTTCGGTCGAGGTCGATGCCGGGCCAAGCGGACTCGCCGCCAAGGATCCGGACCGCTACGCCAAGATGTCGCACCCGGGTGACGCCTATTGCTACGACATGTTCGCCGCAATCGCATCCGGCCTGCCCGGCGGACCGCTCGCCGACCTGGCCGTTGCGCGCACGCTCGCCGTCGGCGAATCCCAGTCGGCCATGGCCCTGACGACCTATGTGAACTCGTTTGCCGCCGCCCACAACGTGTTTGACGGCTTCTTGATCCACAGCCGCGCGGTGGCGGGCCTCCCGTTCGGTGCGGTCGGGGCACCCGCAGACATCAATCGGGCGTTTTCCGGTGGGCCAATGGCGATTCCAGATGTCGGAGCACCGGTGTTCATCGTGCAGACCGAGACTGACCTGCTCACCAACTTCCGCTTCTTCCTTGCCCGACAACGGGACTCAGAATGCCTACGTGTATGGGAGATCGCCGGATCCGCACATGCCGATCTGGTCCAGGTTGGCCCATTCGAGGAGTACCTCGGCTGCCCCGACCCGGTCAATCGCGGCCAACAAGGGTTTGTGTTACGCGCCGCCCTTCGCCATTTGGTCGCATGGGCACGCGGAAATGATGCGCCCCCGACCGCTGAGCCGTTACGACTCGTCGAGACTGATGCCGACCCGGTGCTCCTACTCGACGATGTCGGCAATGCCGTCGGCGGGGTCCGGACGCCATGCGTCCAAGCGCCCACCACAGTCCTGAGCGGCATCGTTGCTGATCCGGTTTCGCGAATCTGCCTGCTATTTGGCAGTACACATCCGATTCCCGACGAGGTGCTGGCAGCTCGGTACGACTCAGTGGAGCACTACCTGCGGACCTACGCCGAGGCCGTCGACGCTGCGATCTCCGCCGGTTTCGTCTTAGCCGACGACCACGACGAGATCGTCGCCGATGCGCACCCGGAACTTCTTCCTGACTAGGTGCCCACTCGGCGGGGTTGAGGTGCCCACTCGGCGGGGTTGAGGTGCCCACTCGGCGGGGTTGAGGTGCCCACTCGGCGGGGTTGAGGTGGGCGGCTAGTCGGTACCCTCGGTGAGGAACTGGTCGGTCAGTTCGCGGACCCGGCCGGAGAAGACATGACCCACGTGCCCACCGGGATACCACTCGATCCGGCCGCCCCAGTGATGGTGCAACCGCTGCGCCGCGGTCACCCAGGTCACCCGGTCGTTGAGCGCAGCAATCACCAGCCGGCGATCGGGCTCCGCATACGGCAAGACGGCCAAGGGGTCAACAACCGACGACACGGCGCGCACACTGTCCGAACGCAGCAGGGCGGCCGCGTCGCGCCCCACTTTTCCGGCCCGGTCGAGGTGGTGCGCCAGCGTCGCGTGCACCCCGAGCATCGGAACGAGCGCCAACACCGACGAGACCGATGGTTCCAGCCCGGCGACAATGGCGGCCAGCGGTCCGCCCAGCGAGGTGCCGGCAACCGTGATGGCTGCCGGATCCTGCGCGCCGACCCACGACACCATCGTCCGCACCTCAGCGATCGCCTGCACGGTGACGGCGATGTTCTCCAGCGGGTCGAAGCTCGGATGGACGACATTCGCGTGGCTGCGCGCGCCGTGGGCGGGCAGCACCGGCAAGACCACGTTGTAGCCGAGTTTCTCGTGCAGGTGGGCGGCCCGGAAGGAGTAGATGTCGTCGGGCCGGCCCTGTCCGACACCGTGCACCCAGATGATCCACGGACGGTTCGGCTCGTCGTGGACGAGCAGGCGGGCGGACAACACCCCGTCGAGATAGGGGGCGTAGCCGGCCAACGGCTCGGGCAACTCCACCTTCGGCGAGAAGTCGATGTGCTCGTACGTCGTGGTGGTGAAGCGCTTGCGGCTGCGACGCAGGATCGTCGGGACCGGTTGGGGCTGGTTGACACCCGTCACACCCAAGTCGGTGAGGACCGGTGCCGCAGCCTCGCACCGCACGACGGCTTCGGCAAGGTCGTCGATCGACGATACGTCGCGCAGCACCGAGTTGATCGCCACGAACAGCTCATCGACGGCGGACTCCCCCACCGTCCGCGCGCCGACTTTCGACGGGGGGATGCCCAGGGTGGCGTGACCCCGCCCGGCGGCCCGGGCACTGGCCACCGCTCGCGGCACGATGTTCGCGAACAAACCCACTCGGGCCACAGTCGTGTCCCATTTGCTTACTCCCACAATTACTTCGCTTTCTTCGGCGGCTCGGTGGCCGGTTCCCGGGTCGCCTCGGGGTCGAGCAGTCCGCGCGCGATCAGTGCGGACCGCACCTGTTCGAGCGACTCTTCGACGCGGCGCAGGAAACGCTCGGGGTCGGGCATCGACTCGGGGGTGGTGATGAGGCCCATGCTGATCCGGCCCGCGTAGCTGTAGGCGGTGAGGTTCACGTCAGCCGGTGCGATCGCCAGGGCGAAGGAGATCCAATCGACGACCTCGATGTCGCCGACCCACCGGGTCTGCCGTGGTCCGGGCAGGTTGGCGGTCGTAATGTTGTTGACGACGCGCGGCGTCACCGGCGCCGCCAGCTTGCGAAACACCGGCCCGGTGCGCCCGGTGTAGACGGCGATCTGATCGGTCAGCTCGAAGCCGATGGTGCGCCGCTTGCTCACCGCCGCGGCGCAACTCTGCGCCGTCGCGGTCAGCCGCTCGACCGGGTCGTCGATGTCGGTGCGCAGGTACGCCAGTGCCGTCGATATCTCGTTGCCGGCGGTGCGGTTGGACGCCATGTCCGCGGCGACACCGAAGACCGTCACCGCCGGTGACCGCAGATCCTCGCTGCGGGCGATCATCTCGGCGCGCTTCGCCCCGGCGATGACCCCGTGCAGCGCACCGTTGACGGTTGTCCCGGCCGCGACGGCAATCTGCTGAAAGTCCTTCAACGGCAGACTGGCACTGGCACACCGCCGCTCGCCGCCGCTGCGCGTGGAGAAACTGTTTCGCGCCGACTCCATCGGCATCGGCACCAGGTGCCGGTTCTCGAAGCGCCGCGACGTGATCATCCCCCGGACGAGCCGGCCGGTGGCTCGCGGAACGTTCCGGAAGAGTCGCTTTGACTCCGCCCGAGCGGTGCGCAGCAATTCTTCCCGGGTCACCGGGTCGACGTCGGGGATTGGTGCGGCGGTGATCGTCCCCCCCTCCTCGGAGGTCGCCGTCATGAACATGTTGAGGGCGGCGAGCCCGTCGGCGACGGCGTGGTGAACCCGCACGACGACGGCTTGTTGGCCGTCTGCGAGCCCGTTGACCAACGTCAAAGCCCACAACGGTCGGCGGCGATCCAATTGTTCGACGGCCAGGACGGACAACACTCGATCCAGCGCGACCCGATCACCCGGCTCGTCGACGCTGCGCTCGTCGAGGTGCGCGGCGATATCGAAGTCCGGGTCGGGAACCCAGAAGGGACGGGCGCTGTAAGTCTGCGACGCGGTCTCAACGCGCTGGTTCGCACGAGGGAAGTTTCCCAGGTAGCGCGGCAGCACGGCGCGCAACTCGTCGAGCGTAACCGGGCTGCCGCGCCGCGACGAGTCCAGAATCGCGACCTTCAGCGTATGCATCGGCGTGGTCGGGTTCTCCATGTTGAGCATGAGGGCATCGTTGCCGGAGAGTCGCTGCAGCATCGGATCAGTCTCCCTTCTCGGAGAGGTTCCGTTTGAGTACCTTGCCCGTGGCATTGCGGGGCAGGACCTCGATGAAGTGGATGTCCCGGGGCACCTTGTAGCCGGCGAGCTGGCCCTTGATGTGCTCCTTGAGCGTGTCGGCGTCCACGGCCGGGTTGGACCGAACCACGTAGGCCGCCAGTCGCTGGCCGAACCTCTCGTCGTCGACCCCGATCACCGCCGCATCGGCGACGCCGGGGTAGGCGTCGAGAACCTGTTCGACCTCGAGTGGGTAGACATTCTCGCCCCCCGACACGATCATCTCGTCGTCACGGCCGACGACGTAGAGCAGGCCATCGCTATCGAACCGGCCAAGGTCGCCCGACAGCATGTACCCGTCGGCGTAATCCTTGGTGTCGTCGCTGGTGTAGCCGTCGAACGCCGAGTCGTTGGCGACGGCGATCTTGCCGATCTCGCCGGTGGGCACCGGGTCGAGCTGCTCGTCGAGGACGCGCACCGTGGTGCCGGCGATGGGCCGTCCCGCAGTATCGGGCGCGTGGCGCAGATCGGCGGGGACTGCCGTGCTGATCAGTCCCGCCTCGGTTGCGTTGTAGCTGTTGTAGACGACATCACCGAAGTGGTCCATGAACGCGATCAGCGAATCGGCCCGCATCCGCGACCCGCTCGCCGTGGCGAACCGCAGGGTGGGCATCGGCTTGGCAGCCAGGGTTGCGGCGGGCAGATCCATGATCCGTTCGAGCATCACCGGGACGACGGCGAGGCCCGTCGCCCGGTGATCACGAACCAGGTCGAGGGTGTTCTCCGGGTCGAAACGGCGGGTCATCACCATCGTCACGTGCATTGTGGCGGCGATCGCCATCTGCCCGAAGCCCCAGGCGTGGAAGATCGGCGCGGCGATCACCATCGTCTCCCCGCCCTGCCACGGGATGCGGTCGAGCATGGCGACCAGCGAGGTCACGTCCGATCCGCTGGTCGCGCGCTTGGCGCCCTTGGGGGTACCGGTGGTACCCGACGTCAGCAGGATGACGCGCCCGGGTTTGCGCGGGCGGGCCGGGCGCCGGCCCAGCCGCGACGCGATGACGTGTTCGGTGGTGTCGGGGTCGGCCTGCAGGCCTTTGCCCTCCTGCCAGGCCCAGACACAGCGCATGGTCGAGTTCGTCTCGCGCGCCTGGGCGACGAGGCCGGCGAACTCGTCGTCGGCGATGAGGATGTCGGCCTTCTCGCGCTTGAGCACGTCGGCGAGTTGTGGACCGGCGAAGCCGGTGTTGAGCAGGACCGCATCGGCTCCGATCCGGATGGTCGCGGCGAGCGCTTCCACCAGCACCCGGTGGTTGCGGCACATGATGGCGACCGTCTGCGGCGGGCGGGCGGTCAATTCGGTGAGTCCGACGGCAAGGGCGTCGACGCGGGCGTCGAGTTGCGCCCAGGTGAGTGACCCGGCGTCGTCGTGCAACGCGACGGCGCCGGGGTATTGCGCGGCGGCCAGGCCGATGCCGGTGACCGCGTTGGCACCCCCTTGGCGGCGCAGGGAAAGCCCCATGCGCACGTAGCGGTCCGGGCGCAGCAGTGCGAGGAACCCACTGCTGACCAGGACGCGGATGATCCACGCCAGGCGGCCGATTCGTTGGCGGATGCGGTTCATGAGTTCCTCAGCCGATGATCGGGAAGCGCCGGTTGCGGGCAAGTTCGTCAAGCGCGTCCTGCATGCGGGTCCGCACCAGCTCGTCGACGGCGTCGACGTCGGGGTTCTCCCCGAACTCGGCGGTGATGTCGATGGGGTCGAGGACTTGGGTGACCATCTTCGAGGGCAGCGGCAGGTTGGGCGGTACCCCGAAGGTCAGCCCAAAGGGGAAGCCGAGGATCAGGGGTGCACGCGTGGCCCGCATCAGCTTGTCCAACCGCAGGGCCTTGGCCAGTCCGGCTCCGTCGTTGAGGAACAGCTGGGTCTCCTGGCCACCAATGGTGACGATGGGGACGATCGGAACACCCGCCTCGACGGCGGTGCGAACGTAGCCCTTTTGTCCGTTGAAGTCGATGGTGGTGGACTCCGACGTCGGCCGCATGGCGTCCCAGACGCCACCGGGGAAGACTAGGGTCGCCAAGCCATCGCGCAGCGCCGCAACCGCGTTGCGCGGATGAGCCTTCAGAAAGCCGAACTTGCTGAAGATCGTGTCGCCGGCGCCGAGGAAGATCAGGTCGTGGGCCAGGGTGCACAGCGGCCGATCCGCGCCGAATTCGTCAGCGAAAGCGACAGCGATCAGCGGCACGTCGTAGGCGGTGATACCGCCGGAGTGGTTGCTGACCAGCAACACCCCGCCGTCAGGCACCTTGTCCATGCCGCGAACCTCGGAGCGGAAGTAGTTCTTGGCCACCGCGCGCAGCACCGGCATCACCCGTGCCACCCATTCGGGATCCCAACCGGGCGTCGAACCCTTCGCCGAGACTTCCGGCGGCTCACCCTCGCTCATCGCTACTCCCTCCGGCGCCTTCATTGTCTGTGCACCCCACTCATTCTGCAGACTTTTCGACTGAACTAGAACCTGTTCTAATTCAAGAATAGAACAGGTTCTAGTTTTTCACCAAGCGTTAGGGTGAAGCTCTCGAGCAGAGGGGCATCAGTGCGGGTCATGATCACCGGGGCGACCGGGTTTGTCGGCGGCTGGACGGCCAAGGCGATTCACGATAGCGGGCACACCCTGCGCTTTTTCGTCCGCAGCCCGCAACGTCTGGCGAAGGCCGCGGCCTTCTTCGGCATCGACGCGACCGAGGTCGTTGTGGGTGACATCGGCGACGCGGCGGCGGTGGCACGGGCCCTCGACTCGTGCGACGCGGTGGTGCATGCCGCGGCGGAGGTGGCACTGCACCACACGGAGGACGCCGACGCTCTGGTCAAACGCAATCTGACCGGTTCGCGCAACGTCATCGGGCAGGCCGTCGCCGCCGGGATCGACCCGATCGTGCATGTGTCGAGCGCCGCGGTGCTGTGGACCCAGAGCGGCGCGGTGATGCGCACGGATCTACCGCCGACCGGTGGTGCCGGGGCATACGGTCACGCCAAGACCGCCGTCGAGTCCTACGTCCGCGACCTCCAGGCCCAGGGCGCCCCGATCGCGATCACCTACCCCACCGGCGTCGCCGGCCCAGCGGCGGCCGGACACCTGGGCGAAGCCGGCGACGGTGTCTTGACGCTGGCCGACATCGGGGTACTCGGCCGCACGGCCGGCCTGAGCCTCGTCGACGTCCGTGATCTGGCCGACCTACACGTCCGCCTACTCGAACCCGGGCACCGCGCACGCCGCTTCGTTGCCGGCGGACATCAAGCATTCGGCCGAACACTGGCCCAGACCCTGACCCGCGCATCGGGGCATCGGGTCCGCTACCTGCCCATTCCCAACACCGCGCTACTGGGCCTGGGACGGCTCGCCGACCGCCATCGCACCCTGGTCCCGCGCAAACTCGACCAGCTCAGCGAATCAGCAGCCCAGTACCTGCTGTACCCGCCCAACCCCGACAACAGTGCGGCCGAGGCCCTCGGCGTCGTCTTCCGCCCGATCGCCGAGACCATCGACGCGGTGTTCGGAACAAACCGAACCCCGTCGGACTAGGCTGCGTGCGTGAGCCCCCAACGCGGCGCAACGCCAGCACCGTTCACCACCGCCGACGCGACGTCGGTCCGGCGACTCTGGGAACCGCTGGGTCTGCCCGGCATCGTCGACATCCACACCCACTTCATGCCGGACAATGTGCTGGCCAAAGTGTGGTCCTACTTCGATTCGGTCGGCCCACTGCTCGGGCGCGAGTGGCCGATCGCCTACCGCGCCGGCGAACAGGTCCGCGTCCACGGGCTCGACGCGTTCGGAGTCCGCGCCTTCACGTCCATGATCTACGCGCACAAACCCGAAATGGCCGCCTGGCTCAACTCGTGGGCCGGCGCCTTCGCCGCGCGTGAGCCGCGTTGCCTGCACACCTCGACCTTCTACCCCGAACCGGGCGCGGCGCGGTACACCCGATCCGCGATCGACGCCGGCACGCGGATCTTCAAGGTACATGTGCAGGTGGGCGACTTCTCCCCTGACGATCCACTCCTCGACCCGGTCTGGGGCATGATCGCCGAGGCCGGCCTGCCGGTGATCATCCATTGCGGTTCGGGTCCGGCGCCGGGCCGGTTCACCGGCCCCGATCCGGTCGCCGCCGTGCTAGCCAGGTTCCCGCAGTTGCGGCTCATCGTCGCGCACATGGGCACGACGGAGTACCTGGACTTCCTCGGCCTAGCCGAGCGGTATGCGCATGTCGGGCTCGACACGACGATGTCGTTCACGGACTTCGCCGAACTGGATGCGCCGTATCCGCGCGATGCTCTTCCGCGGGTGAAAGCCCTGGGTCACAAGATCTTCTGGGGATCGGACTACCCGAACATCCCCTATCCGTACGCGCACGGCATCGAGTCGCTGATGCGGCTGGATCTCGGCGACGACTGGTTGCGCAAGGTGCTGCACGACAATGCGGCGGACCTCTTCGCGCTCTCTGCATAGCGCGGCCCGACTCCCGCACCAGCGGAAGCAGGGCGATGGCACCAGCTGTCTACCGACCCACCGGCCGAGACACCAATGTGCGGCTGATGACCAGCCGCTGGATCTGGTTGGTGCCCTCGAAGATCTGGGTGATCTTGGCTTCGCGCATCAGGCGTTCGACGCGAAAGTCGCGGGTGTAGCCGTAGCCGCCGAACACCTGAACCGCGTCGGTGGTGACCTTCATCGCAGCGTCGGTGGCGATTAGTTTGGCCGTCGCCGCCTGCCGGGAATACGGCAGCCCCGCGTCGCGGCGGCGGGCCGCGTCAAGGTAGGTCGCCCGCGCCGAATCCACTGCCGCGGCCATGTCGGCCAGCAGGAAGGCCAGGCCCTGGTGTTCGATGATCGTCGTGCCGAAGGCGGTGCGCTCGTTGGCATAGGCGGCCGCCTCGTCGAGGGCGGCCTGCGCGATCCCGACCGCGACGGCGGCGATCCCCAGCCGCCCAGAGTCCAACGCACTGAAAGCGATCGCCAGCCCCTGCCCCTCGGCGCCGATCCGCCGCTCCCCCGGGATGACGGCATCGTCGTAGAACGCCGACGTGGTGGGCACGGCAGCAAGTCCCATCTTGTCCTCGGGCTTCCCGAAGGACAGGCCCTCGGTGTCGCTGGGCACGAGGAAACAGGAGATGCCCTTGGAGCCCTCCGCGGTCCGGGCGAACAGGTTGTAGAAGTCCGCCACCCCACCGTGAGTGATCCAGGCCTTGGTGCCGTTGATCCGGTACCCGCCGTCGACCGCGGTCGCCTGGCAGCGCAGGGCGCCCGCATCGGATCCGGCCTGCGGTTCGGACAGACTATAGGCCCCAATGGTGGTGCCGCTGAGCATGTCCGGCAACCAGCGCTGCTTCTGCGCGTCGGTACCGAAGGCCATCAGCGGGTGGCACGCCAGACTGTGCACGCTCACCGCCACCGCCACCGCGGCCCACCGCGCCGCAATCTCCTCCAAGACCTGCAGATAGACCTCATAGGGCTGCCCGCCGCCACCCCACTCCTCCGGGTAGGGCAGGCTCAGCAGCCCGGCCTCGCCGAGCGTGGCAAAGGCCTGGGCCGGATAGGTCTCCGATCGTTCGTACTCGTCGACGATGGGCGCCAGCGCCTTATCGGCGATATCGCGCGTCAGGGCGATGAGTTCGTGGGCCTCGTCGGTTGGCAGCAGCCGATCAACAGTCATCTCAGTCCTCATTCCACCTCATCCAGAAGTCTAGTTCCAGATCGCGGAGGGCCACGGCGGGGTCGACCTGGTAACCGCCGAAGTCGGTGACGCCGTCGGCTGCGAGTACCTCGTCGTCGATGAAGAACCGGCCGGTGGCGACCGACGCCGGTTTCGAAACGATGGAGATCGCCGCCTCGGCCATGATGTCGACGGTCCGGCTGCGCGATACCAGTTGCTCACTCAGCACATTGCTGACCGCAGCGGTGGCAATGGTGGTGCGCGGCCACAGTGAGTTCACCGCAATGCCGTCGGCGCTTAGTTCCGCCGATAGACCAGCGGTGACCAGCGACATCCCGAACTTCGACATCGCGTAGGCCGTCGGGACCGAAGAAAACCAGCTCGGCTCCAACGTGATCGGCGGCGACAGGGTCAGGATGTGCGCGTTCGGCGACTCGCGGAGCTGATGAATACAGGTGGTGGACAACAAGAACGAGCCGCGCGAATTGATGTCGGCCATGAGGTCGTAGCGCTTCATGCCGATCTGATCACTGGGAGTCAGATCCAGCGCGCTGGCGTTGTTCACCACGATGTCGATGCCACCGAACTGCCCGACGGCCTTCGCCACCGCGGCATGCACTTGGTCGTCGTCGCGGATGTCTCCGACGATGGGCAGGGCATTCCCACCCGCCTGCTCGATGGCCCGCGCCGCGGTAAAGATCGTGCCCGGGAGTTTCGGGTGCGGATCAGCCGTTTTGGCGATCAGCACAATGTTCGCGCCCAGCGCTGCCGCCCGCAACGCGATTGCTTCACCGATCCCCCGGCTGCCGCCAGACATGATGAGGGTCCGCCCGCGCAGGGATCCTTCGTTTGATTGTTGAGGGTCGTTGGTAGTCAACGAAATTCGAGTCCTTCCCGGTTGAGGTGGTCTGCCTCGTTGATCGACACAATCTCTCGATGCCCGTTGGCCAGGGCGTGGATCCGGGTCACCGAGGTGTAGGTCGGCTGGGTGAAGAAGCTGCGCGGCGCGCCCAGAATGTGCGCCAGATAGACGTTGATGACGCCGCCGTGACAGACCACCGCTGCCCGTGCGTTCTCATCGGTGGCGGCAATCACGTCCTCGACGCCCGCGATGGCCCGCTCGGTGAACGCCACCGGGTCAAAGGTATTGACCCCCAGCCGCCCCGAGTTCATGTCCGCCCACAGCAGGCGGCGGTCGGTGTAGCCGTCGAGGTCTACCCCGTAGCTGGTCCAGCCCCGGTCCAGTTCGGCCAGCCGTTCGTCGACGGTCAGCGGTAGCGGCAGCTGGTCGGCCACGATCTGCGCGGTCTGGTGGGCACGGCGCATCGGGCTGCTCACCAGCCGGTGGACCTCACCGTGCCGCCCGGCGACGAGGGCCCCGGCCAGGCGTCGTGCCTGAATCAGGCCGTCCTCGTTGAGGTCCGGGTCGGCCCCGTCACCGTCGCCGTCGCCGTCGACGACGTGGAACGGGCGGGCATGCCGGATCAGCAGCAGTTCCACCTCAGCGCACACTCACCGCGTTGACGACGTTGCGCAGCGCCGCGACCGAATGCCAATCCAGGGCGGCCGCACAGTTGCGCTGCAGGAGCGCAAGAATCAGCGCGTTGACCACCTCGGTGTCAGGCAAGACATCAATCGCGGCGAGGGAGATGAACAGTCCGCTGAGCAACTGGATCTGATAGTCCGACACCGCAGTCGCCAGGTCATAGCCGCCGGCCCGCTCGTTGTACACCTCGACGTAGCGACGGATGAGGTCCATCTCGTGCTCGCTACGCAGGTCGGCGTCGATGCTGCCCGACATGAAGTAGCCGACGTCATACATCGGATTGCGCACGCCGGTGACCTGCCAATCGATCAGCACCGCCGACGGCCCGTCGGGACCTTCCTCAAACAGCACGTTGTCCACCCGCGGATCGCCATGAGTGAAGCTCCATCGCTGTTGTGGCAGCAAATGCCAATTGCGAACGAGGTCAGCGGCTTCATCAATAACTTCGAGCGCTTCGGCGGGCAACATGTCGGCGAAGCGAACGAGGGCGGCATCGGCGCCAGCGCGGGCCGCAGTCGACCAGTAGTCGCAGACATCGGCGAGCCTAATCATCCACTCGGGCGCTGAGTCCGGCGAGATCGGATCGAAGGCCGAGTGCACCCGCGCCAACTCGACGAGTACGGCTTGAGCTTGATCGACCGTGCTGCCAGCCGCCTGATTACCCGGTATCGTCGACCCGGTGAGGTCTTCGGTGACGAGGTTGATGTTGGTCTCGTCGCCAGCCACCCAGTACGCCAACGGGATTCGTCCGGCTCTGCGCTCACCGATCGCCCGGAACGCCCCTATCTCGCGGTGATAGGCCCCGCTGTGCAACCCGTGCGCATGCGCACCGGGGTCGCTGGGTTTGAGCTTGACGACGACCGAGGATGGCGCGCCACCGGGGGCGGCGTCATAGGTGATCGCCACCCGCACACAGTCACTGACGTTGCCCGCACCGATCGGCTCAGCCGACACGGCCCGCACCATCGCATCGGGCAGGCCGGAGTGCCGCAGCACCGACTGCACCCAGGCCGGGGTGATCTGCGCGGTCCCGTCGATCACGGCAGGCTCGGGGGACAATGATGGTGCGTTCATGACCAGGATCCTTCGAAGTAGTTGGAGTTCCACACATCGGTGATGAGACCCTCGCTCACCTGGAAGATCTCGATGCCGCAGAGTTCTTCGCCGGTGGCGAGCCGCTTCGCATTCCAGGTGAGACTCGCGTGGGAGTCGTCGCCGAACAGGGTGACGACAGTGAACTTGGGGTCGTGCGCGGCCAGGTCCTTCTCGATCCGGGCGATCTGCTCGGCGCGGGTCAAGGTGACGATCCCGTCGGCGCTATGCCTCGCTAGCGGCTCGCCGCAGATCTCGTTGACCACATCAACATTGCCGTCGTTATACAGCTCGAACAGATAGCGACGCACGACGGCAACCGCGCTGAGTGTCATGTCAGTACCTCGTCGAGATCGTTGTGAACCGCGAAGGCGGTGACCGTCGAAGCCAATTCGCCGGGGGTGGACCCGTGCAGAATCACCCCGTCGACCCCGAGGTCGAATTGGCCGCGCACCAGCTCGGCGCATCGTTCAGCCGAGCCGGTGGCCGCGCACTCCAACCACTCGGGCGGGATCACTTCTCGCAACGCCTCAAACGTCGCCGTGTCACCCACTGCATCGGCCCATCCGGGCAGACTCTGGACGACCTCAGATTGGCGGAACCGCTCGAGTTGCGCAGGATCCCACCTGTTCGTGCGAACCAGCAGATCGCCATAGACCTGCAGGTAGGTGGAAATCCGACCCACGGTCTTCTTCAAGAAGGTCTGCTCGTCGACGTCGTCGCAGACCGACGCGAAGCAGGACCACACTTTCACCGCGTCAGGGTCGCGCCCGGCCTTCTCGGCGGCCTGTTTGACCTCGCCGACCACCCGCGCGGTGGTCTCTTCGGAGAAGAAGGTGTGCAGTACCACCATGTCGTAGGCCCGGCCGGCCATCGCCAATGTGTCAGGCCCAAAGGCCGTGGTGCACAACGGAATGTCCTCGTCGAAGGTCGGGTCAAGTCTCACCGCGGGGAAGTCCCCCAGCGGGCCGTGGTAGTCGGTCACCGTCTCGCCGCGCCACAGCAGACGCATCAGTCCGGCAAACTCTTCGAGTTGGGCGGTCGTGGTCTGCGCCAGGCCCATCGCCGCGATCTGCGGGCGAAGACCGCGCCCGACGCCAAGAGCGAACCGACCACCGGTAAGTCGATGCATAGTGGTGGCGAATGCTGCGGTAATAGCTGGATGACGGGTATTGATGTTGGTTGCCGCAGTGGTGATGCCGATCCGGTCGGTGACCGCGCCAGCCGCCCCGGACAAGGCGCAGGCCTCCTTGACGTTCAACCGCTCGGAGATGAAGGCCTGCCCCAACCCGAGTTCCTGCGCCAACGCCAACTCGGCGAACATCTCACGCGGATCGGTGACATGTCCACCCAAGGTGTAGAACCCGAGTTGGTCGAGTCCGACGACGGTCCCGGAGGCAACTGTCGTCCCGGTCGTCAACGACTTAGGCATGGGCGAACCCCTGCCGCGCGACGGTGTCCACAATCGCGGCCAGACCATCATGGTCACGCGCATGCGCGAGCGCATTCGCGACCATCGATACGAACAAGTCGTCGCCTCGATCGCTACGCGCCACCAGCATTGCTGCGGCCACCCCGATCACCAAGTTCTGAAAGGTACCGATCGGGTAGTCACGCAGGAGGTCAGTCATCGAATAGTCGGTGATCCCCTGGGCGACCAGCTCGCCGTGATAGCGCTCCAGCAGGGCACCTTCGTGCTCGCGTCGCATCGCCGGCGATAGAGCCCCCCCGATGAAGTAGGCGATATCCACGGTCCCCGGCGCGAAGATCACCGTCTGCCAATCGAGAACTGCCAGCGGCACTTTCCCGTCGAGCGCGTCGAACAGAACGTTGTCGGGGCGGAAGTCGCCGTGCTGCACGGTGAACGGGATGGTTCGCAGTGCGGCGTAGTAGTCAGCGATGTGATCGGTGAACGCCTGCCCCAACTCGATGTCGTCGGGCGCTAGGCGATCGCGGTACCGCTCGACGAAGCCGGACCACCATCCGGGCATCATCTCAATGAACCGGGCCCAATAGGTGTCGGAGATGTCGAGCCAGGCATTGCCTTTCAGTTCCACCGAACCCCAGAAGGGTGCGTGGATGTGCGCGGCCTGTTCGACCGCTGCCCCCACTTCCTCGACCGTGCACCCGCGGAGTTGATCGCCGGGTCGGGCCGGGCTCAGATCCTCGAGGAGAAGCACGAATTCGGTGTTGTTCGAGTCGATCTCGGCATGGTGGCAACGGGGTACCCGGACGGACAGCCGCGGTGCGATCTCCTGATAGAAGCGAACCTCACGCAGGTAGTTCAGCTCCGAGCGGCCAGCCGCGCGGCTTTGCTCCTTCGCCGAGCTCGTCTTCGCGACGAAGGACGCCGGTGCGGCGGTGTCCCCGGAGTAGCAAACGCGTGTCTGAATGCTGTCGGCCACCTGACCGGTCCCGATGGGCTCGGTCCCGATCGAGATAACGCTGACCGTCGGGTCGATGATCCCGCTCTCGTGCAGAATGCGGTCGAGCCACTCTGGGCACAGGTCGGAGGCGTGCATCTGGTTCTCCTCCCCGCTCAGGCCACCGTGACTGCGCCGGTCGTGCCGTTGACCTCGATGAAGGATCCATCGACGATGCGCTTGGTGGCGTCGGTGGCCGAGACCACGCAGGGAATACCAAGTTCACGGCTAACGATCGCGGCATGGGAGAACGGCGCGCCCACGTCGACGACGACAGCGGCCGCCGTCACGAACAGCGGCGTCCACGACGGGTCGGTGATCGGTGCGACGAGAACGTCGCCCGGCTCCAGTGCCGATGGGTCATCGGGGCTGGTGATGACGCGTGCTCGCCCGCGTGCGGTGCCGGCACAGGCCGGGACACCGGTGATGGTCTCGCCACTGGTCACCGCGGTGGTGCTGACATCCGATCGCTTCACCCACTCCGAGATCGGAGGCGCGGAGCCGTCGACGACGAACGGTGGCACCAGGTCGAATAGTTCGAGGTAGACCTGTTCCCGCTCAATGAGTGTGGCCCGGTAGGACGCAGGATTGGCGATGAAGTCGTCGAGTTCCTCGGCGAAGAGCATGAACACTTGACGGGCGTCGGCAATCACGCCCTCGGCGGCGAATCGTCGGCCTAGTTCCAGCGCTGGCAGCCGCAACTCATGCATCAGCATGGCGGCGGTGGTGCGGCCGCGCTCGCGGCCCCGCATCCACAGCGCTGAGGCGTTGAGGACGGCTTCGAATTGCGCGGATGCCTCCGCATCAGCAGCGAGCATCGCGCGGATTTCCGTCGCCGCGGCATCGCGTTCGGCAGATTTCGCCGCCGCTTTGCCGGTGGGCGCCTGCGAGTCGTCGACGGCGCGCATCCGGTCGATGGCCGCCAGCGCGACATCGGGGTCAACGCCCCAGGTGATCGCACGAATCTCCCACTCGGATGGGCCACGGAAGTCCCACTCGGCCAGGAAGGCGTCCAGCGCGGCGGTGAACGTCTTCACCGACTCGGCATCACTGGCCTGCAGTCGCGCATAGAGTCCCTTGACGCCGCCGTCGAAGATGGCCGCCACAGCCGGTTTCTGGGCAGCGCGGCTCAGCTCCCACATGCCCAGCGACGGTCCGGCCGAGTCCACGTTGCCCAAGCCGGCCACGAGCACCAGGGCCTGTTCGGGTTTGCCGACCGCGTCGGCGAGTTGCGCGATGGCACCCAGTCCGACGCCTGACTTCAGGCTTGCCTCGATGTGGTGTTTGAACAGCCGACGCAGCAGGGTTTCAAAGGATTTCATCCGAGTGACCAGTTCGGCGTTGCTCAGTGCCGAGAGGTCGGGCCGGTCGCGACGGATTTGATCGACCTCGACGCGGTCGGTGTCGTAGGCCGCAAGGTCGGTGGCGCCGAGGACCTGTTCGGCGAGCCACTGTCCCGCCTTGGCCTCGAACTCCGGGTTCTCGTCGAAGTCGCGACGCTCGCTCTCATAGCTGGGGATGCCGGGCATGTCGCCGAAGTATTGGAGATCGACTGCCTCGGCGCTCATGCCCGGGACGCGGACACCAAACAGTCGCATGAGCGACATGTTGATGTAGAGGTAGCTACCAAATCCCGGCAACACATTGAAGGCGACCTGATCGTCATAGAGGTCGTCGTCCCAGACGCCGCAGGCGACGAACGCGTCCCGCCAGCCTGGCTCGAGGGTGTGCTGGAAGCCTAGCGAGGCGTTCAGCGGAGTAATCGGGTCGGGAAAGATCTCGCCGACATTGGCCCGCGAGTAGAGCGGGAATACCTTCGAGGGCTCGTCCATCAACGGCCAGGTGCTCATTGCTGTCTTCTTCCGTTCCATGCCCTCAAGGTGGGGCTGCGGTAGCTGGAGGATCGTCGCGCGAGGGTCAAGCAGCGAATCTCGTTAGCGAACGCTCTGTCACATTTATATGTGAGCTACGACACCCTGTCAAGGGTATTGGTGGTCAATTTTCTGGGTTTACCAGCACTATGGACATCTGGACCATTTCCAATACTGGACAACTACGTGATCGATCAGTCACTATCGAAAGCAGTGAACAGGTGACGACGGGAGACCACCATGCGGATTCTGGTGACCAACGACGACGGCTACGACGCTGCGGGGCTCGTCGCCATCGCCGCCGCGCTCGTCGCCGCCGGCCATGAGGTGACCGTCGCGGCACCGACCTCCGACCGCAGCGGCAGTGGCAGCGCCCTGGGATCAATCGAGGACGGGACGCTCATCGGCTTCGATGCCCTCACACTGCCGGCCCTGGGGCCGTCGGTGCCGGTGTACGCCCTGGACTGCCCACCGGCACTTGCCGTCCTCGCCTCCTGCTCCGGCTCCTTCGGCCCCGCGCCCGAACTCGTCGTCAGCGGGGTGAATCCCGGACACAACACCGGGCGCTCGATCCTGTTCTCATCGACGGTGGGGGCCGTGCTCGCCGCCCAGGTCGCCGGGATCGGCGGTCTGGCGATCAGCTGCGGGTTCGCCCCCCACCACCGGTTCAACACCGCGGCGCGCGTAGGCGGCGAACTGGTCGACTGGATGATCACCGCGGGCGCCACCGGGCTGACCCTCAACGTCAATGTTCCCGACACCGACTACGCGCAGCTACGTGGCGTACAGGTCACCACATTGGGCCGGGGCAGCATGTTCTCCCTGCACACCAGCCGACATGAGGCCGCGGTCGAACTACACCGCCGCGAACGTCACAGCGGATTCCGCAGCGGCACCGACGGCGCTGCCGTCGTCAACGGATACGTGTCAGTGACTGCCCTAAGCGGCATCGCCGGCGTCGCGGAACCCCTGCTAGCGCCCGACGCCGACGAGCCGATCTCCCAGTTCCTCAGTCCGCCGAACCCTCGTATTCGTCGGCCTCGTCCCGTTCCCGTGGAGTGGTGAGGGGCGCGCACTGCGGTCGGTTGCGGTCCAGTTCACCGAGCGCCGCCAGCCACGCGTCGCTGATCTCCCAGACGTCGGGCACGTTGTCCGGGCAGCCGACGACTCCCAGCCCGAAGTGACCGTCGTACGAGACCGCCGTCAGGTTGACGTTCATGTCTTGGAACAGCGGGCCGAACGGGTAGATCCCCTCGAGGCGGGCGCCGCCGAGCCACAGCGGGCCCCGCGGACCTGGAATGTTGGAGAAGCACGCGTGGAAGAACGGCGGCCGCAGCGGCGCCACCAGGTCGAGTACATAGGTGCTGGCTGCCATCCGCAGCAGCGTCGGCGGCACCAGCTGCACCAGGTCGACGACGTCCACCGTCGGCCCGTTGGCGCCGCGACCAGACTTCACCCGGTTGGTGGCCTGATGGATCACCGTCAGCCGCTCCACCGGATCAGGGAGGAACACCGGCAACCGGACCAACGCCAGACTCCAGCTGTTGAATGCGTCATCGTCGGCGCTGCGCGTGGAAATCGGCACAAAGACCTGCAGCGGCCCATCGGGGACGGTGTCGTGGGCCAGCAGCCACTGCCGCAGGGCGGTGGTGCAAGCGGCAATGAAAACGTCGTTCACGGTGACGCCGTAGGCCGCGCCGAGATCGCGCATCCGGTCGAGTTCCACCTCGGCGTAGGCGCTGTTGCGGCGTTCGCTGATCGGCCGGTTCAGCGGGGTGTCGGCCGGGGCCGCGCGCAGGCGCGGGTCGGTGTCGATCTCGCCGCCGCGCAGACGGCGCAGGGGTGCGGCGGCCATCGACAGCAGACGCTCGGCGACGGCCCGCCCCAGCTGCGGGGTGCCGCGGCCGACGACCCGCGCCGCCCCGGCCACGTTGCCCGCCGATTCGGCGAGCCAGTCGGCCAACAGGTCGCCGGTGCCCGGCAGCGGTGCGGCAGGTCCCGGCTCCGGGTAGTCCGGGTCGTGGTCGGGGTCGGTGGAGAGCAGGGTGGGCAGCAGCCGGTTCACTGCCCCGACGCCGTCGGACAAGGCGTGCGAAAACTTGACGGCCAGGGCAAGCCGGCCGTCGGCTAGTCCTTCGATCACCCAGGCTTCCCACAGTGGTTTGTCGTGCCCGAGCCGGTGCCGGTGGATTTCGTCGATCAAGGCGGCCACCTGCCGCGGGCCGCCGGGGGCTGGGACCGCGAGGCGTTGCAAATGCTTGTGGACGTCGAAGTCCGGGTCGTCGACGAAGACCGGCTGTCCCAGGCGCAGCGGCTTGTGTACCAGGCGGAGCCGGACCAGCGGATTGCGCGGGAGCCGCTCGGCGAGCAGCGCATAGAGGTGGTCGGCGTCGAACCCGGGCCCGGCCGGCCGCGGATCCACCAGCAGCAGCGCGGTGATATGGATGTTCATCGGCCCCGCTTCGGCGTTCACCGGAATCGCATCCATGCCCGTGAGTCGTTCCATCTCGTTCCCTCTGATAGTCGTGAACCTGCGGAGAAGTCGATCATGATCCGGCCGCGCCGTGGACCGAATCGGGCGATCACACCCACCCGCTGAGGTGGTGTGAAGCGCCTACTGTTCTAGTCAAGAAGCTGCAGTGACGTCCAGGAGGAACCTTCACCATGCGCACCGACATCGAGTTCCAATCCCACGACACCACCTGCCGGGGGTGGCTCTACCAACCCACTCGCGAAGCCGGATCGTCGCCGCCGCCCATCATCGTGATGGCGCACGGCCTCGGCGCGATCAAGGAGATGCGGCTGGACGCTTTTGCCGAGCGCTTCTGCGACGCCGGATACGCCTGCCTGGTATTCGACTACCGACATTTCGGGGCCAGCGACGGCGAGCCACGCCAGTTATTGTCGATCAGCCGGCAACTGCAGGATTGGGCATCGGCCATCGCGTACGCGCGACAGTTGCCCGACGCCGACGGCTCGCGGGTGGTGTTGTGGGGCAGTTCGTTCGGTGGTGGGCATGTGATCGTCGCCGGCGCCCGGGACGGCAAGGTGGCCGCGGTGATCGCCCAGTGTCCGTTCACCAGCGGTATCGCCTCGGTGCTCGCCATGGAGCCGCTGGTCGCGGCTAAGGTGACCGCGCGCGGGATTGCGGACATCGCCTCGTCGGTACTGCGCCGCGATCCGGTGCTGGTGCCGCTGGCCGGCGAACCGGGCACGACGGCGCTGATGACCGCGCCGGATGTGGTGCCCGGCTATCTGTCTCTCGTTCCGCCCGGCGCACCGTTCGTCAATCAGGTGTCCGCCCGGATCGGGCTGGCGATCCCCGCGCACTCCCCGACCCGCTGGCTCAAGAAGACCACGGTGCCGACGCTGGTATGCGTGTGCGACCACGATTCAGTGGCACCGGCCGGCCCCACCCGTCGTGCGGCTAAGCGCAATCCGCAGGTCACCGTCGACAGCTACGATGAGGGGCACTTCAGCATCTATGTCGGTGACGCCTTCGAGCAGGTCGTCGCCGATCAGCTCGCCTATCTGCACCGCACCGTCCCGAACTGACGACGATCCGCCGGGCCCCGCGAAACTGCGCGAGCCGGCCGACCTGATCGCCTGCGACCGGCGACCTAACCTTCGTCGGCCTCGTCCCGTTCCCGTTGAGCGGTGAGCAAGAGGTCTTGGTGCAGTTCCATCCAGACGTCGTGATAACTGTCGGACATCGGCCGTGCGAATGCCGCGCGGTCGCCGTCCTGGATCCGACTCAGCGCCGCAGCCAGTCGGGCAGGATACCGGCCGAGGCGAGCCACGGCCTCGCCTGCGGGTGACAACACAGCGATCACCCGCTCGTGAATGGCACCGAGGTCCGCGATGACCGCCGCGTCGTAGTCGGGATCAGAGTGATCGTTCGGGTTGCCGGCCGCATCCAGTTGCCATGCCGCGCACACCCCCTTGAACGCCGAATTCACCGGCAGGAAGGCCGCGTACACCTCCTCGACCCGGCCACGTGCCGACGGCGCCAGCGGTGAATCCCGCCCGAGCTCCTCGTAGGCGGACTTGCCTTCCGCGGTGATCATGGTCCCGCTCATCCGGGGGGTCTCCCGGCGCACGACCAGCCCCTCGCCGGTGAGCACACCAACCAACGAGGAGACGTCGCGCGCGGTCAAGCCCGTCATCGCGATCAAGAAGTCGTCGGTCGCCAAGCCTTTGACCTTCAGCGCGTGGAGCAGTTCAAACCGATCGGTTGTTGTTGACATCATGACGTTTCCTTCACTGGTGGGGGATGTGCGTACGAGCTGAGGGGTGTGCGAAGCGCGCGTGCAACGCGGCCTTGTCGAGTTTTCCGGTGGGCAGTCGCGGGAGATCGGTGGTGAACTCGACGATGCGCGGCACTTTGAAGCCGGCAATTCGTCCCCGGCAATGCTCAATCAGTTCGGCCGGTTCAGCGTGGTGACCGGCCCGGAGTTCGACGACGGCCTTCACGTTCTCACCGAACTCCGGGTCGGGCACACCGACGACCCCGGCATCCGCGACGGCCGGATGCTCGCTCAGCGCGGCTTCAATCTCCTCGGGGTAGATGTTCACCCCGCCGGAGATGATCATGTACCCGGCACGGCCGAGCAGATAGAGGAAGCCATCCTCGTCGACACGGCCGAGGTCGCCCATTTCCTTCAGCTGCGGACCAGTCGCGGCCGAGTCGCCACCTTTGACCGCCTCGAAGCAAACGGTTCCCGTTTCGCCGACAGGCACCTCGACACCCTCGTCGTCGACGATGTGAATCCGGGTGTTACCCAACGGCTTTCCCACCGACCCGGAATGAGCGCGAACATCCTCTGGTGCGATGTAGGTGTGGCCGTAGCCCTCCGAAGCGCCGTAGTACTCGTGCAGGATCGGCCCCCACCAGTCCGCGATCGCGGTCTTGACGTGGGGCGGACAGGGCGCACCGGAGGTGAATGCGGCGCGGTGGGTGGGCGAAAGTGCGATGGACTCGCGCTGCGGCAGTCGGAGCAACCGAATCAGCATGGTCGGCACCCACTGCGAATGGGTCACGCCATAGTCGACGATGGCCGACATGGCCGCGGCTGCGTCGAAGCGCTCCATACACACGACTGTGCCGCCGGCCGCCAAGGTGATGAGCGCAAAGGTGAACGGCGCGGCATGGTAGTTCGGCGCCGGCGAGAGCAGAACCGTGTTCTCGTCGATACCCAGTCGGTGCACCAGATCCGAATGCCGCGGTGGCGCCTGGGCCGGATGCACGCCCAGCAGCGGTTGAACGAAGCGCTTCGGCCGCCCGGTGGTCCCGCCGCTGAACAACACGCGGGCCCCGAGTAGCTCGTCGGCGAGTGGTTCGGCGGAGACGTCCGCGACGGCGGTGGCGAGGTCGGTGCATCCTGGCGCCGGGCCGTCGACGCTTATGACGGTGGGCTTCAGCTCGCCGCGGGCCAGTGCTGCGACGGCGACCGCGGCCATTCCGGTGCTGGTGACAACAGCGGTCGGTGCGGCTTGCGCCAGCAGCGCGGCGAGCTCGGGCACCGCCAGGTGCCAGTTGACCGGTGTCACGTAGACACCGCTGCGCATGCCGGCGGCGACGGCCACCGGCCACCAGATGTTGTTCTCCATCACGATGACCACCGCGTCGCCGGGCCGAACCCCGTGGTGCCACCAGAACTGGGCCAGTCGGTTGGACTCGGCATCGAGTTCGCCATAGCTGAGGCGCTGTCCTGATCCGGCCATCACATAGGCCGGCCGCTCGGGATGGCCGCGGGCGATGCTGGGTGGATACACGATTCCCCTTATTGTGAATGTCTGGTCACATACATGACCAGGGGATTTGGCCTTAGGACTCGATTAATTCAGCAATATTAGCGCTTGCATGTGGTTTACACCACACCCTAGACTATGCTTTAGTGACTAGACAGTCACAAATTGAGGCAAGCAGGGAGCTGACATGAGTACCGCCGAAACCATCGATCTGATGGACCTGGAACCGTTCACCGCCGGTACCGATCATGCCCTCTTCGCCCGGCTCCGCGACGAGGATCCGCTGCACTGGAATGCTGAGCCCGACGGCCCGGGATTCTGGTCGGTCACCCGCTACGAGGACGTCAAGGCGGTGGCCGCCAACCACGAGGACTTCACCGTCACCGAGGGTACTCAGATCGCCAGCCGCCGGGCCGAGGGCGAAGCGGCCCGCAGCATCCACCACGTCGACCCGCCCGAGCACTCGAAGCTACGCGGCATCGTCACACCGCATATCCGGCCGACAAAAATCAAAGGCCTGGAAGCCGACATCATCAGGGTGGTCGACGAGTTACTCGACACCGCTATCGCCGCCGGCGAAGTCGATTTCGTCGCCACCGTCGCCGCACAACTGCCACTCGTCATGATCGGCCGCCTGCTCGGCGCCCCCCTGGCCGACTGCCCGAACCTGCTGCGGTGGACCAACCAGATGGCCAGCGAAGACCCCGACTACTCGGAGGGTCCCGAGACCGCCGTGCGTGCGCGCGACGAGGTCTTCGATTACTTCCGCCAGCTGGAGAAGCTGCGGCAGCAATGCCCGGCCGACGATCTGGTGTCGGTCCTGGTCGTCGCCGAACTCGACGGCGCACCCCTGAGCCGCGGCTATCTCGACGCCTATTACCTGATCATGATGGTCGCCGGCAACGAAACCACCCGCAACCTGCTGTCCGGCGGCGTCGCCGTCCTTGCCGAGCAGCCACGGTGGTGGGAGGTGATGCGCGAGGATCCGGCAACCATCCGACTGGTTGTCGAAGAAATGCTGCGCTGGGTGACACCGGTGCTGTGTATGCGACGCACCGCCACCCGCGATATCGAAATGCACGGCAAGACCATCAAGGCCGGCGACAAGGTGGTGATGTGGTTCTCCTCAGCCAACCGCGACGACCGCAAGTTCGACGACGCCGATGTGTTCATCGGCGATCGCCGGCCCAACGAACACCTCGGATTCGGCTGGGGCGCGCACGCCTGCCTGGGCGCACAGCTGGCCCGGATGGAAGCCCGGGTGTTCTTCACCCGCGTGATCGAACGAGGCCTCGAGATCAACGTAATGGACCCACCACGCCGATTGCAGTCGAACTTCTTCCGCGGCATCAAAACGCTCCCGGTGACCATCAGAGAGTCGAAATGACCTTGACGCCAACACTTCCCACCAACGTGAGGGCCCCCGCCGCCTTGATCGGCGAGCGCCGGATTACCGGCAGCGGTGAACTCATGGTGACCAACCCGTACACCGGCACCCAGCTCGGATCGGTTGCGGTGGCCGATGCCGATCTCGTCGACGAGGCGATCCGCGTCGCCGAATCGGCACTGGCGGCCTGGTCGCGCACCGCGCCCGCGCAACGTGCCGCGACACTGCGTCGCACCGCCGACCTGGTCATCGAGCGGGGTGCAGGCATCGCCGGCACCGTCACCGCCGAGATGGGCATGCCGATCACCATGGCCCTGGCGACGCAGCGCGACATGCCCGCCGCGGTGCTGCGGGCCATGGCCGCGGCGATCGAAGCCTTCCGCTGGTCCGAACCGGTCGACGGGGCCGAACTCCACCGGGTGCCGGCCGGAGTGGTCGCCGCGATCACGCCCTGGAACATGCCGGTGCACCAAATCGTCGCCAAGGTCGCCGCCGCACTGGGCGCGGGTTGCCCGGTGGTACTCAAACCGTCGGAGGCCACCCCGTACGACGCCGAACTGATCCGCGGCTGCTTCATCGACGCCGGGGTACCCGCCGACGCCTTCGCCATCGTGAACGGCACCGGCCCCATCACCGGCGCCGCGCTGACCGGCGCCCCGGGGATCGCCCACATCTCGTTCACCGGTTCGGTTCGCGCCGGTCACGCCATTGCCGCCGCGGCAGCCACCACACTGACGCGCACGACGCTCGAGCTCGGCGGAAAGTCCCCGGCCGTGGTGCTTCCCGACGCTGACCTGGCGAGCGTGATCCCCAGGGTCTTCGCCTCCGGGCTGGTCAATTCCGGGCAGGCCTGCAACGCCACCACGCGTCTGGTATTGCCCGCGGCCGCCGCGGGCGACGCCGAGCGCCTCCTCGTGCAAGCGGCCCAGCAAGTCCGATTGGGCGACCCGGCCGACCCGGGCACGACCCACGGTCCGCTGTCCTCCCTGGCGCACACCGAACGCGTCCTGTCCCAGCTCGGCCGGGCCCGCACCGACGGGGCCCGCTTCGTGGTCGGCACCGGAACCCGCGAAAGCGCCACGGTCTCCGACTGCTTCATCGCGCCGACCGTGCTCGCCGATCTGCCCGCAACAGCCGCGGCCGTGCGCGAAGAGATCTTCGGCCCGGTACTGGTCATCCAGTACTACGACGACGAGGCCGACGCCATCCAGATCGCCAACGACACCGAGTACGGGCTGTCCGCCGAAGTCTGGTCCGCCAGCGGCGAACATGCCCGCGAGGTCGCGCGCGAACTGGAGGTCGGGCAAGTCAAGATCAACGGTGTGCGCACCCGCGAACGCCCGGCGGTGCCCTTCGGCGGGATGAAGAACTCCGGCTACGGCCGCGAGCTCGGTGCCGTGGGCCTGGCCGAGTTCACCGAAATCATGGCGGTGATGTCATGACCGCCGCTGCCACGATCATCGTCACCGGCGGAGCCTCGGGAATCGGACTCGCCGTGGTCGGCCGCATCCTTGACGCCGACCCGTCGACGACGGTCCTCGCGCTCGACCTGGCCGACTGCCCCGACCGGCGCGCCCACTCGTTGCACTGCGACCTCGCCGACCTCGATGCGATCGCCGCGCTGGAATTGCCGGCGCACGTCGACGGCCTGGCGAATGTGGCCGCCGTGCCGGGCACCGCCCCGGCGGCGAAGGTTCTCGCCGTCAACGCGGTAGGCCTGCACGCCCTCACCTTCCGGGTGCTCGAACGCATGCGGGCGGGCGCGGCGATCGTGAATGTGGCCTCGGTCGCCGCACACCGCAACACCGCACCGGCCGACCAGGTCGCCCGCCTGGCGATGGCCCGCACCGATGCCGACCGCGCGCAGTGGCTGGCCGACAACCCGATCGGCGGTCCGGCCGCCTACGACACCTCCAAACGTGCGCTCCTCGAGTGGACGGTAGCCCTGTCCGCGGCACTGCAGCCGCGTGACATTCGCGTCGTATCGGTGAGCCCCGGCCCCACCGAGACCCCGATTCTCGTCGACTTCACCGCGTCGATGGGCGCGGAGGCCATGGCCCGGTCGGCGGCCACCGTCGGACGCCACGGCAGGGCCGCCGAATCGGCTGCCGCCGTCGCCTTCTTGCTGTCGAAGGACGCGTCCTGGATCAACGGCGTCGACATCCCCGTCGAAGGCGGACTGTTAGCAGCCCGCGCGGCCGCAGACTCACCCATCACGCTGGAAGGGCTCTCCTCATGACTATCCCCCTGGTCGTCGCGCTTGACGGCACCGCCCCCGCAGACCGAGAACTGCTCGGCGGCAAAGCATTCAGCGTCAACGGCATGCGCGCACTCGGCCTGCCGGTGCCGCCCGCCTTCGCCATCACCACGCCGGTGTGCGGCCAGTTCCACGCCCGCGGCGGCCAACTCCCCGATGAGGTGTGGGCGCAGGTTCAGACGGCGATGGCGCAGTTGGAGCGCGATACCGGCCGCACCTTCGGGGCCGGACCAAACCCGCTGCTGGTGTCGGTCCGCTCGGGGGCCGCCCAATCCATGCCCGGGATGATGGACACCGTGCTCAACCTGGGGTTGACACCGGCCGTCGTCGGCGAACTTGCGGCCGCCACCGGCGACCGGGCCTGGGCGCAGGACACGTGGTCGCGCTTCTGCAGCGGGTACGGCGAGATCGTGCTCGCAGATCCCGATGCGGCGCCGCCGGCCGATCCGTACGACCAGCTGCGCGAAGCCATCGCGGCCGTCTTCGGGTCGTGGACGAACGAGCGGGTCGCCGCCTATCGCCGCCGTCACAAGCTGGGCGACGGCGGCGGTACAGCAGTCACGGTGCAGGCCATGGTCTTCGGCAACCGCGACGACGACTCCGGCACCGGTGTGCTGTTCAGCCGTGACCCGGCCACCGGGGTCCCCGAGTTGTTCGGCGAATGGCTGACCCGCGCGCAGGGCGAGGATGTGGTCTCCGGTGAGCGCACCCCGGAAACCCTCGCACAGTTCCAGGCACACAGCCCGCAGTTGTATGTCGAGCTCGAACGCATCGCCGGGATTCTCGAAGCTGAGTTGCGTGATCTCGTCGACATCGAGTTCACCGTCGAAAGCGGACGGCTCTACATGCTGCAATGCCGCCGGGGCAAACGATCCGGACGCGCTGCGGCCCGCATCGCCGTCGACCTCGTCAACGCCGGGACGATCTCGCAAGCCGAAGCGCTGGAGCACATCAGTGTCGACCACGCCAAGGCCTTGGCCACCGACGGCAGCGTCACCAGTGGTGCCGAGGTGCTCGCCACCGGCACCGGAGCCAGTCCGGGCGTGGCCACCGGCGTCGTCTACACCGACACCGACGAGGCCTGCGCCGCCGCCGCCGAGGGCGTCGGCGTCGTGCTTGTCCGGCCGTCGACCTCACCAGTCGATGTGCCCGCCATGTTCGAGTCCTTGGCGGTGGTCACCGAAGTCGGCGGCGCCACCTCGCACGCCGCGCTCGTGTGCCGCGAAATCGGTGTGCCCTGCGTGGTGGGCTGCGGCGCCGGCCTGACCCGCCGGCTGGCTGGGCAGACAGTCACCGTCGACGGAGCCACCGGCACCATCTTCGCCGGCGAGGTGGCCGCAATGGACAACGCACCGGACCAGTATCTGCAACAGTTACTCTCGTATCTCGACAATGTTGGCGTCCGCGATCATCCCTTGGTGGAGTACGTTCTGCGCCCTACCGTGACCGAGGGCGCCTCATGAGCACTGCAGACAGCACCGACGGTATCGACGCCGTCTATTCCTCGGCCGGCCTCCTCGACGCCAGCACCATGTCCGCCAAACGGCCCAACAAGCGGGGCGAGCAGACCCGCGACAGGCTGATCGCCGCGGCCGTCGAGTGCTTCACCGAGTACGGGTACACCAAGACCCGCGTCTCCGACATCACCCACCACGCCAATACCGCGCAGGGGAACTTCTACCGCCACTTCACCAGCCTCGACGACATCTTCCTGGCCGCCCTACGGCCGTCGTTGGAGGCGCTTGCCGCATCGCGGATGCGGTTGGACCGCACCCACGGCGAGCTCGCCACCCTCATCGAGGTGAACACCACTTACCTGCAAACCTATGCGCGCAACCGCCACATGCTGCGGCTGCTGCGCGAGGCCTCCGCGGCCAGCGAGAACAAGGGCTTCGCCACCCTGTGGCTCAATCTGCGTGCCGATTTCGTCAAGCGGACCGAACGCTGGCTACGGCGACTCGACGAGAGCGGACAGCTCGAGCCGACAAATCTGCACCTGCTCGCCGAGACTCTCGGCTGCGCCACCGAACAGATGGCCTATGTGCATGTCGGGCTGGCCCCGAGCAGTCCCCGGCGCGAGGAGATCGCCGAGCTGGGGACCGCGCTGGGGGAACTCTGGTTTCGTGCAACCCCGTTTCGCGACCGCCCCGCGATAGCGGGCGAGGAGACGTCATGACCGAGACGCAGAGCCAGGTGGTTACCTCAACCGTCGTCATCCACCTCGACGGCCAGACCTCACGAGTGAGCTGCGGTCCGACGACCCGCCTGCTCGACGCAGTACTCGACGCCGGGCTCGGCGCCCCCTACTCGTGCCGCAACGGCGAGTGCGGAACGTGTATGGCCCGCTTGGTGAGCGGCGAGGTGGACTTCGGATCAGGGGTTGCGCTGGAACCCGACGACTATGCGGACGGGTATCTCCTCATGTGTCAGTCGACCCCGCAGAGCCCCGACATCGAGATCGCCTACGAGTAGGCAGCCTTCAACCCGGCGCCATCAGTGCCCGTACCCGGTCGAGTACATCGGGATAGCGCTGCAGGTGGGACCCACCACCGATGTCGAGGGCGGCTCCGGTCATCCACGCGGTCTGGTCCGAGGCCAGAAAGGTGATGGTCGCCGCGACGTCCTCCGGGGTGCCGGCCCGGCCCAGCGGTGTGTTGTCGAGATAGTCCTGGCGCAAGCCGGGAATGAACCCGACCCCCTCGGTCAGCGGGGTATCGACGAAACCTGGTTGCACCGCGTTCACCCGGACCCCGCGCGGTGCCAATTCGAGTGCGGCGACCTCGACGAGCATCGTCACCCCCGCCTTCGCGGCGCAATAGGACGCCATGCCGGTGCCGGGCTGCCGGGCGTTGAGCGAGGAAACGCAGATGATCGAGCCGCCGTCGACGATGGCCGCGGCGGCGTGTTTGAGGACGAGGAACGTACCGGTCAGGCACACGTCGATCGTCGTGCGCCACGCGGACAGTTCCAGTTCGGCGATCGCCCCGGGAATGGACAGTCCGGCGCAGTTCACGACGACGTCGAGCGGGGCGGACGCAGTCATCACGTCGGCGACCGACTGTTCGACGGTGACGTCGAGTCCCATCGCAGTGACCCCGTCGCCGAATTCGTCGGCAACGGCGGTCGCCGCGTCGACGTTGACATCGGCGACCACGACGTCGCAGCCCTCGAGTTGCAACGCCCAGACCGTCGCCAAGCCGATTCCCGACGCCCCGCCCACGACCAGCGCGGCTCGCCTGCGCGCCGGGATCACTCCGGACCCATCACGACGACGGCCTTGCCGCGCACCTTGCCGTCGTACAGGTCTTGCAGTGCCTGTGGCAGCTGGGCCAATGAATAGGTGGCGTCGACCGGCGGGCGCATACCGTCGGCGATCATCTCGGTCAACTCGTCGTGCAGCATCGCCGGCACACCCGGATGGGTCCGGATGTATTCGCCCCAGGCCGCCCCGACGATATCGATGTTGCGGAACAGGACGCGGTTGAGTTTGACGGTCGGGATCCCGCCGCCGGCGAACCCGATGACGACGTATCGGCCGTCTGGCGCGACGGTGCGCAGCGCGTCGTCGAAGACGTCGCCGCCAACCGGGTCGATGAGCACGTCGACGCCGCCACCGGAGAGGTCCTTGACTTTGGCTCCCCAGCCTTCCGCCAACTGTACGACCTCGTCGGCACCGGCTTCGCGCAACATCGTCTCGGCGCCGGTGCGGTGCACGACGGCGATGACCGTGGCGCCCATCTCCTTGGCGACGCGAATCGACGCCGCCCCGACACCGCCGGCCGCACCAAGAACCGCGACGACTTCGCCGGGCGCGGTGTGGGCGCGTAGTTTCAGGGCGAACAGTGCAGTCTGGAAGTTGATACCCATGGCGGCCCCCTGGGCAAAGCTCAACTCTGCGGGCGCAGGCAGCATCTGCTCTGGCACGGCGACCATTCGCTCGGCAAAGCCACCGATCCCGGCGAAGACCAAGACCTTGTCCCCGACCCGGTATTGCCCCCCTTCGGGCGCCGCGCGCACGACGCCGGCGACCTCGGTGCCCGGCGTGAACGGCAGCGGCGGCCGCATCTGGTAGAGCCCCCGGCTCATGAGCACGTCGGGGAAGCAGACCCCGCAGGCCTTGATGTCGATGAGATACTGCCCGGGCCCCGGCACCGGCTCGTCGACGTCGACGAGCTCGAGCCCGCCCGGACCGGTTTCTTCGCGCAGAACCTGTGCCTTCATAGGCTCACATTACCGCCGGGTGGCCACCGTGGAACCGGTTTGCGCGCCGGATACGATCGGGCCTATGGACACGCCCCGACCCCTCCCGTCGACGCTGAGTCAAGAGCGTCTCGACGTCGCTTTGGCCGCCCCCGGATTTCTCCCCCTCGACGAGGCGCTGGCGCTCCACGAGGCCGCGGGATCGTTTCTGGCGCAACCTGACTCGGTCGGGGTCGGGGTCGAAGTGGGAACCTACTGCGGCAAGTCGACGGTCTTCCTGGGCGCCATTGCGGAGGCGCACGGCGCCTTGCTCGCCACCGTCGACCACCATCGGGGGTCGGAGGAGCACCAGCCGGGCTGGGAGTACCACGACACCTCTTTGGTCGATCCGCACACCGGGACACTCGACACGTCGGCACGGTTTCGCCGGACCATGTTCGATGCGGAGCTCGAACAGACCGTTATCGGGATGATTGCGTCGTCGACCATGGGCGCGCGGATGTGGGGCCGCCCGGCCGACTTCGTCTTCATCGACGGCGGGCATTCCATGGCCGCCGCGCAGGCGGACTTCGACGGCTGGTCCCCGTGGGTGCGCCTCGGCGGCGGACTGTTGATCCACGACGTCTTCCCCGACCCCGCCGACGGTGGGCGCCCGCCGTATGAAATCTACCGGCAGGCCCTGGCCGGCGGTCGATTCGAGGAAGTCTCGGCGCACGGTTCACTGCGGGTCCTGCGGCGGGTCGGCGAGTAACTCCAACACTGTCTGAAGTGGGGTGGCCGAGGGCGCGCGGCCGCCGTCCTGGCCCAGGTGCGACGAAGCCGGCGACGGTGGTCGGCGACCTCCGGCGTCAGGCCAAAACCGGCGCCAACCCGAGTTTGCCGGCGAGCTTCGCCAGGTAGCCCGACGCGCGTTCGACGGAGTCGTCGGGCAGGCCGTACAGGACAGTCGTGACGCCGATCTCGCGCCACTTCGCCAGCTTTTCGGGTACCGGCTTGAAGTCGAGGACGACGATCTGCGGATCACCGGTGCGCCCGGCGCCGGACCAGATCTGCTTGAGCAGTCCGACCGAGTTCTCGATGTCGGTCTCACCCGGAGTGGTGATCCAGCCGTCGGCGCTGCGGGCGATCCAGGTGAAGTTCTTCTCGTTGCCGGCGGCGCCGACGAGGACCGGGATCTGCGCCTGAGTCGACTTCGGCCACGCCCAGCTCGGCCCGAATTTCACGAACTCGCCGTCGAACTCCGCTTCCTCCTGCGTCCACAGCGCCCGCATCGCCTCGAGGTACTCGCGCAGCATGGTGCGGCGCCGCTTGGGCGGCACGTTGTGGTCGGCGAGTTCATCGAGGTTCCAGCCGAAGCCGACGCCCAGGGTGACGCGCCCACCAGAGAGGTGGTCAAGCGTGGCGATCGTCTTGGCCAGCGTGATCGGGTCGGACTGCACCGGCAGCGCGACGGCAGTCGCGAGCCGGATCCGCTCGGTGACAGCAGCCGCGGCGGCGAGCGTCGTCCACGGGTCGAGCGTGCGCATGTAACGGTCGTCGGGCAATTCTGCCGTACCGGTGCCGGGGTGGGCGGTATCGCGGCGAGTCGGGATGTGGCCGTGCTCGGGGACGAAGTACGAGGCGAAGCCGGCCGCTTCGATCAACGGGGCCAGGATCTGCGGCGGCAACCCGCGGTCGCTGGTGAACTGCACGATTCCGAACTCCATCGGGCGCCCTCCTGGGCTGGACGAGGCCCGCTCGCGCTCGCGCTCCCGGTACCTGGACAGGTGTCTAGTTGAGAGAACTGTAACACGTTCTAGTGAAATCCGGGATGGCCCCGTCAGCGGCGCGCAGGCCGGTCCGCCGGCTCAGCGAACGGGCAAGGCCTGACGGATATCGCGGAACACGCCGTTGCCGGCGGAGGCGCGACTGATGGCGTCGACGGCCAGCACGACGGCCGCCGAGGTCCAACAGCTCTTCTCGACGGGCCAGCGCTTGCCGTCGGCATAGACCAGCCCCGTCCAGTAGGACCCGTCTGGATCACGTAGATGGCCAATGTCGTCGATGAGCGTCGTCGCCTCGTCGATGCGCCCGAGCGCCTCCATCGCCAAGGCCAACTCACTGGTCTCCGCCCCGGTAACCCATGGCCGGTGGTCGATACAGCGGATTCCCTTGCCCTCGACGACGAACTCGTCCCACCGCCGGTCGATCAGCGCGTGGGCGCGCTCGTCACGCACCGCACCGCCCAGCACCGGGTAGTACCAGTCCATCGAGTGCGACGACGGCTCGGCGAACACCCCGGGCACAACACCGTTGGCCGTCCCGCCGACATCGGAGAACGCTACGGAGAACGCCCGCGCGAGCCGCCCTTGCGCCGCCGACCAACGGGTCGCACAGCCGTCGGCAGCCACTGCCTCGGCGATCTGCACCGCACAGTCCAGCGAGTGGCCGATGCTGGCGTTGCCGGTCAACAGCGCCTCGTCGAACATGGCGGAGGTCTGCGCGTCGGCCGCCCACCGGAACGCGCCGTCGTCCCGCTGGAACCGGCACACCAGGTCTATTGCCGCCCGCACCGTCGGCCACATCGCCGCAAGGAAGCCGGAGTCCCCAGTCACCAGATGGTGGTGCCAGACGCCGACTGCGATGTAGGCACAGAAGTTGCTGTCAATGTTCGCGTCGACGACGCGGCCTTGTTGAAACTCGATGGGCCACGACCCGTCCGGGCGCTGCGTGCAGGCCGACCACCGATACGCGGCCCGCGCCTCGTCGATGAAGCCGGTGACCGAAAGCGCCATCGCCGACTCGATGTGGTCCCACGGATCGGTCTTGCCGCCCGGGAACCACGGCAGCGCTCCGGACGGCTCCTGCATCGCGGCGATGGCGGCACCGGTCGCGCCGACCTGCTGCGCGTCCAGCAGTCCGGGCACCTCCGGGAGTGGGCGATTCACCGCTACCGGGGCTTTTCCAGATAGAGGACCACCGACTTGCCGATCGCCGGGTTGAGCAGCTTCTCCGCCGTTCGGGTCAGGGCGGGGGCGCGCATCATGTCCCACACCAGCAACTGGTGGTAGCCGCGGACCAGCGGGTTGCGCTCGTTGTCAACGCCCACCGCACACTTGATCCACCAGTACGGCGCGTGCAGTGCATGCGCGTGGTCGGTGCCGGCGACCCGCAGTCCCGCCGCCTCCAGCTTCGTTGCGAGTTCGGATGCTCGGTAGATGCGGACGTGCCCGCCCTCCACCTCGTGATACGCATCCGACAACGCCCAGCACACCTTCTCCGGCCAATACCGCGGAACCGTAACCGCGGCCCGACCGCCGGGCTTGAGGATGCGGACCATCTCGGCAATCGCCGCATCGTCGGCCGGCACGTGCTCAAGAATCTCCGACATCAGCACGAGGTCGAACGTGTCGTCCCCGTACGGCAGGTGTAGCGCGTCGCCGACCTCGGCACGGGCTTTCGCCGATGCGGGGACCTGCCCCTCGGCGATCATCGCGTCAAACATCATCCCGACATCGGTCATGTCCGATTCGGACTGGTCGAAGGCGATGACATCGGCACCGCGTCGGAACATCTCAAAGGAATGACGACCCTGTCCGGCGCCGATATCGATCGCGGTGATGCCGGCGCCGACCTCGAGCCGGTCGAAGTCCACGGTCAGCATTGCTCGTCTCCTTTGGCCGCGGAACGGGGCTCCGCCGATTTGCTGTCGTTCGCGGCGCCGGCCGCCTGGTCGATCGCCGCACGGTATTGCTCGGCAGTCTTGGCCGCGACGGCCGCCCAGCTGAAGTTCTCCTCGACCCGCCTGCGGGCCGCCGACCCGAGCTCACTGCGGGCCGCACCGTCGCCGAGTAGCCGCAGGAGCTCCTGGGCGATCGCGCCCGAGTCGCGCGGCGGCACGAGTACCGCCCCCGCACCTGCACCCTCGCCGACGACTTCCGGGATCGCCCCGGCGCGCGTCGCGATCAGCGGTGTGCCACAACTCATCGCCTCAACGGCCGGCAGTGAGAACCCCTCATACAACGACGGGACGCAGGCCACTTCGGCGGTCGCGAGCAGGCCGGCGAGTTCCTCGTCGTCGATGCCGTTGACCACGCGGACATGATCACCGATCGACAACTGCTCGATGAGCCGCGCCGACGGCCCGGTGGGGTCGAGTTTGGAGACCAGTGTCAACTCGACGGAGCGTTCTGCGGCCACCTTGGCGATGGCCTCCAGCAGGTAGGAGACACCTTTCAGCGGCGCATCGGCGCTGGCGATACAGACGACGCGGCCGGGGATGCGCTCAACAGCGGGGCGCGGGGCGAAGGCCTCGGTGTCCACCCCGAGCGGGATCGTGGCGATCCGGCCGACGGGAATGCTGAAGGCTTTCCTGGTATCGACCTCACTGCTGCGAGAAACGGTGAGCAACACCGGGATTCGCCGCGCAACGCGGCCCTGCATGGCCAGGAACGAGTGCCACCGCGCAGCGGTGATCTTGCGCCACCCCCGGGCCGCTTTGATCGCCAGCGAACGATCGCGGGTGATCGGGTGGTGGATCGTTGCGACGAGCGGAAAGCCCATCTTCGGCAGGCGCAGCAGGCCGTAGCCGAGGGACTGGTTGTCATGGATGACGTCGAAGTCGCCGCGCCGCTGGTCGAGCAGCCGGGCGACACGCAGGCTGAACGTGAGCGGCTCACCGAATGCCGCGGTCCACATCTGCCCGACCTCGATCATGTCGATCCAGTCGCGATACTCGCGCAGGCGCGGGGTGCGGAACGGCTCGGGCTCGCCGTAGAGGTCGAGGCTGGGCACCTTGGTCACCCGCACCCCAGCGTCGAGCGTCGATTGATCGAGCTCCGGATAGGGCTGGCCGGAGAAGATCTCCACGTCGTGGCCCAGCTTTGCGAGCTCGCGCGAGAGGTGGCGGACGTAGACGCCCTGGCCGCCGCAGTGCGGCTTGCTCCGGTACGACAGCAGTGCGATACGCAAGGCGCCCGGGGCGCGTTCAGTCGGCATGAATCTATTCTGCCGATTCGGCGGCGGCTTCGAGTGCCGCGACGTCGGTGAACTTGACCCGCGGTCGGCCCGCCTCGCGGCCCGCGGCCTTCTCCGCGGCGTCGATGCTCTTCCACCCCGCCAGATCGATCAGGTGTGCCCCGCGGTCGACGGCGAGTTGCGCGATATCCCCGCGCGACTCCGACGGCTCGGCGAGCTTGTCGTCGATGAAGTCAGCCAGAACGGCCTCGGCGGTCTCTTCGCCGCAGAGCCGATTGCGGCCGATGCCACCGGTCGCCCCGCGTTTGATCCAGCCGGTGACATATACGCCGGTGAGCGGGCCGTCACCCTCGAGGACTCGGCCGGCGTCATTGGGCACGACGCCCAGCGCATCGTCGAACGGCAGATCGGGCACCGCCTCGGCATGGCCCTGGTAACCGATGGAGCGCAAGACCAGATTGGTGTCGATTGCGGAGGTCTCCCCGGTCGGACTGACCGAGACCCCGTCGGTTCTGTCGTCGTAGGAGTTCTTGACGATCGTCATCGAGGTCACCCGGTCGGCGCCGTCGAGGGAGACCGGCGAAGACAGGAACCGGAACACGATGCGGCGGTTGCCGTCGGTGGTGGCCCGCTCCGAGAATTCCCGAGCGAGCCGCAGCTTCGTCCCGATCGTCGAATCGATCTCGTGACCGGCCGCCACAGACGCGGGATCGAGAGCCAGTTCATCGGCGTCGATGATGATGTCGACTCCGTCCACGTCGCCGAGGGCGAGAAATTCGCTGTTCGTGTATGCGGCCTGAGCCACTCCGCGCCGACCGAGGACGACCACTTCGCGGATGGTCGATTCGCGCAGCTTCGCCAGCGCATGGTCGGCGATATCGGTCTTGGCGAGGTCGTCGGGGCTGGTGACCAGGATGCGTGCCACATCGAGCGCCACGTTGCCGTTACCGACGACCACCGCACGCTCACCCGACAAGTCGACGTCGAAGTCCGCATAGTCGGGGTGGCCGTTGTACCAGGCGACGAACTCGGTCGCCGAAATCGAACCGGCCAGCTCCTCACCGGGAATACCCAGGCGCTTGTCGGTCGCGGCACCCACTGCGTAGATCACCGCGTGGTAGCGCTGCGTGAGCTCATCGTGCTTGATGTGCTCGCCGACCTTCACGTTGAGGAAGTAGTTGAAGTTCTTCTTGTTGGCCGTCGACAGGTAGCCGCGCTCGACGAGCTTGGTGGCCGGATGATCGGGTGCGACACCGAAGCGGACCAGCCCGTGCGGGGTGGGGAGCCGGTCGAAGACGTCGACGGTGACGGTTGCCTTGCGAACCAGCGCCTCCGCGGCGTAGAGGGCGGCCGGACCGGCACCGACAATCGCGATATGCAACGGCCGATCGGGCATCGGGGGCGACTTCTTCGGCGGTACCAGCCCGCCGTCGACGTCATGGTCTTTGTAGTAGTCGGCGTTGATCTGCAGATACGGCTCGTCTTTCGCCGCCAACTGGTCGTCGGGGTAGATGGCCTCGACTGGACACTCGTCGATGCAGGCACCACAGTCGATGCAGGTCTCTGGGTCGATGTAGAGCTGTTCGGCGGTCAGAAACCCCGGCTCGTCGGGCGTCGGGTGGATACAGTTGACCGGACAAACGCTGACACAGCTGCCATCGTTACAGCATGGGCGGGTGATAACGTGCGCCATCTGGAGTTACCTCGCGGATCATCAGGTAGAACGTGTTCTAGTTCACTAACTCTATCGTACGGAACCGACCCTATCCACAAAGGAGATCGTGACCACCACCCCCGCCCCGCAACGGCCGCTCGCCGACCCCCCGGACGGCGCTCAATTCTTCGAGGCCCGGTACCGGGTCCGCACCGGCGATGTCGACCAAGACATGCGCGTCCGGCTCGATTCGGTTGCCCGCTACCTGCAAGACATCGCCAACGACAACATCGAAGCGACGGACCTGGTGTCGACCGATCCGTTCTGGATCGTTCGCCGCACCATCGTCGACGTCATCCGCCCGTTCTCGTGGCCGGCGACGGTGACCGCACAGCGGTGGTGCGGCGCACTATCGACGCGGTGGACGAATATGCGGGTGCGCCTCACCGCCGAGCATGAGACCAACCTGTTCAACCCCGAGTCGCGCCCGGACGGCCTGATCGAGACGGAGGCGTTCTGGATCCTCGTCAACGACCAGGGCATTCCGACACGGTTGTCGGACGACACCTTTGCGATGCTGACAGCGATGACCACCGAGCACCGCCTGCGCTGGAAGGCGATGAACCTGGAAAAGGCGCCGGCGGCAGGCAGCGAACCCGACCGCGAGCACGTGCTGCGCGCCACCGACTACGACCCGTTCAAGCATCTCAACAATGCGGCCTACCTGGCCGTGGTCGAGGACGAGGTCCTCGCGCACCCGGAGTTGATCGACGGCCCGCACCGCATGATCGTCGAGTACCTGCGCCCCATCGAGCCGGGCGCCAGGCTGACCATCCGTCGCCTCCGGGAGGACGACCGGTTGACCCTGTGGCTACTGCTCCACGACCCCGACGGCGACCACACCAGAGTCGCCGCCACCATCTCGCTCGGCCCGCTGCCTCCGTCGCCGACCGAGTGAGGTCGAGCGAAGTGAGAAGTTGTCTCGAGCCCGCGCAAGCCGAAAGACCCACGTGACCGCAGCAGCTACTTCCCAGGCCCTTCGGGCCGTCAAGCCCGGACCGGTCTTCGGCTGCCTTGTTCTCGCCGCGGCCGTCGGCGCGACCATGTTGTGGCAGAGCGGCTCGGACTCCGGCACAACGGCGACGGTCGGGGCGCTGTTGTTCGTCCTCGCCGGATGGGTGATCTCCCTATCACTGCACGAGTTCGCGCACGCGTTCACCGCTTACCGCTTCGGTGACACATCGGTGGACACCCGCGGATACCTCACGCTGAACCCGTTGAAGTACACCCATCCGGGCCTGTCGATCGGGTTGCCGCTGCTCATCATCCTGATGGGCGGGATCGGCTTCCCGGGCGGCGCGGTGTACCTGCATCAACAGGGTTTCACCAAACCGCAGCGCACCCAGGTTTCACTGGCGGGTCCGGTTACCAATCTGGTTCTCGGGGTTGCCCTGCTACTCCTCGCGCGTTTCGTCGACGTCGCCGATCGCCAGAACCTGGCCGGAGCCATCGTCATGCTCGGATTTCTGCAGATCACCGCGACCGTGCTAAACATCCTCCCGGTCCCCGGCTTCGACGGCTACGGGGCAATCGAGCCCTACCTATCGGCACCGACCCGGGCGAGCGCGGAGAAGATCGCCCCGTACGGTTTCCTCCTGGTCTTTGCGCTGCTCCTCATTCCGACGCTCAACCGCGCCTTCTTCGACGTCGTCTTCGGCTTCATCGAACTGTTTGGCACCCCCATGGCCCTGATCCGCCACGGTTGGGATCTATTCGTGTTCTGGCGCTGACCACGCTGTTGCGACCACATCCGCCGGACACATCCGCCGACTAGACTCTGCGCTGCCTGAAACACAGGCCACACGAAGGTCCCCGGGCCGGCCGACTAACATCGACCCGTCTAAATCTTCAGGGGGCCACCATGATTCGTTTCGCCATTCTCATCACGATTGTTGCGAGCATCTTCTCATTCCTCGCCTTCCAGCAAGGTGGCGTACTACCGGGCATCATCCTCGCCATCGTGGCGATTGTGCCGATCGCCACCTTCAGCACCGCTGCGGTCCGCGCACGCCACACCGGCCGGCAGGCGCCCTGGAGTTCGGCCGCCAAGTCCGTCATCGCCGTGGCGAGCGTGTTGTTGCTGGCCGGCGTCGCCTACTCGGCGTATTGGATTTTCGCTGCACCGAAGGCGGAGAAGAACCTCACGTACACCAGCGCCTTCAACAAGGCGTGCACGACGCCGCCGAAGTACTTCCCATCCGCCGCCAAGCACGAGGGACCGGGGCCGCACCCGATCGCGGTGTTTTATGACCGGGGCGGGTCGTCGAGCCTGGAACAGCTCCAGTTCGACTACCGGTCCAGTGACGCTTGGACAGCCCGCACTGCCACGCAGGTCCAGCTAGTCGCATGTCTCTCCGACTTCGACCGGGGCGCACAGGTCGGCCAGTGCACGTTCACCAAGGGCACCGCCCCGCTCTACACCGGCACCTACAAAGGGTCGGTCTTCGCGGCGCACACCCACACAAAGGTCGGTGACGTGGAGGTTCCCGGAAGTCCGGCGGCCGACGAGAGCCGCGACTGCCCCTCGCTGATCTACATCAAGGGCGAGGTGAAGGATCAGCAGTTCCACACCCAGCCCGATCCGACCGTGGTGCAGCGCATCCTCGGTCAATACGTGAAGGGCTGAAATCCGCCCTCTACCGACTAACGAAGGGAACATTCCCCTCGGCACCTCACCAGGGGTGAGATTTCAGCAGCTCACGCCTCACGCAGCCCGATAGGCAGCCGACATCATCTGGCCATAGAGCGGGGCCAGATCGTCGGCGGTGAGGTCATTGGCGGAGTCCAGCATGACGCGCACCGCAGCCTCGCAGGAAGACATGAACAACTCGATGAGCGCCGGCTTCTTGCGCTCCAGATCCTCGGTGCCCCACCAATTCTTGAGCGCGGGTGCGATCCAGCGGGTCGACGCCCCGGCGACGACCCTGCGGATCTCGGCGACCGTGGTGGCGAGTTCGGGATCCGGATTGCCCTCGAAGACGATGCGCCACGCGGCGGGACGGTCGGCGACGGCGCCCAGCAGGGCACGGTAGCCATCGACGAAGGCCTGGTCGGGGTCATCGCCGGTCGCGGAATGCAGAGCCCCGAGCGTCGCAGTCAACAGACGCGCGGACTCGCGGTCGAGTAGGGCGTTCACAAGCGAGAAGCGGTCGTCGAAACAGGAATAGACGACGGGCCTGGTCACCCCCATCGCATCCGCGACCGACGCGATGTTCACCGCGCCCAGGCCTGCGCCGACGGCGATCCGGAGCGCGGTGTCGAGCACCTCGGGTCGACGACGGTCGGGCCCAAGGTGTGCGGCGCGCTGTCGGCGCGATGGCGTTGCGGCAGCGGGCATGCAGACAAGCCTAGAACAACTCCTTCGGCCGCGGAGGATTTAGCCGCCGGAGGCCAATAGCCGCGCCCGCCCAGGTCAGGCGCTGGTCTTCAGCACCAGTTCCATCAGCTTCTTGGCGCCGCCGCAGGGGTCGCCCGCCGGCGGACCGGCCGACTCGACGAACCAGGTGTAGACACCACGGCTGGGGGCCTTGGCAGTAACGCCGCAGATGTTGCGGTCGGACTTGGTCTGGGTGAACGCGGAGCTGCCGTTGATCTTGATGTTCTCGGTGGCATAGCCCATCTTCTTGGCGGTGCGCTGCTCGACGGTGACACTGCCCCACTCAAACCAGTTGAACGTCACAGTCATCACCGACGGCCCGAACACAGTCCACCGGCAGATTGCGCCGTTGAACGCGGGTGAGCCGACCGCCCCGCCGACGGCCTTGCCGATCTGCGACGGGCTGAGGATCTGGCACTCCAGCGTGAGCTTGTCGAAGCGGTCGGTGTCGACGTGGCCTTTGGGCTGTGCGACCCCCTCCGGATAGGGCTTTCCGTCGACCGTGCACCCCACCATCCCGAGCACCACTGCCAGGGCCACAATCGTCAGGGCCAAACGCCGCCGTGGACTCATGATGACGACCTCTCAATGGACATGGTCGAAAGCTGGCGGGTGGCGGCACAGATCTGCTCAGTGGTCATGCCCGATGAGGCATCGGCGCGCACCGACCACTCGAAGAAGTCGGCGCCGAACGCGATACCAATCTCGCAAATCGTCTGATCCCAGGCGATGAAGCCCTGGTGCCCTTTGATCTCGACGTCTTTGGTGACGGCACGGGAGAGTTGTTCGGTGGCGCGCTCACGGTCGATCGGCGAGCCGCGGTACCAGTTGAACGACGCGACGGCGCCGGTCCGCAGGTTACTGGCCGACCACTCGCACGACGACGGATTGTTCACCGTGTTCTGCAGACCGGCGAAGGAGGTGATCTGCATGACCTCGTCGGTGCTGACCCCGCCGCATTCGCCGAAGTAGGGACCGCTGCCCGCATCAGCCGGCGCCGTTGGCGGGCCGTTGTCCTTACCGCCGCCGTTCGAGTCCCCGCCGCCGCAGCCGACCACAGTCAGGACCAGCGCTGCCAGCACGGCCACCAGCGCCGTCGACCGAAAGTGGTCCAGGTCGCGGCGCTCCCGTTTCGTCGGACGACCGGCGCCGCGATCGCGGCGGGGCTGACTGGCCAGCACTTCTTTCGACGGCGGGGGTGGACTCTTGTCGATGTAGCAGGCCGAGGCGAGGGGCGCGGATACGCGCTTGGCGACTTCGCGCGCGACCTCCACGACCCGTTCGCGCCCGCCGATACGCACCCGCACCTCGTCGCCGACGGTGATGACCTGCGCCGGCTTAGCGGTGACGCCATTGACGCGGACATGTCCGGCCCGACAGGCGGCCCCCGCGGCCGAGCGAGTCTTGGTCAGTCGGATCGACCAGATCCAGGAGTCAACTCGAGTGGCCATGCGTTCTCCGGTCCAAGGGTGACGGTGTTGCACCAAGAGTAGCGATCGTAGGCGAGGACGACCGGTTTCCAACCGACGCCGACCCTCACTTCACCCGGCAAAGCATCGGTTCCCGCTGGTCCGGTACACCCAGAGCGTCTCAGAACGGCGACTATCCGGCCGCAGCGGTGTGACCTGACAGGGAGTCAACAGGTGTACCGGGTAACCTCGATACCCGCGACTGTCGACGAGAGGACTTGGCGTGCGGGGATTCCGCCTGATTGGACTGATGCTGGCATCAGTGGTGGCCGCTGCCGTCTGTGCGGGAAGCGCACAGGCCGCACCCGCGTCGAGAATCGTCAGCGTCTACGACGACGGGCCGCAGGAGACGACACTGGTCGTCTACTCGGCGGCCATGCGCCAATCATTCCCCATCACCGTGCTGCGCCCGCGGGAGACCGCGAAACCAGCCCCGGTGCTCTACCTCCTCAACGGCGCCGGCGGCGGCGAGGACTCCGCCACCTGGTCGGCGCGAACCACCTACACCAAGTTCTTCAAGAACAAGAACGTCTACGTGGTCACGCCGGTCGGCGGCGCGTTCAGCTACTACACCGACTGGCAGCGCCGCGATCCCGCACTCGGGAAGCCGATGTGGCAGACGTTCCTCACCAGAGAACTTCCACCGTTGATCGACGGCCAGTTCCGCACGACACACCGGAACGCGGTCGCCGGCATCTCCATGGCCGGCACATCAGTGTTCAACCTGGCGATCGCCAAACCAGGGCTGTACCGGTCGATCGCCGCATTCAGCGGGTGCGCCCGCACCAGCGACCCGTTCGGCCAGCAGTACATCAAGATGGTCGTCGACCGGGGTCAGGGCAACATCACCAACATGTGGGGCCCGCTCGGCGGACCCGGCTGGGTCGCGAATGACCCCTACATCCAAGCGCCCCGACTGCGCGGTACCAAGATCTACATGACGACGGGAACCGGGGCACCGGGGACGCATGAGAACATCGGCGACAAGGGCATTCAGGGCGACCCCATCACGCTTGTCAATCAGGCCGTCGTCGGCGGAATGATCGAGACCGCCGTCAACGCGTGCACGCAGGAGATGGCCCAGCGGCTGCGCTCCCTGCGCATTCCCTTCCGACTGACCACCCGCCCCGGCGGTACGCATTCGTGGGGCTATTGGGAGGACGACCTCCACAACACCTGGCCGATGCTGGCCCGCGATCTGCGGACGCGCTGAGGGTCGCTGTGCGACGATAGAAACAAGAACGCGTTCTAGTTTCTAGGGAGTTGCCGTGCCTGCCACCCACCAAGTTCTCGGGAGCACCGTCGAGATGCCGGTGCGCATCCGGAACGCGCGCTGTTTCGTCGCCGGATTCAGCGCGTCGGCCGACGCGGTCCGCAGCGCCATCGCGCCGACCGGACTCACCCCGCTAGTGATCAATCCGATCAGCCTCGATCCCCGCCGATTCGGGCGGCCCCGCACCGTCGCCATGCTGGTGTTCGTGGAATACATCGACGGCGACCTCGGCCCGTACCACGAGTTCGGCGTCTGCTTCCTGGTCAACGATCCGGCCCACCGCGATGCCTCCCCCACGGCATCGATACGCTCACTCATCCGCGGTGACGCCCGCGCACTCATCCACCGCCTCCCCGTCGACGGGGAGTTCACCGGCTCTTCGGACCTAAGAGTGCGTAGGTGATGTCCGCGCGGGATGGGAGCGACCAC
>CXWK01090078.1_pt3 | contig 125200 bp, 118 predicted proteins | sample 590851 | NCBI WGS metagenome assembly CXWK01 (sample SAMEA3498364, study PRJEB10139) | wastewater metagenome | biome: wastewater treatment plant; material: activated sludge | place: Denmark | collected 2014-08-01
AACCGCGGTTCATCGTGACCGAGGCGGGGGTGGGGTATCGGTTACTCGATTCATGATCGTTCCCACGCTCTGCGTGGGAACGCCGTCATGGACGCTCCGCGTCCGCTATTGAGTTCGTGACGCGGAGCGTCACAGGATGCATTCCCACGCAGAGCGTGGGAACGATCGTTGTTTCAGGAATCTCGCTCACTCTCATACCGATCCAGCGTATCGCGCGCAATCTCGCGTCCCAGCGCGATCAACTCCGGCGCCTTGTAGAACTCGAAAAACCGGCACACCCGCTTCGGCACGTTGATCAGGATGTCCGGCGGATACCCGGCAATCTTGTATTGCGCCAAGGAGGTCTGCATGACCTCGAAACTCTGGTTGATCAAATCCAGCAGGGACGCCGGCCCCACGTTGTCGATGATGAACGACCCGGTGGCGGACTTCGGCGCACCGTCCCGTTCAGGCGCGGCCGCGGGTTGCTGGGCTTCAGGTTCGGCCGACTCGACCCAGGGGTTGATCTCTGCCGCTTCGGCCATCAACGCTTCCTTCTCCAGCAGCAGCAATTGTTCGGCCTGCTTGCGCCGGAACGGCAACTTCGAGCCCAGGGAACTGATCAGGCTGTCAAAGCGGGTCTTGAAGGCAGCTGGGCGCTGGATCACCGGTAACTGGTAGTGACGCTGGTTGGTGGAGTTGAGGTTGACCGCGATGATCAGATCGCAATGGCTCGACACCACCGGCACGATCGGCAAGGGGTTGAGGATACCGCCATCGACCAGCATGCGATTGCCCTGCATCACCGGGGTAAACAGACTGGGAATCGCCGCCGAGGCACGCATGGCCTGGTGCAGGCAGCCCTCCTGGAACCAGATTTCCTGCTGGTTGGTCAGGTCGGTGGCCACTGCGGTATAGGGGATGCGCAGGTCTTCGATATTGATTTCGCCAACGATCTTGCGGATTTGCCCGAAGACCTTTTCCCCGCGGATGGCCCCGAGGCGAAAACTGACGTCCACCAGGCGCAGTACGTCGAGGTAATCCAGGCTCTCGATCCAGTCCCGATAATCATCGAGTTTGCCAGCGGCGTAGATCCCGCCAACCACCGCGCCCATGGAGCAACCGGCGATACAGGCGATATCGTAGCCTCGCCGTTCAATTTCCTGGATGACGCCTATATGGGCATAGCCCCGGGCTCCACCCGAGCCCAACACCAGTGCGACACGCTTTTTCATTGATCGCCCTCGTTTGAATCGTTCAACAATGCACCCAACGAGGGGGGCGCTTCAATCGACAGGTCGTTCGGCCGCGTGAATGGGTCGTTTTTTCGACACTCCATGGCGGCGGATGGGTATTCTCTCCCCGTTGGGTTAACGTTGCCGACGGACGGCACTTTTTGTCCGCCAGACCGTCCTACCTGCATGACTGTTTACCTATTTTAGAGGTGTAAGAAATGAAAGCCTGGATCTGTGTGCCACTGATTGCCCTGGCGCTGGCCGGTTGTGCCGGCAAAACCGCTTATCGCGACAGCTGCGGCAGCCAGCTCGATGCCGCCTGGCGTGAGTTGGACCTGGCAAAGGCCGAAGGTTTCGCCGGAACCGTCAGCTACTCCAAGGCTTTATCGCTGCTGACCGCAGCCAAGACCCAGCAACAATTCGAAGGCTTCGAGGGATGCGCGAAGAAGGCCGAAAAGGCGCGTTTCTATATTCGTGAGTCGCGCGCGGGGAGATAGGCTGGAAAGCAGCTATAAGTTATAAGCTGCAAGCCACAAGTCGGTTCGCTTGCAGCTTGCAGCTTACAGCCGTTTACGGAGTAAACCATGATCGATAGGTTGGTGGCCCGGGTCTTAGGCTTGGAAATTCGTCTATTGGCCTGTCAGGCACGCTTGAGTGCCCACACCGATCCTGAGGCATTGCACGAGTTGCGTACCACGGTGCGCCGGTTGCGCAGCCTGCTGCGGCCGTTGCGCGGGTTGCCCGGAGTCGAGCAGCTGGAAGCGGCGGCGTCCGAAGTTGGCGACTTGACCACGCCATTGCGTGATCGTGAGGTGTTGGCTGCCTACTTGCTCGAAAACGATCAAGTGCAAGCCGCGCAGCGGCGCATGGTGCAAATGGCCAAGGCTTATCCTGCGGTGGCGACCAGTACGGAGTTTAAGCAGCTGCTGTTGATCCTCGATGCCTTTCCGCGATTCCTGCGCGCTGCCCAGCGCCAGGGTTTGCTCAAGGGGCTGGACAAGCGCATCGAAAAACGCCTGGGCAAACAGTGGAAGAAACTCGACACCGCCTTGCACGATCCGGCCCATGACCGCCATCGTTTGCGCTTGCTGATCAAGCGCGTACGTTATGGCATCGACGCTTACCCCGAACTGGATCGCCTGCCCAAGGCCGCCATGCCCCGACTGAAATCTGCCCAAGGGGCCTTGGGGGACTGGCACGACTGTGTGCAATGGCTGGCGATGGCCGAGCAGGAAGCGGATTTGCAGCCTTGTGTCGCCGTTTGGCAAGCCACCATGGCCAAGGCCGAACAGCGTGCCGACCGGGTGCTGGAAAAACTCAGCAAGGCCTGTTTCAAATCCTGAACCCACCACGACCCCTGTAGGAGCTGCCGCAGGCTGCGATCTTTTGATCTTTGTTTTTAAAATCAAAAGATCGCAGCCTGCGGCAGCTCCTACACAGGCGCAGGCGGCTTATCTGTCAGTCAATTTGACCGGAATAGGCACTGTACAGCCCCAGTGAGCTGGTTAAGATTCCTTCATCCGTTTCCTGCCTTGAGGTCTTCATGCGCTTTTGCGATTTGCTCGACGCTGTTCGCCGTCAACCACTGGAACTGTCGATCCCGCCCGGATGGGCGCAAGGCCGAGCCAGTTTCGGCGGCCTGGTGGCTGCCTTGCAGTACGAAGCCATGCGCGCCAAGGTGCCAGCGGACCGGCCGGTACGCTCACTGGCAATCACCTTTGTCGGCCCGGTCGAACCCGACGTGCCGGTCAGTTTTGAAGTTGATGTATTGCGCGAGGGCAAGGCGGTCAGCCAGGTGTTGGGCCGCGCGATGCAGAGGGGGCAGGTCGTCACGCTGGTTCAGGGCAGCTTCGGCGCCTCGCGTCCATCGGAAGTGGCGGTGCAAGCGTTGCCGGCGCCAGAGATGAAGCATTGGGACGACTGTCAGGAACTGCCTTTCATCGAGGGCGTGCTCCCGCAATTCATGCAGCACCTGGCAATGCGCTGGAGTGTTGGCGGGTTGCCATTCAGCGGCAATACATCGCGTCAAATGGGCGGCTGGGTGCGCTTGCGGGGTGATGTGAAGGAGGAGTCGGTCACCGAAGCGCACATCCTGGCGCTGGTGGATGCCTGGCCACCGGCCCTGATGCCGTTTCTGAAGAAGCCGGCGATGGGCAGCACGCTGACCTGGACCATCGAATTCGTCCAGCCATTGCTGGCACTAAGCACCCTGGACTGGTGCAAATACCTGGTTGAAACCGAGCATGCCGCCGACGGCTACGGCCATGCCGCGGCGAAGCTGTGGGATGTGGAGGGGCGGTTGATTGCCATGAGCCGGCAGACGGTGACGGTGTTCGGCTGATCAATGACGACGGTGGCGCTCGCGCCAGGCGCGCCACCAGCCGCCGCTGAGGACGTATCGCGGGAAGGTCAGGAACTGCTCGACCAGCAAGCGTGAAACCGCATCTTTGCGATCACTGAATGGCTCGGAGGCTTGCGCCTCCAGGGTATGGCCGTGACGTTGCAGACCCAAGGCGGCAATCACACCGATGACGCCGATGGCGAAATTCGCCAGGTTCAGGCCGAATACCCCGCAGGCGATCAGCAGGAAGGCGACAATGAACAGTGGCACGGCAATCAGGTGCAACACTAGGTTGGTCGGGTGTTGGTGATTGTTCGGGTACGCACGCCATTGCCAGGCGGGAAGGTTGGGGTGACGTTTACCCATGATGCTTATCCTCGATCCTTGTTGAACTCATGAATCAAGGATAGGCCCGGTAGATGCGGGCGGCGAATCAAGCTTGGCTATCGAAGCGATAGGGGTCATGTCCACCCTCGATGTTATAGCTTGAGCTGCCCGATCGCCGTGCTCAACTCGCCGGCCAACACCGCCAGTTCATCACTGGTTGTAGCCGAGCTGACGGTCTGGCGCACCGTATTTTCGGTCACATCGCGGATGCTCACCACCGCCCGGTTCATCTCTTCGGCCACCTGGCTTTGTTGCTCGGCCGCCACGGCAATCTGGGTGTTGCTTTCGCGCATCTGCGCCACTGCCCCGGTAATCTGCGCCAACGCGGCCCCAGCCTCCTGGGCTTGCTGTACGCATTCATCGGCCTTGAATGAACTCTCCTGCATGAAGTCCACCGCATCGCGAGTACCTGATTGCAAGGCGGACACCATCACGGTGATTTCATCGGTGGAGGTTTGGACGCGCTTGGCCAGGTTGCGCACTTCATCGGCGACCACCGCAAACCCCCGGCCCATTTCGCCGGCCCGGGCCGCTTCGATTGCCGCGTTCAGCGCCAGCAAATTGGTCTGCTCGGCAATGCTGTGAATTACGTTGACCACACCGTTGATCTTCTGGCTGTCCTCGGCGAGGCGCTGGATCATCTCGGCGGTCTGCTGCACCCCGGTAGACAGTCCGGCAATCGATCGCTGTACCCGCATGACCACTTCCTGCCCGCTGCCGGCCAAGGTGTCGGCAGATTGCGAAAGGTCTCGGGTGGCACCGGCGTGCTGGGCGATGTGATAGACGGTGGCGGTCATTTCATTGATGGCCGTTGCCGCCTGATCGGTTTCGCTCTGCTGGCCAAGCATGCCATGACGCACTTCATTCATGTTCGATGCCAGGCGTGCGGCACCTTCGTCCAGTTGTCGGACGGTGCTGGCGACGGTGCTGACCACGCCTTGGTAACCGGCCTGCATGGCGTTGAAAGCGTTGGCCATCTGCCCGACTTCGTCGCTGCAAGTCAGCGGGACACGGGCCGACAAGTCGCCAGTTTTTTCAACGTGGAGCATCACGTCTTTCAGGGTATTGAGTTGACTGAGCAAAAAGCGAATCAACAACTGTGAGGCACCGAGCATTGCCAGCATCAGGATAAACACCGCCAGCGCATAATTGACAACACGCTCGCTGAACACCTGGCCCAGGCTTGGACCATGGGCAATCAAGGCGACCCGCTGGCCGTCCGTGCGGGTGAAGACTTCGGCGCCGATCGGCGGGTTGTCACCGAAATATGGCAGCGCGTCGAACTCGACCCAGCCGGTGGCATCGGCCAGTGCCTGCAGCGGCTGTCCGTCCAGCCGCGGTGCCTGGCCGTGATCGAAGGTCAGCAGGTTCCCGGCCCTGGGCAGCGGCTGCCCGGCAGGCCAGGCTTCGAGCAATCGCGCCTGGGCCTGGGCCGATTCCTGGGCGGCATGGCTGCGGGCTTGTTGTTCGAGCTGCACGGCATAAAACACCAGCAGTAGCGTGGTGACGAAAGCGACGGCGTTCACCGCCCAGAATTTGTACTTCAGCGAGATATTGCTAAGCCAGGCACCCATGGAGGTCTTCTCTGATAGCGGAAACAGTTTTGGCAAGGTGCCATTATTGTGCCGCTATTGTTGGGCTGAACGCTTGATGCAGGTCAAGATTGCGAGGCTTGCTTGCAAGACGCCATCGCAGGGCGTAATGCGCTATCCTGCGCGCCCTGAAAATTTACCAGCTACAGGATCCGCCCCCATGAAAGCCGCCCTCATCGAACTCATCAGCAACATCAGCTCCGGGTGCATGGCCGATGACGAAATCGAGAAAGTCGCTGATGAAGCGGCCCAGGCTTACGCTGATCCAGCGGCTTTCCTGAGCGCCAACCCGGACATCAACTACGACGACAGCTTCCCGATCCCGCTGGGTGAGTGGGTCGTGGTTGGCAGCTTGCCCGATACCGTGCTGTTTCAGGCCGACACCTATGTGGACCTGTTTGCCCAGATCGTCGCCTCGTTCGGCCCGGGGGTTGAGTTCAATCTCAAGCCCAAGCAGTTGGCCAGGACCGAAGCCCTGACCGCACTGAATCGCATCCAGGTGCAGATGAGCAGCCTGAACAAGGAAAACGGTGGCTACACGCTGATGAACTTCAGCCAACTGCTGGACGATGAACTGCAAGTGGTGCTGGTCTATGGCAATGCCGTGCCTCGGGTGCTCGAACTGTGCGCGCAAGTCGGCATCGCCGCTGCGCCATCGCTGGAAGCCTTGAAAGTGGCGATCCACGTCTGAACCGCTAAAGCTGTCAAAAAAAGGGAACCCTGTTCACGGCGGGCTATCCTAAGAGGGCTTATCACTCTTCAGGAGCGTCATCATGGGTTCCACGTTCAATAGCCTGGTTGGCTTGATCATTCTTGCCCTGGATATCTGGGCAATCATCAACGTGCTGAAAAGTGGCGCCGAGACCGGAATGAAAATCTTCTGGGTGCTGTTGATCCTGTTGCTGCCGGTTCTGGGCCTGATCATCTGGGCCATTGCGGGCCCACGAGGAAATGTGCGTATCTGAAGCGAAACACTCGCCGGAACATTGCCCGGCGCCCGAGGTCGAGATAGGTGTAAGCCTATCCATGGGTTTTATCGAGGAGGCACCGATGCAAAGGTGGAAAGTCACTTTCGTGGATGATCATGGTGAAGTAATCGATGAAGAATTCGAGTGCGAGGAGTGCCCGAGTCACGAAGAGGCCGCCAAACTCATCAAGGCACGATTGCTTCCCGTGGCCGCCGAACTGGATCTGAACGACTATGAGGGCCGCACCCCTGATGCAGGCGTCAAAAGCCTGAAGGCCCAGAACAGTATTGAAATTCGCAGCATCACCCCCGTCTGAACCTCTTCTCGTTATCGACTACAGCAGAACCAGGCCTTGGCAGCGGCTCTATCTTGGGGCTACTCTGCAAGCGAGATCAGCGAATGGATCGCTAAGGTCTGGTCTTGTCAGCTCCATGCTTGTTTCCCGTCGCGCGCACCCTTGGGTTCGCACAAGGGAGTACGGAAAGTCTATCCATCAGTTTGAGGAGGACGTTTCATGAGCACAGCCTATCAAGAAGACATCAGCAGCAGTGTGTTGCGCCGCATGAAAGAAGGCGGTTTTGATTTTTCCCGGTTCCATCCCATCGAGTTCTACGCCATTTTCCCGGACGAGGAGCGGGCACGCAGGGCGGCAGGTCATTTTCACCGTGGTGAATCCCTGGATGCGCAAATCAGTGTGCGCGACGATGGCGCCTGGGCTTTGGAGTTGTGCAAGGTCATGTATGCGACCTACGACGACATTGGCGATTTCGAACAGGGTTTCGAGGCAGTGGTCGAGCCTCTGGGCGGCATCATCGAAGGCTGGGGTGTGAAACAGGAGGTACGAGGGCGACTCGCATAAACCTATGAACAGTTACAACCAGCAATGACGGCTAACCTTCGGGTTGGCCGTTTTCGTTTTTGCCGATGGCAATCGAACAAGGCCGACCCGTTCGCCGGCAAGCCGGCGCCTACGGTCTATGCTGGTGATGGGCGACAACAACGCCTTGCAATGAAGCGGGGGCCGTCAGGTGGGGGCATTTGCCGCACAGGATTGGTGCGGCGCTCGCGTGGTGATTATCTAACCGATTGAAATCAAAGCGTTTCTGCCGATGGCACGGGCCTTGCGAAGGCCTGTATGTCCGGGTGACAAGGAGTACGGCATGATCCGCACCTATTTTGATGAGATGTACGACGCTGGCGGCCAGGTCCGCCCGCATTATCGGGAGTTTGCCCGTTGGCTGGCCGAGACGCCTGACGAGCTTCTGGCACAACGGCGACGCGAGGCCGATCTGCTGTTTCATCGCGCCGGGATTACCTTCACGCTCTACGGTGATGAGCAGGGCACAGAGCGCCTGATTCCCTTCGACACCATCCCGCGCAGTATCCCCGCCAGTGAATGGCGCGTGGTCGAGCGCGGCTGTATCCAGCGGGTCAAGGCGTTGAACATGTTTCTCGCCGACCTTTACCACGAGCAGCGCATCATCAAGGCCGGGATCATTCCGGCCGAGCAGGTGCTGGCCAACGAGCAGTACCAGTTGGCGATGCAAGGCCTGGACCTGCATCGGGATATCTATTCGCACATTTCCGGCGTCGACCTGGTGCGCGACGGCGACGGCACGTACTACGTGCTCGAAGACAATCTTCGTACACCGAGCGGCGTCAGCTACATGCTCGAAGACCGCAAGATGATGATGCGCCTGTTCCCCGAGTTGTTTGCGGCCCAGCGCATTGCCCCCATCGACCATTACCCGAACCTGTTGCTCGACACCCTGAAAAGCTCAAGCCCGATCGAAAATCCGAGTGTCGTGGTGCTGACGCCGGGGCGCTTCAACAGCGCCTTCTTCGAGCATGCATTCCTGGCGCGAGAAATGGGCGTGGAGCTGGTGGAGGGTGCGGACCTGTTCGTGCGTGACGACAAGGTGTTCATGCGCACCACCGACGGGCCGAAAGCCGTCGATGTGATTTACCGCCGTCTCGACGATGCGTTCCTTGACCCGCTGGCGTTCAATCCCGACTCGATGCTGGGCGTGCCCGGCCTGCTGTCGTCCTATCGTTCGGGCAATGTCGTGTTGGCGAACGCCATCGGAACCGGGGTGGCAGACGACAAATCGGTGTATCCATTCGTCACCGACATGATCCGTTTCTACCTGGACGAAGAACCGATCCTGAAAAACGTACCCACGTGGCAGTGTCGCAATCCTTCTGAGCTGTCCCACGTCCTGGCCAACCTTCCGGAGCTCGTGGTCAAGGAAACCCAGGGCTCCGGCGGCTACGGAATGCTGGTGGGGCCCGCGGCGAGCGCAGCGGAAATCGAAGCCTTCCGCGCGCGCATCATCGCCAAGCCCCATGCCTACATCGCACAGCCGACACTGTCGCTGTCGACCTGTCCGACCTTTGTCGAAAGCGGCATCGCGCCACGCCATATCGACCTGCGTCCGTTTGTACTGTCTGGCCGCGAAACCCGGGTCGTGCCCGGCGGCTTGACCCGTGTCGCCCTGCGCGAAGGCTCCCTGGTGGTGAATTCCTCCCAGGGCGGCGGAACCAAGGACACCTGGGTGGTTGAGGATTGAAGGAAGCCTGACATGTTAAGTAGAACTGCCTCGGATTTGTATTGGATGTCGCGTTACCTGGAGCGGGCGGAAAACCTCGCGCGGATGCTCGACATCAGTTATTCGCTGTCGCTGATGCCCCAGGATGGCCGTGGGAACGGCCTGCACGAGTTGGCCATGCCGTTGCTGATTACCGGCACGCTGGATGATTATCTCGAACGCCACGGCGAGCTGCATGCCGAAAGGTTGTTGCATTTCTTTGCCCTGGACGCGGCCAACCCGGCCAGCATCTACAGTTGCCTCGGGGCCGCACGGGCCAGTGCCCACGCGGTACGTGGCCGCATCACCGCCGACATGTGGGAAAACATCAACGCCACTTGGCTGGAGATTCGCGGCATCGCCGAACAGGGCCTGGGCCGCTACGGCATGAGCCGTTTCTGCGAGTGGATCAAGGAACGTTCCCATCTGTTCCGTGGTGCGTCCTACGGCACCATCATGCGCAACGACGCGTTCCGTTTCATTCGCCTGGGGACATTCATCGAAAGGGCCGACAACACACTGCGCCTGCTCGATGCGCGCTACGAAATGGCCGGTGATCAGGCCGAAGCGGTCAGCGACGGCACGGCCCACGCCTATTACCAATGGAGTGCGTTGTTGCGGGCCCTGTCGTCTTTCGAGGCGTACACCGAGATCTACCGTGACGCCCCCGGCGCCCGGCATGTGGCCGAGTTGCTGCTGCTGCGGGCCGATGTTCCACGCTCTTTGCGCGCCTGCACCGAAGAAATCGATCTGATCCTGGCGCAACTGCCAGGGGCCAATGGCCGCCCGGCACAGCGCTTGGCTGCGGAGATGGACGCACGATTGCGCTATACCGGCATCAACGAAATCCTCGACGAAGGCCTGCATGCCTGGCTGACCGAGTTCATCCCGCTGGTGCGCCAGTTGGGTAATGCCATTCACAGTTCCTACCTGGAGGCTGCATGAGACTTTCCATAAGCCACGAGACCACCTATCACTACGAGGATCAGGTGCGGGCGAGCATCCAGTACCTGCGGCTGACGCCTCACGACAGCGAGCGCCAACACGTGCTCAGTTGGCAGCTCGATCTCCCGCGGCCGGTGCGCGCGCAACTGGATCCGTTCGGCAACATCCTGCACGTACTGACCATGGACGAACCCCACGCGGCCATCATCATCGGTGCCCGTGGCCAGGTCGACATCGACGAGTTGCGCGAAGCCGAGCACGAGAGCCAGTCGGCATTGCCGTTCTTGCGTTTCACCCGGCTGACCGAGGCCGACCAGGCGCTACGCGCGTTCGCCGACAAGGCGTGCAAGCAGCGCCGCGACCGAACGGCGCTGATCGACTTGATGCATGGCTTGAACCAGCACATGACCTACACGCCGGGCGCCACCGAAGTGGACACCAGCGCCGCCCAGGCTTTCGCCGGGCGTTCGGGTGTGTGCCAGGACCATACCCACGCGTTCCTCGCCTGCGCCCGCAGCCTGGGCGTGCCGGCGCGTTATGTGTCGGGTTACCTGTACAGCGAAAACAGCGAACACCTGGCCAGCCATGCCTGGGCCGAAGCCTGGCTCGATGACGCCTGGTACAGCTTCGATGTGACCAATGAACTGGCCCGTCCTGAACGCCATTTGAAGCTCGCGGTAGGGCTCGATTACCTGGACGCCTGCCCGGTACGTGGCATGCGCCGCGGTGGTGGGTGTGAGCAGATGCATGCAAAAGTGTTCGTATCGCCGACGCCTGTGCCGGTGATTTCCGTACAACAGCAGTAATCAGCAACCGCTCATCCTGTAGGAGCGAGCATGCTCGCGAAGAACGCGAGATCACCGCGGGGTGTCAGGTTTCCAGCGTTATCGTTGACGACCATCGCGAGCAGGCTCGCTCCTACAGGGGGATGTGGTCAGGGCCTGACCTTGCGCCCGGCCATGTGCTGCAAATACCCCACCAACATCTGCAGATCCCCATCCGGCAACACCTCGGCCGAGAACCCCGGCATTTTCGCCTGCGGCCACTGGCGCAAACTCTGCGGGTCGCGGATATAGCGCTGGAGGAAATCCGCGCCGAAGTACTCGGTCGGGTTGTACGGGATATTCAGGTCCGGGCCGAACTGCGAATCACCGGCACCGTTGAGTCGATGGCACGCCAGGCAGTTTTTCTGAAACAGCGCAAAGCCCTTGTTCACCGGATCGTCGGCCTTCAACGCAGGATCAGGCAGCAGGGCAGGGAAACGCGCGGCCACCGGTGCCATGCGCTTGATGCTGGCGACTTCGAACGGCCATTGTTCCGGGCTGATGTTGCCTGCACGCGGATCGGTCCAGACCAGGTAAAACGGCCCGGCGCTGTGTTTGCCTTCTGCCAGCGGCGGCCACGGCTGGGCCGGATCTTCGATCGCCAGCCAGGCACGCGCGCCTTGGGTATTGAGCAGCGGCGCCGCCGACAACTCGGCCGCAAAGCCGTCCAGCGCCACGGCTTGCAGGTGATCGTCAGGCTTGATGTCGGTCAATAGCGCAGCGAGCGGCACGGCGCGATAAGTCATGTCACGCTTGTAGGACACATCATTGCTGATACTGATGGTCTGGATCTGAGGATGCTTGAGCAACTCCTCGGATTGCCACGTGCGACTGTTCGCGCCCAGCTCAAGGTTCAGCTGTGCGGCATGAAGAGGCGTGCTGAGTAGCAGGGCCCCGAACACAATAAGCGTTTTCAAATGATCGCCATCCATGTCGTGCAAGTGCCGCAGAGGTTGGCACAGCCATACTGGCACGGGAAGCGAGCCAGACACATTTTTACATGGCGATTAAAGACCTGCCGCCGTCTTTTCAAGATCGACTAACCGATCACCTTGGTCAGGTTTGGCAAAATCAACAATAGAGTGGTGGCGAAAAGAATGAGCCCGGCTTGACGAACTTTCGATTGTTTGAACATGGCTGACCGCCTTTTTTTTGTTATTTCCTGATGCCTGCCTGCCCATCTCCATGACGGCAAACGTTGCACTTCCTGTAGCACGAGCGTCTCGGCAAAACCCGACGACAACTTCGTACACCTTCACCTTAGAGCCCGCGTCACACTTGGTTTAGATCCATTTAGTATGGTGTTGTCACGGAATGCTATTAAAAAGGCATGAGGCCAATTGCCAGCTTCTTGAGCGGCCTTTTGCTAGACACCTGCGTGTGCTGAACCCCTTCACCGGGGGCGGGATGACCGTCCGTCTGAGCGTGTGGGTCAACGTTGATGAACGTTGCGGTCATTGAATGGCCGGCAGCTCGGAATAAGGTGGAGGCTCTCTGGAAGATCAGAAGATTGCAGCCCCATCAGGTTCGAGGACGCCATGACCCAAGCTTTGATTTTCGACGCGTTACGTACGCCCCGTGGCAAAGGCAAGCCCAGTGGCGCCTTGCACAGTGTCAAGCCGGTGAGCCTGGTGGCCGGCTTGCTCACGGCGCTGCAACAGCGAACCGACCTTGATACCAGCCAGGTCGACGACGTGGTACTCGGATGCGTGACGCCCATCGGCGACCAGGGCTCTGACATCGCCAAGACCGCGGTCCAGGTGGCGGAATGGGACGTCAGCGTGGCGGGCGTGCAGATCAACCGTTTCTGCGCCTCGGGGCTGGAGGCAGTGAACCTGGGGGCGATGAAAGTCCGTTCCGGTTTCGAAGACCTGGTGGTGGTCGGCGGCGTCGAGTCGATGTCACGCATCCCCATGGGCAGCGACGGCGGGGCGTGGGCGCTGGACCCGCAAACCAACCTGCACGGCCATTTCATTCCACAGGGCGTGAGCGCCGACCTGATCGCCACGCTTGAAGGTTTCAGCCGGCAGGACGTCGATGCCTACGCCTTGCACTCGCAACAAAAAGCCGCAAGGGCGAGGGCTGGCGGGGCGTTCAAAAACTCATTGGTGCCGGTGCAGGACCAGAACGGCATCATCCTGCTCGATCATGACGAGTTCATCCGCGCCGAATCGACCCTGGAAGGCCTTGGCAAACTCAAGCCGAGTTTCGAAATGATCGGGCAAATGGGGTTCGACGCCACTGCGCTGCGGGTTTTCAGCCAGGTGGAGCGGATCGATCATGTACACACCCCCGGCAACAGTTCCGGGATCGTCGACGGCGCAGCGTTGATGTTGATCGGCTCCGAAGCCATGGGCCAGGTCCTGGGCTTGCAGCCACGGAAGCGGATCGTCGCCACCGCAGTCACCAGCACCGATCCGACCCTGATGCTCACCGGTCCTGCGCCGGCCACCCGCAAGGCGTTGGCCAAGGCCGGGTTGCGGGTCGAAGACATTGATCTGTTCGAGGTCAACGAGGCGTTTGCCTCGGTGGTGTTGAAGTTCATCAGGGACATGGCCGTCGACCCGGAAAAAGTCAATGTCAACGGCGGCTCCATTGCCATGGGCCACCCGTTGGGCGCCACAGGCTGCGCCATTCTCGGCACGCTGCTCGATGAACTGGAAAGCCGGAGCCTGCGCTATGGCCTGGCGACTTTGTGTGTCGGCGGCGGCATGGGCATTGCCACCATCATCGAACGCCTCTGAGCCCCGATTGCAAGGAACCTGTATATGAGCCAAGCCATTCGCTACGAAAAAGGCCAGGACCGGATCGTCGTCCTGACCATCGACCTGCCGGGCCAGAGCGCCAACACCATGAATGCGCTTTACCGCGAAGCCATGGCCGACTGTGTCGCCCGCCTGCAGGCCGAAAAAAACAGCATCGCGGGTGTGATCATCACCTCGGCCAAGAAAACCTTCTTTGCCGGCGGCGATCTCAATGAGCTGATCAAGGTCGACAGGCCCCAGGCCACGGCTTTTTACAACAGGGTGCTGAGCCTCAAGAGCCAACTGCGCACCCTGGAAACCCTTGGTAAACCCGTGGTCGCCGCAATCAATGGCGCGGCGTTGGGTGGAGGCTGGGAAATCTGCCTGGCTTGCCATCACCGCATAGCGCTGGACGATCCTTCCCAGCAACTCGGCCTGCCGGAAGTGACCCTCGGTTTGCTGCCGGGGGGTGGCGGCGTGGTACGCATGGTGCGAATGCTGGGCATTGAAAAAGCCCTGCCGTACCTGCTCGAAGGCAAGAAATTAGCCCCGCAGAAGGCCTTGCAAGCGGGTTTGATCGATGACCTGGCGAGCGATCGCGAGGCGCTGCTGAACAAGGCACGCACTTGGATCAAGGCCAATCCGACGGCGGTCCAGCGCTGGGACGTGAAGGGCTTTCAGATTCCAGGTGGCACGCCGTCGAACCCGAAAGTCGCCCAGATGCTGGCGATTGCACCGTCTATCCTGCGCAGTAAAACCCAGGGTACGTTGCCCGCGCCGGAGAAAATCCTGTGTGCGGCGGTGGAGGGTGCCCAGGTGGATTTCGACACGGCGCAGCTGATTGAAACCCGCTACTTCACAGAGCTGGTCACCGGCCAGGTCGCGAAAAACCTGATTGGCACCTTCTGGTTCCAGCTCAACCAGATCAATGCCGGTGGTTCGCGTCCTGAAGGTTTCGTGCCTTATGTGACGAAAAAAGTCGGCGTGCTCGGCGCCGGGATGATGGGGGCGGGTATCGCTTTTGTCAGCGCGTCGGCCGGTGTCGACGTGGTGCTCAAGGACGTCAACCTGGCAGCGGCCGATAGGGGCAAGGCGCATTCAGCTGCGTTGCTGGACAAGAAAGTGGCGCGCCGGCAGATCAGCGTCGAGCACCGTCAAGCCGTGCTGGCGCGCATCCATACCACTGACAACGATGCCGATCTGGCGGGTTGCGACTTGATCATCGAAGCGGTATTCGAGGACCGTGAGCTGAAGGCCAAAGTCTCCTCGGCCGCGCAAAATGTGGTGGGCGCCGATGCACTGATCGCCTCCAACACCTCGACCCTGCCGATCAGTGGCCTCGCCACCGCGGTGGCGGACCCGAGCAAGTTCATTGGCCTGCATTTCTTCAGCCCCGTGGAAAAAATGCCATTGGTGGAAATCATCAAGGGCGCCCGCACCAGCGACGAAACCCTGGCCCGCGGGTTCGATTTCGTCCTGCAAATCCGCAAAACCCCTATCGTCGTCAACGACAGTCGGGGTTTCTTCACCTCTCGGGTGTTCGGCACGTTCACCAATGAAGGCATTGCCATGCTGGGTGAAGGCGTCTGCGCGGCGATGATCGAGACCGAGGCGCGCAAGGCTGGCATGCCAGTCGGACCTCTGGCGATCTCCGACGAAGTTTCCCTCAGCCTCATGAGCCATATCCGCCAGCAAACCGCCAAGGACCTGCAGGCAGAGGGCAAGGCGCTGGTCGAGCACCCGGCGTACGCCGTGATTGACTTGCTGCTCAGCGAGTACAAGCGTGCTGGCAAGGCCGCCGGGGGCGGGTTCTATGAATACCCGGCGGGCGGGCAAAAACAATTATGGCCAGAACTGAAAACCCGCTTTGAAAAGGCTGACAGGCAGATTTCGCCCAAGGATGTGCGCGATCGCCTGCTGTTTGTACAAGCCATCGAAACCGTGCGCTGTGTGGAGGAGGGTGTGCTGACGTCGACGGCGGATGCCAACATCGGCTCGATCTTCGGCATCGGCTTCGCTGCCTGGACCGGCGGTGCACTGCAGTTCATCAATCAGTACGGGGTCAAGGACTTCGTCGCCCGCGCCCAGTACCTGGCCGGGCAATACGGCGAGCGCTTTGCACCGCCGGCCCTGCTGCTGGAAAAAGCCGCCAAGGGCGAGGCGTTTTAGGGATCGGTGACACACTGCGGGGCTTGCCTTGTCACGGTGTTTCAAGGCAGGCTCTGGGGTGTGCATTATTCCCATCACGTGTCAGGTATTTTTTATGTCGTTACGCATCTGCATTCTGGAAACCGACAACCTGCGTCCGGAATTGGTCGACCAATATCAGGGCTACGGGCAGATGTTCAAACACCTGTTTTCGCAGCAACCCATCGCCGCTGAATTCACGATCTATAACGTGGTACAGGGTGAATATCCCAGCGATGACCAGACCTTCGATGCCTACCTGGTCACCGGCAGCAAAGCTGACTCCTTTGGCACCGATCCGTGGATCCAGACCCTCAAGGAGTACCTGCTGACCCGCTATGAGCGTGGCGACAAACTGTTGGGCGTGTGCTTCGGCCATCAGTTGCTGGCGCTGTTGCTGGGCGGCAAAAGCGAACGTGCAACGCAAGGCTGGGGCGTTGGCACGCATAAATACAAACTCGCTGCCAAGGCGCCTTGGATGAACCCGGTGAGGGAAGAGCTGACCCTGTTGATCAGCCACCAGGATCAGGTCACCTCGCTACCGGAAAACGCTACGGTGATCGCCTCCAGCGATTTCTGCCCGTTTGCCGCCTACCACATCAACGACCAGGTGCTGTGCTTCCAGGGACATCCGGAATTCATCCACGACTATTCCCGGGCCTTGCTGGAAATTCGCCAGCAGGCGCTGGGGGAGCAGGTGTATTCCAAAGGAATCGCGAGCCTGGAAAGTGAACACCACGGCACCACGGTCGCCGAGTGGATGATGCGGTTTGTGGCGCACAAGCCAGAAACCGTTTAACACCGATCTCTTGTAGGAGCTGCCGAAGGCTGCGATCTTTTGATCTTGCATTATAAAAATCAAAAGATCGCAGCCTCGTTGCACTCGGCAGCTCCTACAAAAGAGCGCGAGCTCGCTCCTAAAGCCACCCCGACCTCTTGAAGCTCATCCACAACCCCACACACCCCACCGTAATGAACCCCAGAACCCCGAAATACCCGTAATGCCAGGTCAACTCCGGCATGTTCTGGAAGTTCATCCCGTAAATTCCCGCCACCGCCGTCGGGAACGCCAGGATCGCCGCCCACGCGGCAAACTTGCGCTGCACCACGCTCTGGCGTGAGGCTTCCAGCAACACCCCGACCTCAATGGTCTGGCTGGCAATGTCCGCCAGGGTCGTCAGGTCCTCCATCTGCCGCGTCACATGAATCTGCACGTCGCGAAAATACGGGCGCATGTTCTTGTCGATGAAGGGAAAGCTCAGTTTTTGCAGTTCCTCGCCAATTTCCACCATCGGCGCCGCGAACCGGCGCAAGCGCAACACATCGCGGCGTAGGCTGTGGAGTTTTTGAATGTCGTGCTCGTTCAGGGAGCCGCACATGACGTTGCGTTCCAGCTCATCGATTTGAGCATGAATGGCTTCGCCCATTGGCTGGTAGTTTTCAATGACAAAATCGAGAATGGCATAGAGTACGAAATCTTCCCCATGCTCCAGCAACAATGGACGCGCCTCACAACGCTGACGCACATAGGCGTAGGACGCCGAATGGCCGTTGCGCGCGGTGATGATGTAGCCGTTGCCGGCAAAAATATGGGTCTCAATGAACTTGAGTTTGCCTTCTTCCATGATGGGCGAATACGTAACGATGAACAGCGCATCGCCAAAGGTTTCCAGCTTCGGACGGCTGTGTTTTTCCAGGGCGTCTTCAATGGCCAGTTCATGCAGGTTGAACTGGCGTTGCAGGTTGTACAGTTCCTCGGCGTTCGGCTCTTCAAGGCCGATCCAGACAAAGTGCCCCGGCTTTGCAGCCCAGGCTGCGCCTTCGTCGAGGGTGATGTTGGTGACTTTTTTACCAGCGCTGTAAACCGCAGCAGCAACAACTCTACCCATGATGTTGATTCACTTCTTCTTGGCAGCTTTCTATGGCAAATGGCCGTGGCAGGCAGCGTTCAGCTTAGCCTTGTCTGCTATCGAGAGTCAGTGAAATCTTGTAGGAGCCAGGCTTGCCGGCGAAGGCGCCCGCCCATTCGATGGATTTGTCTGCGGTCGTACTGCATTTTCAAGCGGCTTGCAGCTGCCGATCCATCGAATCGATGCATTCGCGCATCTGCTCGCGGCACTGGGCCATTAACATCGGCATGTCATCCAGGCTCAATCCCGCGGTCGGAATGGCCGGCAAGGAACGGATCAGAATTTTCCCACTGCGCCAGCGGTTCAATCGCATGTGCTTGACGTAACTGCTGACACACACCGGTACGATGGGCACCCCGGCCGCGATGGCCATCTGGAAGGCGCCTTTTTTGAACGGCAACAGCTCTTCGCCCAGGTTGCGCGTGCCTTCCGGGAAAACCCAGATCGAAGTGTCTTCGTTTTGCAGGGTATGGGTGGTGGTCAACATCGACTGACGCGCCTTCTGCGCATTGCCACGGTCGATCAGCACATTGCCGGCCAGCCAGAACAACTGCCCGAACAAGGGCACCCATTTCAGGCTCTTTTTGCCGATGCATACCGTACGGCGGGGCACCACATTGCCAAACACGAACAAATCATAGTTGGACTGGTGGTTGGCAATGATCACGCAACTGTCGGGTTTGTCCATCAACGGCCCGACGTCGGCTTTTACCCGCAGGCGCAGAATGCACATTGCTGGCCACGCATAGAGGCGCGCGCACAGGCGACTGTTGTCCGGATTGAACGGGCGACACAGGCCAAGCACGACGCCCAGCACGCCCGCCACAATAAAGTGCAGGCCCATCAAAGACATACGTAAAGCGAACAGCATTTGCAGGCCCCACCGGGACAAAAGGTGGCGCAGTGTACGGATGTGCACTGTTTTCGGCAATTGCCACTATAGAGGCGGGAGATAGGCGATGTTTGAGCGCATGTTTCCGACTGATGGGTCAGACGCGCTCTAGAGCGGTTGCAGGCTTTTCAACGTGGCGCGTACGAAAAGCCCGACACGACCGTCGGGCTTTTCGTTGCTGCAGGTTGGGGCTTAACCCATATGCTCCTGATCCAGCATGATTGCGTTGTCCAGGGTTTCCAGCAGTGCCTTGCGTACTTTTAGCTTGGTGTTCTTGTGGGCGGTCATGTTGATCTTCTTCAACTGACGAGCCGCTGTCAGTGCTGCACCTTGCAGCTCCTCGGCCGACACCACCACGTCAAGGAAACCGGCATCCACCGCAGACTGCGGATTGAACATCTCAGCGTTGATCACCGAACGGTGGAACGCCGATTTGCGCAGGCGATCACGGGCCAGCTCGATACCGGCGTGGTGCATGGTCATGCCGATCTGTACTTCATTCAGGCCAATGCTGAACGGACCGTCGACACCGATGCGATAGTCGGCGGACAGCAGCAGAAACGCGCCCTTGGCCACGGCATGCCCAGGGCAAGCCACAATCACCGGGAAAGGGTGCGACAACAGGCGACGGGCGAGCGTCGAGCCGGCAGTCACCAGCGCCATGGCTTCTTTAGGGCCGGACGTCATCACTTTCAGATCGTACCCGCCCGACAGAATCCCTGGCTGACCGGTAATGATCACCACCGCGCGATCAGTCACCGCCTGATCCAGCGCAGCGTTGAACGCCGCAATCACGTCCGGAGAGATGGCATTGACCTTGCCGTTGCTCAAGGTCAGGGTCGCGATACCGTCTTCGAGGTGGTAGGAAATCAACTCACTCATGACGCTAATCCTTTCAGTAAAGTAGGGCAGACGTTACTCACCGACACCCGCCAGGTAAAGCGCCGTGACTGACTCGCCAGTCACGCTCCAAGCCGTCGGCCAGCGTCCCCCGGCACGCCAGCCGCGCATCGCCAGCTATATAGAAGGGGATGCCAAGCCGGAGATTGGCCGGTTTGCCATTACCTAGGGCAACCAGAAACAGCTATGCGAGTTAAGCGCATGAAAATTCTGAAAAAAATGTTTGCCATCAGAAAAGCTTTCGACTACATTAGCGCGCCTCGACAGACAGAACTTGTTTGAAGAGATACGGTGAAGTGTCCGAGTGGCTTAAGGAGCACGCCTGGAAAGTGTGTATACAGGAAACTGTATCGAGAGTTCGAATCTCTCCTTCACCGCCACATTTATACGAAAAAGCCCTGATTATTCAGGGCTTTTTCGTTTCTGCGTTTCTGAAAAAAATCCCAGCCCGCGACAATGCTTACCCTGGCATCGCCCAGGACTGCAGCGTGTAACCCCCCTGGCTCAACTCGGCGCGCACTTCTTGCAGCAGGCTTTCCAGCTGCGCCGGGTCGGAATAGGTGCTGCTTGGAATCTGTTTGCGACAAATTCGAGTGGCGGCCCGGTCGATGACGGTCAGGCTCAGGTCGCCATTACCGTCTTGCGGAGCCCAGGCGACGCATTGAAAGGGTTCGAATGCTCGACCTGCAATCAAGAGTGCTTCGTTGATGCGGAACGGGGTGCTCATGGAGCCTCTCTCCTTGTACCCAAACAAATGAAGTGCCGCCGGTTGGGCTTACCGGCGGCTATCTATTGCGTTTGCGTGATTTGATCTTCGTCTGTGCGATCAAGCTGCTGTGTTGCAGGCAGTGTTGCGCAGCGCTCCACAGCAGTATTTCATTGCTTTACAAAGCTGCCTGGCGCCGGCTCCAGAGGCGGGTATTGGTCATTGCCGATGTGCGCAACCGCGGGTTGACGCTCGCCTGAGTGCCCCGCCAGCCAGTTGAACCAGTCATTCCACCAGCTACCTTGTTGCTGCTCGGCATTCTTGAACCAGGTCTCGGGGTTTTTAGTCACCCGATTGTTGGTCCAGTAATGACGCTTCTGCTTGGCCGGCGGATTGACGACGCCGGCGATGTGCCCGGAAGCACCCAGTACGAAACGCTTGGGCCCGGAAAGCAGGTGGGTGCTGGCGTAGGCGCTCTTCCACGGCACGATGTGATCGTCATGGGTGGCGAGGATGTAGGCGGGCGCGTCGATTGCACGAAAATCCAGCTTGGTCCCGCAGCACTCCAGCTCGCCTGACTTCAAGTCGTTCTGCAGGTAGGTGTGGCGCAGGTACCAGCAGTACATCGGCCCTGGAAGGTTGGTGCTGTCGTTGTTCCAGAACAGCAGGTCCAGTGGAATCGGCTTTTGCCCCTTGAGGTATTTGTCGACGTTGTAGTTCCACCACAGTTCGTTGGGGCGCAGCAGGGAAAAGGTATTGCCCATGTCTTCGCCACGGAACAATCCGATAGGGCCGTCGACACCGCCAATGGTGCGCTCGCGGTAGGCCACCAGTTCTTCATCGACGAAGATGTCGATGGGACCGGTATCCAGGTAATCGAGGAACGTGGCGAACAGGCTCAGGCTGGCGATCTCGCGGTCGCCACGTGCAGCCAATACGGCCAGCGCCGTGCTCAACAGGGTGCCGCCTATGCAGAAACCCACGCAATTGAGGCGCTGTTGGCCACTGATCTCGCGGGTCACTTTCACGGCGTTTATCACGCCGTGCTCGATCAGGTCGTCCCAGGTGGTACCGGCGTGTTCCTGGTCAAAGTTGCGCCAGGAGACCAGGAATACGGGATGTCCCTTTTCCAGCAGGTGGCGGACCATCGAGTTGTCGGGGCGCAGATCAAGTATGTAGTACTTGTTGATCGATGGAGGTACGACGAGCACCGGCTGCTGGTACTGGGTTTCGCTTTGCGGGTAGTACTGGATGAGTTGGAAGATGCGATTCTCGAAGACGACTTCGCCGGGGGTATTGGCCAGGTCGACTCCCACCTTGAAGGCGCCGCTATCGCACTGGCGCATTTTGCCTTCGTTCATGTCGCTGGCCAGATGCTGCATCCCTGTGATCAGGCTGGCACCTTGGGTCTCGACCGCACGCTGCAACGCATCAGGGTTGCTGGCCAGGAAATTGCTCGGTGCACTGGCGGCAATGGCTTGCTCCACCAGATAGCGCAGGCGTTGGCGTGCTTTCTTTTCGTCGATTCGCAGCTTGTCGAGCAGTTTCAGCAGGAAGCTGGAGTTGAGCAGGTAAAACGCAGCGAGGGAGCCGAACAGGGGGGCGCTCCAGTTGCCGCTGGTGAAGCGTCGATCATCAAAGCTGAAGGGCTGGCCGGTCAGCAGTTTCTGGCCGAGTTGAGCCCATTCAACCTGGTAGTCCGCTTGGAGGCTGTCCAGGGTCTCGCGAGGCAGATCGAACCAAGTGTCGTGGTCATGCCCGGAAAACCACGGATTGGTGCTCACCCACAGGCGCAATTGTTGCACTGCAAAAGAGGCGATGAACGGAACCTGTCCTGACCAGAAGGTTTTGAATGTATGCGCGTTGTTGTCCATAAAATTCATACCGATGTGCCGGGCAGAAAAAAGCCGCGCTATACCGGATTGCGGCTTAGCGACGGCAAGGGAGGCGGGCAACGTTGTCCGAGGCCAGCCTGATGCGCGGAGCAAGGAGCCCAAGTCCGCGCATTGGCTATTCGTATGCCGTTGGTTAGCGTTCGATAGCCAGGCCGACGCCTTGTCCGCCACCGATGCACAAGGTGGCCAGTCCTTTCTTGCCATCGCGACGGATCAGTTCGTGCACCAGCGACACCAGGATCCGTGCGCCCGACGCGCCGATCGGATGGCCAAGGGCGATCGCGCCGCCGTTGACGTTGACTTTGCTGGTGTCCCAGCCCATCTCTTTGCCAACCGCCAGGGCCTGGGCGGCGAAGGCTTCGTTGGCTTCGATCAGGTCCAGGTCCTCGACACTCCAGCCGGCCTTTTGCAGGGTCAGGCGTGTGGCCGGGACCGGGCCGATACCCATGATCGACGGGTCCACACCGGCGCTGGCATAGGCCTTGATTTTGGCCAGTACTGGTAGGCCCAGCGCTTTGGCTTTGGCGGCGCTGGCCAGCAACAGCACGGCCGCACCGTCGTTGAGGGTCGAAGCGTTGCCAGCGGTCACGCTGCCGTCTTTCTGGAAAGCCGGTTTGAGCTTGGCCAAGGCTTGCGCCGTACTGTCGACACGCGGCTGTTCGTCGGTGTCGAAGGCCAGCGGTTCGCCCTTGCGCTGAGGGATCAGGATCGGCGTGATTTCGCTCTGGAAACGCCCGCCCTCGATGGCGGCGGCGGCCTTCTGTTGCGAGGCGGCAGCGAAGGCATCCTGTGCTTCACGGGAGATTTCGTACTTCTGCGCCAGGTTCTCGGCGGTGATGCCCATGTGGTAGTCGTTGAATGCATCCCACAGGCCATCCTGGATCATGCTGTCTTGCAGTTGCGCATGGCCCATGCGCAGGCCGGTGCGTGCCTTGGGCAGGACATAGGGGGCCAGGCTCATGTTTTCCTGACCGCCAGCGATGATCAGTTCCGCGTCGCCGCAACGGATGGCCTGTACGGCGAGGTGGACCGCCTTGAGGCCGGAGCCGCAGACCTTGTTCAAGGTCAGGGCAGGCGTGGTGTGGGGCAAGCCAGCCTTGATCGCGGTCTGGCGTGCCGGGTTTTGCCCAGCGCCGGCGGTGAGCACCTGGCCGAGGATCACTTCATCAATTTGCGCAGCTTGGACACCCGTCTGCTCCAGCAGGCGGCGAATCACTGCTGCACCCAGTTCGGTCGCGGGAATTGCAGACAAGGCACCCTGGAAACTGCCAATGGCGGTACGCGTAGCGGCAACGATTACGACTTCGTTCATGCATGACCTCATGGAAAAGACAAAATTCGACGAGCAAACCTGGGCATTAAGGCCCGGGTCAGGGTTACTGCATGTTCATGCCGCCGTTTACCGAGAAGTCGGCACCGGTGCTGTAGGCGGATTCATCGGACGCCAGCCAGGCAACGATCGAGGCGATCTCTTCCGGCAGGCCAAGGCGACCCACCGGGATTCCCGAGATCATGCCTTCGAGAATGTCCGGGCGAATGGCCGCGGTCATGGAGGTCTGGATGTAGCCTGGGGATACGGTATTGACGGTCACGCCCTTGCCGGAGACTTCCCGGGCCAGTGCCATGGTGAAACCATGGATGCCAGCCTTGGCGGCGGAGTAGTTGGTCTGGCCGAACTGGCCACGCTGACCGTTGATCGAGGAGATATTGATGATCCGCCCCCAACCTTTGGAGAGCATGCCCTCAATGACCTGCTTGGTGGTGTTGAACAAGCCCGTCAGGTTGGTCCCGATCACGCTGTCCCAGTCTTGCGGGGTGAGCTTGCGAAAAGAGGCGTCGCGAGTGATGCCGGCGTTGTTGACCAGCACATCGATCGGGCCGAATTGTTCACGAGCCATCTCGAAAGCCTTGCGGGTCGACTCCCAGTCGGTGACGTCGCCATAGATGAACTCGAACTCGTAACCTGCCTCACGCTGGCTGGCAGCCCAGTCGTCCTTGCGGCTGGAGTCAGAACTGCAGCCGACGATTACCTTGAATCCTTCCTTGTATAGACGTTGGCTGATTGCTGTACCGATACCGCCCATACCACCCGTTACCAAAGCAATACGACTACGCGATTCCATACATCTACTCCGTTTTTTTTTGCGCTGCAGGAGTGGTGATTGTTGGTTATCGACGGGCTGTGGGGGAAGTGTTTGAAGGTGACGTTCTCCTGTCCTTCGGTGCCACGCGGAAGGGAGGGGGATGGCAAAAAATGAGGAGTACCTATACTTGGATCAATACTTAAAACTGAATGGATAGTTAATATTTCTGCAACAGAGTTGAAATATGTTCTACACGTGTCAGCATCGGCTCCGGACAGGACGTTCGGTTCCACTGGTCATTGAGGACGCCATGTACAGGATAAGTTCAGGTTATGCCAGCGTGCTGGCGAATACGTTTTTGGCCCAGGGTCTCGACCTTGCCGCTCTGTGCGAGGAGGCGGGACTGGATATCGGGTTCGTGAATAAACCAGGGGCATTCTGCGAGCGAAACGTTATCTATCGTCTCTGGGATCTGGCGGCCCAGGCTTCGAACGATCCGAATATCGGTCTGAAAGCCTACGGGGAATGCCATCCCAGCAGTTTTCAGATCGTGGGCTACACGATGATGTCCAGTTCGAACCTGAAAAGGGCGCTTGAACGCCTGGTCCGTTTCAGCCCGTTGATCGGCACCGGATTCAGCCTTTTCCTTGTCCAGGAGGAGCAGCATTACCGATTGGCCAGTCTCGATCATCAGCAAGATGGCTCGGTCAAACCACGGCAATATACGGATGCAGCCTTGGCGTCGCTGCTGGGCTTCTGCCGTTGGCTGGCAGGTGGCAAGTCACCGCAACCCATGAGTGTGGAGTTCTCCTATCCCGAGCCAGAAGACACGTCGCAGCATCAGCGACTTTTTGGCTGCCCGCTGAGTTTCGGGGCGGCCTATGACAGCATCCTGTTCGACGGCCAGGAGCTCCTGACGCCATTGAGCATGGCCAATGAGGCGCTGGCCACGCTGCATGACAGTTTTGCCGAAGCTCAATTGGACCAGTTGTCCGGGTACTCGATCGTTGGCAGGATTCGCCGCCTTTTGACCGAGCGCTTGAGCCAGGGGCAAGGCCAGGGGCAGTGTGATATGGAGTCGATTGCAGCAGCGCTGAACATCAGCAAGCGCACACTTCAGCGCGGTCTTGAGAAGGATGGGACGCAATTCAAGGATGTCCTGAGCGATGTGCGCCGGCAGATGGCCGAATTCTACTTGCGCCACTCTCATTTCAACCTGAAGCATGTCACCCACCTGCTCGGCTTTCATGATCACAGCAGCTTCCACAAGGCGTGCACCCGTTGGTTCGGTATGACCCCCGGCCAATATCGAACCCATGAGTCGTTGCCTGTGCTCAAGGACGTCGTGCCGGTCCTACCCATGAGTGCTATAGGTCGGCGCGGGGATCACAAGATCCCAAGCTTCGCCAGAGATTACGTCGAACGGATGCACCGCTAATCTCCTGTGAAGGCACATTGAGAGATGGAGTTCCACGAGGGCCTCCAGGATGACAAACGATTCACTGGGCGCTCGGCTCAGGTGCGTGGAGATTTCGCGGAGGCTGGGCGCCGGTGAAGGCGCCCAGTACGCCGTAAATACCGTAGAAACAGATCTCTTGAGTGGCGTCACGCACGTCGCGGTACGCATTCAGGGTGTCTTGCATCTGGTTGGAGAACAGCTCCTGCCAGGCCAGCAGCGGGTTGTCCTGGTGTGCGGGACGACGGTTACGGTTGACCGCTGAAACTGTCCCGGGCAACCACCATAGCGTCGGATTCAAGCTGCTCCAAAACAATTGCTGCTGATGGAAGGGGTGCGTCCTGCGCATCCATTCGGCCGTGGGTTCGTTGATGATCTGACGCAGCCACGGACGTATCGATCCGTCGTAAAACGCACTGTTGATTTCAGAGGCGCGCACGACCGAAGAGAATTCGCGATCGTCATCACGGACAGGCTCGTGGTCATCGTGAATATCGGCAATTCGCCTTGATTGGAAATGCACCCGGTATTGCATGTCACCGCTGCCTGAAGTGGCCGGCAGGTCGTCAATCAGCATCTCATGCAGCCCGGGCGGCAGCGCATTGATGGCTTCGACCGCACCTAGCAACCCTCGGTGTTCGCGCCGCGCCACCTGGCCCGAGACAAAGATACCCAAGTGGCCGATGCTGGCATGCCGCAGGTAGACGATGGTGCGGCCTGCCTCCTGCAAGGCGAGATCGCTGGAATAGACATCGGCGATCCAGTTCAACGCCTGTTGGGGAGGGGTGATGTTGTCCCCGTAGGAGCAGAACACCACCACCGGCACTTCGATCCGTTTAAGGTCGATACCGTTACTCTTGCGGTCGGCACGGCCCGACAATTGGTTGCCGATGAACAGATCATCGACAATCATCTCGATCTCTTCTCCATTGAGCAGGGTCGGGCTACCCCACCAGCGTTCGAAATCGAGGAAGCGCCCGGCCTCGCTGTCGATCTGGCTGAACAACTGGTAATACTTGCCCCAATAGGTGTTGGCCGGGTCGAGGTTTTCGAAGTTGCTGACCAGCCAGGTACCGTCAAATCGGCCATTGCCCAAGTCGCTGCCAAGGCGAGCCATCCAGCCGCCACCCAGCAGGCCGCCGGTATAGCGCATGGGATTGCGTCCATTGATGCCGGCCCAGTAAGACAAAGGGGCGCCGTTGATAATGATCAGGCCGGGTAGCTCCGGTCGTGTGGCCGCCAGGCCCATCAAGGCCCAGCCGGCCTGGCAGTTGCCGATGATGATCGGCTTGTCGTTGGCTGGGTGCAGGGCGCTGACGGCTTCGATGAACCGGGCCTGGGCCTGGACGATATCGTCCAGGGTTTGCCCAGGCTGTGGCGAGTGACTGAAAGAGATGAAGTAGGTGGGGTGCCCGGCCCTGAGGCTCTCACCTATGATCGAATCCTGCTTGAAACCACCGATTCCCGAACCATGTCCCCCGCGCGGGTCAATGATGATCACCGGCTGGCTGTTACCGTCGATTTCTTGCTCGGGGCCGGGGAGGATCCGCAGCAGTGAAAAATTGACCGGGCGCGCAAGATCAGGGCCAGCGATCAAGGTTTCATGATCGAACTTGAGCAACAGTGGATACCCGGCGCGTTCATGGGCCAGCCTGTTGTCGCCGCGCTGGCGCAGGGTGTCCCAGAACAGCAGGCAGCGTTGGCTGAAGTCGATGACATATTCCTGCCATTGAGCGGGAGTAGGTTGTCTGAGTTGGCCTCGTTTCAGGGGCGTGAGGGTTTTTTTCTGGCGTTGGCGCACAGCCTCGAGGACGTTCAGCGCATTGAGGCGCTGCAGATGACTCAGGTGTTCCCACAGGCCGCGTTGTGAGGCGGGTTTTTCCTGTTGCGATGCACTAATGTCTTCCTGGTCCATGGTGATCTCCTGACGATAGGCATGTAGGAGTCTATAGCGAACATCCGTAGGATAGGGAAGTCTTTTGTGCAGTGCACAAAAAATCGTTGCCAAAAGAAATTGTGCACTGCAATATAAACCCTAGCGCGATGACCGGCAGGATCGCTCTCGCGTCCTCAGGCCCGAGTCGGCCTTCAAACCAGGAGATTCAAGCATGTCTTTTTTCAACTCGGAAAAATTGCAAGACGCTCAGAAAGCCAACCTCGACCTCCTGCAGCAAATCAGCGGCAAAATCTTTTCCAGTGTCGAGCAGCTGAGCCAGTTGCAGTTCAAGACCCTGCAGGCCTCCACCGAGGAGCAGTTCGAGGGCTTTCGCAAGCTGCTTTCGGTACGTGATCCACAAGGATTCGCCGAGCTCCAGGCGTCTTTCATCCAGCCAAATGTGCAAGCCGAACGCCTGGCTGATTACAACCGTCAAGTGCAGGCGCTGATTGTCGATACCCACTCGGAAATCGCCAAGCTGACCTCGCGTCAGGTCGAGGCAGGCACCCAGCAGGTGCGAGAGTTTGTTGACGTGATCAGCAAGAATGCACCGGCTGGCTCCGAGCCTGTCGTGGCTGGGTTCAAATCGTCGCTGGCCAATGCCGGTGCCGTTTTTGAAAGTGCACAGAAAGCGGTAAAACAGGCTGCTGACGTTGCCCAGAGCAACTTTGACGCAGCGACCGCTGCAGTTGGCAAAACCGCTGCTGGTGGCAAGGCTGATAGCAAGTAAGCCTGATCAGGCTGGTTACAGGATGGCGATGGGGGTTACTCCCCATCGCCATTTTTTTTCGGCCCGCCATCGGCACCTGGCTTGCCTGGGGGCACGGCGCCGAACATTCCGAAGAGGTTCTGGGTGTTCAGGTAGAGCGCTTTTGACTGGTCGACATACTGGCGCATCAAATCCTGCATGACCGGTGCCTGCTGGTGCATGAACGCGCTCCAGGTTTCGGAGGACTGAGCGCCGGTCTGGGACTGGATGTCGATGACCGTCTGGATGCTTTTGTCCAGATAGCTGCCAAGGACGCTTTGGTAGGGACCGTAGAACTGGATGATCCCCATCAGCATCTCACTGGAGAAGATCGGCTGACCGCCACTTTCGGCTTCCAGAATGACCTGCAGCAAAATACTCCGGGTCAGGTTCTCGCCAGTCTTGGCGTCGACCACCTCGAACGGAATTCTATCGACGACCAATTGGCGTATATCCGCAAGGGTCAGATGACTGCTGGTGTGCGTGTCATACAGACGGCGATTCGGGTATTTCTTGATCAGACGGGTGGTGTTCCGACTGTTTTCTGTCATGCGGGGCTACTCACAGCGAGCCTGGTTTGCTGGCATCTTAACCTACTCTGGGCACTGCCACTCTTATGTGTCGCCTCACAATCACACTGCGGTGTCGGTCAAACTGCTCTGACAGGCTTCGCCCATTCGTCGGGCATTCGCTTGTCTGAACAACAAGTCCGTTAATGACCGGCTAGTCTCAAAATCCTTGGTGATCGATATTTTTCGGGCAAAGGGCTTGCCGGTGTCGATCCCGTATTTTTGAGAGGGGTGAAGCGATGACTGAACCGTACATCGAAGACGACGGCGCAGAATATCCGATCAACAACTACGTTCAATGCGGCCAGACAGAGTATGTGGCCAGCTTTGGCGAAGATCAGGCCAAGGTCCTCAAGATCAAGACCAAGGCATGCCGAGTGTTGAAGGGAAAATTCCTGCCCAAGCTTACAGAACCGGCCAGCAAGTAAATGACCCGCGAGCCAACCCCGTCATCGAACGGGGTTTTTTGTGCCCGGAATCTGAACGAATATTTAATTTGGAAAGTTTTCACAAACTTTTCACAAGGCCCTACGTAGGCTCAAACCATCCGTTAGACGCAACACCCTGCCCGTTCCCCAGCGGGCTTTTTTTTGCCTGCGATAAAACCTTTTCCAAAAAAGCTGTCCAACCGTCGCGAACAACGAGGTTGAGCGCGCGCATGTCTGGACTTTGTTCCCTCTAAAGCATTCAATCTCGACCCTTTTGAATTTCACCCCCTATTTTTTGAGGTTTTCGTCATGCGTTTCACACTGCCTGCTCTGGTTCTGGGTCTTCTGGTTACTCAAGGTGCAATCGCCGGTGACGGTACAGCCGCCCTTGGTGGTGGCCTGGGTGGTGCGCTGGGTAATGTCGTTGGCCGAAGCATGGGCGGCAGCACCGGTGCCGCGATTGGTGCGGGGGTTGCGGGTGCAGCCGGCAGCGCGGTTGCCGCCAAGAAAGGCCACCGTACCAGTGCCGCCATCGGTGGTGGCGTGGGCGCTGCCGGTGGTTCGGTGATCGGCAACAGCCTGGGCGGCAAGACCGGTTCGACCATCGGCGCAGGCCTGGGTGGCGCCTTGGGCGGCGGCGTAGGCAGCAACCTGGCCAACGGTCACAAGCGTCACTGATACCCCAAGGGTCGTGAACAAAAGCCCGGCTTGATGCCGGGCTTTTGCGTTTTTGAACGTTTATGGAATTAACGGCTCCAATTCACATACCCCCGATAAATAAGAGGCGTGCCATGACCCCGAAAACCCAAGGTAATGAAGTGCAGTACCCGAGTACTCGACGCTTGACGTTACCGGCAATTGTTTTTGGATTGTTGTTTACACCATTCGCACTGGCTGCAGGCGATGGTACCGCAGCCGTTGGCGGCGGTATTGGTGGTGCGCTGGGCAACGTGGTAGGTGGACAAATGGGCGGCAGCACGGGCGCTGCGATTGGTGCCGGCGTCGGTGGCGCCGCCGGTAGCGCGATCGGTGCGCCCAAGGGTAGTCGCACCGAAGCGGCGGTAGGCGGTGGCTTGGGTTCAGCCGGCGGTTCAGTGATCGGCAACAGCCTGGGTGGCAGGACCGGTTCGACCATTGGCGCAGGCCTGGGTGGTGCAGCCGGTGGTGCGGTCGGCAACAACCTGGGAAGCGACGATGGCGACTCCCACTCCGGCGGCGGTCACAAACATAAGCACAAACACAAGAACAAACATCACTGACGGATTCGATCGGCAAAATAACCGATAGTCTCCCTGATCGAACCTGACGATCGACGCTGCCTCCAACGGTCAGGGCCTGCCTTTCAGGTCCGTTGCGAGGTGCTCCATGAACGCAGATCCGAAAGTCGCCGATATCGACGAAACCCCCGAATACCCCCTGCCTTCACCTACCGATTCCCTGAGTCGCGATCAGCGGCCTCCCGATGACGAGCCCGGTGTCGAGCAGGTCCCCAACGATGACCTCAAGCGCACGGATTCTGATGTCGAAGTCGACCCGGACGATCCGGACATCGCCGGTGAGGACGCATCCGGCGAGCCGAGCTGACCGACCTCTGGCGCGAGACCGCCTGTCGAATGAGTGGCAACCCTGCCGATGCACTGCTGCCAGACTCAAGGTATGCAACGGGTAAAAGGAGACGTCCATGATCAGGTCAAGCGTGTTGGCCCTGGCAGTGGCTAGTCTGTTATCGATCGGTTCAGGCGTGGCATTTTCACAATCCTCAGGTAACGACGCGCCCGTCGATAAGGGCGGTATGCCGCCGTCTACTGAAATGAATGCAGGCTCTGGAACTGAGAACGCATTACCGCCTGGCGCCATCAGGAATGGCAATGCAGGCGATGCCAATGGGAGCACCACCCGCCCGGAGACGGGAAGCGGGTCGACCAGCGGTGGCAGTTCGACGGGGAGCGCTTCTGGCAATGGGTCTGGAGGATCAGATAGTGCTGCCAAAAGTAGTGGGACAGGCAAGGCGGGCGGTTAGCCTGGCATAAATCAACAGCGCGTAAAGCTGTCCGGGCCCGGCGATTTGCCGGGCTTTTTGCGTCATGCGCCCGTTGCTCTTGGCCACGGCTGCTCGTTATGCTGCTGAAACCTTTAACCTGTCGAGGACCGGCCGTACCAGAGCCGCCTGGGATGTCATGAAAACGGATCAGATGCGATGAATTCACCGCTCAAGAAGTTCGGCCCGATCAAGGCCGTGATTTTCGATATGGACGGCTTATTGCTGGACACCGAGGGGATTTACACCGAAGTCACGGCCACGATTGCCGCGCGCTATGGCCGAACGTTCGACTGGAGCGTCAAGCAGAACATCATTGGCCGTGGTGCAGGTGACCTGGCGAGTTATGTGGTGCAGGCGCTGGACTTGCCGATCAGCGCCGAAGAGTTCCTGGTGATTCGCGAGCCGCTGATGCGCGAGCGTTTTCCTGCGGCGCAGGCGATGCCGGGAGCACAAGAGCTGGTTCGGCACTTGAAGGCGCACAACATTCCTATTGCGGTGGGAACCAGTTCCTCAAGCCAGTCGTTCGGCCAGAAAACCACCTTGCATCGCGACTGGTTCGCCTTGTTCGACTTCATCGTCACGGCTGATGATCCAGAAGTCGGCGCGGCCAAACCGGCGCCGGATATCTTCCTGACGGCGGCACGACGCCTGGGTATCGAGCCACGCGATTGCCTGGTGTTCGAGGACTCGCCGTTCGGTGTCACGGCGGCCAAGGCGGCGGGGATGACGGCGATTGCGATTCCGGATGCGGCGATGGCCGATGAAAAGTACGCACACGCCGATGGCATTCTTCGAACGCTGAAGGCGTTCGTGCCGAGCGCCTGTGGCTTGCCAGCACTCGATTGGGCCTGATGATCAAAATTTGTAGGAGCGAGCATGCTCGCGATGAGCCTGAGAGCGCCGCTGGGTGTCAGGTTTCCCTCGTCATCGTTGACGACCATCGCGAGCATGCTCGCTCCTACAGGGTCAAGCGCCAAAACCACCGTCGATGGTCAGGCTCGCACCGGTGATGTAGCCCGCTTCGGGACCGACCAGGTAGGCGACGAAACTGGCGATCTCTTCGACTTTGCCGTAGCGCCCCACTGCCATCAGCGGGATCAGGCTGTCGGCGAAGTCGCCGTGGGCAGGGTTCATGTCGGTATCGACCGGGCCCGGTTGCACGTTATTGATGGTGATGCCCTTGGGGCCGAGGTCGCGGGCCAGGCCCTTGGTCAGGCCAACCAGCGCCGATTTGCTCATGGCGTACGGGCCACCACCCGCGAAGGGCATGCGGTCGGCATTGGTGCTGCCGATATTGATGATGCGACCGCCTTCGGTCATGTGCCTGGCGGCAGCCTGGGTGGCAATGAACACGCTGCGTACGTTGATCGCCAGGGTCTGGTCGAAGTCTTCGAGCTTGAAGTCTTCCAGCGGTGCGACGGCCAGCACACCCGCGTTGTTAACCAGGATATCCAGTTGGCCAAACGCTTCTACGGTTGCCGTCACGGCGTTGCGAATGGCCTCGGCGTCAGCGCTGTCAGCCTTGATCGCCAGGGCTTTGCCGCCGCCTTGGGTGATGCTGTTCTGCAGTTCTTCGGCCTTCGCCGTGGAGCTTACGTAGGTAAAGGCGACTGTCGCGCCTTCAGCGGCCAGGCGTTTGACGATGGCAGCGCCGATTCCGCGGGAACCGCCTTGGATCAAAGCCACTTTGCCGCTGAGGTTCTGAGTAGTCATATCGATCTCCAAAGTCCCGAGGCGAGATGTCCCGGTTGATGGAGCCTAGTATCGATTCACGATTACAAGCTGAGTAGACAGCAATTGCGATAGTCTGTGTAAACCATAAGTTTATAATGGCTCCTATGGAAACCTTCAGCAGTATCGAATGCTTCGTGCGCAGTGCCGAGGTGGGCAGCTTTGCCGAAGCCGCGCGACGCTTGAGCCTGACCCCGGCGGCAGTCGGCAAGAGCGTGGCCAAACTGGAAGTGCGGCTGGGGGTACGCTTGTTTCAGCGCAGTACTCGCAGCTTGACGCTGACCGAGGCCGGGCAGCTGTTTCTGAGCGAAGTCAGTGCCAGCCTGCACACGATCCAGAATGCCGTGGCCAATCTGGCCAGCGCCGAGGGGCGTCCCGCGGGCACTTTGAAGGTCAGCATGGGCACCGTCTTCGGGCGTCTATACATCGTGCCGTTGCTCGGGGAGTTTTTGCGGCGTTTTCCAGCGATCAGCCCGGACTGGCATTTCGATAACCGTCAGGTCGACCTGATCGCCCAAGGCTTCGACGCCGCGATTGGTGGCGGGTTCGAGCTGCCCCAAGGGGTGGTGGCGCGCAAGCTGACCCCGGCCCATCGCGTGTTGGTAGCCTCGGCCGGTTACCTGGCGGCGCATGAAGCGATTGTCGAGCCCGATGATCTCAAGCTTCACCACGGCATCCTCATTCGCTCACCGCAGACCGGCCGCGTGCGCTCCTGGCAGTTGACCAGCCGCACCCGACAACACAGCCCGCTGACGCTCAGGGCGCGGATGACCATGAGCGATTCGGAGGCGGCCTGCGCCACGGCGGTCCAGGGTTTGGGCATTGCCCTGGTGAGCATGCCGTTTGCCGTGGGGTATCTGGAGGCGGGGACGCTGGAGCGGGTGCTGCCGGACTGGTATGTCGATGATGGCAATATTTCGATCTATTACGCCGAGCACAAACTGCTGCCGGGCAAGACCCGGGCGTTTGTGGATTTTATTATCGAGCAGTTTGCCGGGCAGGGGTTGGGGCAGCGTTTTAGTGCTATTTGAGTCAGGCTTGAAACCGAGTCGCCCCCATTCGCGAGCGGGCTCGCTCCCACAGGGGAGTTTTGTACGCCGCGGAACCAATGTGGGAGCGAGCCTGCTCGCGAAGAACGATAACGCGGTTTACCTGCCAAATCGCCCCGGCCAGCCAATGATTTTTTTCGGCCGCGGCGTCGCATAGGTCCGCACCTTGGACGTCGACAACCCCAGCCGCACCAGCGATTCGGCGATGGTCACCGCCGCCGTCACACCATCGATTACCGGAACGCCTGTGCGCTGGCGAATCTGCTCGTCCAGCCCGGCCATGCCACCGCAACCCAGGCAAATCACTTCGGCCTTGTCCTGGGTTACTGCCAGTTCAGCCTGATGCACGATGGCCTCCAGTGCGCGTTGCGGCTCGTGTTCCAGTTCCAGCACCGCCAGGCCGCTAGCTCGCACCGAGGCACAACGGTCCCAGAGCCCCGACAGTTTCAGGCGATCTTCGATCAGAGGAACGGTGCGGTCGAGGGTAGTGACGACCGAGTAGGCATGGCCGAGAAACATCGCGGTGCTCGCTGCCGCATCGGTGATGTCCACCACCGGTACGTTGAGCAATTCCTGCAGGCCTTCGCGACCGTGTTCGCCATAGCCTGCTTGAATCACGGCATCGAAGGGCTGGTCGTAGGCCATGACCCGATCCATCACCGCAATGGCGGCCAGGTAGCTTTCGAAGTTGCCTTCGATCGAGTCGGCACCGAAGTAGGGCGTCAGGCCAACGATTTCCGTGCCGGGCGCAGCCACGGCCTGGGCCGAACGGGCAATGGCCTGGGTGATGGATTCGGTGGTGTTGACGTTGACCACGAGAATACGCATGGGGATTCCTTATAGCGGGTGGTTCAGCGGCCCGACGCTGCCGGGCCGCGATGGAGTCAATGGCTGACGTTGTCCACGGCGATGGCTTCACCGCTGACGTCGGCGTAGTGAGGTTGGCGCTTGGCGATGATCAGGTAGAGCATCCCGGCAATCCCGGCCCCAATCAGCCAGGAGAACGGCGACACCAAGTGGAAGCCCGGTACCAGCGCCAGGACGATGGCGATCAGTGCGGCAGGAATGAATGCCGCCACGGCGCGCAGGTTGACCCCGCGGCTGTAGTAATAAGCACCGTTCGGGTCTTCGCTGTACAACTGCGGCACGTTGACCTGGCCTTTTCGTACAAGCCAGTAGTCGACCATGATCACGCCATACAGCGGGCCGAGCAGGGCGCCAAGGCCGGAGAGGAAGTAGACGATCACCAACGGGCTGTTATAGAGGTTCCACGGCAGGATCAGCACGGCGATGGTCGCGCTGATCAGCCCGGCACGACGGAACGTCAGGTATTTGGGCGCCAGGTTGCTGAGGACAAAGGCCGGCGCGACGAAGTTGGCCATGATGTTGACCGCCACGGTGACGATCAGGAACGCCAGGCAGCCCAGGACCAGGAAGAAGGTGTTGGGGATCGAAGCGATGATCTCTGTAGGGCTTTCGATAATGTGGCCATTGATCTGGAATTGCGCGCCGCACAGCAGGACGGTGATGGCAGCGAATACCAGGATGTTCACCGGCAGGCCCCAGAAGTTTCCGACCTTGATGGTCTTGCGGCAGGGCGAAGAGCGGGCGAAGTCGCAGAAATTGAGGATCAGCGTACCGTAGATCGCCAGCCACAATGCACCGCCGGCAAAGATGTTGCGCCACATCTCGCCGCCGCTCAGCGGCTCGCGGATCGACCAGGCGATGGTCGCATTGGCCTGAAAATACATCCAGGCGGCCAGGGCGGCGACGGTCAGCAGGATCACCGGCCCGGCAAAGGCTTCATAGCGCCGCACCATTTCCATGCCGTAGGCAAGGATGCCCAATTGCACCAACCAGATCGCCACGAAACACACCCAGCCCAGGCTGGACAGGCCGAGGATCGAATCGTGGTCGTACTCGGCGAACCCGGGATGGATGGCGGTCAGCAGGACGCGGAACACAACCGAGGCCAGGTACGTCTGGATGCCGAACCAGGCGATGGCGATCACGGCGCGGATCAGGGCAGGAATCTGCGCGCCATGGATGCCGAAACTGATGCGGCTGATGACCGGAAACGGCACACCGGTCTTCTGGCCCATGTAGCCCGACAGGTTCATGAAGCAATACACCAGCGCCGCGCCGATGCCCAGCGACAGGAGAATCTGCCAGCCGCCCAGGCCCAGGGCGTAAAGGCCAATGGCAAACGAGTAGTTGGCGATGTTATGCACATCGTTGGTCCATAACGCGAAGATGCTGTAGCGACCCCAGCGCCGGCCTTCTGCCTTGGTCGGGGCCAGGTCTTTGTTGTGCAGGCGGGGGCTGAGCACGACAGGGGGTTGCAGTGGCTGCCCAAGGTCGGTCTGGGTGACGTGGGAAGAAGGTAGATCCAGCGCAATATCGTTGGTGGAGAGACTTGTACGCATTCCGGCAGGCTCCTGATGTTCGACGCCGCGATGACTGTGCATGAGCGCAAGGCTCGACAAATCTTCGTCGCGGGTAGCGAAAACCATTGGTTATGGGGCATCTGCAGCCTGTACGGGATAGGGCGCTTCAGGCTTGCGGATCTGAGTGTTTTTATGTTTTGAGGTGATTGTATACAAAACATGTATGCACTTAAGCGAGATGCGTGCCAGTCTTGAATCTATGGATTTGGTTGCTCATTTCGTTTTGTTATCAGCGGGTGCTAAACCGCTGAAAAACGGGTGATATAAGTTGACCGATTGCGCAGGTATTTATTTTTTCGGAGGGGGCTACAAAAAGCTGTGGCGAGGGTTGTCAGGCAGGGAAATGTAACTTTTTAGGGCGAAGAAACAAAAAGTGCACACAAAAATGACACCGATGGTGACAGTGGTGTGTACACATTTTCAGGGCTGATGTTGACACCTGTGGGAGCTGGCTTGCCCGCGATTGTCTTCAACGATAACGCAGGGTGCCTGATACACCGCGGCGTTCTCACGTTTTTCGCGAGCGAGCTTGCTCCTACAGGTGGGTATCGCTGTTATGACTTGCTGATGATATTGCCGGCATGCAGCCCGCATTCCTTCTGCGTGGCCTCTTCCCACCACCAGCGACCTTCACGCTCGTGCTGGTTTGGCAGTACCGGGCGGGTGCACGGCTCACAGCCAATGCTGATGAACCCGCGTTCGTGCAGGCTGTTGTACGGCAGTTCCAGCATCCGGATGTAGCCCCAGATTTCCTCGCTGGTCATCTGCGCCAGCGGGTTGAACTTGTACAGGGTGCGTTCCGGGGTAGAGAACGCGGTGTCTATTTCCATCACGGCCACAGCGCTGCGCGTGCCAGGGCTCTGGTCGCGGCGCTGGCCGGTAGCCCAGGCCTTCACGCCAGACAGCTTGCGACGCAGCGGCTCGATCTTGCGGATGCCGCAGCATTCGCCATGGCCGTCCTTGTAGAAACTGAACAGGCCTTTTTCCTTCACGAACGGTTCAAGCTTGGTGTGATCCGGGGACACCAGTTCGATATCGATCTTGTAATGCTCGCGCACCTGATCGATGAAGCGGTAGGTTTCGGGATGCAAGCGGCCAGTGTCGAGGCTGAACACTTTGACGTTCTTGTTCAGCTTCCAGGCCATGTCCACCAGCACCACGTCCTCGGCGCCGCTGAAAGATATCCACAGATCATCGCCGAACTCGGCAAAAGCGAGTTTCAGGATGTCCTGGGCGGATTTGTTGGCATAGGTCGTGGCGAGTTCCACGACGTCGAACGTTGGGCTCATCAGGGCGGCTTCCTACAGGTCGGTGGCGCTGGGCGCTCTATATGGGGCCGATGGTAACAAAAAGCTGCGCTGGCCGGGGCGTCCTCTGCGTTGCGTGGTGGGGGAGTTGTCGCTAGAGTTCGGGCTCGCTCGACTCAATAAACAATACCAATGGGAGTGTCTTGTGGAAATTGCCTGTCTGGATCTTGAAGGTGTGCTGGTCCCGGAAATATGGATCGCCTTCGCCGAAAAAACCGGGATCGAATCCCTCAGGGCCACCACCCGGGACATTCCCGACTATGACGTGCTGATGAAGCAGCGCTTGCGGATTCTCGATGAACACGGCCTGAAACTCGCCGACATCCAGGAGGTGATCGCCACGCTCAAGCCGCTGGACGGTGCCGTCGAGTTCGTCGATTGGCTGCGCGAGCGCTTCCAGGTGGTGATTCTGTCGGACACCTTCTACGAGTTTTCCCAGCCGCTGATGCGTCAGCTCGGCTTCCCGACCTTGCTCTGCCATCGTTTGATTACTGACGATACCGGCCGGGTGACGGGCTATCAGCTGCGTCAGAAAGATCCCAAGCGCCAGTCGGTGCTGTCCTTCAAGAGCCTCTACTACCGGGTGATTGCAGCGGGCGATTCCTACAACGACACCACGATGCTGGGTGAGGCGGACGCCGGGATTCTGTTCCATGCGCCGGACAATGTGATCGCCGAGTTCCCGCAGTTCCCGGCGGTGCATACCTTTGAAGAGCTGAAGCAGGAGTTCATCAAGGCTTCGAATCGTACCTTGAGTTTGTAGTCGTTCTTCAGGACGCCTTCGCGGGCAAGCCCGCTCCCACAGTGTTTTTTCGTCGGTCACAAAATCTGTGAACAACCATTAACCTGTGGGAGCGGGCTTGCCCGCGATGTTTTTAGAGGTTCTGGAGGGTATCGAGCAGCACCTTCACCTTGGTGATCGATTCCTGATACTCGGCCTGCCACTCGGAATCGGCGACGATTCCGCCACCGCCCCAGCAACACACCTGCCCATCCTTGACCAACAGGCTGCGGATGGCGATGGAGCTGTCCATCTCGCCGCGCACGTCCAGATACAGCAATGAACCGCAGTACAGCCCGCGTCGGGTGGGTTCCAGCTCGTCGATGATCTGCATCGAGCGAATTTTCGGCGCACCGGTAATAGAGCCGCCCGGGAAGCTGCCGGCGATCAGGTCCAGCGCATCGCGATCATCTGCCAGTTCGCCGGTCACGCTGCTCACCAGGTGATGCACATTGGGGTAGCTTTCCAGGCTGAACAACTCAGGCACTCGAACCGAACCGGTGCGGCAGGTGCGACCGAGGTCGTTGCGCAACAGGTCGACGATCATCAGGTTCTCCGCACGGTCCTTGGGGCTCGCCAGCAGTTCGGCGGCGTTCGCCGCGTCCTCCGCAGCGCTAAGGCCGCGCGGGCGTGTGCCTTTGATCGGACGGGTCTCAACATGGCGTTCGCTGACTTTGACGAAACGTTCCGGTGACAGGCTCAGCACCGCGCCGCCGTCGGGCAGGCTCTGGAAGCCGGAAAACGGAGTGGGGCAAGCCAGTCGCAACGCGCAATACGCCGTCCATGGATCACCTTGGCAGGGTGCACGGAAACGCTGGGCGAAGTTGACCTGATAGCAATCGCCTGCCTGGATGTATTGCTGGATGCGCTCGATTGCCTGGCGATACTGATCAGCGTTCAGATCGGCATTCATCGGCGCTTGCAGCTTGAACGGCTCGACCGCTTCAGCGGCGGGCTGGCTGAACAGCTGGATCAGGCGTTGGCGCTCGCTGTCGGCCAGCGTTGGGTGAAACACCAATTGGCTGGTGGCCTGGTGGTGATCGCTGATCAGCGCCCAGTCGTACAGGCCGAAGCGCGCATCGGGTAACTGCAGGTCATCCAGAGCCTGGCTCGGCAGGTTTTCCAGGTGGCGGCCGAAGTCGTAGCTCAGGTAACCGATCAAGCCGCCCGCAAACGGCAGTTCATAAGGTGCAGGCAGCGATGCTTCGCCCAAGCGTGTCAGATTGTCCCGAAGGCGTTGCAGGAAATCGCTGCCGCGTTCGTCAGGCGCTACGGCCAGTTGTTCCAGCGGCCAGGCGCTGAGCAAGTCAAAGCGCCCGCGCTCGGCGCTGGGGCGGCCGCTGTCGAGCAGCACGGCACCTGGGGCATGACGAATGGCCGCGAAGTAGTCGGCAGGGTTGGCGCGATAGGGCAGCGGGTGTACGGAGCAGGTCAGCATGGGCGGGTTGGATCAGCCATCGAGGCGGGGTGGCGATTGTAGTCCCCTCGGGGAATTGCTCCTAGAGGGGATTGGCAGATTGGAGGCAGGCATGGCTACTGTGGAATCTGGCAGATTGTATTCGCGAGCAGGCTCGCTCCCACAGGGTTCAGCGCAATACTTGTGGGAGCGAGCCTGCTCGCGAAAGACACACCTGGGTTCTGGATCAACCCTCGACCGGTGGAATATGCCCGAACATCTCCTGCACAAACGCCACTCGCTCTTCGACGGTTTCGCTGACGCCGCGTGCTTTCAAGTCTTCCAGCCGCGCCTCGACCGCATGGGTGCGCAATGTCAGGCCGCAATCATTGGCAATCTGGATATTCAAGCCAGGTCGGGCGTTGAGCTCGAGGATCAGTGGGCCTTTCTCCTGGTCCAGCACCATGTCGACACCGATGTAGCCCAGCCCGCACAGTTCATAGCAACCCGCGGCGAGTTTCATGAAACCGTCCCAGTAGGGTAGTTGCACGCCATCCACCGCGTTGGTGGTGTCCGGGTGTTTGGCGATGATGTTGTTCAGCCAGGTGCCGCGCAGGGTCAGGCCGGTGGCCAGGTCGACACCCACGCCGATGGCGCCCTGGTGCAAGTTGGCCTTGCCGCCGGACTGACGGGTGGGCAAGCGCAGCATGGCCATGACCGGATACCCCATCAACACGATGATGCGGATGTCCGGCACACCTTCATAGCTGATGCTCTTGAAGATCTGGTCCGGGATCACCCGGTATTCGATCAGTGCACGGTCGCGATGCCCGCCCAGGGAATACAGGCCGGTCAGGATGCTGGAAATATGGTGCTCGAGCTCTTCGTGGCCGACGATCTTGCCGGACACCGTGCGATAGCGGCCCTCGAAGCGGTCGGCGATGACAATGATGCCATCGCCGCCGGCACCTTGGGCCGGCTTGATCACGAAATCGGTGTGCCCGTCGATGATCTCGTCGAGCTTGTCGATTTCCTTTTCGGTCGATATCACCCCATACAGTTGCGGCACATGGATGCCGGCGGCGATGGCACGTTCCTTGGTGATGATCTTGTCATCGACGATCGGATACAGGCTGCGCTTGTTGTACTTGAGCACGTAGTCCGCGTTACGCCGATTGATGCCCATGATGCCCCGGGCTTCCAGGGCTTTCCAGGTCTTCCAGAAGCCGAACATCAGGCGTCAGCCTTCTTCAGGAAAGCCTTGAAACGCACCAGCTCGGTCAGGCGGTAGCCGCGATAGCGACCCATGGCCAGCATGAAGCCCACCATGATCAGCAGGATCGCCGGGAAGGTGAACACGAAGTACACCAGCTCCGGAATGGTCATGATCAGGTGCGCCAGCGTCGCGGCGAACAGGGTGCCGATTGCCACTTTCATGGCATGGCTGGCGCCTCGTTCTTCCCAGGTGATCGACAGGCGTTCGATGGTCATGGTCAGGATCACCATCGGGAACAATGCCACCGACAGCCCGCGCTCCAGGCCGAGCTTATGGCTGAACAGGCTGATGGCCGCGATCAACACCACGACGAACGTCAGCACCACCGACAGCCTTGGCAGCATTTGCAGTTTCAGGTGCTCAAGGTAAGAGCGCAGCGACAGCCCCAGCGCCGTGATGATGGTAAACAGCACGATACCGAAGCCGAGCTGGGTCTCGCGGAAGGCCAGGGCGATCAGCACCGGGGTAAAGGTGCCGAGGGTCTGCAGGCCGATCAGGTTGCGCAGGACCAGGATCACCAGCACGCCGATCGGGATCATCACCATGATCATGAAGGTCTGCTGGGTTTGCAGCGGCAAGCCGTACAGTGAGTACTCGAGGAAATTGGCGTCGGTGTTCTCGTCGGTCAGCTTGGCCAGGCGAATGGCGTTCATCTCGCTGTTGTTCATGCTGAAGGTCACAGTGGCCTTCTTGCCGCCATCGACGGTGATCAGGTTTTCGTCGCCGGTCCACCACAGCAGGCGGTCGGTCGGCAGGCCCTGTTCGCCGGTTTCCGGGTTGAAGTACAGCCAGTCGGTGCCATTGAAGCTGCGCAGCCAGAGCTCCGGGGTTTGCGGCTGGTCGGCCACCAGGCGAATGGTGTGGACCTTTTCCACCGGCACGTGGGCGATGGACAGCAGCAGCTCGACGATCTTTGCCTTGTGGGCCGGTGTCGGGTCGCCGGCCAGGAGCATCTTGGCGTTGTCGTCGTTGCTGTTGTTGACCCGCTTGATCGCTTCGCTGATGAAGGTCTCGACATCGGCCGAGTGTTGGCGAATCGGCGCCAGCAGCGCTTCGGCGGCGAGTTTTTCAGGGCCTTCCACGGCAATGCTGTCGCGGAAGGTCGGCCCCTTGATCTTGGCTTTTTCGGCGGTGTAGCGCTTGGTCAACACCAGACGGTAATAAAGGGTCTGGTTGCCTTTGGCCCGGCGCGCCGACCACGTGACCTTGCGGTTGCCGTCGACTCGGTTCACGGCCACGCCGTAATTATTTGAAATAAAGCTTTCGTTGAGACTCACGTAATCGCGGCTCAACGGTGGCACGAACATCTGGATCTTGACTGGGTCCTTGGCACTGGCGACGAACTCGACCTTGGCGTCGATGTTCCACAAGTCGTCGGTGGCGTCTTCCGTCACGGGAATGCCGAGTACGAAGATCTGGTAGGCCGTGACTGAAATGCCCAATACCACCAGGATGGCGATCAACATTTTCAGATGAAGGGTAAGAGAGCGCATTTAAATTACTCGGCGGTATGAGCGTCGGCGGCGCAGGCGGGTTTGCCGGCAGCGTATTTAAGACTGGGGTCGACCAGCGCATCGAAGCGTTTGAGTGCTTCGGAGCCGATCAATAGCGGGTATTGGAACGCGCTACGGTCGGTCAGGTTCACTTCGATGCTACGTAAAGCTGAACCCATGCAGATATCCAGCTCGATCACCGGTCGGGCAGTGTACTTCTTGCCCTCTTCCGGGTCGTAGTCACCGGCCCGGCGTTTGATCTTGCTGACGCGGGCCAGCGGTCGTTCGATCGGGTGCGAATGGGCGGTGTCGATGGCCAGGTAGAAGCGCACCCAGGACTCGCCATTGCGTTTGAAGCGCTTGATGTCGCGGGCGCTCAAGGATGCGGTTTTTGCCCCGGTGTCGAGTTTGGCGGCCACTTCGAGGTCGATGCCGCCCAACGAAGCATATTCATTGAGGCCGTACACGGTCTTGTCCCCGGCAGCAGCGAACCCGGGCAGGCAAAGAAGAAAAAGGAAGATCGGGAAGGGCTTGAGTCTCATAAATCCTGGTGCGCAGCGGTCTGTTCTTTAATTCAAGACCCTGGCATCGCTGCGCAAGCTCCTCGTATGCCTATCAGCTATTTATGACAAGCCGTGCAGATGTCACAAACAAATGCGGGCGGCATTCTAGCACGGCAGGTTGATGGCGCCAGCGCTGGCGGGCGGCTGTGAATCGAGGGCACTGCTTTGTTATGGTGCAGGAGGTTATTAGACGATTGTCGACAATATCTAATTATCCTTTGACTGTGGCGGCAGTTTTGGTTAATTTTTTCCGCACTGGCTTTCAAGGTGTCGACAATATGCTGGATCAACTGGCTCCCCCGCTTACCGTTCAGGATGACTCGGAAACGCTTTCCGAAAACGTCTTCCGACGCATTCAAGCGGCCATCGTCAAGGGTGAGATCGCCCCGGGCAGCAAAATCTCCGAGCCCGAGCTGGCCCGTACCTACGGCATCAGCCGTGGCCCGTTGCGCGAAGCCATCCACCGCCTGGAAGGCCAACGCCTGCTGGTGCGCGTGCCACACGTCGGAGCACGGGTGGTGTCGCTCAACCATGCCGAGCTGGTGGAGCTCTACGAAATCCGCGAATCCCTCGAAGGCATGGCCTGTCGCCTGGCCGCCGAGCGCATGAGCGTCGAGGAAATCGATGAGCTGCGCCGGGTCCTTGAAACCCACGAACGCGATGAGGCCTTCCAGGCTGGCCGCGGCTACTACCAGCAGGAAGGCGATTTCGACTTCCACTACCGGATTATCCAGGGCAGCGGTAACCGCACCCTGACGCAAATGCTCTGCGGCGAGCTGTATCAATTGGTGCGCATGTACCGCATCCAGTTTTCCACCACGCCCAATCGCCCGCACCAGGCCTTTGCCGAGCACCACCGAATTCTCGATGCCATCGCCGACCGTGACGGTGAACTGGCCGAGTTGTTGATGCGCCGTCACATCGGCGCCTCCAAACGCAACATCGCCCGTCATTACCAGGACGGCGCTAACCCGACAGCCAAACGAGGTGAGTCATGAGTTTGAACAAGAGCACTCCAGGCCAGCGTTTCCGCGATGCGGTCGCCAGCGAGCATCCATTGCAAGTGGTCGGCGCCATCAACGCCAACCACGCCCTGCTGGCCAAGCGTGCCGGTTTCAAGGCGATCTACCTGTCGGGTGGCGGGGTGGCTGCTGGCTCCCTTGGCGTGCCGGACCTGGGCATCACCGGCCTGGATGACGTGCTGACCGACGTGCGTCGCATCACCGACGTCTGCGACCTGCCGCTGCTGGTGGATGTGGACACCGGTTTCGGTTCCTCGGCGTTCAACGTCGCCCGTACCGTCAAGTCGATGATCAAGTTCGGCGCGGCGGCGATTCACATCGAAGACCAGGTTGGCGCCAAGCGTTGCGGTCACCGTCCTAATAAGGAAATCGTGACCCAGCAGGAAATGGTCGATCGCATCAAGGCGGCCGTCGATGCCCGTACCGATGACAGCTTCGTGATCATGGCCCGTACCGACGCCCTGGCAGTGGAAGGCCTGGAATCGGCACTGGATCGCGCCGCCGCGTGCATCGAGGCCGGCGCCGACATGGTGTTCCCGGAAGCCATCACCGAACTCGAGATGTACAAACTGTTCGCCAGCCGTGTGAAAGCGCCGATCCTGGCCAACATCACCGAATTCGGCGCGACGCCGCTGTACACCACCGAGCAACTCGCCGCTGCGGACGTGTCGCTGGTGCTGTACCCGCTGTCGGCCTTCCGCGCCATGAACAAGGCTGCGGAAAATGTCTACACCGCGATCCGTCGCGATGGCACGCAGGCGAATGTCATCGACACCATGCAGACCCGCATGGAGCTTTACGATCGCATCGACTACCACACCTTCGAGCAGAAGCTCGATGCGTTGTTCGCCGCGAAAAAATGAAGATCAAAAGATCGCAGCCTTCGGCAGCTCCTACCTCGGCCGTGATCCTCTGTAGGAGCTGTCGAGTGCAACGAGGCTGCGATCTTTTCGGCATCACCCGAATAACCTGATGAAGCACAATTTGCCGATTCCCTAACAAAATTAAAAACTGGAGGCAGAAATGGCCGAAGCAAAAGTACTCAGTGGCGCCGGGCTCCGTGGCCAGGTTGCCGGGCAAACCGCACTGTCCACCGTGGGCCAGTCGGGCGCAGGCCTGACCTATCGTGGCTATGACGTTCGCGAACTGGCGGCTGACGCGCAATTCGAAGAAGTCGCTTACCTGCTGCTGTACGGCGAACTGCCGACCAAGGCGCAACTGGCCGCCTACATCACTAAACTGAGCAAGCTGCGTGACCTGCCGCAAGCGCTCAAGGAAGTGCTGGAACGCATCCCCGCCGACGCCCACCCGATGGACGTGATGCGCACCGGCTGCTCGTTCCTGGGCAACCTGGAGCCAGAGAACGACTTCTCCGAGCAGCACGACAAGACTGACCGCCTGCTGGCGGCATTCCCGGCGATCATGACCTACTGGTATCGCTTCAGCCACGAAGGCAAGCGCATTGAATGCGTTAGCGACGAACCATCCATCGGTGGTCACTTCCTGCACCTGCTGCACGGCAAGAAGCCGAGCGAGCTGCACGTCAAGGTGATGAACGTTTCGCTGATCCTCTACGCGGAGCACGAATTCAACGCCTCGACCTTCACCGCGCGCGTGTGTGCCTCGACCCTGTCCGACCTGTATTCGTGCATCACCGCGGCCATTGGCTCGCTGCGCGGTCCGTTGCATGGTGGCGCCAACGAAGCGGCGATGGAAATGATCGAGCGCTTCAGCTCGCCGGAAGATGCGATCAAGGGCACCCTCGGCATGCTCGAGCGCAAGGACAAGATCATGGGCTTCGGCCACGCGATCTATAAGGACAGCGACCCGCGCAACGAGGTGATCAAGGGCTGGTCGAAAAAACTCGCCGACGAAGTGGGCGATAAAGTGCTGTTCCCGGTCTCCGAAGCCATCGACAAGACCATGTGGGAGCAGAAGAAGCTGTTCCCTAACGCCGACTTCTACCATGCCTCGGCGTACCACTTCATGGGCATCCCGACCAAGTTGTTCACACCGATCTTCGTCTGCTCACGCCTGACCGGCTGGGCGGCCCACGTGTACGAACAGCGTGCCAACAACCGCATTATCCGTCCGAGCGCCGAATACGTCGGCGTTGAACAGCGCAAGTTCGTGCCAATCGAACAACGCTGAATGGTGGAGGCCTGATCACCCGGAACCTGTAGGAGCCGAGCTTGCTCGCGATGACGGACTGACATTCAACAATGATGTCGACTGTTACACCGCTATCGCGAGCAAGCTCGGCTCCTACAGGGATCGGGTTGAATTCGAGCCAAGTACCAGGCCCCACCCTTTGAAACTACCGTGACCGAGTCCTGACCGATGAACACAGAATTCCGTAAATCGCTGCCCGGCAGCCACCTGGATTACTTCGACGTCCGCGCGGCGGTCGAGGCCATCCAGCCCGGCGCCTATGACACCCTGCCGTACACCTCCCGCGTGCTGGCGGAAAACCTGGTGCGTCGCTGTGACCCGGCCACGCTGACCGAATCCCTGAAGCAATTCATCGAGCGCAAGCGCGACCTCGATTTCCCCTGGTTTCCGGCTCGTGTGGTGTGCCACGACATTCTTGGCCAGACCGCGCTGGTCGACCTCGCCGGCCTGCGTGACGCTATCGCTCTGCAAGGCGGCGACCCGGCGCAAGTCAACCCGGTGGTGCCAACCCAACTGATCGTCGACCACTCCCTGGCCGTCGAGCGCGGTGGTTTCGATCCGGAGGCGTTCGAGAAGAACCGCGCCATCGAAGACCGTCGTAACGAAGACCGTTTCCACTTCATCAACTGGACCAAGAAGGCGTTCAAGAACGTCGACGTGATCCCGCCGGGCAACGGCATCATGCACCAGATCAACCTGGAGAAAATGTCTCCGGTGATCCAGGTGCGCGACGGCGTGGCGTTCCCTGATACTTGCGTCGGCACCGACAGCCACACCCCGCACGTCGATGCGCTGGGCGTGATCGCCATCGGTGTCGGTGGCCTGGAAGCGGAAAGCGTAATGCTCGGCCGCGCCTCCTGGATGCGCCTGCCGGAAAGCGTCGGCGTCGAGCTCACCGGCAAACTGCAGCCGGGCATCACCGCCACCGACATGGTGCTGGCGCTGACCGAGTTCCTGCGCAAGCAAAAAGTCGTCGGTGCCTGGCTGGAGTTCTTCGGCGAAGGCGCCGCGGCCCTGACCCTGGGCGACCGCGCGACCATCTCCAACATGGCCCCGGAATACGGTGCCACCGCGGCGATGTTCTACATCGACCAGCAAACCATCGACTACCTCAAGCTCACCGGCCGTGAAGACGATCAGGTGCAGCTGGTCGAGAACTACGCCAAGACCACGGGCCTGTGGGCCGACAGCCTGAAAGGCGCGCAATACGAGCGCGGCCTGACCTTCGACCTGTCCTCGGTGGTGCGCAACATGGCCGGCCCGAGCAACCCGCACGCCCGTGTGGCGGTGTCGGACCTGGCGGCCAAAGGCATTTCCGGTCAGTGGGACGATGTACCCGGCCAAATGCCGGACGGTGCGGTGATCATCGCCGCCATCACCAGCTGCACCAACACCAGCAACCCGCGCAACGTGATCGCTGCCGGCCTGCTGGCGCGCAACGCCAACAAGCTGGGCCTGACCCGCAAGCCATGGGTCAAGTCGTCCCTGGCACCGGGCTCGAAAACCGTCGCCCTGTACCTCGACGAAGCCGGCCTGACCGATGAGCTGGAGCAGCTTGGTTTCGGCGTCGTGGCCTTCGCTTGCACCACCTGCAACGGCATGTCCGGCGCACTGGACCCGGTGATCCAGCAAGAGATCATCGACCGCGACCTGTACGCCACCGCCGTGCTTTCGGGCAACCGCAACTTCGACGGGCGGATTCACCCGTACGCCAAGCAAGCGTTCCTGGCTTCGCCGCCATTGGTGGTCGCTTACGCAATTGCCGGCACCATTCGTTTCGACATCGAAAAAGACGTGCTGGGCGTGGTCGACGGCAAGGAAATCCGCCTGAAGGACATCTGGCCGAGCGACGAAGAAATCGACGCGGTGGTAAAAGCCTCGGTGAAGCCGGAGCAGTTCCGCCAGGTCTACATCCCGATGTTCGCCATCCACGAAGACCCCGGCCCGAAAGTCGCGCCGTTGTACGACTGGCGCGAGATGAGCACCTACATCCGCCGTCCGCCGTACTGGGAAGGCGCACTGGCCGGCGCGCGTCCGCTCAAGGGCATGCGCCCGCTGGCGGTGCTGCCGGACAACATCACCACCGATCACCTGTCGCCGTCGAACGCGATCATGCTCGACAGCGCCGCTGGCGAATACCTGGCGAAAATGGGCCTGCCGGAAGAGGACTTCAACTCCTACGCGACTCATCGGGGCGACCATTTGACGGCGCAGCGCGCGACCTTCGCCAACCCGAAACTGTTCAACGAAATGGTTGTGGAAAACGGCAAGGTCAAGCAGGGCTCCCTGGCCCGTGTCGAGCCGGAAGGCAAAGTGATGCGCATGTGGGAAGCCATTGAGACCTACATGGATCGCAAGCAGCCGCTGATCATCATCGCGGGTGCCGACTACGGTCAGGGTTCATCCCGCGACTGGGCAGCCAAAGGCGTGCGGCTGGCGGGTGTGGAAGCGATCGCGGCCGAAGGTTTCGAACGTATCCACCGCACCAACCTGGTGGGCATGGGCGTGTTGCCACTGGAGTTCAAACCGGGCACCAACCGTCACACCCTGGCCATCGACGGCAGCGAAACCTACGACGTGATCGGCGATCGCACCCCACGTGCCGAGCTGACGCTGGTGCTCCATCGCAAGAACGGCGAGCGCGTCGATGTGCCGGTGACCTGCCGCCTCGACACCGCTGAGGAAGTGTCGATCTACGAGGCCGGTGGAGTGCTGCAACGCTTTGCCCAGGACTTCCTCGAAGAATCGGCGGTTGCCGTTTAACACACGCTGCATGGACACGGGACTTTGAGTCCCGTGTCTGTTTTGAAGGAGCACTCATGTCTCACGCACCGCAAATCAAAATTCCCGCCACCTACATGCGCGGCGGCACCAGCAAAGGCGTGTTCTTCAGCCTCAAGGACCTGCCCGAAGCGGCACAGGTCCCAGGCCCGGCTCGCGATGCATTGCTGCTGCGCGTGATCGGCAGCCCCGATCCATACGACAAGCAAATCGACGGCATGGGCGGCGCGACGTCCAGTACCAGCAAAACCGTGATCCTGTCGAAAAGCACCAAGGCCGATCACGACGTCGACTACCTGTTCGGCCAAGTGTCGATCGACAAGCCATTCGTCGACTGGAGTGGCAATTGCGGCAACCTGACCGCTGCAGTCGGCTCGTTCGCCATCAGCAATGGCCTGGTGGACGCCAGCCGCATCCCGCACAACGGCATCGCCGTGGTACGCGTATGGCAAGCCAACATCGGCAAGACCATCATCGCCCACGTGCCGATCACCAACGGTGAAGTGCAGGAAACCGGCGATTTCGAACTCGACGGCGTGACCTTCCCGGCGGCGGAAGTGCAGGTCGAATTCCTCGATCCGGCAGCAGAGGAAGAGGGCGGTGGGGGTTCGATGTTCCCTACCGGCAACCTGGTGGATGACCTGGAAGTGCCTGGCGTCGGGACCTTGAAGGCAACCCTGATCAACGCGGGCATCCCGACCATTTTCGTCAATGCCGAAGACATCGGCTACAAGGGCACCGAGTTGCAGGGCGCGATCAACGGTGATCCAAAAGCATTGCTGATGTTCGAAACCATTCGTGCCTACGGCGCACTGCGCATGGGCCTGATCTCCAACATCGACGAAGCGGCCAAGCGCCAGCACACGCCGAAGGTGGCGTTCGTCGCCAAGCCTGCGGACTACGTGTCGTCGAGCGGCAAAGTGGTTGCGGCGGGCGATGTCGACCTGCTGGTGCGCGCGCTGTCCATGGGCAAGTTACACCACGCGATGATGGGCACGGCGGCAGTCGCCATCGGCACGGCGGCAGCGATTTCCGGGACGCTGGTGAACCTACCGGCAGGCGATGTAGAACGCAATGCGGTGCGCTTCGGTCACCCTTCAGGCACCTTGCGCGTCGGCGCCGAGGCCAGCCAGGTGAACGGTGAGTGGACCGTGAAAAAGGCCATCATGAGCCGCAGTGCGCGGGTGTTGATGGAAGGTTTTGTCCGCGTGCCAGGCGACTCGTTCTAACTCACACAACCCCCTGTAGGAGCTGCCGCAGGCTGCGATCTTTTGATCTTGATCTTAAAAAGCAAGATCAAAAGATCGCAGCCTGCGGCAGCTTGTACAGGGGATCGCATTTCCATAATAAGACTGAGATTGCCCTGAACCGAGGTCCCATCAACGAACCACCGCCGAGTGAATCGAACATGAGCGCCAACGTCGACCTCAACAACCGTCCCGACTACGACCAGGTCCTGCAGGACATTGCCGATTACGTCCTCAACTACAAAATCGAATCCGAAGAGGCGCTGGATACCGCGCGCAACTGCCTGATCGATACCTTGGGCTGCGGCTTGCTGGCCCTGCGTTTTCCCGAATGCACCAAGCACTTGGGGCCCTTGGTCGAAGGCACCTTCGTGCCGTTCGGCGCCCGCGTACCAGGCACCAGCTATCGACTTGATCCGGTCAAGGCCGCGTGGGACATCGGCTGCATCGTGCGCTGGCTCGACTACAACGACACCTGGCTCGCCGCTGAATGGGGCCATCCGTCGGATAACCTCGGCGGGATTCTCGCGGTGGCCGACCACCTGTCGCAAAAGCGCCTGGCCAATGGCGAGTCACCGCTGACCGTTCGTACGGTGCTCGAAGCAATGATCATGGCCCATGAGATTCAGGGCGTGATCGCCCTGGAAAACTCGTTCAACCGCGTGGGCCTCGATCACGTCATCCTGGTGAAAGTCGCTTCGACCGCGGTCACCGCCAAACTCATGGGCGCCAATCGCGGGCAATTGCTCTCAGCGTTGTCCCATGCGTTCGCCGATGGCCAGGCATTGCGCACCTACCGCCATGCACCGAATGCCGGCTCGCGCAAATCCTGGGCAGCGGGCGATGCAACCAGTCGTGGAGTGCGCCTGGCGGACATTGCCATGCGTGGCGAGATGGGCATCCCCGGTGTGTTGAGTGCCAACCAGTGGGGCTTTTACGACGTACTGTTCAGCCACACCAACAACGACCTGGCGCTCAAGCCTGACGACAAGCGCCAGTTCAGCTTCTCGCGGCCTTACGGCAGTTATGTGATGGAGAACGTGCTGTTCAAGATCAGTTTTCCCGCCGAGTTCCACGCGCAAACCGCCTGTGAAGCCGCGGTAATCCTGCACCCCCAAGTGCGTAATCGCCTGCATGACATCGACCGGATCGTCATCACCACCCAGCAATCGGCGATTCGCATTATTTCCAAGGTCGGTCCGCTGGCAAATGCCGCCGACCGCGATCACTGCATCCAGTACATGACCGCGGTGCCACTGGCCTTTGGCAACCTGGTGGCCGAGTATTACGAAGATGATTTCCACAAGGCGCATCCCATCATCGATGTACTGCGCGACAAGATGGTCATTGTCGAAAACCCGGACTACACCCGTGAATACCTGGAAGCCGACAAGCGGTCGATTGCCAATGCCGTGCAGGTGTTTTTCAAGGATGGGTCCAGCACCGGGAATGTGGTGGTGGAGTACCCGATAGGCCATCGTCGGCGCCGTGCCGAGGGCATTCCGTTGTTGGAGGACAAGTTCAAGGCGAACCTGCTGACACGCTTTACCGCGCAGCGTAGCGAGGAGATTTGCGAGCTGTGCAAGGATCAGCAAAAGCTTGAGGCAACACCGGTAAACCGGTTTGTAGACATGTTTGTTATCTAGGAGACCGCGTTATCGTTCCTTCGCGAGCAGGCTCGCTCCCACATGGGATTCGTGTCGTTCACAAATGCGGTGTTCAACGAGATCTACTGTGGGAGCGAGCCTGCTCGCGAAGACGTCCGAATAGGCGCTACAGGTTATTTGAACCGCCGCTCGACACCTTTCTCCACCAGGATTTTCGCGGAAATTTCTTCCACCGAAAAATGCGTGGAGTTGATATTGGGAATGTTCTCGCGGCGAAACAGGTTTTCCACCTCGCGCACTTCGAATTCGCACTGGGCGTAGCTCGAATAGCGGCTGTTGGGCTTGCGTTCGTTGCGGATGGCGGTGAGGCGGTCTGGGTCGATGGTCAGGCCGAACAGCTTGTGCTGGTGGGCACGTAGCGCGCTAGGCAGTTGCAGGCGTTCCATGTCGTCTTCGGTCAGCGGGTAGTTGGCCGCGCGGATACCGAATTGCATGGCCATGTACAGACACGTCGGCGTCTTACCACAACGCGACACGCCCACTAGTATCAGGTCGGCCTTGTCGTAATAGTGCGTGCGGGCACCGTCGTCGTTGTCGAGGGCGAAGTTCACCGCCTCGATGCGCTCCATGTAATTGGTGTTGGCACCGATGGAGTGGGATTTGCCCACGGTATAGGAAGAATGCTCAGTCAGTTCCTGTTCAAGCGGCGCCAGGAAAGTCGAGAAAATATCGATCATGAAACCATTGGAAGTTGCGAGGATCTCACGAATGTCCTGATTGACGATGGTGTCGAAGATAATCGGACGGAAGCCGTCGGTTTCGGCGGCTTTGTTGATTTGTTGTACCATGGCCCGTGCTTTTTCCACGCTGTCGATGTATGGCCGCGTGAATTTGCTGAAGGTAATGTTTTCGAACTGCGCCAGGAGGCTTTGACCCAGGGTTTCGGCGGTAATGCCGGTGCCATCGGAGATAAAGAAAGCAGATCGTTTCATTTGCACCTTGGGCCTTAAGCTAATGAGCATTCTTGGATATGATAGGCGCGATTTGCCGGCCGCCAATGGCCCGCATTCTCACTTATTTTCCAGGTCCAGGCCATACAGCTGGCAAATGCTCCCCCGAGCAGCCGGCTTCTGAGCTTTTCCAACACAGTTAGTGGAGAGATCACCTTGGTAGAGTACGTAGTTTCCCTCGATAAGCTCGGCAAACACGATGTTGAGCATGTGGGGGGCAAGAACGCATCCCTGGGCGAGATGATCAGCAATCTTGCGGGTGCCGGTGTATCGGTACCCGGTGGCTTCGCCACGACCGCTCAGGCATATCGTGATTTCCTGGAACTGAGCGGCCTGAACCAGCAGATTCATGACGCCCTGGATGCCCTGGACGTCGACGACGTGAATGCCCTGGCCAAGACCGGCGCCCAGATCCGCCTATGGATCATGGAAGCCGAGTTCCCGGAAAAACTGAACACCGAAATCCGCACCGCGTTTGCCGCGCTGTCCGCAGGCAACCCTGACGTGGCCGTGGCCGTGCGCTCTTCCGCTACCGCCGAAGACTTGCCCGATGCGTCCTTCGCCGGTCAGCAGGAAACCTTCCTGAACATCCGCGGTGTCGAAAACGTCATTCGTGCCGCCAAGGAAGTGTTCGCCTCCCTTTTCAACGATCGCGCGATTTCCTATCGCGTGCACCAGGGCTTCGACCACAAGTTGGTAGCCCTGTCGGCCGGCGTACAGCGCATGGTCCGCTCCGAAACCGGCACCGCCGGCGTGATGTTCACCCTCGATACCGAATCGGGCTTCCGTGACGTGGTGTTCATCACCGGCGCCTACGGCCTGGGTGAAACCGTCGTACAAGGCGCGGTGAACCCGGATGAGTTCTACGTACACAAAGGCACCCTGGCCGCCGGTCGCCCGGCGATCCTGCGCCGCAACCTGGGCAGCAAGGCCATCAAGATGATCTACGGCGACGAGGCCAAGGCCGGTCGTTCGGTCAAGACTGTCGATGTCGACAAGGCTGAACGTGCGCGTTTCTGCCTGACCGATGCCGAAGTCAGCGAGCTGGCCAAGCAGGCGATGATCATCGAGAAGCACTACCAGTGCCCGATGGACATCGAGTGGGCCAAGGACGGTGACGACGGCAAGCTGTACATCGTGCAGGCCCGTCCGGAAACCGTGAAGAGCCGTACCCAGGCCAACGTCATGGAACGTTACCTGTTGAAGGAAACCGGCACCGTGCTGGTCGAAGGCCGTGCCATTGGCCAGCGCATTGGCGCCGGCAAGGTCCGCATCATCAAGGACGTGTCCGAGATGGACAAGGTCCAGCCAGGCGACGTGCTGGTATCGGACATGACCGACCCGGACTGGGAACCGGTCATGAAGCGCGCCAGCGCCATCGTCACCAACCGTGGCGGTCGTACCTGCCACGCGGCGATCATTGCCCGTGAGCTGGGTATCCCGGCCGTGGTCGGTTGCGGCAACGCTACCCAGCTGTTGAAAGACGGCCAGGGCGTGACCGTTTCCTGCGCTGAAGGCGACACCGGTTTCATCTTCGAAGGCGAACTGGGCTTCGACATCAAGAAGAACTCCGTGGACGCCATGCCGGATCTGCCGTTCAAGATCATGATGAACGTCGGCAACCCGGACCGCGCCTTCGACTTCGCACAGCTGCCGAACGCCGGTGTGGGCCTGGCCCGCCTGGAGTTCATCATCAACCGCATGATCGGCGTGCACCCTAAAGCGCTGCTGAACTACGACGGCCTGCCGCAAGACATCAAGGAAAGCGTCGACAAGCGCATTGCTGGCTACGACGACCCGGTCGGCTTCTACGTCGAGAAACTGGTCGAAGGCATCAGCACCCTGGCAGCGGCGTTCTGGCCGAAAAAGGTCATCGTGCGTCTGTCGGACTTCAAGTCCAACGAATACGCCAACCTGATCGGCGGCAAGCTCTACGAGCCGGAAGAAGAGAACCCGATGCTGGGCTTCCGCGGCGCCTCGCGTTACATCAGCGAATCGTTCCGTGACTGCTTCGAACTCGAATGTCGCGCCCTCAAGCGCGTGCGCAACGAGATGGGCCTGACCAACGTCGAAATCATGGTGCCGTTCGTCCGTACCCTGGGCGAAGCGAGCCAAGTGGTGGATCTGCTGGCCGAAAACGGCCTGGCCCGTGGCGACAACGGCTTGCGCGTCATCATGATGTGCGAACTGCCGTCCAACGCGATCCTGGCGGAAGAGTTCCTCGAATTCTTCGACGGTTTCTCCATTGGTTCCAACGACCTGACCCAGCTCACCCTGGGCCTGGACCGTGACTCCGGGATCATCGCGCACCTGTTCGACGAGCGTAACCCGGCAGTCAAGAAGTTGCTGGCCAACGCCATTGCCGCCTGCAACAAGGCCGGCAAGTACATCGGTATTTGCGGTCAGGGCCCTTCGGATCACCCGGACCTGGCCAAGTGGCTGATGGAGCAGGGCATCGAAAGCGTTTCGCTGAACCCTGATTCCGTGCTGGAAACCTGGTTCTTCCTGGCGGAAGGTCAAGCGCAGGCTTGATGGTGTGTGAACGGCTCGCTCACGTGCCTTTGTAGGGGCGAGCATGCTCGCGATGGACGTCAACGATAACGCGTTTGTCATGGATGAACGTGGTGTCTTGACGTTTTTCGCGAGCATGCTCGCTCCTACAGGGGTGGGGCGGAGCCTTTGAGATTCAAGTAGGGCGGGCTCCTCTGGAAGCCGCCCTTTTTTGTGCAAGAGATTATGCAAAGCAGCAGCAACCTGTTTCCTGTCGCCCTGATCAGCGCCGAGCGCCGCGGTGATCTGAGCGAAGATGTCTACCGCTTGAAACCCGGTAACAGCCCGGACGGCACCGTAGAACTGGCGGTGACGCGCCTCGGCATGGCCGATGAACCGGCATCCCGTGGCGTGCCGGTGATCTTGTTGCACGGCAGTTTTTCCAATCGACGTTTTTGGTTCTCCCCCAAGGGGCTGGGCCTGGGTGCCTATCTGGCGCGCCTGGGGTTCGATGTCTGGATTGCGGAAATGCGCGGTCACGGCCTCTCCCGGCGCAACCAGAGCTATCGCAAGAACCGAGTTGCCGACTATGCACGATACGACCTGCCAGCCATCGGCGCCTTCGTACGCGAGCAAAGCGGCCAGGTTCCGCACTGGATCGGCCATTCACTGGGCGGCATCACCCTGGCGGCCGCACTGGGTGGCCAATACATTGGGGAACCCGTGGTGGCGTCCGCGGCGCTTTTTGGCACGCAAGTCAGTCGCACTTACTGGCCGCTGAAGATTCCACCGGTGGAATGGAGCGGTCGTTTCATCCTCAAGCGCTTTGCCCAGCTCTCCGGTTCACGGCTCAAGCGTGGCCCAGAGGACGAGCCGATTGGCCTGGCCTTGGAAAGCATGCGCTGGTACGGTCTGTTCGGGCGCTTTGGCGATGCCGACAAAGACTGGTGGGCGGGCCTGGCCGAGGTCAGGATGCCGGTGCTGGCGGTGAGCGCCGCGGGCGATCATCAGGACCCTGCCTGGGCTTGTCGCAAGCTGTTCGATCAGTTGGGTTGCGAGCACAAACAATTCATTAACCTGGGGCGCGAGCAGGGTTTTGCCGATAATTTCGGTCATGTCGAAATGTTGGTCAGCAAAGCCGCCCAGGCTGAAGTCTGGCCGTTAGTCGCTCGCTGGCTGTCAGATCAGCAGACGCCGTTGCTCGGTGATCAAGCGGATTTGGCCGCGGCGATCTAAGCTGGACGCTCTATCAAGGGCATTTCGCTCTGGTCGGGTTGCAGTTAAGATATGACGCATTGAGCTGTTCTGGTCATTTTCTGTGACTAAATCAGTAGTGATGTTCGTGCTTTCTTCCTAATTACAGGAGTTTCTCGATGAACCATTACCTCACCCCTGACCTGTGCGACGCCTACCCGGATTTGGTGCAGGTGCTGGAACCGATGTTCAGCAATTTCGGTGGCCGGGATTCCTTCGGCGGCGAGATCGTGACCATCAAGTGCTTCGAAGACAACTCGCTGGTAAAGGAGCAAGCCGAGCTCAAGGGTAATGGCAAAGTGTTGGTGGTCGATGGTGGTGGCTCCCTGCGTCGCGCTTTGCTGGGCGATATGATCGCCGAGAAAGCCGCGAAGAACGGCTGGGAAGGGATGGTGATCTACGGTTGCATCCGTGACGTCGACGTCATCGCGCAAACCGACCTGGGGGTCCAGGCGTTGGCCAGCCACCCGATGAAAACCGACAAGCGTGGTATTGGCGACCTGAATGTTGCCGTGACCTTCGCCGGCGTGACCTTTCATCCCGGTCATTACCTCTATGCGGACAACAACGGCGTGATCATCTCGCCGAGCCCGCTTGCGATGCCTGAGTAAGTCCTGGCCGATTTTTTTGAAGAATGGAATGCGGATGTTCGAGGAAGAAAACGCGCAGTGGGGGCTGGTACATGCCCTGGTGCTGGATGGTAAAGGCGGTGCGCGTTCGATAGCCCGGACAGAACTCGACGAATTGCAGCTGCAGGCTCATGAAAGCCTGTGGCTGCATTGGGATCGCAGTCACCCGCAAACCCAGACCTGGCTGCGCAAGTCCAGCGGCCTGAGTGAGTTCAGCTGCGATCTCTTGCTGGAAGAAAATACCCGCCCGCGTCTCCTGCAGCTTTCGGACAGCGAACTGCTGCTATTTTTGCGTGGCGTAAACCTTAATCCGGGCGCCGAGCCTGAAGACATGGTGTCGGTACGCATCTTCGGTTCTGCCCAGCGAGTCATCTCCCTGCGTCTGCGTCCGCTGCGTGCCACTGAAGATTTGCTGGTGCAACTGGAAGCAGGCAAGGGGCCGAAAACCGCCTCCGAACTCATTCTCTACATGGCTCAGTACCTCACCAACAAGGTGCAGGATCTGGTCAGTTGCCTGTCGGAAGTGGTCGATGAGGAAGAAGAAAAGCTGGATTCCGACGAGCGGTATACTCCTGAGCACGGTGCTGTTTTGCAGATCCGGCGCCGGGCTGCTGCGTTGAAGCGATTCCTCGCTCCGCAGCGGGACATTTTTGGTCAACTGACGCGCATCAAATTGCCCTGGTTCGTCGAGGACGATGGCGATTACTGGAACGAATTGAACAACAGCCTGACCCGCTATCTGGAGGAGCTGGAATTAACCAGAGAGCGCGTGGGGCTGGTCCTGGAGACTGAAGACCGGCGATTGAGCGTGCGCATGAACCGCACCATGTATCGCTTTGGCATCATCACCGGGATTTTTTTGCCGATGAGTTTTCTGACCGGTCTTTTGGGAATCAACGTCGGGGGCATTCCATTTTCAGAAAGCCCCTATGGCTTCCTCGTCGCCTGCCTGCTGATGATCTCGGTGGCGCTCGGGCAGTGGTGGTTATTCCGACGTTTGCGCTGGGTTTGAACGTGCGCCATGTGACCCGGGCAAATTTGACCGCGTCTTTCACAGACATCACGAGAGGTGCGTATGCACGATCCGTTTGAACAGTCTTTGCGCGACATGCTCAAGGCATCACCGTCCACCCGGGACGACGATGCATGCCTGGGGCGTGTCCTGAAAACCGCCAATCGCCAGGTTGGCGCAGGTGATTTGTTCAGCCTGCTGGGCCGCTGGTTGCCCGCCCTGATGATCGCCCTCAATAATGGCTCGGCCCATGTCGCGCCGGTCTCCCGTCTTCGTAAACCTACCGCTCGCACTGCTGATAAGGCTGATTGAATATGGAACTTGATCTCTGGACACAGAGCCTCGTCACTGCAATGACTGCGTTATGGACCAAGGTTGCGAACTTCATCCCGAACCTGTTCGGCGCACTGGTCGTGCTCCTGCTCGGTTTTGTCGTGGCCAAGCTGTTGGACACCTTGCTGTCCAAATTGCTCGCCAAACTCGGCCTGGATCGCCTGATGGGCGGTACCGGCCTGACGAAATTGTTGTCCCGTGCCGGCCTTCAAGTACCTATCTCAACGCTGATCGGTAAAATCGTCTATTGGTTCGTTCTGCTGATTTTTTTGGTTTCTGCCGCAGAATCACTTGGACTTGAACGAGTTTCAGCTACGCTGGATATGCTTGCGCTATATTTGCCGAAGGTATTCGGTGCGGCGCTGGTGCTGTTGGTGGGTGTCTTGCTGGCGCAATTGGCCAATGGGCTGGTGCGCGGAGCGGCAGAAGGCGTAGGCCTGGACTACGCTTCGGGACTTGGGAGAATTGCCCAGGGCCTGGTGATCATCATCAGTATCTCGGTCGCGATCAGTCAGTTGGAGGTCAAGACTGACCTGCTTAACCACGTGATCGTGATCGTTTTGATTACCGTTGGTCTGGCGGTTGCGCTGGCCATGGGGTTGGGAAGCCGGGAAATTGCCGGTCAGATTCTTGCGGGAATCTATGTGCGTGAGTTGTACCAGGTTGGGCAACAAGTGCGTGTTGGAGAGGTCGAAGGGCAGATCGAAGAGATCGGCACGGTTAAAACTACATTGCTGACGGATGAGGGTGAGCTAGTCTCTCTTTCCAATCGGATCCTCCTCGAGCAGCATGTGAGTAGCCGCTAACCCGGCAAACCCTGCTAATGTATGCCGCCGCGAAATGCCGCCTGATGCTGGCTGCGGCGGACATTGACCTGACTGTCGGCACGACTTGTTTTGAATAAAGCCCAATCGTTATCCATGCGCTACGACCCCCGCGAGCTCTCTGATGAGGAGTTGGTCGCGCGCTCGCATACCGAGCTGTTTCACGTGACGCGCGCATATGAAGAACTGATGCGGCGTTACCAACGAACATTATTTAATGTCTGTGCAAGGTATCTCGGGAACGATCGCGACGCTGACGATGTCTGTCAGGAAGTCATGTTGAAGGTGCTGTACGGCCTGAAGAACTTCGAGGGCAAATCGAAGTTCAAGACATGGCTATATAGCATCACGTACAACGAGTGCATTACGCAGTATCGGAAAGAAAGGCGAAAGCGTCGCTTGATGGACGCCTTGAGTCTTGACCCCCTCGAGGAAGCGTCCGAAGAAAAGGCGCCGAAACCCGAGGAAAAGGGTGGACTTGATCGCTGGTTAGTGTATGTGAACCCGATTGACCGAGAAATTCTGGTGCTACGATTTGTCGCAGAGCTGGAGTTTCAGGAGATCGCAGACATCATGCACATGGGCTTGAGCGCTACAAAAATGCGGTACAAACGCGCTCTAGATAAATTGCGTGAGAAATTTGCGGGCATTGCTGAAACTTAGTTCGGCGCAAATATCTCTTACGTGTAGGCAAGTTCTGATAGACTTGCCGCCGAGTTGTCCCCCGGTTTGCGGGACTGCTTCACAATCACCAGATGGGGATTTAACGGATGAAACTGAAAAACACCTTGGGCTTGGCCATTGGTTCTCTTATTGCCGCCACTTCGATCGGCGCTCTGGCACAGGGCCAAGGCGCAGTTGAAATCGAAGGCTTCGCCAAGAAAGAGTACTTTGACAGCACCCGTAACTTCAAAAACGACGGTAACCTGTTCGGTGGCTCTGTTGGTTACTTCCTGACCGACGACGTTGAGCTGCGTCTGGCTTACGACGAAGTTCACAACGTACGTTCCGACTCTGGCCAGAACATCAAGGGCGCGAACACCGCTCTGGACGCTCTGTACCACTTCAACAACCCAGGCGACATGCTGCGTCCTTACGTCTCGGCCGGTTTCTCCGACCAGAGCATCGACCAGAACGGTTCGAACGGTCGTGACCGTTCCACCTTCGCCAACGTTGGCGGCGGCGCCAAGCTGTACTTCACCGACAACTTCTACGCCCGTGCTGGCGTTGAAGCTCAATACAACATCGACCAGGGCAACACCGAGTGGGCTCCTAGCGTCGGTATCGGTGTGAACTTCGGTGGCGGCTCCAAGCCGGCTCCTGCTCCAGTTCCAGCACCAGAAGTCTGCTCCGACAGCGACAACGATGGCGTTTGCGACAACGTAGACAAGTGCCCGGACACCCCAGCCAACGTAACTGTTGACGCTGATGGCTGCCCAGCAGTTGCTGAAGTTGTTCGTGTAGAGCTGGACGTGAAATTCGACTTCGACAAGTCGGTAGTCAAGCCTAACAGCTACGGCGACATCAAGAACCTGGCTGACTTCATGAAGCAGTACCCATCCACCAGCACCACTGTTGAAGGTCACACTGACTCCGTCGGTCCTGACGCTTACAACCAGAAACTGTCCGAGCGTCGTGCAAACGCCGTTAAGCAAGTTCTGACCAACCAGTACGGTGTTGAATCGTCCCGCGTTCAGTTTGTTGGCTACGGCGAATCCCGCCCAGTTGCCGACAACGCTACTGAAGCTGGCCGTGCTGTAAACCGTCGCGTAGAAGCGCAGGTTGAAGCTCAAGCTAAGTAATTAGCCCACAGCTACGAGAAAAGCCCGGCTCATGCCGGGCTTTTCTTTGTCTGCGATTTGAGATTTGTGTGGTGACTTGAAAAGATCGCAGCCTGCGGCAGCTCCTACATTGGTACTGCGCAAATCCCTGTAGGAGCTGCCGCAGGCTGCGATCTTTTGATCTTCTCGCCAACCGCCACTGCACCGATGACCAATATCGCCGGGCTTTTCAGCTCAAAAGCGTAGGCATCTTCCTCCATAGCCGTCAGATCGCTCCGACATTCTCGCTGTTGCGGTAATGAAGCGTTTTCGATCATCGCCACCGGCGTATCCTCCGCCATCCCCCCGGCCAACAACTGCTCGCGGATTTCGCTGAGCTTGGCCACCCCCATGTAGATCACCAGGGTCGTACCGCCTTGGGCCAATGCCTGCCAATTCAGGCTGCTGTCGTCCTGGGTATGGGCGGTGACCAGTGTCACGCCGCGCGCCACACCGCGCAGGGTCAGCGGTATATCGCATTGCGTGGCACCCGCGAGCCCGGCAGTGATGCCATTCACCAGTTCGACCTCAACCCCGCGCTCGCGCAACCACTGGGCCTCTTCGCCTCCGCGCCCGAAAATGCACGGGTCACCCCCTTTAAGCCGCACCACGCATTTGCCCTGCCGGGCATAACGCAGCATCAGGCGATGGATGAACGCTTGTGGCGTGGAGCGGCAACCGCCGCGTTTGCCCACCGCCACGATCCGCGCGGCAGGGCAATGTTCGAGTATCGCGCCGTTGACCAGGTCATCGATCAGCACCACGTCCGCTTCTTTCAATGCGCGCACCGCCTTGAGGGTCAGCAATTCAGGATCACCGGGACCCGCACCCACCAGCCAGACTTTTGCGTTCATAGTGTTGTTCCTCACGAAATGACGATGATCGGTTTCAAGGGCAATGCAGGTCAGCCATGGAACATCAGGAACAGCAGCGCCAGGTTCGCCAGCAGCGACATCAGGGCCAATGTTCGCCACACCTTCAGCGGTTCGCGCTCCAGCAAAGGCCTGGGACGTACGCTTAAACTGCGTCGCTCCCCCTGTTCCAGCAGGCGCAACCATTCCTCGGCGGTTTCAAAGCGCTCAGCCGGGTCTGCGGCAACCGCACGTTCCAGACTTTGCGCCAGCCATTCGGGCAGGTCAGGGCGGTAGCGACTGGCACTGACCGGAACGCCGAACCGGGGGCGCTGGAAGGCTTCGATTTCGCCGTAGGGAAAATGCCCGGTGAGCAGAAAGTACAAGGTCACCCCCACCGCATACAGGTCCTGCTGCGGCGTCGGTGACTCCCCACGGAAGGCTTCCGGGGCGATATAGCTTGGAGTTCCAGGCAGGGTACTGGGCTGATCTTCAGACAGGCCGGGGCAGTAGGCGAGGCCGAAGTCCAGCAGACGCAACTCGCCGTCGTCCCCTGACAGCAGGTTCTGCGGCTTGATATCGCGATGCAGGATCTGCCGTCGATGGAGCATGCCGACCGCTCGCAGCAGGCGTTCAGCCACGTCCTGCCATTGGGCCAGGGGCATGGGTCCGATCTGTTCATGCACTTGAGCAAGGGTCGAGCCCGAATATTCGCGCATCACGTAGTACAGATGCTGACGCTGGCTGGCCGCATGCACTTCAGGAAAGTGCCGCCCGGCTACGCGCTTGAGGAACCATTCTTCGGACAGCAACGCTTGCCCGGCCTGATGATCGTCATGCAGGCGAGGGGGCAGGGTTTTCAGCAACCAGGGCTGCTGCTGGCTGTCGCGTACCCGATAGAGCAACGACTGCTGGCTCTGGCTGAGAATCCCTTCAATCTGCCAGCCCTCGAAAACCTGGCCCGGTTTCAGCGCCGGGGGCAGTGGCCATTGCTGCAGATGGATCAATGCATCGCCGATATTGGATTCACCCAGGGCATCGACCCGCACCAGCAGTGCGCTGGCGTTATCCTGGCTGCCCGCCAGGTGTGCGGCGTTGACCAGGGTTTGCGCGGCGCTGTCCAGGTCCGGCTGGTCACGCAGGATCGCCGCGATGGCGGTGTCGCCCAGGACCGCCCAGACCCCGTCGCTGAGCAGCACAAAGCTTTCGTCGATACGCAGTTCGCCATCGAGAAAGTCCAGTACCAGGTGTTGATCCAGGCCCAGTGCACGCTTGAGTACATGCTGCATGCCCGGTTGGTCCCAGACGTGATCTTCGCTGACCCGCTGCAACTGCTCGGCGTGCCAGCGATACACCCGGCAATCGCCGACATGGGCCAAGGTAAAACGCCGACCGCGCAGGACCAGGGCGCTGACGGTGGTCAGCAGCGGCTGGCCTGCGCCGTTGGCTTGCAGCCAGCGGTTTTGCGCCAGCAGCAAGCGATCCAGCGCCTGGGCAACCCCCCAGGTTTCCGGCGTGGCGTAGTAGTCCAGCGCCAGGGCCTGCAATGTCGAGCGAGCCGCCAGGCCACCGTCGGCGCACTGGCTGACGCCATCGGCGATGGCGAACAGGTAGCCCTTGCTGGCTGCCAGCGCCGGGGCCGGCGTGACGAGGCGCAAGGCGTCCTGATTCTCATCGCGCGGGCCGATGGCGCTGGCTTGCGCAAAACTTAATTGCAGGCTCATGGTGGCGTCAAACCCGTGCAGCCGTCACAGCGGCCGAACCCCAGGTGGTCCTCCAGCGGCGTTTTACGCCGTGCAGGCCGAACCAGGCGAGCACCCCCAGGCTGGCGAACAACCACAATGCCATCTGGTAGCTGCCGGTGCTTTGCTTGATCGCACCCATGCCTGCCGCCAGGGCAAATCCACCGATGCCGCCGGCCATGCCGATCAGGCCGGTCATGACGCCGATCTCGCGACGGAAACGCTGGGGCACCAACTGGAACACCGCACCGTTGCCTGCACCCAAACCGAGCATGGTGCACACGAACAGGGCCAGCGCGGCATAGGAGCTGGGCAAGTTGAAACCGACGGCAGCGATACAGATGGCCGCCACGGTGTACATCGCGAGCAGGGTGCGAATGCCGCCGAAACGATCGGCCAAGGCGCCTCCCAGTGGCCGCATCAGGCTACCGCCGAACACACAGGCTGCCGTGTAGTAACCAGCGGTCACGGGGCTCAGGCCATACTGGTCGTTGAAATAACCGGGCAGGGCGCTGGCCAGGCCGATAAAGCCACCGAAGGTCACGCTGTAGAAAAACATGAACCACCAGCTGTCGCGGTCACCCAGGGCCTTGAAGTAGTCAGTCATCGACTTGGCTTTCGGCCGCTCAGGCGCGTTCTTGGCCAGCCAGGCGAAGACGATCAGTGTCAGGATCAACGGGATCAGTGCGAAACCGAACACATTGCTCCAGCCAAAGGCAGCCGCCAGAACCGGTGCAATCAGCGCCGCGAGCACAGTGCCGGAGTTTCCGGCCCCGGCGATGCCCATGGCCTTGCCCTGGTGCTGTGGCGGATACCATTGCGATGCCAAGGGCAGGGCGACAGCGAAGGAGGCGCCGGCCATGCCGAGGAACAACCCCAGCAGCAAGGCTTGCTCGTAGGTATGGATGCCGAGTTTCCAGGCGCCGAACAATGCGCAAATGACGATCACCTGGCCGATCAGGCCGGCAGTCTTGGGTGACAGGCGATCAGCCAGCATCCCCATTACGAAGCGCAGTACCGCCCCGGCCAGAATCGGCGTGGCCACCACCAGTCCGCGTTGTTGTGTGGTCAGGTGCAGGTCGCCAGCGATCTGAACGGCCAGCGGGCCGAGCAGGTACCACACCATGAAACTCAGGTCGAAATAGAGGAAGGCTGCGAACAGTGTCGGGGTATGGCCGGATTTCCAGAAGCTTGAATTCATCGCGCACCTCAGATGATAGGAGTCTCGAACGGGAGCCAAAACAAAAAAAACGCCGCCACCTGATTCGCCATGGGGCAAATGAGGTGAGCGACGTCTTTGTCGTAGGTGGGGCAACCGCCGTTGGTTACCTGTAGGGATTACTTAGCCAGATCTGTGCCAACAGTTGGGACCGAGTTGCGGCCATTCGCGAGCAGGCTCGCTCCCACAGGGGGAATGCATTTCAAATGTGGGAGCGAGTCTGCTCGCGAAGAGGCCTTCAACGGCACCAGAAAAACTCAGCCAAGCAACTCACTCATGGCAATGATCTGCTCCGCCACCTGGATCAGCTTCTGCTGGCGGCTCATCGCCTGGCGACGCATCAGGGTGTAGGCCTCTTCTTCGTTGCAGTCCTTCATCTTCATCAGCAGCCCCTTGGCCAGCTCGATGCGCTTGCGCTCGGCCAGTTGCTGGTCACGGGCGTGCAGTTGGGCGCGCAGGGCCTGGTCGCTTTCGAAACGCGCCATGGCCACGTCGAGAATCGGTTGCAGGCGCTGTGCGTGAATGCCTTCGACAATGTAGGCACTGACCCCGGACTTGATCGCCTGGCGCATCACATCGGGGTCGTGTTCGTCGGTAAACATCACAATCGGCCGTGGCTGGTCGCGGCTGACCAGCACCACTTGCTCCATGACATCGCGGCTCGGTGACTCGGTATCGATCAGGATCACGTCCGGGCGCACCGTTTCGACGCGTTCGGGCAAGTCGATGGTCAGCCCGGATTCGTCGATAACCTCGAAACCGGCCTCGGTCAGGGCGGCTTTCAAGCGGCCGACTTTTTTCGCGGTGTCGTTGATCAGCAGGATACGCAACATGTCTGCAGTCTCCTGTCAGCGGCTGGCGAGTAGAGGCAAGCTGTCGCTCATGGCGTGCAGCTTGAAGCTGCGGGCATAACTGGCCGGGTCCGAACCGTCCCAGACCCTGCCGTCGATCAATTGGCTGCTGCGCATCTCATTGCCTGGGATGGCAACACCGACGGCGCTGGCAGCCTCTCGGTATAAGTCTAGTTGTTGAACCTGACGGGCCACGGCGAGGTAATCGGGGTCGTCGCGCAACAGCCCCCAGCGACGAAACTGGGTCATGAACCACATGCCATCGGACAGGTAGGGCAAGTTGACCGCCCCCTGCCCATGGAAACGCAGGGCGTGCGGGTCTTGCCATTCGTTGCCCAGGCCGTCGGCATAGTCGCCCAGCAGCCGTGGTTCGATACACGACAACGGCGCATCGAGGTACTGCGGTGCACAGAGCAATTGCGCGGTACTGCGGCGATTTTCGACGCTGTCGTCGATGAAGCGGCTGGCTTCGAGGATCGCCATCACCAAAGCTCGGGCGGTGTTGGGGTATTGCTCGACGAAAGCGCGCGTACAGCCGAGGATTTTTTCCGGGTGGTCTGGCCAGATGGCCTGGGAGGTCGCCAGGGTAAAACCGAGGTTTTGCTTCACCGCGCTGTCAGCCCAGGGCTCGCCAACGCAGAAGCCGTCGATACGCCCGGCTTGCAGGTGCGCCACCATTTGCGGCGGCGGCACCACGACGCTGTCCACGTCGTGCAGCGGATGAATGCCCTGGCTTGCCAGCCAGTAGTACAACCACATGGCATGGGTGCCGGTGGGAAAGGTCTGGGCGAAGGTCAGTTTTGGGCGAGTTTGGTGCACGTGACGGTCCAGTGCTTCAGGACTGGTCACGCCGACGGCCTGCAAGCCATGGGAGAGGTTGATGCTCTGGCCGTTCTGGTTCAGGCCCATGAGCACCGCCATGTCGGTGGGGGCCACGCCGCCGATGCCCAGGTGCACGGCGTAGATAAGGCCGTAGAGGCTGTGGGCGGCGTCGAGTTCGCCGCTCACCAGTTTGTCCCGCAGGTTGGCCCAGGACGACTGGCGCTTGAGGTTCAAGGTCAGTCCGTAGGGCTGGGCGAAGCCCTGGGTGGCAGCGACCACCACCGAAGCGCAGTCGCTCAGGGCCATGAAGCCTAGGTTGATTTCGGTCTTTTCCGGGGCATCGCTGCCATTGACCCAGGCCAAGGGGCCGATTGAGGGTTCGTTCATCGATTTCGCACCTTCCAAAAAAAACGTCGTCCCGGACCCCGTATGAGCAGGGGCGGCTGACGACGCCGTTGTCCTGGCACGCATTCCGCCGTTGGCCTGCGTGCTGATGCGTGAACCGGTGCAAGGCATATGCCAGCCCGGATTTCATCACATTTACATCAGGATTCGACACGCCCCACCCCGCATCCTGCCGACCTACATCGTCAGGACGCAAAGGAGGTTGGCGTGCCCATCGAATCACTACACGCCACACGTGCCTCTAATACCCGCTCCTGTGAGCGGCTGTTGCATCTGCGTGTCAACCAAATCGCCGTTTGTCTGGCCCCGGCGCAGTGCGTCTCGACCTGCTGCCTACCGATGGGCTGGGAAGGGCTGATTGCAGTCACCAGCGGATTTGAGGTCAACGGCAGTGTGTCGATCCTGCCAACTGGCCTGGCACCGCTGGTGAAATTGCAGGTGTTCATCGATCTGGGCCATGCGCCGATCACTGCGCGAGATCGTCAGGCACCTTGGGCGGCATTGCCAGTGCCTTTTTCCCAGGTTCAGTCGGAGCAGGCACTAGAGCGCTGGTACCTCGAACAGGCGATGGCTGGCGGAACGGCCTATCAGGCCTTTGCCAGTGTGTTGCGCCAGACTGAGAGTTACGGGCTTGTGCGCTTTCTGCTGGAACAGGGTACCCACAGTGAAAAACTCACGACTCTGGCGCATCGCTATGGGGTGTCGGTATCGCATTTTCGTCGATTGTGCTGGCAGGCGCTCGGTACGGCGCCCAAGCCCGCATTGCGCGGTTGGCGGACGGCCCAGGCGCTGTTGAACATGAGTCTGCAGGACTGTTCCCTGACAGATCTGGCGTTGGAGTTCGGTTTTTCCTCTTCTTCGCATTTCTCCAAGGAAATTCGCGAGCTGGTGGGCTTCACACCCAGCAGCCTGGCGGACATTACCTACCTTCCAAGTAAGTGAAACGATGAATCGCGCAGTTCAAACCTTGTATGTTTTGCCCTTCTGGCTGGCTGCCATACTGATGCTGGTGCCGTAGTCGGTGCGGGCCAATGCCGACGAATACGTGGCTCGCGAACAGAGTGTGCGCACGTTTTTTTCGGAGTTGTCCGGGCCGTTGGGCAAGCCGGTGATCATCAGCAAGGCTGCCTCGGCCAAGCGGATCTCCGGCAGTTTTGACCTGCGCTCACCGCAACGGACCTTCGAGCGGGTCAGCGCACAGATGGCGTTGATCTGGTACAGCGATGGCCAGGCGATCTACCTGTATGACGCCGCGGAAGTGAAAAGCTCGATGATGTCGCTGCAGACCCTGACCGTGGCCAGGCTTCAGGCGTTTCTCGAACGGTCCGGGCTGCTCGATGGCCGTTATCCGTTGCGCCATGACGGCCTGCGTACGTTCCATGTGTCGGGGCCGCCGATGTATGTCGATCTGGTGGTGCAAGCGGCCGGTCTGATGGATAACCAACGCTCGGAGCTGTTGCTGGGCAGACAGCAGATTGGCGTTATCCAGGTGCACAACACCTTTGTCAGCGACCGTAAATACGAGCTGCGCGATGACAAGGTGACCATCCCCGGGCTGGCAACCGTGATCGAGGATTTGTTGCGCGGGGAGAAGCGCGAGGTCGAGCCGGCCGTGGCGCAAGCCGGGGCACAGCGAGTGCAGGGGGCGATGCCAGCGTTTCCCCTGGAAGGCCTGGCGACCACATCCCCTGATCAGGACCCGGCTGCGCCGCGAATCATTGCCCGGGAGATGGCCGCCGGAAACATTCGCGTGGTGGCCTATCCGGACACCAACAGCCTGCTGGTCAAGGGTTTGCCGGAGCAGGTGCGCTTTATCGAGAATCTCGTGAGTGCACTGGATACGCCGAAACGACATGTGGAGTTGTCGTTATGGATCATCGATTTGCATAAGGACGAACTCAACCAGTTGGGCATCAATTGGCAAGGCACGGTGAATTCGGGCGGGAAATTTTCCGCATCGCTCAATGCTGGCTCGGCGACCACCCTCGATGGGGCATCATTCGTCGCCCAGGTCATGGCGTTGGAGCGCACCAACCGGGCGAATGTGGTCTCGCGGCCGGTCATCCTGACCCAAGAAAACGTGCCGGCGATCTTTGACAACAACCGCACGTTTTATGCGCCACTGGTGGGGGAGCGCACTGTCGATCTGCAGCACGTGACCTATGGCACGCTGGTCAGCGTATTGCCCCGTTTTGCCCGGGCGGACGAGGTCGAAATGTCGCTCAATATCGAAGACGGCAACCAAATCGAAAACCCCGGTGAGGGAGAGCGTCCGAGCACACTGCCGATGGTCGGCCGTACGCGTATCAGCACGGTGGCGCGAGTGCCCCAGGGCAAGAGCCTGTTGGTCGGCGGTTTCACCCGCGAGGACAACAGCGAGCAAATCGGACGGATACCGGTGTTGGGTTCGATTCCGTGGATCGGCCGATTGTTCAGCTATCGGCAGAGCCGCTCGGCCAATACGGTGCGGGTGTTCCTGATTCAGCCCAAGGAAATTCTCGACGCCCTTGAACCCACCAAGGTGGAGCCGGATGCGCGACTGCTGAGCCCGCAGCAGCATGAACGGGTGCGTCGATCCTTTTTCCGGAGCTCAGAAAAATGATCCTGCCACCGATTTCTTCCGGTGGGCGAGCGGCCCAGGCACGCTTGAATGCCGAGAAGGCTGCCCAGCATCCGCAACCGCAGGTCGATGCAGAGGTTGATCTTGACGACGGCATAACGGTCGACGTGGCCCGGCGCTTTGTGCAGATCAGCGATGAAATGTCTGCAGCCTTGGCCCAGTTCCGTGGCCGGCGGCAGTTCGAGCTCAAGTCCGACGCGATGACCGACTCCTTCGAAAGAGTCCTGGAGGACGATACCGTGCCCAAGGCGCGGCAGGTACTGAGCCTGGCGCGGCTATCGGACAAGTCCGACAGCTGGTTGCTGCAGATGGTACGCAACCTGTTTCCCGACGATAGCGACCTGGCATTGGTGCTGCGCGAATTGCTGCGCCGGAAAAAACTCGAGACACGGACTCGTCAGCGGCTTGAAATGTTATTGCAGACGGTGGTTGCCCAAGGCTCCCCCAAGCGCATGAGTGCCGGGATCAATACCGCCCTCAAAGCCAGAATGTTCGGTGCGAGCATGACGGTGCGTGCAGGCCTGTTGCGCGAGACCTACCGGGATTTTATTGAGTTCGACTGCGGACCGGTCAGTTGTTATCAGGACTGGATCGCCCTCTACGGTCCGTCGCAACGCCACGCTGTGCTGGCCTTCATTGAAGCGGCATTACTCACCGACATCGGCGCCCAGGATCCCAGTTGTGCACACGTGGAGTTCGGTCAACTGCTGGCCCGGGTGAACGACCTCAAACGCCTGCGTTCAGCAGATGAACTGTTTATTCGCGGCCTGCTCGGTGATGCACTCATCTGCCGGCACAACCCCGATGAACCCGACTGGCTGGTGTTCCTGATCGGTGTGCTGACCTACCCCGATGATCTCGACCAGTTGTTGCTCGGCGTCTTGGGCGAGCGCCTGCTGTTGAGTGCGCACCATGAGCGTTCGACGGTGCTGCAGAAGGTGCGTCGGCTCAGCCTGCAATTACCGACGCCGCTGTTTGCCGATGAACAGGCACCGCTGCGTCTGGCAGAACAGTTTATGCGCCTGGCTGACATCGCCTATGCCCTCGAATGTATTGAGCAGCGTCGTCCCGGCGGCACCTCATGACTTTTTCCCGGAACTGACCCGCCATGTTCAATGTGTTTTTGCGCAACGTCAGCGCTCGCCCGGAGCTGCTGATCCTGTCGCTGATGGTGATGATCATCGCGATGCTGATCATTCCCCTGCCGACGGTGCTGGTGGATTTTCTCATCGGCCTGAACATCGTGATTTCGCTACTGGTATTCATGGGGTCGTTCTACATCGAACGCATCCTCAGTTTCTCGACCTTTCCGGCGTTGCTGCTGCTGACCACCCTGTTTCGCCTGGCGCTGTCGATCAGCACCAGCCGGCTGATCCTCAGCCAGGCTGATGCGGGGGAGATCATCGCCTCTTTCGGTGAGTTCGTGATCGGTGAAAACCTGGTGGTGGGCTTCGTGATTTTTTCCATCGTCACTATTGTCCAGTTCATCGTGATCACCAAGGGCTCGGAACGGGTGGCCGAAGTCGCGGCGCGCTTCTCGCTTGACGGCATGCCCGGCAAGCAGATGAGCATCGACGGTGATCTCAAGGCTGGCGCCATAACGGCCGAGGAAGCCAAGGAAAAACGCAGTGTGCTGGAGCGCGAAAGCCAGTTGTACGGCTCGTTCGACGGCGCGATGAAGTTCATCAAGGGCGACGCCATCGCCGGCATCATCATTATCTTCGTCAACTTTATCGGCGGCATGGCCATTGGCGTCGGGCAGATGGGCATGGACCTGTCCACAGCTTTGTCGACCTACACCCTGTTGACCATCGGCGATGGTCTGGTGGCACAGATTCCAGCCTTGCTGATCGCCATCGGCGCGGGCTTCATCGTCACCCGCGTCAACGGCGATGATGCGAATCTGGGGCGTAACATGCTCGCCCAAATGCTGGGGCATCCGTTCGTGCTGGGGGTGACGGCGCTGCTGGCAGTGGGCGTTGGACTGTTGCCCGGTTTTCCGCTGCTGACCTTCCTACCCATCGCCGCGGCCCTGGGACTGCTGGTGTACTTTCGCCGGCGCAAGGCCTCCCGGGGCGAGGGGCAGGGAGACAGTCGGTCAGCGTCGACGCAGGGTGAAGCCTTGCAGACCGGCCCGGGCCTACTCGAGGACATCGATAACGTTGCCACCGAAACCATCCCGCTGATGTTGTTGGTGCCCACCGCGCGCCTCGATGAGTTGACCAGGGCCCGTTGGGCGGCGCGTTTTCGCAGCCAGTTTTTCGTCGATTACGGGCTGCGCATTCCCGAGCCGCAACTGCGCGGCAGCGAAGCCTTGCCGGCCCATCAAGTGGCGGTGCTGATCAACGAAGTGCGCGCGGAGCAATACGATATCCATTTCGATCACTGGCGGTTGCTCGACTACTCGCCGGAACTGGAACCCATGGGCTTTGCCCTGGTGCACGGCAGCGACAGCAATCGCCTGCGCGGGGTGTGGGTCAACGCCACCGACCAGGAACGGGTGCAGCAGTTGGGCTATCACCTGAGGCCGGCGGACGAGGAATGCTACCGCTGCCTGGTCACCTTGCTGGCGCGCAACATCCAGGAGTTTTTCGGCGTGCAGGAAACCAAGCAACTGCTCGACGAAATGGAAACCCGCTGCCCCGATCTCCTCAAGGAAGTCTATCGCCACGTCACGGTGCAGAAGATCGCCGAAGTGCTGCAGCGCCTGATCGGCGAGCGTATTTCCGTGCGTAACATGAAGCTCATTCTTGAGTCCCTGGCCCATTGGGCGTCCCGGGAAAAAGACGTGCTGGTGCTGGTCGAGCACGTTCGTGGCTCGCTGGCCCGCTACATCAGCAACAAGTTTGCCCAGGGTAATGACTTACGGGTGTTGCTGTTGTCGGCTGAATTCGAAGAGGTGGTGCGGCGCGGGATTAGGCAAACCTCGGCCGGCAGTTTCATCAACCTCGAGCCGGCCGAATCCGAAGAGCTGATGGATCGCCTGAGCGTCGCCCTGGACAGTGTGCACATTGCTCAAAAGGACATGGTGCTGCTGTGTTCGGTCGATGTCAGGCGCTACATCAAGAAGCTTATCGAGGGGCGTTGTCGCGAGTTGGACGTGATGTCGTTCGGCGAAGTCAGCGAGACCGTCTCCGTCAATGTGATCAAAACCTTGTAAGGAACCCCGCAATGATGTCAATGGATATAGCCGACCTGTTACGCGAAGCGCTACGTTTTAGTGGCTGCAAGGACAGCCAGATAGGACATTTTGATAGTCACAGCACCATTGAAATGCAGATGAAGAATCTGCCCGATATCAACGTGGCGTTGGTCGATGGCGATGCCTGGATCTGGACGACGGTTGCAGAAGCGAGCCCGGGTGCAATGAGCCGTTGTGCCTTCGATTTGATGCAGTTCTTACTTGAGGGCAATGCTTTTTCCCGCACCGGGCAATTCACAATTTGCGTGGTTCAGGAACGGCTCGAACTGCGTTTGATGGCAAATGCCCATGCCCTCGGCGACGCTGAGCACTTCGCGCAAGCCCTGGATGCTTTCGTGCAGGCAATCGAAACGCTGTGCGAACTTTTACGTCGATGAACATGCGGTTGGAAAGGCATGCGGCCCATCCTTTGCGCTTGAGCGGACCCTTGATCGAAGCCGCCTTGGGCGATGTGGTAGTTGGCGAGGTCTGCGAAGTACGGCGGCATTGGCGCCTGCCTCAGGTCGTTGCACGGGCGCAGGTCATCGGCTTCAAACCCGACGCTGTTCTGCTCACCTTGCTGGGTGATGCGAAAGGTTTGTCCAGGGAATCGATGATCGTGCCTACGGGCTCGACCCTGCAACTGTCGTGCAGTGATGCCTTGCTCGGCAGCGTAGTCGACCCTCAGGGCACTATCGTCGAGCGTCTGGTACCGTCTACGGCGCTGGCGCAACAGGACTACCCGGTGGATGCCGATCCGCCGTCGTACCAGCAGCGGCGCCCGGTAGACACCCCGTTGCGCACCGGTATTCGGGTCATTGACGGCTTGCTGACCTGCGGTGTCGGCCAACGCATCGGCATTTTCGCCGCCGCCGGCTCCGGCAAAACCACCTTGATCAATATGCTGATCAACCACACCGACGCTGATGTGTTTGTCATCGGTCTGATCGGCGAGCGCGGCCGCGAAGTAACCGAATTCATCGAGCACCTGCGCCAGTCGGAAAAACGCGCGCGCTGCGTGGTGGTGTATGCCACGTCGGATTTTTCCTCGGTGGACCGCTGCAATTCGGCCCTGCAGGCAACCGCCATCGCCGAGTATTTTCGCGACCAGGGGCAACGCGTGGTGTTGCTGCTGGATTCATTGACACGCTACGCCCGGGCGCGTCGCGACCTGGCCCTGGCGGCCGGTGAAGCGCCGGCGCGACGGGGCTATCCGGCCTCAGTGTTCGATGCCTTGCCGCGCCTGCTGGAAAGACCGGGTGTGACCGCTTCCGGCAGCATTACTGCCTGGTACACGGTGTTGTTGGAAAGCGACGACGAGCCGGACCCGATCGCCGAGGAGATTCGTTCGATTCTCGACGGACACATCTACCTCAGCCGAGCCTTGGCGGCCAAGGGGCACTACCCGGCAATCGATGTGTTGCGCAGCGTCAGTCGCGTGGCGACGCAAGTCACCCCGCCCCAGGTGCAGCAACTGGCGGCGGCGACCCGGGATACGCTGACGCGGATTGAGCAGCTGCAGGTTTTTCTCGACATGGGTGAGTACAGCCCAGGCGCGGACGCCGGCAACGACCAGGCGCTGCAGCGCCGCGCAGCCCTCGACCAGTGGTTGCGCCAGCCCACGGGTGAATGCTGTGAGCCGGACGAAGCCCTGGGCCAATTACAGGGGCTGATGGCATGAATCCATTAGCCGATCGTCTTCGCCTGTTGGCACTCGGCCAGTTCCGTCGGCAACGCGCTGAACTGCTGATAACGCGTACCCGGCAGCAACTGCAGCCGCTGGTGCAGGAGCGGGCCGCTTTCGACGCACAAAAAGCGGAGCTACACAGTTTGTTGGCCAGCCATCGCGCCAATGACTGTTTGCTTGATCACGGGCAACTGTTGGCGCTGTTGCGAAGGCAGGCGGTCATCCGGCGGCAGATCGATCTGATGCGCTTTGAGCGTGACCGGGTCGATCAGCAGTGCCGGGAGATTGAGCAAGCGTTGCAGGAGCAGCGCGAGCAACTGCGGTTAGCACAGCGCAAGCACGACAAATACGAAGGGGCTGTTCAGCTTCTGTTACGCAGGCAACGGCTGGAACAGGTGCGCCGGGATGAAAGAGAAGTCGAAGAGATGAACGGAGTTTCGCGATGAGCACTGTATCTGTAATTTCACCCTTGCCGGTTCAACCCCTGGAACCCGTCATCGAACGGCCGATGGATGAGTTGCACGACAGGCTGGTATCGGTGCAGGAGGATGAACTGCCCCAAGGTGTCCTGGCGCTGATGGTGCCGTTGATCCTGCGTCATCGGCCTCAGATGGACGCTGGTCGTGCAAGCACTTTGCAGGCGATGGTCACGCTCCCGGAAAAGCTGGCTGCTGAAGTCGACGAAGTACGGCCGCTCACACCGTCGTCTCATCCCCCAGCGCAGTCGCTTTTGAGTAAACCTGTGCAGCCCCGGTTGTTGTCACCTTTGGTTGACGTTGCGCCTGTTGTCGCCAGGGCTGTCGCGTCGGCACCGATAAACCTGGCGACTCCCATCATTGTTGAATCAGGGCCGATCCAACCGCCGTCAAACATCGTCGAACCGCTGTCGGTCGAAGTTACCACTCGTCCAGGTGCATCCCCGATACCTGAGTTCGAAGGGCAAAGGCCCGAAGCCTTATCGAGCCTCCCCACCGTACGCCATGTGCACATAGCTGCCACACCTGCGGCCTCGGCGCCCGTGATGCCGCCAGTACCTCCTGCCATCGATCCGATCATCGAAACCTTGTCGGTTGCCGACCGGGGCTTGCTTCAGGTTCCGTTCAATAAAGGAGCCGTCAGCGGGCAAGTGACGATCAGCCGCGTGGCCGATGAGCCTGCCCGCAACCTGCAACTCAGCCCGAGCAATGCCCTGGTTTACGAACAACTCAAAGTGTCGCTGGAGCAGGTCCGCGAACCCACGTGGCGCCTGACCAATAGCGAAGACGAACAGCAGCGCCAGGGCTCGCGGCAGCCGCCGGACGACGAGCAGGCCGAAGACGCCGGGCAGGGCGCATGAGCGCACTGAAGTTGCGCCGGATCAACGCCCAGGCACGTGCTGGCGCGCAAGCGATACGACGCTGGCGGAGCGCGAATGTCGTCGCCGGTTCAGGCCATCCGCCAGGGCAATCGGGCTACCTGTGTTTTCGCGCATCAGGTGAGGGCGGGGAATGGCGGGGTTTGATCGACGCCCGCGACTGGTTGCATCAATCACTCCCGGGTTTGCGGTCGTTACTGACAGTCGAGTGCTCGCTGATGAGCATCGCCGAACTGTTCCGCGCGGTGCCGCAACCCTTGCTGCTGGAGGTAGACGACTTGCACTACCAGCAATTATCCGACGTCGATGTGGTGCTTCCCGGGCAATTGCCACCGCAAGAGCTGCCTTGGCTCGACACGCCTCGTGGGCGCTTGTGGTTAACCCGATTGCCATCGGCACGGGCCGCCAGCGCGCCCCTGTACACCGACTCATGGCTGAGCGATTTGCCGCTGTGCCTGGAGCTGATGCTGGGGTCGAGTCACCTCAGACATGGGATACGGCTGAAGGCGGGCGATGTCCTGCGAATTATTCAGCGTTCGCAACGATGCTGCCTGGGGCATCTATGCCTCGGCGTTTTCACTTTTACTGAACAGGGGATACACATGCAATTGACCGAGCCCGACGCCCAAGGCTCCGCAGAATCCGCACCGGAGCCCGATGTTGACCTCGGCGCTATGTCGGTGCGTCTGCAGTTCGTGCTCGCGACCCAGGAAATCGACCTGGCCACGCTGTCGCAGTTTATCGGGGGACAACTGATCCCGCTGGCGGACGATGCGACGCGGCACATCGAAGTGCGAGCCAATGGCAAGCCGGTGGCCCGTGGCGAACTGGTGCAACTGGAAGAGCAGTTGGCTGTGGAGTTGCTCGAGGTCTATCGCAACGACTCAATGGACGCAATGCCGCGATGAATGACGTCTCGTTGATTGCGCTGCTGGCGTTCGCTTCACTGCTGCCGTTCCTGGTGGCGGCCGGCACCTGCTACATCAAGTTTTCCATCGTCTTTGTCATCGTGCGCAACGCCTTGGGCTTGCAGCAAGTGCCCTCGAACATGACCCTCAATGCGATTGCCCTGATGCTGGCGATTTTCGTGATGACGCCGGTGATGAAGCAAGGCTATGGCTATTACAAGGAAGAACAGGTGGCCTTTACCGACATCGAGTCGGTGGTGAATTTTGCCGAGAACGGGTTGGGGGGATACAAGGAATACTTGCGCAAATACACCGACCCGGAACTGGCGCTGTTCTTTGAGCGGGCGCAAGCGGTGCAGAGTGAGTCCGACCTCGGTCTGCCCGCCGATGAAGAGCTCACGCCGTCGTTGTTTTCCCTGCTGCCGGCCTACGCATTGAGTGAAATCAAAAGCGCCTTCAAGATCGGCTTTTATTTGTACCTGCCGTTCGTGATCGTCGATCTGGTGATCTCCAGCATTCTGCTGGCACTGGGCATGATGATGATGAGCCCGGTGATCATTTCGGTGCCGATCAAACTGGTGCTGTTTGTGGCACTGGATGGCTGGGCGTTGCTGTCGACCGGGCTGGTCAAGCAATACCTGACCTTGCTGGCGTAGGAGCGGCTCATGAACGATCTGGTCTATGCCGGCAATAAAACCCTGTACCTGATTCTGTTGATGGTGGCGTGGCCGATCATTGTCGCCACGGTGGTCGGCCTGGTGGTGGGTTTGATTCAAACGGTGACGCAACTTCAGGAGCAGACCCTGCCGTTCGGTTTCAAGCTGTTGGCTGTTGCCGCATGCCTGTTCCTGTTGTCGGGCTGGTACGGCGAAACCCTGCTCGATTTCAGCCGTGAAGTCATCCGCCTGGCGTTGGGTTAGCGCGATGTCGGTCACGTTGTTTTTTGACCTGTACGCCTGGTTCGCCGCCGCCATCCTGGGGGTGGCTCGCTTGGCGCCGATTTTTTTCATGTTGCCCTTTCTCAACAGCGGTGTGCTCACGGGGGCGCCACGCCAGGCAGTCATTGTGCTGGTGGCGACGGGGTTCTGGGCCTATGTGGGTGTGCCGTTGCCGGCGCTCGACGGCTTGGCATTCTTCGGCCTGGTGTTGCGTGAGGCCGGCATTGGCGTGCTGCTTGGATGCCTGCTGTGCTGGCCGTTCTGGGTGTTGCACGCCATGGGCAACCTGATCGACAACCAGCGCGGGGCAATGCTCAGCAGCACCGTGGACCCGGCCAATGGCGTCGATACGTCGGAGTTGGCAAATTTTCTCCAGTTGTTCGCCGCAGCGGTCTATCTCGAAGGTGGCGGCATGTTGCTGATGCTTGAAACCGTTGGGCACAGCTACCGCATTTGCGCGCCGGCCAATGGTTGCGAGATACACCTGTCCGCGATTGTTGGCCTGTTGGATGCACTGGTGAGCAAGACCCTGGTAATCAGCGCCCCGGTGGTGGCCACGTTGTTGGTCAGCGAAGCGCTGCTCGGTTTGCTCTCGCGGTATGCGCCGCAAATGAACGCGTTCTCGGTGTCGCTGACGGTCAAGAGCCTGGTGGCGCTGGTGGTGTTGATGTTGTATTTCGGCGTGCACCTGCCGGACGAAGTCCTGCGCATGGGCGGCAAATCCCAAGGGCTGGAACACTATCTGGGCCGTGAAGGGGAGGTCGCCGATGTCGTCCAGCGCCTCGAAGACTGAGAAGCCCACCGCCAAGCGTCTGCGCGACGCCTCACGCAAAGGCCAGACGTTCAAGGCCAAGGATCTGGTGGTCACCTGCCTGACTCTCTGCGGCATCACCTACATGGTGTTCAACAGTTCGCTGGTGGAGGTCATGGAAGTCTATCGACGTATCATTGCCAGTGATTTTGACACGGATATGCAGGCGTACTCGGCGATGCTGGTGCTGGTCGGGCTCAAGGCATTGCTGCCGTTGCTGCTGGTGTGCGTCTTGACCAGTGCACTACCTGCGTTGTTGCAAAGCGGCTTTGCACTGGCCAGCGAGGCCCTGAAGCTCAATCTCGGTGCGCTGAACCCGATCAATGGCTTCAAAAAACTGTTCAGCCTGCGCACCGTCAAGGACACGGTCAAAGCGCTGCTGTACCTGGGCAGCTTTGCCATGGCGCTGTGGATAGTCTGGATCACGCAGCGGCAACTGTTGTTTGCCCAATTGTTCGCCCAGGCCCCGGAGCTGTTCGCGATCTGGGGGCACTTGTTGCTGGTTCTGGTGTTGGCGTTCCTGGGATGCGTGCTGCTGATCGTCGTGCTGGATGCGTTGAGTGAATACTGGTTGTTCATGAAAGATCAAATGATGGACAAGGACGCCGTCAAGCGCGAGCACAAGGAGCAGGATGGTAATCCCGAGATCAAGGGCCGCCGTCGCGATTTGCACAGGGAACTCCTGTCCGAGCAGGTCAAATCCGACGTGCGCAGCTCGCGGATGATCATCGCCAACCCCACCCACATCGCCATCGGGGTGTATTTCCGCCCGGAAATCACCCTGCTGCCGTTCATCTCGCTGATGGAAACCAACCAGCGCGCCCTGGCCGTTCGAGCGTATGCCAAAGAGGTTGGCGTGCCCGTGATCAATGACATCGCACTGGCCCGGCGGATCTTCAAGACCCACCAGCGCTATAGCTTCCTCCAGGTGCAGGAAGTCGAAGAAGTCCTGCGCCTGTTGATCTGGCTCGAGCAAGTCGAGCAGGCCTGATCCCCTTCTTAATCTATCCATCGTTGGCATGAGCGCAATTTGGCAGCGTACCTGCCAGCGCTTTGGCTCAATGCAATCGTCAGCAGCGCTGACGTTTTTTCAGGAGTGTGGCTGATGAGTCGCAACAACCAACAAGACGAGCAAATCGCTCTGGACATCGTGGATGCCGTGCTGGCGGGTGCGTCGTTAAAGGACGTGCAGGGCATCAGCGATGAGCACATGGACGGTCTCTATGCCTTTGCTTTCCAGTTTTATGAGCAGGGACGGCTGGACGATGCCGAGAAGTTCTTCCACTTCCTGTGCATCTACGACTTACACAATAGCCAGTATTGGCTGGGACTGGCGGCGGTGCACCAGCTCAAGCAAAACCATCAGAAAGCGATCGACCTGTACGCCATCGCCTTTGCCCAGGGCAAGAACGACTACCGCCCGATGTTCTACAGCGGTCAGTGCCAGCTCGCCCTGGGCAAGATTGGCAAGGCCCGATTGTGTTTCGAGTACGTACTCGAGCAGGCCACGGAAGAGGAACTGCGCAAACAGGCCCGGGTGTATCTCGACACCCTGGCTCACATTGAAAAGCATTGTTCGGAGGACTGAACATGAGTGAAATCAGAAGTACATTCAACCCGGCTTATGCCGGAGGGCTCAGCCGTAACGAAGCCTTTGAGATTTACGGCAAAGCCGCCAGCCAGGCGGCCAGAACGGTGGATTTTCAGAAAGCTGGCCAGCAAGCGCTGGCCGGATTGATGTCGGTGAACTACGACAACGAGCACGGTAAATCCACGGCAGCTACGGGGCGTCCACAGTTGCATCTGCCGCAGGCACGCACGAGCGGCAAAGAGTCGGAAGGCGATCTGTTCACGCTGCTGATGGCGATGATCAGCGAGCTGATCGGCGAGGTCGACGTCAACAAGCTGAAACACCGCCTGGCGATGTTGCAGAGCATGGCCGGGGCTAAGCAACAGGGTCATGAAAAACTGGCGGTTGAATATGCTGAGGCCGTCGCGGTACTTGAGGCCGCTGAGGGGACCGTTGGCGGTAGTCAGCAAAACCTGGAGAAGCTGCGCGAGAAAGTCCAGCAGTGTCAGGGCTTGCTGGACGAAAGCGAGGCGCGTCTGACGAAGCTGGACCCTGAATCACCCGAATATGCGAGCGAATTGGCTCTTCGTAATCATCTCAAGGGCGAGCTGGCGAATCATACCCAGGCTTTTGAAAAATCCACCGGTGCCCATCTCAAACTGATCGAAATCGCTAATGCCGCCGTTAAGGTCCTCGCGATCGTGACCGCAAAAGTCCTGGAGGCAGGCGTTGGTGGACCGCAGGTTAAACAATCGGATGAAAAGGCGCTGAGCAGCAGTGCACTGGCACTGTTGAACCGCTTGAAGATCATCGAGCTGCTGGGCGAGTCGGCGCAGAACAAGGAAGAGCTCAGTCAAGAGTTGTTTCTGGAATTGCAGGCCAAACTGCAGGAAAAAATGCAGCTCGAGTCGGACAAGTACCTGGAAGAAGTCCGAAAAGCCGAAGCGTTGCAGAAGACCATGGGCTGTATCGGCAAAATCGTTGGCGCGCTGGTGGCCATCGCCACCATTGCGGCCGGTGCTCTGAGCGGCAACGTGTTGATTATAGCGTTGGGGGTGATCGGGGTTGGACTCATGGTCGCGGACGAGCTGGTCAAGGAATTTACGGGTGTGTCGTTCATGGCGGAAGCGATGAAGCCGCTGATAACGGGAATTCAGGAAGCCATCAGCTTCTTTACCGATCTCTACACCACGGTGCTGGTCGCGGTGGGCGTTGATCCCGAAACGGCGAAGGACATTGCGCAAATCGCCGGCATGATCGCGGGCATCGGCACCACCATTGCAGTCATCGCATTGGCGGCCATCTTGGGTGTTCAGGTGATTGGGCCGATGATCGGCGCGGTCGCGTCAAAACTGGCAACTGTGGTGTCGCAGGCTGCACCTGCGGCGGTGGAGGCCATGAAGCAGATGACCACATCGGCTGCCAACACGGTGACCCAGATGCTGACTCAATTGCGCAGTTTCATCACCAACGGTGCTGATCCTGTAGCCCTGGCACGTTACGCCACCAATGTCGAAATCGCTCGAACCCTTACCGAGTTCGGCGGCGTGGTGCTGGAAAGTGGACTTGGCATTGAAAGCAGCATGCATCAGGCCCAAGCGGCAGAACACCTGACGGACGTGACGGTGCGCATGGCGATCAGCGAATCAATTGCCTCTTACCTCACTCAAGTGGTCGAAGACTACGGCAAGGCCATGCAAGACCGGACCCGACATATCGAACATGTTTTTTCCGATCTGCAACGCAGCCATTCCGTCAGCCTGCAAATGGCTCGGTACATCTGAACCTGCTCATAAAAAGGAATTCGTCATGTCTCAAATAAACGCAACGCCTGTGCGCATGCCAGCGGTCCCGGCGCACGATCCGGTCAACGATGCGGGCCTGAGCGAGTTGGTTGCTCAGGAACAGTTCTCCAAAGAACTTAATGGAAAAAGGCTTTTACAGCCGGCCCTGTCAGACGGGAGCGTTGCAAAGCAAATACTCCAGAGCAGTAACTCGGCTTTTCCTACGGCGCAGGAGCTTGAGAACGCGATCGATGCCTATCAACCCACCGAATCCGACTGGCAAGACTTCACTGCGGCCCGGTTGATGGTCAGCGATGAAGTGCGTAACGATCTGATCTTCGATCCGGGGGCCTGGGAAAAACACGCCAACGTGCTGATCGCCGCGATCATCGCGGTCAACATTGCGCGGGTCGCCAACGCAGCACTGCGCGGGCATTTCAGTGTGATGCAGGCCGAGGCCAGCAAACTCCAGGGCGAGGCCATCATGGAATCCGGCAGGGCGGCGATCTACAGCGCCGTCACGGCAGCGGTGGTCTCCGGTGTAATCGCCGGCTTTGCCATGGTCAAGACCTTTCAAGGGCTTGCGCAAAAACATACTGATATCAGCCTGCATAAACGCAACGCCCTGGACGCTGGCAACATCGAACGTGACCTTACACGTGATCGCAACCGCACTGACTGGAACCCGGAAACGACCTACAAGGTAACGGTGTTCGATGATTCCCGCCGGATGAAACCAGTGGATTTCAAACCCGAGGGCTCGACCCTTACACCCAAGGAGCAGCAATGGTTCAACGAGGAAATTTCCAAGGCACAGAAGGTTGGCCAATCGTCGGACTGGCTCAGCCAGATGAGCAGCAAAGGCATTGAAAGGAAACTCGAAATCGGTCGAGCGCTTAACTCGATATCGACGGTCATGAGTCAGCTTGTCTCCACCATAGTTCGCATGGCAGAGCATGCGGCGCGGCAGGAACAGGTATTGCAAGAAAATGTGCAAAGCACACAAAAGAGCTTGAGCGATGAAGTCGGGGCAAAAGACTCGGCCGATGCGGCGCTCTTGCAAAAACTCATGGACATAGTGATGCAGTTATTTCAATCGCGGATTGAAGTCATTGGCAGAATGGCTTGAGTAGGGAAATACAATGATAATTTCCAACTACACACTGCAAGCCGTTAAATCGTCGGTCAATTTAAACGTTGTTACCGACGCACCTTTACCACCCGAAATTCCTTTCGAGAATCAATCCGCTTCTTCCGTCGGGCAATTGCTGGATCGTTCGGCAAAGGAATTGAGTCGCAACCTTGGAACCATGCTCAAGCTCCAATCGGGCGCTGAAAGAATGGTCGAGAAACTGTTAGCGGGCGCAGCGGAGCAAACCCTCATTGCAGAGCTTGGTGATCTGGTTCAAGCCAAAGCCGAGCGCAGGCAAATGTGGGCGCAGCAGTTGCGCCAGTGTGGCGCGGTGATGACGCATTGCCAAGAAACCCTGCCGCCGGAACAGCGCCAATGCCTGGACGTTGCCCAGGAGCATATTCAGCTCGATCTGCAAGAAAGGTTCTCGCCGCCGACGGAAGTAGCCGAAGCGTTCGAACAGAGCATCAGTTCATCGAATGATTTCTTTGACAAACTGCTGGAGTTGATCAACCTGATCAAAAACGGCTATCTGGCCGGCTATGAACATATCATTGCGGCTTACTCGGAATTCTTTAAAGACTTCAACGAAGAGGTAAGCGCAAAGTTAAAGGACTGGATCAAAGGCGCGAACGAAGGTAAGGAGGTCGATTTAAATGCGGGCAATATCAGGCATGCGTTGAATGCGCTGATTAAAAAATACTCACCCCCAAACGCTGCGGCAGTATTGTTTCCCGCTCCAGGCATGTTTCCCCCTCCAGGCGCTTCCAGGGAGGAAGCGGAAAAATGGCTCAAGGCGTTAGGCCTGCCTGCCACCAGCCTTCGCAATAACGGGAACGGTACGTTCAGTGTGGTCATGGACCTCGGACCGTTGACGACGATGATGAACGGTTTGCCGCCCAATGTTTATTGGATTACTTGGGATAACGCGAAATTCCAGTACTGGCAAACCGGCTTCAATGCCCAGGAAGAACGCATGAAGAACACACTGCAATCATTCACCCAGAAATATTCAAACGCCAACTCCTATCACGATAACTTCAATAAGACCTTGTCTGCACATCTGAATCAGTACGCAGATATGTTGAAGGCTATGTTGAATTTTTGAAGCGAAGCTGCCGCACCGCATTTTTTGTTGGAGGTAATAATGCCGGGTTTTATGAATGATGATCTTGAACGTCAGGTTATACAGATGCTGTCGGGTTATCTACAGGTTGATCGACGGACGATCAAGGCGGACTCACGACTGGTGGAAGATTTGTGTGTTGATTCCCTGGGTGTTGTAGAGATTGTTATGTCTGTCAATGAGACGTTTGGTGTCGATCTACCGGCTGCTGCTGTGAAGGAGTGGCGGACGGTTGGTGACATTTGTTGTTTGGTGAGGGGGGGCATGATTTTTAAAGTGAGCTTACAGTTATTGTCGTAATTTCCTACGCCATGGAGGTGATAGTCCTACGGAATCCTCCTGCTCAATTTCCTATAGTCAAGCGCTTGTTATCTTGAGCCTGATCACTCACAGGCTTGATTACGCTTGAGCAACTTTCTATAGAGAAATTTCAAAGTATGGACATTGCAACTGATCTATCGCCGGTCAAGTCATTCGTTTTTGACCACTGGCTATTGCAAAGCGATGGAACGCTGATGCGAGATGGAGAGGGGGTTCACGTCCCACCCAAAGAGTTAAACGTACTGCGCCTGCTATTGAAGTCAGCTGGGACGGTGGTCAGCAAGGATTATTTGCTGGATCATGTATGGCCCGAAATGGATGCCGCCGAAGAATCGTTGACCCGCTGCATTTATGCATTGCGCAAGCTGCTCAGGGAAAACAAGGATTTCATTACGACCGTGTACGGCCATGGTTATCGATTTACCTGTGCGGTTGTTGAACTCGACACAACGGGTCAGGCGAGTACCGTGGCGCCTTCGCTGGCTGTTCTGCCGTTTCGCAATCAGGGGGAGACAGCAGCGCTGGATCTGCAGGATCTGATGATCCGTCAGTTGACTTTGGCGTTCGGTGAGGTGTTGCGCGTCATTCCCTCGGGATTGATGGCGGCCTATGCTCAACCGGTCGATGTGCGGTCGCTGGTCGGGCAGTTGTCCGCGGACTTCTGCTTGAGCGGGCGCTGTAGCGGCTCGGCCGATCAGCAACAATGGTCGGTCGAGTTGATCCGTGGCCGCGATCACGCTCTGCTGCATGGTCAGACACTGGATGCAAGTGATCTCGGGGCGTCGCTAGGGGCATTGACGTGTGTGGTTGCGCAGCGTATTCCCGGCTTGCATATTGTTGGTGATGCGTGCGCGTCCTACCCGGCCGCGGTGGCGTACCTGCGTGGTTTGTGCAGCGTGCAGCAGCACACTCCGCAAAGTCTGCGCGATGCGCTGGTACAGTTTCGCCAGTGCCTGAAGCTCGATGGCGGGCACACACTGTCCTGGTACGGTTTGGCGGATGCATGGCTGGGGCAGGCAATGATCGGATTGTGTGATCAGGGCCGGGCAATCGATGAGGCACAATCGGCGATTTCCAGTGCCTTGGCATTGGACCCAGGCAACATCCCTGCATTGGCCCGCCAGGCTTTGCTCACCAGTCTGCGAGGCTGCGAGCACGCGGCCCAGGTGCTTTTCCGACGCTGTTTGCTGACTGCCGATCAGGCTGACGTTCATTACTTTCATGCCTGGCATCACTGGTTCTGGCGGCGCAACGAGCAGGCCGCGCTAAGCATCGACAACGCTCTGCGGCATGATCCTGATTGCGTAAGGACGCAGGTCTTGCGTATGCGCATTGCGCTTGCCGCAAGTCCCGAGTCGGCCTTGCTGATGGCTCGTCGAGCCCTGCAACAAGGCGCGTCGGGCAATTCTTTGCTGGTGATTCTCTATGCCGTGGTATTGGCTTATTTTGACCAGCACGCGGCAGCCTGGGACGAGCTCGAACAAGCCGGGCTTTGCGAAAGCGCAATCGGTGAACAGGGACTGGCCGCCTGGAATGTGCTGTTCGGCGTCAATCCATTCAATGCCCGCGACCTGTATGCGAACTGGCGGACTCTGGCCAGACTGCGATCCGTTGATGGCATTGCGTCGTCACGTTGGTCCGGACTGTCAGGTGGTCCGGTGGCTGAGCCGCTCTGGAGTTCTTTGCAACGATCGCCTCATGTGCCCTATCAGGCCTTGACCCAGGAACATCCTGTCCGCAAGCGACCGACGCTGGTCAGCGAGCGGCGCTTGGCATGATACCGCGCAGAATCAAGTGGCTAACGGTGCTGGTGTGCCTTGGCGCGGGCCAGGCGCAAGCCTGGTGCTGGAGTCAGGCGGGGGCGCGACATGCGATTGAACCCGAACTGCTTCGAGCGATTGCCGATGTCGAGTCGGGACAGAATCCGAACGCAATGAACTACAACAAGGACGGTTCTCGAGACATCGGGTTAATGCAGATCAACAGCCATCATTTACCCCGTTTGAGCACCCAGGGCATCACTGAGCAGCGCCTGCTGGCTGATCCTTGCCTGTCAGTTGAAGTCGGTGCGTCGGTGCTTGCCGATTTTATCGCGCGTTATGGCTACAACTGGACGGCAGTGGGTGCGTATAACGCCGGCAATTCTGCGCATCGGCAAGCTGAGCGCCTGCGCTATGCGCGCAAGGTCTGGCAGCGTTATCAGGTGTTTTCCCTGGCTCGACAATGAGGGTGTCATGAGCGCTGGCGCCAGATTCTGATGCTCTGCAGGGCACAATCAGCAGAATTCGATCATGAAGCCTGCAGCCAGCCTTTCTACCATGCCCGTTCATTTCATAGCCCTGGAGCTTGAACGGTGACAGTTCTGACGGCACCTGACCCACAACCTTGCGTTCTACGGATACTCAATGGCGCGCTGCAAGGTTGCGAATTCCCCCTCGGCGCAGGCACAACCCTGTTCGTGGTAGGGACTGTGGATCTACTAGGAGAAGGGGTACTGATTGCCAGTGTCCCAGCGGATGCCATCTTCGTTCCCCTGGAGTCGGGGGGATGCAACTTTGAGGTATTGGCCGGTCAAGTCACGCCGCAAGGCCTGCCGCTGCGGGTGCTCGATGAGTCAACGGAAATACGCCACTGTGCTTTCCAGACCAGGGTGCAGATCGGCAGCCTGCAAATCGCCGTGCGACCTGAAGACCAGCCCTGGGCACCCGAACTTCTCGGGCTGCAACCTGACGCTACCTTTGACGCCGTGGCTGTCGCGTGGTGGCGTGCCCGTTGGTCTGGATGGCTCGCCAGCGTATTGGCGCTGGCTGCCCTGGTCACCGTGGTCGGCATCTGGTCGATGCCTGGACCCACACCTGAAACCGATGTTCGCGCGTTGATCATTGGAGCGAGTGACGAGGCCAAGGTGTTGAGCGGTCGTGACAATGCGATCTATGTGTTCGTGACTTCCGAACGGGATGCCGGCTGGAGTCGCCAAGTGCTGGTGCGCCACAACACACTGAGCGGCAAAGTGCTGGTGATGGATCAGGAGCGTCGTCGGCTCGAGCAACTGCTGGTCGACCATGATCCGCAACTGGCCTGGCACTCCATAGACCTGAAGGATCCTTCGGTACCGCGCCTGTTGCTGAGTGCACAACGCAATCTGCTCACCCCTCTAAAGCAGGCAAAACTGCTCGATGTACTGCTCTCGGCCGCGCCTTATGCCCAGGACATAACGGTGCAAATGCAGGAGGACAAGCAGCTCGTCGATCTGGCGCAAGAGGGTTTGCAGCGGCTGTCGCTGGCCTACAGCCGCATTGAGCACGAGGACAGTGTCACGTTTGCCGTTGCAGGCAATTTGCAGGATTCCGAACTGGCGAACGCCCGCCGGTACATCGACAGCTTTTACCGGCAGTGGGGTGATCGCTACGTGCACTTCACCGTCGAGCTCAAGGACGACTTGCTCGGGGGCAAGTCGTTCCAGACCGGCCCGCAGGGCTACATCAAGATGACTTCGTCATCATGGCATTTTCCTACACAACGCTAAAAGGTGATTCATGGCCGACATTGCTATCCCCATCGACTTTTCCGATGACTTTCTCGGGCGTCAGGCCGAGGCATTCGAAAACGGCGCCGCCTCCCTCAAGACTGCGCTGGACAAAGCGCTGCTTGACTTGAAGAACGATGCATCGGACCCAGGTCTGCTGGCGGCTTATCAGGCCGCGTTTTCGTCCTACACGGTGTTTCGAAACGCTCAGACCAACACGATCAAGGGCTTCAAGGATATCGACATGGCGATCATCCAGGCCGCTCGCTGACTCTTCTTTTTTTGACCGGCCATCGGTACGTGACGATGGCCATTTTCATGAGTACATCGCATGGCTATTCAAAACATTTCTCTGTCTGGTATTGACCGGGCAGTCTTTACGGAACTGCGCGGCCCACACGAAGGCCCGATCGTATCCCTTGAGTCCCGATTGATCGAAGCATTTGCCGGTTCCGCGGTCAGTAGCGAGCAGGACGTTTCAGCCATCAATCAGATGATGCAAAGCCCGAATATCACCAGTCCCGAAGTATTGGCCCAGTTGCAGGAATTGACTGGGCAATACAACGTGGACATCAACCTGCTCAACGTACTGGTCCGCAAAGCGGTAGGTACTGCCGAAACCCTGTTGCGTGCGTCATGAAGCCAGGCATTTTGCTGATGCTGTTGTGCCTGGCGCTGTCGGGGTGTCGCCAACCCGATCTGCTTGAAGGGCTGGATCAGCAGCAGGCCAATGAAGTGCTGTCGGTGCTGCTGCGCAACAATATAGCGGCGGTGAAAGTCGATGCCGGCAAAACTGGTTACGCGGTGAAGATCAATCAGGTCGATTTTTCCGCGGCGGTTGATTTGCTCAACCTCTATTCCTTGCCTTCGCGGCCGCGCCTGCAAGTGGCAGAGATGTTTCCTGCCGACACGTTGGTGGCCTCGCCCCGCGCTGAAAAAGCCCGGCTTTATTCGGCGTTGGAGCAGCGAATCGAACAGTCGCTGGGTGTGCTCGAAGGCGTGGTTTCGGCGCGAGTGCATGTCAGTTACGACCTGGAGGCCGGCGAAGGCGGGCGCAAGACGCCGCCTGTCCACCTCTCGGCAGTGGCGATCCATGAACTCGACGTCGACCCGCAATTGCTGATCACCGACATCAAGCGGTTTCTCAAGAACAGTTTTGCGTCGGTCGAGTACGAGAACATCTCGGTGGTACTGTCCAGGCGCTCGCCGACCCAGCATATCGCGCCGTCCGTGGCCGCCACGCAAGGGGATTCGCACTGGACGTGGTTGTTGTCCGCGTTGACCGGATTGCTGTTGGCCAGTGGCGCAGCCTGGGCTTACCGCCAATCAAGCGCAGGACAGCGTAATGTCGCACGTTGAGTCTTTATCGCAGATTCTCGCCGAGCCCCTGAGTTACTTGCATCCGCAGCGCCTGCTTTTGCCAGAGGAATTTACCTGGCCTGAAGCACGAAGTCTGCTCAACCGAATACTGCTCGAAGGGCTTGAAAAACAGGGGGCATCACCTGCGACGCCGCCGACGGCGGTGGCGCAGCAATGGGTTCGCCATTGGCGACAGTTACCTTATATCGCAAGGCTGATGGGCGCTCATCGCTTGATGCCCGATCTGGCGCGAGGCGCGACGTTGCTTCGCCTGCCATTGCCCCTGCGTCGGTTCGCCGGTTACAGCCTGGGTGTTCGATGCGCCCTGACGATCGGGAGCTCGCCTGTTTCGATGGAGCAGGTCGAAGCCGCCGGCCTAAATGCGTTATGGAGTTTGTACGCGCAGGTACCGCAAGCCTTGCTCGAACGCCTGCCCCTGCAATTTTCCGAACCGGTTGTTCGCCTGCACAGGCAATGGCCAGTCACGCGACCCGATACAGCGCTTTTCTTTTTGGCGGTGCAGCATGCTCGACTCTATCCGAACCCTGACTGACCTTCCCGCGGCGAGCGATGCGCTTGTATCCCGCGAAGACATCGCCGCCGCGCGTCGACGTCGAGCGTTGCAGCAACAGGCCCAGCGCTGGGCCCGTGATTGTGTAGAGCAGGCTCGGCGTGACGCCGAAGCGGTTCACGCCCATGCCTTTTCGCAAGGCTACGCCGACGGCATCTTGCGCGTCATCGAGCATCTGGCTGACAGCTTGCTGGGATCGCAGGCGTTGGGGCAGCAATTGCGCAGCGACCTTGCGCAGTCCGCTCGTGATTTGCTCGCAGACGCGTTGCAGCGTCCCGAATGGCTGGACGAAATGTTCGAGCGTTGGCTAACGGCACAACCGGCCGGCTCGGGCGCAGTGTTGCAAGTGCTGCTGCCGATGCATTGTCGGCCCCAGGGCAACGAACTTCGCGAGCGCCTGAGCCGGCTCTGGTCCGGCGAACTGGTCCTCGACTATCACCCGCAAGAGCGTTATGTGGCGCGGCTTGCGGATCAGTTGTTTGAATTCGATCTTGAAACGACGAGGCAACGTCTGGAACCGCGCTTGCTCGCGCGCGTGGCGAACCTGCCGGAGTCGGTTCGCACGCTGGACCGGGCCGCCATGGAGGCGCTCACGGATCTGTATTCGACCTTTGCCAAGCGCTCGGCCGATGCCACGCAAACTGCCCCTACCGAGGTTCCCCATGAAGATTGAAAGCGGTTTGAGTCTGCGCACGACTGAGAGCGGGGGGCGCGCAGCGGTCGAGTCCCTTGAGTCGCATATCCGTGCAGCCAACCGGAGCGTGCCTGAAAACAAGCGTCCGGACCCCGAATTCGAGCGCCTGTATGAGTTGCTGTCAGCCATGGAGGGGCAGGGAGAAAAGGTCATCCATGCGTTTCTCCGTTCACGTCGAGGCGCAGATGGCGAATCACCCGCGTACCCCACTGCCAAGGCGTTGATGGCAGTTACGCAGCAGGTGCTGTTTCGATTGAAGGACGACGGGCTGGAAAAATCGATGCTTTATAAGGAAATCGAAGGCGCCAACGGCCTTGCTTTCAGCATGGACCTCTTCGTCCAGAGCTTAATGCGTGACGTGTTTCAACCGATGGAGGATGAGGCTTGGGAGAAGAGTGAGTGGTGAGGTCAGGGTGCGTCCCGCCGAAATGACGGAACGCACCGGATGGGTTACATGGCTGTATTGTCCATCGGCCTATTGACCTGATGAGCGTAGAAAAAACCTGGTAAGCCGGCGATGGCGACGGCGGCTACTATGGCATTGACCGCGTGATTTACCGCGGAAGGGGATAAACCCAGGCTGCCAAAGTAAGTCCCTGCGGAAATCGCGGCAGCCATGATCGCTCCGCCGAACGAGGTTCGCATTGCTGAGGTAGTCAGAAATTGATCGGCTACTTGTGAGGCGGAGGGGATACGTGGGGCGAAAGTGATTCGAAAGCCTTCAGGCGCTCTTTCGCTCTGGAACCTGTGCATCATTTCGCCACCTGCCACATCGCTCGTGATTTCAACCCCCGCATTGTAGACACCCCGCAGAATGTCGTGTCCTAGAACTGGAGCAAGGGATTCAAGGATCTCTGCGGCCCGAGTCTCCGGGGTTGTGTTTGAATTGACGAATGTGTGCATCCAGTTCATCAATTGCGCTGCGAACCCGCCATCAGCAGTGGATGGCTCGCTACCGGCCGACATGGCATATCCGGCGCCTGAGTTGGGCGCTGTATTGTCCATGATTGTACCGAGAAGAAACTGTAAGGCTCCATACAGGCCTGCGTTGGCTGCCGTACCGGGCAGATTGGTTTGTGCGTTGTCGTTGAAAGGAACAAACACCTGCGTGAGGTCGCGGGCCAAGGTGAAGAGCCCCATCTGCGGGCCGAATGAGGCGAGGGCGCCAAGCGCCCCCGGCGTGACGAGTGCAAGGACGACTGCGGCCAGCACTAACCCCAAAGTGAGCATTCGTGACAGTCGCGTCTGGGTGTTTGCGGTGCCGTTGCATTCATCCCGAATCGCGCCAATGATGTTCATCGCCGGACCAATCATCAAAGAAACACCACCTATGACGTTGCGTGTCAGCGGGGAGGCGGCGTTGGACTGCAAGCATTTTTCCAAGGCGAATCCGATCAGTTGGCGGATCGTTGTCAGGGTACCCACGATGAGCCCGGTTCGAAGGCCGCTGATCGTGAGGTTGCTGGCCAGGCGTCCGAGATCTCCTTCGAATTCGTTGCGGCCCAGTTTGCCCAGCATTTCGCCAAGGGAGTCAACGATGGTTTGGGCGCGTTGTAGAGCGATGCTGGGCTCTTGCTGATTCATTGAGCCGTGGAACAGCGACATATCCTCGATCTGTATTACCGTGTGATCGACACTTTCGGTTTCACCATTCATCAGCAATGTGGTGGTCTGAATCATGTTTTCAGCGTGGATAGGGGCGTTTCTTGATTCTTCTGCAATGACGTTATCGAGTGTTTTGGCGAAGTTTTCCATTTCGATTATTACGATATTATTTGGAAATGGAGCGGTGTGCCGGTCAAGGGGTTTTGAATGTTCAGTGATCGCATTTGCGATGTCTTGGGAGCTATTTTCTAATTCTACGGTCGTCTGATTTCTACCACTGTTTTGAGAGGCGTTTGCAGCAGGTAGGGTTGGAAATGAGGGTGTTGATCCGACTGATATAGGCATATTTCGCTCGGTCTGACGAAGGGGGCTTGTTTGCGATCATTCCCCCTCTTGCGCCGTTGCAGCTATCAAATAACGCTTCACACTCGATACCTGCGATGGTTAGCCGCAAAAAGTGGTTTCTAATTGACAGGGGTCCTCGCTCGCAACGTGCTGGGCCGGCTATAATCGCCGGCTCAATTCGCCGCCAATCGAGTCAAACCCGCCCATGTACACCCTGGCCCGTCAGCTGTTGTTCAAACTTTCCCCGGAAACCTCCCACGATCTGTCCCTGGACCTGATCGGTGCGGGCGGGCGCCTGGGGCTCAACGGTTTGCTGTGCAAGGCCCCGGCAAAACTGCCGGTGAATGTCATGGGCCTGGACTTCCCGAACCCGGTAGGCCTGGCCGCTGGCCTGGACAAGAATGGCGCGGCCATCGACGGCTTTGCACAACTGGGTTTTGGCTTTGTCGAAATCGGCACCATTACCCCGCGCCCACAACCGGGCAACCCCAAACCCCGGTTGTTCCGTTTGCCGGAGGCCGAGGCGATCATCAACCGCATGGGCTTCAACAACCTCGGTGTCGATCACTTGCTGGCCCGCGTGGCGGCCGCCAAGTACAAGGGTGTGCTAGGCATCAATATCGGCAAGAACTTCGACACCCCGGTAGAGCGCGCGGTCGACGACTACCTGATCTGCCTGGACAAGGTCTATGCCCATGCCAGCTACGTGACGGTCAACGTCAGCTCGCCCAACACCCCGGGCCTGCGCAGCCTGCAATTTGGTGACTCGCTCAAGCAGCTGCTGGCAGACCTCGCCGCGCGCCGGGCGGAACTGGCGCTGCGTCACGGCCGACACGTTCCACTGGCGATCAAGATCGCACCGGACATGACCGACGAAGAAACTGCGCAGGTCGCACAGGCGTTGATCGAAACCGGGATGGACGCGGTCATCGCCACCAACACCACCTTGAGCCGCGTGGGTGTCGAAGGCATGGAACATGGGGACGAGGCGGGCGGCCTGTCCGGTGCGCCGGTGCGTGACAAGAGCACGCACACCGTGAAGGTGCTGGCCTCGGAGCTGGGCGGTCGCTTGCCGATCATCGCGGCGGGCGGCATCACCGAAGGCAGGCACGCAGCGGAAAAAATCAGCGCGGGTGCGAGCCTGGTGCAGATCTACTCGGGCTTTATCTACAAGGGGCCGGCGCTGATTCGCGAGTCAGTGGACGCTATCGCAGCCCTCAGGTAACCCGCCCCCGTTAATGATAACGCTGGAAACCTGACACCCCGCGGCGCTCTCAGGTTTATCGCGAGCATGCTCGCTCCTACAGGTATTGGGTTGGCCATGAAACAGGCATAAAAAAGGGCCCCTCAAAGGAGCCCCTGGGCCGTAGCCCGCCGTCCGGATGGGACGTGCGTGGTTAATTCGCTACATATCAGATTGTATGTCGGAGTGTGTGCCCTGTGTTAGCCGACGGCGTGAAGTTCGTTGAGTCTGTGGATTCCCGCAGTGCCGGTCATACCGTCCCAGTTGTCGCCGCGTCCTTCGCGCCAGCCGTTAATCCAGGCTTGGCGTACCGACGGTAGAGTAAATGGGCAAAGCTCACGGGATTTGCCACCAACGCCATATTGATATCCGCGCAAAAATGCTCTTTCCAACGGATCACGCTTAAGTCTTCTCATAGGGTGTTGCCCTCACTTGTTGACTGTATTTATCGCGTAGACCTCAATCGAGGTCTGGCAGAAAAACTCTGCCGTTGGGGCTCGTTGCCGGCGTGACGAGCCAAGGTGTTGGCGTCATTGCGGCGCCAACCTGTATTGAGTTCTAACCAATGCGTCACATCGAGGGAATGATCGTTTTGTCATAAGGACGTAACCGTTAATGTGCTATGGCACTAAGTAACATGATGTTTGTGGCGTATTTCTTGACCAAACCCCGGTATGATCGGCCCTGCGTTGGATGATCAGGTTAATCCTTTGCTGAGAATGCCTCCCGTTGGCGGGGTGGACTATTCGACGAAGGGTCAACTTATGTCATTTTATTGCATCAACTTTTTTATCTGTCCTTGCATCTAAGCTCATTTAACCCGGGCAGCAAGGGTGGAACGGCACACCTTCGTGCCACGCGGGCGCTCTTCGAGAAAAGCGCCTGATTGAAAACCGGGCCGGCAATGCGTTGCCGCTCCACTCAGCAAAGGCTCCGAATTCTCATGTCCGATCGTTTCGAACTCTTCCTCACTTGCCCTAAAGGCCTTGAAGGCCTGCTCATCGAGGAAGCCGTCGGGCTTGGCCTTGAGGAAGCACGTGAGCACACTTCCGCCGTGCGTGGCATGGCCACCATGGAAACCGCTTATCGCCTGTGCCTGTGGTCGCGCCTGGCCAACCGGGTCCTGCTGGTGCTCAAGCGTTTTCCGATGAAAGACGCCGAAGACCTCTACCACGGTGTGCTGGACATCGAGTGGCAAGACCACATGCTCAATGACGGCACACTGGCCGTCGAATTCAGCGGCCACGGCTCGGGTATCGACAACACCCACTTCGGTGCCTTGAAGGTCAAGGACGCCATCGTCGACAAACTGCGCACCCCACAGGGCGACCGTCCGTCCATCGACAAGCTCAACCCGGACCTGCGCATCCATCTGCGTCTGGACCGCGGTGAAGCGATCCTCTCCCTCGACCTGTCCGGCCATAGCCTGCACCAGCGTGGCTATCGCCTGCAGCAAGGCGCGGCGCCGCTGAAGGAAAACCTGGCGGCGGCGATCCTGATCCGTTCCGGCTGGCCACGCATCGCCGCTGAAGGCGGAGCCCTGGCTGACCCGATGTGCGGTGTCGGCACCTTCCTGGTCGAAGCGGCGATGATCGCTGCCGACATCGCGCCGAACCTGCGCCGCGAACAATGGGGTTTCACTGCGTGGCTCGGTCACGTACCGGCGCTGTGGAAAAAACTCCATGAAGAAGCTTCCGAGCGTGCAGCTGCCGGCCTGGCCAAGCCACCGTTGTGGATTCGCGGTTACGAAGCCGATCCGCGCCTGATTCAACCGGGGCGCAACAACGTCGAGCGTGCCGGCCTGAGCGAGTGGATCAAGATCTACCAGGGCGAAGTCGCGACCTTCGAGCCGCGTCCGGACCAGAACCAGAAAGGCCTGGTGATCTGCAACCCCCCTTACGGCGAGCGTCTGGGCGACGAGGCGAGCCTGCTCTACCTCTACCAGAACCTTGGCGAACGTCTGCGCCAGGCTTGCCTCAACTGGGAAGCCGCGGTATTCACCGGTGCGCCGGACCTGGGCAAGCGCATGGGCATCCGTAGCCATAAGCAATATTCGTTCTGGAACGGCGCCCTGCCGTGCAAGCTGTTGCTGATCAAGGTGTTGCCGGATCAATTCGTCACCGGCGAGCGTCGTACCCCGGAGCAGCGTCAGGCCGAGCGTGAGCAGGCGGCCTACGATCAGGCGCCGAGCGAGCCGCAAGAGCGCCAGTACAACAAGAACGGCAACCCGATCAAACCTGCGCCAGCCCCGNNGCCCCGGCACCGGTGATCGAGCAGCCGCGCCTGAGTGAAGGCGGGCAGATGTTTGCCAACCGCCTGCAGAAAAACCTCAAGGCGCTGGGCAAGTGGGTCAAGCGTGAGGGCATCGACTGCTATCGCGTCTACGATGCCGACATGCCGGAATACTCCATGGCCATCGACCTCTACCACGATTGGGTCCACGTCCAGGAATACGCCGCACCGAAATCCATTGATCCGCAAAAGGCCTCGGCGCGCATGTTCGACGCCCTGGCGGCGATCCCGCAGGCCCTGAACATCGACAAGAACCAGGTGGTGGTCAAGCGCCGCGAGCGTCAGAGCGGTACCAAGCAATACGAGCGCCAAGCGGCCCAGGGCAAGTTTGTCGAGGTTAATGAAGGCGGCGTGAAACTGCTGGTCAACCTCACCGATTACCTCGACACCGGGCTGTTCCTCGACCACCGGCCGATGCGCATGCGCATTCAGAAAGAGGCTGCCGGCAAGCGCTTCCTCAATCTGTATTGCTACACCGCCACTGCCAGTGTGCACGCGGCCAAGGGCGGCGCGCGCAGCACCACCAGCGTCGACCTGTCGAAAACCTACCTGGACTGGGCGCGTCGCAACCTGTCGCTGAACGGTTTCTCCGACAAGAACCGCCTGGAGCAGAGCGATGTGATGGTCTGGCTGGATGCCTGCCGTGAAGAGTACGACCTGATCTTCATCGATCCGCCGACTTTCTCCAACTCCAAGCGCATGGAAGGCATCTTCGACGTGCAACGTGACCAGGTGCAACTGATCGACCTGGCCATGGCGCGGCTGGCACCGGGTGGGGTGTTGTACTTCTCCAACAACTTCCGCAAGTTCGAACTCGAGCCTAACCTCAGCGAGCGCTACGCGATCGAAGAGATCACCGCCCAGACCATCGATCCGGATTTTGCCCGTAACGCCAAGATCCATCGCGCGTGGAAGATCACTGCTCGCTGACAGGCGAGCCGGACGCGGGGGGGCATCTGCCACACCGCGTCATCGTTCTTCGCTTTGTAGGAGCCAGCGGTGCGGCGATCCGACTTGCCGGCGAACCAGCCGCCGCGGTGTACCCTGCTACACCGCTGCGTCTGGTTCGCGGGCAAGCCTCGCTCCTACAGGAGGTGAGGCGCACCAGATGTTGTTGGTCCCGCACCACTGGTCAAATTAGTGGCTAATAGCTATAACTCAACTCACGGCCAATGGGCTTTCCCGCACATGGCGTTTTGAGTTGCGTCTATGTCGTTGTACGCCGTGCGCCCCAAGATCCTGGGTTTTATCAGCGAAGATGTCTCGGCCGGGCTGGTCGCGCTCATGGTCTTGCTCGTCGGCGCGATTCTCACGGCTTTGCTCGCCTGGTCGACGCTGAACCTGTTTCACAATCAATTGCGTCAACGCTTCCAGTTACTGGCCAGCGAACGCTACAGCCGTATCGAAGAACGTTTCCAGGATCAGGAGCAGCGTCTCGATGGCCTGCGCCGCTTCTTTGCCAACTCCGATACGGTCTCGCACGCGGAATTCAACGGCTACACCCAACCCTTGTTACACCGGACCCAGGCGTATTCGTTCGCCGAGCGGGTCAGCCACGACCAGCGGGCGGCCTTTGAACGCCGGGCGCGCGAGGAGGGCCTGAGCGGGTTCACCCTGCGCGAACTCAATGCCGCCGGCCAACTGCAATTGGCCGGCGAGCGGGATGAGTACGTTGCGGTGCTGTATAGCCAGACGCAAAGCAAGCTCGGTGCGCCGCTGGGTTATGACTTGCTGGCTCAGCCCTTGCGTCGGGCCACTTTGGAGCGGGCCGACCAGCATCAGGGCATGGCCGTGTCGCAACCGATGCACCTGGTCAATATCGAGCCGGCTTATGCGCGAGGCGTACTGTTGGTCGCGCCGGTCATGCCGCACAGCAACAAAGGCGGCGCAACCGGCAAACCGTTCGGGTATGTCATGGCGGTGATCAGCATGCGCCAGTTGCTGGCGGACGGGTTGCCGGAGGCGGGTCGCGATTATCTCTCGGTGCGTATCCTCGACCTGTCCACCGATGAGCAGCACGAGGTGCTGTTTGAATCGCCCAATGCGCCAGCGCACAGTGACTTGTCCACGACGCGCTTGTTACGTCTCGCCGATCATGATTATCAGGTCGATATCCGGCCCAGCGAGGCTTTCCTCCAAGCCAACCACTCTTCAGTGACCACGCTGGTCGTGCTCGGTGGCTTGCTCAGTGTGTTGCTCAGCGCCTTGCTGTATGTACTGGTCAGTCAGCGGCAGCGGGCGCTGAAAATGGTCGAGCAAAGGACCGCGCAGCTGCGCGCCCGAGAACAGGAACTGCGCGGCACCCATGGCCAATTGCGCGGGGTGCTGGATGCCGCGACCCAGGTAGCCATCATCGCCACGGACCTGCGCGGGGTGATCAGCACCTTCAATGCCGGCGCCGAGCAGATGCTTGGTTATACCGCCGCCGACGTGGTCGGGCACATGACCCTGGAAAACCTGCACTTGCCCCGGGAGCTCGCGGCACGCTCGGCAGAATTGAGTGCGCGTTACGGCAAGCCGGTACCGGCCTGTCACGCGATGCTGGTCGAGGGCGGCGAGGAGGGTGGCCATGAGGCGCGGGAGTGGACGTTGGTACGCGGCGATGGCAGCCATCTGATTGTCAACATGCTGGCGACCCCGGTCCTCGACGAGCAGGGGTTGTGGGTCGGGCACCTGGCGATCTGCATCGACATCACTGAACGCAAGCGCGTGCACGAGGCCCTGGCCGCGCGGGACCTGTTGTTGAAGAAGCTCAGTGCCCATGTGCCCGGCGGGATCTACCAGTTCAAGATGGAGTTCGACGGGCGTTTCAGCGTGATCTACGCCAGCGACGGTATTCGCGAGATCTATGAGCTGGAGCCGGACGTGCTGTTGCTCAACGCCGAAGCGATTTTCACGCGGATTCATCCTCAGGACACCACCCGCGTGCGCGCCTCGATCCGCGCCTCGGCCAACAGCCTCAGCCACTGGCGCGAGGAGTACCGCGTGCAATTGCCCCAGCGCGGCCTGCGCTGGGTCCGTGGCGAGGCGACCCCGGAGGAACTGCCCGGCGGCGGCGTGCTCTGGCATGGCTACATTTCCGACATTACCGACACCAAGCGAGTGGAAGAGGAACTGCGGGCGCTGTCGGTCACCGATTCCCTGACCGGTATCCACAATCGTCGCTATTTCCAGGAACGGCTGACCACCGAGATGGCGCGGGTGGAGCGCGGTGGTGGCGAACTGTCGGTGATCATGCTCGACATCGACCACTTCAAGCGTATCAATGACCAGTACGGCCACGCCGTCGGCGATCGGGTGTTGCAGGCGGTGTGCGAGCGCATTGGTCATCGGCTGCGGCGTTCGGATGTGTTCTGCCGCCTGGGTGGCGAGGAGTTCATGGTCCTTTGCCCGGACATCGGTGGCGAGCAGGCCCATCTGTTGTCACTGGAGTTGTGGCAAAGCCTGCGCAGTGCGCCGATCGATGAAGTAGGCGTGGTCACCGCCAGTTTCGGCATTGCCAGCTGGCGACCCGGAGAAGGTGCGGATGCGCTGTTGTTACGGGCGGACTCGGGGGTGTATGTGGCGAAGCAGGAAGGCAGGGATCGGGTGCAGGGGGAGATGAACTGAGCCGGGGGTTGTACACCATCACTGTGGGAGCGAGCCTGCTCGCGAAGACGGCAGCACATTCAACATCGATGTGACTGATAAGCCGCTTTCGCGAGCGGGCTCGCTCCCACAGTTGATCGAGGTGGGGTTAGAGCACCGAAGCGGTCTGCGCCAGTTTCGGCTGGCGATACAGGTCCAGCAGCACCTGGTCGAGCACCGACGATGCGCCAAACGGTGCCTTGTCGTTGAGAATCGCTACCACCGCCCAGGTGTTGCCGTTGATGTCGCGGCTGAAGCCGGCGATCGCCCGCACGGTGTTCAAGGTGCCGGTCTTGACGTGGGCTTCACCGCGCATCGCGGTGGTCTTCAGGCGTTTGCGCATGGTGCCGTCGGTACCGGCAATCGGCATTGAGGCGATGTACTCGGCGGCATAAGGGCTGCGCCAGGCGGCCTGCAGCATCGACGCCATTTCCCGGGCACTGACACGTTCGGCACGAGACAGCCCGGAGCCGTTCTCCATCACCAGGTGCGGCGCGGTGATGCCTTTCTTCGCCAACCACTGGCGCACCACGCGCTGGGCGGCCTTGGCGTCGTCGGCGTCGGCGTCGGTGCGGTACTTCTGGCCCAGGCTCAGGAACAGCTGCTGGGCCATGGTGTTGTTACTGTATTTGTTGATGTCGCGGATGATTTCCGCCAGATCCGGCGAGAAGGCCCGGGCCAGTACCTTGGCGCCCTTGGGCGTTGCCGCCAGCACGTCCTTACCCTGGATGCTGCCGCCCAGTTCTTTCCAGATCGCGCGCACGGCACCGGCCGTGTAGGTCGCGTGGTCCAGCAATGACAGGTAGGTTTGCGAGCTGCAGCCATCACCCAACTGGCCACCGACGGTCACGGTCACGCTGCCATCGGCCTGGGGCACCGGGTTGTAGCGCACGCCGCCGGTGCATTGCTTGGAATTGATCGCCTTGACCTGGTTTTCGATGCGGATGCTGGCAATCGGTGGTTCCACGGAGACCAGCACCCGGCCGCCATCGTTGCGCGCCACGAAACGCAGGGCCTTGAGGTTGACCAACAACGCATCGGGCTTGACCAGGAACGGCTTGTTCTCGTCGTTGCCGTCGTCGTTGAACTCGGGCAGTTGCGGTTGCACGAAGAAGTTCTTGTCCAGGACCAGGTCGCCGGTCACCTGGGTCACGCCGTTGGCGCGCAGGTCGCGCATCAGCAGCCAGAGTTTTTCCATGTTCAGCTTCGGATCACCGCCACCCTTGAGGTAGAGGTTGCCGTTGAGGATGCCGCCGCTCAGGGTGCCATCGGTATAGAACTCGGTTTTCCACTGGTGATTGGGGCCGAGCATTTCCAGGGCCGCGTAAGTGGTGACCAGCTTCATGGTCGACGCCGGGTTGACCGAGACGTCGGCGTTGAAAATGGTCGGGGTGCCGGGGCCGTTGAGCGGAATCATCACCAGCGACAGGGCGTTGTCCTGCAATTTGCTGGCCTTGAGGGCTTTTTCGACATTGGGCGACAGGCTGGTGTTGATCTGATCAGCGGAAACGGGGAGGGCCAGGGGGAAAAGCAGGCCGGCCAGGAGCAATGGACGCAACGATTTGATCATGTAAATAAAACCCTACAGCCGAGGGGGAAAAAGACGAGGGCATGAAGATAAATTCCCTCAGTAGTCATGAAAGTGTCGGCATTATGCCCCAAGGTGCTACAGCGTGTGCCGTGCGTGGGGCCTCCAATCGGCTATTTTTTACCGACGGTAGGCATCGCGGCCCAGAGAATCGGGCAATTGGCGGCTTAAACTGCTAAAGTGCGGCCCGTTATTACTTAAGAGGATTGTTCCAATGGCGACTAACCGTTCCCAGCGTCTGCGCAAAAAATTGTGCGTCGATGAATTTCAAGAGCTGGGTTTCGAACTGAACCTGGATTTCAAGGAAGATCTGTCCGAAGAAGCCATTGATGCCTTCCTCGAGGCCTTCCTTAAAGAAGCCATGGAAGCCAACGGTCTGGGCTATGTCGGCGGTGATGACTACGGTCTGGTTTGCCTGATCAAGCGTGGCTCGGTCAGCGCTGAACAGCGCGCTGCCGTTGAAGCCTGGCTCAAAGGCCGCACCGAGCTGACCAGTGTTGAAGTCAGCCCGCTGCTGGACGTCTGGTACCCGGAAAAGCCGATCAATCCGGTAGCTTGATGTTCTGAAAAAATCGGCGACCCTTGAGTCGCCGTTTTTTTTGGATCAAAAGATCGCAGCCTCGTTTCACTCGTCAGCTCCTACAGGGCCACGCGTTCAATGTAGGAGCTGCCGAAGGCTGCGATCTTTCAGCTTTTACTCCAATTGAGAATCACCAGCGTCACCACCCCCGCCACAATTCCCCAGAACGCCGAACCGATGGAAAACAGCGTCAGCCCCGATGCCGTGACCATGAAGGTAATCAGCGCCGCTTCACGCTCCTTCGCCTCGCTCATGGCGATGCTCAAGCCATTGATGATCGAACCGAACAACGCCAGTGCGGCAATCGACAGCACCAGCTCCTTGGGCAAAGCGGCAAACAACGCTGCCAGCGTCGCGCCGAACACACCGGCGATGCCATAGAAAATCCCGCACCAGACCGCCGCCGTGTAGCGTTTGTTGCGATCCTCATGGGCATGTGGCCCGGTGCAGATCGCCGCGCTGATGGCAGCCAGGTTGATCCCGTGGGAACCGAATGGCGCCAGCAACAACGAGGCGATGCCGGTGGTGGTGATCAGCGGCGAGGCCGGCACGTTGTAACCGTCGGCGCGCAGCACGGCGATGCCCGGCATGTTTTGCGAAGTCATCGCGACCACGAACAACGGGATGCCGATACTGATGGTCGCGGCCAGGGAGAAATGCGGTGTGGTCCACACAGGCGTGGCCACATCCAGGTGGAACGCGCTGAAGTCCAGCAACCCCATGACCCCGGACAACGCCGTGCCGATCAGCAATGCGCCCAATACTGCATAACGCGGCGACAGGCGCTTGACCACCAGGTAGGTAAAGAACATGCCCAGCACCAGCGCGGTGCGATGCTGGGCCGCGACGAAAATCTCGCTGCCGATCTTGAACAGGATCCCCGCCAGCAAAGCCGCCGCCAGGGACGCCGGAATCTTTTTCACCAGGCGCTCGAAACTGCCGGTCAGCCCGCAAATGGTCACCAGCACTGCGCAGGTGATATAGGCACCGATCGCTTCACCGTAGGTCACGCCCCCCAGGCTGGTGATCAGCAGAGCCGCGCCCGGGGTGGACCAGGCAATGGTGATGGGGGTGCGATAGCGCAACGACAGGCCGATCGAGCACACCGCCATGCCGATGGATATCGCCCAGATCCACGAGGAAATCTGCCCGCTGGTCAGCCCGGCTGCTTGCCCGGCCTGGAACATCAGCACCAGTGAACTGGTGTAGCCAGTCATCATGGCGATGAACCCGGCGACGATGGCCGATGGCGATGTGTCGGCCAGGGGGCGCAGTTGCGTGTGCGTGGCGTCTGTCATGACAGCGTTGTTCCTTGTTCAGGCTGCGAATTCTGCTTTAAAGCCTAAACTCAAACGTAATGGATCGTTGCGATACAGCGGAAGTGACAAACAGCCGTACAGTCGTGTTGGCACCAGCCATTGTGTACAATCGCAGTGTTTTTTACGCGATACTTGCCAGCGACCCACTGTGCCGTATTACAGTCACCGTCAATTCGCCGCAGTTCTCCCGACTCGAGTGCCCATGAACGAACAGTTGCAACCCCTAAAGAAACAGCCGCGCGCAGGCAAAGCCGGCCGCAGCGGAACCCAGGACGATATTGTCTACGCGCATATCTTCGAGGCTATCCTCGAACAGCGCCTGGCGCCCGGCACCAAGTTGAGCGAAGAAGCGCTGGGGGAAATTTTCGGGGTCAGCCGCACCATCATTCGCCGCGCGCTGTCGCGCCTGGCCCATGAAGGCGTGGTATTGCTGCGTCCCAATCGCGGTGCTGTCGTTGCCAGCCCGAGTGTCGAAGAGGCGCGCCAGGTGTTCATGGCCCGGCGCCTGGTGGAACGTGCGATCACTGAACTGGCGGTTCAACACGCCACCGCCGAGCAAATTGCCGAATTGCGCCAGATGGTCAACGACGAGCGCGACAGTTTCTCCCGTGGCGATCGTGGTGCCGGCATCCGCCTGTCTGGCGAGTTCCACCTGAAGCTGGCCGAAGCGGCAAAAAACGCCCCGCTGATCAGCTTCCAGCGCAGCCTGGTGTCCCAGACTTCGCTGATCATCGCCCAGTACGAAAGCGGCAACCGTTCCCACTGCTCCTACGACGAACACACCCAACTGATCGACGCCATTGAAAAGCGCGACGCTGAACTGGCGGTGAACCTGATGATGCATCACATGGATCACATCGACAGCAAGCTCAATCTCGATGAAGAAAGTGCGTCGGATGATTTGCATGCGGTGTTCTCGCATTTGCTGCAGACCAAGAAGCCGGGGCGTTCGCCAGCCAAGCTTTGAAAGATCGCAGCCTCGTTTCACTCGACAGCTCCTACAGAGGAATGCATTCCATGTAGGAGCTGCCGAAGGCTGCGATCCTTTGATCTTTCTGGCAGCCAATAAAAATCCCCCGGACTGTAGAGTGCGGGGGATTTTTCATGCCCGAAAAACCTAGCGCTGATGCACCAGGTTCCCCGCCGCATACGTCTGCAACACCGTCCGGTCATCCCCCAGGGTCATTAACACAAACAACGTCTCGGCAATATTATTGGCCTGCTGCAGGCGATAGCCCAGCAACGGCGTGGCGTTGTAGTCCAGCACCAGGAAGTCGGCGTCGGTGCCCGGCTGCAGATTGCCGATCTTGTCTTCAAGACGCAGCGCACGGGCGCCGCCGAGGGTGGCCAGGTACAGCGACTTGAACGGGCTCAGGCGCGCGCCTTGCAGCTGCATGACCTTGTAGGCCTCGTTCAGCGTTTGCAGCAGCGAGAAACTGGTGCCGCCGCCTACATCGGTGCCGATGCCGACGTTGAGTTTGTGCTTCTCGGCCATCGGCAGGTTGAACAGGCCGCTGCCGAGGAAGAAGTTCGAAGTCGGGCAGAAGGAGATGGCCGAACCGGTTTCTGCCAGTCGCGCGCATTCGTCATCGCACAGGTGCACACCGTGGGCGAAGACCGAGCGCTCGCCGAGCAACTGGTAATGGTCGTAGACATCCAGGTAGCCTTTGCGCTCCGGGAACAGTTCCTTGACCCACTCGATTTCCTTGAGGTTTTCGCTGATGTGGGTCTGCATGTACAGATCCGGGTATTCGGTCAGCAACTGGCCGGCCAGGGTCAACTGTTCCGGGGTGCTGGTCGGGGCAAAGCGCGGGGTGACGGCATAGTGCAGGCGACCCTTGCCGTGCCAGCGCTCGATCAGCGCCTTGCTGTCCAAATAGCTGGATTCGGCGGTGTCGGTCAGGTAGTCCGGGGCGTTGCGGTCCATCATCACCTTGCCGGCGATCATGCGCAGGTCCAGTTGCTCGGCAGCTTCGAAGAACGAGTTCACCGATTGCGGATGCACGCTGCCGAACACCAGCGCGGTGGTGGTGCCGTTGCGCAGCAGTTCCTTGATGAAAATGTCCGCCACTTCGTCAGCGTGAGCCTTGTCGGCGAACTGGCTTTCACAGGGGAAGGTGTAGGTGTTGAGCCAGTCCAGCAGTTGCTCGCCGTAGGCGCCGACCATGCCGGTTTGTGGCAGATGGATGTGGGTGTCGATGAAGCCGGGGGTGATCAGTGCATCCTGGTAATGGGTGATCTCGATATCGGCCGGCAGCGTTGGCAGCAGTTCACTGGCGTGGCCAAGGGCACTGATCTTGCCGTTTTCGATCACCAGCAAACCGTCCTCGAAATACTCATAGGAGGCTTCGATCCCGACTTCGGCGGGGTCGGCGATGCTGTGCAGAATGGCGGCGCGGTAGGCTTTGCGAGTCAGGGGCATGTCAGTTCTCAATTTGAGGCTTTCAAGTTGGTGGCCTGGCTGCGGCGTGAAACGGGCAGCAACTTGGCAATCGGTTCGGCGCGGGACGTTTGTTGGCCGAAACTGGCGTTATAAGTGGTGATGATCTCGCCGGCGATGGAGATGGCGATTTCCACAGGCAGCTTGCCTTTGACTTCGCCGATGCCCATCGGGCAGCGCATGCGTTGCACGACACTGCTGTCGAAGCCGCGGTCGCGCAGGCGGTGTTCGAACTTCACCCGTTTGGTTTTCGAGCCGATCAGGCCGAAGTAGGCGAAGTCGTTGCGCTTGAGAATGGCGGCGGTGAGTTCGAGGTCGAGCTGGTGGTTGTGGGTCATGACGATGCAGTAGCTGCCGGCGGGCAGGTCGTCGATTTCATCCACCGGTTCTTCGCTGACGATCTTGCGTACGCCGTGGGGAATCTGTTCCGGGAATTCGTCTTCCCGCGAGTCGATCCAGCGCACCCGGCAGGGCAGGCTGGCCAGCAGCGGTACCAGCGCGCGACCGACGTGGCCGGCGCCAAACACGGCGATCTGCGCCTGGACCTGGCCCATCGGTTCGAACAGCAACACGGTCGCGCCGCCGCAGCACTGGCCCAGGCTGGCACCGAGGCTGAAGCGCTCGAGATGGGTGTCCTGCTTGCCGCTGGCGAGCATTTCGCGGGCGATCTGCATGGCCTTGTATTCCAGGTGTCCGCCACCGATGGTGTCGAAGGCCTGGTGGGCGCTGACAACCATCTTCGAGCCAGCATTGCGCGGCGTCGAGCCGAGCTCTTCGATGATGGTCACCAACACGCAGGGTTCACCCTGGTTTTGCAGGTCGGCGAGGGCGTCGATCCAGTTGTACATGTTTCACCTCAACATCTCTGTTGTCTGTTCGGGCCTCTTCGCGAGCAGGCTCGCTCCCACATTTGGAATGCTTTCCCCTGTGGGAGCGAGCCTGCTCGCGAAGGCCGCGCCTCGGTCTTAGAGCGAAGCCAACTCGGCATCGGCCTCGACAGCCTTCGCCGCCTTCAACTGGCGCATCTGCTCACAGCCCCACAACACCCGCTCCGGCGTCGCCGGCGCGTCGATCTTCGGTTGATGCCGGTAGTCGCCCAGGCTCGCCACGGCGTCCTTGATCGCGCACCAGGCGGCGATGCCGAGCATGAACGGCGGTTCGCCCACGGCCTTGGAATGGAACACCGTGTCTTCCGGGTTCTTGCGGTTTTCCACCAGCTTCACCCGCAGGTCCAGCGGCATGTCCGCCACGGCCGGGATCTTGTAGCTGGCCGGGCCGTTGGTCATCAGCTTGCCCTTGTTGTTCCACACCAGCTCTTCCATGGTCAGCCAGCCCATGCCCTGGATGAAACCGCCTTCGACCTGGCCGATGTCGATGGCCGGGTTCAGCGAGGCACCGACGTCGTGGAGGATGTCGGTGCGCAGCATTTTGTACTCGCCCGTCAGGGTGTCGATGATCACCTCGCAGCAGGCTGCACCGAAGGCGTAGTAATAGAACGGACGCCCCCGGGCCTGGCTGCGGTCGTAGTAGATTTTCGGGGTCTTGTAGAACCCGGTACTCGACAGCGACACCTGGGCGAAGTACGCCTGCTGGATCAGTGCTTCGAAAGTCAGGATGTGATCGCGAACCCGCACGTGGCCGTTGTGGAACTCCACGTCTTCTTCACTGACCTTGTATTGCCGCGCGGCAAATTCCACCAGGCGTTTCTTGATGGTTTCAGCGGCATTCTGCGCAGCCTTGCCGTTCAGGTCGGCGCCGCTGGAGGCCGCGGTCGGCGAAGTGTTCGGTACTTTGTCAGTGTTGGTCGCGGTGATCTGCACGCGGTCCATTTCCACCTGGAACACCTCGGCCACCACTTGCGCGACTTTGGTGTTCAGGCCCTGGCCCATCTCGGTGCCGCCATGGTTCAGGTGGATGCTGCCGTCGGTGTAGACGTGTACCAGGGCGCCGGCCTGGTTGAGGAAGCTGGCGGTGAAGGAGATGCCGAATTTCACCGGGGTCAGCGCCAGGCCCTTTTTCAGGATCGGGCTGTTGGCGTTGTAGCGACGGATCGCTTCGCGGCGCTCGGCGTACTGGCTGCTTGCTTCCAGTTCGGCGGTCATTTCCTCGAGCATGTTGTGCTCGACGGTCTGGTAGTAATGGGTGACGTTGCGCTCGGTCTTGCCATAGTAGTTGGCCTTGCGCACCGCCAGCGGATCCAGCCCCAAGTGACGGGCGATGGCGTCCATCACTTCTTCGATGGCGACCATGCCTTGCGGGCCGCCGAACCCACGGTAGGCGGTGTTCGAGGCGGTGTTGGTCTTGCAGCGATGACCGTTAACGGTCGCGTCGCCCAGGTAATACGAGTTGTCCGAGTGGAACATCGCGCGGTCGACGATCGACGCCGACAGGTCTGGCGAACAGCCGCAGTTGCCGGCCAGTTCCAGGTTGATGCCGTGCAGGCGTCCGGTGCTGTCGAAGCCCACGTCGTATTCGACATAGAACGGGTGCCGCTTGCCGGTCATCAGCATGTCTTCGACACGAGGCAGGCGCATCTTGGTCGGCTGGCCGGTGAGGTGCGCGATCACTGCGCACAGGCAGGCCGGGCTGGCCGCCTGGGTTTCCTTGCCGCCAAAACCGCCACCCATGCGACGCATGTCGACCACGATCTTGTTCATCGAAACGTCCAGCACTTCGGCCACCAGTTTCTGCACTTCGGTGGGGTTCTGGGTCGAGCAGTAGACGATCATGCCGCCGTCTTCGGTGGGCATCACCGAGGAAATCTGGGTTTCCAGGTAGAAGTGTTCCTGCCCGCCGATGTGCAGCGTGCCCTGGATGCGATGTTCGGCAGTGGCCAGCGCCGTCGCCGAATCGCCGCGCTGGTGCGTGTGGCTGTCGAGCACGAAGTGGCGCTTGCGCAGGGCTTCGACCACGTCCAGTACCGGTTCCAGGTCTTCGTATTCGATGATCGCGGCCATCGCCGCCTTGCGTGCGGTTTCCAGGTCTTTGGCGGCAACGGCCACCACGGGTTGACCGACGAATTGCACGGTGTCGATCGCCAGCAGCGGATCGCCCGGCAGCAACGGGCCAATGTCCTTCAAGCCCGGTACGTCTTCGTGGGTAATGGCGATGCGCACACCCTCGAAGGCATAGCACGGCGAGGTGTCGATGCTGATGATCCGGGCGTGGGCACGGTCCGACATGCGGGCGTACACGTGCAACTGGTTCGGAAACTCCAGGCGATCATCGATGTACTGCGCTTCACCGGACACATGCTTGGCGGCGCTGTCGTGCTTGACGCTGCGGCCGACACCGGTGGTCAGGTCCTTGGCGAACAGTTCAGCCAGTTCGGCCTGGGTCTTCTCTACGGCGTGATGGTTAGACATAAGCGGTCACCCGAGTCTCGATGTGCGGCGTTTGCAGTTCGATGAAGTATTTGCGCAGCAGGTTTTGTGCGCTGAGCAGGCGGTATTCCTTGCTGGCGCGGAAGTCCGACAGCGGTGTGAAATCTTCGGCCAGGGCAGCGCAGGCGCGTTCAACGGTGGCGCTGTTGAAGGGCGAACCGATCAGCGCGGTTTCGCAACTGTTGGCGCGTTTCGGAATGGCCGCCATGCCACCGAAGGCCACGCGGGCATCGGCGACCACACCGTTTTCCAGGCGCAGGTTGAATGCCGCGCACACGGCCGAAATGTCATCGTCCAGGCGCTTGGACACCTTGTAGGCGCGGAACAGCTGTTCGACGCTGGCGCGAGGCACGATGATCTTCTCGATGAACTCGCTTTCCTGGCGCGCCGTGACGCGGTAATCGATGAAGTAATCCTCCAGGGCCAGGGTGCGGCGGGTTTCGCCCTTGCACAGGACAATTTGCGCGCCCAAGGCAATCAGCAGGGGCGGCGAGTCGCCGATGGGCGAGGCGTTGCCGATGTTGCCGCCCAAAGTGCCCTGGTTGCGGATCTGCAGGGAGGCGAAGCGTTGCAGCAGTTCGCCGAAGTCCGGGTACTCGGCCTTCAGGGCCTCGTAGCAGTCGGAGAGGGCGGTGGCGGCGCCGATTTCCAGGCGGTCGTCGAAGCGTTCGATGCGCTTCATTTCGGCGACGTTGCCGACGTAGATCATCACCGGCAACGTGCGGTGGAACTGGGTCACTTCCAGCGCCAGGTCAGTGCCGCCGGCCAGCAGCCGGGCCTGCGGATAAGCGTCGTAGAGGTCGGCCAGGTCGGCCACGGTCAAAGGCACCAGGCAACGCTTGTCACCGCTGTTGAGTTCGCCGATATCGGTCGGCGCGATGGCTTTGAGCCGGGCAATGGTCTGGGCTTCGTTGGCATCGAACTGATCCGGCTTTTTAGCGCAGCAGGACTGCTCGGCGGCTTCCAGGATCGGCCGATAGCCGGTGCAGCGGCAGAGGTTGCCGGCCAGGGCTTCGTGGGCCTTGTGCTGATCCGGTGCGTCGCTGTTCTTTTGCAGGGCAAACAACGACATCACGAAACCAGGGGTGCAGAACCCGCATTGCGAGCCGTGGCACTCGACCATGGCCTTCTGCACGCTGTGCAGTTCGCCCTTGTGCTTGAGGTCTTCGACGCTGATCAGTTGCTTGCCGTGCAAGGACGAAACGAACGTCAGGCACGAGTTGAGGCTGCGGTAGCGAATGTGTTCGCGGCCCGCATCATCGGTCTGCAATTCGCCGACCACCACGGTGCACGCGCCACAGTCACCACTGGCGCAGCCTTCTTTGGTGCCGGGTTTGCCCACATGGTCGCGCAGATAATTGAGCACGGTCAGGTTTGGGTCCAGGGCGTGCTCGCTACGGAGTTCCTGGTTGAGTAAAAACTGGATCACGGAAGGCCTCGCAGACTCATTATTGTTGTTAACCGCCATGAACCGAATTTAGCAGGTCTGACTTTTCGGTCAATGATTTTCTGACTTAAAGGTCAGGAAAATGCATTTTGTCGATTAACGTCGCTTTTCTTCATTATTGACCCTCGATCAACAGCCTGCTTTTTGCTTGAATCGTGCCAAAAACCACTGGGTGGGCCCTGCGCCATGACGTATCAATTGCGCTACACTGCGCCGCTTGTACAAATCGAAGAGTTTGAAGGACAACCATGACGTTCAAGGCGCCGGACAGCCTCGCCGAGCAAATCGCGCATCATCTCGCCGAACGCATCATTCGCGGCGAAATGAAGCCCGGGGAGCGCATCCAGGAACAGAAGGTCACGCAGGCACTCGACGTCAGTCGTGGCTCGGTCCGCGAGGCTTTGCTGATTCTCGAGCGCCGGCACCTGATCGCCATCCTGCCGCGACGTGGCGCCCACGTCACCGAACTCACCGCGCACAAGGTCAAGAGCCTTTGCACGCTGATGAGCGAGATGTACATCCTGCTCGCCAACGCCGTGGCCACTGGCTGGAAAGTCCAGGCCGACCTGGCGCCGTTCGTGCAGATCCAGCAGCGCCTGACGGCCAGCTACGAGCGCCAGGACATCCATGCCTTCGTCGACGACAGTTTCAACGTGATGCGTGCCACGTACTCGTTTGCCAACAATCCTTACCTGCAGGAAACCGTCGAGAATCTGCAGCCGGCCATGAGCCGTGCGTATTTTCTCGCCCTGGAGCAACGCAAGGCCTCGATGAGTGAGTATCTGGAGCTGTTCGAACGTCTGCTTGCTGCAGTGATCGCCCGTGATTTTCCACTGATCCGCGAAGTGCTGACCGCTTATGGCCAGCGCAGTTGCGATCTGGTGATCTCTGCCCTGACGGACGCATAAGCGTGCGGCTAAAGTGCATCAAGTTGGCGGGGTTCAAGTCCTTCGTCGACCCGACCACAGTGAACTTCCCCAGCAACATGGCGGCGGTGGTTGGGCCCAATGGTTGCGGCAAGTCGAACATCATCGACGCCGTGCGCTGGGTGATGGGCGAAAGTTCGGCGAAGAACCTGCGCGGCGAGTCGATGACCGACGTCATCTTCAACGGCTCCACCAGCCGCAAGCCGGTGAGCCAGGCGAGCATCGAACTGGTATTCGATAACGCCGATGGCACATTGCTCGGTGAATACGCCGCCTATGCGGAAATTTCCATTCGCCGCAAAGTCACCCGCGACAGCCAGACCACCTATTACCTCAACGGCACCAAATGCCGGCGCCGTGACATCACCGATATCTTCCTCGGTACTGGCCTGGGCCCGCGCAGCTACTCGATCATCGAACAGGGGATGATTTCCAAGCTGATCGAGTCCAAGCCTGAAGACCTGCGCAACTTCATTGAAGAGGCGGCGGGGATCTCCAAGTACAAGGAGCGTCGGCGCGAAACCGAAAACCGCATCCGCCGCACCCACGAAAACCTGGAGCGCCTGACCGACCTGCGCGAAGAGCTCGAACGTCAGCTCGAACGCTTGCACCGCCAGGCCGAAGCGGCCAAGAAGTACCAGGAATTCAAAGGCGAGGAGCGCCAGCTCAAGGCGCAACTGTCGGCCCTGCGCTGGCAGGACCTGAACGATCAGGTCGGCCAGCGCGAAGCGATCATCGGCACCCAGGAAGTCAGTTTCGAAGCCCTGGTGGCCGAACAGCGCAACGCCGACGCCAGTATCGAACGCTTGCGCGACGGCCATCACGACCTCTCCGAGCGCTTCAATCTGGTGCAGGGGCGCTTCTATTCGGTCGGCGGCGACATCGCCCGGGTCGAGCAGAGCATCCAGCATGGGCAACAGCGCCTGCGCCAATTGCAGGACGACTTGAAGGAAGCCGAGCGCGCGCGCCTGGAGACTGAGTCGCACTTGGGCCACGACCGCACACTGTTGCTGACCCTCGGCGAAGAACTGGACATGCTTACGCCGGAGCAGGAAGTCACCAGCGCCGCCGCCGAAGAGGCTGCCGCTGCGCTGGAGGAATCCGAAACCACCATGCACGGCTGGCAGGAGCAGTGGGACACGTTCAACCTCAGTGCCGCCGAGCCACGGCGCCAGTCGGAAGTCCAGCAGTCACGGATCCAGCAGCTGGAAACCAGCCTGGAACGCCTGGCCGAACGGCACCGGCGCCTGGGTGAAGAGCGCGCCTTGTTGTCGGCGGACCCGGAAGACGCGGCGATCATGGCGCTCAACGAGCAGCTCGCCGAATCCGAGGCGACCCTCGAGGATTTGCAGACCAGTGAAGAAGCTCAGGTTGAAAAGCTCGAGCAACTGCGCCAGCAATTGCAGCAGGCACTGTCGGCGCAGCAACAGGCCCAGGGCGATCTGCAGCGCCTCAACGGTCGCCTGGCTTCGCTTGAAGCCTTGCAGCAAGCCGCACTAGACCCGGGCACCGGCACCGCGCAATGGCTGAGCGAGCAGAATTTGGCGGACCGCCCGCGCCTGGCCGAAGGCCTGAAAGTCGAAGCCGGTTGGGAGCTGGCGGTGGAAACCGTACTGGGCGCCGACCTGCAAGCGGTGCTGGTGGATGACTTCAACGATTTCGATTTGTCCGGGTTTACTCAAGGCGATCTGCGCTTGCTCAGCCCCGCGACCGACGGCGCGCGCGTGCCCGGCAGCCTGCTCGATAAAGTCGAGGCGCAGATCGATCTGTCGCCGTGGCTGGGGCAGGTCAAACCCGTCGAAAGCCTCGAACAAGCGCTGGGGTTGCGTGGGCAGCTGGCAGCGGGCCAGAGCCTGATCAGCCGCGACGGATATTGGGTCGGTCGGCACTTTTTGCGCGTGCGCCGCGCCAGTGAAGCGGAAAGCGGGATGCTCGCCCGGGGTCAGGAAATCCAGAAACTGGGCCTTGAACGCGAAGAACGTGAAGCGGCCGTCGAAGCCTTGGAAACCGAATTGCAAAACCTGCGGGCGCAACAGCGCCAGCAGGAAAACGGCCGCGAACATTTGCGCCGCCTGTTGCAGGACGAAGCGCGCCAGCAAGGTGAACTCAAGGCTCAGCTGTCGGCCGGCAAGGCCAAGGCCGAGCAGTTGAACCTGCGGCGCACGCGCCTCGATGAAGAGCTCCAGGAGTTGGCGGAACAGCGAGCCCTGGAACATGAACAGATCGGTGAAGCGCGCCTGCACTTGCAGGAGGCCCTCGACGCCATGGCCCTGGATACCGAGCAGCGCGAGCTGCTGCTGGCCCAGCGTGACAGCTTGCGCGAACGGCTTGACCGGGTGCGCCAGGAAGCCCGCCAGCACAAGGATCACGCCCATCAACTGGCCGTACGCCTGGGCTCGCTGCGGGCCCAGCATGACTCGACGCGCCAGGCCCTGGAGCGCCTGGAAATGCAGGCCGAGCGCCTGACGGAAAAACGCGAGCAACTGAGCCTCAACCTCGAAGAGGGCGAGGCGCCGCTGGAAGAGCTGCGCCTCAAGCTCGAAGAACTGCTCGACAAGCGCATGACCGTCGACGAAGAGCTCAAGACCGCGCAGATCGCCCTGGAAGACGCCGACCGTGAACTGCGTGACGCTGAAAAGCGCCGCAACCAGGCCGAACAACAGTCCCAGCTGATTCGCGGCCAGCTTGAAAACCAGCGCATGGAATGGCAAGCCCTGACCGTGCGGCGCAAGGCATTGCAGGACCAGTTGCTTGAAGACGGCTACGACCTGCACGGCGTGCTGGCCACGCTGACCGCCGAGGCCAGCGAGAAAGCCGCCGAGGAAGAACTCGAACGCATTGCCGCGCGAATCCAGCGCCTGGGCGCGATCAACCTCGCGGCCATCGATGAATATCAGCAACAATCGGAGCGTAAACGTTATCTGGACGCCCAGAACGACGATCTGGTCGAGGCGCTCGATACGCTCGAGAACGTGATTCGCAAGATCGACAAGGAAACCCGAAACCGTTTCAAAGATACCTTTGATCAGATCAATGGCGGTTTACAGGCACTTTTCCCAAAAGTTTTCGGTGGAGGGCGCGCGTATTTGGAACTGACGGGCGAAGATCTACTCGATACAGGGGTGACGATCATGGCGCAGCCGCCCGGAAAGAAGAACAGCACCATCCATTTGCTATCAGGTGGCGAAAAGGCCCTGACGGCATTGGCCCTGGTTTTTGCGATCTTCAAGCTGAACCCGGCGCCGTTCTGCATGCTCGATGAAGTGGACGCGCCATTGGATGACGCTAACGTCGGACGCTACGCACGACTGGTCAAGGAGATGTCGCAGACGGTGCAGTTCATCTATATCACCCACAACAAGATCGCCATGGAAATGGCTGAACAACTGATGGGGGTGACGATGCACGAACCGGGTTGCTCGCGTCTGGTGGCGGTGGATGTCGAGGAGGCCATGGCGATGGTGGACGCCTGAAATATGGCTTTCAGGTCGGATTTTTTAGCGGTGGGACCTAATTAGCCATGCCGACTTGCTGGCCAATCGACATAATCGCGGGGCCAACGTGCCAGACGGTGTAAAGTTGCCTTTGGTCGTGCTAGTTTAATGTCAATTTTTCGTATACGTGGGCAAAACGCCTGTCAGAACATAGAGTTGGCGCCACGTTTTAAAGCGGTTTACAGAATGTAAGCCCCTTATTTTTCAGCATTTTTTATAGAGGCACGGGATTACATGGAAATCGGTCTGCGCGAGTGGCTGATCGTCATCGGCATTATTGTCATTGCCGGTATTCTTTTCGATGGCTGGCGCCGTATGCGCGGCGGCAAGGGAAAGCTGAAATTCCGTCTTGACCGGAGCCTGTCCAACTTGCCCGACGAGGACACCAGCCCCGAGGTGTTGGGCCCGTCTCGCGTCCTGGATACGCACAAGGAACCGCAACTGGACGAGCACGACCTGCCGTCAGTGAGCATGCCTGCCCGCGATTCGGGCTCCAAGCGCGGCAAGCGTGGCCATGGCGAGCCTTCCCAGGGCGACATGAACTTAAGCCTGGACCTGGACGGCGGCCCTAGCTTCAGCAGCCGTGACGACGATTTCCCGGATGACACCAAGGCATCGCCTGCGGTCAGCGAAAAAGAGCAGCCGCAAGCAGAAGAAGTGCTGGTCATCAGCGTAATCTGCCGCGATCCGGCCGGCTTCAAGGGCCCGGCGCTGCTGCAGAACATTCTCGAAAGCGGCCTGCGTTTCGGCGAAATGGACATCTTCCACCGTCACGAAAGCATGGCGGGCAATGGCGAAGTGCTGTTCTCCATGGCCAACGCGGTCAAGCCTGGCGTCTTCGACCTGGACGACATCGACCACTTCAGCACCCCGGCGGTGAGCTTCTTCCTCGGCTTGCCAGGCCCGCGTCATCCGAAGCAGGCCTTCGACGTGATGGTGGCTGCAGCACGTAAACTGTCACAAGAGTTGAACGGCGAGCTGAAGGACGACCAACGCAGCGTATTGACCGCCCAGACGATTGAGCACTACCGTCAGCGCATCGTTGAATTCGAGCGTCGCGCACTGACCCAGAAGCGCTGATATTTGTAACGTGTGGAAACCTCCGCACCCCGGTAGGAGCCGGCTTGCTGGCGATGGCGATTTCAAATACGCCTTCGCCGGCAAGTCGGATCGCCGCACCGCAGGCTCCTACAATGAATCAACGCCGCATCGAAATTGAGCAGCCTCGGCTGCTCTTTTGCTTTATGAGAGACCACCCATGACTGCCGCCCAAGACCGCATTCTAGAGCTACGTGCCGAGCTGAATCAGCACAACTATCGTTATCACGTGCTGGACGAGCCGAGCATCCCGGACGCCGAGTACGACCGGTTGTTCAACGAGCTCAAGGCCCTTGAAGCGACCCATCCCGAACTGGTCACCAGCGACTCGCCAACCCAGCGGGTCGGTAGCGCGGCGCTGTCGGCGTTCACCCAGGTACGCCACGAAGTGCCGATGCTCAGCCTGGGCAACGCCTTCGAAGAAACCGACATGCGCGAGTTCGACCGTCGGGTGACCGAGGGCCTGGACCTGCCGGCCGGTGATCTGTTCGGCGCTGGCGCGGCGGTTGAATACAGCTGCGAACCCAAGCTCGATGGCCTGGCGGTCAGCCTGCTCTATCAGGACGGCATGCTGGTGCGCGGGGCCACCCGCGGCGACGGTACCACCGGCGAAGACATCAGCGTCAACGTGCGCACCGTGCGCAACATCCCGCTCAAGCTGCACGGCACTGGCTGGCCGGCGACCCTGGAAGTGCGCGGCGAAGTGTTCATGTCCAAGGCCGGTTTCGAGCGGCTCAATGCCACGCAACTGGAAGTCGGCGGCAAGACTTTCGCCAACCCACGCAACGCCGCGGCCGGCAGCTTGCGCCAGCTGGATTCGAAGATCACCGCCAACCGTCCGCTGGAGTTCTGCTGCTATGGCATCGGCCAGGTGTCTGCGGACATCGCCGACACGCACATCGGCAACCTGCAGCAACTCAAGGCCTGGGGCATGCCGATCAGCCATGAGCTGAAGCTGGCGAACGGCATCGACGAGTGCCTGGATTACTACCGCGACATCGGCGAGCGCCGCAATGCGTTGCCTTATGAAATCGACGGTGTGGTGTTCAAGGTCAACAGTATCGCGTCCCAGCGCGAACTGGGTTTCCGCGCCCGCGAGCCGCGCTGGGCCATCGCCCATAAATTCCCGGCCATGGAAGAACTCACCGAGCTGCTCGACGTGGAATTCCAGGTCGGCCGCACCGGCGCGGTGACGCCGGTGGCGCGCCTCAGGCCGGTCAAGGTTGCCGGTGTCACCGTGGCCAACGCGACGCTGCACAACATGGACGAAGTGGCGCGCCTGGGCCTGATGATCGGTGACACGGTGATCATTCGCCGCGCCGGCGACGTGATTCCGCAAGTGGTGCAAGTGGTCACCGAGCGTCGCCCGGAAGACGCCCGGCCGGTGCAGATCCCGCAGCAGTGCCCGGTGTGCGGCTCCCACGTCGAGCGCACGCAACTGGTCAAGCGCAGCAAGGGTCGCGAGACGGTCAGCGAAGGCGCGGTGTACCGCTGCGTCGGGCGCCTGGCCTGCGGTGCCCAACTCAAGCAGGCGATCATTCACTTCGTCTCCCGCCGCGCCATGGACATCGAAGGCCTGGGCGACAAGAGCGTCGAACAGCTGGTCGATGAAGGGTTGGTGAGTTCGCCGGCTGACTTGTACGCCCTGAAGTTCGAGGACATCGTCGACCTGGAAGGCTTTGCCGAGCTGTCGAGCAACAAGCTGCTCAGTGCTATCGCCGACAGCAAGAAACCGGGGCTGGCACGTTTCATCTACGCCCTGGGCATTCCCGATGTCGGCGAGGAGACGGCCAAGGTGCTGGCACGTTCCCTGGGTTCGCTGGAGCGGGTGCAAAAAGCCTTGCCACAAGTGCTGACCTACCTGCCGGACGTCGGCCTGGAAGTGGCCCACGAAATTCACAGCTTCTTCGAAGATGCGCACAACCAGCAGGTCATTACCGAACTGCTCAACCACGGTTTGCAGATTCAGGACCAGGGCGAGTTGGGCGCCGAGTTTGCCGCCAGCACCACGTTGGGCGGTTTCCTCGACAAGCTGCACATCCCTTCGGTGGGGCCGGGCGGGGCGCAGAAACTGGCTGACAAGTTCGGTTCGCTGCAAGCGGTGATCAGCGCCGACTGGTTGGACATGCGCCAGGCATTGCCCGAGAAGCAGGCCACTTCGGTTCGCGAATTTTTCGCCATCGAGGCCAATCGCCAACTGGCCGAGGCCGCCGAGAAGCAACTGGCGGATTTCGGCATGCACTGGCACAGCGAGAAGAAAGTCGTCGAAGGCCTGCCGCTTGCCGGCCAGACCTGGGTGCTCACCGGTTCGCTGGAGTTGATGAGTCGCGACGTGGCCAAGGACAAACTCGAAAGCCTCGGTGCCAAAGTCGCAGGCTCCGTATCGGCCAAGACCCACTGCGTGGTCGCGGGGCCGGGAGCGGGGTCGAAGTTGACCAAGGCCAATGAGCTGGGGTTGAAGGTGCTGGATGAAGAGGCGTTCGTCGAGTTCCTGAAAAAACACGGTATTGCGGTCTAAATGATCGTTCCCACGCTCTGCGTGGGAATGCAGCCCGGGACGCTCCGCGTCCCATTCGAGAGCTGGAACGCGGAGCGTCCCTTGAGGCATTCCCACGCAGAGCATGGGAACGATCTTCACCCAGGAATGATCTAGTCTTGGCAAGCCCCAGGGAGAGATCGCTCATGCACCGCTTCTTCGAACAGCTCACGTCGCGTATCGCGGCCCCCTTCATCGGCGAAAGCTCGCGCAGCAGCAAGATCTGGCCCTGTCGTTGCGGGCAGTCGCTGTTCTTTCGCAACAGTCAGTGCCTGGCCTGTTCCGCAGCCTTGGGTTATCAGCCAGAGCAAAGCCGCCTGTCTTCGCTGCAACCAGGCGAACAGCACGACACCTGGCTGCTCGATGCCGATCCCTCTGCCGGCCTGTTTCGTCGCTGCGCCAACCTCGATTCGCCCGCCGCGTGCAATTGGCTGCTGCCGGCCAATGACCACGACTCGCTGTGCATCGCCTGTAGCCTGAACCGTACCATCCCCGATTTATCCATACCTGAAAATCACGAACGCTGGCGCAAGATGGAAACCGCCAAGCGCCGGCTGATCGCGCAATTGGTCAGCCTCGGGTTGCCGGTCATCCCGAAAACCCTAAATGAGGAAGTCGGCCTGGCCTTCGATTTCATCGGCGTCGATCTTGAAGGCAAGTCGCCCACCACCGGCCATGCCAACGGCCTGATCACCCTCGACATAAAGGAAGCCGACGACGCCCACCGCGAACAGGTGCGGGTGCAAATGCACGAACCCTATCGCACATTGCTCGGGCATTTGCGCCACGAGGTCGGGCATTACTACTGGGACCGCTTGATTGCCAACAGCGATTGGCTGGAACCCTTTCGCGGCCTGTTCGGCGACGAACGCGCCAGCTACGCCGAGGCCCTGGAGCGGCATTATCAGCAAGGCGCGCCGCTCGACTGGCAGCAGCAGTACGTCAGCGTCTACGACACCATGCACCCCTGGGAAGACTGGGCCGAAACCTGGGCTCACTACCTGCACATGATGGACGCCGTCGACACCGCGCTCGGGTTTGGCATGAGCGCACGGGAAATGGACCTCGACTATCAGCCCTTTCCCCCCAGCACCCTCTACGATCCGCAGCACCCCGGCGGTACCGCGTTCCTCTCATTCGTCAATGCGTGGATCGAACTGGCCGGCATGCTCAATGAATTGTCGCGCAGCATGGGCCAGCCGGATTTCTACCCCTTCGTGCTGCCGCCCGCGGTGATCGCCAAGCTGCACTTCATCCACCTGGTGATCCAGCGCGCGGGCGGCAGGGCGGATGAAGTACTGGCACAATAGTTGTGCATGATGGCAATTCAGTTTCAGTTAAGTTCGTAACGCTAAGGTGAGCCCCGTAGGCAACACATAAAAGATACGGAGACACCCCATGAAATCCTTCACTGCCCTGTTCGTCACATCCCTCATCGCCATGTCCGCCAGCCTCGCCCATGCACGTGACCTCGGGCCCGACGAAGCCCTGAGACTGCGAGACGCTGGTACCATTGTGTCTTTCGAGAAGCTCAACGCCACCGCGCTGGCCAAGCACCCAGGCTCCACGGTCACGGAAACCGAACTGGAAGAAGAGTACGGCAAGTACATCTACCAGATTGAACTGCGCGATCCGCAGGGCCTCGAGTGGGACCTGGAGCTGGACGCGGTCAGCGGGCAGATTCTCAAGGATCATCAGGACACGTAATGACGCTGCAATCCTTTTCACTTCGACGCGCCAGCGCCCGCCTGGCGCTGGCGCTGCTGCTTTTTTGCTCGGTGGTGGCGGCCCGCGACCTCGACCAGGACGAGGCCCTGCGCCTGCGCCAACAAGGTGTGATCCTGCCGCTCGAGCAACTTTTACAGCAGGCACTGGATCGTTATCCGGGCGCCAAGCTGCTGGAAGCCGAGCTCGAAGAAAAGCATGACGTCTACATTTATGAAGTCGAATTGCTGACCAGCGAAGGCGTGGTCCGCGAACTGGACATCGACGCCACCACCGGCCGTTTACTCAAAGACAAGGAAGATTGACCGATGCGTTTGCTCCTGGTGGAAGACCACGTGCCGCTGGCCGACGAACTGCTGGCCGGCCTCAATCGCCAAGGGTATGCCGTGGACTGGCTGGCCGACGGTCGCGACGCGGTGCACCAGGGCAGCACCGAACCCTACGACCTGATCATCCTCGACCTCGGCCTGCCGGGGCTGCCCGGGCTTGAGGTGTTGACGCGGTGGCGTGCCGGTGGCTTGGCGACGCCGGTGCTGATCCTCACCGCCCGCGGTTCCTGGGCCGAGCGCATCGAAGGCCTCAAGGCCGGCGCCGACGACTACCTGACCAAGCCTTTCCACCCCGAAGAACTGCACTTGCGCATTCAGGCGCTGTTGCGCCGCTCCCATGGCCAGGTCAATCAACCGACCCTGAAGGCGGGCGGGCTGCACCTGGACGAGGGGCGCCAGTGCGTGACCCGCGATGGCGCCGACATCCAGCTCACGGCCGCCGAGTTTCGCCTGTTGCGCTACTTCATGTTGCACCCGGAACAGATCCTCTCCAAAAGCCACCTGGCCGAACACCTCTACGACGGTGAAACCGAGCGCGACTCGAACGTGCTGGAAGTCCACGTCAATCACCTGCGCCGCAAACTCGGGCGCAGCGTAATCGAAACCCGTCGTGGGCAAGGTTACCTGCTGGGTGGACAAGCCCGGTGAGGTCGATCCAGCGCCGCTTGAGCCTGGGCCTGATCAGCGTGATGGTGATCGTCGGCCTGGTGTTGGCGCAAACCAGCCTGTGGCTGTTCGAAGTGGGATTGCAGCGCTACCTCGAAGCCGGGTTGCGCAACGACAGCGAAAACCTGTTGATAGCGCTGGTGCGCGGCCCCCAGGGCTTGCAACTGGATGAGCGACTATTGTCGCCGGCTTATCAGCGGCCGTTTTCTGGCCATTATTTCCGCATCGATTTCGCCGACAGCCATTGGCGTTCTCGTTCATTGTGGGACCAGGAACTGCCACGCCTCGAGCACCCGGGCCTGGAAAGCAACCTGCAACTGGGCCCGGAAGGCCAGCAGTTGCTGGTGCTGCGTTCCGACTATCGGCGCCTGGGCCAGTCGATTTCCATCAGCGTGGCCCAGGACTACACCCCGGTGCGCGAAAGCTTCCAGCGCATGCAGCAGATCGGCCTCGGCCTGGGACTGGCGGGCCTGCTGCTGATCCTGCTGCTCCAGCGGATCACCGTGCGACGCGCCTTGCGCCCGTTGGAAAAAGCCCGGGAACAGATCGCGCAACTGCAACAGGGCCAACGCTCACAACTCGACGATCAGGTGCCGATCGAACTGGAACCGCTGGTGACCCAGATCAACCATTTGCTGGCCCACACCGAAGATAGCCTCAAGCGCTCGCGCAATGCCCTGGGCAACCTCGGCCACGCCCTGAAAACCCCGTTGGCGGTGTTGTTGAGCCTGGCTTCCAGCGAGCAACTCGACGCGCACCCGCAACTGCGCCGGGTCCTCAAAGAGCAACTGGAACAGGTCCGCCTGCGACTCAATCGCGAACTCAACCGCGCCCGCTTGAGCGGCGACGCCTTGCCGGGGGCCTTGTTCGATTGCGATGCCGAACTGCCGGGATTGCTCGCCACCTTGAACATGATCCACGGTGAACACCTGCACCTCAGCTATGTCGCGCCCACCGGCCTGCAGCTGCCTTGGGACCGCGAAGACCTGCTGGAACTGCTCGGTAACCTGCTGGACAACGCCTGCAAATGGGCGGACGCCGAAGTGCGCCTGAGCGTGGTCGAAACCGAGAAAACCTACGAATTAAACGTGGAAGACGACGGCCCGGGGATTCCCCAGGACCAGCGCGACCAGGTGTTCAGCCGCGGCACGCGCCTGGATGAACAGACCGACGGACATGGCCTGGGCCTGGGCATCGTGCGCGACATCGTCGACACCTGGGGCGGGGAATTGCTGCTGCACGAAAGCGAGTGGGGCGGCTTGAAAGTGACCATCGAGCTGCCCAAGCGCTGAAACAGCGGGGCGCTCAACGCCCCTCGAGCAACCCGGCCGCCTGATCCAGCAAGGCCAAAGGCTCCTTCGCCTTGTGGATATCCACCGACAGCAACTGGCGAAACTTGCGCGCCCCCGGAAACCCGGTGCCCAGCCCCAGTACATGCCGGGTGATATGGTGCATCGCCCCGCCGGTTTCCAGGTGTGCGGCGATATAAGGCCGCAACTGCGCCAACGCCTCGGCGCGCGTGATCACCGGCGCCGTGCTGCCAAACAACTGCTGATCCACCTCGGCCATCACGTAAGGGTTGTGATAAGCCTCACGCCCGAGCATCACCCCATCGAACGTCTGCAAATGCTCGTGACAGGCTTCCAGGCTCTTGATCCCGCCGTTGAGAATAATCTCCAACTCCGGAAAGTCCGCCTTCAACCGCGCAGCCACGTCATAACGCAACGGCGGAATATCGCGGTTCTCCTTCGGCGACAACCCCTCCAGAATCGCAATCCGCGCATGCACGGTAAAACTGGTGCAACCGGCATCACGCACCGTACCAACGAAATCGCACAGCTCTTCATAACTGTCACGGCCATTGATCCCGATCCGATGCTTCACCGTCACCGGAATCGACGCCGCATCGCGCATCGCCTTCACACAATCGGCCACCAACTGCGGGTGCCCCATCAGGCACGCCCCGATCATATTGTTCTGCACCCGGTCACTGGGGCAGCCCACATTCAGATTCACCTCATCGTACCCATGCTCCTGCGCCATCCGCGCACAGGCCGCCAAGTCAAGCGGCACACTGCCACCTAACTGCAACGCCAACGGATGCTCGGCCTCGTTGTGCCGCAGGAACCGCTCGTGATCGCCGTTGAGCAAGGCACCGGTGGTGACCATTTCGGTGTAGAGCAGGGCGTTCTTCGACAGCAGGCGCAGGAAGAAACGGCAGTGCCGGTCGGTCCAATCCATCATCGGGGCGACGGAGAAGCGGCGGGAGAGTGGGGCGGGTGTGGCGTTGGATACGGACATGGGGGATCTGGAATCGGTGAGGCTGGGAGGTGGGGGAGTTTATCAGGATTGGGGTTGTGGGGGTTTGGTGAGTCTTGCACTCGCTTTGCCCCCCCCCTAGCGCACTTTGCCATAACCCAAAGGTGTTACTCAGCAAGGTTTCATTATGGACAGGCGGGTAAACGGAGCCGGAAAAATATATATGCCCATTCGGTTTGTATTTATTTGGCCGGATTTTACGATTTGATGATAGCCGTAATTTCGATAGGGTCTAAAAACTGGCATTTCTTACAGTGCCCAAGAGTCGAATGTGCAGTGAAAATACGAACGTACCATTAATTTTCAGATGAGGGCGAACAGATGATCAAGAGTATTGAATGTTCTCTTTGTGTTCCTTGGGATAAGGGGCTCGACCGAATGATTGAGGGGGCTTTAACACGAGTGGGAGTTTCAGGTTGCGATTAATTACTAGCAGAATTGCTAGTATTATTAATTGTATTTTTGTGATTAGATAAGTTTGTACTGATTTCATGCAGGCTGTTTTGTTAATGCGGTTTGAATAACAAGTGCTGAAGGGTAACTATTAATCATTTTGGAGAATGTGTATGAACGCTGAAGCTAATTTGCCTCCTTTGGAGTTTAAAATCAATTATATAACCTGGACTACTTTTCAGGTGGAAGCGACGTCGCCTGCGCTTACGTATATTCTTACTGACTATTCCTTTGGTGTTCCAACTGAGCTGTATAGAGGGCCGAATGGAATAATTACCTTAGATAACTTAACGAAAAATACAAACTACAGTTTTACGCTCGTTGGGTACGTTCCGCCGTTTGGAAATACAGAACCAGCTTTGGTCGAATTCAAGACCCCCGACCGAATGCAACCCAAGCCTCCAAGCTTCTTCGAGCCCTTCAATCAGACTCTCGATCAGGTTTCCTTTTTTTGGAGTCCCGGTGAAGTTGAAGGTGGTGAGCCTCGTTATGAGATACGCCGAGATAAGAGTTTACTCGATACCCCAAAAACACCTCCCTATACCGATACCACTCCAGAACAGGGGCGGGACCACTCCTACTGCATTCGTACCTTTGATGATGGATTCACTTTCTCAGAGCCTGTTTGTGTCAATGTCTACTTCGAGGATCGGCGGTCTCAAGGAACAAGTGCAACAGTCAGTTAATTTTTCTGAGCATGTTAATCACGAAACT
>CXWK01000043.1_pt1 | contig 124218 bp, 107 predicted proteins | sample 590851 | NCBI WGS metagenome assembly CXWK01 (sample SAMEA3498364, study PRJEB10139) | wastewater metagenome | biome: wastewater treatment plant; material: activated sludge | place: Denmark | collected 2014-08-01
GGCCACTTCAGCTCGCACGAGTGGATCGGCGAGGTCGACGTGCCCACGTCGGTGGTGCTCACCGAGCGTGACGAGGTCGTCCCGCCCCGCCGTCAGCGCAAGCTGGCCGACGCCATCCCGGGGGCCACGGTCCACGCCATCGACGGCGACCACACCTGTTGCGTCAACCACCCCGAGTTGTTCATCCCCGCCCTGCTGGCGGCGTGCGACGACGCCTCGGCCGACCCCCGAACCCGTCCTGGCCCCCGAGGTGCACCGGCCGCCGGCGCACCGCCCCCCGGGAGCGGCGCTACCGCGACACCGTGAACCGCACCTCGCGGGCGAGGACGGCCTCGAGCAGGCCCTTGCTCTCGTCGGCGGTGTAGAGCTCGAGCGAGAGGTCGGCTCCGGCCTGCGGCGTCACGACCAACGCCACGGCCCCACCCGCTTCCCCGGCCTCGTCCGCGTGGCGTGCCCGGCGCACCGACGCCACGAGGCCCGAGTGCGTGCGATCGAGGGCGATCGCCACCCGCAGGATGCCCGCCAGCGTGCGCACGACCTGCTGGTCGTCCTCGTTCAGGCGGGCGAACTCGGCGTGCTTGCCCTTGGGCGCGCTCTTGCGGTGGTAGCGCGCCACCTGGGCGATGAGCTCGATCTCGCGGTCGGTGAAGCCGGTGAGGTGCTCCGAGTTCCGGATCACGTAGTACGAGTGCTTGTGGTGCTGGGCGTGCGACACGAACAGGCCCACGTTCGCGAGGAGGGCCGCCCCTTCGAGATACTCCCGTGACGTGTCGTCGAGGCCGTGCAGCTCGGCGGTCTCGTCGAAGATGGCGAGCGCCAGGGCCGACACCCGGGCCGAGTGCTCGGGGTCCTCGTCCATGAGCTCGGCGAGGTGGTCGACACTGCGGCGGCGCAGATCGCTCAGGTGGTGCAGCGACCGGCCCCGGGAGCGCTGGATGGTGTCGAGCAGCACGCCTTCCCGCAGGGCGTAGTCCGACACGAGCATGGACTCGACCCCGAGCGCCGCCACCACCTGTTCGAGGATCAGGGCACCCCCGAGGATGATGTCGGCGCGGGACGCGTCGAGCCCCGGGATCCGGCGCCGCTTGACGACGGTGTCGGCGGCCAGCAGGACCTCGATGGCCTGCGCCAGCTCGTCGGCGGTGAACGAGAAGTTGTTGAACGTCTGCGGCGCGGGATCGCCCCGTGCCGACCGCACCATGGCCGCCACGGCGAGCACCGTGCCCGAGCTGCCGACCGCTACCTCGAACCCGTGACGCCTGATCTCGCGGGCGAACGACGCCAGCGAGGCGCTGACGTACCGCCGGCAGGCCTCCACAGACGATCTGGTGATGCGGCGGTCTGGGAAGAACCTGCTCGTGAGCCGGATGGCGCCGAGCTTCATGCTGCGGGCGGCGAGGGCCTCGCCCCGCTCGCCCACCAGCAACTCGGTGCTCCCGCCGCCGATGTCGACGAGCAGCGAGCGGCGGTCGAACACGGGCACCGCCTGCAACACCCCGAGGTGGATGAGGCGGGCCTCCTCGAACCCCGAGATCACCTCGACGTCGATGCCCGCCTCTTCCCATGCCCTGCGCACGAAGGTGGACCGGTTCTGCGCCTCGCGGACGGCGCTGGTGGCGACCGCCCGGATCGGGGCGTCGGCGACGTCGGCGACCTGACGGAACCGGCGGAGGGCGTCGATGGCACGGTCGATGGCCGCCGGTGAGAGCCGCTTCATCTCGCCCTGGCCGGAGCCCAGGCGCACCGCCTCCTTCTCGCGGCCGACGACCTCGAACCGCCCGTCGTCGTCGGCGCGGGCCACGACGAGGTGCACCGAGTTGGTGCCGATGTCGATCGCCGCCAGGTTGTGGCTCACCGCTCACCCACCCGCTTCGCGGGGCCGTTCGGTTCCCGCCCGTGAGGACCCCGCTCGTGAGGACCCCGGAGGCCGGCGGCCTGCTCGACGGCGGCTGCCGCCCGCACCACCGCCTCGCCGTAGCGCCCGCCCGGGTCGGCCCCGGTGCGGTCGAGCGGGCCCGACACGCTGACGGCGGCGACCACCCGTCCGTCGGCCGCCCTGACGGGGGCGCTGACCGAGGCCACGCCCGCCTCGCGCTCGGCCACGCTGGCGACCCACGGCCCGGGCGGGTCGTCGGTGAGGACCCGCCCGGCCGAGCCCCGGTCCAACGGCAGCGCGGCGCCCATGGCCACGATCGTACGCAGCCCGTGTGGCGACTCGAGTGCCGCCACGCACACGCGGCGATCGCCCTCGCGCACGTACAGCTGCACGCTCTCCCCCGTCGCGTCGCGGAGGGCGGCCAGGGCCGGCCCGGCGGCCTCGGCCACCGGCAGCAGGTCGGCCGCGGCCCGCCCGAGCGCGACGAGCCGCAGACCGGGAGCGAACTGCCCCTGGTCGGTCCGCCGGACGAGCCCGTGGGACTCGAGCGCCGTGGCCAGGCGGTAGGCCGTGGCCCGCGAGAGGCCGGTGCCGGCCACCAGCTCGGCCAGGGTCATGGGCTGACGCTCGAGGGCGTCGAGAACGAGAACCGCCTTGTCGAGCGTGCCCACCCCGCGTACACTGCGTTCCACAAGGCGAGACTATCGTCTCACTATTCGGGACACAAGGACCAGGGGACGAGGCAGCATGGCACCGAGAACGCTGAGCGAGAAGATCTGGGACCGCCACGTCGCCCACGCAGGCGCGGGCGACGGCGACCCGGACCTCCTCTACATCGACCTCCACCTGGTCCACGAGGTCACCTCGCCCCAGGCCTTCGACGGCCTCCGCCTCGCCGGGCGGGCGGTACGCCGCCCCGACCTCACGGTGGCCACCGAGGACCACAACGTGCCGACCACCGACATCGACCAGCCCATCGCCGATCCCGTCTCGCGCAAGCAGATCGAGGTGCTCCGGGCCAACTGCGCCGAGTTCGGCATCACGCTGTACCCCATGGGCGACCCCGGCCAGGGCATCGTCCACGTGATCGGCCCCGAGAAGGGCCTGACCCAGCCCGGCATGACCATCGTCTGTGGCGACAGCCACACCTCCACCCACGGGGCGTTCGGCGCGCTGGCATTCGGCATCGGCACGAGCGAGGTCGAGCACGTGCTCGCCACCCAGACGCTGCCCCAGCAACGGGCCGGCACCATGGCGGTGAACGTGGACGGCGATCTGCCCGCCGGGGTGACCGCGAAGGACGTGATCCTGGCCATCATCGGGCGCATCGGCACCGGCGGGGGCATCGGATCGGTCATCGAGTACCGCGGCTCGGCCATCCGCGCCCTCTCGATGGAGGGCCGCATGACGATCTGCAACATGTCGATCGAAGCCGGGGCGCGAGCCGGGCTCGTGGCTCCGGACGACACCACGTTCGCCTACCTCGAGGGCCGTCAGTTCTCCCCGTCTCCCTCCGAGTGGGAGGCCGCCCTGGACGACTGGCGCTCGCTCCCCACCGACGACGGGGCCACGTTCGACAAGGAAGTCACCCTGGACGCCACCGCTCTCAGCCCCCACGTGTCGTGGGGCACCAACCCGGCGCAGGTGATCCCGCTCGGCGACGCCATCCCCGACCCCAGCAGCTTCGCCGAGGCGAGCCAACGCGAGTCGGCACAGCGGGCGCTCGACTACATGGGCCTCACCGCGGGCACGCCGATGCGCGAGGTGCCGGTCGACACGGTCTTCATCGGCTCGTGCACCAACTCGCGCATCGAGGACCTGCGGGCGGCGGCGGCCGTCGTGGCGGGCCGCCACGTGAAGGACGGCATGCGGGCCCTGGTGGTGCCCGGCTCGTTCATGGTGCGCGACCAGGCCGAGGCCGAGGGGCTCGACCGGGTCTTCACCGCCGCCGGCTTCGACTGGCGCCAGCCGGGCTGCTCGATGTGCCTGGCCATGAACCCCGACAAGCTGGCCGTGGGCGAGCGCGCCGCATCGACGAGCAACCGCAACTTCGAGGGACGCCAGGGCCGGGGCGGCCGCACCCATCTGGTCTCCCCCGCCGTCGCCGCGGCCACCGCAGTGGCCGGCACCTTCTCCACCCCCGACGATCTGGAGGCCAACTGATGGAAGCCGTCACCGTGGTCAGCGGCACCGCCGTCCCCCTCGACCGGTCCGACGTGGACACCGACCAGATCATCCCGAGCGACTGGCTCAAGCGGGTCGAGCGCACCGGCTTCGGCGCCGGCCTCTTCTCCGAGTGGCGGGACGACCGCGACTTCGTGATGAACCAGCCCGAGTACGCGGGCGCCTCGATCCTGGTCGCGGGCGCCAACTTCGGCACGGGGTCGTCGCGTGAGCACGCCGTCTGGGCGATCATGGACCACGGCTTCCAGGCCGTCATCTCACCCCGCTTCGCCGACATCTTCCGCAACAACTGCACCAAGAACGGCCTGGTGCCAGTGCAGGTGAGCGACGCGCTCGGCCGCCGGTTGCTCGACGCGGTGACCGCCGATCCCACCCTCGAGATCACCGTCGACGTCGACCGGCGCACCGTCTCGGTCGCCGCCCTTGGGATCGAAGAGGCGTTCCCCCTCGACCTCGCCACCCGCGAGCGCTTCCTCGAGGGCCTCGACGACATCGCCATCACCCTCCGCTCGGCCGACGACATCGACACCTACGAAGCAGCCCGTCCCGCGTATCTCCCCAGCACGCGCTGAACTCCCCAGGACGCGCTGAACTGCTCGCAGCGCCCCAGCGACCGCCGGCCCGTTCCCTGAACACGATCGCCGAGCCGGCAGCCGGCCTGTGTGGCCAGAACAGGGGCGGGGGCACGGCCGGCCCGTAACCTCGGCGTGTGGACGCCGACGTGGTGGTCGTAGGGGCGGGGGTCGCCGGGCTCGTGGCCGCCCGACGCCTGCAGGCGGCCGGCAGCGACGTCGTCGTCGTGGAAGCGCGCGACCGGGTGGGCGGACGCACGCTCAACGACGAGGTCGACGGCATCACCGTCGAGGTGGGCGGGCAGTGGGTGGGACCGGGCCAGGACCGAATCAACGCGCTCATCGCCGAGCTCGGCCTCGTCACCCACCCCACCTACGACGGGGGCCGCTCGGTGTTCGAGCTCGGCGGCACGAGCAAGGTCGCCAAGGGCGCCAACCCGCCGCTCAGCCCGCTCGCCCTCGCCGAGCTGTTGCGGGCACAGCGCCAGATCGACAAGTGGTGCGCCTCGGTCCCCCTCGATGCCCCCTGGAACACCCCGGGCGCCGACCGTCTCGACGGCCAGACCTTCGCCGGCTGGGTCCGCCATGCGGTCAAGTCCCACGACGCCCGGGCGTTCTACGACATCGTCTGCCAGGCGGTGTTCGCCACCGACCCCGAGAACCTCTCGCTCCTGCACACGCTCTTCTACCTGCAGTCGGGACAGGGCCTCGAACGGTTGTTGGGCACCACGGGCGGCGCCCAACAGGACCGTGTGGTCGGGGGCGCATCGCTCATGAGCGAGACGATGGCGGCGGCCCTCGGCGACGCCGTGCGCCTGGCCGAGCCTGTGCGCCGGCTCGACCACGGCAGCGACGGCGTGACCGTTCACACCGATGGGGGCACGTACCGCGCTCACCGCGCCGTGGTCGCCATCCCGCCCACACTGGCGGGCCGCATCGCCTACGCACCCGCGCTGCCCGCCGAGCGCGACCTGCTCACCCAGCGCATGCCGCACGGCTACGTGATCAAGGCCATGGTGTCCTACGACCGGCCGTTCTGGCGCGAGGCCGGGCTCAGCGGCCAGGCCGCGTCCGACGAGGGCCCCGTGTCGGTGACGTTCGACAACTCCCCGCCGCACGACGGGGGCGGCGTGATGCTGGGCTTCTTCGAGGGACGCCACGGCATCGAATGGGGGCGGCGCTCCCCCACGGCCCGCCGCGCCGCCCTGGTCGACTGCCTCGTCCGCTACTTCGGCCCCGAGGCGGCCCAGGTCACGGGTTACGTGGAACGCGACTGGTCGGCAGAGGAGTGGACCCGCGGCTGCTANNGTGGGGCCGCTGCACTGGGCCGGCACCGAGACCGCGACCCAGTGGTGCGGCTACCTCGACGGTGCGGTCGAGTCGGGCGAGCGGGCCGCACGGGAAGTCCTCGACGCGCTCAGCTGAGGTTTCGGGAACCAGCGCGGGCGCAGGGAGCGTCGTAGGTGTGACCTACGACACGGAGGCACCGACATGCGTCACCACCACCGCTCCGCCCGCACCCTCGTCCTCGCTCTCGCGACGCTCCTGTCGGCCGGCGCCTGCGCCAGCGGCGGCGTGCAGACGTCCGCGCGCCAGCAGGTGCAGCTGGTCGCGTCACTACGGCCGTTCTCGGCCTGCGACGACCTGCTCGGGCACCTCCGTGCGGAGGCTCTCGACCGCGTCGGCCCCTACGGACTCGACGGCGGCCCGATCGTCGTGGAGGACTTCGCCGAGGGCGGGCTGCCGGCAACTTCGGCACCCGGCGGGGACGCCGCCACCACGAGTGGCGCGGCGCCGGCCGAGCCTCGCCAATCCGACCCGGACGTGTCGTCGACCAACGTCCAGGAGGCCGGCGTCGACGAGCCCGACGTGGTGAAGGCGGACGGTGGGCGCATCCTCGCCGTCGCCGGCGATGCGCTCCACTGGATCGACGTGTCGAGCGACACCCCCACCGAGGTCGGCGCGGTCGACCTGCCCGACGGCTACGGCCACCAGATACTCGTCGCCGGTGACCGGGCTCTCGTGTTGGTGACGGGCAGCGGCGGGCCGGTGCCCATCGACGACATCGCCAGCACCGACGCCTTCGTCCCCCCGCCGGGAGCCATGACCACCACCATCGCCCAGATCGACGTGAGCTCGCCCGACGCCATGGCCGTCACCGACACGCTCGAGGTCGAAGGCTCGATCCTCGACGCCCGGCTGGTGGGCGACACGGCCAGGGTGGTTGTCACCTCGCCTCCCGAGAACCTCGACTTCGTCTACCCGAGCACGTCGAGCCCCGGCGCCGAGCAGACCGCCGAGGAGACCAACCGCCGCATCATCGAGGAGTCCGAGGTGGAAGACTGGCTACCGGCGTACCGAGCGACCACCGGTGCCGCCGACGGCACCGTCGAAGGGCCGCTGGTCGAATGCGACCGCATGGAACGCCCGAGCGCCTTCTCGGGGTTCGGCACCCTGTCGGTGCTCACCTTCGACGTCCCCGGCGACCTCGGTACCGGCGACGCCGTGGGCATCCTCGCCAACGGCGAGAACGTCTACGCCTCGGCCGAGCACCTCTACGTGGCCACCACCGACTACCCCGAGGCACCCGAGACCGACCCCACCAACGACTTCCCGCCCCCGCCACCCGCGCCGACCACGAGCGTCCACCGCTTCGCCATCGATGGCAACGACCCCGCCGAGTACGAGCTGTCGGGCGCCGTACGCGGTCGCCTCCTGGACCAGTTCTCGCTCTCGGAGTCGGGCGACCAGCTCCGAGTGGCCACCACCGACGACGAGACGCAGGAGAGCTACGTCACGGTGCTCGAGCCCGACGGCGATCAGCTCACCCAGACCGGCCAGGTGGGCGGGCTCGGCGAAGGCGAGCAGATCTACTCGGTGCGGTTCGTGGGCGACGTCGGCTACGTGGTGACCTTCGAGCAGACCGACCCGCTGTACACCGTCGACCTGTCCGACCCCGCCGCACCGGCGGTGGCTGGCGAGCTCGAGCTGCTCGGCTACTCGGCCTACCTGCACCCGTTGGGCGGCGGCCTCCTGCTCGGCATCGGCCAGGACGCCACGGCCGGGGGCCAGACCACGGGCACGCAGCTCTCGCTCTTCGACGTGTCCGACCCGGCCAACCCCACCCGACTCCAGCAGACCACGCTGCCCGGGGCGGGCTCGGCGGCCGAGTACGACCACCACGCCTTCCTCTACTGGCCCGAAACGGGCCTGGCCGTGCTGCCGATCCAGTCCTACGGCGGCGACGTCATCGTCCCCGAGGAGCCCCTCCCCACCGTCCCGGCGCCCCCGACCGAGGCGTTCAACGGTGCCGTCGGCTTCCATGTCGACCCCGATGGCATCGACGAGGTGGGCCGCATCACCCACGACGACGGCTCGACGCTCACCCGATCGGTGGTCGTGGGCGACACCCTCTACACGCTGTCCGACACCAGCCTCGTCGCCAGCGACCTCACGACCCTCGCCCCCGAGGCGAGTCTGACCCTCGGCTGATGGTCGACCGGGTCGCGTTCCGGGTGGCTGAGCACCCGGAACGCGCCCAGCTTCGGGCAAGGTGGACGGCGTGACAACGCAGAACGTCCTCGTCACCGGGGCCAGCGGCTACATCGGCGGACGCCTGGTGCCTGCACTGCTCGACGCAGGCCACACCGTGCGATGCCTGGCGCGCACGCCCTCCAAGCTCGACGGCCTGGCGTGGCGCGACCGGGTGACGGTGGCCCAGGGCGACATCGCCGACCCCAGGGCCGTCGCCGGCGCACTCCGCGGCATCGACGCCGCCTACTACCTGGTGCACTCGATGGGCGGTGCGGCGGACTTCGCCACACGGGACCGACAGGCGGCGGAGACATTCCGCGACGCCGCCGGCGTCGCCGGCGTTCGCCAGATCGTCTACCTCGGCGGCCTCGGCGACGACGGCCCGGGGCTGTCCTCACACCTCGACAGCCGCCACGAGGTCGGCGCCGTGCTCGCGTCCGGCACGGTGCCGGTCACCGAGCTGCGGGCGGCCGTGATCATCGGCTCCGGTAGCGCGTCGTTCGAGATGCTCCGCAACCTGGTCGAGGTGCTCCCTGCCATGGTGACGCCGCGATGGGTGACCACCCGCTGCCAGCCCGTGGCCATACGCGACATGCTCCACTACCTGGTGGCGGCCATCGACGAACCGGCCGCGGTGGGGCGGGTGCTCGAGGTCGGTGGCCCCGACGTGCTCACCTACCTCGAGATGATGCGGGTCTACGCTGAGATCGCCGGCCTCCGGAAACGCCTCGTCGTTCAGGTGCCCGTTCTCACGCCGCGTCTCTCGTCCCACTGGATCGGCCTGGTCACCCCCCTGCCGACGGGGCTGGCCAAGCCCCTCGTCGAGAGCCTCAGCACCGAGGTGGTGGTCAACGACCACGCCATCGACGACGTGCTCCCGCACGACTGCCTGCCCTTCCGCGAGGCCGTTGCCCTCGCGCTCAAGCGAGTCGAGCACCTCGAGGTAACCACCCGGTGGTCGGGCGCCGACCTGCCCGGTTCGTCACCAGCCGACCCCCTGCCCTCGGACCCCGACTGGGCGGGCGGCACGATGCTGTGCGACGACCAGACGGCGACCAGCACGGCCTCGCCGGAGGCGGTCTTCGCCACCGTCAGCGGCGTCGGGGGTGCGCGCGGCTGGTACGTGGCCAACTGGCTGTGGGTCGTACGCGGGTGGCTCGACACCGCGTTCGGGGGCATCGGCCTGCGGCGGGGACGGCGTCATCCCGACGAACTGCGAGTGGGCGACGCCCTCGACTTCTGGCGCGTCGAGGTCTACGACCCACCCGTCGTCCTGCGGCTCCGGGCAGAGATGAAGCTGCCAGGTGAGGCCTGGCTCGAGTGGCAGATCACCCCCGACGCCGAGGGTGGCGGGTGCGTGCTGCGACAGCGTGCGCTCTTCCACCCACGGGGTGTCTGGGGGCGCCTCTACTGGTACTGCGTGCTGCCGTTCCACGCCGTCATCTTCGGCCGCCTCTGCACGTCCCTGGCCCGCGCCTCGAGCGAGCCAGGGACGAGCGAGCCATGACGGTGCGCTGAGCCGTCGGGCGCAGCGCTGGGATCAGGGGCCGACCACCCGTTCGCGGGTCTCGCCCCGCTCAGTGATGCGGACCACCTTATTGACCGCGTTGAGGAAGGCACGGGCCGAGGCCTCGACCACATCGGTGGACACGCCGCGACCCGACACCGTGATGCCGCCAGACTCGAGCTGGATGATCACGTCACCGAGGGCGTCGACGCCACCGGTGACCGACGAGACGTTGAAGTCGGTCAGGGTGCCGTCGACGCCCGTGGCCGCCTTGATGGCCTGGCAGGCGGCGTCGATCATGCCGTCGCCCTCGGAGCTGGCCTCCTTCTTGTCACCGTCGCGAAGGAGCACCACGCTGGCACTCGCCGGGCCGACGTTGCCCCCGCGGAACTCGATGGAACTCAGCTCGAACGCCCGGCCCACCTGGCCACCCAGTTCCTCGGCCACGATGGCCTCGAGGTCGGCGTCGGTGAGCTGCACCTTGCGGTCGGCCAGCTCCTTGAACCGGGCGAAGGCGGCGTTGAGCGCGTCGCCCTGGATGGTGATGCCCATCTTGTCGAGCGTGTCGGCGAAGGCGTGGCGACCCGAGTGCTTGCCCAGGACGATCTGGGTCTCGCCCTGGCCCACGGCCGAGGGGTCCATGATCTCGTAGGTGCTGGCGTCCTCGAGCATGCCGTGCTGGTGGATGCCCGCCTCGTGGGCGAAGGCGTTGCGGCCGACGACGGCCTTGTTGTACTGCACCGGGTAGCCGGTGAGGCGGCTCACCAGACGGCTCGTCTTGGCCAGTTCCTCAGCCTTGACATTGGTGTCCAGCAAGGTGCCGTCGGGCAGGGCGAAGTAGTCCGACCGCGTGCGGATGGCCATGACGATCTCCTCGAGGGCGGCGTTGCCGGCCCGCTCGCCGATGCCGTTGATGGCCACCTCGACCTGGCGGGCGCCGGCCTTCACCGCCGCCAGCGAGTTGGCCACCGCCAGGCCGAGGTCGTCGTGGCAGTGGGTGGAGATCACGTAGTCGCCGGCGACGACCTCACGGATCCTGGCCAGGCGGGCGGCGTACTCCTCGGGGATGCCGTAACCCACGGTGTCGGGGATGTTCAGGGTCGTGGCACCGGCGTCGACGGCTTCACGCAGCACCTCGCACATGAAGTCGAAGTCCGACCGTGACGCGTCCTCGGGCGAGAACTCCACGTCGTCGGTGTACTGCCGGGCGTGGGCCACCGCCGCTCGCGCCTCGCTCTTCACCTGGTCCGGCGTCATCTTCAGCTTGTGCCGCATGTGGGTCTCGCTGGTCGCGATGAAGACGTGGATGCGACGGCGTTCGGCGTGCTGCACCGCCTCCCAGCAGCGGTCGATGTCGGCCCGGGCCGTTCGTGACAGGCCGGTGATCACGGGCCCGCGCACCGCTCGGGCGATGGCCTCCACCGCTTCGAAGTCACCTTGGCTGGCCACGGGGAAGCCGGCCTCGATGTAGTCGACCCCGAGGCGCGCCAGTTGTTCGGCGATCTCGAGCTTCTCGCCCGTGTCGAGCGAGATGCCGGGCGACTGCTCACCGTCGCGCAGCGTTGTGTCGAAGATGATCACCGATTCGGCCATTGGTTTGCCTTTCAGGGTTGCTACTTGGGGTTGGGTGGAACGTGTGTCGGGACAAAGAAAAAACCCCCTGGCCCGGAGGCACAGGAGGTTGCGGCGAGCACCGGTATGGGAGTGCTCGCCCTACGTAAGAAGAAGTCCGGAGGTCGTGGGGGTGATCTGCATGACTCGCATGACACTCGCACCATACGGCGATTTCGTCAAGAGCGGTCGCCGGATGGGTACCTTTGAGTCGTGGCCCGACTCTTGCGTGTCCTCATCAAGGTTGCCCTTCTCGGCGGCATCGTCGCCGTCGTCGTCAAAGTGCTGCAGGATCGCAGCCACCCCGACCAGGTGGTCGACCGCAACGCCTACAATTCGTGGCCGCCACTCGACGACCAACCCTCGAGCGCCACGACCGGCGAAGTCCCACCGACCGCCACCGAGCGCGCGAGCAAGGTCTCGATCGAAGACACGCCCGCCGAAGAACTGCCGGTCGACGACACCCCGGTCGCCGACACGGGCGACGCGGACGTGGGCACAGCGTCGGGCACAGCTCCCGCGAAGAAGGCCGCGACCAAGAAGGCGCCTGCGAAGAAGGCCACGACCAAGAAGGCGCCTGCGAAGAAGGCCACGACCAAGAAGGCGCCTGCGAAGAAGGCCTCCGCGCCCGCCGAGAAGACCGACTGACCGAAGGAGGCCATCCGCGCCTCGGCCCCGCGGGACATACCGGTCGGCGAACCCGGCGCAATATGTACCGTCTCAGCGCACTTGATGCGCTGAGTTGAGCTCGTCGGGCCGCCGCTCGGGTCAGCTGGTCGGCAGCGTCAGCTCGGACGGTTGACGGCGTGGACCGAGTCGATGCCCGCCTCGCCTCGGAGACGCTCGGCCACCTCGGGGGCGACAGGGTCCGAGGTCGCCAACACCATCAGGGCGGCCGACCCGTCGGCCGATCGGCCGAGGTGCATGTCGGCGATGTTCACCCCGGCCTCACCCAGGGTCTGACCCACCAGGCCGATCATTCCGGGGCGATCGTCGTTGCGCACGATCAACATGTGGTCGGCGGGGGGGATGTCGATCGTGTGGTCGTCCACCCCGACGAGGCGCGGTTGGCCCGACAGGCCCGTCAACGTGCCGGCGATGGCATGGCCCCCACCCCGCAGCGTGATCAGGTTCACGAAGTCCTGCGCGGCGGCCATCGAGGTCTCACGAACGTCGACGCCCCGCTCGGCGGCGATCTGCGGCGCGTTCACGTACGACACCGGCTCCTCGGTGGCGCCCGCGAACAGCCCCTTCAGCACCGACAGGGTGAGGATGCGGGTATCGCTCTCGGCCAGCTTTCCCTGGTACTCGACCTCGAGCACGGGGGTCACGCCCTCGTTGAGGCCGGCGAAGAGCTCACCCAGCCGCTCGGCCAGGGACAGGAACGGTCGCACGGTCTCGGACGCCTCACCGGCGCTCACGTTGACGGCGAAGGGCACGAACTCGCCGGCGAGCGCCAGGCCGACCTGCTCGGCGATGGTGTCGCCCGCCTTGTCCTGCGCCTCACGCGTGCTGGCCCCGAGGTGGGGCGTGACGACCACCGAGTCGAGCCCGAAGAGTGGCGATTCAGTTGTCGGTTCGGTGCTCCAGACATCGATGGCGGCACCGCCGATGTGCCCGCTGCGGATCGCGTCGGCCAGGGCGTCCTCGTCGACGATGCCACCACGGGCCACGTTGATGACCCGCAACCCCGGCTTCGCCTTGGCCAACAGCTCCCTGCCCACCAGACCGAGCGTCTCGGGGGTCTTGGCCACGTGCAGGGTGACGAAGTCGGCGACCGCCACCAGCTCGTCGAGCTCGAGCAGCTCGACGTTGAGCTGGCGGGCCCGGTCGGCCGAGATGAACGGGTCGTGGGCCACGAGGCGCATGCCGAAGGCCGAGGCGCGCTGCGCCACCAGCTTTCCGATGCGGCCCAGGCCGACGACGCCGAGCACCTTGTCGCTCAGCTCGATGCCCTCCCACCGGCTGCGTTCCCACCGACCCTCCACGAGGGCGGCGTGGGCCTGGGGGATGTTGCGGGCAAGGGCGAGGAGCAGCGCAATGGTGTGCTCGGCGGCCGAGAGGACGTTGGACTGTGGTGCGTTGACCACCATGACGCCACGCTTGGTGGCGGTCGCGAGGTCGACGTTGTCGAGCCCGACACCGGCACGTCCGACGACCATGAGGTCCTCACCGGCTTCGAGCACCGCCGCGGTGACCGTGGTGGACGACCGGATGATGAGGCCATGGGCGCCCCTGATCAGCCCGATCAGCTCGTCGGGTGACGGCGCCAACGCCACGTCGACCTCGTGACCCTGGGCGCGCAGACGGTCGAGGCCGGCCTCGGCGATCTTCTCGGTGACAAGGACACGGGCCATCGGCCCATCCTGACCGTTGCCCCGCCAGGCCCGCCAACCCGTGCCGGCAAGGTGCCCAGCGCTAGCGTGGCGATCCGTGCGCACGGTGGAGGTGGTGATCGTCGGTGCCGGCATGAGCGGTCTCGCTGCCGCTCGTCGCCTCAGCGACGCCGGTGCCGACGTGTTGGTACTCGAACAGCAACGGTGGGTGGGCGGGCGGCTCGGTACTCGGCTCGTGGGCAAGGCGTTGGTCGACCACGGTGCGCAGTTCTTCACCGTTCGGGACCCGCGATTCGCCAACTGGGTCGACCAGCTCATCGCCGACGACCTGGTGTTCGAGTGGTGCCTCGGCTTCGGCGGCTCCGACGGCTACCCCCGGTACGTGGCGGCGGGGGGCATGTGCGAGCTGGCCCGCATCCTTGCCCGTGACCTCCCGGTACAACTCGACTGCCCGGTGCGGTCGCTGGCGACGGACGGGGACGCATGGCGCATCTCGATCGAGGGTGAGGAGCCGATCACCGCCTCGGCGGTGATCCTCACCACTCCGGTCCCCCAGAGCCTCGAGATCCTGCGGGCAGGCGGCATCGATCCCGGTCACGAGGCTTCGGAGGCGCTCTCCGCCATCGAGTACGAGCCAACCCTCGCGCTCGTCGCCGTTCTCGACCGGCCGCCGGCACTTCCCGAGCCGGGCGCCGTCCAACGGGACGAGGGGTCCTTCTCCTTCGTCTCCGACAACCAGGCCAAGGGCCTTTCGGACGTTCCGGCGCTCACCCTCCACGCCACCGCGGCCATGTCGAACAGCCTCTGGAACGAGTCCGACTCAAAGGCCACGGCGAGCCTGCTCAACGCCGCCGAGGAGTTCGTCGGCGACCGCCGCGTCACCGACATCCACCTGACACGCTGGCGCTACGCAACGCCGCGCTCGGTGTGGACCGACCGCTACCACCTCGTCACGGACGATCCGGGACCACTGCTCCTGGCGGGCGACGCCTTTGGCGGACCCCGTGTCGAGGGCGCGTGGCTGTCCGGCGACGCTTCCGCCGGCCTCATCCTCGAACACCTCGACCCGGCGTCGACCTGACGACGCACCGAGTGCCGTCGGGGAGGGCGAGCGGTTTGCCGACCTGTCCGCTAGGACCCTTGGTCCAGGTTGACCACGGTCACCGGGTCAATGTGGCCCGCGGGGTCGAAGCCGAACACCTGGGCGTAGAACGACAGCTCGGACTCGAGGGCGCGGATGATGTTCTCGGCCTTGCGGAAGCCGTGCTGCTCGCCGTCGAACAGCACGTAGGCGTAGGGCAGGCCCTTGGCCTCGAGCGCGGCCACCATCATCTCGGCCTGCGCTGGCGGCACCACCTCGTCCTCGCTGCCTTGCAGGATGATCATGGGGCTGGACAGGCCGTCGGTGTGCTCGATGGGCGAGCGGTCGCGGTACAGCGACTCAGCCTCGGGCCACGGGCCGACGAGCCCGTCGAGGTAGCGCGACTCGAACTTGTGCGTGTCGCGCGCCAGTGCCCCCAGGTCGGCGACCCCATAGTGACTGGCGCCGGCGGCGAACACATCGGTGGTGCTGAGCGCCTGCAAGGTCGTATAGCCCCCGGCGCTGCCGCCCCGGATGCACAGGCGCTCGGAGTCGACCGCGCCGCGCTGGGCAAGGAACTCTGCCGCGGCGACGCAGTCCTCCACGTCGACGATCCCCCAGGTGCCCTGCAGCCGATCGCGGTACTCGCGGCCGTAGCCCGTGCTGCCGCCGTAGTCGACATCGACCACGGCAAAGCCGCGGCTGGTCCAGAACTGGGTGCCGAGGCTGAGCATCGGCCGTGCGCTCGAAGTGGGGCCGCCGTGGCTCAGCACCAGGAGCGGCGGCCGGTCGCCCGAGGGTGCCGAGGCCCTCGGGTTGGTGGGCGGGTAGTAGAGGGCGTGCGCGGTGCGGGGGTCGCCGTCGGACCCGGGTGCGGTGGGGAACTCGATGGGCTCGGGCACCGAGATCCATGCCGGGTCGAGCCCCAGATCGCGCGGGGCCCGTAGCAGCTCGTGCCCGCCCGTCGCGGGGTCGAGGCGCACGATGGCCGGTTCCTGCGTCGCCGAGGCCCCGACGAACACCACGCGGTGCCCGTCGCTGACCACGCTGTCGATGCTGGTGAAGGGCAGGTCGTAGCCGAGCAAGACGTCCCGGCCGTCCTTGCGGCACGCACAGACGACCTGACCGTCGGCCAGGAAGGAGTAGCGCGACATGGCGAAGACCCACTGGGGCACACCGATCTCACCCTCGATCGCCACGACAGGATCGTCCGATGCTTCGCGGTAGAGGTTCCACCAGCCGCTGCGATCGGACACGTAGTGCAGCACCCCGTCGGGGGACCACTGCGGCTGGAAGATGGATTCACGGGCGGCACCGGCCACCGACAGAAGGTGGTCGGCGGCCCCGTCCTCGATGTCGGCGACCCCGAGTGTCGTCTGGTCCCACGGCATGTCCGGGTGGTTCCACTGCGTCCACGCCAGTCGGCTGCCGTCCGGGCTCACCCGAGGGAACGACACGAAGTCGGGACCGGTCACCAGCAGCTGCGGCGCACGCGACCCCCCGGTGGTGATGGCCACGATCTCGTTGACGGCCTCGGTGCCGTCGACCGGATGGTGCTCGCGGACGCAGACCAGCCACGTGCCGTCAGGGGCCACGTCGAGATCGGCGTAACGGTCGCCCATCGGGGCCTCGGGCTCGGGGGTGATCACCACCGGCTCGGTCGACCCGGGGTCGAGCCGGTAGAGGCGCTGGTCCGACCAGTTGGCGAAGAACAGCACGCCTTCGTGCACGCTCCAGGCACCACCGCCGTACTCGTGCACCCGCGTGCGGGCGGCGAACCCGTCGGGCAACACGTCGACGCCATTGCGCACGATCTGCACGCGGCCGCCCTCCTCGGGCCGGCCTTCGCTCCACCAGACATCTTCGCCGTCGACCCGCACCTCGGAGAGCCCCACCGCGTCGGCGATCACCGTCTCGGCCGTGATCGGCGACGCCCACGCCCCGTACGGCACCTCCACCGGCCCGCTCACGCCAGCAGGTCGGCGATGCGGCCCACGCCCTCGCCCAGGTCGTCATCGCCCAGGGCGAAGGAGAGGCGGGCGTAGCCGGGCGCTCCGAAAGCCTCGCCGGGGACGATGGCCACCTTGGCCTCGTCGAGGATCACCGCGGCCAGGTCGAGGGTTGTCTCGATCCGGCGGCCGGCGATCTCGTGGCCCAACACCCCCTCGAATGACGGGAAGGCGTAGAACGCGCCCTGGGGCTCCATGCAGGACACGCCGGGGATGGCATTGAGCAGCTTGTGCATGGTCGAGCCCCGCCGGGCGAACGCCGCCCGCATCTCGGCGACCGCCGAAAGGTCGCCCGACACCGCGGCGAGCGCGGCGCGCTGGCTGACGTTGGCGACGTTGGACGTGAGGTGCGATTGCAGGTTGACGGCCAGCTTCACCATGTCGGGCGGGCCGATCAGCCACCCCACCCGCCAGCCCGTCATGGCGTAGCTCTTGGCCACGCCGTTCAGCACCACGCAGCGGTCGGCCAACTGGGGCACGAGCGCGGGCATGGAGGAAAAAGCGTGCTCGCCGTAGGTGAGGTGCTCGTAGATCTCGTCGGTGATCACCCAGATGCCCTTGTCGAGCGCCCAGCGGCCGATGGCCGCGACCGCCGCGGGCGGGTACACGGCACCGCTGGGGTTCGACGGCGACACGAAGATGAGCGCCTTCGTCCGGGGCGTGAACGCGGCCTCGAGCTGGTCGATCGTCACCTGGAACTGCGAGATGACGTCGGTGGGGATGACCACTGTCGTCGCGCCGCAGAGCGCGATGGGCTCGGGGTAGGTGGTCCAGTACGGGGCGGGCAGCAGCACCTCGTCGCCCGGGTTGAGCAGCGCCTCGCACGTCTCGTAGAGCGCCTGCTTGCCGCCGTTGGTGACGACCACCTGACCGGGCGCGACCGCGTAGTGCGAGTCGCGCCCGGTCTTGGTCGCGATCGCCTCCTTGAGCTCGGGCAGGCCGCCGGCGGGCGAGTAGCGGTGGTTCCTGGGGTCGCGACAGGCCTCGACCGCGGCCTCGACGATGTCGGCCGGCGTGGGGAAGTCGGGCTCGCCCGCGCCGAAGCCGATCACCGGCTCTCCGGCCGCCTTGAGGGCCTTGGCCTTGGCGTCGACGGCCAGGGTGGCCGACTCGGCGATGGCGCCCACCCGGATGCTCAGGCGTTGGTCACGTGCGCTTGCTGGTGTCATCGGTGTCGTGGTTCCTCGGGGGCAGCGGTGCTCGGGGCAGCGGGCGGAATCGATTTCGTGCGGTTCCGGTCCTCCCGCGATAGTGGCACGCAATGACCCCAGCGCTGCCCGATATCTCGATACCCGCCGACCTCCTTCCCGTCGACGGCCGCTTTTGCTGCGGCCCGTCAAAGGTGCGCCAGGAGGCGGTGGACGCCCTTGCCGCCGCCTCCCCGACCTACCTCGGCACCAGCCACCGCCAGGGCGGCGTGCGCTTCGTGGTCGGTGCCCTGCGCAACGGCCTGGCCGAATTGCTCCGGCTGCCCGACGGATACGAGGTCATCCTCGGCAACGGCGGCACCACGATCCTGTGGGACGCCCTCACCTTCGGGCTGATCGAACGCCGCAGCCAGCACCTCACCTTCGGCGAGTTCTCCTCCAAGTTCGCGACCGCCGCCGCGGCCGCCCCCCACCTCGAGGACCCCGAGGTCATCTCATCGGAGCCCGGCACGCACCCCGAGCCGGCCCCCAGCCCCACCTGCGACGTCTACGCCCTCACCCACAACGAGACGTCCACGGGCGTCATGACGGACCTCCGGCGCCTCGACGGCGTCGAAGCGAGCGACGGGCTCGTGGCGGTGGACGCCACGTCGGCGGCGGGCGGCCTCCGTTTCGACCCCGACCAAGTCGACGTGTACTACTTCGCCCCCCAGAAGTGCCTCGGCTCCGACGGCGGCCTCTGGCTCGCTGCCGTGTCGCCCGCCGCCATCGAGCGAATCGAGCGGATCGCCGCCTCCGGTCGTTGGATCCCGGCCTCGCTCGACCTGAAGACCGCGCTCGACAACAGCCGCAAGGACCAGACCTACAACACCCCGGCGCTGACCACCCTGTTCCTGGCCGCCGAACAGGTGGACTGGATCAACCAGAACGGCGGCCTCGAGTTCGCCGCCTCGCGCTGCGACCGATCAGCCGAGACGATCTACTCGTGGGCCGAGGCCAGCCCCCTCGCGACGCCCTACGTCGCGGTGCCGAGCCAGCGCAGCCACGTGGTCGCCACCATCGACCTCGACGATTCGGTCGACGCCAACGCCGTCGCCGGCATCCTGCGGGCCAACGGCATCCACGACACCGAGAGCTACCGGAAGCTCGGCCGCAACCAGCTCCGCGTCGCCCTCTTCCCCGCCATCGACCCCGACGACGTGCTCGCCCTCACCAGGAGCATCGACCACGTCCTGGCTGCCCTGCGTTCCTGAGCAGGAGGCAGGTCGCGATGGCGGGACCGCGTGCCCTGAGCGTGCCGGAGACCTGGTAGTACCACCTCGAACGAGCGAGTGGGCGATGACAGAGGGCGGGCCTCCCGTTCGAGCGAACGAGTGTTGCGCAGCCAGAGAGAGCCGAACGGGAGGCCCGCCGTCCCCTGGAAGCGGCCGACGAGGGAGGCCCGCCTTCCCCTGGAAGCGGCCGACGAGGGAGCCACGCTAGAAAGGGCCCATGACGACGACCGCAGAGGCACGGGCATCGCTGACGGGGCCGGGGGGCCCGTTCGAGGTTGTCACCGACACGGTGAACGGCATCGAGATGAAGGTGTACAAGTCCTCGATGACGTCGCTTCGCGACGTGGCAGCGGCCGGGCTCGCCCGGGGCGACGACCAGCCCTTCCTCGTGTACGGCGACCTGCGCATGGGGCCGGGCGAGTTCGTCGAGCGCAGCAACTCGGTGGCCGACCACCTGTGCGACGACTTCGGCGTCGGCCACGGCGACCGGGTGGCGGTGCTGTCGGCCAACAACCCCGAGTGGTGCCTGACCTTCTGGGCCACGGTGAACCTGGGCGCCATCCTCGTCGGCCTGAACGGCTGGTGGAAGACCGACGAGATCATCTACGGCCTGCAGGACTCGGGCGCCAAGGTGCTGGTGGCCGACGGCCGCCGCTTCGAGCGCATCGCCCAGCACCTGGGCGACCTGCCCGACCTGGAGGCCGTGTTCCTCGTCGACCACGAATCTGACGAGCTCGACGACCCCCGCGTCCACGACTTCTCGGTGCTCACGGGCGATCCCACGCCCGCGCTGCCCACCACCCCGATCGACCAGGACGACCCGGCGGTGATCTTCTACACCAGCGGGACGACCGGCAAGCCCAAGGGTGCCATCTCGACCCACCGCAACATGGTCGCCAACCTGATGAACACCCTGTACAACGGCGTGCTCACGTCGATGACCGCCGACCCCGACGTCGCGGCCACCAGCCCTGGCATGGGCTCGGGCCAGACGGTGTCGCTGTTCACCTCGCCCCTCTTCCACGTGTCGGGCTGCCATTCCACCCTGGTCGTGGGCCTGCTGGCGGGTCTGCGGCTCGTCATGCCCGAGGGCAAGTTCGAGCCGGACAACGCCCTGCGCCTGATCGAGGAGGAAGGCGTCACCATCTGGGCCACCGTCCCCACCATGGTCTGGCGGGTCTGCGAGTACCCCGGTCGCCACGACTACGACACCTCCACCGTGACCACGGTGGCCTTCGGCGGCTCACCCTCGGCCGACGAGCTCCAGCGCAAGGTGCTCGACACGTTCCCCAACGTGCGCAGCACCAGCAACGTCTACGGGCTCACCGAATCGAGCTCGGCGGCCACGATCATCTCGGGCAAGGACGCCCTCGCGAAGCCCACGTCGGTCGGCCCGCCCGTCCCCGTGGTCGAGGTGAGGATCGCCGGGCCCGACGGCGTCGGGGTCGCCCGCGGCGAGACCGGTGAGGTGCTGCTCAAGGGGCCGATCATCATGCCCGGCTACTGGGGCAAGCCCGAGGCCACCGCCGAGACCGTTCGCGACGGCTGGCTCCACACCGGCGACATCGGGCACCTCGACGACGAGGGCTTCCTCTACATCACCGACCGCGCCAAGGACATGATCATCCGGGGCGGCGAGAACATCTACTGCGTGGAGATCGAGAACCGCCTCGTCGAGCACCCGGCCATCGCCGACGCGGCCGTCATCGGGGTCGCCCATACCGAGCTCGGGGAAGAGGTGAAGGCGGTCGTCCAGGTCGAGCCGGGCGGCAGCATCACCGAGGCCGAGGTGCGCCAGTGGGTGGGCGACGCCCTCGCCCAGTTCAAGGTGCCGGCCTACGTCGAGCTCACCGACGACAAGCTGCCGCGCAACGCCTCGGGCAAGCTGCTCAAGAACGTGCTCCGGGGCGAGGGCGTGGTCTCGTTCTCCGAGACCATGTGACGGGGTCTCGTTCTCCGAGACCATGTGACCGGGGCCCGTCTCGCGACGACGTACGACGATGTGGTTGTGAATCACGCGGGAGCCGCCGATAGAGAAGCGTGACTCTCATCGACAGGGTCTCCGCACCGGCGGGGCGGGACAAGGTGGCGCCATCGACGATCGGAGCGACCGAGGCGACCACGATGCTGCGCCGCGCGGCCTGGTTGGTCGGTCTGGTGTGGCTGCCGATCATCGTCATCTGGTCGGGCATCCCGTTCGCGCTCACGTTCGACGACGCGTACTACTACGCCGAGATCGCACGGAACCTCACCAACGGCGCCGGCTCCACCTTCGATCGGATGAACAGCACCAACGGCTACCACCCGCTGTGGCTGGGCCTGTCCCTGCCGGTGTTCCTGGTGGGCCTCGACGGCGTGGCGGCCGTCCGGGTGCTGCTGGTGGCGCAGTTGGCGATGTGGGTCACCACGCTCTGGGTGCTGGCGGGCATCGTCGGCCGGCGCCTCGGCGGCACCCCGAAGCCGGTCGTCGTCATCGGCGCCGGCGTGCTGGCCCTCACCGGCGGGAACCCGTTCGTGCTCAAGATGGTGGTGAACGGCCTCGAGTCGGCCCCGGTGGTGCTGATCGCGGTGCTCCTGTTGGACCGCATCGATCGGACCGAGGGCCGAGTGCTCGGCGGCTCCGACCTTTCGCGCCTCTTGACCGGTGCGCTTCTCGGCCTGGCCTTCCTGGCGCGCACCGACGCGATCTTGCTCCTCGCCAGCGTGGCCGCCTGGACCCTCGTCGAGGCGCGCGGGAATGGCCCCACGAGGAGGAGGGCACTGGCCCAGGTGCTCGTGCTCCCCGCGCTCACGGTGCTGGCCTACGCGTCGATCAACCTGGCCTGGTTCGGACACGTCTCCCAGGTGAGTGGCGATGTGAAGCGGGCGGCGCTCGGCCCCGCGCGTCTGCTCGTCCTGGCCGTCATCGGTGCGGCCGCGGTGGCCCTCATGGCCTGGTTGGCGCGCGAACGCAGCGACGCCCGACCCAGCCGTTTCGGTCGGCTCGCCGGGTTCGCTCGGCACACCGCCTGGTACCCCGCGTACCTCGTGCTCCTCATGGGCTACTACCTGGTGCTCTCGACCCAGGTCTGGCTCTGGTACCTCGCCCCACTCGGGCTCTACGCCACGCTCCTGTTGGTGCTCGTGGCGGTCGACCTGGCCGACGGCGCCCGCCTCGAGACCCCGGGGCGTGCCCCCGCCAGGGCGACCGCGCCGATCGCCGCCATCCTGGCCGTCCCCCTCCTCGCCGCCATGCTCATCCAGGCGCGGTCCTTCGCCGACCCCCACCTCCGCTCGATCCAGGAGGCGAACCGCGCTGCCGGCACCTGGATCAGCGCCAACCTGCCGCGTGACGCGGTCCTCGGCTCGTGGGACGCCGGCGTCGTCGGCTACTTCTCGGACCAACGGGTGGTGAACCTCGACGGGGTGGTGAACTCGTTCGAGTACCTCGACGCGAACAGGGCGGGCACCCAAGGTGAGCTCCTGCGCCGTCAGCACCTGGCCTACCTGGTGAACCACGGATCACTCGTGGACGGCGAGGACCCCGAGATCCGCGAGGCGACCGCCGGCATGCTCGGCGACGCGACGGCCGACGGCATCGAGCAGGTCGAGCGCATCGAGTTCACCTACACCGGCACCACCAGCGGCACCGCCAACCGGACCCCGACCGACCGGATGGCCGTCTTCATCCACCGGCTGCCCTGACACACCTCGCGCCGAAGGCACGGGCCATGGGAGAGCCCGAGGGGGGCTCCGCCAGCCCCCTCGGAACCTGGTCGGGCCGGCTTGCCGGCCCGACCAGCAAGAACGCCCGGCCGTAGGCCGGACGACAAGGAAGACTCTCTCCGGGAAAGGCGCGCCAGCGCCCTTCCCGGAGCGAAACCCTCAGCCGCCGGAGGCGTCCTGGACGGACTGCTTGCCGGCGGAGATCCACGGCATCATGTCGCGGAGCTCTGAGCCGACCTCTTCGATCTGGTGCTCGCGGTCGGCTTCGCGGAGCGCCTCGAAGTTCTTGCGCCCGCCGCGGCTCTCGGCGATCCACTCGTCCGCGAACTGGCCGCTCTGGATCTCGTCGAGGATCTTTCGCATCTCGGCCTTGACGCCGGGCGTGATGATGCGCGAGCCACGCGTGAGGTCGCCGTACTCAGCGGTGTCCGAGATCGAGTACCGCATGCCGGCGATGCCCTGCTCGTACATGAGATCGACGATCAGTTTCACCTCGTGGAGGCACTCGAAGTACGCCGACTCGGGCTGGTAGCCCGCCTCGACCAGGGTCTCGAAGCCGGCCTGCACGAGCGACGTGAGCCCGCCGCAGAGCACCACCTGCTCGCCGAACAGGTCGGTCTCGGTCTCCTCTTCGAATGTGGTGTCGAGCACACCGGCGCGCGTGCCGCCGATGGCGTCGGCATAGGCCAGCGCCAGGTCGCGGGCGTGGCCCGAGGCGTCCTGGGCCACCGCGATCAGGCACGGCACACCGCCGCCCTCGGTGTAGGTGCGGCGCACCAGGTGACCGGGGCCCTTGGGGGCCACCATGGCCACGTCCACCCACTCGGGCGGGGTGATCTGGTCGAAGCGGATGTTGAAGCCGTGCGCGAAGAACAGGGCATCGCCGTTCGTGAGGTTGGGCTCGATGTCCTCTTCGTAGACGTCTCGCTGCTCGGTGTCGGGAAGCAGCACCATGATCAGATCGGCCTCGGCCACCGCGTCGGCGGTGGAGAGGACCCGCAGCCCGGCAGCCTCGGCCTTTGCCTTGGACGACGAGCCCTCGCGCAGGCCGACCCGGACATCGATGCCCGACTCCTTCAGGTTCAGGGCGTGGGCATGCCCCTGCGAGCCGTAGCCGAGCACCGCCACCTTGCGGTCGGCGATCAGCGACCGGTCGGCGTCCTTCTCGTAGTACACGTTGGCCATCGGGGGTCCTTTCAGGGGATTCGTTTCAGGGCTCGATCAGGGGACACACGGCGCCCGCGGCGGCTAGGAAGCCTTGCGGACACCCCGGAGGCGGGCGGGGCGATCGATCTTGGGGAGAGCCACACGGCCCGTGCGCTGCAGTTCCACGATCCCATAGGGTCGCAGGAGCTCCTCGAAGTCGTCCACCCTGGCCGGGGTGTCGTCCAGCGAGACGGTGAGGTCCTCGTGGCCCACGTCGAGGATCCGACCCTCGAACACGTCGACGAGTTGGATCACCTGACCGCGCACATCGGGCGCAGCCCGCACGGTGGCGATGAGCAGCTCGCGCTCCACCGCCTGGTCGGGGTGCAGCTCGGTGATCTTGATCACGTTGATGAGCTTGAAGAGCTGCTTGGTGATCTGCTCGAGGGGGGCGGACTCGACATCGACCACGATCGTGATCCGGCTGAACTGGTCGTTCTCGGTGGGAGCGACGGCCAACGAGTAGATGTTGAACCCACGCCGGGCGAACAGCGAGGCGATGCGGGTCAGCACCCCCGCCTTGTTCTCGACGAGCACCGAGAGGGTGTGATGGGCGGCGGTGGGTGCCATGTCAGCGCCCGCCTTCACCCTGAGACGGGTCGACCACGATGTTGCTGTTCGACTGTCCCGACGGGACCATCGGGTACACCTTTTCGCGATGGTCGGTGCGGAAGTCGATGACCACCGGCCGATCGTCGATCTCGTTCGCCTTCGAGATGGCGGGCAGCACATCCTCCGGCGACTCGACGCGCATGCCCTCACAGCCCATGGCCTCTGCCCACAGCTTGTAGTCCGGCAGGTCGGGTGACAGGTAGACCTCGGAGTAGCGCTCCTCGTAGAACATCTCCTGCCACTGGCGCACCATGCCCAGGTACGCGTTGTTGAGGATCGCCACCTTGATCGGGATGCGCTCGGCCGCGGCGGTGACCAATTCCTGCGCGGTCATCTGGAAGCAGCCGTCGCCGTCGATCGCCCACACCATCCGGTCGGGGCGTCCGACCTTGGCGCCGATGGCGGCGGGCACCGAGAAGCCCATGGTGCCGAGGCCACCCGAGTTCACCCAGGTGTAGGGGTGGTTGAACTTCCAGTGCTGGCTGGTCCACATCTGGTGCTGCCCGACCCCGGACGCCACGATCGTGTCGTCGGGGGTGTTGTCGCGCAGCGTCTCCAGCACGTACTGGGGCTTGAGGCCGTCGCCGGGCTCGGACTGCTCATAGGTGAGGGGGTACTTCTCCTGCCACCCACTGATGCGGCTGCGCCACGCGGTGCGATCGGGCTGTGCCTCGGCCCCGCCGAGGGCCTCGATGGCCTTCACCAACTCCTCGATGACGAGGCGGCAGTCGCCGACGATCGGCACGTCGGGCCGACGGACCTTGCCCAACTCGGCGGGGTCGATGTCGACGTGGATGATCTTGGCTTCAGGGGCGAAGTCGGGCACCTTGCCCGTGACCCTGTCATCGAAGCGGCTGCCGAGGGCGATGAGCAGGTCGGACTCCTGCATGGAGGTGACGGCGGTGTAGTTGCCGTGCATGCCCGGCATGCCGAGGCACAGCTCGTGGTCGTCGGGGAACGCGCCACGGGCCATGAGGGTGGTGACCACCGGGATGCCCGTGAGCTCGGCCAGCGCCCGAAGCGCCTCGGCCGCACGCGCCTTCAAGATGCCGCCGCCGGCGTAGATGACCGGCCGGGTCGAGCGGTTGATCACCTCGGCGGCGGCCTTGATCATCTTCGGATGGCCCCGGGTGGTGGGCTTGTAGCCCGGCAGGTCGACCGATTCGGGCCAGTACCAGTCGAGGGCCGACCGGGGGTTGTTCGGGTCGACGATGTCCTTCGGGATGTCGACGAGCACCGGTCCGGGCCGGCCGGTGGTGGCGATGTGGAACGCCTCGCGAATGGTGCGCGGGATGTCGGCGGCCTCGGTGACGAGGAAGTTGTGCTTGGTGACCGACATGGTGATGCCGGTGGTGTCGCACTCCTGGAAGGCGTCGCTGCCGATGGACGGCACGGGCACCTGACCAGTGATGACGACCATCGGGATCGAGTCCATGAAGGCATCACACAGTGGCGTGACGATGTTGGTGGCACCCGGACCGCTCGTCACCATGGCGACGCCGGGCCGTCCGGTGGCGTGGGCGTAACCCTCCGCCATGTGGCCGGCGCCCTGCTCGTGGCGCACGAGGATGTGGCGGATGGGCGAGTCGATGATCGGGTCGTACACGGGGAGGATGGCGCCACCGGGCAGGCCGAACATGACCTCGACGCCCTCCATCTCGAGGCTCTTGATCAGGGCTTGGCCACCATTGGTGGGCGTACCTTCGGCAATCATGGCGTTCGGTTCCTATCAGGTCGGGCGGGTGGGAGGGAAGTGGACGGGGAGTGGGCGGCGAGTGGGCGGGAAAACTGCAACGGCCTCCCGGAAGGGAGGCCGAACGAGCGCACGCGGGAAACCGGAGGGCGTGCGCTAGGTGACTACTACGAGGAGGTCGAGGTGGCGGCAGAAGGAGCGCATCGCCTCTGAGGATGTCACGACTCGCCCCATCTGACAACCCGCTTCGTCCACGACCTAGCCTGCGCCCAAGCACCCACCACCGAGGAGCACCCATGCAGATCGAGATCAAGTACAGCCCCTCCTACTCGATTGCCTTCGCCAACCTCGACCAGGGCGAGGCCATCCGCGCCGAGTCGGGCGCCATGGTGAGCCACAGCATCGGTCTCCAGATGGAGACGAAGGCGCAGGGCGGCCTGCTGAAGGGGCTCAAGCGCGCGGCCCTCGGCGGCGAGTCGTTCTTCATCAACACCTTCACGGCCACCGCGCCCGGCGACCAGATCGGGCTCGCTCCCCCGCTGCCCGGCGACATCGCGCACTGGCCACTCGCCGGCCAGACCGTCTACCTGCAGTCCGGCGCCTACCTCGCCTCCGCGCTGGGCATCGAGGTCGACACGCAATGGGGCGGCTCCAAGACCTTCTTCAGCAGCGAGGGCCTCTTCATGTTGAAGGTCTCGGGCACCGGCGACCTGCTGGTGTCGGCCTACGGCGCGATCCATGCCATCGACCTGGCCGCGGGACAGTCCTACGTGGTCGACACCGGCCACATGGTGGGCTGGTCGGACGGCATCACCTACCAAGTGAACAAGGCCGGCGGCGGCTGGAAGCAGACGCTGCTCGGCGGCGAGGGCCTGGTGTGCACCCTCACCGGGCCCGGGCGCATCTACCTCCAGACCCGCAGCCCGTCCGACTTCCTCGGCTGGCTCATCCCGCAGCTGCCCTCGCCGTCGTCGTAGCGACCACACCTCCCGAGCGCCCGGTGCGCCGGGCACTCCCACCGATCACCGCCGGCCGGTTCTCGGTGAACCTGAGCCTGCGGTTCGTCTACCCGTTCCTGCCCGTGATCGCACGCGGGCTCGGGGTGTCGCTGGGAGCGGCGGGAGTGAGCCTGAGCATCCGCGAGCTCTCGGGCCTGGCCGGACCGGCAGTCGGGCGCGCCCTCGACCGTCGCGGCCACCGCCTCGGCATGCTGGTCGGGCTCGTCGGCGTGGCCCTCGGCTGCCTGGGCGGCGGCCTGAGCCCCGGCCTGGTGGTGTTCACGCTCGCCATGGTCGTTGTCGCGGTGTGTCAGCTGACGTACAACGCGGCGCTGACGGCCTGGGTGAGCGACCGGGTGCCCTACCGCCGGCGGGGCCGGGCGCTCGGGCTCACCGAACTGGCCTGGGCGGGCGCCCTCCTGTTGGGCGTCCCGTTGCTGGGGGTGACCATCGACCTCTGGGGCTGGCGGGCCCCGTTCTTCGCCGTCGCCGGGCTGAACCTGCTGCTCGCCCTCGCCCTGCCGCGCTTCGTGACCCGCGACGCCGGCCACGGCCGGAGGGAGCGCCGTCGAGTCTCGATCTCCCGGCCCGGTGCCGCCCTCTACCTGACCCTGGCGCTCCAGGCGCTGGCCGTGCAGGTGGTGTTCGTCGTCTACGGCGCGTGGCTCGAGGACGCGTTCGGCTTCAGCGTCGCGTCCATCGGCCTGGCCTCCATCCTGGTCGGCACGAGCGAATTGGTGGGCAGTGGCAGCACCGTGGTGCTCACCGACCGGCTCGGCAAGCGGCGCAGCGTGCTCGCCGGCACCGTGGTGATGCTGGTCCCCCTCTGTCTGCTCGGGTGCGTGGGCCACAACGTCGCTCTGGGCCTCTCCCTCCTGTCGGTCATGCTTCTGGGCTTCGAGTTCGGCTTCGTCTCCAGCCAGCCACTCGTCACCGAGCTCACCCCCGAATCCCGGGGGGCCAGCATCGGCATCGCCTATGCGGTGGTCACCGTCGCACGCTCCTTGGGCAACGTGGCCGGAGCGCTCACGTACACGTCACAAGGGATCGGCGCGGTGGGGCTCATCGGTGCCGTGGCGGTGGTCGCCGCCATCGCCCTGCTCGTCTTCGCCGTCGAGGAGCCCCGCCGACCCTCGTTGAACGCGTTCTCGAGGCAATAGCGAGCGGAACCCGCTCGTCATTGCCTCGAGAACGGGCAGCCGGACCTCAGGCCTCGGTGATGGCGCCCTTCTCGGCACCTTGGGCCAGCTTGGCGTACTTGGCGAGGACGCCCTTCGTGTAGCGGGGCTCCGGCAGCTTCCACTCGCCGCGACGGATCGAGAGGGTGGCCTCGTCCACGTCGAGGTCGATGGTGTGGGCCTTGACGTCGATGATGATGCGGTCGCCTTCGTGGACGAAGGCGATGGGGCCGCCATCGACGGCCTCGGGAGCCACGTGGCCGATGCAGAACCCGTGGGTGCCGCCGGAGAAGCGACCGTCGGTGATGAGGGCACAGTCGCCGCCCCGACCGGCGCCCTTCATGGCACCGGTGACGGCCAGCATCTCGCGCATGCCCGGCCCCCCCTTGGGGCCCTCGTAGCGGATGACGACCACGTCGCCGGGGTTGATGTGGCCGGCGAGGATCTGCTCCATGGCGGCCTCCTCCCCGTCGAACACGCGAGCCGGGCCCTCGAATCGGTCGAAGTCGATGCCGGCGACCTTGACCACGCCGCCGTTGGGTGCGAGCGAGCCGCGCAGGATGGCGATGCCGCCGATCTGGTGGATGGGCGTGGACAGCGAGTGGATCACCGATCCGTCGGGCTTCGGCGGGTCGATCGCCTCGAGGTTCTCGGCGATGGTCTTGCCGGTCACGGTCATGCAGTCACCGTGCAGCAGGCCGGCGTCGAGCAGTTCGCGCATCACCACCGGGATGCCGCCGATGCGGTCGACGTCGCTCATGTGGTACTTGCCATGGGGCTTGGTGTCGGCGATGTGGGGCACCCGGGCGGCCACCCGGTTGAAGTCCTCGAGCTCGAGCGCGACCTCGGCCTCGTAGGCGATGGCCAGCAGGTGCAGCACCGCGTTGGTCGACCCGCCGAGGGCCATCACGATGGCGATCGCGTTCTCGAAGGCCGCTTTGGTCATGATCTGGCGGGGTCGGATGCCCTGCTGCACCAGGTTGATGACGGCCTTGCCGCTCTCGTAGGCGAAGTCGTCGCGGCGGCGGTCGACGGCCGGTGGTGACGAGCTGCCGGGCAGCGACATGCCGATGGCCTCGGCCACCGACGCCATCGTGTTGGCGGTGAACATGCCGGCGCAGCTGCCCTCGGTGGGGCACGCCTTCATCTCGATGTCGCCGAGCTCGGTCTCGGTGAGGGTGCCGGCGGCGCAGGCACCGACCGCCTCGAACACGCTGACGATGTCGAGCGCCTCGCCGTTGCGCTGGCCCGGCAGGATCGACCCGCCGTAGAGAAACACCGAGGGCACGTTCACCCGGGCCGCGGCCATCAACATGCCGGGGAGCGACTTGTCGCAGCCGGCGAACGTGACCATGGCGTCGAGGCGCTCGGCGTGCATCACCGTCTCGATCGAGTCGGCGATGACCTCCCGGCTCACCAGCGACGCCCGCATGCCCTCGTGCCCCATGGAGATGCCGTCGCTGACGGCGATGGTGGTGAACTCGAGCGGGAAGCCGCCGGCTGCCCGCACGCCCTCCTTCGAGCGCTTGGCCAACCGGTCGAGGGGGAGGTTGCACGGCGTGACCTCGTTCCATGACGACGCCACCCCCACCTGGGTCTTGCCCCAGTCGTCGTCCGTCATGCCCACCGCCCGGAGCATGGCCCTGGCCGGCGCCCGCTCGAACCCGTCGGTGACTTCCCTCGATCGCGGCTTCGCGTCCTGGCTCATGACCAGAGAGTACCGGCCCGCTCCCCTCGCTCTTCGCTCAGCTCCAGCTGTTGGCTCTTCGCTCAACGCTCATCGCGACCTGTTGGCTCTTCGCTGAGCGCCACCTGTTGGCTCTTCGCTCAGCGCTCATCGCGATGGGCCTCGCTCCTCGGCACCCGTGCGCCGAGCCCGCGCGGTGGCGGGGCCAGGTGGGCCTTACGCTTGGCGAGCCATGCCGACGACAACCGAGACGCCGCCGCCGTGGTGGCGGGAGACGGCCCGCTCGTTCCTCGAGTTCGTCGGGCTGGCGGGGCTCGCCATCGCGGAGCCGGTGCTGGCCGCGTTCCGCGAGGGAGCGGACGTGTTCGTGCTTCGCCACGCGGACTCGTTGGACGTCATCGGCTTCGTGCTCGCGGTCGTCCTCGCTCCCGCCCTCGTGCTTCTCACGTTCGAGTCCCTGCTCTCGCTCCTCGGTCGGCGTGTCCGCCGTGTGGTGCACCTCGTCCTGCTCGCCGGCCTGGCCGGCCTCGTGGTCATCGGTGCGCTGCGCGATCGCACCGGGTGGGGCCCCGCCCTGCTCGTCGCCGCAGCGGTTCTCGCGGCGGCGCTCGTCGCGTCGGCCGTGGTCCGGTGGCCCGCCACCCGGCTCTGGATGCGCTATCTCGCCGCGTTCCCCCTTCTGCTCGGGATGGCCTTCGTGTTCGCGTCTCCGGCCACCGACATCGTGTTGTCACACGACGTGGCCGCGGCTTCGGGCGTCGACGTGGGCAACCCGGCCCCGGTGATGATGATCGTGCTCGACGAGCTTCCGCTCGCGTCGCTGCTCGACGAACGCGATCGCATCGACCCCGACCAGTTCCCCAACCTCGCGCGCCTGGCCGGCGACGCCACGTGGTTCCGCAACGAGTCGAGCGTGGCGCCGTCCACCCCGCAGGCCGTTCCCGCCATCCTCACCGGGGACTACCCCGCCGATCCACAGGCCCTCCCGAGCAGCCAGGAGTACCCGGACAACCTGTTCACCCTGCTCGGCGCGCGGTACGCGGAGAACGTCACCGAAGGAGTGACCCACCTCTGCCCCGAGACCATCTGCCCACAGGCCAACGACACCATCGGCGGCAGCACCCTCGGCGGCCTTCTCGACGATGCCGCCGACGTGTGGCGCCGTCACGTCTCCCCGAACCGCAGCGACGGCCGGGTGAGCTTCCAGGTCCGTCAGTCGAACCCCAACGCGCCGCTCACGTTCGCGCAGTTCATCGGCTCCCTCGGCCGCAGTGGCGAACAGCCGCGCCTCGACTTCCTGCACATCCTCTACCCTCACCAACCGTGGTTCCACCTCCCCTCCGGGGCGGTCTACGACGCGCCGTTCGTGGCGAGCGGCCTCGACTCGAGCTACCGGTGGCAGGACCAGCAGGTTGCAGACGCCGGACGGCAACGCCACCTGCTCCAGCTCCGCCACACCGACGTCATGGTCGGCCGGCTCCTCGACCGGATGAAGGAGCTCGGGACCTATGACGAGTCGCTTGTCGTGTTGACCGCCGACCACGGCGTGTCCTTCATGGCCGGCAACCCCATCCGTGGCGTCTCGTCGGCGAACTACCACCAGATCATGTGGACGCCCTTCCTGGTCAAGGCCCCCCGCCAGACCGACGGCGGGGTCGACGATCGCCCCCTGAGCGCGGTCGACGTGCTTCCCACCATCGCCGACCTGCTCGACATCGACATTCCCTGGTCGGTCGACGGGCAGTCGGCGTACGCCGACCAACCGCGGGCCGACGGCACCCGCCGTTTCTTCGACTGGAGCCTCAACGCACTCCAGCCGACCGACGGGCCCTATGTCGAGGTCGACGGGCCCACCGGCTTCCGCCGCCTGCTCGACGAGGCCCCGCCCGGCCGGGGAACGCTCGCCGACCTGCGGCTGTACCGGTTCGGGGCATGGGGCCCGCTGGTCGGGCAACAGGTGGCCGACCTGGCCAGCTCGTCGTCCCCCCGGCACAGCGGTCGCCTCGACAACGCGTCGGCCTACCGGGATGTCGACCGCCGCACCGGCGAGATCCCGGCCTACGTCTCGGGCTCCGTGCGCACCAGTGGCAACGACATCAACGCCGTGGCGGTGGCCGTCAACGGCACCGTCGCCGGTTGGTCCGAGCTGCACGCGGCAGTGGTGGGGGCGCCCGAGTGGTACACGATGGTGCCCGAATGGTTCCTCGACGACGGTGCCAACGAGATCACCCTCTACGCCCTCGGCGGCACCCCGGCGCGGCCCGTCCTGACCCCGATCGACCTCCACATCTGACCGAGACCCCTCCCCGCGCGAGTCTCGGCTGCTGGGCCCGCCGGGTCGCGCACACGATCGGGGAATGACGTGAGGGAGCGGGTGCGGTGGACCCTGGACGACCGTGAGATCATCCGCCTGGCCCTCCCCGCCTTCGGCGCCCTCATCGCCCAGCCGCTCTACGTGCTGGCCGACACCGCCGTCGTCGGCCACCTCGGCACGCCCGAGCTGGCCGGCCTCGCCGTCGCCAACACCGTGCTGGCCACGCTCTACGCGGTGTTCATCTTCCTGGCCTACGGCACCACCTCGGCCGTCGCCCGCCTCATCGGCGCCGGCGACCACCGTGAGGCCGCCCACCAGGCCGTCCAAGGGCTGTGGCTGGCGGTCGCCATCGGGATCGGTCTCGCCGTCGCCGGCGAGGTGCTCGCGGTCCCGCTCGTGCGCCTCCTCGGGGCCGAGGACGAGGTGGCGACGAATGCCCTGATCTACCTACGGGTGAGCCTCCTCGGCGTCCCGGCCACCCTGGTGACCTTCGCCGGCACCGGCTACCTCCGCGGCCTCCAGAACACCAAGGGTCCGCTGGTCGTGGCGGTGGTGTCGGCGGTGTTCAACCTCGCGTTCGAGGTGTTCCTCATCTACGGACTGGGCTTCGGCATCGGTGCGTCGGCGGCGTCGACCGTGGTGGCCGAGTGGGGGGCGGCGGCGGTCTACGTGTGGTGGGTGCACCGAGCGGTCGCCACACACGAGGTGGCGCTACGTCCCCACGCCCAGACGCTGCGGTCGCTGCTCGTGGTCGGCCGCGACCTGTTCCTTCGCACGGTCGCGCTGCGGGGGTCGCTGACCGTGGCCACCGCGGTCGCGGCCCGCATCGGCACCGACGACCTGGCCGCCCATCAGATCGCTTTCGAGATCTGGTCGTTCCTGGCGCTGGCCCTCGACGCCATCGCCATCGCCGGCCAGTCCATCACCGGGCTCCGGTTGGGCGCCGGCGACGGGCCGGGCGCCCGGGCCGCTGGCCGGCGCATGCTCGAGTGGGGCGTGGCGGCGGGCATCGGGGCGGGCCTGCTGGTGCTGCTCGTACGCCCCGTCCTGCCCGACCTCTTCACCGACGACCACGCGGTCATCGCCCTGGCCACGTGCCTGCTGGTGTTCGTGGCCGTCCTTCAACCCGTCAACGGCGCCGTCTTCGTGCTCGACGGCCTGCTCATCGGTGCCGGCGACCTGCGCTTCCTCGCCAAGGCGATGGTGGTGAGCATGTGCGTCTTCCTGCCCGCCGCCGCCGCCGTCCTCGTGCTCGACCTCGGCATCGGCTGGCTGTGGGCCGCCATCTCGCTGTTCATGGTCGCCCGCCTCGTCCCCCTCGCGTGGCGCTTCGCCGGCGACCGATGGATTGTCCTCGGTCGCACCACCGGCGGCTGACCGGCGCTGCGGGGCCGGGCGCCACCGGACGCTCCATACGTAACGATCAGACAAGTTGCTTGCGTAGATGCGGACAGTGCGCAAAGATCTCCTTACGAAAGGATCTCCTCGATCCTTTCGTAAGGGTTGGACAACGAAAGGATCGGCGCCGTGCCTGAGCTCGTCGACCGGATCTGGGAAGGCGGCGGCTATGGCGCTCGTCGGGATCGCATGCCGTTCCGCTACCAGGCGTTCGTGCCGGATCCGGTCGGCGAGGCTGACCATGCCCTGACCGGCCGCGCCGCCGAAGCCGTTGCCACGGCCACCGCAGCGATCACCGCCCTCCAGCAGGTCACCGCCGGACACGACCTCGAGGCGATCGCCGCTCCCTTGCTCCGAGCCGAAGCCCTCGGTTCGTCGTTCATCGAGGGGCTGCGCGCCTCCAACAAGCGCGTGGCGCTCGCAGCGTACGAGCCGATCGCGGCAGACGGCGTCGCCCGTGCCGTCCTCGGGAACGTCCGGGCCATGGAACGCGCCATCGAGGTCGGCAGCTCGCAACGAGCGCTGACGGTCGGCGACCTGATCGAGATCCACCACACGCTGCTCGAGGGCACTGCAGAGGAGCGCTACGCCGGCATCGTCCGGACCGACCAGAACTGGATCGGCGGACGAGGGCTCAGCCCGGCAGATGCCAGCTTCATCCCACCACCGGAGGACGAGGTGCCACGCCTGCTCGATGACCTCGTCGCACTGGCGAACCGCGACGACCTGCCTGCCGTGGCTCAAGCCGCGGTCGCACACGCACAGTTCGAGACGATCCACCCCTTCGGTGATGGAAACGGCCGGTCGGGCCGGTGTCTCATCCACGTCGTCCTACGACGACGCGGCGTGACCCCCCTCGTCGTTCCACCGGTGAGCGTCGTCCTGGCAACGAACGCTCGGCGGTACATCGCTGGGCTGAACGACTTCAGGGACGCCCACCATGATGACTGGATCGGCGTCTTCGCCGACGCACTCACGGCCGCGGCCGAGGCGACGATTCGGTTGACCACCAGGATCGACGACCTGCTGGCCGAACTGATCGAACGAGCCGGATCCCCGCGGACCGACTCGGTAGCGCGGAGGATCATCCTCGGCCTCCCCGCACAAGCCGTCGTCAGCGCCGAGACCGCCGCTGAGCGGTACGCCGTCACACCCACGGCGAGTCGAGCAGCCCTGAACCGCCTGCAGGCGACGGGGGTGCTCATCCCGACGAGGGTGGGGAGGCGTCGAAACCGCGAATGGATCAGCGACGAGCTGTTCGAGGTGCTCGACGCCTTCGAGCACGAGATCGGTGAGCCCGGCGACGGGGCGGTGCCCCGGCCAACTCCGCCACCCACGAGGCCGCCGAGACCGAGTTGATCGCCGACGAGCGTCGACGTTGATCGGCAGCGGTGATGCCTCAGAAGGTGGTGGCGCAGTAGGGGGCGCGCTCCGTGCGAAAGAGGTCGTCGGCGTGGGCGGCGGCGCCCGCCACGACCTCCTCGACCCGGCCGGCCGCGGCAAGGGCATGGAAGGACACACCGCCGAGGTAGACCGCGCCGAGATCGGCGACGTCGAGGCGCAGGTCGGGCGCGGCACCGCCGTCACGGGCACACGTGGCGCCGTCGGGCCCGCCCTCCAAGCAGTAACGCCCCGAGCCCGCGGGCCGGAAGGGATCGCCCACCTCCAGCACGAGGCCGCCGGCGGCGGCGTAGCGACGCGCCGCGAGCGCTTCGGCGACGTCGATGACGCGCACCCACAGCACGTCGGTGAGCGAGGTGACGCTCAGCTGGCGGGGCTCGACGAGGCGCCAACGCAGGGGGTCATCGACCGGTCGCATGTCCGACCGGGCGACCCGCACGAGGTCGAGGTCGAAGCAGAAGCGCCAGAGCGCCGCCTCGACGCCGGCGTCGACGCCGATGAGCTCGCGCACGCGCACGACGCTCTGGAAGTTGCCGTGCTCGGTGCGGCTCTCCTGCTGGTAGCTGGCGTAGCCGTCGGTCTCGCCGTCGAGGCCCTGGTGGACGAGGTGGAAGGCCTCGCCGCCGCCCTTCCAGCCCTCCCGGGGGCCGAGCATGATGTCCCACCAGGCGTCGGAGCGCGCCAGCGAGCCCACGTGCTCATGCCGCCAGCGGTCGTAGAACGCGGGGAAGACCGTGCGGACCTCTTCGGGGGTGACGAGGTGGAGTCGCCCGGGGGGCAGGTCGCCGAGGTACTCGCTGTGGCGGGTGTCGATCTGCACCGACACCGCGCTGGTGGCGGGGCCGTAGCCGAAGCGGCGGTAGATGCGGCTCTCGGACGCGTTGAGGATGGCGAGCGAGGAGCCCCGCCCGGCCAGGTCGTCGAGCTGGCGGGCGAGCAGGCCGGTGAGCACGCCCTCGCGGCGGTGGGTGGGCAGCACAGCCACGTTGCTGACCCCGCCGACCGGCACGAGACCGCCACCGGGCAGCGTCAGCTCGAACGAGTAGGCGCTGGCGCCGCCGACGAAGCGATCGCCGTCGACCGCGGCGATGCACTGGTCGTACTCGGCCACGGTCTTCCACTCGGCCAGGTCCCCGCCCGGATCGGCTACCCCGAAGCCGGCGGAGATGGCGCCGAAGTACGCATCGACCTCGTCCTCGGTGATGGTGCGGATGTCGACGGGCACGCACCCCACCCTGCCACGGCGAAGCCCGTCACTCACCAGGTTTGCGCTGCGCGGGCCTCGAGCCCGTCGAACCGGGGCAGCGACACGTCCATCACACCGACCCGCGCCGCCGAGGTTCTGCGACAGCCTGCAGAGCACCGGGATCCGGTGCCAGAACGCGCTGCCGTCAGTCCTCGGGGCAGCGCACGTCGCCGTAGGTGAAGAGGGTGTAGGCAGCCTCCGCGTTCTGACCGGTGGGATCGATGTCGGCCGAGCTGTCGAAGTCGTCGAAGGTCGTGTACCGGTAGCCGAGCGCGTCCGCGTCGATCCGGAACCGGTCGAACACCGTCGCCACCTGCTGCACCACCACGTCCATGCCGTCGGGGGCGTTCTCGACCAGACGGTCCTCGGCCTCGGCGAGCGTGTCCCAGTTGGCCTCGACCTGGGCGGGGGTCGCCGTCGGCGGGGGCTCGCCCACCGCTGTATAGGCCTCCTGGAAGTCCACGATGGCGGCGCAGAACGCGGGGTCGCCGTTCCGTGCGACGGTGTCGGCGCCTTCGGGCCCGGTCGCCGACCAGGTGGACGCCGAGCGGCCACCACTCGGGTCGTCGGAACCGCAGGCGGCACCCACGAGCGCCAGGGCGACGACGAGCACAGCGAGCAGCCGGGTGGCGTGACCCACCGCTCAGCCGGCCCGGCGCTGCTCGAGCAGGGCGGTCACCGTCTTGCCGTCGGCATTGCCCTGGGTCGCCTTCATCACCTGACCGACGAAGAACCCCGTGAGCTTGCCGCGAGCCTTGTCGTCGCCGGTCACGAACCGCTCCCACTGCTCGGCATTGGCCGCGATGATGCCGTCGACGACGTCGCCGAGGGCGTCGGCCGAAAGGGCGGCGAACCCCTTCTCCGTCGCGATCGCCGCCGGAGCCGCCCCCGTGCCCACCATCTCGGCGAGGACCGCCTTGGCCTGCGTCGGCGTGAGCGCCCCCTCGGCCTCCATCCGGACCAGTTCGGCGAAGGCACCCGGGTCGAGGTCAGCGGCGCCGTCGACGGCCAGGTTCTGCTCGGCGTGGGTGAGCAGGCGCCGGGGGTCGGCGCCGGCACCGATGGCGGCCAGGACGAGGTGGTCGAGACCCCGGTCGACCACCAGCGCGGTGTCGGCCGACGAGACACCGGCGGCCGCCGCGAGGGCATCACGACGCTCGGCGGGCAGCGGTGGGATGCTCGCGTCGAGCGCTGCCAGCCACTCGGGGTCCGGCACCAGGGGCACCAGGTCGGGCTCGGGGAAGTAGCGGTAGTCGTAGGCCTCCTCCTTCGAGCGCAGCGTGTGCGTGCGACCGTCGGCCTCGTCCCAGTGGCGGGTCTGCTGGATCACCCGCTCGCCCGCCTCGAGCAGGTCGATCTGACGGGCGGCTTCGTAGTCGATGGCCCGGCCGAGCGATCGCAACGAGTTGAGGTTCTTGATCTCGCACCGGTTGCCGAACGCCTCGGCGCCGACGCGGCGGACCGACACGTTGGCGTCGACCCGCATCGAGCCCTCCTCCATCTTGGCGTCGGACACCTCGACGGCCAGGAGCACGGCGCGCAGCTCCGCGACGTAGGCCTTGGCGTCCTCTCCCGAGCGAAGATCGGGCCGTCCCACGATCTCCACCAGCGGCACGCCCGCGCGGTTGTAGTCGACGAGCGAGTGGCCCGCCTCGTGGATGCGACCGCCGCCACCGACGTGGGTCGACTTGCCGGTGTCCTCTTCGATGTGGGCTCGCTCGATGCCGACCCGAACGCCGCTGGGGAGGTCGAGCCGGCCGTCGATGTTGGTGGGCTGGTCGAACTGGGTGACCTGGTAGTCCTTCGGCATGTCGGGGTAGAAGTAGTTCTTGCGGGCGAAGGTGGACGGCTGCACGGTGCAATGCAGGGCGCGACCGAGCCGCATGGCGAAGTCGACCGCGCGGGCGTTCAGCACCGGCAACGAGCCCGGCAGCCCCAGGCACACCGGGCAGACGTTGGTGTTGGGCGCGGACCCGAACTGGTTGGGGCACCCGCAGAAGAGCTTCGTCGCCGTCGCCAGCTCGCAGTGGACCTCGAGCCCGATCACGGTCTCCCATTCCCCTGCACCTCCTCCGTCGGCGCCCCTTCGGGATCCGACTCCCGTCGGATCAGCGGCTGCGCTCCGCTCCGCCGCGTCGCCCCCTGCGGGTGAGTCTGTGCCGACGATCATGGCGCGCCCTCTTCCAGGACGGTGGCGGCCCGGAGCATCGGGACCTCGCCGAGGGCGGGGGCCATCACCTGGACCCCGACGGGCAGCCCGTCGGCGCCGGTGCCGAAGGGCACCGAGACGGCCGGCTGCCCGGCCAGGTTGGAGGGGATGGTGCAGATGTCGTTGAGGTACATGGTGAGCGGGTCGGCGGTCTTCTCGCCGAGGGGGAAGGCCGTGGTCGGCGAGGTGGGCGACAGCAGCAGGTCGAACGACTCGTAGGCGGCGGCGAAGTCTCGGATGATCAGGGTGCGGACCTTCTGGGCCTTGCCGTAATAGGCGTCGTAGTAGCCCGCCGAGAGCGCGTAGGTGCCGAGCATGATCCGCCGCTTCACCTCGGCGCCGAAGCCCGCGGTGCGACTGGCCTCGTTCATGGCCGAGGTGGTCGCGGCGTCGACCCGAAGGCCGTAGCGCACACCGTCGTATCGGGACAGATTGCTCGAGGCCTCGGCCGGCGCGATCAGGTAGTAGGCCGAGAGGCCGTAGGTGACCGCCGGCACGGTGGCGTCGCCGACCCTGGCCCCGGCGGCTTCGAGCACCTCGGCCGCCTGGCGTACCCGAGCAGCCACGTCGGGGGCGATGCCCTCGCCCATCAACTCGCCGACGAGGCCGACCCGCAGGCCGTCGACCCCGTCGGCCAGGCGGTCGGAGAGGGAAGGCGCGGCCTCGGGGATCGACGTCGAGTCCATCGGGTCATGGCCGGCGATCACCTCGAGCATCAGGGCCGCGTCGGCGACGGTGTGGGTGAGGGGCCCGATCTGGTCGAGCGAGGAGGCGAAGGCCACCAGGCCGTAGCGCGAAACAAGGCCGTAGGTGGGCTTGACCCCGACCACGCCGCACAAGGCCGCTGGCTGGCGGATCGACCCGCCCGTGTCGCTCCCCAGGGCGACCGCGGAGAAGCCGGCCGCGACCGCGGCGGTGCTCCCGCCGCTCGAGCCGCCGGGCACCCGGCTGAGGTCCCGTGGGTTCCGTGTGGGCCCGAACGCCGAGTTCTCGGTCGAGCTCCCCATGGCGAACTCGTCGAGGTTGGTCTTTCCCACCACGACGGCGCCGGCCGCGGCGAGCCGGCTGACGACGGTGGCGTCGTAGGGCGGCTCCCACCCCTCGAGGATCTTCGACGAACAGGTCGTGGGCACGCCCCGCGTGCAGAGGTTGTCCTTCAGGGCCACCGGCACACCGGCGAGCGGGCCGGGGTCGTCGGCGGCGGCGACCCGCCGGTCGATCTCGTCGGCGGCGGCACGGGCCCGGTCGGCGAGGACCACGTTGAAGGCATGGACCTCGTGCTCGTCCGCGTCGATGGTGGCGAGGTGCGCGTCGACCACGTCACGGGCCGAGCGCTGACCCGAGCGGACGGCAGCGGCGATGGCGACGGCCGTGTCGGCCGTGGGGCGATCGGCCATCAGGGCTCTTCACCGAGGGCCGGTGGGACGCGGAAGCGGTCGTCCTCGACCGACGGCGCCTGGGACAGCACCTCGGCGCGGTCGAGCGTGGGACGCACCTCGTCGGCGCGGAGCACGTTCTGCAGCGGGAGCGGGTGCGACGTGGGCGGGACCTCGCCGACATCGAGGGCCTCGACGTCGGCAGCATGGTCGAGCACCGCCGCCAGCTGGTCGGTGAACAGGTCGAGCTCGTCGTCGTCGATGTCGAGCCGCGCCAGTTCGGCCACGTGGGCGACGTCGTCGCGGGTGATCTTGTGAGCCACCTTCCGATGCTAGGTCCCCTGCGGCACCGTGGTGACCTCGGCGGCGAAGTCGACGGCACGGGCCTCGATGATGTCCTTGTCGTAGTCGAGGGTGGCCACGTGGAAGCTCCGCTCGAGGGTGACCCGTTCCACCGGCCCGGACACCGACGCGGCCAGGACGTCGCTGTCCGAGGCCGGCACGGTGTGGTCCTGGGGGCTGGTGAGGAGCAGGAGCGGGCAGGTGATCTTCACCAGCTCGGGTCCGAACTGCTCGGCTGCCACGAACATGGAGAGCAACGGCGCCACCGGCACGAGCTCGTAGGCCGCCAGCTCCACCACGTCGGGATCCGCGATGTCCGAGGCGATACCGGGCAGCATCTCCTCACCGGCGGCGACCATGCCCTCCACGAAGGCCCGCATCTCGGGGCTCACCTGGATGGCCGGGTTGATGCAGACGATCCCCGCGATCTCGGGGTGCCTGGTGGCCAGCCAGCACGTCAGGGCCCCGCCCATGGAGAGCCCGGCCACCACCACCCGGTCGACCCGCCCGGCCAGGGAGCGGTACCCGGCCTCGGCTGCGGCGGACCAGTCGTCCCATGAGGTGCCCTGCAGGTCGTCGACGCTGGTGCCGTGCCCCGGCAACAGCGGCAGCTCGACGGTGAAGCCGGCGCGATGGAGGGCCTGGGCCAGGCCGCGCATCGAGTGGCAGTTCCCGGTGAAGCCGTGGAGCACGAGCACGCCGTGCCCGTTGGTTCCCTCGGCCGACCAGGGCTCGGCGCCCGGGATGACCGGGGACTCAGACATAGGGGTCATCGGTTGCTGGTTCCTTCCACCAGTCGTCCGGCGCGGGGCTCCACTCCGGGTCTTCGAGGATGCAGTCCACCGGGCAGGGGTCGAGGCACTTGCCGCAACCCGAACACAGCTCGGGAATGACGATCACGTCGATGCCGTGGTTGAAGATGGCGCCGAACTGGGGCGGGCAGTGTCGTAGGCAGGCATCGCAGTTGATGCAGATCGACATGTCGATCCGCAACGGCGCGAGCTGCCATCTGGGGTTCCGCCGCCGTGCGACGAGACGCTCAGCACGGTTGCCGGAAGCCACGTCGCCAGCGTAGCCAGCCCGCCGATTCGCCGATCCGGGCCGCCCGGGCGCCGATGAGGCCGAGCGGCCCGGCCTGCCCGCACGCCCGGGCGGCCGATGGCGCGGTGTAGCGTCTCGCACACAACCGCATGACAACAGGAGTGGACCCCGTGGCGAAATACGCGTTTCTGAGCGAAGAGTGGATGGAAGCGGCACACAAGATCCGCGAAGAGTTCGCCGGACAGGCCGCCGCCCCGGCGCACGTGGTGCGCATGAACCAGATCATCACCGACGTTCCCTTCGGCGACTCGGACATCAACGCCTACATGGACACGAGCAACGGCGACCTCGAGCTCGACCTCGGCCACCTCGAGAACCCCGACCTCACGGTCACCGTCGACTACCAGACCGCCAAGGCGATCTTCGTCGAACAGGACCCCCAGGCAGGAATGCAGGCCTTCATGGCCGGCAAGATCAAGGTCCAGGGCGACATGACCAAGCTCATGGCGATGCAGTCGCAGGCGCCCGACCCGGTCGCCCAGCAGGTGGCGGACCGGGTCAAAGAGATCACCGAGTAGGGCGACTCACCCGGTCGTCGCGGCTTCGCGTGGCGTGCTCCGCACGAACGACGCGCAGGCGAGGGCCACCATGCACGCCACGGCGCCGACCAGGTAGGCGTCGCCGTAGGACGCCACTTCGCTCACCACTTCGGACCGCGACACCTGCACCGTCTGCATGATCTGGATCCCCGCGAGCAGGCCCACCTCGGTCATCATCTGCTGGGCGGCGCCGACCACGCCCAGGTCGCGTTCGTCCACCGAGTTCGCAATGGTCGCTGCGGTCGCCGGGAGAGCGGCGCCCGCGCCCACGCCGGCGAGGGCCAGCGCCGACATGATGAACAGGTCGCTCGACCCGGGGGCCACGGCGGACATGGCCACCATCGACGCGCCGACGAGCAGGGCGCCGGCGGCGGCAGAGGTGCGCTCGCCGATGCGGATGGTGAGGTAGCCGGCGAGGGGGCCGGTGACGGCGAAGGCCAGTGGGCGTGCCACCGAGAGCAGCCCGGTCTTGGTCTCGCCGTACCCGAGGACGTTCTGGAGGAGCAGCGGCGTGAGGATGAACCCCCCCATGTAGGCGAAGTTGATGAACACCTGCACGCCGATGGGGAGGGCGAAGTTCCGGCGTCGGAAGTACTCGAGGGGGATGAGCGGGTGGGCCACCCGTCGCTCGATCCTCACGAAGAGGCCGAGGAGGACCACGGCCGTCGCGAGCCCGGCCACTACCGGGGCACCGGTCCACCCGACCACGGGGCCACGGTTGAGGGCGAACAGCAGCGACGTGATACCGGCCGCGAGCGCCACCGACCCCGCCAGGTCGAACGATTCGTGCCCGCCGCTTCGGGTCGTGTCGGGGAGGACGACGGCCGCGAGCACGAGCGCCGCCAGCATCAGCGGCACCTGGGCCACGAAGATCAGCCGCCAACTGAAGGCTTCGACGAGCGGGCCCCCGATGACCACGCCCAGCACCGGCCCACCCGCCATGACGAGCGACCAGTAGCCCAGTGCCTGCACCCGCCGGGCCGGTGGGAACGACCGGTTGATCATGGCCATCGAAGCAGGACCGGTGGCCGCCCCGATCCCCGCCGCGAGCACCCGGAAGGTGATCAGCGAGCCGACGTTCCACGAGACCGCGGTGAGCCCGGCGAAGAAGGCCGCACCCGCCAGTCCGACGAGGTAGATGCGGCGGTAGCCCCAGAGGTCGCCCAGCTTGCCCACCGACGGCCCGAGCACGGCGAAGGCGAGGATCGGCCCGGTGATCAGCCAGGTGAGGCTCGTCTCGGACGCGTCGAGGTCGTCGGCGATCGTGGGGATCGACACGGCGAGGATCGTGATCGTGCAGGTGACGGCCAGCAGCCCGAAGAGCGCGGTCGCCAGGATGATCCAGGGCCCGCGGTCGTCGCGTCCGAGCTTCCCCTGCACCCGGTGCCGTAGGAGCAGCGGCCACGGGATCGAGCTCAGTTCCTCGGTGCCGACCGCCTCGATGACCAGGTCCGCGTCGGGTGAACGGGAATGGTGCCCGCTCGCGGACGGGGCACTCTGGTCGACCGGTCCCATGGGCACCTCAGGGTAAGACGGCACCCGTGCTGTCCCTCGGGCGCTGTCGGCCACGGCCGGAGATCAGGAGGGGGGTTCGGCGGCGCGGGACGCAAAGAGGATCATGGCGTGGTCTGCGTACCCGTCCACCTCACGCATCGCCACGATGGCGGTGCGGTACTGCATCGTGCCGTAGGTCGAGAGCAGATCGACCTGGCCACCGGTGTCCGAGAGCACCTCGTGGTGGGTTCTCGCGCCATGGCGGGTGGCGAGCGCCTCGTCGATCGCCACGGCCGGGCGGCCGATCAACGCTTCGGGCTCCGCTCCCATGATTTCGGCCGCCGAGGCCGAGCATTCGAGGATCACCTCACCGGGAGCGACGCGGACCATGTGCACGGGGCCCCCGTCGGCGAACGTTTCAAGGGCCTCTCGGGCGGCGTGGTCGTCCTGGGGACCGCCACCGCGCCGGTCGAACATGAGTGGATCCGGCTCGATCCCCCACAAGGCGTCGTGGTCGGTGCCGGGGTCGTGGCCTTCCAGCCACGATCCGATCCGGGCGACCTCGGTGCGCCACGTGGCCGCGTTCCGGTCGAGCCCGGCCAGCACCTCGTCGGACTGCGCCATGAGGAACCGGTGGATCTCCGCGATCTCGGCGCGGTCGAGGCGGGCGATGCTGCAGTGCTCCGGGTAGTGCACCACGCTCACGTTCACCCCGATGCCACGCTCCTCCGCGAACAGCAGCAGGTCGCCGAACTCGTGGAAGTTCTGCGCCATCAGGCAGAAGTTGAGCGCCAACCCCGTGCCCCTGGCGTGGGCATACGCACAGAAGCGGTCGACGTTCGCCATCACCTCGTCGAAGTCCGCATCCACCCGGACGGCGTCGTAGGTCTCCTTGGTGATCCCGTCGATCGAGAACGTGAAACCCATCGGGATCTTCTCGAGCACCCGCTCGACCCGCTTGTTCCACTGCGTGGCGTTGGTGACCACGTCACAACGGAGATCGGGGGCGACCTCGGCGATCAGGTCCCACGCCCGGAAGTTCTCGGCGCCCAGGAACGGCTCACCGCCCGCGAACTGCGCCTCGTCCAGATGCGGGAGGAACAGGCGAAGATCCTCGAAGAACTCGTCGCCGTACACCCTCGCCAACGGCGGACGGCCCTCCCGGTGGATCCGGATCGACGACGACAGGTCGCCGTTGCACTGGATGCACTGCAAGTTGCACGAATTCGACAGGTTGAACTCCATGCGCCTGGGCCACGCCCCGCTGTCGGGATCAGCCGTCAGGTGGCCGGCGACCGCCTCGAACCGCAGCGGATAGGCCGAGTCCTGCCCTTCGACCGAGACCTCCCACGCGCACCCCTGGCAGCCGCGGGAGTAGTCGTCGACCGCCAGATGCTCCTCCAACACCCGGCGACACTCACCCCGCCAGATGTCGAGCAAGCGCTCGGAGCGGACGTTGCCAAGGGGAAAGGCGACGTTCCGACAGCACGCACGCACGTCACCGTCGGGCTGGAAGTACAACTGCACCGACGGCGCGTAACAAGCCGAGTAGGCGCGGCCGCCGGGTTGCCCAGGAACAGACGAGGCGCCGGGTGACCGCACCGAAACGCCGCTGCCGGCCATTGGCTGCATCGCGGGAACGCTACCGCAACCAGGGCCCAGAGCTACGGGCCCTGGGGGCCGCTCAGCGGCCGGCGGGCCGGGAGGCCAACAAGATCCGTGCGCTGTCGGCAAAGCCGGTCTCGTCGCGTAGGGCCACGAGGGTGGTCCGCAGCTCGGTGTCGCCGAAGGTGGCCATCATGTCGATCTGGTCACCGCTCTCCGAAAGCACCTCCTGAGCGCCCATCGCACCATGACGGGCAGCCATCAGATCCGTGAGGACGGTCGCTGATCGACCGACCAGCTCGCCGGGATCCACTCCCACCAGTTCGGCGGCAGCGTGCGAGCACTCGACGATCGTGTCGCCCGAACCGACGTCCACCGTGCGCACCGCACCGTCGTCGGCGAACGATGCCAACGACTTCCGGGCGGCACGGTCGTCATGGGGGCCGGCACCCCACACGGAGAAGTCGAGGGGCCCGCCGCCCATCCCCCACAGCTCGGTGTGGTCGGTGCCGGGGTCGTGGCCCTCCAGCCACGAGCCGATCCGGGCGACCTCGGTCCGCCACGTCGCCGCGTTCTGGTCGAGCCCGGCCAGCACCTCGTCGGACTGCGCCATGAGGAACCGGTGGATCTCGGCGATCTCGGCGCGGTCGAGGCGGGCGATGCTGCAGTGCTCCGGGTAGTGCACCACGCTCACGTTCGCCGCGATGCCACGCTCCTCCGCGAACAGCAGCAGGTCGCCGAACTCGTGGAAGTTCTGCGCCATCAGGCAGAAGTTCAACATCAACCCCGTGCCCCTGGCGTGGGCGTAGGAGCAGAAGCGCTCGACGTTGGCCATCACCTCGTCGAAGTCCGCGTCGACGCGGACCGCGTCGTAGGTCTCCTTGGTGATCCCGTCGATCGAGAACGCGAAGCTCATCGCGATCTCCTCGAGCACCCGCTCGACCCGCTTGTTCCACTGGGTGGCGTTGGTGACCACCCAACAACGCAGATCGGGGGCCACCTCCGCGATCAGGTCCCACGCCCGGAAGTTCTCCGCCCCCAGGAACGGCTCACCACCCGCGAACTGGGCCTCGTCCAGATGCGGGAGGAACAGGCGTAGATCCTCGAAGAACTCGTCGCCGTACACCTTCGGCAACGGCGGCCGGCCCTCACGGTGGATACGGATGGACGACGACAGGTCGCCGTTGCACTGGATGCACTGCAGATTGCACGAGTTCGACAGGTTGAACTCCATGCGCCTCGGCCACGCCCCGCTCTCGGGATCAGCGGTCAGGTGGCCGGCAGCCGCCTCGAAGGTCTGTGGATACGAGCCTTCCCGGCCCTCGCCCGACACCTCCCACTCGCACCCCCGACAGCCGTGCGAGTAGTCGTCGACCGCCAGGCGCTCCTGCAACACCCGGCGGCGGGGCCCGTTCCAGATGTCGATCAACCGATCCGAGCCCACGTTGCCCAACGGGTAGATCATGTTCCGACAGCACGCACGCACGTCACCGTCGGGCTGGAAGTACAGCTGCACCGACGGCGCGTAACACGCCGAATGCGGCCGAGGTGACGCCTCGCGGCCCAGACGCGACAAGGCTCCCCTCAGACCGACGGGAATGGCTCTGAGAACGCTCCGCTGCACCCCCCGGACCCTAACAGGACCGATCAGCCGCGGGACCGGGAACGACACGGTCAGGGCCACCGTTGTCGGCTCTGCGGGATGACAACCGCCCACCGGCCTCGCATCTGCTGTCAGTTGGCGCTGGAGGCCCCTCGCCGCTGCGTGATGATCACGATGCTGGTGTCGCGGTCGACCTGCAGGCCGGCGGCCGGATCGGTGCCGGTGACGACGCCGTTGGGTGGGCCCTCGACACCGTCGACGAGCAGCCCGGCGTCCTCGAGAGCGGCCTGCGCCGCGGCAACTGTGTCGCCGGAAACGTCGGGGACGATGACCGGCTCGGGCCCGAGGGACACGAGGACCACCACCTCGCTGTCACGGGGCACCAGGCTGCCGCCGGCCGGGTTCGTGCCGATGACACTGCCTTCGGGAACGGTGTCGCTGTAGTCGTCGCCCCGCACGGCCTGCAGCTGGACCTCCTGGAGCCGGGCCGCCACCTCGTCGAAACCGAGGCCGGCACCGGCCATGCCCTCGGGAACGGCACGCGGTCGCGGTCCCTTGGAGACGACCAGGGGCACCCGGGCACCCGATGGCACCTCGTCGTAGATCAACGACTGCCCGAGCACGATGCCCGCCGGCACGAGCTCACCCCACTTCTCGCTCACCACCCCCGGCCGCAGGCCGACCGCGTCGAGGGCGGCCTCGGCCTCGCCAGCCGTCAAACCGTCGAGCCCGTCGGGAACGGTGACGAGCTCGGGACCGCGCGACACCGTCACCCGGAAGGTGTGACCCTCCCGCAGCTGGGAGCCCGGCCCAGGGTCCTGGGCGACGATCTCGCCCGAGCGGGTTCCGTCGCTGCGGGTCGACACCCGTTCGACCGACCAGCCGTTCCCGTCCACCAGGGCGGGCAGGTCCCCGACATCGAGACCCTGCACCTGCGGCACCTCGTGGCGCGGCCGCAGGGCTTCACGCAGGGCGAGCCCCCCTGCCACGACAAGCGCCAGCGCCACGAGGCCGGCGACCACCGTCACCGCCATCGGCCGGCGGGAGCGTCCTCCGGCGGGCGGCTCGGCGTCGGGTGCGGCCTCGGCTTCCGCCTCGGCCGCGACATGCTCTGCCCCCGGAGCCGCGACATCCGCGTGGGCGACGGCCGCCCGGGCGGTCCGGCGGGCAGCGAACGCCGACCGCATGCGTCGGCTGAACGACGGCGGCTCCGCCACCACGGGACCGGGGGGCGGCTCGTCCGCCTCGGCCGGCACGACGGGCGGAGCATCGGACGGGTCGTCCGGGAGCCAGGTGGGGTCCGGGTCGACGAACGGGGCGAGTTCATCGACCGGGAACGCGCCCGCGAGCGGCAGCGGCTCGGGCGCGTCGAGCTCCTCACCGAGACGGACGAACCGCGCGGCCAGCTCGGCGGCGTCGGGGCGGTCGTCGGGATCAGGCCGCCCTGCCCGCTCGAGCACACCGCCGAGAACCCCCATCTCGGGACCGAGACCGAGCGGGGTGTCGACCCGGGCCATGAGCGTTCCGATGGTGGTGTCCGCCGCGAACGGCACCTGTCCGGTGACCGCCTCGACGAGCACCAGCGCCAACGAATAGACGTCGCCCTTCCCCGTGACGGGTTGCCCCTGCACCTGTTCAGGCGACGCGTACCGAGCCGTTCCGAGGACCGCGCCCGAAGGCTCGGTCCAGGCCGCCTCGGCCAACGCCCGCGCCACCCCGAAGTCGGCGACGCGGAGGCGCCCGTCATCGCCGAACAGGAGGTTGGCGGGCTTGATGTCCCGATGGACGAAGCCCTGCCGATGGGCGAAGTCGAGGCCCCTCGCCGCCTCGAGGCCGACCACCAGGGCCTGGGCAACGCTGAGACGATGCCCCTGGTCGAGCATGGCACGAAGGCTTCCGCCACCCACGAACTCGGTGACCAGATAGGGGCCGTCGTCGTTGCCGGAGTCGAGCAGGGTGACGATGTTGGGATGGCTGAGCTTGGCCGAGGCCTGCGCTTCGGCCCGGAACCGGCGGAGGAACGTCTGGTCGTCGGCCAAGGCGGGGTGTAGCACCTTGACGGCCACACGCCGCCGCAACCTGATGTCGTCGGCGAGGAACACCTGAGCCGAGGACCCGGTGCCGATCGGGGCGACCAGGCGGTAGCGGTCACCCAGGACGCGACCGATCTGGTCGGTCATCTGGGACAGCAGCATCGCCTCGGATCGTATCGGCTGGGTTTTCGGGACCTGCGGACCCACAATGGTGGTGTGGTCACTCCCCGTCGCATCGTCCTCGCCCTCGTGGTCCTCGCCGGTCTCGGCGCCATCGTGTTGGCCTTCAGCCGCACAGAAACCAGCGGCGGCGCGGACGACATCACCATCAGCGGCGGCGACAACGCGGTGGAGGCGCTCATCCCCGGCCGGAACGCCCAGACCCTGAGCCAGAGCGAGGTAGGTATCGACCTGAGCGCGGGCTGGACGGGCACCTTGTTGCTCAACGGCGTCGAACTGGGAGCCGACGAGGTGGACCGCGTCGACGCGCTGAACCAGCTGCTCCACCGGCCCCCGGACGGCCTCGAGTCGGGCCGCAACTGCGTTCGGGCGGTCATCTGGCGGTCGTCCGAGTCACGGGACCAGGGCCGCAACGTCGACTGGTGCTTCGACGTCACCTAGATCGACTGCAGGCCGCAGGCGTCGGACGTGAGTCGTCCGGCGGAGCTGACAACGGTCAGGGCAGCTCGCCGGTCTCCAGCAGGATCCTGAAGCCGGCCTCGTCCAGCACCGGGACCCCGAGGTCCTCGGCTCTGGTGAGCTTCGATGCGCCGGGGTCCACGCCGACCACGACCGCAGTGGTCTTCTTCGAGACGCTGCCCGGTGCCCTGCCGCCTCGAGCCTTGATGGCCTCGGTGGCCCCCTCGCGGCTGAACCCGTCGAGCGTGCCGGTCACGACCACCGACTTCCCGTTGAGCGTCTGCGCCACCACGGGCGCCGCGGGCCCCTCGAAGTTGAGGCCGGCGTGGCGAAGCCGGTCGATGACCGACCGGTTCTCGTCGTCGGCGAAGAAGCGATGCACACTCCGGGCGATGATCGGGCCCACTCCCGGGACGGCGGCGATTGCGTCCTCGGGAGCGGCCACGATGGCGTCGAGGTGCCCGAAGTGCTGCGCCAGGACCGCGCTGCCCGCACCGCCCAGGTGGGCGATGTTGAGGCCCACCAACAGGTTGGCCAAGGGCCGCTGCTTCGACGCCTCGATGGCCGAGGCCAGGTTGCGCACCGACGTCTCGCCGAAACCCTCGAGGCCACTGATGCGGTCGAAGTCGAGCTCGTAGAGGTCGGCGACGTCGTCGACGAGGCCGAGCTCGGCAAACAGGCGGACGGTCTGCTCACCGAGCCCCTCGATGTCCATCGCTCCCCGCGAGGCGAAGTGCCCGATCGCACCGGCTCGTCTCGCGGGGCATCGCCCGTTCGGGCAGAAGGTGGCACTCTCGCCGTCCAGCCGGAGCAACGTGTGGCCGCAGGCGGGGCATTCGGTGGGGAACTCCCACTCGGGGAGGCCGTCGGGGCGGTCGGCGAGCACGGGGCCGACGACCTCGGGGATGACGTCGCCCGCCTTGCGGACCACGACGGTGTCACCCGGGCGCACGTCCTTCGCCCTGACCTGGTCCTGGTTGTGCAGGGTGGCCAGGCCCACCGTCGACCCCCCCACGAACACGGGCTCGAGCTCCGCGAACGGTGTGGCCTTGCCGGTGCGGCCGATGGAGACCGAGATGGCGACGAGCCGGGTGGTTCGCTCCTCCGGTGGGAACTTGTAGGCAATGGCCCACCGCGGCGCCTTGCTCGTGGCTCCGAGGAGGGTGCGGGTCGCCAGGTCGTCCACCTTCACCACGACGCCGTCGATCTCGTAGTCGAGGTCGTGACGGTGGTCCTCCCAGCGACGACAGAACGCGTGCACGGCCTCGAGGCTGTCGAGCGTCGCTATCTCGGGGTTCACCGGCAGGCCCAGCCCGGCCAGCCAGGCCAGGGTCTCGCTGTGACGCTCGAAGGCCGGACCGCCCTGCACCTCGCCGAGCTGGTACGACCACCACGAGAGCTCACGGCTGGCGGTGACCGACGAGTCCTTCTGGCGGAGGGAGCCCGCCGCCGAGTTCCTGGGGTTGACGAACAGGCGCCCACCGGCTTCGTCCTGGCGCCGATTGAGCGCCTCGAAGGCCGCCACGGGCATGTACACCTCGCCCCGCACCTCCAGCACGGGCGGGGCGCCGTCGGGCAGGAGCCGTGGGACGGTGGCCAGGGTGGCGACGTTGGCGGTGACGTCCTCGCCCGCCCGACCGTCGCCGCGCGTCGCCGCCTGCACGTAGTGGCCGCCCTCGTAGCGGATCGACATGGCCACACCGTCGATCTTCAGCTCGCACACGTAGCGGACCGACGCGCCGTCCGCGTCCGGGGCGCCGGGCTCACCGCCCTGGCCGGCCGCGAGGCGACGTTCGAGCCGCGCCCCCCAGGCGATCAGCTCGTCGGCGGAGAAGGCGTTGTCGAGCGACATCATGGGTTGGCGGTGGACCACCGGGGCGAAGAGCGCTGACGGCGCACTCCCGACCCGCTGGGTGGGCGACCCGGGCGTGATCAGCTCGGGGAACTCGCCTTCGAGCGCCTGGAGCTCACGGACGAGGGCGTCGTAGTCCGCATCCGAGATCTCGGGGGCGTCGAGCTCGTGGTAGCGACGGTTGTGGTGCTCGATCTGCGCGCGGAGCGCGTCGACCCGGCCGGCCACCTCGGCGATCTCGGCCACAGCCGTTCAGGCCCCGGCGGAGAGGCGCACGCCGACGGCCTGGTCGTACAGGCGCTGCGCGACCGTGCGGGCCAGGTCGAGCACGTGAGCGGCCTGGGGGATCCCGTGGTAGGCCAGCCCACAGGCCGGTGTGACGATGGCCTGCGCGCGCAGGAGGACCGGATCACAGCCTCCCCGGACCATCTCGCACCAGAGATCGCACAACTGCCGCCAGACCCGGTCGGCGGTGGTGCCGAGCGGACCGTCGGTGGGCACCGCTCCCCATGCCACCCAGCCGCCCCCGTCCAGGAAGTGCCCGATCGTGGCCGCCGACCGGTCGAGGCCGGCGTCGATGGGGGCCGAGAGCACCTGCGGGCCCGCCTGGAGGACCACGCGCCAGTCGGCGGCGCCGCAGCAGTGCAGCCCCGTGACCGCACGGGGCTCGATCGTGGCCAGTGCCCCTGAAACCAGGTCGACGGCACGGTCGGGCGGGATCGGGAACCCGGGGTGCATGCAGCCGGCGAGGCCCGGCTCGTCGACGAACACCAGGAGCGGTGCATCCGGCAGCTTGCGGGCGGCGAGGTCGAGCAGGGCCAGCGAACGCGCCCGGACGGCGGTGCCGGCGGCGAGGAACGCCCGTTCGGCATCGAGGCCGGCCCCATGGAGGGCGAGGCCGAGCGTCACCGGGCCGGTGAGTTGCAGCTTGACCCACCCGCGCCGACCCGACGCGGCGTCGAGGAACGCCCGCACCCCGCCGAAGGGCTCGCCCGCGAGTGCGGTGTCCGACGGCGGAGCATCAGGGTCGACGTCGTCGAGCGCGATGGCGAGCGAGCCGTCGGTGCCCACGTCGACTCCGGGAATCCCCCAGGCGGCCTGGGCGATCATCCCCTCGAGGGGCGATCTGCTGGGGAGCGACGGTGCCGCAGGGAGGGCGGGATGTGACTCGAGCACGAACGCGGCCGCCTCGTCCGGGGCGAGGTGGGGAAGGCTTCCGATCGATGTCGCCGCACCGAGGGGCAGGTCGTTCGCCCTCATCGGTGGCTCTCTCTCGATTGGCTCAACGCATCGCTCCCCAACACTGCAAGGTGATCGGACCTGGTGTGATCCGGTCCCGCCCCCGCCACTGGAATAGCCACGGCCCCGGCACACGCGCAAATCTCGCGCCTGTGCGAGCCGACTCGACCTTGGCCTACCGGGCGGTGTGGGTCCTGTTGCCGTTTGCCGCGGGCCCGGCCCTGGCCGATGCGCTCGAACCGCGATCGGGAGCGGTGCGCACCCTGGCCTCGGTGGCCCTCTGGCTCGGGTGGGCCGGCGTGCTCGCGGCCTCACTCGTCCCGAGCACCGTCAGCCTCACGGTCGTCCGTACCCTCACCCCCGTCGGCGCCGTCGCCGCGACCTGGGCCGCGGTCGAGGCATCGCGCTCCCTGCCCGACGGCGTTGGGGTCACGACGACGCTGGCCCTCGCCAGCACGGCGATCGCGTCGGTGGTCGTGATGGCACCCGGGATCGGCGACCGATTCGTCGACGGCTCGTCCTACGGGCCCGAGCGACGGCTCCCGCTCCGGATCCCGGCCCCGTTGCTGTTCGGCCCGCTCGAGCTGGCCTGGTCGGCGGCCCTGGCGGGGGCCGTGACGGGGCCGCTCCTCCTGGCCGCCGAACGGTGGGTCGCAGGCGGTGCCGCCCTGGTGATCGGCGTCCCGGTGTGCGTCCTGGCCGTCCGTTCGATGCACACGCTCGCCCGGCGGTGGGTGGTGCTCGTGCCCGGAGGGATGGTCATCCACGACCCGCTCACGGTGACCGAATCGGTGCTCATGCCGCGCACCATGATCGAGCGCCTCGCACCCGCGGAGGCCGACACCGATGCCTTCGACCTCACCCAACGAGCGGCGGGCCTCGCCCTCGAGGTGACGCTGCGCGAACCACTGCCCGTGAGCCTCTACACCCCGCGGTCCCGCGTGCCCGCGTCGGCCACCGTCGGGGCCCTGCTGTTCACGCCCACGCGACCCGCCGCGGTGCTCGACGCCGCCGTGGAGCGCCGAATCCCCGTCGGCTGACCGCCCCGCTTCGGTGCAGCGCCGTCAGGGGATGCGGAACAGGTCGCTCAGCGGGCGGTCCCGCCCCCGAGCACGACGTCGCCGTCGTAGAGCACGACGCTCTGGCCCGGCGCGACCCGTCGCTGAGGCTCGTGCCACCGCAGGACGTCACCAGCGAGGTCGGCCCGGCCGACGGTGCCGTGCGCGGAGCACTGCACCGACACCGGGCCTTCGACTGCGGGCCCCGACCAGGCCAGGTCGGCCAGGACCAGTTCCCGGGTGAGCAGGTCGGCTCGGGACCCGACGGTGACGACCGCACCGACCGTGTCGACCGCGACGACGTAACGGGGCTCCGCTCCCCCGGCGAGGCCGAGGCCCTTGCGCTGGCCGACCGTGACGAGCTCGACCGCCGGTGCGGTGCCCACGAACGCGCCGGAGGTGTCCTCGATCCGGGCCGGCCGCAACGTGACCCGGTCGCCCAGGAACCGCTCGCGACCGCCCGTCGAGGTGATGAAGCACACGTCCTGGCTGTCGGGCTTGTCGGCCGTGCGGAGGCCGAGGCGCGCGGCCTCGGCGCGCACCGCGTCCTTGGCGAGGTCGCCCACCGGGAAGCGGACGCGGGCGAGCTCGGCCTGCCCCAGCATGTGCAGCACGTAGGACTGGTCCTTGGCGGGGTCGGCGCCACGCGCCACCCGCCGAGTGCCGTCGGCCGCGACCGCGATGCGAGCATGGTGGCCCGTGGCGACCGACTCGAAGCCGAGCGTCTCGGCCCGCCGCAGCAGGCGGTCGAACTTGAGGTGCCGGTTGCACTCGACGCAGGGATTCGGGGTGCGCCCCGAGGCATGATCGGCGATGTAGGGCGCCACGACGAGCGCGTCGAAGTCCTCGCCGAAGTTGAAGACGTGGTGGTCGATCCCGAGTTGCTGGGCCACCCGACGGGCGTCGTCGACGTCGGCCACCGAGCAACAGCCGCTGTCGGCCTCGCCGCCCCACAGGCGCATCGTGACCCCCGTGACCTCGTGACCGGCCTCGAGCAGCATCGCGGCCGCGACCGACGAGTCGACGCCGCCCGACATCGCCACGAGGGTCTTCACGTGAACCGCCGGACGCGTTCCACGGCGGCCTCCACCGCCGCCAGCGCGGCGTCGACGTCCGCATCGGTGCTCACGGCGCCCAGTGAGAGGCGCAGGGCACCCCGTGCGGCGACCCGCGGCACACCCATCGCGGCGAGGACCGAGGAAGGCTCCATGGCGCCGCTGGCGCAGGCGGAGGCCGCCGAGGCGTAGACGCCGGCCTCGTCGAGCAGGAAGAGGAGCGACTCGCTCTCGACGCCCTCGATGCAGACGTGACACGACCCCGCGACCTTGTGCGACCGGTCGCGGCGGCCATCGCGCGGCGAGGGATGCACACCCGTCTCCACCAGGCCCGGTACGCGTGCGACGAGACCGTCGGCAAGGCGATCTCGCAGTGCGGTCACCCGCTCGACGGTGGCCCCCCGTTCCTCGACGGTGAGGGCCAGCGCCGTCGCCATGGCCACGATGCCGGCCACGTTCTGGGTGCCGCTCCTGCGCTCGCGCTCCTGGCCCCCCCCGAGGATCTGGGGCGCCAGGTCGACGCCGTCGCGGACCACCAGGGCCCCGACCCCCTTCGGTCCGCCGAACTTGTGGGCGCTTATCGACACCAGGTCGCACGCCTCGGCACGGGTCGCCACATCGAGCCACGGCACCCCCTGCACCGCGTCGGTGTGCAGCACCGCGCCTGCCCCACGGCTACGCACGATCTCGGCCACCGCATCGAGCGGCTGGATCGACCCGACCTCGTTGTTCACCGCCATCACCGAGACCAGTGAGGCCGCCTCGCCGGCAGCCGCCAGGTCGTCGAGTGCGGCCTCGAGCGCGGCCAGGTCGACCACCCCCCGTTCGTCGACCGGCACCGTGTGCCCGCCCACGGACGCGACCGGTTCGACGACGCCGGGGTGCTCGACCGCGGAGCACAGCACGACGCCGGGCCGGCGGCCATGGACACCGAAGACGGCGAGGTTGTCCGCCTCGGTGCCACCTGCGGTGAAGACCACCTCGCCGGGACGGGCCCCGAGGGCATCGCCGACGACGTCGCGCGCCTCGTCGATCGCCTGGCGGGCGGCGCGGGCCGCTCGGTGGGAGCCCGACGGGTTCGCGTAGCACCCGTGCAGGAACGCCGACATCGCCTCGACCGCCTCGGACCGCATGGGCGTGCTCGCCGCGTGATCGAGGTACGCCGGCACCCCGTCAGGCTACGACCCTGCCCCGGCGGTCGCTCGTGCGGCGGGCCCGGAAATCGTCAGCTCGGCGGTGCGAACCCCCGCGTCCCGGTCGCCGGCGGCGTCGGTGGAGGGGCTGGCGGTGACGCTGCCGACGGTGGTGCCGGCGACGGTGGTGCCGGTGGCGGCGGTGGACCGGGCGCACGGACCGCCGGCCATCCGCCCGGGGGGCCACCATGGCGCAGCTGGTAGGCCGCGGCCACGCAAGCGAGGAACGTCTCCGGGGCGATGTTCGGCGGCGGCGCATGGCCCATCGCCGTGGCGAGCGGGTTGGCCAACCGGGCGCCGAGCGACCAGCGGGCCGCCCGGGTGAACCCGCTCACGCGCAGCAGGTACGACCGCACCACGCCGTACTGCTCGGGGGTGAGGGTGGTGATGTCGAGGCCCGCGGCGTAGGCCTCGTAGCCCTGCGGCGGGAAGAAGGCCATGGCCTGGGCGGTGCGATCGACCGGGGTCCGTTCGCGCAGCACCAGCGTCCCCGCCGCCAGATCGCCGAGGCGTTGGTTGTCACGGGTGACGAGGATCGAAAGGGTTGCGATCACCCCCACGGGGATGATCCAGAAGTCGACGATGCCGAGCACACCGCGGATGGCGGCGTGCCGGAAGCGGATGGGGGCACCCTCCTTGGTGACCACCCGCAGCCCCGCGGCCGCCAGGCCCACCGTGCGGCCGTTCCAGAGCGCCTCGGTCGCCACGGGGTACCCGATCAGGATCAGGAAGAACATCACCGTGGCGAAGACCACGGCCACCGACTCGGGGATGGAGAGCCCCGCGGCGCTCGCCCCGCCGAGCACCAGGAAGACGGCGACCAGTGCCGCGAACTGGATGAGCACGTCGAGGCTGAACCCGAGCAGCCTCGACGGGACGGTCGCCGTCTGGAACTCGAGCAGGACCGCCTCGGGCGTGACGATCCCTCGCATCGGCTGACCCACGGCGACACGGTAACCACTCGGCGCAGGCGCCCACGGACGACCATCCCGCCCCGAGGCGGACGGTCGGGCTGCGCTCATGGCACCGCGGGGATCACCGCCGGGCTTCGCGGACGACCACCTCCTGGGCCACGGTGGCCACGTGCAGTCCGTCGCGGTCGTACACCCGGCCCAGCGCCAGCCCCCGGCCACCCGTGAGGCCCTGGCCCTGCAAGGCGTGGAGGTGCCACTGGTCGGCCCGCACGGGACGATGGAACCAGATGGCGTGATCGAGGGTGGCAGCCATGAACCGCTCCCAGTCCTCGTCGGCCGCCATGGCGTGATCCGCGGCGGGATGATCGAGGATGGCGGCGGCGGTGGGCATGTCGTCCGAGCAGTACGCGAGGGCACATGCCTGCAGGACCGGGTCAAGGCCCAGATCGGTGCGGACCCGCAGCCACGTGAGGGTCGTGCTCGGCAACTCGGGCCCGACGGGCACCGGGCGGCGGTCGAGCACGGCGCCCCAGTTCTGCGACGTGAGGCCCTCCGGGCCTGGCACACCGCCGGGAGGACGGTGCAGCACGACCTCGGCCTCTGCCTCTGCCACCTGGAAGGACGCGGACATCGAGAAGATCGCGCCCGCCGACTGCCGGGCCACGACGTTCCGGGTCACGAACGACCGCCCGTTCCGCGTCCGGTCGACCTCGAACCGGATGGGCTCGTCGAGCACCCCGGGACGGATGAAGTAGGCGTGCAGCGAGTGGACCGCGTAGTGGTCGTCGACGGTCGCCGTCGCAGCCCGCAGGCCCTGGGCCGCCACCTGCCCGCCGTACACGCGGGGGAAGGGCACCGGCTCGCTGATGCCCACGAAGGTGTCGGGCCCGTGGGGCTCGAGGGCCATGAGGGCCCGGAAGTCGAGGTGGGTGCGGTCGTCGCTCACGTCCCGGGACCGTAGCCAGTCGGCGAGTAGCGCGACCCCGCCGCGCCATGATGATCCGGTGGACATCGACCGCTACATCGCCTCGCACCAGTCGTCGTGGGACCGGCTCGCGAGCCTCACGGCGACGGCACGACGCGGCGTGCGCCGACTCGAGCCCGGTCAGCTCGACGAGCTCGTCGCGCTCTACCAGCGCGCGTCCACCCATCTCTCCTACGTCCGCACCAACTACGACAATCCCGCCCTCACGGCCCGGCTCACCCGTCTCGTGGCAGCCGCCAGCGGCGTCATCTACGGCAAGCGGGCGCGCACCGTGAGCGCGCTGGCCGAGTTCTTCAACACCACCTTCCCGGCCGCGGTGTGGGATGCCCGCCGCTTCGTCCTCGTGAGCGCGCTGCTCACCTTCCTGCCCGTCGCCGCGCTCGGGATCTGGATCGCCCACTCGGACGCTGCGCTGGAGGCGACCGCACCGGACGCGCTCCGCGAGGCCTACGTGAACGAGGACTTCGAGTCGTACTACTCCTCCGCGCCCGCGGGGCAGTTCGCGACCGAGGTCACCGTCAACAACATCCAGGTGTCATTCCTGGCCTTCGCCGCCGGCATCGCCCTCTGCGTCGGCGCGGGCGCCATCCTGGTGAGCAACGGGGCCAACCTGGGGGTGGCCCTCGGCCTGTTCGCCGCGGCCGGCCAACAACCGAAGTTCTGGGGGCTGATCCTGCCGCACGGGCTGCTCGAGCTGAGTGCCGTGGTGATCGCCGGCGCGGCCGGGATCAGCCTGGGCTGGGCGATCATCGCCCCGGGCGACCAGCGCCGCACCGAGGCCCTGGCCGAGGCGGGCCGACGGGCGGTGGTGATCGTGCTCGGCCTGGTCGCGGCCTTCGTGACCGCCGGCGTCATCGAAGGCTTCGTCACCGGCTCCAGCCTTCCCACCGCGGTCCGGGTGGGCATCGGTGTCACGGTCGAGGCCGCCTTCGTCACCTATCTCGTGGTGCAGGGCCGAGCGGCCGCAGCCCGGGGGATCACCGGCCTCATCGGCGAGGTGAGACGCGGTTGGGACGACGAGCCCGACCTCGAGCCGACCCTCACCCATCCCTGACCCGCAGCTCGTGATCGAGGTGCCTCAGAGCCCACCGGTGGCCTTGACGCCCAGGTAGGTGTCGGCCAGAGCCGGTGCCAACCGGCCCGGGGGGGCGTCCACCACCGTCGCCCCGAGCCCGCGTAGCCGTGCGACCGTGCGGCGACGCTCCTCGAGTGACCGCACGGCCGCTGCCTTGCGGTAGGCGCCCGAAGCGTCGGTCGGCGTGGCCGCGGCCCAGTGCACGACGTCGGGGTCCTGGACACCGGCGACGACGACGAGGTGGTTCCGCACGATGAGCGGCAGGGCCGGCACCAGCGAGTCACCGACGGCCTGTTCGACCAGGTCGGTGAGGATCACGATCATGGCCCGGCGACGGAACCGGCGCAGGGTCTCGGTGAACGCACCCCGGTAGTCGCTCTCCGCGAGCTGCGGCTCGAGCTCGTACATCGCCTCGGTGACCCTCGCGAGCTGGTTGCGGCTCTGCGCGGGGGCGACGATCCGTTGCACCCGCCGGTCGAAGGCGACGAGGCCGCAGCGGTCACCGAGGCGCGTGGCGACCGCCGTCATCATCATCACCGCGTCCATCGCGTGCTCGACCCGCGGCACGTCGTCCACCCGGCCGGCCATCACGCGGCCGTTGTCGAGCAACATGATCACGGTCTGGTTCCGCTCGGCCCGGTAGGTGCGCACGATGGTCTTGCCCGCCCGAGCGGTGGCCGACCAGTCGATCCGGCGGAACTCGTCATCGACCGAGTACTCCCGCAGCTGGTCGAACTCGGTGCCGCCGCCGCGTCCCTGCGCCGACCGGAGGCCGACTTCGAGGATCCGGGCCTTGTTGATGCGCAGCTCGGCCTCGTCGCGCGACCGGAAGGGGGGGAACACGCGGAGCCGACCGGGGAGTGCCAGGCGACTCTGGCGGGCCGCCAGGCCGAGTGGGCCCTCCACGCGCAGCGTGACCGTGGCCGGGCCGAACCGCCCCCGGCGGGCGGGCTGGATCGTGGTTCGGGCCTCGGCCCGCCCTCTGGCGGGGATCGTGACCCGGACCCGACGCGTGCCGGCCCGCAGGGACGGGGCGAGGTCGTCCGCCAGCGAGACCCGGAGCCGACGCGAGGTGGGGTTGCGCAGGCGCCACACGACCTCGCCCGTGCCGCCCAGGGCGAGCACACCGGGCAGCTCACGTTCGACCTGCACCCGAAGGGGCCGGACGGCGAGCAGCCAGTCGACCGCCGCCACGGCCAGGAGCAGCCCGTCGACGACCAGCAGGCGCCTCCCGAAGGGAAGCGCCACCACCACCAGCGAGCCGAGGGCGGCGACCGCGGCAAGGCGCCGGGTGGGGACCGGGATCACCGGGGCGCGGGAACCGCAGCCAGCACGCCGTCGAGCACCCCGTCGGCCGTGGCCCCTTCCAGCTCGAGCTCGGGGCGCAGCAGGAGCCGGTGGCGCAGGGCAGGCTTGGCCACCGCCTTCACCTCGTCGGGCGTGACGTAGGCACGCCCCGCGAGCCACGCCCACGCCTTGGCCGCGTGCAGGAGCGCGGCGGCCCCACGGGGCGACACCCCCAGGTTCAGCGCCGGCGATTCGCGCGTCGCCCTGGCCAGGGCGACGATGTAGGCCAGCACGGGTTCCTCCACCCGTACCGCCTGCACCTCGGCCCGGGCGCCGATCAGGTCGGCCGCCGACGCGACGGGGCGAAGGCCGGTCGTCGCCAGGTCGTGCGGGTCGAGGCCCTGGTTGTGACGCGTGAGGACCAACTGCTCCTGGGCGGCGGTGGGGTACGGGACGAGCAGCTTGAAGAGGAAGCGATCGAGCTGGGCCTCGGGGAGCGGGTAGGTGCCCTCGTACTCCACGGGGTTCTGGGTGGCGACGACCACGAAGGGCCCGGGAAGCGGCCGGCCCTCGCCGTCGACGGTCACCTGACGCTCCTCCATCGACTCGAGCAGGGCGGCCTGGGTCTTCGGCGGCGTGCGGTTGATTTCGTCCGCCAGGAAGAGGTTGGTGAAGACCGGGCCCTGCCGGAACCGGAAGGTGCCCTCGGCGGGCTCGAAGATCACCTGGCCGGTCACATCGGACGGCATCAGGTCGGGCGTGAACTGCACCCGCTTGAAGTCGAGATCGAGGGCAGCGGCGACGGCCTTCACCAGGAGGGTCTTGGCCACGCCGGGCACGCCCTCGAGCAGGACGTGGCCCTCGACGAGGAGCGCGGCGATGAGCCCCGACAGCACCCCCTCCTGACCGACGACCGCCTTGGCCACCTCGTCGCGGACGGCGAGCACCGCGGCGCGGGCCCGGCCGTCCCGGGCGGCGGGGCCCGCGTCCTCCGGCTCAGGTTCCGGAACCATGTCGGACCTCCTTGCGAATCGAGTCGATGGCCTGGGCCAGCGCGACCAGTTCCTGGTCGCTCGTGAGGGGTGGGCCGGCGATGGCGGCGTAGACCAACTCGCCGCCGACACCCGTACGTTGCGCGGTGACCGTAGCCACCACGTCCGGCGGCGAGGCGATCGGCAGCCCGAGATGGCTGCACAGCGTCCGTCGCAGATCGTCCCGCAGCACCGCCGCGGCGTGCTCGGGCGAGCGGCTCTGGTGGAGCAGCTCGCCGACGGCGCCGACCAGCTCCGAGCCGGCGACCTGCACGGGCTGGGGCTCGTCGACGGGTGCACCCAGGCGACGCGCCCGCCACAGCGCGTAGACCACGAAGGCCACGACGAGTTGGAGCAGCGCCGCCTTGACCCCCGGCGCCACCAGGTCGCCCAGGGTGCGGTCTCCCGAGCCCGGAGGCGGAGGCTCGAGGAACGCCACGCGGCCGCCGGGCGCAGGCGCCAGGAGCGCGCCGGCCAGCACGGCGTTGTCGAAGGTGCCCAGCGCCTCGTTGGTGAACAGGCCCGCCCCACCGACGGCCACCACCGTTCCCGCACCATGTCGGGTCGCGACCACGAAGGCACCGTCGGCGTCGCCGTAGCACTGCTCGGCGGCGGCGTCGGCCTGGTAGGCGAGCCCGCCCCGGGGATCGATGCGACCGACCCCCGCCAAGGCCCCGATCGTGCACTCGCCCGGCGGAATGCTGCTCTCGACGAGGCCCCCGAACACCGAGGCCGAGCCGGCGGGCACCGGCGTGAAGAAGGACCCCGGGTCCGCCACCACCAACGTGCCCCCACCCGTGACCCACCGGTCGAGGCGCAACTGCCCGTCCTGGTCGAGCCGGTCCTCCAGGATCAGGGCGACGTCGACGTCGTCTCCGGGAACCTGGTCGGTCACCTCGACGTCGGCCCCGAGCCGGCCCAGGAGCAACACGAGACCCTTGGCACCGGTCGGGCCGGTGGCATCAGGCGCGAGGGCCTCACCGTCCCGGGCGGGCCGACCGGCCAGCAACGCCACGCCGAAGAGCACGACGAGCAGGACGACCCAGAACGCCACGGCGGACCGCTTCGCCGCGGTCAGGACCGGTGCCGTCATGGCGACACCAGCTCGGCCACGGTCGGACCGGTGCCGTCCACGGCCCGGCCCGCCGCCACGACCTCGTCTGCCAGCGCCAGGAAGCGCCGGTTCTCGCCACCGCCGGTGGGCTGGTTGCCGTACCAGGCCGCCTCGAAGATCAGGGTCGCGCCCGCGAACGCGCGGGCGACGCCCGGCAGCGCGGCGGCCACCTCGGCCCGATACTCCCCGGTTGTCCGACCAGGGACATCGTCCACGTGGCCCTGTGCCACCAGCGTCCCCACCAGCGCACGGAACCGGCATCGGAGGGCCGCCTTCCATTCGCCCTCCCCCTCGAGACGCTCGGCCTCGGCGTCCCACTCGTCGGGCCGCCGCGACCGCTCGACGGTGATCCCCGTCACCTGACGCGGGTCGGCCTGCACCGTACGACCCAGGCGGGCGAGGAGGAATGCGATCGCGGCGATGGCGCCGAGCAGGATCAGCCACCCCAGGACGGACGCGCCGTCCCCCGACACCAACCGCTGGAGAACGCGGCCGATCTGCTCCTGCAGCCAGGACTGCGCCTTGTCGACGATGCTGGGCTCGGGGCGCTGGAACTCGGGCCGGGCCAACACCTCGTCCGCCTGCCGGCGGACCGCTTCAGGCGGCGCCGAGGGCGGCGGCAGGTCGCTCGTCGCCGCGGAGGCGGTGGCCGTGAGGGCGACCAGGCCGACCACGACCGCTCCGACAAGCCGCCTCACCGAAGCGCCCGAGAGGGCTCTGGCGCGGATTGCTGCGACCCGTCCACCACTGGTACCGAGCTCTGCGGCACGACTACCCCGCACCGGTGAAGTGCTCGTCGGCGTCGAGCTGCAGGTCGAGGCCCTCGGTGCGGACGCGGAGGTCGAGGTAGAGCACCACGGCGAAGCCGGCGAGGAACGACGTGGTGATCAGGCTGGTGAGGCTGTTGCCGATCGCCAGCGGGATCCAACCGAGGTCGGAGCCGAGCGCCTGGGCCAGGAGCTGCGGCAGCAGGGGAAGCATGAGGCTCAGGACGTACTGCACGAACGTCGCCGCCAGGACGGCGAGCACGACCGGCCCGAACCGGGGGCCGACCAGGCCGGCCGACCGCCGGAGGCCTTCGACGGGGCCCAGGTCCTCGAGCACGATGGCCGGTGCCGCCACCTGGAACAGCGCCATGAGGAGCAGCGCCGGCACGAGCAGGGCGACGAGACCCAGGCCCTCGGCCACGTGGGAGAGGAACCAGGCGATCAGGAGCACCCACCACTTCCGCCCCGCGGCGCGCAGCGCCTCGCGGGTGGTCACGTCGCCACCGGCCCGCCAGGCCGCCACGAGACGGGCGAGGGCACCGGCGACGAACGGCAGGACCATCGACGGGAGCAGGGCGACGAGGAACACGATGCCCGAGCCCGACGAGCGTTGGCCGGTGGCACCTCCGGCCAGCGAGGGATCGTTCAGGAGTTGGGTGAGGCTCGTGTCGCTCAACAGGCCCCGCTGCACGAATGCCGACGCCAGCTGCGTGGGGATCACGAACACCGCGGTGATGGCGAGCACGGCGCGTGGACGGGCCTTGAGGACCGACACGGCCGCGTCGAGCAGCTCGCCCAGGGCGAGGGGCCGAAGGGTCTGTGATGCATCGCCGCCGTCCACGCCTGCATTGTTGCCGCTCCGCGTGGGCCACACTGGCGAGGTGCATGGATTCCGGCCGGACAGCTACGGCGACTCGTTCGCCGACATCTACGACGAGTGGTACCAGGACGTCTCCGACGCCGAAGGCACCGTCGCCTTCCTCCTCGACCTCGCGAACGGGCGACCGGTGCACGAGCTGGGCATCGGCACGGGTCGGATCGCGCTTCCCCTCGCCGCCGCCGGGGTGGCAGTGAGCGGTATCGACGCGTCCGAGCCGATGGTCGCGCTGCTCCGGGCCAAGGAAGGGGGCGAGTCGGTCGAGGTCGTCATCGGCGACATGGCCGAGGTCGGCACCCTGGCCCCGCCCCCCGGGGCCCGGTTCGGGGTGATGTTCGTGGCCTTCAACACGTTCTTCAACCTCACCTCCCGCGAGGCCCAGCAGCGCTGCCTCGACGGGGTGGCGTCCCGCCTCGCTCCCGGCGGTCGCTTCGTGCTCGAGGCCTTCGTCCCCGCCGACCACACCTACGACGTGGACGACTGGAGCGGCCCGGTCGGCGTCCGGTCGATCGAATACGACCGGGTGGTCCTCTCGGTGAGTCGCCGCGACATCGGGAGCCAGATCCTGACGGGCCAGTACGTGGAGCTGAGCGAGGCCGGCGGCGTGCGCCTGCGGCCCTGGGTGATCCGCTACGCGGCCCCCGCCGAGCTCGACGCGATGGCCGCGACAGCCGGCCTCGAGCTCGTTTCGCGACACTCGGGGTGGCGCGGCGAGCCGTTCACCGCCAGCAGCCCGCACCACGTGTCGGTGTACCGCTCGGCGGGCGCCCCCGGCGAGTGAACCGCAGGGCGCGGCGGCCCGATCCCGCCCTGATCGCCCCCGCCGCCGTGCTCCTCGTGACGGCCGCGGTCGCGGCACGTGACCGCCTCGTCGTGGGTGAGGCCGCGCTGGTCGAGGGGATCAACGGCAGCGTGGTGCTCGGCTTCTGGCCACTCCATCAGATGCTCCTCGCCACCATGGCCGTGGGGACGCTCGTCGGCGTCGTGGCCGTCGCCGCGGTCATGGCCGTCGCGCTCAAGCCGTGGCAGCCGGCGGTCGGCGTGCTGGTGGCGGGCCTGCTCGGGTGGGGCGGCGCGAAGGTGCTGAAGGAGATCGTCGGCCGCGGTCGACCGGTCGAGCTGATGGATGCCCGGTCGCTGGACATCTCCGGTGGCTACGCGGCGATCACCGGGGCGGGCTACCCGTCGGGCCACACCTCCGTGGCCTTCGCGGTGGCCACAGTCGTCGCCGCCTGGGTGCCGCGGCGCTACCGCTGGCTCCCGTGGGTGACCGCCGCCCTGGTGGGGGTCGCCCGGGTCCATGTGGCCGCCCACTTCCCGCTCGACGTCATCGGTGGTGCCGCCCTGGGGATCCTGATCGGGGGGATCGTCAACCTCGCCCTCCCCGAACCGGCAGCCTGAACCGAGCCCTCTCGGTGCCCGTCCCGGCGCGCCGCTACCCGTAGGGGGACACACCCAGGAGCGGGGCCGTCAGAGGTGCGCGGCAGCCGCCGACTGGACAGCGGCCACGATCGGCCCCCAGTCCGCACCCTCGGTACGCCGCACCGTCACGAAGTCGTTGGTGGCGAAGACGGCGACGACACCGTCGGTGGCGAGGACCGCGACCACGAACGGGTCGTCGGACTCGTCGCCGGCCGACACGTTGATCATCTCGGGCAGCGTGCGGTCGAGGGTGAACTTCATGGCATCGGGGTTTGGTGTCGGTGACGGGTCAGCGGTGGCCATAGCAAACAACCGTACGCTCACCCCATGGCCGAGATCTGTGTCGAGACCACGATCGATGCGTCACCCCAGGCAGTATGGGCCGCCATAGACGACGTGCGCACCCACCCGCGATGGATGGAGGACGCCCGGGCCGTCCGGCTCACCTCGGCCGCGACGCAGGGCGTCGGCACCACCTTCGACTGCGACACGAAGGTGGGGCCCTTCCGGCTCACCGACCGCATGGAGATCACCAGGTGGGACGTCGACACCGCCATGGGTGTTCGCCACGTCGGCCTCGTCCGGGGCGAGGGCGAGTTCGTGCTCCAGCCGGCGGGCCCCGGTCGCACCACATTCAGGTGGACCGAGGAACTGCACTTCCCCGTGTGGATGGCCGGAGCGCTGGGGGCACGGCTGGGCGCCCCGGTGCTTCGACGTATCTGGCGGCGGAACCTGGCCAACCTCAAGGAGCTGGTCGAGGCGGGCTGACCGAGGTCGGCGCTCAGATCCCCGTCCCGCCGGCCACGGCCAGACAGCCCACGAACATCGCACCCGTGAGCGCGAGGCAGAGCGCGATCGCCACCGCGTCGGACGGCAACCGACGGCGGAGGACGATCAAGATGCCGCCGGCGGCCATGCCCCCGAGCAGCCCACCGACGTGACCCCCGATCGAGATGCCGGGCACCAGGAACGTGAGCACCAGGTTCATGACCAGCAGACCACCGATTCCCGACTGCCACGGGCTGACGCCGTTGGCCTTCTGGCCGACGATGGCCGCCCCCATGAGGCCGAACACCGCGCCCGATGCACCGACCGTGAGGACGTTGGGGTCGATCAGGAGCACACCGAACGACCCCGCCACCAACGACGTGACGTAGATCGTGAGGAACGAGGCCCGGCCCACGCTCGGCTCGAGCATCGAGCCCAGGAGCCACAGCATGAACATGTTGAACCCGAGGTGGATCAGGTCGGCGTGGAGGAAGCCGGAGGTGAAGATGCGGTACCACTCGCCGGCGTCGACCCCGATCGCCGTGATCCCGTCGAAGGTGCCCGAGCCCACCAACCCGCCGCGCCGTCCCAGCGAGTCCGCGCCCCGGAACCCGAGACCGACCACGTAGACGGCCACGTTGACGGCGATGAGCACCTGGGTGACGATCGGGCGGGTCGGGGCGAGGGCGGCGGCCCCCTGGTAGACCCGCTGGCGCCCCGAGCGGGCGCACTCGGGGCAGTGGAAGCCCACTGACGCCTGCTTCATGCATTTCGGGCAGATCGGGCGATCGCAGCGCTGGCAGGTGACGCCGGCCCGCTGGTCGGGGTGGCGGTAACAGGTGGTCACCTCGGTTGGCACTCTGCGAACCTATCGGGCGAGGAGGCCGGCAACAGCGCGACGAGGAGCCCATGCGATCGTGGAGCACGAGCAGGAAGGTGGACGGCACCCCGACCTCCCTCGTCGAGGGGACCGATCCCCAGCTCAGCCAATTCCCGGCAACCGCCTGAAGGCGTACCCTCACGTCGGCGTGAGCACCAAAGCCCTCGCCCGCACCCCCCTGACTCCCTGCCGCTGAGATCCCGTGGTCTTCAACTCCCTCCAGTACGCGGTCTTCCTGCCCGTCGTCTTCGTCGTCTACTGGCGGCTGAAGCGACGCGGCCAGAACCTGTTCCTGCTGGGTGCTTCCTGGCTCTTCTACGGCCTGTGGGACTGGCGGTTCCTCGGCCTGATGTGGCTGACGACGGCGGTCGACTACACGGTGGGCCGCTACCTCGCCACGCACGACGACGACCGCCAGAGGAAGCACGCGTTCGCGATCAGCCTCGGCCTGAACCTGGTGGTGCTCGGGTTCTTCAAGTACTTCAACTTCTTCCTCGGCTCGGCGGCCGACCTGCTCGATGCCGTCGGGTTGCAGGCGAACGAACCGGCGCTGCGCGTGCTGCTCCCGATCGGCATCAGCTTCTACACGTTCCACGGAATCTCGTACACCTTCGACGTCTACCGCCGCGACATCGAGCCGGCCCACAACGTGCTCGACTTCGCCGTCTTCGTCGCCTACTTCCCCCAGCTGGTGGCCGGGCCGATCGGTCGGGCCCACATCCAGCTCCCGCAGTTCGAGCACGACCGACCGCCCCTCCGGTGGGAGCAGGCCCGCTCGGGCCTGGCGCTGATCCTCCTCGGCCTGTTCAAGAAGATCGTGATCGCCGACGCCCTGGCCCCGTACGTCAACGACGTCTTCGCTCGACCGGGCGACTTCTCGTGGATCACGTTGGTGGCCGGCACGTGGGGATTCGCGCTGCAGATCTACGGCGACTTCGCCGGGTACTCCGACATCGCCCGAGGCTCGTCACGACTGCTCGGCATCGAGCTGCCGATCAACTTCGAGCAGCCGTACCTCTCGCGCAACCCGACCGTCTTCTGGCGCACCTGGCACATCTCGCTGTCGAACTGGCTGCGCGACTACCTCTACATCCCGCTCGGCGGCAACCGCGGCAAGCGCTCGGCCACCTACCGGAACCTGATGCTGACGATGCTCATCGGCGGCCTGTGGCACGGGGCCGCCTGGACCTTCGTGGCCTGGGGCGGACTGCAGGGCATCTACCTCTGCGCCCATCGCTACTACCAGGAGCGCACCCACTGCGTCGGCGCGCACAACCGGCCGGGCCGATTCCGGCTCACCGACATCGCCCCCGCGATCGTCACCTTCCAGTTCGTGTGCCTGGCCTGGGTCTTCTTCCGCTCGGCGTCGTTCGAGCAGGCCTTCGACGTGATCGGGGGCATCGTCACCCTGCAGGGCGGCGAGGTCGACGGCGCCTTCCTGGCCCTGCTCGCGCTGCTCGCCACCTTCAGCGTCGCCATCGACGTGAGCCAGCGCAACCGCGAGACCCAGACCCCGATGCTCGCCCTGCGTCCCGCGCTGCAAGGACTGCTCTACGGCTCGTTCGTCGTCGCCATCATCCTCTTCAGTGGCGGCGAGTCCGTACCGTTCATCTACTTCCAGTTCTAACAGCCGGTGAAGGTGGCCTTGCCGGGCCCGTGCTCGAGGAACGACGCCACGCCGATCGCGGCATCGTCGGTCGTGAACACGTCGGCGAACGCGTCCTGCTCGGACACGGCACCGTCGATGGCGGCTTTGGCCAGCGCCTGGGCGGCCACAGGCCCCGCCGCCAGCTCGGCGGCCCGGGCGAGGGCCCGGGCATGCAGGTCGTCGCCGGGCACCACCTCGTCGACGAGGCCCACGGCGAGCGCTTCATCGGCCTTCACCTGGCGGCCGGTGAAGATGAGCTCCTTGGCCAGCGACGGCCCCACGAGACGGGGCAGCCGTTGGGTGCCTCCCCCGCCGGGGATGATGCCGAGCAGGATCTCGGGCTGGCCGAAGGTGGCCCGTTCGGACGCGATCCGGAAGTCACAGGCCATCGCCAGCTCGCAGCCGCCACCGAGCGCATAGCCGCTCACGGCGGCGATGGTGGCCCGGGGGAACGCGGCCACGGCATCGAGCACCCGGTGGAAGGTGGCGGCGATGGCCGCTGCCCGCGCCGCCGAGAACTCGCTCACGTCGGCCCCGGCGGCGAAGAGGCGGTCGCCGCCGGTGACCACCACCGCGCCCGGCAGGTCGTCGGTCAGCGCGGCGAACACGTCACCCAGCTCGTTGAGCAGCGCTTGGCTCAAGGCGTTGACCTTGGGGTTGTCGAGCGTGACCACGGCCACGCCGTCGTCCCGTCGTTCACATCGCACCAGTGCGTCGGCCATGGCCGGTGACCTTACGCGTCGACGGCACGCCAGGATGCCCGAGCTCGGGCGGCCTACCCGAGGAGCTGGTCGGACGCGGCCCAGGGATCGAGGCGGCGGTGCAGGACGGCCTCGTGGAGGCGCTCGTAGTCGTCGCCCGCGCACAGCGCCCTCGCCCGCTCGTGCAGCCGCTCGGCGACGATGTCCTGGAGCTCGCGGGCGAGGCGTGCGGCACGGCGCTCCTCCAGGCGGCCGGACGCCGCCAGGTGGCGCTCGTGATCGCGGAGGGCCGCCCACAGGTCGTCGACGCCCGACTGTTCGAGGGCGATCGTCTCGACGATGGGCGGTCGCCACCCGTCGGCGGACGAGGACAGCTCGAGCATCTGGTCCAGGTCGCGCCGGGTGTCGGCGATGCCCGGACGATCGGCCTTGTTGATCACGAAGACGTCGGCCACCTCGAGCAGCCCCGCCTTCGCGGCCTGCACCTCGTCTCCCCAGCCCGGGTTGACCACCACGACCGTGGTGTCGGCCGACGAGGCCACCTCGACCTCGACCTGGCCGACGCCCACCGTCTCGATCAGGATCCGCTCGTGACCGGTGGCGTCGAGCACCCGGACGGCCTCGGGCGTCGCGAGGGCCAGGCCCCCCAGGTGACCGCGGGTCGCCATCGAGCGGATGAACACGCCCTCGTCGAGCACGTGCTCACCCATCCGCACCCGGTCCCCGAGGATGGCACCACCGGAGAACGGTGACGACGGGTCGATCGCCAGCACGGCGACGCCGAGGTCGTCGGCCCGCATGACGCCGATGAGCGCACTGGTGAGCGTCGACTTGCCGGCCCCGGGGGCGCCCGTGATGCCGATGGTTCGCGCCGAGCCGCCGAGGGGGTACGTGAGCCGGCCCACCGCGCGTGCGGGTGCGCCACCCCGCTCGACCATCGAGAGCAGTCGGGCCAGCGCCGTCCGGTTCCCGTCCCGCGCGCTCGCGATCAGCGCCGCAGCATCGTTCGTCATGGTGCTGAGAGGCTACGCGGACGACCGGGGTGACCCGGCCCGCCGCCCGGTGAAACGACGCTGCGGATCAGAGCGAGACGACGGTTTCGTCGTTCTCGCCCAGGCTGATCACGCTCGTGACCCCGGCCACCCGGTCCTTGAGGATGCGCTCGACGCCCGCCTTCAGGGTGAGCGTCGACGCCGGGCAACTGACGCACGCACCCACCAACTCGACGGTGACCACCCCGCGGTCGTCGATGCCGTGGAAGAAGATGTCACCGCCGTCGGCCTGGACCGCCGGCCGGATGGCCTCGATGACCTCGCGCAGGCGCTCGTCGACGCTGCTGTCGTCCTGCTGCTCCATCGTGGCGATTCTACCGGTCATGCCCGTGCAAACCCCGAGCTGGGGCGTCCTCTTCCCGACCTCTCCGGCACCGCGGTCACGCGCAAGGCCGAGGTACCCTCACGTCGGTGAACGGGCTCGGTGTCCTGGCCCACCAGGGGGGTTGGGACGAGGCACTCGTCGTGGGCGTCCCGATCGCCGTGTTCGCCGCGATCCTCTGGCTCGCGAACCGGCGCGCCGCCCGCCAGATGGACGACGACGGCCGACCGCCGCCCACCGACTGAGCACCACGCGACCCGGCTCCCGCGAGCCTGCCGGGCCGACGTGAGATCAGTCGACGCGCTCGATGTCGGCGCCGATGGCGCTCAGCTTCTCCACGAAGTGGTCGTAGCCCCGGTCGATGTGCTCGGCATCGGCGATCACCGTCTCGCCGTCTGCGCCGAGCGCAGCGACGGCGAGTGCCGCGCCGGCGCGGATGTCGGGGGCACGGACGGGCGCGCCCGACAACCGCGTCCGGCCCCGCACGACGGCGTGGTGGCTCTCGGTGCGGATGTCGGCGCCCATCCGCACGAGCTCGTCGACGTAGCGGAAGCGGCCCGAGAAGAGGTTCTCGGTGACGATGCCCACGCCGTCGGCGAAGGCCAACAGCACGACCAGGAACGGCTTGTAGTCCGTGGCGAGGCCGGGATACGGCAGGGTGGACACGTCGACGGCCAGCAGACGCCGTGAGACGAGGGCCCACAGGCCGTCGGGATCGGGTGAGATGCGCATGCCCATCTCACCCAGCTTCTGCACGAGCATGGTCATGTGGTCGGGGCGGGCGCCCTCGAGGGTGATCTCTCCCCCTGCGACACCGACGGCGGCCAGGTAGGTGGCGGCCTCGATCCGGTCGGGAACCACGGTGTGCTCGACCGGGCTCAGCTCGTCGACGCCTTCGATGATGAGGGTGGAGGTGCCGGCCCCGAGGATCTGGGCCCCCATGCGGTTCAGGAACGACGCCAGGTCGGCGATCTCCGGCTCGCGGGCGGCGTTGTCGATGACCGTGGTGCCCTTGGCCAGCACCGCGGCCATCAGCGTGTTCTCGGTGGCGCCGACGCTCGGGAAGTCGAGCATGATCCTCGCGCCGAGGAGCCCGTCGGCGCGGCCCTCGATGTAGCCGTGGGCCATCTCGAACTCGGCGCCGAGCGCCTCGAGGGCCCGGAGGTGCATGTCGACCGGTCGGGGCCCGAAGTCGTCGCCCCCGGGCAGCGCCACCCGCGCCCGACCGAAACGGGCGAGCAACGGCCCGAGCACGACGATCGACGCCCGCATCCGCTCGACGAGCTCGTAGGGCGCCTCGGGCAACAGGTCGGCGGGCGAGTCGATGACGAGCCCGTCGACGCTCGACTGCACGTCCATGCCCATCGAGGTGAGCAGCTCACCCATCCAGCCGACGTCGGCGATGGCCGGCACGTTGCGGATGGTGTAGGTGCCGTCGGCCAGCGTGGTCGCCGCCATCAGCTTCAGGACCGAGTTCTTCGCGCCGCTGATCGGCACGACTCCCGACAGCGGTCCACTGGGCCGTACCACCAAGCGCATCGCCCCACGCTACTTTCCGACGGTGCGGCCCAAGCGAGTGGTGACGGTTCATCGCTTCGCCGAGGCGTCCGCTCCGGGCGAGATCGACCGGATCCTGGCTCCCCGCGACGACCTCGTGCTCGAGGAGCCCGACCCTGATGGCGGCTTCGGATCGGCGACGGGACCGTTCGGCACCTACCACCGCGACGTCGAGGACGAGGTGGCGCCCGACGGCACCCGGGTGATCACCGAGACCACCGAGTTCACGCTCTCACTCGGGGCCTGGCGCGTGATCTTCAACCCGCTCTTCGCCCGGGCCATCCGCCGGCGGCGCCCGCCGGGCAGCCAGCCATGGTGGGCACCGCCGGACCGCTTCGGAGAACGCGAGGCGGCAGTGCTCGCGATGTTGTGTGCGTTGGTGATGATCAGCGGCTACCTCGGCACGCTGATCACCCAGACCATCACCTTCGCGGCCGACGAGTTCGGGTCGAACGACCGCTCCCAGGGCCTGGCGCTCGCGGCCGTGCGAGTGGGCGTGGTCATCTCGTTGGCGGTGGTCGCGATGGCCGACCGACGCGGGCGCCGTCGCCTGTTGATCGGCTCAGCCATCGCCGGTTGTGTCACCACCGTGATCGGGGCGGCCGCTCCCAACCTGGTCTGGTTGGGTGCCACCCAGACCGTCGCGAGGGGCTTCGCGACCGCGCTCGCGCTGCTCGTGGTCGTCGTGGCGGCCGAAGAGATGCCTGCCGGCTCGCGTGCCTATGCCATCAGCGTGCTCGCGCTGGCCGCCGCACTGGGCGCGGGCACGGCCGTCTGGTTCCTCCCCCTCGCCGACCTGGGCGTCTCGGCCTGGCGCATCCTCTATGTGGTCCCCGTCGTCGGGATCGTGCTCGCCTGGCACGTTGGCCGCTCGCTCCCCGAGAGCCGGCGGTACGAGGTCGCCCACCAGCGCCCGCCCACCAGGAGCGACCCGAGGCGCATCTGGCTGCTCGCGGCATCGGGGCTGCTGCTCGCCGTGTTCACCGCACCGGCTTCACAGTTCCAGAACGAGTTCCTCCGCAGCGAGCACGGCTTCTCGGCACTGCGCATCACGGCCTTCACCCTCCTCACCTCCACCCCGGGCGGCATCGGCGTGCTCGTGGGCGGACGGTTGGCCGACCTCCGGGGCCGCCGGATCGTCGGAGCGGTCGCCGTGGTGGGCGGCGTCTCGATGACCGTCGTCATGTATCTGGCGGCCGGGTGGGGCATCTGGGTCGCGTCGGCGATCGGATCGGTCGTCGGGTCGGCGGCCGTGCCCGCCCTCGGCGTCTACGGTCCCGAGCTCTTCCCCACGACCAGCAGGGGGCGGACGAACGGCGTCATCACCGCGGTGGGTGTGTTGGGCAGCAGCATCGGGCTGCTCGTCGCCGGCAGCCTCTCCGACCGGTTCGACTCGTTCGGGCCGGCCATGGCGCTGCTCGCCACCGGCCCGGCGGTGCTGGCCGTGCTGATCATCGTGGCGTACCCCGAGACCGCCCACCTCGAGCTCGAAGAGATCAATCCGCAGGATCTCCCGATCCGGTCGGAGCCGCCGCCTTGAGGCCGGTGCGCAGAATCGGCACGGTACGATCCGCCCACATGGCCGGTCGTCGTCGTCACGGTCGGCGACGCAGCGGTCGCCTCGTGGCGACGACGGTGGGGATGCTGTGCCTCGTCGCCGCCTGTGGCGGCACCGAGCATCCCCAGTCGGCCGCGGGCGCCGTGTCCGCCACGTCCGAGGCGAGCACCACTGCCACCAGCGGCGACGCCCCGGTCGACCCCGGACTCACGACCGTGGCCACGACGAGCCGGCCCGCCTACGACGTGTACCGATCGGCCGAGTCCCCCTCCCCGTCGCACCGGGTGCGCGCACCCGAGGGGCCGGGCGTGCCCCTCACCTTCGTGGTGCTCGACGAGAGGGACGGCCGCCTCCTCGTGCAACTGCCCGAACGGCCCAACGGGAGCACCGGTTGGATCGAGCGGGACGGCGTGACTCTCCGGACGCACGACTTCCACATCACCGTCACCCTGGCGGACTTCAACATCACGGTGTGGCGCGGCGACGAGGTCATCCTCGACGCGCCGGTCGGCGTGGCGACCGACAACACCCCGAGCCCGGGCGGGGTGTACTACACCACGTCGCTCCTCGAGCCCCCGGAGCCCGGCAGCGTCTACGGCACCTACGCCTACGGCCTCTCGGCCTTCTCCGAGGTGCTCGAGAGCTTCTCGGGCGGGCCGGGGCAGCTCGCCATCCACGGCACGAACGACGACGCCACCATCGGTACCCGGGTGAGCCACGGCTGCATCCGCATGCACAACGCCGACATCGAGCAACTCGTGCCGGTGCTGCCGCTCGGCGTGCCCGTCACGATCACCTGACCCCAGACCCGTGACCCCTGTCGTCGGCTCTTCGGCGGCCGCGGCGCGGCGGCGGCACTGTCAGCGGGGCGCCCGCTCACCACGGTCCCGCTCCGGTCGGGGGCGGGGCCGGCCCGGCCGGCCCGCCACCCACTCCTGAACGGCCCGGACGATGGCGTCGTCGTGGTTGGCCAGGTCGTGGCGGCCTCCGTCGAGCCACACGGTGGTCACCGGTCCCGGGATCAGTGCCAGCGCCTCGGCGAACTCGGTGGGCGTGCCGAACGGGTCGCGGGTGCCCGAGATGAAGAGGCAGGGAACGCCGAGCTGCGGCAGGTGCTCGGTGCGGAGCTTCTCGGGCCTGCCCGGGGGGTGCAGCGGGTAGGAGATGAGGACGAGGCCTGCCGCGGGCATGCCCTCGGCCACGGCCATGGAGCAGATTCGGCCGCCCATCGAGCGCCCTCCGAACACCATCTGGTCCGGGGCCTCGCCAGTGGCTGCGGCCACCCGGGCCGCCTCCTCGCGGACGAACGCCACCAGCTTCGGGGCGCGGTCGGGCGCCTTGCGACCTTCCCGCCGGTAGGGGAAGTCGACCCTGGCGACCGGCAGCGGGAGCGCCGCCTCGATGGCGACGAGCGTGTGGTGCTCACGACCGCTCCCGGCCCCCGGCGTCAGGAAGAGCGAGGTCACCGCGTCGCCCTTCCCAGCGGGTTCGCGTTCATCGGCACCGGCACCGGCCCCGGTGGTCGGGACGCGCGAGCCCGGCGCGAGCACCGGGTGGCGGTCACGGCGCGAGCAGGATGCGGCGGGCTTCGGTGAGGTCGGCAATGCGCTGGGCCGCCCCCTCGGTATCGGCACCGTGGTCGGGGTGGGCCTTGCGGAGCAGGACACGGAACCGACGTTGCACGTCGGGCCGGGCGGGCCGGAAGGGGCCCAGATCGCGGGGGCCGGCGAACCCGAGCAGGTCGAGCGCCCAGCGCACCGGGTCCTCGAACGCCGCGGGCGACCACGAGTCGGCACGACCCCCACCGGACAGGTGGGTGATCAGCGCCGGGCCGATGGCACCCCCCCACCGGAGGCCCTTCCGTATGGCCCCCATGACGACACGGCGCTCGGTGGGCTCGAACTGGCCGGCGGCGTAGACCGCCCCGAGCAGGTACTGGGCGGGCGCGCCCCGATCGTCGAAGACGAACTCCATCTTGTCGCCGTCGCCCAGCAGCTGGTGGCGGCTCCTGGTGAGCCCCACCCGGTCGACCTGGAAGCGGTAGCGCAGGCGTGGTTGGGGGATGCGCCGGCCTTCCTCCAACTGCATGATCAGCCGGTGCAGATCGGGCTCGAGGTCGGGATCGAGCCCGCCCGCGGCGTGGGCGGCGAGCCCGCCGAGGAGCACGCCGCCGAAGCCGGGCGAGGGGTGCAGGGGCAGCGAGCGATGGCCGAGCGCGACCCGCCGCGTCGGGGCGATCGGCCGCGAATGGAACACCTCGAGCTCGGCCAGGACCACGCCCGCACGCTAGTGGTGCGCGGTCGCCCCCGACGGGTCAGGCGCACCCCGAATACACCGCACAGATCGCGCCGAACGCCGGGCCGCTCAGACGTAGGACCGCAACAGGCGCCGGAGCGCGGTGGCCTGCTCGATGATCTCGTCGTCATCGTCCACGTCGGACTCGAACAGGAGGCTGATCGCCGCCGCCCTGGCGACGATGTCGTCCCACACCGCACGCTCGAAGCCGAAGGGCAGGGGCAGGCCAGCGGCCATGCGAGCCGCATCGACCAGGGACAACACCCCTTCGTGGTCCCTGGCGTCATGCATCAGCCGGTCGGACGACACGAACAGCTCTGACAGCGCGTTCTGGGCCGCGAGGCCGTCGTCGCCGTCACCGGTGTCGACGTCCAGTTCGTCGGGGAATTCGATGCCGTCGAGGATCTCCTCGACACGATCCTCGTCGGTCTCGAGGACCAACAGGTCGCCCACCTCGTCCCACTGGTACGGGATGCCCTGTGCGCCGAGCGCCTGCGCCAGCCCGCCACGCTGCTCGTCGGTCCAGCCGTTGACCTCGTAGGCCAGCTTGTCCGCCACCGGGTCGAGCGCAGGCACCGTCGTGATCTCCACGTCGTCGATGATCTCGTCGACGGCGGCCTCGTCGTCGGGCCGCACGACCAGGGTGCCGCCCTGCCACGCGTGGGCGATGCCCTGGTTGTTCAACAGGCCGTCCACGAGGACCCGGGTCTCGGACGCCCAGTCATCGAGCTCGTAGACGATCTCCACGTCGTCGCCGTCGACCTCGTCGGACGCCGCATCCTGATCGGCACCGTCGACATCGGCGTCGACACCGGCATCGGCATCGGCATCGGCATCGGAGCCGGCATCGGAGCCGGCGTCGGCGTCGGCGTCGTGGGCCTCGTCGGCGTCGTCCTGCTCGGCCACCACGCCGTCGGCGTCGACGTCCTCGTCGACATCCTCGGGGTCGCCGACGAAGGACTCGTCGCCGCCGTCGTCGTCGGAGCCGCCGGTGGTCGGGTTCTCGTCGTCAGCCACCGCCGGATGCTACGCCGAGGAACCGGCAAAGTCGCAGTACCGCGGCGAGGAGCCGATCGGTCGGCCGGCGCAAGCCGGTGCGGAGGCCCCGAGCAGGGCCGGCCTCGCCCGGCCTAGAAGACGGGCGTCTCCACGTGGCGGCCGAACACGTCGGCGAGCGTGTCGATGATCTCGCCTTCGGTGGCATAGGCGCGCGCCGCTTCGAGCAGCGCGGGCATGAGGTTGGCGTCGGGAAGGGCCGCGTCCGCTCGCACCCGGTCGAGCGCGGCCCCGACCGCTTCACCGTTCCGGTCGGCCTTCACCTCGGCGAGCCGCTTCACCTGGCGCTGCTCGTCCTCGGCGGTGATGGCCAGCAGCTCGGGCTGGGCCTCGTCGCTTCCCTCGGTGAACCGGTTGACGCCGACCACGATCCGCCGCCCGTCCTGCACCCGACGCTCGTGATCGAAGGCGGCGTCGGCGATGAGGCCCTGGAACCAGCCGTCGTCGATCCCGGCGTACACCCCCTCGAGCATCGAGCCGCTGCCACGCTCGTCGATCTGCGCGAACAACGCCTCGGCGGCGGCCTCGATCTCGTCAGTGATCTGCTCCACGAACCACGAGCCGCCGAGCGGGTCGGACACGTGGGCCACCCCGGTCTCGTAGCCGATCACCTGCTGCGTGCGCAGGGCGATGCGCGCCGTCTTCTCCGTGGGGAGGGCCATGGCCTCGTCCATCGAGTTGGTGTGCAGGCTCTGGGTGCCGCCGAGCACCCCCGCGAGCGCCTCGATGGCGGTGCGGGCGATGTTCACCTCGGGCTGCTGGGCCGTGAGCGACACGCCGGCGGTCTGGGTGTGGAAGCGCAGCCGCATCGAGCGCTCGTCGGTGGCGCCGTAGCGGTCACGGAGCCAGCGCGCCCAGATGCGCCGGGCCGCCCGGTACTTGGCGATCTCCTCGAAGAAGTCGATGTGGGCGTTGAAGAAGAAGCTGAGTCGTGGCGCGAACCCGTCCACATCGAGGCCGGCCGCCACGGCCAGTTCGACGTAGGCGAACCCGTTGGCCAGCGTGAACGCCAGTTCCTGCACGGCGGTGGAGCCGGCCTCGCGGATGTGGTAGCCCGAGATCGAGATGGGGTGCCAGCGGGGCATCTCGGCCGAGCAGAAGCGGACGGTGTCAGCCACGAGCCGCATCGAGGGCCGGGGCGGGAAGACGAACTCCTTCTGCGCCTGGTACTCCTTCAAGATGTCGTTCTGGAGCGTGCCGCTCAACCGCCCCCGCTCGACGCCGGCCTTCTCGGCCGTGACGACGTACATGGCCAGGAGCACCGCCGCCGGCGAGTTGATGGTCATCGAGGTGGACACCCGACCCAGGTCGACGCCGGCGAAGAGGTCCTCCATGTCCGCCAGCGTGTCCACGGCGACCCCGCACTTGCCCACCTCGCCCTCGGCGTGCGGGTCGTCGGAGTCGCGGCCCATCAGCGTCGGCAGGTCGAAGGCGGTCGAGAGGCCGTCGCCGCCCGCGGCGAGGATCTCCCGGAACCGCCCGTTGGTGTCCTCGGCCGTGCCGAAGCCGGCGAACATGCGCATGGTCCACAGCTTCGTGCGGTACATCGAGGCGTAGGGTCCCCGCAGGTAGGGGAACTCCCCGGGGAACGGGCCGTCGTCGGGCCCGTACACGGGCCCGTAGGGCACCCCCGACAGGGACTCGAAGTCCGCGTCGCGGTCGGGGGCCGACCCGACGGCCTCCTGCCACCGCTCCCTGGCGTTCACGGGACGTCCACGTTGCGCATGACCCCAGTCTTTCAGGGTTACGGCGGCGTCCTCTAACGTCGGGTGCATGAACGGGGAGAAGCAGGTACCGGACCGCAACCTGGCCATGGAACTGGTGCGGGTCACCGAGGCGGCCGCGCTGGCCGCGTCCCGATGGATGGGCCGGGGCGACAAGGAAGGTGCCGACGGCGCCGCGGTCGACGCCATGCGCATCGTGCTCGGCACGGTTCCCATGGACGGCATCGTCGTGATCGGCGAGGGCGAGAAGGACGAGGCCCCGATGCTCTTCAACGGCGAGGCCATCGGTGACGGCAGCCCGCCCGCCACCGACATCGCGGTCGACCCCATCGACGGCACGACGCTCACCGCCCTCGGTCGCGGCAATGCGGTCGCCGTCATCGCCGTCAGCGAGCGGGGCACCATGTTCGACCCGGGACCGTGCGTGTACATGGAGAAGATCGCCGTCGGACCCGAGGCCCGGGGCAAGGTCGACATCCGTGCTTCGGTCACCGACAACCTCAAGGCCGTCGCCGCGGCCAAGGGCGAGCCCGTGCGCGACGTCACCGCCGTCGTGCTCGATCGCGAGCGCCACCAGGCGATCATCGACGAGGTCCGGGCTGCGGGTGCCCGCATCCGCCTCATCCAGGACGGCGATGTGGTGGGCGCCATCTCGACGTGCTGGCCCGACTCGGGTGCCGACATCCTCTTCGGCATCGGCGGCACACCCGAGGGCGTGATCACCGCCGCCGCGCTGAAGGCCATGGACGGCGAGCTCCAGGGCATCCTGTACCCCCGAAACGACGACGAGCGCAACGCGGCCCTCGAGGCCGGCTACGACCTCGAACGGGTGCTCACCCAGGACGACCTCGTGAACAGCGACAACTGCTTCTTCGCGGCCACGGGCATCACCGACGGCGAGCTGCTCAAGGGAGTGCACTACGACAACCGGGGGGCCACGACCCAGTCGCTGGTCATGCGGTCGAAGTCCGGCACGGTACGGGTCGTCAACGCCCGCCACCGCCTCGACAAGCTGCGCGACTACACGTCCATCTCGTTCGACTGACCCTGTCGTCGGCTCTTCGGCTGACCCCTCATCGCAATCGTCAAGGCTCGCTCGTCCCTCGCTCGCCGCGCCAAAGGCCGCCCGTGCCAAACTGCCAGTCCCAGCCCTCCGCAACCTAGCGACCTGATCGAGGAGCACGCCTGCACATGCCTGACGCTGACACCTCTGCCGCGAAGGACTACAAGGTCGACGTCCCGATGCCCAACCAGCCCTTCTTCCTGCGGGGCTCGAACAACGGCGACTGGGGCATGAAGAACCGGCTCGCCAACATCTTCGACGCCACCTCGGGGCGCACGGTGATGCTCGCCTTCGACCACGGCTACTTCCTCGGGCCCACCAGCGGGCTCGAGCGGATCGACCTCGACATCGTCCCGCTCATCCCCCATGCCGACACGCTCATGCTCACCCGGGGCATCCTGCGCACGACCATCCCCCCCACCTACACGCGGGGCATCGTGTTGCGCGCCAGCGGCGGCCCCAGCATCCTCAAGGAGCTCTCCGACGAACAGCTCGCGGTGAGCATCGACGAGGCGGTGCGTCTCAACGTGGCCGCCCTGGCCGTGCAGGTGTTCATCGGCGGTGAGCACGAGACGCAGTCGATCCACAACATGACCCGCCTCGTCGACATGGGCAACCAGTACGGCATCCCCACCCTCGCGGTCACCGCGGTCGGCAAGGACATGGCCCGCGACGCCACCTACTTCCGCCTCGCCACCCGTATCTGCGCGGAGCTCGGTGCCTCCTACGTGAAGACCTACTACGTCGAGGACGACTTCGACACGGTCTGCGCCAGCTGCCCGGTGCCGATCGTGATCGCGGGCGGCAAGAAGATCCCCGAGGCCGATGCCCTCGAGCTGGCCCACCGCGCCGTCCAGTCCGGCGCCGCCGGCGTCGACATGGGCCGCAACATCTTCCAGGCCGACCACCCGCTGGCGATGATCCAGGCCGTGCGCAGCGTGGTCCACGACGACGCCAGGCCCGACGACGCGTTCGAGCGCTACCAGAGCCTCGCCGCCGAGGGCTAGCCCAGCCGTGTCCGAAGGCACGTTGCACCACTTTCTGCACCGTGTGGCGCCCACGATCAGTGTGGGGATGCTCACCGCTGATCTGGCGAACCTGGGGCGCGACATGGCCCTCCTCGAGGGCACCGGTGTGCCGATCGTCCACTTCGACGTGATGGACGGGTGCTTCTGCCCCGCCACCACCGTCGGGCCGCCGGTCGTCGCCGCGGTCGAGACGTCGATGCTCAAGGACGTGCACCTCATGATCGAGGCACCGCTCCGAAAGGTCGGCGACTACGTGAAGGCGGGCGCCGACATGGTGACCGTCCACGTCGAGTCGGAGCGCTACGTGCGCCGCACGCTCGTCGAGCTCGGGGCGATGGAGAACGCCAACGACGCCGAACGCGGCATCCTCCGGGGGGTCGCCCTCAATCCGGGGACGCCCGTGTCGGCTCTCGAGCCACTCCTCGACGTGGTCGACTACGTGTTGGTGCTCGCGGTCGACCCGGGCTGGGGCGGGCAGCGCTTCGGCGCCCCCACACCCGAACGCGTGGCCCAGATCCGCTCGCTGGTCGGGGACCACGGCAACCGGGTCCTCGTCGGTGTGGACGGTGGCGTCACCCGCGCCAACATCGCCGAGGTGGCGGCCACCGGGGCGGACATCATCGTGACCGGCAGCGCCGTGTTCGACGGCGTCGACCCTGCGGGGAACGCCGCCTTCATGCTCGATGCCGTCTCTCGTCGCGAAATCGTCTCCGCCTGATGCAGAACCGCTGGACGGTCGACGACGCACAGGCGTTCGTCGACCGCTACGGCGCCGAGCACGGCGAGGATCTGGCGTTGCGCACCTACACGAGCCAGTTGCTCGGCGCCGAGCCGGCGTTGGTCCTGCACGGCGGCGGCAACACGTCGGTCAAGCGGGTCGTGACCGACGTGTTCGGCGACGAGATCGAGATCATCGCCGTGAAGGCCTCCGGCTACGACCTCGCCACCGTGCCGCCCGGGGGCCACGTCGCCGTCCGCCTCGACCACCTGCGCCGCCTGCGGGCCATCCCCACGCTCACCGACGAGATGATCGTCAACGAGCTGCGCACCCACCTGCTCGACGCCGCCGCCCCGACGCCCTCGATCGAGACGCCCGTGCATGCGCTGGTCCCCCACCGGTACGTGGACCACACCCACGCTGACGCCGTGCTCGTGCTCACCAACCAGCCGGGCGGGGTCGAGCTGGCACGCGCGGCGATGGGCCCCGATGTGATCGTGCTGCCCTACGTGTTCCCCGGCTTCGGCCTGGCCCACGCCGTCGCCGACGCCCTCGACGACCAGCCCGATGCCATCGGGATGGTGTGGGCCAACCACGGCATCATGACCTGGGGCGACACCGCGCGAGCGTCCTACGACGCCATGGTCGACCTCGTCACCCGCGCCGAGGCTCTCGTCGAGTCCCGTTCTGGCCGCGGCCACGTGTCGTCACGAACGGGGGTCCGCGGCCAGAACGAGCGGTTGGAGCGGTCGGAGCGGTTGGAGCGGTCGGCGCGGTTGGCCGCGGTGGCGCCCGTGGTGCGGGGGCTGCTCGCCCGGGACACGGGGGACGCCGATCGACCCCACCGGCGGGTGGTGCTCGAGGCGCTGGTGGACGACGAGACGGTTGCCGCGCTGGACGGGCCCCATGCCCGGTCGCTGATGGTGTCGTCGCCGCTCACCACCGACCACCTGATCCGCACCCGGCCCTGGCCGGCGTGGGTGGACGATCCGACCTGGGATGACACCGACCGCCGGCGCGAGCAGATCGAGGCGGCACTGGACGCGTGGCGGGCCGACTACGAGGCCTACCTCGCCCGGAACCGCGCGCGCCTGCCTGCCGGCATCACGCCCTTCCCGCCCACGCCTCGCATGATGGCACTGCCTGGCCTGGGCGTGCTGTGCGCCGGGGACGACGCCGCCGATGCCCGGATGGTGGCCGACATCGCCCGACAGACCATCCGCGCCAAGGTCGAGATCGCGGCGATGGGCGGCACCTACGAGGGCGTGTCCGAGGCCCACCTGTTCGACATGGAGCATCGCACGCTGCAGCACGCCAAGCTGCACGCCACCGTCGATCCACCGCTGGCGGCACAGGTCGTGCTGGTGACCGGCGCCGCCGGGGCCATCGGGTCCGGCATCTGCGAGGGCCTTCTGGCCGACGGCGCCCACGTGGTCGCGACCGACCTGCCCGGCCCCGGCCTCGACTCGCTGCTCGACGCGCTCCGGGCCATCGACGCGCACCGGACGATGGCCTCGCCCCTCGACGTCACCGACCCCGAGTCCGTCGCGTCCGCGTTCGACGCGGTCAGCCGCACCTGGGGGGGCGTGGACGGCGTTGTGGTCAACGCCGGACTGGCCCACGTGTCGTCGCTGGCCGAGATGGACCTCGAGCGCTTCCGCACCCTCGAGCGGGTGAACGTGGACGGCACTCTGCTGCTGTTGCGAGAGGCGGCCAACCACTTCGCCCGCCAGGGCACCGGCGGAGACATCGTCCTCGTGTCCACCAAGAACGTGTTCGCCCCCGGTGCCGGCTTCGGTGCCTACAGCGCCACCAAGGCCGCCGCCCACCAACTGGCCCGCATCGCCACTCTCGAACTGGCCCCGGCCGATGTGCGGGTGAACATGGTGGCTCCCGACGCGGTCTTTTCCCACGACGAGCGCCCGTCGGGCCTGTGGGCCGAGGTGGGCCCCGGTCGCATGAAGGCACGGGGCCTCGATGCCGCGGGCCTCGAGGCCTACTACCGCGACCGCAACCTGCTGAAAGCCCGCATCACGGCGTCACACGTGGCCAAGGCCGTTGCCTTCTTCCTGGCCCGCCCCACGCCCACCACCGGCGCCACCCTCCCCGTCGACGGCGGCCTCCCCGACGCCACCCCCCGCTGACTTCCACCCCGATCCCGCCGATCGCGGTCAACCCGAGGCAATAGCCGTCGGATTCCGCCTGCTGTTGCCTCGAGAATCCGTTTGCGGGTCGTTCAGAGCCAACGGCGGAACTGGAGGAAGTCCCTGTCCCGGGTCCAGCGGCGCTGGCGGCTCTCGGCCTCCCACCCGAGCCGGCGGTAGACCGCTTCGCCGTGCGTGCCGGCGACCGCCCGTAGGGCGAGGCTCGTGCAGCCTCGCCGGCGGGCCTCGGCCTCGAACCGGGCGAGCAGATGGCGCCCGATGCCCTCGCCCCGCACGCTCTCTCCCACGAGCAGGTCGGTGACGTAGCCCAGGTCGGCCCAGATCCAGCCCTCGAGCAGGCCGACCACCTCGCCGTCACGGCGAGCGGTGACGACCAGCGCCTCCTGCTCGTCGGCGGCTCCCAGGTCTTCCCGGTCGGCGCGCTCCCACAGGGGGACCGACCAGTCCCTGACGGCGGGCTCGACCGAGCCCGACACCGTGAGCTCGAGTTCGAGGCCGCCACGACCCACGACCGAGCGCCCGCCCAGCAGTGCGTCGGCGATCGGGCGCCAGACCCGCTGGTCGTCGTCGTCTCGCTGCTCCTCGAGCACGTGGACCCGATCGATGGTGACACCGACCGAGAAGTCGGACAGGGCGGTCAGCGCTGCCTCGATGCGCTCGGGCGCCGAGGCGATCGAGATGGTGACGTGCGGCACGAAATCGTGCTCAACCGGCCGTTCGAGGGGGCCGCCCGTGACCGCCGACCGAAGGGCGGACAGCCCCGACAGGTCCGACCCGCCGACGCCGAGGTACAGCACCGGGTTGTCGGGCAGGAAGGTGGCCGTCGGCCCGAGGATGAGCGAGAGGGGACCGGATTCGGCAGCAGCGTCACGCACGGTCCTCAGGACCTCGTCCACGTCGTCCTCGCGGACGTTGATCGGCGGCACCAGGGTGATGTGCGGCGCGATGCGCGGCAACATCGTGTCGCCACAGGCACGGCGGAGCCCCTGCACCTCCGCGGCGGCACCATCGGGCACCAGGAGCACGATTCCCAGCCGTCGTCGACCCATCCGTGCAGTCTTGCCGTGGACCATCTCGAACTCAGCGCATCGAGTGCGCTCGGAGCGCAGTAATTGCGCCGAGTTCGGCGGTGCTAGACGAGCGCGTTGCCGCCCGCGACAGCGAGGCGCACGTGGGCCCGGCGCAGGGCGGCCTCGGCCGCGGTGTCGTCACCGTGGGCGAGGGCCGCCTCGGCACGCTCCTGCGCCCTGCGGGCCCGCACCTCGTCGATCTGGCTGGACAGCTCGGCCACGTCGGACAGGATCGTGACCTTGTCGTCGTGCACCTCGATGAAGCCGCCGTGCACCGCGATGGTGTCCTCGGTGCCGTCGCTCATCATCAGACGGACCGGGTGGGTGGCGAGGGCGCCGAGGTAGGGAGCGTGCCCGGGAAGCACGGCGAAGTCGCCGGTGCCCACGGCCCTGGCGATGACACGGTCGGCCTCGCCTTCGAAGAGCACCCGCTCGGGTGACACCAGTTCGACCTGGAGCGCCATGGCCTACCCCTCCTGCAATTGCTTGGCCTTGGCCCGCACGCTGTCGGCGTCGCCCACGTTGAGGAAGGCTTGTTCGGGCATGTCGTCCAACTCGCCCTCGACGAGCTGGGCGAACGAGTCGACGGTGTCGGCCACGGGCACGGTGACGCCCTTGAGGCCGGTGAAGACCTCGCCCACGTTGAAGGGCTGCGAGAGGAACCGCTGCACCTTCCGGGCCCGGTCGACGACGATGCGGTCCTCCTCGGACAGCTCGTCGAGGCCGAGGATGGCGATGATGTCCTGGAGCTCCTTGTAGCGCTGGAGCACCTCCTGCACGCGGCGGGCCACGTCGTAGTGACGCTGGCCGACCACCTCGGGGGCGAGGATCGTCGAGGTGGACGACAGCGGGTCGACCGCCGGGTAGATGCCGAGCGAGGCGATCTGGCGGGACAGCTCGGTGGTGGCATCGAGGTGCGTGAAGGTGGTGAACGGAGCAGGGTCGGTGTAGTCGTCCGCCGGCACGTACACGGCCTGCAGCGAGGTGATCGAGCGGCCCCGGGTGGAGGTGATGCGTTCCTGCAGCTCGCCCATCTCGTCGGCGAGCGTCGGCTGGTAACCCACCGCGGAGGGCATGCGACCGAGCAGGGTGGACACCTCCGAGCCGGCCTGCACGAAGCGGAAGATGTTGTCCACGAAGAGCAACACGTCCTGCTGCTGCACGTCGCGGAAGTACTCGGCCACCGTGAGGGCCGACAATGCGACGCGTAGGCGCACGCCGGGGGGCTCGTCCATCTGGCCGTAGATCAGGGCCGCCTTCTCGATGACGCCCGACTCCTGCATCTCGATCCAGAGGTCGGTGCCCTCGCGGGTGCGCTCGCCGACACCGGCGAACACCGACACACCACCGTGCTGGGTGGCGACCCGGTTGATCATCTCCTGGATGAGCACGGTCTTGCCCACACCGGCGCCGCCGAACAGGCCGATCTTGCCGCCCTGCACGTAGGGGGTGAGCAGGTCGATCACCTTGATGCCCGTCTCGAAGACGAGGGCCTTCGGCTCGAGGGTGTCGAACGCCGGGGCGTCGCGGTGGATCGGCCAGCGCTCGGTGATGCCCTCGAGGGGTTCGCCACCGGTGTCGAGGGGCTCGCCGATCACGTTGAACACGTGGCCCAGGGTGACGTCGCCGACCGGCATCGAGATGCCCCGGCCCAGGTTGCGCACCGGTGTGCCCCGCGTGAGGCCGTCGGTCGGCTTGAGACAGACCGCACGCACGCGACCCTCGCCGATCTGCTGGGCGACCTCGGCGGTGATGACCACCTCTTCGCCGGCGACGGTGAGTGTCATCTCGAGGGCCGTGTTGATCTCGGGCAACGACCCGCGGGGGAACTCGACGTCGACCACGGGGCCCGCGATCGTGACGACCCGGCCTTCCTTGCGGGCAGCCTCCTCGGTCGCCGGGGTGGTTTCGGTAACGGTCATGGCAGGTGCTCCTCGGGTCAGGCTGAGCGGTTGGTGAGCGATTCGGGCAGCAGCAGCGATTCGGGCAGGTCGGTGCGGTGATGGCCCTTGCCGGAGTGCAGGGCCTCGGCGCCGCTGACGATCTCCATGATCTCGCCGGTGATGGCGTCCTGGCGGGCCCGGTTCATCACCCGGGCGAGGCTGATGATGAGCTCCTCGGCGTTGTCGGTGGCCGCCTTCATGGCCCGCTGCCGAGCGGCGTGCTCGGAGGCCGACGCATCGAGCAGGGCGGCGAAGAGGCGGGCCTCGACGTAACGGGGGAGCAATTCGTCGAGGATGCCCTCCGGGGACGGCTCGAATTCGATGCTGGCCTTGAGCTCGACCGGGCCGCTCTGGGTCGGATCGGTCGTCTCGAGCGGGAGGAAGCGCCGGACGACGACCTCCTGCGACCCGGCGGTGATGAACCGCTGGTACACGAGGTCCACGGTGTCGACCTCGCCCGACTCGAACATCCGGCGCACCACCTCCGACACGGCCCGGGCATCTTCGTAGTCGGGGCGGTCGGTGAGGTCGAGGAAGGACGCGGCGATCCGGTAGTTGCGGAACCGGAAGTAGCTGTTGGCCTTCTTGCCGATCAGGATCAGCGCGTAGTCGAGGCCTTCGCTGCGGCGGGCCACCAGCTCGCGCTCCGCGGCACGGATCACCGCCGAGTTGTACGCGCCGCAGAGGCCACGATCGGACGTCATGACCACGAAGGCGGAGCGCTTGGCGTCGCCGCCCCGGCGGAGGAGCGGGTGGCTGCCCTCGGCGCCGAGCCCGGCCAGGTCCAAGATGACATTGGTGATCTGCTGGCTGTAGGGACGCGCCGCGTTGGTGCGCTCCTGGGCCTTCACCACCCGGGTGGCGGCGATGAGCTCCATGGCGCGGGTGATCTTCTTGGTCGACTGGACCGACTTGATCCGCCGCCGAAGGGCGCGTTCCTGACCACCGGCCACCGGCTACGCGTCCTCGTCCTCGTCGTCCTTGCGGTCGATCTCGAGCTCGGGCAGCGTCGCCTCGGCCCGTCCGCCGACCAGATCGACCTCTGCCTCACCCACGTCGCCGAGCTCGGACTCCAGCTCGGGCCCGGCCGCCGCGGTGCCCTCGCTGGTCTCGAACGTGTCGACGAAGGCCTGCACCGCGGCACCCAGTGCGTCGCCCTCGGGCAGCGCACCGGTGGTCCGGATGGTGTCGAGGATGTCGGCGTGACGGGTTCGCATGTGATCGAGCAGCTCGCTCTCGAAGCGACCCACATCGGCCACCGGGAGCCGATCGAGATAGCCGCCCGTTCCGGCGAAGATGGACACCACCTGGTCCTCGACGGCCATGGGCGAGTTGAGGGGCTGCTTCAGCAGCTCGGTGAGGCGGTAGCCGCGGTCGAGCTGCGCCGCCGAGACCTTGTCGAGCTCGGAGCCGAACGTGGCGAACGCCTCGAGCTCACGGAACTGGGCGAGGTCGAGCTTCAGGGTGCCGGACACGGCCTTCATGGCCTTGATCTGCGCCGCGCTACCCACGCGTGACACCGAGATGCCCACATCGACGGCCGGTCGGACACCCGACTTGAACAGGTCGTCCTGCAGGTACACCTGGCCGTCGGTGATCGAGATCACGTTGGTGGGGATGTAGGCCGACACGTCGCCCGCCTTGGTCTCGATGACCGGGAGCGCGGTGAGCGACCCGGCACCGTTCTCGTCGGACAGCTTGGCGGCCCGCTCGAGCAGGCGGCTGTGCAGGTAGAACACGTCACCCGGGTACGCCTCGCGGCCCGGGGGGCGACGCAGCAGCAGGGCGAGCTGGCGGTAGGCCTCGGCCTGCTTCGACAGGTCGTCGTAGACGATGAGCGCATGTTCGCCGTTGTCCATCCAGTGCTGGCCCATGGCGCACCCGCCGTAGGGGGCGAGGTACTTGAACGGGGCCGGGTCGGAGGCCGGCGCGGCGACCACGACGGTGTAGTCCATGGCCCCGCGCTCACGCAGGGTGTTGACCGTCTGGGCGACCGTCGAGCCCTTCTGGCCGATCGCCACGTAGATGCACTTCACGCCCAGACCCTTCTGGTTCAGGATCGTGTCGATGCAGACGGTGGTCTTGCCGGTCTTGCGGTCGCCGATGACGAGCTCACGCTGGCCCCGGCCGATGGGGGTCATGGCGTCGATCGACTTGATGCCGGTCTGCAGCGGCTCGTGCACCGGCTTGCGACCGGCGATGCCGGGCGCCTGGATCTCCATGCGCCGCTGCTCGGCGCCCACGATCGGGCCGTGCCCGTCGATGGGCTCGCCCAGGGCGTTGACCACCCGGCCGAGCATTGCGTCACCCACCGGAACCGAGAGGATCTCGCCCGTGGCCCGCACGGTGGAGCCCTCTTCGATGGCCGCCACCTTCTCGGACACGCCGAGGATGACGGCACCGATGGTGTCCTCGTCGAGGTTGAGCGCGAGGCCGACCGTGTCGTGCTCGAACTGCAGGAGTTCGTTGACCGCGCAGTCGGGCAGGCCCGACACGGTGGCGATCCCGTCGCCGACCTCGAGCACCCGCCCGACCTGGCTCATCTCGAGCTCGGGGGCGAAGCCGTCGAGGTTTCGGTGCAGCGCTGCGGTGATGTCGGCGGTGTTGATGGTGAGTTCAGCCATGAGGCGGGGTTCCCTTTTTCCTTGCGCTCGGGGAGAAGGCGGGTTGGACGACGAGGCCTGGTTGGTTCAGGACGGGTACTGGTTCAGGAGACCTGCTGGTTCAGGACACGTGCTGGTTCAGAACACTTCGCGGAGTTGCTGGAGGCGGTGGCGGACCGAGCCGTCGATCACCGTGTCGCCGACCTGGCTGACGATGCCGCCGAGGACCGACGGGTCCACGATCACCTTCACCTCGACCTCCTTGCCGGTGGCCTTGGCGAGCGCCGCGGCGAGACGGGTGCGCTGGTCGTCGGTGAGGGGAATGGCCGAGCGGACCTCGGCCACCTCCTTGTCGCCCGCATGGGCACTCATCGCCACGAAGGCGTCGATGATGCGGGGGAGGTCGCGACCGCGACCGGTGCCGACCACCATCGACACGAGCGCCGTGGTGGTCTCGGTGGCCTTGCCGCGCAGCACGTCCTCGACGATCTGCTGGCGCTTGGTGGCTGGCAGGTGCGGATCGGTGAGCGCGTTGCGGAAGTCGTCGTTCGCCTCGAGCACGCGGGCGAACCGGAAGAGCTCGTCGGCCACCTCGGTCAGGTCGCTCTCGGCCGAGGCCACGCCGAACAGGGCCGTGGCGTAGGCGTCGATGGTCTGGTCGGCCATGCTCAGCCCCGCGCGGCCACGCTGTTGATGTAGCTCTCGACCAGGGCGACGTTGGTGTCCCGGTCGAGGCTCTTCTGCACGACGTGCTCGGCGGCGCCGATGGCGAGAGCCGCGACCTCGGACCTGACGTCGGACATCGCCTGGCTCTTGGCGGCGTCGGCCTCGGCCTTGGCGCGGTCACGGTACTCGGCCAGCTCGGCGTCGATCTCGCTCTTGCGCTGGGCCTTGTAGGACTCCATCTCGGAACGGGCGTCGTCACGCATGCGCGTGGACTCCTCGCGGGCGCCCTTGAGCTGTTCCTGGTACTTCACCAGCTCGGCTTCGGCCTCGACCTTGGCCGTGTCCGCGCTCTCGAGATCGGAGCGGATGCGCTCGGTGCGGTCGCTCATGCCCTTCTGGATCGCGGGGTAGCCGAACTTGGCCAGCAGTACGAACAAGATGGTGAACGAGAGCGCCCCCCAGATGAGCTCGTTGGTGGCGGGCAGGATGGGGCTCGGCGCCTCTTGGCAGTCGGCGGGGACGCCGCCTTCCTCGAGGATCGTGATGCACTCCTCGCGGAGCTCTTCCTCCGACTCGGCATGGGCGATGCCAGCGCCGCCGACGAGGCCGACGAGCACCACGATCGCGCCGACGCACAGCATTCGGATACGCATGACGACCTAGCCCGCGATGATGAACGCGAGGACGAAACCGAACAGGGCGAGCGCCTCGGTGAAGGCGATGCCGAGGAACATGGTGGTGCGCACCATGCCGGCGGCCTCGGGCTGGCGGGCCATGGCGGTGATGGCGTTGCCGACGACGATGCCGATGCCGATGCCGGGGCCGATGGCCGCGCCGCCGTACACGATGCCTCGACCGACGGCGGTGAGGCCGGCTTCGAGCTCACCGGCCTGCTGGCCGCTCTGCTGAGCGAGGGTGACGAGATCAAGCACGTTTTCTCTCCTAGTGCTCTGGGTGCATGGCGCCACCGATGAACACGGCGGCGAGGATGGTGAAGATGTAGGCCTGGAGGAAGATGACCAGGACCTCGAACCCGGTGAGCGCAACCAGCAGTGCCCCGGGTAGCACTGCGAGTGGGACGAACACCTCGAACAGCGCCGAGGTCAACACGGCGAAGCTCACGAGGATCAGGTGCCCCGCCAACATGTTGGCGAAGAGTCGGACGGCCAGGGAAAGCGGCCGGACGAAGATGGTGGACACGAACTCGATGGGCGTGACCAGGAGGTAGAGCGCCTTCGGCACTCCCGGCGGGAACATGAACGACTTGAAGTAGCCGAAGAAGCCGTTCGACTTGATGCCCATGAAGTTGTAGATGCACCAGACGAGGATGGCCAGGAAGGCCGGCAGGGCGATGCGGGCGTTCACCGGCATCTGCAGCCCGGGGATGATGCCCCACACGTTGCAGATGAGGATGTAGATGAACAGCGTGCCGAGGAACGGCGTGAAGCTCAGGCCGTCCCTGCCCATGGTCTGCAGGATGACCTGGTTCTCGATGAAGTCGAGGAAGGTCTCGCCCAGGTTCTGGACCCCGCTCGGCACCAGCTTGAAGTCGCGTCCGGCGAGGTACATGAACAGGAAGGCCAGCGCGGCCGACACCCACATCAGCAGGACGATCTTGTTGATCCCGAAGGGGCCGCCGTCAAGGGCGAAGTCGGGCCACTCGATGACGTGGCTCACCGGGGGGAAGTCGAGCGCGAGCAGCGTGGTCACCCGTCAGGCTCCTTTGGTGCGGGGTTTGAGGCCGGGGAAGGCCAGCGAGGCGGAAACGAAGCGGGTCTCCCAGAAGAGGAGCCCGAGGTAGGCGACGAGGATGGTGATGCCCAGGGGCACCAACTCGATCCAGGCCTGATCTTTCACCAGTTGCACGGCCAGCACCAAAAGGCCCATCCGCAGGATGAAGCCACCGAAGGCCGTGGCCATCAACGCATTGGGCCCCTTCTTGGCCGCCCATCCCAGCATTCCCGCGGCGATCAGGAAGTTCGCGAACACCAGCGTGATGCCGTATGCGGCCGACGCCACGCCGGCCCAACCCCAGCCGATCCCTGCGGCGACCAGCAGCACCGGGGCGACCGGCAGGCCCCGGCGCACCATGTCGAGCGCGATCTCGCGCTCGACGGGCTCCATCGCGGCCTCGCCGGCGGGGGCGACGCTCACGCCGGCCGCTCCCGCTTGAGCACGCGGTCTTCTTCGATGCGCATCCTGGCCTCGTAGCCGGCGAAGAACTTCCACGACACGTAGCCGAGGGTGAAGGTGCCGAGGCCGAGGGCGAACACCGGGCCGATGCCGAGGCGGTTGTCGATCAGGTGCCCGACGAAGGCGAAGATCAAGGGGGTCACGACCAGCTCGACGGCCTTCGAGAGCGCGTTGCCGAAACCGTTGTTCAGTTCGCGCCGCTCGCTCAGGTCCACAGGGGAGCCGGTCCTCCGGTCGGGATGGCGGAAACCTCCGCCATCGCTTGTGAATTATTTCCCAATGTAGGAGGACGCGCCGGCGACCGCAAGTCCGGCACCCGAGCGCACGCTTTCGAAACCCGGCCCTTCGAGACCCGGCCTTTCGAAACCCGCGCCGCCCGAATCCATCGTGGCCGTGCCAGGAGGCCTACCGACCGTTGACACTCCAGTGCCACGGCTCGCTCGGCAGGTTGAACATGCCGAACCTGCTCGCGTTGGAGGCCAGCCACCGGTAGCACGCACTGCCCCGGTAGCTGCAGTTGTCGAAGTCGATGGCCAGGCCCTGCTCGTGCATCGACGTGCCCGGGATCGCGGTGGGCACCCGGCACGACGACGGCGAGGAGCTCCAGACGTCGGGGCAACCGTTGATCGTGCGCAGCTGGATCTGGCGGGCGTTGCTGCGCCAGCCACTGCCGGTGAGCGGCGTGCCGTCGGCTGCGGCGGCGTTGAGGAGCGCCGCAATCCGATCGCCGATGGACGCATCGACGGTGATTCCTCCGACGGTCACCTGGTCGCCGCTTCCCGAGACGGTGGCACCGCTGCCGCTGGGGGCGCCGCTGCCGCGGGACCGGGCCGCCGCGGCCTCAGCGGCGGCTGCCGCCGCCGCGGCGGCCGCGGCCCGCTCCTGCTCGGCGATCTCGGCGGACAGGCCGAACTCCTGGGCGGCGAGCTCGTCGTCGGCGAGGCGGACCGAGTCCATGCGCTCCTCGACCTGGTCCTGCAGATCACGCTGCTCCTGCTGGGAATCTCGGAGCTCGGAGAGCTGTGCGGCGACCTCGGCGCGGTGCTCCTCGGCTCGTTGGGCGGCGTCCTCGGCCCGGGCACGGGCATCGGCCAGGTCGTCGCGGGCCGCCTGGAGCTGATCGCCGACGTCCTCGTTGCGACTGCCGGCGAGGTCGACGAGTGCTCGTCGCTCTGCCGCCTCGGTCGGATCGCTCCCGCTGAGCACGTCGAGGCTGCTCTGGTTGGAGCCCTCCCGGATGTACGAGTCGACGAGCAGCGATTCCTGCTGGGCCTGGAGGCGGTCTATCTCGAGCTGCTTGGCCTGCTCCTCGGCGCGAGCGGCGGCGGCATCGGCATCGGCCTGATCGGCCGCCCGCTGGGCGTCCTCCACGCGTGAGCGCTGCGCATCGACGTGGCGACCGATGTCGGTGAGGGCCTGGGTGATCTCGGCGAGGTCGGCGTTGAGCACGTCGAGGCGGCCCGCCAGCTCGGCCCGTTGCTGCTGGACCGCCGCCCGCTCGGCGCGGGGGTCCGCGCCGCGCGCCGCCAGCGCGGGCGGCACGAGGAGTGCGAGCGCAACCACGGGAACGAGCACGCACGCTGCTCGCCATCGTTGGGGAATCACCGGCACGTACCCGTCCTAAGCATCGAGGAATCCGTCATGGAAACGTAACACCGATCATGGAAAAGGGGAAATGATGTTGTTCGTGTTGCTGCTGTTGCTCGTGGTGATGCTGTGGGGGCGCCGGCCGTATCGGAACCGTCACGTCTCGTGCTCGGCCTCCACGGCGGCACCCGCCGCTGGGTCAGTCGACCCCTTGGGGGCCGCTCCCCCATCGGTCGTGTCGGCCAGAGGATTGAGGCCCGCCGCGCGTCGGAAGCCCGCACCCAGGAACACGTAGAGCCCGAAGCCCAGGACCACCACCCCCAGCGGCACGAGCGCGTCGCCTTTGCCGGTGTAGGTCGGGTAGAGCACGAACATGGACAGCGCCGCGGTCCACGCCCACAGGATGAAGACGCTCCGGCGCTGCCCGTGACCGAGGCGCATCAGACGGTGGTGCAGGTGCTCCTTGTCGGCACTCGCCACCCCCGCGCGCTTGGTCGCCCGGCGAACGATGGCGAACAACGTGTCCAGGATCGGCACACCGAGGATGAAGAGTGGGATGAAGAGGGGCGCGAAGAAGAAGTACACCTGCCCGCTGAAGGGCTGGTTGGAGCTCCCGCCCACCGAGATCGTCGAGGCCGCCATCAGCAGGCCGAGCAGGAGCGCGCCGCCGTCGCCCATGAAGATCTTGGCCGGGTGGAAGTTGTGGGGCAGGAACCCCAGGCAGATGCCGGCGGTGATCAGCGCGATCAGCGGGCCCAGGTTGCCCGGCGAGATGACCCCGACGTCGCCGAGGCGCTCGCCGTAGAAGAAGAAGGTGCCCGCGGCGATGGCCACGAGACCGGCGGCCAGACCGTCGAGACCGTCGATGAGGTTCACCGCGTTGGCCATGCCGACGACCCAGACCACGGTGAGAAGGGCCGACAGGTCGGGGGTGAGCACCACGAGGTCGGCGAAGGGGATCCGGAAGAAGACGATGCTCACGCCGGCGACCGAGAGCACGCTGCCGGCGAGCACCATGCCCGCGATCTTCGCCGGGGCCGACACCTCTCGGAAGTCGTCGATGAGGCCGACCAGGAAGATGATCACGGCCGCGATCACCACACCGAGCGGCTCGGTGCTGGCGTCGAACACCGCGGTGAACTCGCCCAGCCGCCAGGCCACGGCCATGGCCGCCAGGAAGCCGGCCAGCATCGCCGCGCCGCCGAGGGTCGCCGTGGCCCGGGTGTGCACCCGTCGCTCGTCGGGCTTCACCACCGCCCCCAGTCGCACCGCCACCCGCCGCACCACCGGGGTGAGCACGAGGGTCACGAGGAACGCGACAGCGAAGATGATGAGCTCGGCGGCCATGTCGGGCCAAGGTTACGGAGCCGGGCCCGCGCTGCGGGAACGGGTCACCTGTCGAGCGACGCGGCGCGGCTCGGCGTGACCGTCCGCCCGCACGAACGACCCCGTGCGCACCGCACGCGTCGATGACTAGGCCGTGAGGCGGTCGGCCACCCTAGGGGTGGAGAACCCGTCGTCCACCCAGTGCTGGACCTTGGCCCGGGTCCGCCAGTAGATGTCCTCCATCAAGATGTGGTCGAACTCTCCGTTTCGACCCACGCTCAAGAGGCCTTCGACCCCGGTTCCGGTGGCCGCCAGGTCGGCCCGGGCCTCCTCGTAGTCGAGCGAGAACACCGGATAGGCGATCGGGGTCTTCACCACCCGACATCCGAGATAGCGGCGGCGAACGCCCGGCACGAGGCGCTCGAGGTGGTCGAGGCAGTGCTCGCCGAGTGCGGCGGGATCCATGTTCCAGAGGTCCGAGCCCACCTCGGTGCCGAGGTCGGCGGTGATCATCGTCTTGCCCTCGGGCGCCAGCCACGGCATGGACAGCGGAGCCTCGGTGAGGCGGAAGAAGGGGTAGCTGCGGTCGGGCACCCACATCACCACGTCGGGCAGCAGATTGCGGCCCTCGAAGCGGAGATTGGCGAACACCATCGGCCGGAACCGGAAATCGGCGAAGCGGTCGAGGCGTCGACTGCCCTCGACCAGGCGGGGCAGGACGCTGATCGGCGCGGTGCTCACCACCCCGTCGACCTCGATCACGTCGCCACGCACCCGCACCCCCACCACCCGCTCGTCCTCGACGAGCACACGGTCGACGGGGCTCTCGAGTGCGATGGCGTCCCCCAACTCCTCGGAGAGCGCCTCGCAGAGCAGGCTCACGCCGCCTTCGGGGTAGACGTGCCACACGTGCACGCTCTGCGGCTTCTCGTTGCAGTAGCCGATGGCCACGGCGCGGCGGGTGACCTTGGCCGCAGCCTTCAACACCATGGTGTGGCCGATGCTGCTCGGGATCTTCTGGCCCACCGCCGCGGCGAGGTGGTCCGCCGAAGCCCCCGACCACGCCTCGACGAGGGGCAGCACGACATCATCGGCGAGCGCCTGACCGTATTGGGCCCGGAAGAAGCCCGCTGCGGTGGTCGGCTCGTCGTGGGCCAGCATGCCGCGGCCCCTGCCCGCGAGGGCCGACGCCACGTAACGGCCTCTGCGCAGGAGGCCGAACGGGTAGCCGGCCACGCCTCCGTCGACGTAGACCGACTCGCCGTAACGACGCACCGTGCGGCACCGCGTGCTCACGCCGATCGCGGTCGCGAGCCGGTTGGTGATGAAGTGGGCACCCGTGTCATAGCTGAAGCCATCGGCGTCGTGGTGGCTCTCGGCCATGCCGGCGACCCGCGATCCGGCCTCGAACACCAGGGGCTCGACCCCTCGTCGGCGCAATTCGCGCGCCGCCACCAGGCCGGCGATGCCGGCGCCGAGCACCGCCACGCGTCGCCGACCACCGCGGCCCGCCCGATCGACCAGGTCGATGGTGCCATTGTCTGGGGTCATGGTGTCTCCCGGTCAGGGCGGCGGAGGACGGCGCGAAGGAGCGCGCCCCTTCCCGCCAGGCGATTGAGGGCATCGAAGGCGGTGAACACCGACAGCGACGGGGCCGACTCGAGGCTGAACTGGTTCACCAGCCCCTTCGGCGCCCCCCAGTCGTCGAGCGTGTTGCGGATCGAGTACACCCAGTTCACGGGGCTGGTCATGGTCGCCAACTCGTCGACCTCCCAACCCGTCCGGTCGCTCAGTCGACGGAAGCTCCGCTGGTCGAAGAGGTTGAAGTGCCGGGGGAAGTGGTAGCCACCCCAGTGCCGGCGCCGGAACAGCGCGAAGTCGGGCGAGCCGGTGTTGTCGGTCACCACGAGCAGGCGCCCACCCGGCTTCAGGAGGCGCCGGATGCCGAGGAGGAGGGCGGCCGGGTCGGGCACGTGCTCGATGGTCTGGATCAGGATCGCGAGCTCGTAGGCCCCGGCGGCCAGGTCGGCGTCCTCCACCGTGGCGGTGTGGATCGTGAGGCCGAGCTCCTCGCCCCGGGCGGCGGCTCGAGGATCGGGATCGATGCCCTCGAGGCGCCAGCCCGGTCGGCCGAACTCGGCGAGCAGGCCGAGGTGGAAGCCGTCGCCGCATCCCACGTCGAGGATCCGGGCATCCGGGGAAAGGCCCTTGGCAACGGCGAGCAGCCGCCGGGCCTCGAGCCGGCGCCGGACCCGGTACACGAGGCCGAATCGCTCTGCCGAGAAGTCGAACGCGTGGTAGTCGTCCGGGTAGATGCGAGCGAGCTCGGACGGCGCAGGACGACGTTCGAGGTACACCAGGCCGCAGGTCCGGCACCGAACGGCGAGGAAGCTGTCCGGGCTGGTGCGGTACTCGAAGTCCTCACCCACGGCGACGGGCTCGGAGTCGTCGGCGCCGCAGACGGCACACCGGGCGTCCACCATCGCCAGCGATCGGTCCGACCGCTGCCGCGCCTGCACCTCGTTCGTCGTTCCCGTCACCATGCGACCATCATCTCACTATCGTCCCTGTCCGCGTTCTTGTTAGCCACTCTCCGTAAGAGTGCCGCAGGAGAGGCGCCGTGTCCATAGGACGACCGGCGCGAGCGCGAGTAGCGTCGCGGGACCGACCCGGGGGAGGACGTATCCGAATGGGCAACCTGGCCGAGCTCCTGCACGACACCGTGCCCGACGAGCACCTGCTCGTGGGCGATGCCATCAGCGACGACTACGGCCACGACGAGGCCCTGACGGTCACGGCCACCCGTCCCGGGGCCCTGGTCCGCCCCGGGAGCGCCGAGGAGGTCGCCGCGGTGCTACGGGTCGCCGACCGACACGCCATCCCGGTCACGGCCCGCGGCAGCGGCACGGGCCTGTCGGGCGCCTGCGTGCCCCAGCCCGACGGCATCGTGGTGTCGTTCGAGCGCATGAACCAGGTGCTCGAGATCGACACCGACAACCACATGGCGGTGGTCCAGCCGGGCGTCACCCTCGAACAGCTCGACACCGAGCTCGCCCCTCTCGGGCTGGTCTACCCCGTGTTCCCCGGCGAGTACAGCGCGTCGCTCGGCGGCAACGTGGCCACGAACGCCGGCGGAATGCGAGCGGTCAAGTACGGCGTCACCCGCAACCAGGTCCTGGGGCTCCAGGTGGTCCTGGCCTCGGGCGAGGTGATCCGCACCGGTGGAAAGATCGTCAAGGCCACCGCGGGGTACGACCTCACCCAGCTCATCCTCGGCTCCGAGGGCACCCTGGCCCTGGTCACCGAGGCGACCTTGAAGCTCTACCCGCGGCCCCAGCACACGGCCACCGTGCTCGCCCCCTTCCGCACCCTCGACGAGGTGACCACCGCGGTGCCCCGCATCGTCGCCAGCGGCGTCGGTCCCCTCATCCTCGAGTACATCGACCTGTTCACCATGGCCGCCATCACCGAGTCGGCCGGCATCGACCTCGGCGTCCCCGGCGAGGTGAAGGAGGCCGCCCTCGCGTACCTCGTCGTCGTGGTGGAGGACACCCACCCCGAGCGCATCGAGACCGACGTGGCGGCGATCGCCGAGCTGGTCACCGATCTGGGCGCCATCGACGTCTACGTCCTGCCGCCGCACGCCGGAGCGCAGCTCATCGAAGCCCGCGAGAAGGCGTTCTGGGTGGCCAAGGCCGCGGGCGCGGACGACATCATCGACGTGGTCGTGCCGCGGGCCTCGATGCCCGCCTACATGGCCGCGGTCGCCGACCTCGCCACCGAGTTCGAGTCGTGGGTCGCCGGTTGCGGCCACGCCGGGGACGGCAACGTGCACCTGTCGGTGTTCCAGAAGGACCCCGAGAAGCGGGACCGCATCATCTCGGCCATCATCTCGGCCGGGCTCGGTCTCGGCGGCGCCATCTCGGGCGAGCACGGGCTGGGGACCGAGAAGAAGAAGTACTTCCTCGCCCTTGAGGACCCGGTGAAGATCGACCTCATGCGCCGGATCAAGGCGAGCTTCGACCCGAACGGCATCTTGAACCCCGGCACCATCTTCGACGAGGAGGCCCAGCCGTGAACGGCGCCCAAGCCCTGATCCGAACCCTGGTCGATGCCGGGGTCGACACCTGCTTCACGAACCCGGGGACGTCCGAGATGCACTTCGTCGCCGCCCTCGACGACGTGCCCGAGATGCGGGGCATCCTCGGCCTCTTCGAGGGCGTGGTCACGGGCGCCGCCGACGGCTACGGACGGATGGCCGACAAGCCCGCTGCCACCCTGCTGCACCTGGCGCCCGGTCTCGGCAACGGTCTCGCCAACCTGCACAACGCCCGGCGGGCGGGCACGCCCATGGTCAACATCGTCGGCGACCACGCCACCGACTACGGCCAGGACATCTTCCTCAACTCCGACATCGCGACGGTCGCCCGCAACCTCGAGGGGTGGATCGGCGCGCCAGGGACGCCGGCCGACGTGGGCCCCACCGCCGCCGAGGCGGTGGCCGCCGCCTGCGGGCCCCCCGGGCAGATCGCCACCCTGATCCTGCCCGCCGACGCGTCCTGGTCCGACGGCGCCTCCGCCGCCGCGCCGGTCGCTCCGTCGGCTCGGGCCAGGGTCGCCGACGATCAGGTCGAGGACATCGCGCGGCTCCTCCGCTCCGGTGAGGCCGTGGCCGTCCTGATCGGCGGCTCCACCACCCGCGGGGCCGGGCTCCGCGCCATCAGCCGGGTGGGCGCCCACACCGGCGCCAAGGTGCTGTGCGAGTGCTTCCCGTCCCGCATCGAGCGGGGCGCCGGAATGCCCGCCGTCGAGCGCCTCGGCTACCTCGGCGAGTTCGTGGCCATGCAACTCGACGGCATCCGCCACCTCGTGCTCGTCGACGCCGACCCGCCCGCCTCGTTCTTCGCCTACCCCGACAAGGTCACCGACCTCGTGCCCGCGGGGTGCAAGGTCCACGTGCTGGCCGGTCCTGGCGACGACGGGGTCGGCGCCCTCGAATCGTTGGCCGAGGCGGTCGGCGCACCGCGGGACGGTGCGGTGATCCAGGAACTCGCCCTTCCGGAGCGCCCCACCGGGGCACTCGAGGCCGAGAGCCTCGCGGCGGGGATCGCCGCCCTGCTGCCCGAGGGCGCCATCATCGCCGACGAGGCCCAGACCGCCGGGCTGTGGACGACCCTGGCCACGGCGGGCTCGCGACCCCACGACCTGCTGTGCCTCACCGGCGGGGCCATCGGCTACGGCATGCCCGCCGCCACCGGAGCGGCGGTCGCCTGCCCCGACCGGCCGGTCGTGTCGCTCGAGGCCGACGGCGCGGGGATGTACACGCTCCAGTCCCTCTGGACCCAGGCCCGCGAAGGCCTCGACGTCACCACGGTCGTCTACAACAACTACGCCTACGACATCTTGAACCTCGAACTGGCCCGCACCGGCGCCGGCGAGCCCGGGCCGAAGGCCAAGGCCATGTTCGACCTGCACGGCCCCGACCTCGACTTCGTGAAGCTCGCCGAGGCCATGGGGGTGCCCGGCAGCCGCCCCGGCAGCGCCGAGGAGTTCTGCGACCAGTTCGAGCGGGCCCTCGCCGAGCCGGGGCCCCACCTGATCGAGATCGCGCTCGAATCCCGGTTCTAGCCGGCGCGTCCCGTTCGGGTCTGGCCCGGACGCTCCGACCGGGTCGACATCCGGACGGCATCGCGGAGGATCACACCGAGGGTGGCGACCATCACCTTCACGTCCTCCCACGGCGACCAGTGCTCGATGTAGTAGTTGTCGAACCGGGCCCGCTCCTCGATCGAGGTGTCGCCCCGCAACCCGTGGACCTGGGCCAGGCCCGTCAGGCCGACAGGCAGCCGATGACGGTCCGAGTAGTGGCTCACCTGCGCAGAGAAGCGGCTCACGAAGTGCGGCCGCTCGGGGCGGGGGCCGACCAGCGACATGTCGCCGCGCAGCACGTTCCAGAACTGGGGCAGTTCGTCGAGGCTCAGCCGGCGCAGCCACCGACCCACGCCGGTCTGTCGGGGATCATGTGACACCGACCAGGTGACGTCGGCGTCGGTGTTCACGCGGAGGGTGCGGAACTTGAGCACCTCGATCTCGTGGCCGTGTTGGCCGATCCGCCGTTGGCGGAAGAGGATCGGGCCGGGGCTGCTCCAACGGACCGCCAGCGCGAGGATGCCCAACAGCGGCGCCAAGGCAACGAGCAGGAGCCCGGACAAGATGACGTCGGAGACCCGCTTGAACTTCCACGCACCGGCGCGCAGCGCGGCGCGGCGCACCTGGAAGAGGGGGATGCCCCAGATGTGCTCGACATCGGGACCCCCGGGGGCGAAGCCCAGTTCGAAGAACCGGGGCACCACGTGCAGTTCGACGTCGTTCAGGCCCGTCGACCGCAGTGTCGCCACCAGCTCCTGCTCTCCTCGAGGACCGAACGCGACGAGCACACGGCGGACGTCGTTCGCACGGATCACCGCCTCGAGGTCGGCCATCCCGCCGAGGAGGAGGAGCCCGGGTTGGGCCGGAACGTCGTCGATGAACCCCACGGGCACGAGGCCGTACTCGGGGTGCTCGTCGAGCAGCCGTGCGAGCTCGATGCCGACGGTGCCGGCGCCGACCACGAGCGCGTTCTCCTTGAGGCGACCGGAGCGGCGGGCCGCCCGGATCACCGCGTAGGTCGCGGTGCGGCCGGCGACGACGGCGATGCCGGTGACGAGCACCTGGTCGAACAGCGACGCCGGCAGGTCGACGAACGGCGAGAGGGCACCCAGGACGACGAGGGGGATGCCGGTACCCAGCATCAGGCTGGGGAGCTCGGAGAGCGTGCTCAGGGCGAGGTGGCGCCGGTACGTGCCCACCATGCCCAGGGCGACCAGCACGCCCACCGAGAACGCCACGTTGGCCCATGACGCAGAGCCGATCCTGGCCAACCCCACCGAAACCGCGGCGATGTCAGCGAGCACCCGGAACGACCAGGGGTTGAGCCGACGTCGACGGTTACTGACCGAGGGGCGCGCCTCGACACCGTGCTCGCTGCGCACCGCCACTGTCGGGCCTTCTGCAACTGCCATCGCGGACGCCGTCGCTCTCAGGAAGTCGGATGGGGACGGCCTCCTTTCGGTCGTGCCCACGCGAGGTTGAGCGGCTTCCGGCCGAACCGGACGGGCCCGTCAGCGATCGTCGTCGGCCAGGGCCTCGCCGAGGGACCGGATCTCGCCGGCGAATCGCGACCCGCCGAAGCGTTGCGCCGAGGACGAGATGTCGGCCCGGTCCCAAACGGTGGCGTCGGCGTTGCGGAGCGCGTCGACGAGCGACCGGACGGTCGGCTCAGCGAACAGCAGGCCCGACCGACCGGGCTCGACGGAGTCGCGGGCACCGCCCCGGTCGAGGGCGACGACGGGCGTCCCCGCAGCCATGGCTTCAACGAGGGTGATGCCGAAGTCCTCCTCGCCCGCGAAGACGAGCCCGCGGGCGCCGGCCAGCAGGGCCGGTAGGTCGCCGTCCGGCACCCTGCCGACGAAACGAACGTTCTCCGGGGCGCCGGCCTCGAGCTGCGACCGTGCCCGGCCCTCGCCCGCGACCACCAGGGGCCAGCCGAGCTCCCCGAAGGCGGCGACCACCAGGTCGACCCGCTTGTAGGGGACCAGCCGGGAGAACGCCACGTAGTAGTCACCGACCGGTGTCCCCGCCGCCGCGGTGAACCGCTCGACCTCGACCGGCGGGTGCACCACCTCGGCGTCCCTTCCGTAGGCGACGCGGATCCGCTCACGCACCTCACGCGAGTTGGCCACGAAGAGCTCGGGACGTCGACTTCGGCGGCGGTCGCCGGGCTTCAGCACGGCCGCGGCCGCCGCCGTGACCCAGCCGGCGAGGCCACGCTCGCCGGCGAGCTGCTCGCGCTCCCAGAGGAAACGCGGTGGCGTGTGGCAGTAGACGAGGTGGGGTGCCCCGGCGGGCACCCGTGCGTTGAGGGCGAACGAGTGGAAGCTGGTGATGACCAGGTCGCTCTCGGGGATCTTGAGCGTGTGCATGGCGGGCGGGATGAGCGGCAGGACGCGGAGATGGGCACCCCGACGGGTCGCGAACGGCTGCAGGGCCGTGGTGTGCACCGGTGCCCAGTTCGGGAACTCGGGCGCGTAGAACAGGCTCGTGTGCACGGAAGACCCGGGGAACGTGCGACGGAGGGCACCGACGACCTTCTCGGAACCGGCCATGTTGGTCAGCCATTCGTGTACCAGGGCAACGTGCACGCGCCCGAACCTACAAACCGCGGCGACCCTTGCGGTGCACACGGTCGCCGGGCTCGGCGTAAAGAGTCCTCCGGCGGGGCCGATAGGCCCGGAGTCGTGAGTTCACGACGACCCTGCCAGACCGATCGAGGTGCCGGCCCGCCATGGAATCAACGAACCCGCTCCGGATCATCTGGGGTTACCGATGGTGGCTGTTGATCTTCGCCACCGCGGCGGCGGTCGTGGTCTTCCTCCTCTCGTCCCAGCAGGGCGCCCGGTACCAGGCGACCGCCGTCAGCCAGGTGATCTCCGGCCGCGCGTCGGCGAACGAGTTCGTCTCGTCCGAAGAGCTCTTCCAGCAGGCGAACTTCTATGCCTCGCTGGCCCGGACCCGACCCGTGCAGGAGCTCGCCGCCTCGACGGTCAGCCCCGACGCGACGAACCCGAAGCTGACGGTGCCGGTCGCCGTGTCGCCGCGGGCAGAGGTGCAGCTCCTGGACTTCAGCGCGACCGCCGGCAGCCCGGAGCTGGCGGCGAGGGTCGCGAACGGCTACGCCGATGCGTTCTCGCAGTTCGTCGCCGACCGCCAAGACGCAGAGCGCCTGACCACGCTCGAACGGATCCAGGCTCGGGTCGACGAGATCAACCGCGGCCTTGCCGTCAACCCCGACGACGTCGCCCTGACCACCGAGCTCGAACAGCTCCAGACCCAGGCGGCCGAGGTCCGGGGCGCACCGGCCGACGCCGCGACGCTGCTCGAGGAGGCCACGCCCCCGACGGCCCCCGTCTCACCCGAGCCGGCGCGTGACGCGGTGCTCGCGTTCCTCGCCGCCCTGGTCATCGGTGCCGCCGCCGTCTACGCCCGCAGCGCGCTGACCGACCGGTACAACTCGGCGGACGAGGCCTCTACGGATCTCGGACTTCCGATCCTCGCCACGGTCGCCCGTTCCAGCCCGGACAGCGCCGAGACCGTCGAGGCCTTCCGCGTGCTGCGCACCAGCGTGTCCTACGCCCTTCGTGAGCACGTGGGCCCCGTGCTCATGGTCACGAGCGCGACCCCCGGGTCGGGCAAGACCCACACTGCGATCAACATGGCCCAGTCCTTCGCCGGCGAGGGTCGTCGGGTGATCCTGGTGGACTGCGACTTCCGTCGACCCGCCATCAACAAGCGCCTCGGCATCCCGATCAAGCCCGGAATGGCCGACCTGATCGGCGACCGCGCCGCCTCCAACCCCGAGCTCGCCAACGGACGGCTGCCCCTGTGGTCGCTGCCGGTCCCCGGGGGCGGCGACTACCTCGACGTGGTGCCGGCCGGCAGCAGCACGGTGGACCCTGCCGCGGCGCTCACCACCGACCGCGCCGCGAAGGTGTTCGAGAGCATCAGCGCCCAGTACGACCTCTCGGTGATCGACAGCCCGCCGACCCTTCCCGTGGTCGACCCGCTGGTGATCGCGCATTACGCCGACGGCGTGCTCTTCGTCGTGGACGGCCGACGCGATCGACGCACCGACGTGCGCCGGGCGCTCGAAACCCTCCGCGCCATCGACGCGCCGCTCATCGGCCTGGTCTTCAACAGTGCTTCGGCCCCAGATCGGCGCCACAGCTACCTCGACCAGCGGGGCGTCCACGAGGCCGAGGTCGTCAGGTCCCCGGGGTGACGACCGCGGTCGCCCGCACCCGCTCGGGCGAGGGCACGGCCGTCGCGATGATCGGGGTGATGACCGGCGTCGCCCTGGTTCCCGCGTTCGCGCTCGTCGGGCCGTCTGCCGCGCTCGTCCCCATCGGTCTCGGCGTGTGCTGGTTCCTGCTCTGGAACCCCGTCGTCACCCTCGGCCTGCTGTTCGCCGCCACGGTGCTGTTCGAGCAGTCCACGGGTGTCTGGCCGCTCTCGCTGGACCGGTGGTACGGCACGATCGGCCCGACACCGCTGCACCCACCCGACCTGCTCGTCCTGCTCCTGCTGGGATGGGTCGCGATCGACCGGCCGAACCGGCGGGAGCCCGGCCCTGGACTCGGCCGGTTCGCCCTCCCTGTGGCTCTGCTGGCGATCGCCACCGTCGGCGGCATCGTGACGGGCTACGTGGGCGGCGGACGCGGTACCGACGTGTACGGCCCCGCCAGGGTGCTGTCGTATCTGATCGCGGTCCCGTACGTGACGGCGACCGTCCTCATCCGGCGGGTCGACGTCCGGCGCCCAGTGGTCTTCGCGGTCGCGTTGGTGACGGTCCGGGCGATCGTCGGTCTCGTCGGCTGGGCGGTGCACGGCTCCGGTGCCGCCGCGGACGCCGGCCTCACGGGCGTGTCCGCCAGCGTCAGCGCCGGGGCCGGCAGCTTCTACGAGCCGACGATGAACTTCCTGATGGTCGTGCTCCTGCTGGGTGTGGTCACGGCGCTGGTCGTGCGCCACCGACTCCCCCGCTGGCTCCTGCTCGCCTCGCCGTTCGTGGCTGCGGCCCTGGTCGCGTCGTTTCGCCGGAGCTTCTGGATCGCCGCGGTCCTCGGCCTGGTGCTCGTGTTGCTGGTGGCGACCGGACAGCGGGGACGGCCGTGGCTCGTGATGGGAGGCGCCGCGGTCGCCCTCGCCCTCTACCTCGCCCTGTCGGCCGGTGGGGCCACCGACAGCTCGAACCCTGTCCTGTACCGCGCCCAGTCCCTCGCGCCGTCCCGGTTGGCGGCGACCTCCGGTGATCGCTACCGCCTCGAGGAGCAGCGCAACGTGCTCGCGGAGATCCGGGCCCACCCCTTGACCGGTCTCGGGCTGGGCGTTGCCTGGACGGCGCGCTACCCGCTCTCCGAGGAGCACATCGGGGGCAGGCTCTACACCCACGTCACACCTCTGTGGTTCTGGCTGAAGCTGGGCCCGTTCGGGCTCATCGCCTATGCCTGGATGATGGCGACTGCCGTGGGCGAGGCATTCCGAGTCTGGCGCAGGGGGGACGACCCGACCGTGCGGGTCGCCGGCCTGGCGCTCGCGGCCGGGCTCGTGGGACTCGTCGTCGCCGAGCTCACCGGTCCGTTCTCGGGCATCGACGTCCGCATCACGCTGATCGTCGCCTTCGCCTTCGGCTGGCTGACAGTGGCCCGGTCCAGCTCCACGCCCGCCGGTCGATCCGAGGCCGTCGGTCGAAGCGGCGGTGCGCCCATCGGGCGGCTCTTGTCCCGGTGATGTCACCACCAGCACCACGATTTGCCCTTCAGGGGGCGAGAACGCCCACCGATACCCCAGGAAGCCCATCACTCGTGGGCACTGGGAATCGACGAAAAGGCGAACTGCGATGGCGTTCAAGCGAAGCACTCGGGCAGTCACCGGTCTGGCCCTCGGCCTGATCATTGCGGTGGTGGTCGGCATCCTCGGGAACGTGGCTGCCGACGCGGCGCCGACACAGGCCGAGAGCGGCGGGAGCTACCTCGGCCGCGTGGGCATGAACAGCAACGGCTTCTGGTTCGGTGCGAACGACGCCGGCGCCGCGTACAGCCGCCTCGCGGCCGGCGGGGTCACCCGGGTGCGGGAGGACTTCAACTGGAACGCCATCGAGCCGCAGCGGGGCCAGTTCAACTGGTCGCGTCCGGACACGATGATGACCGCCGCATCGCGGGCCGGGGTCGAGGTGCTCGGGATCCTCGACTACTCGGCCGCGTGGGCCTCGTCGGACCCGTCGGGCAACCGCGACGAGCACTTCGCACCGCGCGACAACGCCGACTACGCCGCGTACGCCCGGGCCGTTGTTCGACGGTACGGCCCGAACGGCACCTTCTGGTCGCAGCATCCCGAACTGACCGCCCAGCCCGTGACGGCCATGGAGATCTGGAACGAGCCCTGGGGCTGGTGGTCGTGGAGGGACGAGCCCAACCCTGCCGCGTACGCGGCCATGGCCAGAGCCGCGGCGGAGGCCATCCACGCCGCCGATCCGTCGGTGAAGGTCGTGATGGAGGCCTCGCTGCTCCAGGCCCGCCATGACGGCGCGACGGCGGGATGGATCGACCAGGTCCTCGGCGCCCAACCAGCGCTCAAGAGCCTGGTCGACGTCTTCAGCCTGCACCCCTACCCGTACCCGAAGCAGAACGGGCCCAACGTCGACCGCAACGATCCCCGCTGGGACTACCGCCAGATCGAGCTGGTACGACAGACCACCATCAGCCTCGGCGCCCGCAAGCCGATCTGGGTCTCCGAGATCGGATGGAGCACGGCGCCCGAAGCAGATGGCGCCGTCACCGAGGCCCAGCAGTCCCGCTACATCCAGGACGCCGTCGTTCGGGCCTTCACCAACTGGCCCTACGTCGAGCGCATCTACCTCTACTCCGACGACCGCGACGGCTCGAATCGCCGAGACCTCGAAGCATGGTTCGGGCTGTTCCACGGTGACGGCAGTGCCAAGCCGGCCTGGAGCGCCCTGACCCAGATGATCCGTGACTCGGGGACCGCCACCCCACCCACCACCACGCCACCCACCACCACGCCACCCACCACCAGCACCACGCAGGCCACCCACCACGACCGCCCCACCCACCACCAGCACCACCAGGCCACCCACCACCACCCCACCCACCACCACCCCACCCACCACCACCCCACCGCGATCGGGCGCGGTCCTCATGCCCGCCCGACTCGTGGTGCGGGTGTTGGGTCGGGTGCTCTACTACGACCCGGCCGTCTGACAGCGGCGGTACACGTCGAGCGTTCGGACGATCATCTGCTCCAGGCTGTGCGCCGATGCCCTGAACAGGGCATCGGCGCTCGCCGACGGCAGATCGGCCGCCACGATCCGCACGGCGTCGACCCAGCCCGAACGGTCGTCCCCGGCGACGAGCTGCACCCCCGGGCCGCTCGCCCCGGCCGACAGCTCACGGTGCGGAGCGATGTCGGAGAGCACGACGGGGAGCCCGGTGCTCAGCGCCTCGAGGGGAGTGAACGGCAGACCCTCGTAGATCGAGGGGGCGATCAGCACGTCGGCGGCCGCCATCTCGGCCCCCGGATCCGTGGAGAACCCCACCAGCTCGACTCGGTCACCAACGCCCGCGCGGTCGATCTCGGCACGGACCGCCGCGGCGAGCGGGCCCTCGCCCACGATCCGCAGACGGGCGTCGATGCCGGCCTCGCGCATCGCGAGCAGGTCGGGGACGAGCTGCGCGGCGCCCTTCTGGTCGGTGAGCCTCCCGACGAAGAGCAGCCGCACTGGCCGGTCGCAGCCAGGCGACGAGCGGACCTGCCCCTGGCCCACCGGGACGCCGTTCGGCACGACCGCCAGTGGGGGCGGACGGCGCCAGCGCCTCTCGGCCTCTCGGCGCGCCGCGTCGCCGACGACGATCATCGAACGGATCCTGCGATTGGCCAGTCGTCGGGTCATCTCCCAGTGGGGCCCCGCGTGCCGAAGCTGGGGCAGGTGGTCGGTGATCACCGACGGTCGGCCCCAGGGCAGCAACAGCCACGTGGCGCCGCGGAACGCGAACGGGTCGACGAAGTTCCAGTGCAGGACCCCGGGGTCACCGGCCTCGACCGCAGCCCGTATCGGACCGGGACGACTGCGGCCGGCGACGATCCTGGTGTCCGGGGCCACCCGCGAGAGCCGCTCCCGCAGGCCGAGCGCGGCGTCGCCATCGGCGACGAAGATCACCGCGGTCACACGCGCACCGGCTCCGGTCAAGCCGTCGCCGAGCAGTTCGAGGTAGCGCTCGGCGCCGCCGAAGCCACCGGGGAACTCGTGGACCAGGAGCACCGAAGGCGCGTCGCGGTTCACCGCTCGACCCCGGCACCGGCGGCCCGGTCGACCGGCGCGACGAGGGCCGCGAGACGGGGCCATCGTCGAGCCACCGAGTCCTGATCGACCACCGCGCTCACCTCGACCGAGGACACGAACCACGGCCACAGGATGTTGCGGACCCGGTCGGGGCCCTCGACGAGGCGCTCCACACGGAGCACGACCGGGTCGGCGCCGCCGAGGCGGGCGGCGACGGGCAGCCAGGTGGGCAGGCGCGCGTCACGCTCGACCACCAGGCACAGGCCGACCCCACGCAAGGCGCGCCAGGTCCGCCACGGTGTCTCCAGCGCGACGGCACGCGACGGGGTCGCCCGCCCTACCTCCGGGCCGTCGTCCCTCTCGCCGACCGTCGCGGGGACCATGACGGACGGCCCACTGGCCCCCATGAGACCGCCCAGGTCGTCCCACCGCAGTGAACCCGACGGAAGGAGGGCGATCGCGTAGGCGGCGAGGCCGACGGCGAGTTGGGCGAAGGCGGGAAGCGGGTAGGTGACGAGCAGTGCCACCGCCATGACAAGGCTCGCGCGGGCGGCACGGACGATGCGCGACCAGGGCCAGACGACGCCGAGGTGGCGGCGGATCATGTGGACCAGGCTCGACACGACCGCGATCTCGGTCACGGTGGTGGCGGCGGCGGCGCCGACGAAGGAGAACGGCGGTATGAGGGCCAGGTTGAGGGCCACGTTCACGACGAGCCCGATGAACGAGACGGCGAGGAGCCGACCCTGCTCGTGCCCGCTGACGAGCACGCTCGACAGCGCCGTGCCGAAGAAGATGCACGGAGCGGCCGGGGCCAGGATGGCGAGAGCGACGCCTGCGCCGCCGAACTCGGCGAAGCCCGGAAGGGCCGGGAACACTCGAGCCGCCGTCATCACCCCGGCGACGGCGACCGGGAACGAGAGCAGGGCGATGAGGTGCATGAGGTGGCCGTACCGGCGTTGCAGCACCACGACACCCGCCACGACGCTGGCCGCGATCACGGGGGTCAGCACCGTCATCACCAACGACGGGACCACCACGAAGGTCTCGAGCACCCGGTAGGCGGCGCCGTACTGGCCGACATCGTCGGGGGGCTTGATCGCCGCGAGGATCAACAGGTCGAGTCGGTAGTAGAGCGTGATGCACAACTGGGCGAGGCCGAGCACCACGGCCGCTCTGGCCAGGCGCACCCAGATCGTGGGGCGCGGTCGCCAGGCCAGCCCGCCGGCCTGGCGGAGGGCCACCGTGCCCACGATCACGAAGTTGGCCACGTTCGATGCCACGAACACCCACAGGAAGGCCACCACGCCGCCGCCGTGCAGGCCGACCACCAACGAGCCGACGGCGAGCACCACGCCCTGCACGACGGCCGCGACGGACACCCATCCCATCCGCAGCCGGACCTCGAGGATCACCTGAAAGGACTCGAGGGCCAGGACGACGAGGAGGACCCCGGCGACGAGACCCGCTTGGCGTTCCACATCGGAGTAGCCGCCCGCCCACAGCGCCACCGTGAGGCAGCCGTAAGCCAGCACCCCGAGCACCACCCTCAGGTAGAAGAGGTTCACCACCAGGTCCCGCTCGCGCTCGGGGTTCTGGGTGATGTCGCGCATGGCGATCATGCGCACACCGAAGTTCGTCACGAAAGCGAACAGGCTGTAGAACGCCAGCGCGAAGGTGTACGCGCCCACGCCGGCCGGCCCGAGGTTTGCCGCGACGAGTGCGAAGGCGACGAGTTGCAGGACGAGCGTGGCGACCCGGCCCGCGGACAGCGCGACGAAGCCGCGGGTCATGCGCCGGGCGACCTGATCGGTCCCCGTCACCGTGCTCGCGTCGGTCATCGGCGGGCGGGTTGCGTCAGAGACGCGGGCGGTGGCGGAAGTGCACCACGCCGCGCCAGTAGCTCGACAGGTAGGCCCACGGCACCAGCGTGGCCACAGCCGCCAACGGAAGCACGTCCCTGGCGCGCACTTCCTTCCTCCAGCCCAGGGCCATGAGGTTCGCGAACCACCCGACCAGGAGGGTGAGGAACCCGAGACGCGACAGCAGCGGGCGCCTCGCCACCAGGCCCACGGCCGTGGCCGCGGCTCCCCCGACGAACACCAGCGCGGCGTCGTGGCGGGCGCGTCGCAGCGTGATCGGCCCCACGCGACGAGCCCCGTTCAGCGCAGCGAAGGCCGCCGGGTGCTCGCGGCTCAGCAGCGGGTCGAAGTAGTACCTGCGGGCGAGCTTCACCGGCGTCCAGAACGACGGCGGCAAGGGCGGGTGGACCACCAGCAGGTCAGGCCGATAGGCGAACCGCCGATCCTCGGCCTCGAGGCGAAAGGCCAGTTCCGCGTCCTCGCGGAAGTGCACACGGCGACCAGGGTCGTAGAAGCGCTCGTCGAACCCGTGGGCCGCGCGCAGCACCTCGGAGCGGAAGACGAGGTTGGCGGCCACTCGCTGCGCCGGCGGCACCGCCTCGGTCGCATGCGCGAACGGGGTGGCCGGCTGGTGGCCGCCGATCGCCATCCGTCCTTCGATGACGTCCGGCGGATCCGACACCGCCACGATCGCCGTCAAACGCTCGAGCCAGTCCGGCGCCGGCACCACGTCGGCGTCGAGAAACGCCACCCACGGCGTGTCGACCACCGCGAACCCCGTGTTCCGCGACGCCCCCGGTCCCCCGTTCGACTCCCGCCGGACGACCCGAATCGAGAGGTGGTCGTGCTGGTGCTCGTCGAGTCCGGCGGCGAGGGGCGCGTCGTTCGCGTCATCGACGATCACCACCGGCAGCGACGTGCCGGCTGCCTCTGCCTGCGGATCGAGCGAATCGAGCAATGGGCCGACCAGCGAGAGAGCACCTCGGACGGGGACGACGAGGGTCACGGTGGCCACGCACACCTATCGGACCGATGCTGAGGTGCTTGAGACCTCGGGATCGCGTGGGTCGCGCCGACACGGGCGCTCACACGGAGGGCCGCGCTGCCGATGGAACCCCGGTGCCGAGTCGATCGCCCGGGGTGAGGACACATGTACAGACCCGCTGTTGATGCACCGCCCGAGGCGACCACGGCCGAACCGGCCGACCACACCACGGTCGAACCCCCTCACCGACGGCGGATCGAGCCCCGCTCGGTGGCCGTCCTCGCAACACTGCTGGCATCAGGCCTCGCGCTGTTCCACCTCGGCCACAAGAGCTACTGGCTCGACGAGGGGTACAGCATCGGCCACGCCCGCCTGCCCTGGGACCAGTTCTGGTCGGTGCTCACGAATCGCGAGCCCAACGGCGCGCTCCACTCACTGATCCTCTTCGGCTGGATTCGGATCAGTGATGCCGAGTGGTGGGTCCGGCTCCCCTCGGCGGTCGGCGCCGTGGCGACCGTCCCCCTCCTCTACCTGTTGTTGCGACGTCTCTTCGACGACCGTGTCGGCGCGGTGGGCGCGGTCCTCTTGGCGGTGAACGCGTACGCACTCCAGTTCGCCCAGGAGGCGCGTCCCTACGCCCTGGTCATGTGCATGGCCACGGCCAGCACCCTTCTCTTCGTCGCCTACGTGCAGGACGGGCGCCGATCACAGTGGTGGGGGTGGATCGTCCTCTCGGCGGTGCTGCCCTATGCCCACCTGTTCGGGTTCCTGATCCTGGCGGTGCAGGCGACGGGGGGGCTGGTGCTGCGCCGGGGCCTGCCGACGGCCACTCGACGGCTCGTCGGCGGGTTCGCCCTGATCGCCGCGGCGACCGGTGTGTTGGCCCTGCTCATCGCCACCGCCGACACCGGGGGCCAGGCCGAGGGCATCCCCGGGGTCAGCCCGGTACGTTTCGTGGGCGTCTACGTGAGGCTCGTCGGCGACGGTGGGGCCCTTCTGCTCGCGGTCGTCGGCCTCATCTGGCTCTCCGTCGTGGTGCGCTTCGCCCGCGACCTGCTCCCGCTTCGCCCGTTCGAACCCACCGAGCGGCAATGGGGATTCCTCTACCTCCTGGCCTGGCTCACCCTTCCCACCGTCGCCATCGCGTGCCTCTCGCCCGTCCAGCCCCTCTTCGGCGCGCGCTACTTCATCATCCTCGTGCCCGCGGCCGTCGGCCTCACGGCGCTGGGCCTGACGACGATGCCCAGGGGCCGAGCCCGCATCGCCGCCGGCGCCCTCGTCGCCGCCCTCGCCCTCGGCTCGACGGCGGCGTGGTACCAGCGGCCCGCCGCCGACGATCTGCGCGGCGCCTCTGACATGATCGCCCGAGGGTTGGAGCCCGGTGATGCCGCGATCTTCCTCCCCTGGTTCATGGAACTGCCGTTCGACCCTTACGCCCTCCGCGACGCCCGCCTCCGCAACGGGCTCGAGTCCGCCTGGCCCGAGACCACCTGGGGCCACTTCCTCCCGGACCACCGGGACCACCCCCGAGCAGACGAGGTCGCCGCCACGATCGCCGCGACCGACCGCGTCTGGTTGGTGGTGCGCCAGGACCGGGTCGGCGCCGACGACGAGGACCTTGCCGCGTACCGGCGCGAGCTCGAGCGCGACCACCGTCAGGTCCGCCGTGAGGAACTGGCAGGGGTCGACGTGCTCCTGTACGAGCGGCGTTGACGTCCCGGGGATGACCATCGCCGACCGGCGCCTCACCGAGGAGGCCGCCCCGGGGGCGCCATCGTTCCCCGGCCGTGCGACGACCCGCGTGCTGGTCTTCGCGGCAACCGCCGTCTCGTTGGCGCTCGGTGTCTTCCAATTGGGACGCGACAGCTTCTGGGTGGATGACGGATTCACGGTCACCCACACCGCCCTCGGCACCGGTCCCTTCTGGCAGGTGGTCCTCGACCACGAGATGAACGGGGTCGCCTACGCGCTCTTCATGCACTCCTGGGTGCGCTTCGGAGGAAGCGAGACGTGGGTCCGCCTCCCGTCCGTGGTGTTCGTCGCGGCCGCCGTCCCGCTGCTGTTCGCCCTCGGCCGGCGCCTGTTCGACGAACGGGCGGGGCTGACGGCCTGCATCCTCCTGGCCGTCAACGCCTTCGTGGTCGAATACGCCCACGAGGCCCGCACCTACGCCTTCACGCTGCTGTTGGCCACCACGAGCATGCTGCTGCTCGTCCGCCTGATCGACCGGCCGTCGCGGTCCCGGTGGGCGGCCTGGGTGCTGGTCACCGTCCTGTTGGGGCACGCCCACTTCTTCGGGATCCTCGTGATCCTCGCCGAGGCGGTCGCGGTGTCGACACGCGGGTCGCTCGCCACGCCGCGACGCTCACTGGCCAAGGGCTTCGCGGTCATCGCCGTCCTGCTCCTGCCGATCGCCTGGTTCCTGGCGGCCGGAGGCGACAAGGGCCAGGTCGACGCCGCCCCGTCACTGACCCCGGTGCGGTTCGTCGGCGTGTTCGTACGGCTCGCCGGCAACGGTGGCCCGGTGCTGTTGGCCCTCGTCGGCGGCGCCGTGGCCGTGGCCCTTGTCGGCGGCGTGGCCGGTATCCGCGAGAGTCGAGGTGTCCGCACCGAGCGCCAGTGGGCGTTCGTCCTCGCAGTGTCGTGGGTCGCCGTGCCGGTGCTCGCCGTGCTCGTGGCGTCGGCCGTGAAGCCGCTGTTCGGCGCCCGCTACTTCGTCCTCGTCATCCCCGCTCTCGCGCTCCTCGCGAGCGTCGGCGTCTGCCAGATCGGACGCCCCCGCGTGGCCCAGGGCCTGCTCGGGGCCATCGTCGTCACGTCGCTGGCGGCCACCGCCTTCTTCTACCCGCGGCCGGCCAACGACGACTTCCGCTCCGTAGCGGCGCACGTGCTCGGCAACGCCGAACCGGGCGACGGGATCATCTTCCTCCCCTGGTTCACCCGCGTGACCTTCGCCGTCTACGCGGACCGTTCCCCCACCGTCGAGGCCCGCCTCGACCCGATCGACCCCGGCCCCGACTGGGGCGACTGGCTGCTCGTCGACCAGCCCCCGCCCGTCACCGCAGCGCGCGCCGACGACCTGCTCGCCGGCCACGAGCGCATCTGGGTGCTCGAGCGCGCCGACACCGACACCTCACCCCAGGCCCGTGACCTCGAGGTCTTCTCCGCCGCCCTCGACCGCAATGGCTTCCGGCCCGGCAACGAACGGCCCTACGCGAACCTCGACCTCACCTTGTACGAACGCGGTTGACGACTGGGTTGCCGTCACCGCCGAGACCCGCTGAACGTCGTGGTCAGACCCAACGGCGGGCAGCGGCGCGGGCTTCGGCGCCCCTCAGGGCGCGACGGCGAGCAGATCGCTCGCCAGGACCTGCAGGGTCGCGGAGGACACCGACCAGTCGTAGCGCTCCTCGACGAGCGTCCGGGCCGCTCGCGACAGTCCGGTGGCCAGCACCTCGTCGGTGAGCACCCGCACCACCTGCTCGGCCAGGTCGGCGGGGGTCTCGGCCAGCAGCAGGTGGCGACCGTCGACGGCGTCGATGCCGGCGGCACCGAGCGGCGTGGACACCACCGGCGTGCCCGCGGCCATCGCCTCGAGGATCTTCAGGCGGGTGCCGCTTCCGGCGTGCAGCGGCACGACCATCGCCCCGGCCTGATGCAGGTACGGCAGGACCGAGTCGACCTCGCCGAGGACCGCGACGTGGTCGCCCGCGAGCGCTCTGACACCGTCACCGGCATTGCGCCCGACGAGGGTGACGGTCGCCTCGGGCACCCGTTCTCGAACCCGTGGCAGCACCTCGTGCACCAACTCCACAGCGGCCACCTCGTTGGGCCGGTACCCGAACTGGCCCAGGTAGACGAGGCCCGCCCCCGTCGCGGGCGCCCGATACGTCACCGCAGTGGTGTCGACCCCGTTGGGGACGATCTCGACCCGGCGTGCTCCCCAGCCTCGGAACACCGACGCATCGGCCTCGCTGGTGGCCAGCACGGCGTCGACGCTCTGCACGGCACGCCGCTCGACTCTGCCCATCTTGGCCGCCTCCCATGCCCAGCGGGCCCGGTGGAGGCGCCGCTCGTCGGTCCTGGCGAGCGTGCGCATGATGTCGGTCTCCACGTTGTGGGCATCGAGCACGACGGGGGCACTCGAGTGCCGGGCGGCGTCGAGGAAGAACGGCGATGTGATCTGCACCAGGTCCCACCGCTCCCCCGCGACCAGCTCCCCGAGCCGATCCGACGACAAGAAGGCGGCCAGGTAGGGCTGTCGCCACGACTGCAGCAGGGCGCGTCGCCGCGAGAACGGGTGCTCGACACCCACGAGGGTGAAGGGCTCGGGGTGCTCCTCGGGCACCGGGCCGAGGGCGGCCACCGTGACGTCGCCCGTGGCGGCCATGAGCCGGGCGAGGTGCAGGACGCGGAGCTGAGACCCGCCGTGGGCCGGGACCGGTGACTCGTAGCAGAGGACCAGCGATCGCACCCGCTCGCTCACCACCCTCGGATCCGCTGCTGCTCCTTGTAGGTGGCAGTGCTCACGTGGAACAGCTCCTCGAAGTAGCGCTTGGCCTGCGATGCCATGATGCCGAGGCTGAGGAACTGCACGGCGATCACGAGCGAGAATCCGCTCACGAAGTAGGCGTGTGGACGGGTGTCGAACGTGTTGGCGAACGAAGCCGACATGCGGGGTTCGAAGCTGCCCGAGAGGCGCGAGAACTCGACCCAGATGTTGTAGCTCAGCCAGCCGAGGTTGTAGAGGGCGAAGACCAACAGAACCATGCCCGGCACGAGGAAGAAGGCCACCGGCCGGAACATGAAGCCCGAGAACGCGTAGGCCGACGTGCTGCGGCCGATCTGCATCTTCGACTCGCGCGCCGGCGCCGCCCGCTGTGCGCTCCAATCGAGATGGGCCGGCACCTCGACCACCCGGGCGTTGAGCAGCTGCGCCTTGTAGAGGATCTCGGTGTTGATGTCGCTCCCCATGGCTCGGAGGCTGAGGCTCGCCAGGAAGGGCCGGTCGTAGGCACGAACCATGCCGGTGAGGGTGGACAGCTGTCCGCCCGACGCGGTCGACAGGAAGCGGTTGGCGCCCCGGCTCAGCACCCGCCGGGAGAACGGGATGCCCGTGGTCTGCCCGCCCCTCATGTACGGCGAGGCCACCGCGATCTTGGCGTGATCCTCACGGAGGCGTTGCAGCAGCACCCCGATGTGCTCGGGTGCGTAGCTCAGGTCGCAGTCGACCGTCACCACGTAGTCGCCCCGGCACGTGTTGAACGCGTACCGGAGGGCCTGGCCCAGGCGGAAGTTGACGGCATGGTGGAGCACGCGCACCTCGGCGCGGCTCTTGGCGAAGGCATCGGCGATGTCACCGGTCTCGTCGGCCGAGCCGTCGTTGACGACGACGAGCTCCCACTCGTAGAGGTCGCTCAGGGCCGACAGGTAGTCGTAGAGGACGGTGAGCGACTCCATGAGGATGAGGGCCTCGTTGTAGGCCGGAACGACCACCGACACGGACGGCCGCGGCTCGCCGGGCCCGGTCGCCGGGACCGCCGTGGCGCTGCCCTCCTCATGCGGGAGGCCGAGATCGGTCACCTCGGTCGTGGTCACGGGACCGTGACCCGTTCGGTGGTGAACCGAGGCGTCACGGTCGGGAGCCCGCCCCGCCGTTCGATGTCCTCGACGTGATCGCGCATCGTCGTCACCCGATAGCGATCGGTGAGCTGGTCGACGAACTGGCCCACCAACTCGGTCTTCGCGCGACCCGCCATGCCCATCGCCGGGAAGAACGCCAGCTCGGCGACGTCGTCGGCACCCAGGAAATCGAGGGGGTGCAGCAGGATCGACGGCTCCACCTTCCGCAGTCGGCAGAGCCGCAGCGCAGTTGAGAAGTAGGCCCGCGCCAGCGATGGGCGGACGCCGGCGAGGTACAACAGGTAGCTCACGTGGATCGGCACGCGGCCCAGGGGCATCGTGGTCACCGGCAGCTCCGTGAACAGCGTGCCGCCGACCTCCCATCGGTAGGGGCGGATGGAGCGGAGCCCGTCCCGCCAGCCCCCGAAGAGCTCCGACCGTTCGTTCCGTTGCTCGGCGGTGAGCTTCGAGGACCGGAAGTAGTAGGCCCGGGCCAGTGGTCCGACAACGGTCGGCAGCGTCGAGGCGTCGTAGCGGTAGCCCCGGTCGACCAGCAGCTCGAGGGTCGTGGTCGACAGGCTGTACCCCGGCCCCCGGAACCCGATCGGCCGGTACCCGGTGGCGGCGACGATGGCGTCCTCGGCCCGCTCGAGCTCCTCGGCGAGCTCGTCGCGCCCGTAGAGGTGGAGCCACGGCTCGTGGCGGAACGAGTGGTTGCCGATCTCGTGCCCGGCCGCCGACAGGGCGGCCAGCGGCTCGCCGTTGACGGGCAGGGCGGCGTCCTGGCCCACCACGAAGAACGTGATGGTGAGATGGCGCTCGGCCAGGAACGCGAGGACGCGGGGCACGAGCACGTCCAGGTAGGAGCCGTAGGCGTCCCACCCCGCGTCACCGTGGGTCTTCTGGTAGGACCACAGGTTGTCGGCGTCGAGCGAGAGGCTCGCGACAGGTTTCGGGCCCTTGTTCACGGGACAGCGACCTCCGGTCGGCGGGCGCCCTCGTTGCGGGCGATGGCAGCCATCGCCTCGTCGACGAGGGCCAGGGTGTCGTCCACGTTCAGCGTGGCGCTCACGAGGTGGGCCGAGCCGGCGAGGTAGAGCCCGGGCACCGAGGTGACCATCGGCGGCACGCGCCGGGAGTAGTCGATCGTGGGGACAGCGAAGACCTGCCGGGCCCGGGACACGCGGAAGGACAGCACGTCGTCGTCATGCAGGTCGGGGTGCATGCGTTGCAGGTAGGGCAGGAACCGGGCCCGCACCTCGTCGTCGGTCGCCTCGAACAACTCGTCGTCAGGTGCCACGTACTTCGGCAGGTACACGAGGGTGTGACCGCCCACCTCGGCCGGATCCACGAATGCGGTCATCTCCACGACCGCGGTGAACGGCGTGTCGGGGTCGGTGATGTAGGTCAGGTAGTAGGGCGCCAGGGGCCGTCGCAGCACGACGGAGGCACAGACGATCCCCTGGTACCGCACCCCGTCGAGGCTGGCGCGCTCCTCGTCGGACAGATCGGGACACAGCGTCGACGCCAGTGGCGCCGCCGTGGTCACCACCACCCGGTCGAAGGCCTCGTCGCCGTCCCGCGTGCGGACGGTGAGCCCCTGGCCCGACGGGGCGACGGACGCGACGGACGCGACGGACGCGACGGGGCAGCCGAGGCGCACCGTCACACCCTCGTCGCCGAGCACGCCGGCGAAGGTGTCGATCGTGTGTGCGTAGCCGCCGGGGACATAGCCGAACATCTCCTTCTTCAGGCCGCTCCGGCGGGCCGCGTACAAGCGCTGGATGGTCGCCCAGATGAAGCCGGCCGACGCCTCCCGGTAGCTGTCGCCGAGCTTGGCCCGGAGAAGGGGCACCCAGAACCGCTCGAAGGTACGTCGCCCCGACCACCGTTCGAGCCAGTCGGAGACGGGGATCTGCTCCATGCGACGGCCGTCGCGGATCTTCGATCCGTAGAAGATCGTGCCGCCGAGGCGGAGCTTGTCGAGCAGCCGCAACGGTGGGAACCGGAGGAATTCCACGGTGTTCGACACCGAGTACAGCTCGCCGTCGGCGTAGCAGCCGGTTCGGGTCTCCACCCAGCGCATCTGGTCCTCGAGCCCCAGCTCGGCGAGCAGCGCACGGACGCGGTGGTCGGACAGCAGGGTGACGTGGTAATGGCGATCCCAGGTGATCGGGTCGGCACCCGCCACGTCGAGCGACCAGGCCGACGCCAGGCCACCGAGATCTGGCGCCGCCTCGATGAGGGTGACCTCGTGCCCTTCGGCCCGCAGGCGGTGCGCCAGCGTCATGGCGAGCATCCCGCCGCCGACCACCGCCCACCGCTGTGGGGCGGTCACAATGGATCCAGTTCCCTCACGAGCCCACGCGTGAGCGAGTAGCGGCGACCACAGGCGTCGCAGACCAGATCATCGCAGTCGTCGAGTCGTTCGCCGGGCCAGATGCGCAGCAGCGGCGGGCCGCAGCGGCAGACCACGCCGATCGTCGTCGCGGGCAGCCCGGCGACCATGTGGAATGCGGCGACGTCGTGGGTCACGACCGCCCCCGCTGCGACCATGGCGAAGCGGCCGACGTCCACACCGGGGGCGATGACCGCGCGGGCGCCGATCGTGGCCCCTTCGGCGACGACGGTGCTCGTGGTGTCCTCGTCGGGGTCGGACGAGCGAAGCGCCGTCAGGTCGGGCGTCGTGGCACGCGGGTAGCGGTCGTTCGTGAACACCGTCCCGGCGCTCACCATCACCCCGTCTTCGAGCGTGACGCCGGTGCACAGGTAGACGAAGGCATTCACCTTCACCCGGTCGCCGATGCGCACGCCGTAGGCCACGTAGGTCTTCTCGCCGATGATGCAGTCGACACCCACCGTCGACGGGCCCCGCAGGTGCGCGTTGTCCCAGACCATCGTGCCCGCCCCGAGTGCGACGTCGGCCTCGACGAGCGCGGTCCCGTGGACGGTGGCGCTCACGCCGCGCTGCCGTCTCGGGAGCGTTTGGCGGCGACCGTGGCGATCGACGCCGGCACGGGCACCCAGTGGTCGGTGCGGAGCGAGGCGTAGGCCTGCTCGACGACCGCCACGGAGGCGAGCGCGTCCTCGGGCGTGATGAGCAGTGCCTCTTCACCCCGAACCGCACGACAGAAGTTCTCGACCGCCCCGCCCATGGCCCGGACCTTGTCGTAGCCCCTGCCGAAGGACACCCACTCGGGACTGGAGACCTGACGGAAGCTGGAGTTGCGCCACCCGACCCGGATCTCGCCCTCGGTGCCGAAGATGGCCAGGTAGTGGTCGAGGCTCTTGTCGAGGCTCCATGACAGGTCGATGCTGCCGATCACCTCGTCGACCGAGCGAAGGAACACCCGCACGGTGTCCTCCACGTCGAGATGCTGTGTCCGCTTCCCCTCCACCGCCATCACGTCACCGATGGGCCCCAGGAAGAAGCGGGCGATGTCCACCGAGTGGGTGCCGTTGTCGATGAGCACCCCCCCGCCGCTGATCCGCGGGTCGACGTTCCAGCGACCGGCCATGTCCACCCGCGAGGTGAAGGCGTTCTCGAACAGCATCAGGTCGCCGAGGATGCCGGACTCCAGGATGTGGCGGGCGCGGGTCACGTCGTCGGCGAAGCGGAACTTGGCCGCCATGGTGAGCAGCACACCGGCGCGCTCGGCGGCCTGGATCATGGCGCTCGCCGTGGCGCTGTCGATGGCGAGCGGCTTCTCGCAGAGCACGGGAACGCCCCGCTCGAGGAAGTGCAGTGCGACGGGGCCGTGGGTCGATGGCGGGGTGGCGATGATCACCCCGTCCGGCTCGAGCGCCTCGGCGAGCGCCTCGTGGGACTCGAACGAGCGGGCGTCGCCGAACTTGCGGGCGAGCCGTGCCGCCGCCGCCTCGTCGACGTCGGCGACCGCGACCACGTCGGCCACCGACGATGCCGCGATCACGTCGACGTAGGACTGGGCGATCCGGCCGGCGCCCACGAGGGCGAGCTGGAGCGGTTCGAAGGAGGCGGTCGCTCCGGGCATCAGGCGACCTCGGTCAGTTCGGCCACGGCGGCGGCGATCGCACCGGCCAGGAAGTCGACGTGTTCGTCGGTGAAGCGCTCGTTCCAGGGGAGGACGAGCACCGACGACAGGTAGTCCAGCGTGCCGGGGAACCGCTCGTCGCCGTAGGCAACCGCCTCCGGACGGGCGAGGGTGAACGGGAAGCGGCTGTTGCCGAACGTCCGCTGCTCGGCGATGACCGCGCACCGGAAGGCGGGCTTCTGGATGTAGCGGGGTGCCGAGGGGATCTGCACGGCGCGCAGCGCGGCGGCGAGCGCATCGGGCCCACCGGGGAGGATCTCGGGATCGACGCGCAGGTCGTAGCGCCAGTACACCGCCGTGTCGGCCGGGTCGATCATCGGCGTGTGGATCGCGTCGAGGCCGACAAGCTGCTTGGTCAGGCGCTCGGCACGACTGATACGGCGATCGACGCTCAGGGCGAGCTTGGCCACCTGGGCCCGACCGACGGCGCTGGCCAACTCGGTGGTGCGGTAGTTGAGGGCGAGGAACTCGTGATCGGGGTTCGCCTCACCGTACGGCCAGGCCTTGTTCACGAAGACCCGCATGCGCCGCGCAAGGTCGACGTCATCGGTGACGACGAAGCCACCTTCCCCCGTGGTGATGTGCTTGCCCTGCTGGAGGCTGAAGCAGCCGATGGAGCCCATCGTCCCCACGAGCCGGTCGCCGCTGCGGGCGAGGTAGGCCTGCGCGCAGTCCTCGATCACGGGGATGCCGTGGTCGGCGGCGAGGGCGAGGATCGGGCCCATGGCACACGGGTTGCCGAAGAGGTGGGTCACGATGACGGCACGGGTCCGGTCGCTCAGGCAGCGAGCGATGGTCTCGGCGGTCACGTTGCCGGTGGCGGGGTCCACATCGGCGAACACGGGGATCGCGGCCTGGTACAGGATCGGGCTGATGGCGCCCATGTCGGTGATCGACGTAGTGACGATCTCGTCGCCGGGCTCGGGGTCGATGGCGGCCAGCGCGGTGTGCACCGCCGCCGTGCCCGAGGAGCACGCCACGGCGTGCGGGGTGCCGAACGTGGCGCACAGCGCCTGTTCGAGCAGCGGCGTCTGGGCACCCTTGGTCGCGGTCAGTGTCCCCGAGCGAATGACCTCTGCGAGCAGGGACAGCTCTTCGTCGCCGAGGTCACGTCCGGACGCGGACTGGTCGGAGGGGAGTTCCAGTGGCGTGGTCACCTGATCCCCGTCGGCCGGGGGATCAGAGCGTTGAGGGATTCTCAGTGTCGCCGGCGATCGACGACCGCGAGCCTCGGCTGACCGTCTTCCGGTTTCGGGCCGACGCGGTCCTCAGGGGTGGTGGAGGGCGGCGTTGGCGGTGGTGGTGTCGGCGGGGGTGATGTTGAGGGTGGTGGCGCCGGTGTAGGTGGGGCTGTTGTCCCAGTATTCTTGGGTGCGGCCGCCGTTGGGGTCGAGGAACGTGGCCCGGTAGGTGCCGGGGGCCAGTTCGGGCAGGGTGTAGGCGCCGTTGGTGTCGGTGACGGCGCCGCCGGCGATGCCGGTGGGGGCGATGGCGATGGCCCACGCCCCCGGGACCCCGGTGGCGGCGGGGTCGTCGACGATGGTGCCGGCCATGGTGCCGGTGTTGGCGTCGAGCGCGGCGCCGACCACGGCGGGCGCGGTGACGGTCGCCGCGGTCGCGAGCCCGTGGTAGGGCTGGTTGTCGTGCCACTCCATGTCGTGGCGGCCCGTCGAGTCGATGAACGCCAACTTGTAGCCGCCCGCGGCCACATCCAGGCTGTAACGGCCCGCGGCGTCGGTGACCGCGCCGCGGGCCATGCGGTAGTCCGACGCCCGTAACGCCATCACGAACACCCCGGCCAGCGGGGTGTTCGTGCCCGCCTCGACCACCGCGCCCGACAACGTCGCGCCGCCCCCGACCGCGGCCTGGGGGGCCAACGCCCCGTCCGCGACCGTCGAGGCCCCCGCCGCCACCGCCACCGCGGTCGCGTCGGGCACGTTCGACGCCTGCGGGAAGAACCGGGGGGCGTGCGCGCCGGTCGGGTCGAACCACCCCACGAAACGGTTCCCCGCACGCAGACCCCCGACCGCGAACCGGCCCGCCCCGTCCGCGACCGCGCCGACCCCAGGCGACGCGGTCGCCGCGTTCAACGTGACCGCCCACGCCCCCCCGATCGGGGCGCCCGACACGCTGTCGGTCACCGTCCCCGTCACCGACCCCCGCGTCGAGACCACCGCCGGGTCCACATCGACCATCGACCCGGCCGCGACCGTCACCGCCGTCGGCGCACCGAAGAACCCCGCCGCGTGCCCACCCGCCGGGTCGACCACATACACAAAGTACGACCCCGCCGGCACCACCACGCTGTAATCACCAGAACCGTTCGCGACACCACCCCCCGCCAACGAGAAATCCGACGACCGCAACACCGCCACCCACGCCCCCCCGACCGCCACACCCGAACCCGCCTCCGACACCG